>Ga0208315_1000007_pt1 | contig 737924 bp, 659 predicted proteins | sample MalvireepMed_215_FD_184239 | JGI IMG/M metagenome (GOLD analysis project Ga0208315, IMG submission 184239) | Marine viral communities from the Global Malaspina Expedition - Malaspina viral metaG DeepMed_215 (SPAdes) (version 2) | ecosystem: Environmental > Aquatic > Marine > Oceanic | place...
GGGAATGGAGCAGGAATAAAGAAAGAACAAGTATAAACTGGCTATTTAATGTTGAATCAGCTCGTGAAAAACTTGAGAGGGCTTATGGTGCCCTCAACTAGTCAGAACTTGTGTGATGAAGTACTAGCAACTAGCAACTAGCAACTCGTTAAAACGTCCACTCAACGTGAAGTTGTGGTACTGACTCAGTAGTGTCTGTACCTAGCTTGTTGTGCCAGTATTGCCACTCAAGACCTAGCAGTAGCGTATTTTCTTTCATGCTCATTGCATGACCTAAATCCCAAGTAATGATTGGCTGTGCTAAAATCCACGCTTTTACATCTTCACCAAATTCATTTTCACGTTCAGCAATGTATTCAACATGGCCTGTTACATTGAATTTTTGTGAGCCAATAGTAAATGGGTAACCCCATGCAACATCAATCATCCAGCTGTTTGATTCAGTTGGTGCGCCACCACGTGCTACGCCTTCACTGTCATCAATGTAAGCGGTGAATAGGGTAGATAAAAAGCTAAAGCCCGGAGCTTGCCAGCTCAATTTTACACCTGGTAAATATTTCAGTACTTTTGCGTCACCCGCTGCGTTAAAACCTGCTGTTAAGCCTACATCGGCAATTGCGCCGTATGAAAAGTCATTGCCAGAGATTTTTGATAAGCTAAATGTTGAATACCACTCGCCATAAAAGTCTTTGTCTTGATAGCCATCTTGACGGTCGTCATTGCTGTAATCAATAAAAAAGAAGTTATCGCCATAGTCGTAACCAGAAGCGTGTTGCAATGAAACAACCGTGGTATTTGACTTAGTTAATGAAAACGGATTTTTGTGTTCACCGTTATTAACGTGTAATTGCGTAGAGCTCCAATTAGCGGCATAGCCTGAAGTACTTACTGCACATAGCGCAGCAACAGAAAGGATCTTTTTCAAGTTCATATCTCAATATTGATGGTGTAAAGGGTTTTATACCCAAGCCACCTCAAGATGCAGAATTCAGCGTTTCACAGGTGCTTAATATCAAGGCGTTACTTTGCAACAATGGCAATCCCTTTTAAGAAGTAACAACGATGAGAGTAAGTGCCTGTGAAGCGCCCAAAGGGTTGGTTTAAAAGCGATTTATACTGCGTTATTGATTTTAACAATAGAACCACTATTACTTGCAATCAATGCCTTGCCTAAATCGCTTTTAATTCCAACTGAAACTCGCATCTTGAGGTGGTTTGGGTATATACAGGAGGATTATAGCAGATACGCCCATATTTGGGCGTATCTTGGCAAAAATTATTTAACTTATGCTTTATTCCGACGTAAGCAAATTACCGCTACTGCAGTAAAAGCAAGAATAAAACAATAATAAGATGATGTTGATACTTCCCATGGGCTAATTTTAAAAGTAGCACCCAACAATAGCGCTTGTGCGCCATAAGGCAGTGAGCCTTGTGTTACACAAGCAAAAATATCAAGCAAGCTTGCTGAACGCTTACCTGTAATTTCGCCATCATCCGCTAATTTTTTAGCAATTGGGCCTGCAACAATAATTGATACCGTATTATTAGCAATACATAGGTTGCTGGTCATAACGAGGGCTGCAATCCCTAATTGATCCGCAACTTTACGGTGCCATTTAGCGATAACTTTAGTAATTGCTTGAATTTTATTAGCAATATAATCAAGACCACCATTAATACGGATAAATTCTGAAAGGCCGCCAATAAACATCGATAGCAAGAAAATTTCCTGCATATCGGTAAAGCCTTTATAAACATCTTTAACAAAACTCGCCCCTTCATAGCTGCCAGTAAAGCCCATGAGTGCAGCAAAGATAATACCGCTAAATAGCACCACAAATACGTTAAAGCCCATTACCGCGAGTACCAAGATAAAGGCATAAGGCAATACTAATAAAATATCGAAGTCTTGAGTTTTTACAGCTTCCGCAGTAGGTGTTAAGAAAAATAACAAACCGATTGTTAATGCTGCAGCAGGCAGTGCAATTTTTAGATTTTCGCGGAATTTATCTTTCATTTCACAGCCTTGCGTGCGGGTTGCAGCAATCGTTGTGTCAGAGATGATTGATAAGTTATCACCAAACATGGCACCCGATACAATCGTGCCAGCCATCAGTGATGGATCAATACCTGTTTTTTGGGCGACGGCATAAGCAATCGGACCAATAGCACCAATAGTACCCATTGAAGTACCCATTGCAGTCGACACAACAGCGGCGATTAAAAATAATCCCGGTAGTAATAATGCTGGCGGAATAAGTGATAAACCTGCATTAACAACGGCATCAACACCACCTGTTGCACCGGCAACCGCAGAAAACGCACCAGCGAGAAGATATATCAAACACATCGTGATGATATTGCTGTGGCCAGCACCTTTAATAAAGGTTTCAACACTGTGGTTGATGGTGTTTTTATTTAAGATAAACGCCAGCATGATGGCAGGTAAAATTGCCACTGGAGCAGGTAATTGATAAAAAGCGTAATCAACACCTTGAGATTGTAAGTATAAGCCAGCGCCTAAAAATAAGCCGACAAACACCAAAAGCGGCAGCAAAGATAATTTTGCTTTTGTTTTATTAAATGATGGCTGCATCATATTCCTCATTAGATAACCAATAACACAGCCAAAGACTTCTTTTAGCTGTATTTAGTTGTGTCTAAAAGACATCAACAGCGCCCGCAAGCCAAAGACCAAATCGGCGCAAAGGAAGAAGTTTAAATGTATAGATGGCTAAATGCAAAGACTATCTGTTATTATTGTTGTTATTTTATAAAACATAAACTCAGCATAAATTAGCTCAGTGTTTTTTATAAGCTAACCTGACTATTACATGAGTTTTCGATAAAATCTAGCCAGCTAATAAGAATAGGTAAGGTAATAGTATGAATCGTATAGGTGTATTTGGTGCAAACGGCCGTATGGGGCTGGCACTTTTAGAAGCTGTCACAAAAAAAGAAGATGCAACTTTAACGGGCGCGTATGTTCGTGACAACTCGCCACTTTTAGATATTGCCGTTAATCAATTAAACAGTGCCGCAACAGCTGATGTGTCATTTAGTAAAGAGTCAGATGTAAAAGATACTGATGTGCTGATTGATTTTACCTTACCGGCAGGTATGCGTAGTCATTTAAAAACAGCCGTAGAAAAAAATATCGCGATGGTAATTGGTACCACGGGTCTTAATCAAGACGACATTGATGCTTTAAATGACGCAGCAAAGCATATTCCGATTGTTTTTGCGCGCAATTATAGCGTAGGCGTGAATTTACTGCTTAACTTAGTGCAGACTGCGGCTGTGAAGTTTGGCGATGACATGGACATCGAAATATTTGAAGCTCATCATCGTCACAAAATTGATGCACCTTCGGGCACCGCGCTGGCAATTGGAGAAGCAATTGCAGAGGCAAAAGGCTGGCAACACGATGAAGTTGCACGATTTGACAGAAGCAATGACGAACATGCAAAATCGCAAAATGAAATAGGTTATTCGGTCATGAGAGGCGGGGATATAGTAGGTGAACACACCGCATATTTCGCAACTTCTGGCGAAAGGCTAGAATTAACTCATAAAGCAAGTTCAAGAATGACCTTTGCATTAGGAGCTGTAAGAGCTGCGGGCTGGTTGAAAAATAAACCAGCTGGACTTTATGATATGCAAGATGTGCTTGACTTGAAGTAGTTTAGTTTGATTTTTGGCAGTTTCAGCGAGTTTTTAGTTAATAGCGCTTATTTTTACTATTTTATTAATTAAGATTAGATCTACAAGCTAAATTACTGTAGAATAGCGCCAATTTGCCAAAAATTCATAAATGCGTGTTTCCAATCGCTATAAACGGGCAGTAGAGCAAATGACTTTACTCCCGTTTTTTACTGTTAGGAGGTTAACTTGACTAAATCCGCTCTGTTAGTCCTAGAAGACGGCACAGTGTTTCGCGGTACTGCAATCGGCGCTGACGGCATGTCAGTGGGCGAAGTAGTATTCAATACGTCTATGACTGGTTATCAAGAAATTTTGACTGACCCTTCATACGCGGAACAAATCGTAACTTTGACGTACCCACATATCGGTAATACGGGTACTAACAGCGAAGACGAAGAAGCGGGTCAAATCTGGGCTAAAGGCCTAGTGATCCGTGATTTGCCACTGCTAGCAAGTAATTTCCGTAACGAGCAATCGTTAAGTGATTACTTAAAAGAACGCAATATCTTAGGTATTGCAGACATCGACACTCGTAAATTAACACGTATCTTACGTGATAAAGGCGCTCAAAATGGTTGTATCATCGCGGGCGACGAGTTAGATGAGAAAAAAGCGCTTGAAGCTGCGCAAGCCTTCCCAGGCTTAAAAGGCATGGATTTAGCAAAAGTTGTCTCAACCAAGGAAAATTTTGAGTGGCGTGAATCAAGCTGGACATTAGGTTCAGGCTTTAAAACGCTAGAAGCAGCAGACGAGAAGTTCCACGTTGTTGCTTATGACTTCGGTGTTAAACGTAATATCTTACGTATGTTAGTAGACCGCGGTTGTAAATTAACCGTAGTGCCTGCACAAACATCAGCAGAAGACGTATTAGCACTTAACCCAGACGGTATCTTCTTATCAAATGGCCCTGGTGACCCTGAGCCGTGTACATACGCGATTGAAGCAATTAAAACTTTCCTTGAAACAGACACGCCAATTTTTGGTATTTGTTTAGGTCACCAATTACTTGCTCTTGCGTCAGGTGCACAAACAGTAAAAATGAAGTTCGGTCACCATGGTGGTAACCACCCAGTTAAAGATCTTGACCGCAATGTTGTTATGATCACAGCGCAAAACCACGGTTTCGCAGCTGATGAATCAACATTACCAGCGAATTTACGTGCAACGCACGTTTCACTATTCGATGGCACGCTACAAGGTATTCACCGCACAGATAAACCAGCATTTAGCTTCCAAGGTCACCCAGAAGCAAGCCCTGGTCCACACGACGCGGCACCATTATTCGACCACTTCATCGACTTGATGCAAGCACGTTCAAACTAATTTAACCGGAGTAACAATGCCAAAACGTACCGACATAAAAAGCATTCTTATCTTAGGCGCAGGCCCGATTGTAATCGGTCAAGCTTGTGAATTTGACTACTCTGGTGCACAAGCGTGTAAAGCACTACGAGAAGAAGGCTATCGAGTTATTCTTGTAAACTCGAATCCTGCAACTATCATGACTGACCCTGAAATGGCTGATGCGACGTACATCGAACCAATTCACTGGGAAGTGGTAGAGAAAATCATTGAAAAAGAAAAGCCAGATGCAGTACTTCCTACTATGGGTGGTCAAACTGCATTAAACTGTGCACTTGATTTAGATAAGCACGGTGTATTGGCTAAACACGGCGTTGAGTTAATCGGTGCAACTGCTGATGCAATCGATAAAGCTGAAAACCGTGAGCGTTTTGACGCTGCAATGAAAAACATTGGTCTTGAGTGTCCGCGTGCAGAAATCGCTCACTCAATGGAAGAAGCACACGATGTACTAAGCCGCATCGGTTTCCCATGTATCATTCGTCCATCATTCACGATGGGTGGTACCGGTGGTGGTGTTGCATACAACCAAGAAGAATTTGATGAAATTTGTGAGCGTGGTTTAGATTTATCACCAACAAATGAGCTTCTAATCGATGAATCATTAATCGGTTGGAAAGAGTACGAAATGGAAGTTGTTCGTGACAAAAACGACAACTGTATCATCGTATGTTCTATCGAAAACTTTGACCCAATGGGTGTTCATACTGGTGACTCAATTACGGTTGCACCAGCGCAAACGCTAACAGACAAAGAATACCAAATCATGCGTAATGCATCGATGGCGGTACTTCGTGAAATCGGTGTTGAAACAGGTGGTTCAAACGTACAGTTTGGTGTGAATCCAGTCGATGGCCGTATGGTTATCATTGAGATGAACCCTCGTGTATCGCGTTCATCTGCTCTAGCATCAAAAGCAACCGGTTTTCCAATTGCGAAAATCGCTGCAAAACTAGCAGTAGGTTACACCCTTGATGAGCTACAAAACGACATCACTGGCGGTAAAACACCAGCGTCTTTCGAGCCGTCAATTGACTACGTTGTGACTAAGATCCCACGTTTTAACTTCGAAAAATTCGCCGGTTCAAACGACCGTCTTACAACACAGATGAAGTCTGTGGGTGAAGTTATGGCGATTGGTCGTAACCAACAAGAGTCATTACATAAAGCATTACGTGGTCTTGAAGTAGGCGCAACGGGTTTTAACCCAATCGTTGCTCTTGATGACCCGAAAGCGAAAGAAAAAATCATCCGTGAATTACGTGAGCCAGGTGCAGAGCGTATTTGGTATGTAGCAGATGCAATGCGTCACGGTATGAGCGTAGAAGAAGTTTTCGAACTAACTAAGATTGACCCTTGGTACCTAGTGCAAATCGAAGACATCTTAAAAGACGAAGCAACAATCAGCGAAGTTGGTATGGCTGGTTTAAATGCTGAGTTCTTACGTAAGCTTAAGCGTAAAGGTTTCGCTGATGCGCGTATCGCAGAAATTGCCGGTGTCTCTGAAGCAGAAATTCGTAAAAAGCGTCACCAGTTAGATATCGTGCCTGTTTACAAGCGCGTTGATACCTGTGCTGCCGAATTTAGCTCAGACACAGCTTACATGTATTCTACATACGATGAAGAGTGTGAAGCGAACCCATCTGACAAAGATAAAATCATGGTAATCGGTGGTGGCCCTAACCGTATCGGTCAAGGTATTGAATTCGATTACTGCTGTGTTCACGCAGCATTAGCTTTACGTGAAGACGGCTACGAAACAATCATGGTTAACTGTAACCCTGAAACTGTTTCAACTGACTATGATACATCTGATCGCTTATTCTTCGAGCCAATCACGCTAGAAGACGTATTAGAAATCGTACGTGTTGAAAAGCCTAAAGGTGTTATCGTTCAGTACGGTGGTCAAACGCCGCTTAAACTTGCTCGTGCACTTGAAGCCAACGGTGTGCCAGTTATTGGTACTTCACCAGATGCTATCGACCGTGCAGAAGACCGTGAGCGTTTCCAACAATTAGTTGAGCGTTTAAACCTTCTTCAGCCAGAGAATGCAACAGTAACTTCAATGGAAGAAGCGATTGCAAAATCAGCTGAAATCGGTTTCCCACTTGTTGTACGTCCTTCATACGTACTAGGTGGCCGCGCGATGGAAGTGGTATATGATGAAGACGATTTACGTCGTTACATGACTGAAGCAGTATCAGCGTCAAATGAAGCGCCAGTACTACTTGACCATTTCTTAGATAACGCAATCGAAGTTGACGTTGATGCAATCTGTGACGGTGAGCAAGTAATCATCGGTGGTATCATGGAGCACATTGAGCAAGCAGGTGTTCACTCTGGTGACTCAGCATGTTCATTACCAGCGCACTCATTAACAGCTGAAGTTCAAGACGTGATGCGTAAGCAAGTGACTGATATGGCACTTGAGCTTGGCGTAGTAGGTCTAATGAATACACAGTTTGCTGTGAAAGACGGTAAAGTTTACTTAATCGAAGTAAACCCACGTGCTGCACGTACAATACCGTTTGTTTCTAAAGCGACAGGTATCGCGCTTGCTAAAGTAGCGGCACGTTGTATGGCGGGTCAGTCGCTGGCGAGCCAAGGTATTACTAAAGAAGTAATTCCTCCTTACTACAGTGTTAAAGAAGTGGTATTGCCATTTGCTAAGTTCCAAGGTGTTGATCCAATCCGTGGCCCAGAAATGCGCTCAACGGGTGAGGTAATGGGTGTTGGTGAAACTTTCGCCGAAGCATTCGCTAAAGCACAATTAGGTGCAAGCAACACTTTACCACGCGGTGGTCGCGCGTTACTATCGGTACGCAACAGTGACAAGCCACGTATTGTTGAGCTAGCTAAAACCATGACTGACCTTGGTTTTGAGTTAGATGCAACGGGTGGTACTGCTAAAGCCCTTGAAGAAGCAGGTATTGCAGTTCGTCGCGTGAACAAGGTATTCGAAGGCCGCCCTCATATTCTTGATAGAATTAAAAATGGTGAATACAGCTATATTGTAAACACTACTGAAGGTCGCCAAGCGATTGAAGATTCGAAGGTGTTACGTCGTGGTGCATTACAGCACAAGACAAACTACACAACGACACTGAACGCGGCATTTGCTAACTGTACTGCTAACCAAGCAGACGACCGTAGCAGTGTGACGTCAGTTCAGGAATTACACCAGCGAATGAACTAAGGAAATGTGCCAAGGGTGATACATTCACCCTTGGATTAAGTGAGAATAATATGCAATCAATTCCGATGACAGTTCGTGGTGCAGCATTACTGCGCGAAGAACTTAACGAATTAAAAACAGTTACACGCCCAAAAATTATCGCTGATATCGCTGAAGCGCGTGAACATGGTGATTTGAAAGAAAACGCTGAATACCATGCTGCTCGTGAGCAACAAGGTTTCTGCGAAGGCCGTATTCAAGAAATTGAAGCGAAGCTTTCAAATGTGCAAATCATCGATGTAACTAAAATGCCAAAAACTGGCAAGGTTATTTTTGGCACTACAGTGACTATCGTTAATGTTGAAACCGACGCTGAGGTGAAATACCAAATTGTAGGTGATGATGAGGCAGATATCAAAAATAACTTGATCTCTGTTAACTCGCCAATCGCACGAGGTTTAATTGGTAAAGAGGTAGACGATGCCGTTATCATTAAAACACCAAACGGTGAGGTAGAGTACGAAATCATTGAAGTTGAGTATATTTAATAGCTTAACCAAGCATTGATAAAAAACCGCGGTTTACTACCGCGGTTTTTTTATGCCTGTTTACAGGCGTGGATTTATTCGGTACGTTGGGGGCTCGTTAAACGGAATAAAGGAGTAGTAATGGCTAAAATTCAGTATCCTAAGCCAATAGCTAAAGGTGACAAAATAGCCATTTGTGCTTTTTCCTCTGGTGTTGATGAATCATTTCATAAGCGATTAGATATAGTACTTCAAGGTTTAACAGCGAAAGGGTTTACAATCATTGAAGGGGCATGCTTACGTCAAGAGCATAACCCTGCAAAGCAACGTGCAGAAGAATTAATGCAGTTTTTAACTGATGACTCGATTGCAGCGATTATACCGCCATGGGGAGGCGATCTCACCATGGAGATTTTATCATTACTTGACTTTAACGCTATTAATAATGCTAAACCAAAATGGTTGGTTGGCTTTTCAGATATCAGCACCTTTGCATGTGCATTAACGACTCGTTGTGGTTGGGCGACTTTACACGCCGCAAACTTAATGCAAATTCATCCAGATGACACCGATCAGCATTTGCAAGATATATTTAATGCAATGGAACTGAAAGAAAACCAGTGTTTACATCAAGTTGCTTCTCCTTTCTATCAAAAAGAGGCAATTGACTATAAAGCAAATCCAAATGCAAAATTTAATCTAAATGCACCGAGCCAATGGCGCTGTATTAACTATAAGGATAAACGTCAGATTGAAGTTTCTGGACGGCTTATTGGCGGCTGTTTAGACACATTAGGGTTATTATTACCCTCAAATTACTATGCTTTGCATGAATTTAAAAAGCAGTATGCGCCAGAAGGTTTAGTTTTATATTTAGAGAATGCGGAACTTAGCCCGATGGCATTAGCTAGGTGTTTATTGTCTTTAAAGCTAAATGATGTGTTTACTGATGTTAACGCGGTGATATTTGGTCGCAGCCCTGCAATTAATAACGACTGCTACTTTGATGAATACCAAGCAATAGAGCTTGCATTTAAAGGCAATTTGTTCCCGGTTATCGTTGATGCCGATATTGGCCACGTAGCTCCAAATTTAGCACTAATAAATGGTGCTGTTGCCACAATAACAGCAGATTTGTATGAAGGTGTGGCGAGTAATGTCATGGTGAAAACTGACTTAAAATAAATATCACGCCGGTTTTACCGGCGCGATTGAAAGGCTTGTTACACGACTGTAATTACCGCATCTTTATCTAAACGCGATTTTGGTAATGCAGCGTTATAATCTTGCTCAGGCTCGTGATAACCAATTGCGAGTGCTACTTCACAAACATAGCCGCCTAATTCATCTGCAAAAAGCTCACCGAGTAAGTCTTTATCTACGCCTTCCATTGGGGTTGAATCTATACCTAAACGAGCGACAGTATGCATGGTATTACCTAAAGCAATGTAAGTTTGAGCTTTAGTCCAATGTGCGTTAACTCCTTGCTCATCAGTATTTAAATCAACGAAAGCGAATGCGCCAAATGCTTGCTCTTTGTTTTCTGCTTTTGTACGACCATTGGCAATATCAGCATCGATTACCTTTTCATAATCAGCACGTTTATAGCTTGGGTTATAAGCAAATAAAATGGTGTGTGATGCTGTTTTAGCATGTACTTGGTTAAACTGAAACTTATTTGCAAAACTATCATGCAAACGTTGCTTAGCTTGATCTGATTCGATGACTACAAACTTCCATGGTTGAGAATTAATAGACGATGGCGATAAGCGTAATGCTTCTAAAATTACAGCTAAGTCTGCTTGGCTAATGTGCTTTGAAGCGTCGTAACGTTTACTTGTGTAACGGCGTTGTAAGTCAGAAATAATAGGGTGTGTCATGATTTGCTCCCGCATGTATAACAATTAGGTGCAGTTTACGCCTTGCATACTTTGCGATAAAGCGCATAATCGAATAAACATTATCAAAAAATTTTAGTTAATATGCTGGTTGAAGATCTCAAATTAATCCTCAAGGTTGCTGAGTTTCGCAGTATTACAACCGCGGCAGCAAAGTTAGACATGCGAGCCGCTACCGCCAGCGCTGCTATTAAACGTGTTGAAGCCGCTCTTGGTGCAGAGTTGTTTGTTCGTACTACCCGTCATTTGCGTTTATCTGCGGCAGGAGAACGTTTTTTACCTCAGTGTCAGCAAGCTGTGCTCATGCTAGAACAAGCGACACTAGCCTTAAAAGGTGAGCATGATGAAATCGAAGGGGAGCTAAGAGTCGCACTATCGTCAGATTTAGGCCGCAACATTATTATTCCTTGGTTAGATGAGTTACTCGATGAATATCCAAAGTTGAGTATGCGCCCGCATATTAGCGATAGTAATGTCGACTTTTACCGAGACTCCGTTGATTTCGCACTTAGGTATGGCTCGCCATCTGATTCAAACTTATATGGTTTTAAAATTTGTAATGTGCCACGACTGTTATGTGCGACCCCAGAGTACATTGCCGAACATGGCGCGCCAACACATCCTGATGAATTAACCCAGCATCAAGGTTTATTTTATCAACTGCAAGATATCATTAATAATGTCTGGTATTTTACCGATGGAACCGAGCGTTTTAAGGTGAAAATGCAAGGACGTCGAGCATCTAACGATGGTGACTTGGTAAGGCGTTGGTGTGTGGCTGGAAAAGGCCTTGCGGTTAAATCATGTATTGATATCAGTGATGATTTGCTAAGTGGGCGGGTAGTGCCAGTAATGCAAAATTACCCTCACTTATGTGCAGAGCTTTGGCTAATATGCCCAAGCCGTCAGTCAATAACACCCGCAGTTCGTTTAGTTCGTGATATATGCCGAGAAAAAACCAAGGCGATTCTCAATCAACTGATTGAAAAAGGAATTTTAGATAAGCGGGTACTCGATAACTAATTATTATAGGTATAGAATAGCGAGGCTTATTCATATTTATGGCTAAGCAGCATTCTCAGGGCGGGGTGAAATTCCCCACCGGCGGTATACTTTAAATTTAAGTGAGCCCGCGAGCGCTTTAACGTTGGTTAAAGGTCAGCAGATCTGGTGAGAGGCCAGAGCCGAGGTCTTATACCCAAACCACCTCAATATTCGAGGTTCAGTTGGAATTAAAAGCGATTTAGGCAAGGCATTGATTGCTAAGAATGGCTATTCCCTTGTTAAAATCAATAACGCTGAATAAATCGCTTTTAAACCAACCCGAAGGGCGCTTCTCAGGAACTTACTCTCTGTGTTGTTACTTTTTAAAAGGGAGTGCCATTCCTGCAAAGTAACGCCTTGATATTAAGCCCCTGAGAAACGCTGAATTCTGAATATTGAGGTAGTTTGGGTATATTTGGATGAAAGAGAATATAGTTAATCTATAAAACAGTAATTGGCTGCCTGTGGGTGGTCTTTTTTGCTGTGCCTTTCAATGTCCTGAATCTTTTCATATTTAATTTAATAGGTATTAAAAATGATGATTCAGTCTTCTTTACTTAGCCAATTTGGCGAACCACTTGAACGCGTTGAACGTGCTATTGCTGCTTTACAGCAAGGTGAAGGCGTGCTTGTAGTAGATGACGAAAACCGTGAAAACGAAGGTGATTTTGTGTATTCAGCACAGCATCTGACCACAGAGCAAATGGCCATGATGATCCGTGAAGGTAGCGGTATTGTGTGTCTTTGCATGGGCGATGAGCGTGTTAAACAGCTTGATTTACCACAAATGGTTGAGCATAACACTAGTCAGAACAAAACAGCGTATACAGTGACCATTGAAGCTAAAACGGGCGTGACAACCGGCGTTTCAGCAGCAGATCGTGTAACCACCATTAAAGCGGCAACAGCAGACAATGCAAAGCCTGAAGATTTGTCTCGCCCAGGACATGTGTTTGGACTGCGTGCACAAACGGGTGGGGTTTTAGTTCGCCGTGGCCATACCGAGGCATCGGTTGATTTAATGCAGTTAGCGGGCTTAACACCGTTTGGTGTTATTTGCGAATTAACGAATCCAGACGGCTCAATGGCTCGCTTGCCTGAAGTAAGCAAGTTTGCCAGTGAGCACAACATGCCCGTTGTATCGATTGAAGATTTAGTTGCCTATATCCAAGCAACGCAAAAACAGGCTTGTTAAAAGCGTTAAGTTTTGAGCTATAAGTTGTAAGTTAAATGAGGCTACCTTGGTAGCTTCATTTTTATATTAACCGGTACAAAATTTCATTACGCATGGCTTGATTGATAAGACTTACCACCTAGCGGTAAATCCTCGATTATCTATGTGAACAAAACCACCGTGATGGGAGGCGGGTTTATAGCGGCCAATTCCGCCATTATAGCGGCTCTGTTTTTGAAATTTTTCGAACACTTTATAAAGTACATCAACATCAGCAATCGTTAGTTTTCCATCGCCATTTAAATCGTCCATTCGGCCATCGCCATTCTCATCTATATATAAGTCAAAGGCATCACCATATTGGTGTCGGCTGTGTTTGCCATTACCAATAGAGCGGTTGTAGTGGGGAGTTCGATAGCCACTAATAAAGGCAAATTTGCTGACTTTAATCCCTTCACTTTGTACAAACGTGAGTAACTCTTCTAGCATCATCAAGCCGTCGTTATTTATATATAAATATTTTGGAAAGCCACTCACTTGCTTACAAATTACATTTTTAACTTGCACATGAGGAGTCAGCTGACGTGATAAGTCTTTTTCAAAAATTTCGATAAATCCGTTTGGCGCAGTGTACTGTGGGTAATTTTTATAAGGGGCAGGGTATAGCCCTATTTGGTAATTATTCAATTGTTTATTGTCTGAATTGAAAGGTTTTTTCACGATAATGAGCAAGTGTTTAGTGACTTTACCATTACTCAGTACTAGGTTGTAAAAACCCGCATTGTTGGGCGCATTTATGGCAATGCTGGTTGGTCCTAGTCGTGCTGTTTCAACATCTGAAACAGCAGTAGGAGTAAAATCAGCCGTGTTATCTAGAGTCAGAACTTGGTTTGCATCTAAAATTAAACTATGTAACGTGTCACTTAGCTCAATGGCTAGAGTCCGCTGGGCATTGATAACGAAAAATAGATAAAAAATAACACGGCTTAATTTCATAATTTTCCTTAAATTGAATTACTAGCTAATGGCGTAGTTAACTTTTTTAATAGTTCTGCATCGCGGTTATAAACATCGCTATAAAAATGAAGACCTTCCTGATCGTTCCCTGAGACAGTCCAGTACATTAATAGCACGTCTAATGGTTTAGATAAGCTAACTTTTTTAGTTTCTTTTGCGGCAATAGTGTCATCAATGTCACTGCGAGACCAATTATCTGAGGTTCCTAAGATTTTTTCAGCTAAGGTGAAAGGATCATCGACTCTTACACAACCATGACTAAATGCACGTTGGTCTTGCTGAAATAGGCTTTTTGCTGGAGTATCGTGCAAATAAATTGAGTATTTATTGGGAAACATAAATTTAATTTGGCCTAGCGAGTTATTCTCTGATGGTTGTTGTACAAACCAGTACGGAAAGTTCTTCCGGCTTGCATTTGCCCAATCAATACTCTCACTATCAACTGGGTTACGACGGCTATCAACCACAACAAAGTCTTTTTCATTTAGGTAGTTAGGATTTTCTTTCATTTTTTTGATAATGCCACCTGAAATACTACGTGGAACAGTCCAAGTTGGGTTCATCACGATATAACTCATTTGACCTTTAAAAATAGGCGTTTTTGTGTAATTTCGACCTACTACTACATTGGTTTGCCATTTAAGCTTGTTATCTTCAAATAAATACAACTTATAACCAGCAATATTTACGATCAAAAAACGTTCTGTGAGCGTATTATCAACCCAGCGAATGCGTTCTAAATTAACTAAAATATCATTCACATATTCGCTGTAGTCCTTATTGAGAAGTTTTAAAGTTGCACCGCCAATAATACCATCGTCATCAACTTGATGAGCGTATTGAAATTTTTTGACAGCATTAACAAGTTCATCATCATACTCGTGAGCATCAGATAGGTTACCAGTATAATAATTTAAGCGATGTAGTTTTTGTTTTAAGAGCGGCACTGCTGGGTCTGTTTGACCCGGTTTAAGTGCTTTACTTTGCAAGGAAATTGCAGGTAGCTCACCTTTTGCATCAAGCTCTCGGTAAAATACTAGCGCTTTCTTTAACCTTTGATAATGGGGTAATACGGGCTTAAGGTTGTTTAATCCTTTATCAAGACTCTTAGATTTGACATGTTTGAGTAAAGAAGCTGCTGCAGCATCAGGGCTGACATCAAATTGTTCATAGTTCCATGTAGATGCTAGCTGTTTTGGGTTAACTTTACCGCGGATCAAATGTTTCGCATAGGTCATAATTGCGTCAGTCATTAGTACGTCAAACTGTGCCTCGGCTGCATCAGTGCCACGTTTATCGACTTCATCTATAAGTGCCAGTAATGTATCAAAGTGATAATCGTTGGGTGAAAGACCTTCAAGTTCTGACTGTGCGATTAAGTTGAGTACTTGCTTTGCATATTTAATGTCAGCCCAAACTTGCTCAAAGCCATTTGCCTTGTATGTGGCAATGGTCATTTCAGGGGAGTGGATCTGCTGTTCTTCAATGGTGTGTGATTCACCAATGAGAATAGGTTCAAGCTGTTGTTGCAAGTATTGGTTTTCGGCTAATACAGGTGTGCCTAATAAAAAACAACTAACCAAAGCCGTTTGACGAAAAAATTTCATAGCTATGTCCTTATAACGTATTAGGTTTGAGTCAGAGACTCATTTATTAAATGCTAATTTAAGCTTAGCAAAGCAATACAAAATATAGGAACAAATTTACTTATTTTTTAGTAATAGTAATCCGTATTAATATTAAAAACAGAACACTTTACCTAGTGAGTAGATATAATACCAAGCAGTAATTCTTAGTCATTTTGATGAATTAAATCTATCGCTAAAAATTACTTATTACGACAGCATGAATACCAGAGCAATAGCAATGCAAGAACAACTCAATAACAAAGTTTTTGCTTTGTAATCAACGAGGTTTTATTGTTTCAAAATAGACCTGTTAATTAAGTGAATAGATATAAAAACGCTTGGCAAACTACTTTGCCAAGCGTTAGGTTGGGATAGTGGAATATTATTAGTTACTACTTGTCTGTAACTCTGATTCAGTTGGTGTTTTTTTACCTTTCAGTTTACTTATTAGGCGTTTAAAGTCCTCAAGTGCAACGTACTGACATGGAATTAATATCAGTGTAATAACGGTCGCAAATAACACACCAAAAGCAAGTGAAACCGCCATTGGAATAACTATTTTAGCCTGTAAGCTTGTTTCCATAATGATTGGTAATACACCAATGAATGTGGTGATTGAGGTTAATAAAATAGCTCTAAAACGTCGGCCACCAGCCTGCATGACAGCCTCTTTAATTGCTACACCTTCAGCGCGAGCTTTATTAACAAAGTCGACCATTACTAGCGAGTCATTCACTACAACCCCGGCAACTGCGATGATACCGAATACCGATAGGCTACTCATCGTCATACCTAAGATCATGTGACCGAACATCGCACCAATTACGCCAAATGGAATAACCGACATAATAATGAATGGTTGCGAGTATGAGCGTAGTGGAATTGCAAGTAACGCAAAGATAATCATCATTGATAAAGCAAAATCACGTACTTGCTCTGCGACACTGTCCATTTCTTCTTGAATACGGCCAGCTACATTACTTTCTACACCTGGGTAACTTTTCAATAGGCTAGGTAAGTAGTCGTCACGAATTTCTTTAGCAATGGCAAACGGCTCTGCTTGGTCAGTATTTACCGCAGCCCATACGTTTACGGTACGTTTAGCATTTTCACGGCGAATGCGGTTTACGCCATCAACAATATTAACCTTAGCGACTTCAGCAAGCGGCACCTCTACGCCCGTGGGTGTAATGATACGTGCATCTGTAATGTCACTTACTGCATCACGAGATTCACGAGGGTAGCGGATCATTACTTTAATTTCTTCACCATCACGTAAAATACGTTGTGCTTCAAGGCCGTAGTAACTAAAGCTGACTTGTGATGCCACATCCGATAGCGTTAAGCCTAAGCTGTAAGCAAGCGGTTTAAGTTCAAGTTGTACTTCATCGGTTGCTGATTGTAGTGAGTCATTAACATCACCCACACCTTCCATGCTATTTAATTTCTCTTTTAACTTAGCCGCAACCTCTTTTAGCTTGTTGATATCTTTGCCTTCAAGGCGGAAGCTCACATCGCCGTCATCACGACCTCCGTTCATGATACTATCTTCAATATTAAGTGTTTTCACCCCCGGTAATGGTGGCATTTGTTCGCGCCACATAGCACTTAATTGGAATGTATCAATAGGGCGTAAATCGGGTTCAACTAAAATTGCCATGATACGAGCACTTGTACGACCGCGTAAACTAACCGATAAGTCGCGGATCATCGCTTGACCATATTGCTCTTCAAGTTGTTTATCGACATCTAAAATCAGCTTTTCAATTGTTTGTGCTGTTTCAAGAGTTGCTTGCTCAGATGACGATAAATTCATTTCAACAGAGATACGAGGGAAATCATGCGGAATTTTAGGGTTCGCAACAAATTTCACTAAACCACCCGCAAACATACCGCCACTGACAATAAGTACACAGATAAAACCAACAATCACTGTGTAGCGATAGTGAATACAGCGACCAATAAATGGAGTGTAGTAATTATCAACAAAGTTTTTCAGGCCTTTATCCATACCTAAGCGTAAACGTTGTAACGGGTTTTTAGGATTCGCAGGTTTATTTTTCATAGCCGCTAAGTGAGCCGGTAAAATTAGTTTTGACTCAATCAATGAGAAAATTAAGCAAAGGATAATTACACCACCAATGGCTTTAGAAAACGCAGAGCCAGGGCCTGATGCCAATGTTTGCGGTAAGAATGCGGCAATTGTGGTTAACACCCCAAAGGTTGCTGGAATAGCAACGCGTTTTACGCCGCGTACTACGTTATCGAGACTGTGACCGTGTTTTTCAATTTCAGCACTGGCTGACTCACCAACCACGATGGCGTCATCAACCACAATCCCAAGCACCAGTATAAATGCGAATAAAGAAGCTAAGTTAACAGTGATGTCTATAAAGCCCAGAGGCATCATTAAAAATGCACCTAGGAATGACACAGGTAAACCCATCATGACCCAAAATGCTAAGCGCAGTGGCAAGAATAGGGCAAGTACCACCATTACTAAAATACCACCCCACACCATGTTGTCGATCATCATGTTTAGACGACCTTCAAGGTAGTAAGTTAAATCAACAATCGGTGATAGTTTTACACCAGCAGGAAGCTGTGGCGCTTTATCTGCAAGGTATTTTTTTAATACCGCAGCAACTTTAGTGATATCTTGATCTTTTGATGCATTTACTTCAAAAGTCAGTGAGTTTTTACCGTTGTACTTAGAGTATTGTAAGCCTTCTTCAAAGCCATCGTTAATTGTTGCTACATCACCTAATAACACCTGTGCGCCATCAGGTAGGTGTAATAAAGGCAGATTTTCGAACTCTTTACCACGATAAGCTTGGTTTTCGACACGCATCGAAATGTAGCCATTTTCAGAGCGAATTTGACCCGCTGACATATTGGCAGAGAAGCTACGCACGGCTGTGGCAATATCACGGAAAGTTAAACCATACTCACGTAGTTTATCTGGGCTGATTTCAATGCCAATTTCGTAGTTTAAGCCACTGTAAAAGTTGACCAAGTTTATTTGTGGTAAAGCTTGTAGCTCATCTTTTATGTCGTTACCAAGCTCTTTGAGCTGGTAGTTACTCATATCGCCATACAAAGCGAGTATCATGACTTCTTGCTCAAACTTTTCGCGGCGAACAATAGGGCGTTCCATCTCAGCAGGGAAGGTATTGATTGAATCAACCTGCATCTTGATTTCGTCGAGTACTTCTTGCGGGTCGTACTTTTCTTCGATTTCTATCCAAGCTTGTGAAAAGCCACGGTTTGAATAAGTAATTAAACGTTTAATGCCTTCGAGGCCCTCTAAAGACTCTTCGACCTTAATGGTTATGCCTTCTTCTACCTCTTGTGGCGCAGCCCCAGGGTAAACAGCTTGAATACTGATCCAGTTACTTTCAAACTGTGGGAACATTTGCTTACGCACCGACATTGCTGTCAATAAGCCGCCCACTAAAATGAAGATCATAAGTAGGTTTGCAGCAACTGGGTTGCGAGCAAACCAGGCAATAAGCCCTTTTTCTCTGTGCGTGGTCATGGCTTATTCCTCTTTTAACGCTAACTGCGTTGTTGGCACACTTAGTTTTGCATTATCTAGCTTGACTGCCATGCCTTCAGTTGGGTATTCAAGAGCAGAGGTAATAAGTTGTTCACCATTAGCAAGGCCATTATCGGCGATTACCATGCCATTTTGTTCGCGCACTATGTTAAGTGTTTTAAAAGTAAGGGTTTCTCCATCTTGTAAAACGGCTACTTTATTGTCTTTAACTAAGTGATGCGGAACAACAATTGCGTTGTCTAATGCACGGCCTTCAATGGTGGCATTAATGTACGAGCCAAAACGCAGAGGTTGCTTTTGCTCATAAGGCGTTGCTACTTGTGCTACTAGGTAATTCATACGGCTGCGTTGGTCAACAACCCCTTCGCTACGAACAATAGTCGCTTGCCACGTTGTTTGTTTACCTGCAAATTCAGCGTTAATTGATACGTTAGCACCAATACCTTGATTGTTTAGGTATTGTAGGTCTTTATCTGCAACAGGTAAGCGAATTTCAGCCAGTGATGTTGAGCTTAGGCTACCAAAGCTATTGCCTGGGTTTACTACACTGCCTAAACTAATTAGTCGCTCGTCAATAATCGCATCGTATGGCGCTTTAATGTAAGTGCGCTCTAGGTTGCGTTTGGCGCGTTTAACACTGGCTTGTGCTGCACGGTAGTTTGCAAGTTTTTCCGCAAGTTGAGGTTTACGTAAATAAAGCTCAGAAGGGATAACTTGGTTTGAGTCACCTTTGATGCGGTCCCACTCAGCTTGTGCAACAGAGACTTGTGCGCGTTCAATTTCAAGAGCAGAGCTTGCTTGCGCTAGACCTGCTTCTGCTTCAATGAGTGCCGCTTCGTAATCATTTGGGTCAATACGTGCTAGAATGTCGCCTTGCTTAACAAATCCACCTTGTACAAATTGATCTGATAACGACACAACCTGACCACTCACTTGCGCAACAAGTTCAGTTTGGTTTTTAGGTTTAACAATACCGTATGATTTTACATCGAGTGTTACAGCATCAAAACTTAAAGGTTTAATTGATACAAGCGGACGCGTATCTTGTTCTGGTTTTTCTGCTGGCGGCTGCTTCATTGAAGCAAATGCGAATGCCATTCCTAGTCCGCCGACTAATACGGCGATTGGGAGAATGATTTGTTTTTTACTAGCCACGGGATAGTCCCTCACGGTTGACGGTAATTAAAAATAAATTTGATAGGCTAAGCATACGCAATAAAGTGTTTACAAGGCGTTTGAAGATGTAACAAACCATTACACATATTACAAAGGCGCTACAAAGGTTCTATAAGAGGTACTCGATGAAAGATAAAATGGCATGTAGATTAGGCTGTGGCGCCTGTTGTATTGCACCCAGTATTAGCTCACCGATCCCAGGAATGCCCAACGGGAAAGCCGCGGGAGAGCGCTGTATTCAACTTGATGATAATAACTTATGTAAATTATTTGGTGATGAATCAAGGCCTAAGGTGTGTAGTGACTTTTCTGCCACTATTGATGTGTGTGGCACCACTAACGAACAAGCACTTTATTTGATTACCGAGCTTGAGCAGATGACCTAAAAATTAAACTCTTAACACTTTTTAACGGTTGCTGGGATCAGTTGTGTTTTTTAGCCAAAGTTTTCGTCAAGGCATTTAAATAGTTTCAGCTAGGATGTTGTTTTAAGAATCACAGAAATGGATGCGACACAACAATGCCAGTCAATTGACTGGCATTGTTGTTTTTGCTTACCACGTATAGGTAGCACTTAGCGTATATTGTTCGCCGCGGCCTGGGGTACCCGGTACTTCTTCGAATGATTCATCCCAAATATTGTCAGCTGCAAAGGTAACAAACACATTATCAAGCTGGGCAGGTGTGAATTTTATCGTTAACTGTGTAAAGAAGGCTTCATCATCAGAGCTACGTAGGCGGTTACTGTGTTGTTTACGCCATTCGTTATCGATACGTAGCTCAAGCACATCCATTGGCTGCCATACTGCGCCCAGTGTTACACGGTGATCAGGGTAGTTAAGCGCATAAAAGCTCGCATCAATATCTGCCGTGCCATAGTCTTCTGATTTTTCTAAATAGGTGTAGCTGGCAATCAACTCAGCGCTTTCGAACGATTTATTCGCTAAAAACTCAACGCCTAAGGTGTCTATATCAACCGGGTTTGCAAAACGAGCTGAGGTTGCATCAAAGCGATATGTCCAATCGGTAAGGTTTTTATCTTTGCGGTAGAAAATAGCTGAATCTAAACGCCACGAAGACTGTTCAATCAGTAAACCTAGTTCAAGGTTATCGGTGGTTTCGCGCTCAAGGCTGTAGTTACTTCTGAATAATCCGCCCGTTTCACTGCCGCCAATTGCTGTATAACCAGGAACTTGTGTTGCTTCGGCGTATGATGCATACCAGGTATGTTCACTGCCATTTTGATGAGCTACTTTCAGACTTGCATCGGCAATAAATGAGGTAGCTGAGCTATCACGGTTTGTATCATCAAATGCAGCACCAACACGTACAGTAAGCTCTTTGTTCGCTGCAAGGGCCGCCTTGTACTCAGGTAAGATACTTAGCTTAGTGTAATTGCGTGACGTAAAGTTGTTTTCAAGAGACGTTGATTCAATTTCATCAGCAATAAATTGGCCAGCATAATTAATAGCATAGCGGTTATTTAAGCGGTGACGCCCTGAGAGTGCCAATGACTTAACCGTGGTTTCGTGAAACGCTTCAAAAATAGCTGGGTTTTCACGAGATAATACATAATGGTCGTTATGTTTGCGATAATAACCAGTCACTTCAAGGCTATTGCCCTTACCATAAATTTGCTTGTGATTGAGCATGAAAAGCTTGGTTTCAAGATCTTCGGTTTCGTTAAAATTAAATGGTGTGTAAAGGTTTGGCCAACCAAAAAACTTCTCTTGGCGTCCAAACATAAAACCAGTTTGCGAGGTAGAGCTTGCAAGTTGAATACGCGCTGAGGCACGTTCAAAGTCGTGGTCGCCATTCTCAATTGAGCCATCGCTTTTTGAGTGCGAGTATTCACCCTCAAAACCTAATCGCCAATCTGGTTTACTATCCAGCTTTTGGCTATGGGCAGCATGAATGCTTTGTAAATTAAAGCCATTCGTACCTGTGCCAAGTGAAACGCTGCCAGTGCTTGTGATAGGGCGCCAGCCAAATGAAACCGTACCAACTGAGCTATTCATACCGTAAAGAGCATTATCAGCACCAGTAAGCACTGAAGGGCCTGTTAGCATTTGTGGTGCAATCGGAATTTCAGCAAAGTAGTGACCAGATTGAGGGTCGAATAACGTACTGCTACCAACACGAAAGCCGGTATTTTCAAAGATACCACCACGAATGGTTACATCAGCTTGTGCTTCAGCCATATTACGTGATTGCAAATCGACACGCGGGTCATACTCTAAATTTGATACCGGCGCATCAAAAGTACCAACAGGCTCTTTATTTGCGGTTGCTGAAACTTCAACGGTGATTTGTTCAATGTTGTTGGTGTCTTCTGCTAGCACTGAGCAAGTGACGAATAAAGCGGGAAGTGTAAGCTGTACTGCGCGTACCATCTAAAACTCTCTTGATTATTTTGTTTAATCTGGGGTAGTGGGCTAGTTAGGCGCACTGAAAATTGCGGGTATTGTATCTGAATCACTGAGTTATACCACTCCAACCAGATTTCAATAGGCAATAAAAAACCGCGCTAATTGCGCGGTCTTTTTACTAAAACAGTGTTTAGTTTTGATTAATTGATTGCGGTGGGAAGTTACTTAGAATGTTAGCAACGGTTTCATTGATAACTTCAGTGCGCTTTTCAGGTGATTGATTCTTTTGCAAACGACCTTCTTTAGCGCCACGCCAAACTAACTGGTTAGAAGCGCGGTCAACTACGTCTAAAATTAATGTACCCACTTCGTATTCGCGAGTCGTTGTTTGCGTGTTATAACCCATGCCCCAGTAATTCCAGCGTGCACCGTAACCTACGTTGAAGGTATCTACATCAATTTTTGTATCAACTGATGCATGATAGTTAATCAGTACATCTGCTTGTGCCATATCAACAAGCTTCATACCGCTTTTTTCAAGTTCAGCATTAACGGCTTCACGAACACGTTTTTCCATTAAAGGGCTAATTTGGTAGTTCGCTACATTTTTAGTTAAGCTCGCATTAGGTACCCAAGAGAAGGTTTTATAATTACTAAAATCTGCTGATTTGTCGTAATCCCAGTCAGGCGTTTTAGCACAGGCCGCTAAAAATAATACAGCCGTCGCGATTAATAAGTTCTTCATATTGTTTGCTCCTTGGCAAATTTCCACTACTTGATTGATAACATAACATAAAAATAATTCAACGGAATGATTATTTAAAAACTATGGCACATTTACAAAAAAGTACTGTAATAGTTTGTAATAAATACCCAAACCACCTCAAGATGCGAGTTTCAGTTGGAATTAAAAGCGATTTAGGCAAGGCATTGATTGCAAGTAATAGTGGTTCTATTGTTAAAATCAATAACGCAGTATAAATCGCTTTTAAAGCAACCCTTTGGGCGCTTCACAGGCACTTACTCTCATCGTTGTTACTTCTTAAAAGGGATTGCCATTGTTGCAAAGTAACGCCTTGATATTAAGCACCTGTGAAACGCTGAATTCTGCATCTTGAGGTGGCTTGGGTATAATTATCCTTGACTGAATCAATGATTAATTTTCGGATTGAATGCTGTGTTTGAGCTCTATCTAGCTCATTCGTCCAGAAAGTATTGCGAATTATTTATAGTTATTTTGACTTATAAAGCACGATGTAGGAGAAAAAGGTGAACTTTTTAAACGACAATAAAAAACCGTGCTAGGCGCACGGTTTTTCAACTAAAACAGAATTTAGGTGTTATCAGTTTTTTGTGGTGGGAAGCTGCTAAGAATATCTGCAACTGTATCTACGATTGCATCAGTGCGCTCTTGTGGCGACTGTTTCTTTTTTAAACGACCTTCTTTAGCTCCACGCCAAACAAGTTGATTTGATGATTTGTCAACAACATCTAAAATCAATGTGCCAACATCATATTCATTCGTAACAGTATACGTATTGTGGCCAACACCCCAATAGTTATACCCCATGTTCATTGTTTGAACATTAATTTTGGTATCAACCGAGGCATGGTAGTTTAAAAGTACATCAGCTTGTGCCATATCAACTAACTTCATGCCATTTTTTTCAAGCTGAGCATTTACGGCCTCACGCACACGTTTTTCCGTTAAAGGGCTAATTTGATAGTTTACTACGTTTTCAGTTAGGCTCGCATTAGGTACCCATGAGAAGGTTTTATAATTACTAAAATCTGCTGATTTGTCGTAATCCAAACTAGGTGTCTTAGCACAGGCCGCTAAAAGTAAAACTGTTGATGCGATTAATAAGTTTTTCATATTGTTTGCTCCTTGGCAAATTTCCACTACTTGATTGATAACATAACATAAAAATAATTCAACGGAATGATTATTTAAAAACTATGGCACATTTACAAAAAAGTACTGTAATAGTTTGTAATAAATACCCAAACCACCTCAAGATGCGAGTTTCAGTTGGAATTAAAAGCGATTTAGGCAAGGCATTGATTGCAAGTAATAGTGGTTCTATTGTTAAAATCAATAACGCAGTATAAATCGCTTTTAAAGCAACCCTTTGGGCGCTTCTCAGGCACTTACTCTCATCGTTGTTACTTCTTAAAAGGGACTGCCATTGTTGCAAAGTAACGCCTTGATATTAAGCACCTGTGAAACGCTGAATGCTGCATCTTAAGGTGGCTTGGGTATAACCATCCTTGACTACAGCAATGATTAATTTTTGCAATTAAGCACTGTGTTCAACTTCTATCCAGTCTTTTTCATCGACCCAGTTTTGTGCACCATCTTTAACAGTACGAATAGGGACAATGTAATCACAGCTAACTTGTGGTTTAACTGAGGCAAAAATCGGCACAAAGCCAAAGCTAAGAGCGGTTTCGATAATTGCTTTTTGGTTTTGTGGGTCGATATCGGCTGCTTCATCGATATAAATCGGAATACGATACAGGTTTTGCTCTTGATCACTTAATAAATAACGAATAAACAGCATGCCACAAAGTAGCTTAATGGTGATACGAGTACCGTTAGAGCCGGCTGAGTCTATTTTTTCGAAGTGTTCAGTTTCACCGGCACGATTTACTACTTCAAATCGAATATCAAATAAGTCGGTCAGTGTTAAACCTGCTTTTTCTGAGGCAAGTTTAATTAAATGATCTTTCGCTTCGTTTACCGCAGACTCGCTATAAGGCTCTTGGCTTAATAGGTCTAGGGTATCGCCTTGCTCAAACTGGTTTGAGGTACTGATAATGGTATCAATGCTATCAACTAACATCTTGCGCGGAATAACATTAATTTTGAATGCTTGAAGGTTAGAGATCCGATGCTGACTAATGCCTTTATTAAAGCTGTTCATTTCGCGGCGTAGGCGGTCTAAGTCTTCACGCAAGCCTTTAATGGTGGCGGCTACTTCGGTTAACGCAACTCGGCCTTGACGCTCAACAGCATCGCGCTCGTTATCAATGTTATGAAACGCGCTAATAAGCTTTTCGTATTTAGTAAACTCATCGTTTTCGTTATCAAACTTAGTAATACCCGCATTATAAATATGCATGTAGGTGTTACGTACGTTGATATCAAAGTTGCGTAGTTCTTGGCAGTCTTTGTTAAAGTGATGAATAAGATCACTTAAATTATCAAAATCAATACTGATTTCAATCATGTATGGCGTCACTTTGCCTGAATAAAAATCAAGCGTGTGATCGATACGTTCTGATTTAACTTGGCGTAAACGGTCAGCTTGGCGTGCAAGCAGATCTTTTTTCGACTTGATAATTGAGCGACGGTCGCTGATTGAACCACTGTTCTTTTGAATGTCTTGCAGGTAGTCGTCAACTTGTTCGCGCTCTGCATTTAATTGCTCTTTTAGTAGAGTTTGTGCATCGACAGATTGCTGCATCACTTCAAATTGTTCAAAGCGTTTTAATGCTTCTTCAGAGGCCATTAGCTCATCATATAGGGCATCTTTTTCTTTTTGCTTTTCGGCGACATTCGCAGCGACTTCACGCTGCTGTTTAAACTCTTTCAGTGAGTTTTCAAGAGCAGCGAGTTGCGCGGTTAATTGCTCTTTATTTTCGCCCGTTTGCATCTGCACAGGACTTAGCTTTTTAAGTTTAATCGTCGCGCCAGGAAGAGTCAGTACACCGCCTTTCACATTGGCCGATAACTGCTCTAAAAACTCACCAAAGGCATCTTCGTCTGTGATCTCAACATCACCATTGCTGGTGGTGGCAAACGATAAGATATCTGGGTTTAGAATACGCGAAATCTCTTCAACTTCTTTCAAAGATAAATCTTCACGCATACGGGTGAATAAATTGAACTCGAGATTCTTTAACTGCAGTTTTAAGCTCTTAATTTGCTTTTGTGTTTCGCTAATGCGGTAATCAAGGGTGTGTAAGCTTTGACCTTGGGCACTGCTTAATGAATGCGATAGCGATTCATAATCTTGCTTAAGTTGCGTAAGGCTTACTTTTAAAGTGGCTTTATTCACCAATTCAAACTCAGATTTAAGCGCTCGATAGTCTAAAAACCATTGTTCAATTTGTGTTTGTTTACGTTCAATATCACGTGATTGCTGGATATAAAGCTGCTGCTTTTGTTCGAACTCATGCTTTTCATGTTCGATATCTTCAAGGGCAATATTTAGCTCAGCGAGTTGCTCTTGTTGATAGGTTTCAAAGTCAATCAGTGCTTGGTCAATTTTTGGCGCATAGGCAGCAAGCTTACCTTTTAAAACCGTTTGGTTTTCAAGCATAGATTCAAGAGCTGCGATAGGCTCTTGCATTGACTCAAGGGCTTTTAGTTCACGTTTAGCGCGATTCACTTTATCAAATGAACGTCGCCACACTTCATAAAAGTCGACCCGTGAGTTTGACATATGACGCTCAAATACACGTAGCATAAAGCGCTTAACATCACTGGCACCTAACTTATGCAAGTTAAGGATACGGCGGAAAATTTCTTTGTAAATCGCGGAGTCTTGCACGTTATTGAGGGGGATCATCTTTAAGTTGATATCGCCATCAAACGGCGTTGCGCCGCCAGTGAGTAGGGCGTTTAGCTCTTGCGCTTTTAATTCGATTGGATTGAAACCTTGCTCTTTTAAGTGATTAAAAAGCTTGGTGAATTTTACAATGGTCTTGCCCTGAGTGTAGTGCTCTAGGTTTAACTTACCTTGGTAGCAAAAAAACTGATGCGCATATCCGGCAATTTTACCAAGGCCAGCAACACCAATCACCACAGGACCATTAGGTAAGTCAGCTTCAAGTAAAATATAGGATTGATCTGACGAAAAGTAGAATTTTCGGGTTTCGTCTAAATCGTGGCCATCCCATTCTGTTAAACGTAAATCATTAATCAGTGGAAATTGCAGGGCATTAATCACCGAGCTTTTACCGGTATTATTCGGTGCACAGATTGAGCTACTTTTATCCAGCGGGATCACGCATTTTGCATAGCCTGCGGTATTTAAAAGCGCAAGTTTGCTGAGTCCGTATAGGCTTTGGCTTTGCATTATTCGTCATCTCCTAGGTAGGTTTCTTCGTTTACTTCCATTAATGCATCGATATAACGATAAATTGGCGCTTGCAGCATAAAGCCGTTTTCTACTTCGCGGGCAAGACCTAAGCGTACCATTCGCAGGTAAACGTCTTTGCGTAAATCTGAGCCTGAGAAGATTTCTAATTGATCAAACAGGTGCTTGTTGATTTGCACTAAGGTTTGCATCAGTTCTAGGTCGTTTACTTCATCAAACAAGGCACGCATTGGATCTTTACCGGTATTGGCATAGTGCTCAATCAAGATGTAGATAGTCAGTGCAATGGCACGCGAAATTTTACCCATGTTTGGGGTGCTTTCGTCGCTACCAAAATAGTAAAAGCCACGGCTATCGTGTTGTAAGTCATGGCCAAGGGCGTTAAATAACGCGCGATAAGCATCAATGTGTTGGTCAAGCTCTTGCCACATAAGCGTGTCTTGCTCACTAATGTGGTAGCCTGATGTGAGCTTTTTATTTATAGCTTGCAGATGCGTTAAATCATCTAAATTAATATCTGTCATGGTTATTGCTCTGTTGCTTTTTTATCGTCAGCAATCGATGAGTTAAATGGGTAAAGAGAGAAGTGTTGCTGGGCAATTTTTATTTTTACTTTCTCTTGGCTTTGGCTAATCTCAAGGTCGCCATCGCTAATTAGTTTTTGATACAAGAACAGCATTTCGTCAGCCTCAAGATCTGGGTAGCTTTCATCTAAAAAACTAAGGAGTGGCTGAGCTTTTTTGCTGGCTTTTTTAAAGCGTTTTCTAAATTGGGTTTTAACATCGTTGTAATCAGGGATATGCGGGCTTTGATACGCAGGTACATCATCCTGTTCAGGGAGCTGATATTCATCGTGCTCAAAGTCAACTAAGCCTGCCATATAGGCCACGATATGACGTTGCTGACCAAGTGAAAAACGCTGTGCGTCGGAGACAAAGTTAGGCTGTACCGCACTTAACATGTTATCGACGCCATTTTTACGCACTAAACCAAGCACTTTAGCCGCTTGGCGAGTAATTAGGTTATTGCGGCGTAATTCTTCACGCAGCGGCATCAGCATATCGGCGCTTTTACGTAAGCTTTCACGACCAACTAAATGCATTTCTAAAATACGGGTACGTAATTGTTCAAGCATGCGCTTGTCTTGGTATGACTTACCTAGGCGGTCAATTTGCTCTATTTGCGTGCTAATTTGCAATTCGATGGTGTGAAAGCAAGCATGAAAATCACCACGAATATCAACCATCTCAAGCATAGGTTCAATGTATTCATCGAACGCTTCAATGACTGCTTGATAGCGCTTTTGCAGTGATTGCACCGCGTTGTCTGCTTTTGCTTGCTCAACAATATTTAAAATTGCGTTTTCATTATGGGCAAACAATTTCATTATTTTGCGAACCCGATCATCCATAATGCGGCTAAAGCGGCGTAGCTCGTCGTAATCTTCAATTTCACCCGCTTTAGCAAGGCGGTTACCAAGGCGAGCAAGGTCATCAACGAGTACACTAATTTCTTGGGCAAGACCTAGGTGCTCTTCTTGTAGCAAGAAAGTCGCAAAATCGGCGATCGCGCGGTTGATTTCTAACTGCGAGGACTTAGCCAGTGGGATAATGATATCTTGATTCAATAAACGATTTGTTTCTTTATAAATGCGTTCATTTGACCAAGTGGGTTGTTTTTGTTTTATCGCATTTTGTACGTCTTTCAAGCTGAAATCAGCCATTTTAAAACGTTTAAATAATAGTTCTAACACCCCCCAATGCTCTGTAAGGGTATTTAATAACTTTTTAGCTGGGATCATAAGGCTCCAGTAAATTCAGACTTTGGTGTTAGCGATTAGTAGTAAATTATGTAATTGAGAATAGTTTTATGCTGTCGATGCTGCTAGAATCCGCGCCGAAACACTCGTCTTACAATTTTTACATTATTATAAAGGTTGTTCAAACACCATGGTAACCCCACTTATCCTAACCCTGATAGCGGTGGCATTTTTGCTTATCGTTATAGAGGATATTATCCATGTTAACAAGGCCAAAACGACGCTTTTTTTTGGTACTTTATGCTGGATTATCTTATTTATCTCTCCGATTCATGGGCAAAGCCCAGAAACCATACAACATCAACTGGATCACAATATATTAGAAATCGCGACTTTGTGGCTATTTTTAATGGCTGCGATGACCTTTGTTGCGTATTTAAACTCTAAAGGCTTTATCCAGAATATTGTTCATAAAATTATGCCAAATCAAATCAGTGAACGAAAGCTGATGTTTTTGATTGGTGGTTTTGCGTTTTTATTTTCATCGATATCAGACAACATAACCGCAACTTTAATATCGCTTGCGGTAGTGATGTCACTGAAGTTAGATCCTAAAAAATTAATAAAATACGCAACCTTAATTGTATTCAGTGTTAACTCGGGTGGGGTGTCGTTGATCACGGGTGATGTTACAACGCTGATGATTTTCTTAGACGAAAAAGTCACCATTGCTAACTTGTTATTATTAATTGTACCTGCACTTGCAAGTGTTGCATTGTTAGCGGCAATGTTATCGGTGGGTATGTCGGGTAATGTGGTATTTGAAAAGCAAACGGCTCGTCGTATTGAAAAAACCGATATTACCATTGCGGTTATCTTCTTCTCGACGATTATTGCTACGTTAACGCTGAGCGTACTTTATAGTGTGCCACCGCTATTAACCTTTTTATTTGGTTTATCACTGATGTTTTTGGTTGCGCAATTTTTAATGCGCAAAAAAGATGTGAACAAAAAAATCATCGATTATATTCGTGAAATTGAGTACGACACCTTATTGTTCTTCGTGGGTGTGTTATTGCTGGTTGGCGCATTAAAAGAAGTTGGCATGCTTGCTAAATTTACTCACCTTTATGAATTGATGGCGCCTGAATATGCCAATTACTTAATGGGGCTATTATCGGCGGCGGTAGATAACGTACCTTTAACTGCAGCACTTTTAAAGGCAGATATTGTGATGAGTCCACAGCAATGGCTGTCGTTTACTTACGCAACAGGGGTAGGTGGCTCAATGCTTATTATCGGTTCTGCGGCGGGTATTATTGCTATGAGTAAAGTAAAAGCGCTTACATTTATGAGTTACCTAAGAATGTCGGTGTATTTATTGATTTCATACACCGTAGGTTATTACGGTTCGCACTTAGCGGGCAGTTTAATTTCATAAAACAACTTGACAGCTAGACGTCTAAACGTTAACTTTCGAAGCCTGCTTTTAACAGCAGGCTTTGTTATTTTAACCAGGTGTTAACTTAACATTCAGAAGAGGTGCGATACTTAGGTAGTTAATGTGAGGTGACGAACGCCGATGACCATTAATGAGGGAAGTACTCGCCGAGAAAATTAGCCGGACGTCACGGTTATTTTTCGGTTTATGGGGCTGAATCCTCAAAACTGTCACCAAACTAGGTGGAGAGCTTCTGGCATGGACTACTCTTTATTTTCAAAGCACCCCCTTGCCGAGTTCTTCTTGATTTACTGTGGATAGTTTTCCACAAAAGGAGACGACATGAATACCCAATTAGCCGCCAATACAAAATCAGATTACGTTGTTGCAAAATTTGGCGGTACCAGTGTAGCTAACTTTGATGCTATGAGCCGCTGCGCAGAAATCGTTAGTGCTGATAACCAAGTACGTATTGTTGCTGTGAGTGCCAGTGCTGGCGTGACCAATCATTTAGTTGCATTGTGTAAACGTAATTTGAGCGCGGTTGAGCGTGATGAGCACATTACCGGCGTAGTCGCCATTCAAGAAGCAATTTTGACAGAGCTGTCGCTCGATGCTGATTTAGCACATGGCTTTAATGAAACGCTTAAGGCTTTTCAAACTTTGGCATCAGAAGGGGTTAAGTCAGCAGCTGAGCAAGATGAGCTACTGAGCTTTGGTGAGCGTTTATCATCGTATTTGTTCACTCAAGTTTTACGTGGTCAAGGTCTTGATGCGGTGCGTTTTGATGTGCGTAAGGTGCTAAAAACAGATAGCCAATTTGCTAAAGCAACACCTAATGTTGCAGCAACCGCTGCGGCTGCTAAAGAGCATTTAGTGCCGCTACTTGATGAGCAAGTTGTTGTAACTCAAGGCTTTATTGGTAGCAATGAACATAATCAAACAACGACTTTAGGGCGTGGTGGTTCAGATTACAGTGCTGCATTACTCGCTGAAGCAATTAACGCAAAAAGCGTGCATATTTGGACCGATGTTGTGGGTATTTTCAGTACGGATCCGCGTTTATGCGCCAAAGCAAGCCCAATTGCTCGCTTAAGCTTTGATGAAGCGGCAGAAATGGCCACGTTTGGAGCAAAAGTGCTGCACCCTGCAACCATTTTACCTGCAAGCCGTAGCCATATTAGTGTGTTTGTTGGTTCAAGCCGTGAACCACAGTTAGGTGGTACATGGATTGAAAAAGAAAAATCTCAGCAACCAGGTATTCGTGCCGTAACACAGCGTAAAAACCAAATTCTGTTAACGGTTAAAAGCCCGGAAATGCTCCTAGCGAGTGGTTTCTTAGCCCGTGTATTCACTATTTTAAGTGAGTTTAATATTTCGGTTGATTTGGTTACTACCTCAGAGATCAGTGTTGCAATCACTTTAGATAACGCACCGAATGCATCACGTCCAGAGCTTGATCAAGCTTGTTTAGATAAGCTTTCTGAGTTTTGTCATGTGTCGGTTGAGAATAACTTAACGCTGGTGGCTTTAATTGGTTCTGAGATTCAATTACGTCAGCAAGAAATGAACTTAATGCAGGTATTGAGTGATTTTAATATTCGTTTAATTTGCCACGGTGCAAGTAAACATAACCTGTGCTTCTTAGTTGAGCAAAGTGAGTCAGATGAAGTCGTGCAGGCTATTCACAGCCGACTATTAGAAAGCCAAGTCGCGGCGTAGGTCGTTAAAATTAATAAAAGAGCACTGCCAGTCAGTGCTTTTTTGTGCCACAACACTTATATCAAACCCTTCAATAGAATTACTACTCGCGCTGAAATTATGTTTGCTCAATTCTTCAAATACATTAGGAGCAAGTAGTTTCGCAATCGGCTGAGCACTTGCTTTGGCAAGCGCCTCTTTTAATGTCCAAATTCTAAAAAAGCACTGTGCTTGTTCATCGGGAGCGTCAAAACGGCTAATTAAGTCAACTTCATCTTGATGATAAAAATGCTTTGCGAGTTTGATAAAAGGGCGAGGCTTACTGCTTTGTTCAATATCAAAACCAAATAGTTGCTGTTTGGGGTTAAGAGCTGCACCGATTAAACCATTTGAATGAGATAAACAGGTCCACACAGGTTCTCTAACCGGGGTATGTAGCTTTAGCTTGCTGTCTTTGTCATCAAACTGGCTCGATATTTCATTGAGGGCTAAATCGTCATTAGGGTAAGCGTGTTGATACAAATATTTTAACGTTAAGCGAGTCGCTAAGTACTCTTGCTTTGCACTATGAACTTTGCGTTTTTCAAGCACACTTAACTCAAACTCACTGAGTAATTTATCAACGGGTAAACTTGCAACATCAATACGTGCTGCATGCATCAGCATAATTTTTTTGGCCGTTGTTTGGCTTTGCTGCTCGATGATAAGAGTATTCGAAAAGTAGTGGCTGCTCATGGTTTAACGCTTACACGAAGGCTCGTATTTAGTTTTGTTTATTTTTACAGCAGATGCACATTTATAGGCACGAACAAACGCAAATAGTTTACGCAGTTGACTGTAATTATGGTTTAATGAGGAAAAATAATAACAGATTTGTAGATGTATGGCACAAGTTCGTGACGGCTTTCAAAGTCGATTAGGTTTCGTTTTAGCAGCTTCTGGTGCGGCGGTAGGTTTAGGTAATATTTGGGGCTTTCCAACACAAGCGGCAAACCATGGCGGCGGTGCATTTTTACTCGTTTACTTCATTGTTATCTTCTTATTAGCGCTTCCGGCTCTGTATACTGAGCTGTATTTAGGTCACCAAGCGCAAGCGAATCCAGTAAAAGCATTATCAAATGCATGGCAAGATACAGCGCCTAAAGCAGGCGCTGCAGCAGGCTATGTTGGCTTGTTTGGTGCGATTGTAATGCTAAGCTTTTATTCGATTGTCGCAGGCTGGATGCTCGCTTATGCGCTTGAGCCAATCGCAAACTTCTTTGGTTTTACTGAGTTAAGTAACTTTTTACACAGCGACTCCATGGCACGCAACTTTGTGTTTACACCGCTGATGCTTATTCTTACTGCGAGTATTATTTTAAAAGGCGTTAAATCAGGTATCGAAACTTGGTCACGCCGCTTAATGCCATTATTGCTAGTGTTATTAGTGGCTTTAATTGCTTATATAGCCACACTTGATGGTGCGATGGATGGCTTTGCAGCCTACTTAGTACCAGATTTTAGTCAAATTCTTGATGCAAACTTAATTATTGCGGCAATGGGACAAGCGTTCTTTTCATTGTCGTTAGGTGTAGGATGTATGATGGTTTATGGCTCTTATTTAAAACCAGATGCGAACCTACCTAGATTAACTGGCACTGTGGCTCTACTGGATACCGGTGTGGCCTTTTTAGCAGGGTTATTGATTATTCCGGCTATTTTTGTTGCTCAGCATAACGGTGTAGAGGTATTTAGCGGTGGTAAATTGGTCGGTGAAGGTCAGTTAATATTTGCGATTTTACCTGAGCTGTTTAGCACTATGGGCCAAGTGGGTTTACTCGTTGGCTTATTATTCTTTGTATTAATGTCGATTGCCTCAGTGACATCAACCATCTCATCGACCGAAATTCCAGTGGCATTTTTAGTTGAGAATCATAGTATTGAGCGCAAAAAAGCGACCTTATTTGTAACGCTAATCGTCTTTATCGCTTCATCACTTATCATCTTAAACTTTGACTGGTTATTTGGCTTAGTGATTATGGTGCTTACACAGTACCAATTACCTTTAATGGGACTGTTCTACTTCATTACTGTTGGCTGGTTATGGCAGCGTGGTAATAAATTGCATCAAGTATCTAGCGGCCCCCATTATTGGTTTGCCCAGTACATTCGCTTTGTCTGTCCGTTATTAATGACGGCGGTATTTGTGAACGTGGCGTTGTTGAAATAGAAACTTGAGTTACAAGTCTCTAGTTTCAAGGGAAAAGTAAAAGGCGCAGGGTTTAAACCTCACGCCTTTTTTAATTTAAGGTGCGCTTGCTTTAAATAACTTCGTTAGTTAATGGTAATCCTTGGCTTATTTCATTGGCGCTTTGCAATGTAGTGCAGGCTATTTCGCTAAGTGCTTCTTGGGTGAAGAAGCCTTGGTGGCCTGTGACTAACACATTCGGAAAGCTAATAAGGCGTGAAAAAATATCGTCTTGCATGATTTCTTCACGGTGATCTTTAAAGAATAACTCTGACTCTTGCTCATACACATCAAGTCCTAAGTGTCCGAGCTTTTTAGACTTAAGCGCTTGAATACAGGCTTGAGTATCGAGAAGTGCACCACGAGAGGTGTTAATCAGCATGACACCGTCTTTCATCTTCTTAAATGCGCTAGCATCAATTAAATGATGGGTATGCTCGTTGAGCGGGCAGTGCAATGAGATGACATCACTTTGGGTAAGCAATGTGTCTAAATCGCACAGGGTATAAGGGCCTTCACCAGCCATTGGGTCACAAACGAGTACCTTAGCTCCAAAGCCATTTAAGATATTTACCAGTGCTAGGCCGATTTTGCCACAGCCTATAATCCCGATGGTTTTTTTGAATAAGTTAAAGCCTAGCAAGCCGTTTAAATCAAAGTTACCTTCACGTACTCGGTTAAAGGCTTTATGGGTTTTTCGGTTGAGCGTTAGCATAAGGGCAATACAATGCTCTGCCACGGCTTCTGGACTATAAGCGGGCACACGGCAAACCTTGATGTTATGCTCTTTAGCAGCATCAAGATCAACATTATTAAAGCCTGCACAGCGTAATAAGATTGCCTTTATGCCTAGGGCAGCCATATCGGCAATGACGTGTTTGTCGACTGTATCGTTAACAAACACGCACACAGCATCAAAGCCTTGGCAAAGGGGGATGGTATTGCTGTTTAAGGATTGCTCAAAATAACTGAGCGAAACAGACTCAGCGTATTCAGTTAGATTCCTTTCAAAAAACGGTTGCTCATACTTTTGCGCACTGAATAAGGCCAGTTTCATCATTTAAATTACTCTCTATCACCATTTTGAGGGTTTCGGGTTTGGTGCGCGGGGCATATCGCGCAACGAGTTGACCCTCTGAGTTTATAAGAAATTTGGTGAAATTCCATTTAATTGCGCGGTTTTGTGCTATTCCACGGGTATGACATTTTAAATAATTAAATAAAGGATGGGCCTCTGGGCCGTTCACTAACACTTTGTTAAAAATGGGAAAGCTAACATCAAAGTGTTGCTGATAAAAGGCTTGTAGCTCATTGCCATCAAGCGGTTCATTGTGGCCAAATTGATTACAGGCAAAACCGAGTACGGTAAATCCTTGCTGTTTATAGTCTTGATACAGCTTTTCAAGGCTTGCCATTTGCACTGAAAAATTACATTTGCTGGCTATATTGACAATAAGCGCTGTTTTACCTTGTAACGATTCAAGGCTAAAGTTTTCACCAGATGCAAGCTGGGCATTGAAACGATATATACTATCCATGTTTTACCTGTGTGTTTTTGAACTGTTTAAATGAACTTTTTTTCATTCGCTTTTTAGTTATTCGGTTGAGATAATGAAATTGTTACTAATTTATCACTCAAATAGGTCAGTTTTATGTCAATGAAAGTCGCCTTCATCGGATTAGGTGTAATGGGTTACCCAATGGCGGGTCACCTTGCCAACGCAGGTCACAGTGTGACAGTTTACAACCGCACAACGGCTAAAGCGCAAAAGTGGGTATCAGAATATCAAGGTGAATACGCTGAAACGCCAAGTGAAGCAGCAAAAGGGGCTGATATCGTTTTCATGTGTGTAGGCAATGATGATGATTTACGTTCAGTTGTTTATGGTGAAAATGGTGTACTGGCAAGCATGCATGAGGGCAGCTATTTAGTTGATCACACCACAACCTCTGCTGAGGTGGCACGTGAAGTAGGCGCTCAGGCAAAACTACAAGGTATTGCATTTTTAGATGCCCCTGTTTCTGGCGGTCAAGCGGGTGCAGAAAATGGTGTATTAACTGTGATGGTCGGTGGCGACGAAGCTGATTTTAATGTTGTTCAACCTGTAATGGCTGCGTTTAGCCGTTTTAGCCAATTATTAGGTGAAGTAGGCTCTGGTCAACTTTGTAAAATGGTAAATCAAATTTGTATTGCTGGTGTGGTGCAGGGCTTAGCTGAGGGGTTACACTTTGCAAAACAAGCGGGCCTTGATGGTGAAAAAGTGATTGAAACCATCTCGAAAGGTGCAGCTGGCTCATGGCAGATGGAAAACCGCTACAAGACAATGTGGGCTGGTGAATACGAATTTGGTTTTGCTGTTGATTGGATGCGTAAAGATTTAGGCATCGCTTTGGATGAGGCAAAGGCAAACGGCGCAACTTTGCCGATGACGGCAACAGTTGATCAATATTACGCCGATGTACAAGCTTTAGGTGGCGGCCGCTACGACACCTCAAGTTTATTAGCGCGTATTGAAGCGCTACATAAAAAGTAATATCAATAAAAAACGCGACAATTATTGTCGCGTTTTTTATTACATGCTTTGTGCATAATTGTATAATGCTTTTAAAATATGCAGATTTTTTTCGTTATCATCATTTTCATGAGCCAGATTTTCAAGGGTGATCATGAAATCTTGGCCACTGATCGAAGGGTTATCTTCGCCATGCATTAGCTTGTTTTGGCAATACTGGCGCCATTTTGCTAGCTCATCTTGGCTAAGTGTGTGTGGCCAGTTTCGGGCACGGTATCTGAATAACAAGGTAGCAAACTTTTTATCATCAAAATCAAGCTGCATTGAGGCTAATTGCTCAGGGCTTGCATCTCGAATAATGGCAAATTTAGCTTTATCAGCATGACTGGTAAAACCGTCATAAAGTTGATAGTCAGGGTTGGTGGTTTCGCCGTAATCACGCTGTTCGTTAAATACTTCGGTTACTTTGTCGCGAAGTTCTGTGTTGGCTTTTAAAATAGCGAGATTTTGTAAGCATTTTTCGCGGTCAATACCTAATCGCTCGGCGTTCTCTGGTAACAAGGTTTTTGCTGGCGCAAGAATAGGGCACTTATTTAAATGCACTAGTTTAAGGCCTACTGGTGCTTCGTCTTCGCCAAGGTCGCTGTGTTTTGTGTAAAGACGGGTGCGTAGCTCTTCAATAGATAAATCTAATAAGACTTGCGGATCTTCAGTCAAATTAAAGCAAATAATGGCGTTTTTATTGACTGGATGAAAGCTCATTGGTGCAATCCAGCTGGTGCAGCCTTGGCTTGCCGGAATTCGTGATGAAGTGTGCACCAGTGGTGTCATATTAAATACATCAACTAAATCAGCCAGTGCTTTTTTAGAGCGTAATCTAAAGAAAAACTGATACAACTTAGGTTGTTTTTCTTTTATTAGTTTTGCCAACGCTATGGTTGCCGTTACATCACTTAAAGCATCGTGAGCAGCAGCGTGTTCAATGCCATTGGCAACGGTTAAGTGCTCGAGTTTAAAGCTTGGTGTACCGTCTTCTTTAAGCGGCCATTCAATGCCTTCTGGGCGTAGTGCATAACAGGCGCGCACTAAATCAATAATATCCCAGCGGCTATTATTGTTTTTGTATTCACGCTCGTATGGGTCATAAAAGTTACGGTATAAGCTGTAACGTGTGACTTCATCATCAAAGCGAATACTGTTATAGCCCGCTACACAGGTGTTAGGTTGGCTAAATTCAGCATGGATTTTTGCCATAAACTCAGCTTCAACTAAGCCTTTTTGCATCGCAATTTGCGGGGTAATACCTGTTATTAAACATGCTTCGGGGTGGGGTAAGTAATCAGCCGCCGGCTTACAATACTCAATTAACGGCTCACCAATAATATTTAAATCGAGATCGGTACGAATGCCAGCAAACTGACTTGGACGATCTTTTTGCGGGCTTGCGCCAAATGTTTCGTAGTCGTGCCAGTAAATTGTTGGTTGTTGTTGTTCTGGATATGCCATGCATTAAACCTTGCTAAGCGTCGAGCCGTTTTGAGTTATTTTCTGAATTGTCAGAATTATGGCATAGAGCCTAGCTAGTTTATAGAGTAAAACGTAATGTGGCTGTTTAGTGTAACTTTTATAAACACGAGCTGTATAAAAAATGGCCTTGCGGTTAATTTTTATGCTTATATAGTGAGGTGTCGTTAGTTTTTGAGCTGTTTTGTACTCTGTGGCTCGGTATTTGCTAACGAAAACTATCTTTAACAATGAAGGAACAAAAAAATGACTTTATCAGCTTTATTACTATCTACTTTAGCATTCGACGCAACTCCAGCTTCAAATTATTCTGTTGAAAAACTTGGCAATTCTGGAGGTATAATCATTCTTAACCCAAAGAAGAAACAAGAAAACTTAAAGAACTCGGGTGGAATTATTATTCTTAATCCAAAAAAGAAAGAAAATTAATAGATAAAACCAGCATATAGCTGGTTTTTTTGTACCTAACACTCTAATATGAAAGAAAAAAGAGTTTCGTCTGTGGACTTCCTGCAAGAGCTTTATAATAAATGGTTAGTAATTAAGCCATATACGGATACATTTTCATTTCAAGCTGTAATAGCAACAAGTTATTTGATTGCTCTGTTAAACTCTTTGAGAAAGGCCTTAAAAGAGAGGGAGTACTTTAGTAACTTTATTACTATAACAAGTGTTTGTGTAAATTATTTATTAACAGCGCTGATGATGGAATATGCTTTAGAGTATGTAAAAAATCATAATTCAGCAGCAGGAGCGCAAAATGTATATGTTGGCTTTGTAATCGCAAATTCAATTATGTTGTTAGCAATGTATAGAATTCACATAGTTTTTAGTTATAGATTTAATGAATTATTCTTTAAGGTTTCAAAGCTTTTCCTCATTTTAACGTTTTCCCATTTAATAATTTGGATTAAATTTGTTGTATTAGATTTGCAGCAAGAATTTGCCCATATACATTATCTTTACAGTTTTATTGTGTTGTATATCAGCCTTGTACTTTCATTTATCATGCTTTTTCCTGATGTTTTGCGCACTAAGTTTGGGTGTATAGTAACATTTAGTTTACCGAGGGATCGTCATGCTTGAACTAATTTACATAGCCATTGTTGTATTAGCAGTTTTGCTAGCTGTAAGCACGTGGCTGATAGCACGCAAAAATATTTTTGAAGAACAAATCAGAAGCAAATCTGTTGAGGTGGTGTGGTGTACGCTACAGGCAGAGCAAGAAACGGATATCAACAAAGCCATAAAACTGTTTAATAGAGCGGAGGCTCTGAAAAACGAAATATGTAGCCTGATGGATAACAGTACAAGCCTTCAAAAGTTTCAGTGGGTAGAAGCAACTGATCTTAAAAACCAGCAATTAAAAGAGCTATCTTTAGGTGAGTTGCAGAAGTATTACGATGAACAAAATAATATTTCTGAGATCTACAACAAGCTCTATAAAGGAAAAAATTAAAAGCCAGATTATTTTATCTGGCTTTGTAGTTTTAGTTCATTTTTTATCTGTTTAACTTGAATATCAGCTAGCTGTTTGAGTGCATCTTGAGTTTGGTTTTCACCCTTGATTAACCCCGCTATTGACATTTTTTTGATACTTTTTAAAAGCCCATTATTAATTGCCTGTAACAATGGGCCTTCTAGTTTAATTAAATTATCTTTCTTACCACTTAGTAGATAATCAAAACTAACCTGAGCATGTTTACTCGCTTTATCAATCACTTCATATGGGACAATAGCGCTTTGAATGCATTCTTTGCTATAGCCTTGATTGAGAGCTAAAGCTTGCTCAAGCTCAGTGTTATTGGTTACTTGGTATACTTCGCATAAGCGTTGAAAAATTGCACTTATATGTTGCTGCTCAGAATTTAACTCTTGATCGAACATGGCATATCCTTGCACATTATTTTCTACCAATAGTAAACGACTTTTTCTGAAACCGCATTCATAAAGTGCACGTTTATCAAATATTTAATGCCATATGGTGATACAAGCCAATACCAACTAATACATTAAATGGGAAAGTTATGCCCAAGGAACAGAGCATAGCCAACCCAATGTCAGCCTCTGGGATGGCTGCTTTGATGGCTGCTGGTGCGGCAATATATGATGCACTTGCTACTAAGCTTGCCAAAATAACAACTGAACCAAGTTCCAGCTGTAAAAGGGTTCCGACACCGACTCCAATCGCGCCAAGAATACTAGGAGTAATAAGAGCAAAAAGTGCTAAGCGCCAGTGATGCCATGGGATAGGGCGTAGTGTTTGAGCTGCCATTAAGCCCATTTCAAGTAAAAACAACGCCAGTACGACTTTGAAACTGTTGGTTAATAAACTGGTTACTTGACTACCTTGTTGAGTGCCATACATCATGCCGATTATTACGCCACCGACTAACAATATGACGCTTTTGTTTGTTAATGTTTCATGCCACAGTGCTTTAAGTGATAAATGTTTACTTGAGCCATTACCAAGGCTGCGAAATAGCAGCAGACCGACAATAATTGCTGGCAGTTCTAACATGACTAGATACAGTGTTACTTCAGCGCCAACATCTAAAGCATTTGACTCAGCATAAGCCAAAGCAACAGCAAATGTACCGGCACTTACTGAACCATAATGTGCTGCAATACTTGAACTATTTGCTACTGATAAACCAAGCAATTTATTTAATATAGGATAAACAAGAAGAGGAATACCTGCACCGAGAAGCATCACCGCGCCCATTTCAGGCAGTAATTTCCAATGCAAGCTGCCGTGCAGCACCATGCCACCTTTTAAACCAATTGTTAGCATGAGCAGTAGGCTCAGCGTTTCGTAAGTTGCTTGTGGAATTTTAAGATCTGAGCGCAATAACCCTGCAGCTAGACCCAAAATAAAAAACATTACAACAATATCAGGCACTTTATTCTCCTTTGAATTTAAAATGTCGTCATTTTAAACAAAAAGAAGCATAGTAAATAATTAAATAAATGCTAGTATCTTATAGGTTTTTATCTATGGGTGGTGATTATGGATTTAAGACATATTTCTTTTCGGTTATTAGAAGTGTTTATGCAAGTTGTTAAAACTCGTTCGATCAGTGAAACAGCAAGGCAGTTACATTTAACACAGCCGACGGTTTCTCAACAAATTAAGCGCTTACAAGAAAGTATTAGTGAACCTTTAATTATTGTTAATCAGCAAAAAATTCATATTACTGAAGCGGGTTTCGCGCTTTATCAAACGTGCCTACAAGTATTTGGACAATTCGATGATTATCAAGATTATTTAGTTGAGCTTAGAGGAGGAGAGCGAGGACGTTGCAAAATAGCCATTGTAAACACTGCACAATATATTTTACCTAAGTTACTGGGCCCATACAGTAATTTACATCCTCACGTAGAATTACCGCTGGAAATTGGTAATAGGGCAGAAGTACTTGCTCGATTTGAAAGAGGAGAAGATGACATTTATGTATTTAGTCACCCGCCGTCACTAGAACATGCAAAGGCTGGGCGATTTTTGCAAAATCCACTTGTCTTTATTGCTCCTATGCATCATCCACTTGCTCAGCAACAGCAAGTGACTTTAAAAGAGTTAATGAAGGAGCGTTTTTTATTACGTGAACCAGGTTCTGCAACTAGAATGCTATTTGAGAGTGAGCTGCAAAGTCGTGGCTTAGTATTGAGTAATACAGTGCAAATGGCTAGTAACGAAGCGATTAGAGTCGCTGTAGGCTCTGGCATGGGGCTTGGCGTGGTATCACGCCATGTATTGCCAACAAACGATAGCTCTTTTTGCATCCTTGATGTAGTTGATGTTCAGCTTGCTAGTCACTGGTACTTCGTGGTGCGCACTGATCGTCATCTTTCTCATGCTGCTCGTAGCTTCTTAAAGTTCGCAGAGCTTAACCTTGAGCAATGTTTAGACAAAAACTGGGTCAATAATGAATTAAGTACATTGAATACAAGCTTAGCGTGAAGTATTTTTAAAAAGCCATAGTAACGACTTGATTTCTACCGTTTACTTTTGCTTTGTAAAGTCCTTTATCTGCTTGGGCAAGTAACTCGTTTATATTATTGCTTCCTGACTGATGGGTGATTATGCCCACGCTGATGGTTAATTTTATGCGTTGATCATTGAAAGTAAAATAGTCGTTATTGATGGCTAAGCGAATTCGTTCTGATAAGTTTTCACCCTGTAATTGGTTAGTGCTTGGAAGTATAACTGCAAATTCTTCTCCACCAATTCGAGCTACTAAGTCGTGTTCTCTAAGTTGTGATTTTATTTTATTTGCGACCCACTTTAATGCCTCATCCCCAGTTTCGTGGCCATACTTGTCGTTCACTCTTTTGAAAAAATCTATATCAATCATAACTGCGCATAATTCACTGAGACTATTGTTTGCTTGTTCCAAATAGTTATTGCTAATAGTTATAAAAGCTCGTCTATTGAGTAATCCAGTTAATGAATCTCGATTAGCAAGATCACTGAGTACTTGTTCTGATTCTAAAAACATGAGTAATGGCCAGATCATTGCTGTAAGTGTAGTGATGATGATATGGCTAATTAGAATAATGGCAAACACTTGTGATATGTCTGCCTTTATGTAGTTAAAGTGCTCCATCACTAAAAGACCAAATTGAACAAACATGATGGCGCTGTGAATGAAAAAGCATAGCTGCAAGAGCACTAAGTGGATAATTCGCTCAACATTTAGTCTACGTAAAGCATTTGCTGCGTAGAGAAAACTAAAGGCAAGAATTGCAGTCGTGACGAATTGATCAAAACCAAGTTGAAACATGGGAAATAATAGCATTGCAGTAGCTAGTAGAAGATATAAGCAACGTTTTAAGTAGTATTTTTCTCTATTGTTATAGGCATGAATACCTAAGACTGCAGCTAGTGGAGCGGCTATTATAAGTAAATTGGCTATAAAGTGTGTCAAAATTGGCAGGTCAATAAACACACGTGAGGTTGCTGTAATTTGGGCTAATACAAAAATCAGGCACGAACTTCCCCAATACAAATAGCTTTGTTGCTGTCTCAAAAAATACAGAGACAATAAGAAGGCACCAATAACCACATTCAGTAATACCGAAATGCTGATTATGGTGGGTAAGTCCACCATGAATATCCCTAATTCCACTTTACGACATAATTAATTATTATGTACCACACCAATTAAATCAACTAATGATTTTTACTTAAAGCCTTAAACTCTCTAATGCTGGTTTAAGCTCTGGATAATGAAAACGATAATTATGTTTTAAAAGTTTATCAGGGATCACGAATTGTCCATGAAGTAATAAATCAGACATTTCGCCCATCATTAGCTTTAAAACCCAAGCAGGCATTCTTAGCATTGCTGGTCTTGAAATAACGGAACCCAAGGTTTGACTAAACTCATTATTATCAACAGGGTTAGGCGCTGTTGCATTGATAGGGCCACAGATGTCTTTATGAGACAGTACAAATAAAATGAGCTGGATCATATCATCTATATGTATCCAAGACATGCCTTGCTTACCATGACCTATAGGGCCGCCAAGACCAAATTTGAATGCGGGTAACATTTTATCGAGCGCACCGCCATGTTTTGATAACACCACACCAGTTCTGAGTAGACACACGCGCGTTTTTTCCGATTCAGCTTTGGTTGCTGCGTGCTCCCAATCTCGGCATAGTACGTGGCTAAACTCGGGGTAAATGTCATTAAAGCTTTCATCTATTTTGCAATCGCCTTGTCGACCATAAAAGCCAATCGCACTGCCAGAAATAAAAGTGTGTGGTGGTGAATTGCAGCGGTTGATTTTTTTTGTGATTTGTTGGGTCAGCTTAATACGACTATCTAATAATTCTCGTTTTTGTGAATCACTCCAGCGCTTATTAACAATAGGCTCACCTGCTAGATTAATGATTGCGTCTATCTGTTCAAAATCGACCTCGTCTAATGACTTAACAGCCACAACTTGGTGAGTAAGCAAGACGGCCGCTTGGATAGGGTTACGAGTAAGAACAGTCACTTTATGATGGTTCAAAAGAAATGGGCACAAATGCTTGCCTATAAGACCTGTTCCACCCGTTAATAATATATGCATTGTGACACCTTAGAAGACAGTTGGTCTATTTTTTATACATAGTGATGATGATATTTGCAAACTATACGTAAAAAGTAGCTGAATCGATTAGTTTTTCATTCAAGCTTGACCATGAATACAATATGAGGCGTTGTGGCTTAATTTTGCGTTATACATTGCTTTATCTGCTAGGTTGATTAACGTTTTCCAATCGTCACTATGATCAGGAGAGAGAGCAACACCAATACTTAAATCGATGTCAAAAGTATGTTGTTCTATTTCAAAACAGACTTCAAAACTCTTTAATAAATGATTAAGCATAGGTTCTATATATTCAATCTTTGAGATGTTTTCTACGATGATGATAAATTCATCTCCACCATAACGGTAGATGGCGTCATCGGCTCGAAAAGTAGAGCTGATACGTTTTGCTGTTTCAATTAACACCTTGTCACCAATACTATGACCATAATTATCGTTTAATTGTTTGAATTTATTTATATCAATAAAAATTAGTGCCAGTTTGTTGTCTACTGAACAAGTATTAATGGCCTGGCGTAAATGGGGTTCTAGGTCTGAGCGGTTAAGAGCACCTGTTAAATGGTCGTGTTTTGCTTGAAAATTTAATCTTTTAGTTCGTTTATGGATGATATTGCTCATACGTTGAAATCGTTTAAGGAGGTGACCTATTTCATCATGCCTGTAAACAATACTTACGTTAGGTTTATCTCCTTTCTCTAATTGTTCAGTAATATGCAGTAATTGCTTTAACGGAATGAAGAGTTTTTTATTAATAAAAACTGCTGAAAAAACGCATAATAAAATAAGTAGTGGAATTTGAATTGAAATTAGATACGTTAACAACAAACTGTGTTGTTGAAAATCTGACATCTCTATATCTAACTTTTCACGTTGTATATTTTGAAATTCAGAAATTAATTTGCGAATTTGCTCCATGTATTCTTTCCCTTCGTTGCTTTGTACAACCTCCATTGCTGCTTGGATTGCAGAGGGACTGTTTTGCATCACTAAATTAATAGTTAAATCTAACTCGTCAAACTTTTTATTTATTAAAACATCAAGTTGAGATAGTTTTTCTTGCTGCTCTCGCTGATGTATTGTAATTTTAGCCAGGGTTAAAAAGTGTGTTTTTGCTTTTTTTATACCGTCGTAGTAGGGCGTTAAATAAGATGTATTTTGTGTAAGAAGATAACCACGCTGGCCTGTTTCTGCATGAACTATTTGGGTGTAAAGTTTTTCTGATTCGTCAATTATTTCGTGAGTATGATCAACTGCCTCGTGCTTTTGCCTACCTTCTTTATCTAAAAGCATAACTAAAACAGTGTTAGTGGTAACCAATAAAAGCAATAGTATTAGTAAAGCTAAAAACTGGGTTCTAAGCGACATAGAAAAACCAACGACAAGAAAGTTATATTTTTTAAGTATAAAGTATTGTTTAAGATGCGGGCTTTTACCAATTTATAATAAAAACAAAGGCTACTAATAATGTTTTTGGGTTGCTAAATGTTATTATCTTAGTTCTATATTCTAAGTTTTAAAGTGTGTAATAGCTATTTTACTGGTATGCTAAAAACTTAAAAATCGCAGCTTAAAAATGACAAGGGGTGACTGTGAACTTTCTGCGCCAATTTCACGATATTGTATCGAATCAGCAAACTAATTTTGATGATAAAGTGGCGCAATTGCTGCATTTTGGCTTAGCGATATTCAATCTTGATTTTGCAATTGTGAGTCGTGTTGAAGAACAAGTATATACAGTTATTCACGTGGTTTCTCCAAACGATGCGATCCCTGTTGGGGCTCAGTTTGATGTAGCAGGAACCTATTGTTCACACACATTAGCTGCAGACAAAGCATTATCATTTAACCATGCGTCACAGAGCTACATAGCTGAACACCCTTGTTACAAGAACTTCCAATTAGAATCTTATATTGGTGCGCCTATCCACATTGGTAAAAGGGTGTTTGGTACGGTTAACTTTTCAGCGGCACAATCTACAGCACCATTCACAGAAGAGGCGCATGATTATGTTGAACTTTTTGCTCAATGGTTGGGCAATGAGTTTGCTCGTAATCTATCATCAGAAAAATTAATTAAAAAGAACTCTATGCTTGCACAAGTTGAAGAGGTGGCAAAAATTGGCTCTTGGGAGCTAGATTTAATCACCAATAATCTTTACTGGAGTAAGCAAACTAAAGTTATTCATGAAGTCCCTGAAGATTTCAAGCCCGATCTCGAGAATGCTATTCAATTTTACAAACAAGGCGAAAGCCGCCAAGCTATTGAAAAAGTTGTCAAAGAAGCTATTGAGCAAGGTAAAGATTGGAATATTGAAATTGAATTGATAACAGCTAAAGGCAACCCTATATGGGTATCAACAGTCGGAAAAGCTGAATTTAAAGAGGGGGCTTGCGTTAGGATAATTGGTACTTTTCAAGATATTACTAAGTCGGTACTGCTACGTGAAGAGCTTAAAAAACAAAAAGCTGATGCAGAACGTACACTTGAAGATAGAAGCATTTTGCTTGCCAAAATAAGCCATGAACTTCGTACTCCGCTCAATGGTATTACAGGCATGTTAACGACTTTGTTGTATGAAAAATCAGAGCAAAAGCGTGAAGAGAAACTCAAAATAGCTTTGCGTAGTGCAGATATTTTGCTGAATATTATTAATGAAGTGTTGGATTTTTCAAAAATTAATCACGGCGAACTTAAGCTTGAACCTAGTCACTTCTTATTGAAAACCATTTTTGTCGATATCGTTTCTTTGTATTCTCCTTTATATCAACAAAGTAACCTTAGCTTTGATGCGACGATTGATATCAGTGATGAGTGTTGGACCTTCAGTGACAATACTCGCATTACACAAATAGTCTCGAACTTGTTGAGTAATGCACTTAAGTTTACTGAGCAAGGTGAGGTAACGTTAACTGCCAGTGCTAAAGAGCTCAATGATAAAGTGTTTCTGTCTTTTAAGGTCACTGATTCAGGGATTGGCATGACTGAGAACTTTATGAAATCGCTATTTTCACCCTTTACACAAGAGATAAGTAAAGATAGAAAAAAAGGCGGTACAGGGCTTGGCCTAGCAATAGTTAAAGAGCTAATTGATTATATGGGTGGCACAGTTGAGGTGAAGAGCGAACATAGAAAAGGCAGTTGTTTTGAAATTAAACTTCCTCTAGAAAAAGGTCAACCTCAAAGCCATCAACAACAAGATGTAAGTAATATTGATTTTACAACTCTTCCTCTCGCTATTTTGGTCGTTGATGATAATCAGATTAACCGGTTAGTCTTGAAAGCCCATTTAGAAAAATTAGGCTTAACTGCAGACTTTGCATGTGATGGCGTCGATGCGATCAATAAATGCAAACAAAACAACTACAATTTAATATTTATGGATTGCGTAATGCCTGAACTTGACGGTTTAGAAGCAACACGTTATCTGAGAGCTAATGGTATTTGTCCTGAAAATAAAACGTTTATTATTGCATTAACTGCGAATACTTCTGCAGATGATAAAGCCGCCTGTAAAAAAGCGGGGATGGATTTGTTTGTATCAAAGCCTGTTAAAAATACGGCAATTGAACAATCCATTATTGCAGCAAAAGGACATTTAGCGCTTTAAACATAAGGTTTAAAGCAGTTTTATATTTATATCCCTAACCCTAACAATACATTGCGATTGCCTAAGTTTAGGCTATCTTCAAATTTAACCTATACTTAATGTATATAAAAATTTGGGGTAATGTAATGAATCATGCTCAAAATCGTCGGCGCTTTTTGAAAACTCTTAGCGTAGGTGCTGCGGTATCAACGTTGGCGTTTAAAGCCCCCTATGTTTTTGCTAAAAAGCAAATCACTCTGCGCGTTATGGGGACGCATGTCACATTACAAGAAGAGCTCAGACAACGCGCAATGCGTGAGTTAGGCATTAATGTTGAGTTTACCCCAATGGGCAGTGCTGCTGTACTACAAAAAGCAGCTGCAAACCCAAATTCTTTCGATCTCTATGAGCAATGGTCTGATTCAATCAACATACTATGGCAAGCGGGTGCAATACAGCCATTAGATATTGATAGGTTAAACTATTGGCAAGAAATTAACCCTTTGACTAAAACAGGCAAGATTACACCTGAAGCAAGCATAGGAGCCGGAGATTCACCTAACAAGTTACTTTATGTTCAAGCCGATGGCTCCTTGGGAGCTACACCTACAAAGCAAATTAGTTTTATGCCTTATGTCCATAATGTTGATTCATTTGGCTACAACACTAATTTTATAGAACAAGGTATTCCTTATGAAACAGAGTCATGGGCTTGGTTACTTGATGAAAAAAACAAAGGTAAAGTGGCTTTAGTGAATGCTCCCACTATTGGAATCTTTGATGCAGCTTTAGCAGCTCAAGGCAAAGGACTGATGCGTTTCAACGATATTGGCAATATGAGTATTTCTGAAATAGATCAGCTATTTGCAATTCTACTCGAGAAAAAAAGGCAAGGTCATTTCGCTGGCTTTTGGACGTCTGTTCCGCAGTCTGTAGATTTCATGAAAATGAAACGGGTCAATATTCAAAGTATGTTTTCTCCAGGTGTAAGTGCATGTAAAGGACAGGGGATACCTGTTGTTTATGCTTCTCCCAAAGAAGGGTACCGTGCATGGCATGGGGTTATGTGCTTATCTTCAAATACACAAGGGCATGTAAAAGATGCGGCATATGAGTATATGAATTGGTGGTTATCTGGCTATCCTGGAGCATTTATTGCGCGCCAAGGTTATTATATTTCTAACCCAGAGCGCAGTCAGCCGCTTATGTCAAAGCCGGAATGGGATTATTGGTATGAAGGAAAAGCTGCATCAATAGACCTGCAAGGTACAGATGGAAAAGTGTCAGTTAAAGCGGGCCAGATGCGAGATGGTGGCAGTTATATAAAGCGTTTTTCGAATATTGCCGTTTGGAATACAGTAATGCCTAATTATGATTACAGCTTAGATAAGTGGTATGAGCTATTAAACTCATAGGGAATTAAATTGATTAATATCATTTCTAAGTCACTGGCAGCTAAAGTATTACTTGCATTAATGCTGGTGATATTAGTCATGGGAATAAGCTTTGTTGTGATGAACAAGCGCCTCAAAACAATTGAAGTGTCTTTCAATGATATTAGCCGTATAAGCAATTATGCAGTCAGCATCTTAAGCATAAACAAAGATATTGTTGAAATGCAAAGAGATATTTCTGTCTATGGCTCGTCTGGAAGTGAAGCTGTTTTTAGTAAAATCATAGAGAATTTCGACAGTGTAAAAAGCCGTTTAAATGAAGTTAACTTGAAATCAGATGAGAGTGATAGCCAAGTATATTTAGACTCTATGTCTGAGTTAATCGACAGATATAGTGATAATTTAGGTGTGCTCACGAAGCGATATGAAATTAGATCAGAGCTCATCGAAGTTGAACTTCCGAGCATTTATTTTGAGGCCGTTACTCATCTTGAAAACCTAAAGAAGCTAGCTGTTTCAAACGAACAAATGTTGATCATCGCGGAAAGCCTCAATATGTGGCATGTGCTACATCGTGATGCCTATCAATTTTTAACTAAAAAAGACTATACAAAACGAACTGCCGTTAATAATGCTTTGCAGGTGTTATCTGGGCTTAATAATGATCTAGCTATGACACAACAAGATGATGTTCAGAGTGAAATTTTAAGAACAGCGACATTAGCGAGCACTTATCAGAACACTTTTTCAAAAGCTATTCAGGCCAATCGCAACTACTTTAGTTTGGTAAATGTTGTAATGGCGGGGGATGCAATCGAGTTTAGTACACTAGCAAATAAGCTAAGAGAGAATTCTTTAGCCCATTTAAATCAGATCAAAAAAGACGCAGAAATCACAGTTTCTAAAACCGAAAAAATATTAAAAGCACTGGCGGCTGTCGTGTTTATTTATGTGTTAGCGCTTGCCGCATTTTTTCATCTACAAATATCTCAAGCCATCAAGAGGCTCACTGTCAGTTTTCAACGCTTTTTAGAGGGGGATTTATCGGCACCAATACATGATTTAAACCGTAAAGATGAAATTGGAGTTCTTGCAAGCGCAGCAGATAGCTTTCGTATTTTAAGTCGTGATCTTTCTGAAGCAAAAAAAGTTGCAGAGCACACGACAAAAGTAAAATCAGAGTTTCTCGCCAATATGAGTCATGAAATAAGAACTCCTATGAATGGTATTTTAGGAATGGCTCGACAATTGAGTAGAACAACACTCACTACAGAACAGGCAAAGATGCTTGCTATTATTCAGTCTTCTGGTTCGAGTTTATTAGTGATTATTAATGATATTTTGGATTTAAGTAAAATAGAGGCTTCTAAAATTGAGCTAGAATCTCAACCAATTAAGTTAAGCAGTATGTTAGATGAACTCCAGCATCTATTTTTAGAACAAGCACATAGCAAGAATATTCAATTTAATATTGAAACAAGCCCTGATGGCAAAGAGGCCATCTTCTTAGGAGATGAAACGCGTTTGAAACAAGTACTAATTAACTTACTTGGTAACGCAATTAAATTTACAGAACGGGGTAATGTGACGTTGAGTGTTGAAATTGCTCAACGTAATGATGAATTTAGCTTAACGTTTAACGTAATAGATACTGGGATTGGTATAGTCAAAGAGCACATGAGTAATTTATTTGAAGCCTTTTCACAAGCTGATGCCTCAATTACACGTCGCTTTGGTGGTACAGGGTTAGGTTTGGCTATTTCGAGTAAGTTACTCAATTTGATGGGCACAACTTTACATGTTGAAAGTGAAGCTGGTGTTGGTTCACGTTTTTATTTTCAGATGGTAGCAAAACAGAGCTTTAAGCATGCTGATATAAAAGAGGTAGCGCTGATGAAATTTCCAGATGAGTCTTTTGATTTCTCAAGACTGAATGTTCTGATTGTTGAAGACAATGAAATCAATCAGGTCGTTATCGAAGCGATGCTAAATGAATTTAATATTAGCTCAATAAAAATAGCAAATGATGGTGAACAAGCCATATTACAATGTGAGAAACAGTTATTTGATATTATTTTCATGGACATGCAAATGCCTGTTTTAGATGGCCCTCAGGCAACAATAAAAATACGCGAGAAAGAAGCCTTTAAATCAACACCTATCATTGCATTGACTGCTAATGTATTAAGTGCAGATAAGCAGCGTTGTTTTGATGCTGGGATGAATGATTTCATTGCTAAACCAATAAAGTATGAATCTCTTAAAGAGGTATTGTTAAAGTGGTGCACACCAGCAGATGACAGCCAAGAGGAGCATTATACCTGCTCAAAGTGAGCCTATGTGTATACAGTAAAATACGAATGTATTGTTTTCGATTTGTTTGTGCTTTTATATAAATAAAGTTGCAGAGTACAACAACAATAATCCCAAGCTAATCATTTCAACTCGTATAAAAAGTCCGTATAATCCACGCCGAACTTTTTACTATGAAACATGGCTTAGCAAAGCCTGTATGAGCAGAGCAAATGAATCAAACTGATACTAGAAAAGAAACTCTTGAATTTAATAAACTTCAAAAGCGTCTAAGAAGGCATGTTGGTAACGCGATTACTGATTACAACATGATTGAAGACGGTGATGTTGTTATGGCGTGTATCAGTGGTGGTAAAGATTCTTTTGCGATGCTAGATATTTTGCTTAATTTACAAAAAGCAGCGCCAATTAAATTTGAAGTGATTGCGGTAAACCTTGATCAGAAGCAGCCAGGCTTTCCTGAGCACATTTTGCCTGATTACTTTGAAACGCTAAATATCCCGTATTACATCGTTGATAAAGATACCTACTCAGTAGTAAAGGAAAAAGTACCAGAAGGTAAGACGACGTGTGGTCTTTGTTCACGACTTCGTCGCGGCACACTTTATTCATTCGCAGAAAAAATTGGCGCGACAAAACTAGCACTTGGTCATCACATGGATGACATTGTTGAGACAATGTTCTTAAATATGTTTCATGGTTCACGATTAAAAGCGATGCCACCAAAATTACGCTCTGATGATGAACGTAACGTAGTCATTCGTCCGTTGTCATATTGCCGTGAGAAAGATTTAATTAAATACGCAGAGCATAAAGATTTCCCGATTATTCCTTGTAACTTGTGTGGCTCACAAGAAAACCTTCAGCGTCAATCAATTAAAGCCATGCTGACAGAGTGGGATAAGAAAACTCCGGGTCGTGTTGAGAGTATCTTTAAGTCTTTACAGAATGTTAGCCCAAGTCAGCTTGCAGACAGAAACTTATTTGATTTTGAAAACTTACCACTTGATAGAGAAGGCAATCGTGAAAGCTATGACTTTAGCGAGGCGGTAGTCTCTTCGACAAACATTGATGAATCATTATTTATTGATGTAACAAACATATAATACCAATCCGCAATAATACTTAAGCGAATTGGTATAAAAAAAGCCCCGAAATGGGGCTTTTTTAATGCGTTTTAAAAATGTTATTTAGCAAGAGGGCTGACGTAGCCGTCTGGTTTTAACGCTAATACATCACAATCAAGACTATCAATGACATGCTCTGCAGTGTTACCGACAAGCGCCGCGCTTAACCCCGTGCGACCGACAGTACCAATCACAACTAATTCGCTGTTTAACCGTGCAGCAACATCAGGAATGACATCTTCTGGTAAGCCTTCTTCAATGTGGCAATGAGCTTTATCAATATTAAACCCTTCAGCTAACGAAAGCGTTGATTCAAAGTGATGTTTCTTAACTGATTCGTTATAAACACCCGGGTTGAACTCAGGAATTTCAATAGCAATGTTAACCGGAGTTGCAGGGTATGCATTCACAAGGTTAAGAGTGGCATTCGCTAAATCACAAATGAAGCGAGCATCATTAATTATACGCTTGTTAAGTTCAAGGTGTTGTTCGTTTTCACTTACCGCGTTCACTGCTGCAAGAATATTACCTTGTGCTGGCCACTCTTTTTCTTTAACAAGTAAAACTGGAGCAGGGCACTTGCGAATTAGGTGCCAGTCAGTTGGCGTGAAGATAACTGATTTAAGCGTATCGTGTTGATGGGTACCTTTTACGACTAAATCATAGCCGTCATTAATAACAGTATTAATGATTGCCTCGTAAGGACGGTTATGCCAAACAACACAGCTATCAATGGTAAGCTCAGGATAAAGTGCAATTTGCTCGTTTAGCCATGCTTGGCGATCTTTGATTACTGCCTCACGCATCGCTTCACGCTCATCAGCAGAAAGCATCGTGGTCATTTCGTAAGAGAAGTCGTAGATACTGAGGAAAGCGGTGATGGTCGCGCCAGATTTTTTGGCTAGATCAATTGAGCGGCTTAAACTGTGTTGCTGCTCTTTGGTTGGGTCTATAACTGCTAAAATTCGTTTAATTGCGTCCATGTGCTGCTCCTTAACTGTTCCGCAAAAAGTAGTACTTTGAGTGTAACCTAAATTTAGAACAGTTAAAGGGGCAAACAATAGAAAGTTGCGTTAAATCAAACTCTACTTACATTTAATCGCTGCTGTTGTTGCAAGTGCTTGCTGGTCCAAAATGGTGATAAATTTACCTTCAACCTTAATAAAACCAGCTTTCTGGAAGCGGCTTAAAAGGCGGCTAATTGTTTCAACAGTAAGGCCTAAATAGTTACCGATCTCGCCACGTGTCATGGTTAAACGGAATTCTTTACGCGAAAAACCGCGCTCACCGAAACGTTCTGCAAGATTATAGATAAAACTCGCTAGGCGCTCTTCAGCTGACTTTTTATTGAGTAACAATAACATTTCTTGGTCATAGTTAATTTCATTACTCATTAAACGCATAATTTGTTGGCGTAGCTTTGGTAATTTACCTGCTAAATCATCGAGGGTATCGAATGGAATTTCACATACCATTGAGGTTTCAAGTGCTTGCGAGAAGCTTTGATGAGCCATTTTGTTAATTGCATCGAAACCGACTAAATCACCAGCTAAATGAAAACCAGTAATTTGCTCATCGCCTTGCTCAGATAACGTGTAAGATTTAAACGAACCTGAGCGTACCGCATATATCGCATTTAAGCTTTCACCAGACTCAAATAAAAAGTCACCTTTGTGCAGTGGTTTTTTGCGCTCGATGATTTCATCAAGACGATCCATTTCTTGACCGTTTAATGAAAATGGCAAACATAGCTGGCTAATACTGCAATTATTACAGCTAATTGTGCATAAGCCTTTTGACTTGTTTTGTGAGAAGTCCATACATCAAATCCATTCAAATAAGTTAACAACGCGTAAGATTAATGAACTAGCTTATCGGTTGCTATAATTAATAAGTATATACCGTACCATATTATTACGCTGCCTAGAATAACCCTAGTCCAAACATGGTTGAAAATAGCGTTTATTTTTTGACTGACTAGACCTACGCTTATCATCGCAGGAAAGGTTCCTAACGCGAAAAATAACATTACCCCAGCCCCATGTAGTGCTGATGGACTGGTGAGAGCCCAAGTCAGTGCTGAATAAACTAATCCGCAGGGCAACCAACCCCATAAAGCGCCATAGAGTAGGGCTTTAGGTGTTGTATCGACCGGTAATAAATAACGATTGAGCTTAGCTAAATGCTGCCATACTAGGGTTTTTCCTAGTTTTTCTAACCACTGTAGGGTCGCCGCTAAGCGCATAATATAAACCCCAACGAGGAGCATAAAAATGCCACTTAAAAACGATAATGCTATAGAAATAGTGGTATTTTGCGCTGCAAAACGACTGCTAATTCCAGCGACTAAGGCACCAGCAAGCATGTAACTAAGCGCACGACCCAGGTTATAAGCAACAGAAAAACTGACGGCGCGGTTTTTGTTAACAGCAAGTTGTAAACTACTGGCAATGCCACCACACATAGCTAGACAGTGACCACTGCCTAACAAACCCATTACAAATGCACTAATAAACAGCGGATCAATCATTACTTTTGTTGTGCTGCTCTTTATCGTCTTCGAACAGGATACTGTGGCCCTGTTTGTTTAAATCAGAAAATTGTTCGCTTTTTACAGCCCAAAAGAACACCCCAATAGCAATTAGCACAAATAATATGGCAATCGGGATAAGCATGTAGATGATACTCATAGTTTTAATAACCTTAATGAGTTGGTAATAACCAAAATGGAGCTTGCAGACATACCGATGACGGCCATCCAAGGAGCAACAAGCCCAAGGGCTGCCAGTGGTAAAATCGAACCATTGTAAATAAGTGATAATGCCAAGTTTTGCTTAACAATACGGCGTGTCTTTTTCGACACAGTTAGCAAATGCTCGATGGCGGTTAGATCACTATTGAGTAATACCACATCAGCACTGTTTTTGGAAATATCAGCGCCTGTTTCCATTGCAATAGATAAATGGGCACTGGCAAATACTGGGCTATCATTGACTCCATCACCCACCATGGCAACAATGGCGCCTTTGTTTGCGAGTGCTTCAACATGAGTTTGTTTATCGCGAGGGCTACATGCTGCGTGCACGGTATCTAAATTTAACTGTTTTGCGATTCGCTCACCACTGTTTGATGCATCACCCGTTAACATGTGACACTTTATTTGTTGAGAGTGCAGCTCAGTGATTAGTTTTTCTGCGTTGTTACGTAAGCTATCGGCGAGATAAAAGCGCGCAACTACTTGTTTATCGACATACAAGGTTGCTTGTGCATCTGCTTTTTCGGTATCAAACCAGCCGCTTTTACCTATCGCTAGGTGCTGTTTATTAAGCTCTGCTGTAATACCTTTACCCGGTTCGATTGTGACATTTTCGATAGGGTTAACCGTGTCGTTGTAAGTTGCAAACGCATTAGCAATTGGGTGTTCTGAGAAGCTTTCAAGTTGCGCTGCTAATCGTAATGCATCAGCTTCACTATAATGGCTGCTGACCATTTCAACACGCTCAATAGTGAAACGACCCTGCGTTAAAGTACCTGTTTTATCGAAGGCGATATCTGTTAATTGTGGTAGCGTTTCTAAAACATGGGCTTGTTTAATTAAAATGCCACGCTTTGTAAGGCTGGCTACGGCACAGGTTAGGGCAGTTGGAATCGCTAAACTAAGGGCGCAAGGGCAGGTTGCAACAAGCACCGAAATAGTAACCCAAAAAGCATGCTCAGGGTCTATTTGATACCAGCCAATCGCTGTAATGGAGGCAAACAGTAATAAACACGCAACAAACCACTGCGCGACTTTATCTGTGATCTCAACTAATCGAGGGCGTTTGGTTAATGCTGTGTGTTGTAACTTAATAATTTGATTAAGCAGCGTATTTTGGCCGATTTTGTTGATCTCAATACTGATCACGCCATCGTGGTTAATAGTACCAGCGTAAACCTGATGGCTGATAAATTTATTAACTGGCTGATGCTCGCCTGTCATCATGGCTTCATCAACAGTTGTTTTACCTTTGATCACAACACCATCAGCAGGAATGGTTTCGCCTGCTTTAATTAAAACAACATCGCCTAATTTAAGCTTTTTAGCAGCAATAATTGATTCTTGATTATCGCTATTGATAATTCGTGCAGTTAAAGGCAAAAGTTTTTGTAAGTTAGCAGTAAATTCACTGGCTTTTAAACGGGCTCTAAATTCTAAATATTTACCCAGTAATAATAAGAAGGTAAACATACAGATAGATTCAAAATAAACTTCGCCAACCGACATTAATGTGGCATAGCAGCTCGCACCATAAGCACCAAAAATCGCTAAAGATACGGGTAAGTCCATATTGAGCTGTTTGGCTTTTAAACCATTAATTGCATTGGTTAAGAACGGCAGGGCGCTGTATAAAATAACCGGCGAAGCAAGAACTAAGCTTATCCAGCGGAAATACTGTTCAAAGTTTTCTTCCATGCCCGAGAACATGCCAAAATACATGGCAAAAGCGAACATCATTACTTGCATAGTCATCAGACCTGCAACACCTAATCGGCGGATATAGGCTTTAGCGGCTTGTTGTTTTTGACTCGCTTCAAGATCAGCCTGAAACGGGTAAGCTTTATAGCCGATTTCGTGTAATGAAGTGATAATTTGGCTAAGTGGAGTAACCGATTTATCCCATTGGATCATCGCACGATTAGTCGATGTATTTACATCCACACGCTTAATTGCTTTTAAATTGAGTAATTGTTTCTCGATTAACCAAGCACAGGCAGCACAGGTGATACCTTCGACGGTAAGAAGCACTTCTGATAAGTCATTTGTGGCTGAAATAAACTCATCTTGTATATCTTCGTTATCGTAGCTCTTAATTAACTCAAGCTGCTCTGGAACAAGTTGTTCTACTTTACCAGAGCGCACAGTTCTAAACTTATAGTAATCGGTCATGCCTTGGGCGACGATATTCTCAGCAACCGTTTGGCAACCAATACAACACATAGGTTGTGCCTTACCGTCTATTTCGACAGTCGCATTAAAGCCTTTTGGCACACTTTCAAGACAATGAAAGCAATTATCGGACATTTGAGTTTACTACTTATATTCAGGGCTAATCGAAATTGTTTTATCAGTAGGAAGAGTAATGTCTTCTTTTAACTTCCAACTATTATCGATAGGTTCAATAAACACTGTGTATGCACCGTCAACGTGAGTGTCGAGTAGGGCTGTAAAGTCACCATGAGCGTTTTTCATTAAACTAACATTGAAGTCATTGGCTTTAATGGTGCGATGATAAAATGACATTTTTAAAGAGTGAACTTGGCTTGCATCACCTTTAGTAAATTTAAAGCTAACTTTATCACCAGTTACATCTAAATCACCATGCAGATATAGTGCTTTGGCTTTATTGAATTTACTGAGTTCAAGGTTAATTGCTTTACCTTTTTTATAGTAGTCATCAACAACCATATCAGGGCCATTGCCAATAGCCATATAAATTAGACCAAAACAGCCGATAATTGCAGCAAGCGGGAAGGAGATTAAAAACCATGGCCAAAAGTTTTTATACCAAGGAGTCGGTTTCATAGTACTTATACCTTAAAAAATGTTGTACGCATTTTATCGGATCTAAAAGCAAAAGACTAAAAAAAAGCCTCCAGATGGAGGCTTTTTTGATCTTAATTAATCTATTGAATTAAAAGATTAATTGTTTATACATTTTATTAACGACGTGGTTATTTATCTTGCGATAAGCTGTAAACGTACGCTGTTAATAGGTGTACTTTATCTTCACCTAGAATGTCCTTCCATGCTGGCATTACACCGGCACGGCCATTTCTAAGTGTTTCTTCAACAGCACGTTTAGAGCCACCATACAACCAGATGTTATCAGTTAGGTTAGGTGCACCAAATGGTAAGTTATGTGCAACTGAACCTTTACCGTCAGCACCGTGACACGCTGCACACATTGCGAACTTCGCAGCACCTGCTTCAGCATCTTTTTGGTTTACAGTACGGCCAGATAAGCTTAGTACGTGAGCAGTCATTTCTTTAATACCTTGCTCACCAAGTGCATCACCCCAAGGTGGCATCGCAGCAACACGACCATAAAGAAGTGTTTCTTTGATTTTGTCTGGCGTACCACCATATAACCAATCTTTATCAGTTAGGTTAGGGAAGCCTAAACCACCACGTGCATCTGAACCATGACACTGAGCACAGTTTTGAGAGAATAAACGTTGACCAATCTCAAGCGCTTTTTCGTCTTTTACAAGTGCTTCAATATCTTGCTTCGCGTATGACTCAAAGATTGGGCCAAAACGCTCATCTGCTGCAATAAACTCTTGGTCTAATTGAACGTTCTCACCATTAGCTAATGCTTGTTCAGTTGCTTCTTTAGACTCAGCTAGAGAAGTAATACCTTGGTTAGAACTTGTCCATTTACCTAAACCTTCCCAATTACCTAAACCTGGGTAAGCTGCAAGGTAATAAACAGACCATACAAATGTCGCGAAGAACATGTAAGTCCACCATTTTGGTAGTGGGTTGTTTAGTTCTTCAATGCCATCAAATTCGTGACCACAGCTTTCGCCTTCTTTAACACCTGTGTAGTTTTTCAAGTTCCACAGAAGTAGGCCGAAGATGATAGCAAGACACGCAAGGGTTAATACAATAACCCATATACTCCAAAAGCTAGTCATTTCTCAGACTCCTTTTCCTCGTTAGAGATTGTGTTGTTGTGTTTTTTTTCATCTTCAAATATGGCATTAGCAGCATTATCAAATCGACTTTTGCTACGCTTGCTGTATGCCCATACAACAATCACAATAAACAGTACTAAAATTACCAGAGTTAAAATGCCTCTGTATGTTCCGTAATCCATAATAATTACTTCAAGTGTGTGCCAAGCTGTTGTAAGTAAGCGATAAGAGCTTGCATTTCAGTCGCGCCTTTACCATCGTTCATGGCTTCAATTTTCGCAATGTCAGCTTTTAACTCTTCGTCGCTACCATAACCTTTACCGTCGTAACGGTCGCTTGATTTATCAATTCCGAAGCTATCACGGAATATTTGAAGCTTTTTAAGAGTATGGGTTGTATCGACTCTGTTTTCATCTAACCAAGGAAACGCTGGCATGTTTGACTCAGGAACCACAGCACGTGGGTCCATTAAGTGAGCATGGTGCCAATCGTCTGAGTAACGCTCACCAACACGAGCTAGGTCAGGACCAGTACGCTTAGAACCCCATTGGAATGGGTGATCCCATACTGACTCACCAGCTACAGAGTAGTGACCATAACGCTCAACCTCGTCACGGAAAGGACGAATCATTTGTGAGTGACAGTTGTAACAACCTTCACGTACATAGATATCGCGGCCTTCCATTTCTAACGCTGTAAGAGGGCGTAAGCCATCAACAGGTTTAGTCGTATCGTCTTGGAACATAAGTGGTGTAATCTCTACCAATGCACCAAAGCTGATAGCAAAAACAGTCAAGATAGCCATAAGGCCAACGTTCTTTTCGACTATTTCGTGTTTGTTTTGTGAATTATTATTGCTCATCGTGCTACTCCATTATGCTAATTGTGCGTCAGCGTCTAATTGAAGCGAATCTTTCTTCGCAGCAATAGTACGATAAACGTTGTAAGCCATAATTAGCATACCTGTTACGATGAATACACCGCCTAGGAAACGCATGATATAGAACGGATACGAAGCTTCTAATGACTGTACAAAGCTGTACATTAACGTACCGTCTGAGTTCACTGCACGCCACATTAGACCTTGCATTACACCTGAGATCCACATTGCTACGATGTATAGAACAACACCCACAGTGTGTAACCAGAAGTGCGTGTTAACTAGTTTAACACTGTACATACGGCCTTGTGAGAATAGTGCAGGGATTAGGTGATAGATAGCACCGATAGAAATCATTGCAACCCAACCTAGTGCACCTGAGTGTACGTGACCTACAGTCCAGTCAGTGTAGTGTGAAAGCGCATTAACAGACTTAATAGCCATCATTGGGCCTTCGAACGTAGACATACCGTAGAAAGATAGAGAAACAACTAAGAAACGAAGTACTGGGTCAGTACGTAGTTTATGCCATGCACCTGATAACGTCATGATACCGTTGATCATACCACCCCAAGATGGAACGAATAGGATAACTGACATAACCATACCTAAGCTTTGCGTCCAGTCTGGAAGCGCAGTGTAGTGTAGGTGGTGAGGACCTGCCCAGATATATAAAGAAACAAGTGCCCAGAAGTGAACTACCGATAAACGATAAGAGTAAACAGGGCGACCTGCTTGTTTTGGTACGAAGTAGTACATCATACCTAAGAAACCAGCAGTTAATAAGAAACCAACAGCGTTGTGACCGTACCACCACTGAACCATTGCATCTACAGCACCTGCGTAGATAGAGTATGATTTAGTAAGTGAAACTGGAATTGCCATGCTGTTTACAATGTGTAAAACGGCAACAGTAATAATGAAACCAGCGTAGAACCAGTTCGCAACATAGATGTGCGATACTTTACGCTTGATTAGCGTACCGAAGAATACAACTGCGTATGTAACCCAAACAACGGCGATAAGAATATCGATTGGCCATTCAAGTTCTGCGTATTCTTTTGAGCTTGTGATACCCAAAGGTAAGGTGATCGCTGCAAGTACGATAACAAGTTGCCAACCCCAGAAGGTGAAGGCTGCTAGTTTATCTGAGAAAAGGCGCGTTTGACACGTACGTTGTACGACGTAATAAGACGTCGCAAAAAGAGCACTTGTACCAAATGCGAAAATTACTGCGTTCGTATGTAACGGACGTAGTCGAGAGTAAGTTAACCATGGTGTATCAAAGTTAAGTGCTGGCCAAGCTAATTGGGCAGCAATCAGAACCCCAACACTCATGCCAACGATGCCCCAAATCACTGTCATAATAGCGAATTGGCGTACAACTTTATAATTGTACTCAGTTTGTGATGCTACTGTTTGGCTCATTTTCTGGCTTCCGCTGCAATTAATGCGTTTTAGAAATGAATTACCCACTTGATAAAAGTGGGGCCTACTATTACTTCACAAGTGTGTTACCTAAAGCTAGCTAAAAGGTGTTAGCTTCAGAAAACAAACTCGAGAAACCCTTATTTTTGCGATGGAAATGATAAAATTTTTGACCTTAAAAAGATAGGTCAATTGCATAAAATTATGACATCAATCAATTTTTGATGTTTTGTTGGTTATTTTTTGTCAATGATTGTATTTTTATTAGCTTATTCCATCGAGCATAGTTGTCTTTTATCTATGACCTGACTAGTATCCGCTTTTATTTTATACAGGCAAAGAAAGTGAGAATTAGTTTACTCCCAGTTTTCCTGATCAGTATTTTTACTGCTGCGTGTGATTACCAAAGTATAGAAGAGGGTAGCGCAAGTACAAGCTGTGAAAATAATAGCCGATGTCAATTTACTAATAATGTAGAAGTTTGGTTAAGTAATTCTAAAGTTAGCCCAGAAACCCCTTTTACAATTAACTTGAAGTTGCCAGATGATGCCAAAAATCCCTCAGCTAAACTTGAAGGTGTATCTATGTATATGGGGTTCATCCCAGTTCAGTTTACTAAGACTGAACAAATATGGACTGCTAATACAATGGTAGGGGCGTGTTCAGAACCCGTCATGACATGGAAGATGACCGTGACCTATCAAGACGCTAGTAACAAAACACACACGCTTTTTTATTATTTCGATTCTATCTAACCTTAATACCGCAACATTTATATGTGTATCACCAAGTAACTGTTTATTTGACTAAGTGATACACACCATCAAATTAGTTTTCCTACATAACGACGCCATTTAACTAACTTATTCCAAGAAAACCACAAAGTTTTGGAACAAATCTAAAAAAACGTCCTCCAATACAGCGATTAACCGACTAACTTTGTCTAATTAGTTAATTTTAGTGAATAACTATGGTTAGCAGTCTTACCAAGCTTTTACGGTTTTTATAACGATGTGTGATCAAGTTGTAAAAATTTCATTTGTAGCCTCAATACGGCCTTAGTTACACTTGATTACAAAGTTCATGCAATTGATTTCAATCGTATTTTTTTTGGTTGTAAAGTATTGTAGAAAACTGATTTTATAGTGTTTTTTTCTGTTAACATTGATACATCGTGAAACCTTATTACCCCAATTGGAAACTAGAAATTTAGGTTGTTTTTTTATTGCTCTACCATTCAGTTTTCGTTCAGTTAACTGAGCCTAAGTTGCCTGCCGCTGACTCGTGATTCGAATAATAACGAGCGCTACCTAACTAAGGTAAATTTCCAACAAGTAGGGTTTTCACATGAAAAAATCAATTCTTGGTTTAGCTGTTGTATCAGCAATCCCAATGTTCTCAAGCATGCAAGTATTAGCTGCTGAAGATGCGGCAGATTCAATCGAAAAGATTCAAGTTACAGGTTCTCGCATTAAGCGTACCGATATGGAGACGTCTAGTCCTGTAACATTAATTGGTGCAGATGACATCAAAGCAATGGGTGCATCAAGCATCGATGGCGTTTTACAAAAAATGACTGCAGCAAGTGGTGCAATGACTAACCCTGCTGTTAACAACGGTTCAGGTGGTAACGCACGTGTTGACCTACGTGGTCTTGGTGCACAACGTACTCTAGTACTAGTAAATGGTCGTCGTATGATCAACTCTGGTACTGGTGCAGCATCTACTGTTGACTTAAACACAATCCCAGTATCAATGATCAAGCAAGTTGAAGTACTAAAAGACGGCGCATCTGCTGTTTACGGTACTGACGCGGTAGCGGGTGTTGTTAACATCATCTTAAAAGACGACTTCGAAGGTCTAGACATGAACCTTAACGGTGCTATCACTGGTGAAGGCGATGCAGACGAAACGTCTTTCGATATCACAATGGGTTCAAGCTTTGACCGTGGTAACGTTGTAATCGGTTTACAATACACTGACCGTGGCGATGCTTCTCAAGCAGATCGTGACTTCTCTGATTGTCCTATCGAAGAAGATTACGACAACGGTAGCTTCTACTGTGGTGGTTCTTCTTATACACCTTTCGGCCACGTTTGGGCTGAAAATGCAGACCTTCAAGGTCAAGCAGATGGTGGTTGGCATGATTTTACTGCTGCTGGTGATGCATACAACTACTCAGCAACAAGCTACCTATACACGCCAATGCGTCGTTTAAACCTTACAGGTATCGGCCACTTTGACGTAACTGATGAAACGCGTCTAGTGTCTGAATTCACTTACTCTAAGCGTTGGTCAACTCAACAAATGGCTCCACAGCCAGTATGGTTTGACTTCAAATACGATGCAGAAACTATGGGTGATTCACTTCTTTCTCATGGTGTTGCTGACGGAGAAGATATCTCTTACGGTCGTCGTATGACAGACGTAGGTCCTCGTGGTTATGAGCAAGTTGTTGACACAGTACGTGCAGTAATCGGTCTAGACGGTTCATTCGACAACGGTTGGGGCTGGGATACTTCAGTAGTATTCGGTCGTAACGATTCAGTTGACCGTGCAACTAACCTTCTAAACATGGGTTCAATCCAAGATGCAATCGGTGAAGGTGAGTTTAACCCACTAAACCAAGCTGACTGGTCTGCTGGCAACCTTGCACAGTACAACTACACTGAAAACAACTCAGGTGGTAGCCAATTATTAGTTCTTTCAGCTGGCCTTAATGGTGAAGTAATGGAACTTCCTGCTGGTTACGTTGGTTTCGCTGCAGGTATCGAGCGTCGTGAAGAAAAAGCATGGTACGTTCCAGATTCACTAACTTCACAAGGTCTTGCAAATGACCCACGTGTTGAACCAACAGGTGGTCGTTTCGACGTTAACGAAGCATACGTAGAATTTGCTGTTCCACTTCTAGCTGATGCACCATTTGCACAAATGGTTGACTTAAGCGCAGCTGTACGTGCATTTGACTACAGCACATTTGGTTCAGATGAGACTTGGAAACTAGGTTTAACTTGGCGTGTAAACGACGAACTAATGCTACGTGCTGTTCGTTCAACTGCATTCCGTGCTCCTACAGTATCTGAGCTTTACCAAGGTAAATCACCTTCATTCGAACAAGTTAACTTCCCTGGCGCTCAAGACCAAGCTGAAGTAACTGTGGGTGGTAATGACCAATTAACGCCAGAGCTTGCTGATACAGTAACAGCTGGTTTCGTATACGCTCCAGAGTGGTTAGATGGTTTCTCAATGACTGTTGACTACTATGAAATCGAAATCGAAAACTCAATTTCAAGCGTAAACAACCAATACATCGTTGAGAACTGTCTTGACGCTGCTACAGGTTCATACAAAAACCAAGATACTGCACTTTGTCAGTCTTCTGCAATCAACTTCAACCAAAGCACTGGTCGTATTAGCTTCAACAACCAATTACAAAACATTGGTAACGAATCGACTAAAGGTTACGACGTAAACTTCAAGTATGCATTTGAAGCTGCAGGTCTTAACTGGCGCACAGGTCTTGATGTAACTATCCTTGATGAGTACATCGTTGATTCAGGCACAAGCACAATCGATTACACAGGTCTTGTAACTTCTGGTATCGGTAGCTACGCGAAAGTTAAGTCTAACTTCACTCTTAACGCGTCTGGCGACAACTGGGATGCACAATACCAAGCACGTATGATCGACGGCCTAGACAGCTATGCATGTCTTGCTGACGACAGCGAGTGTCTAGTACCAAGCGTTGGTACTGTTGTATACCACGACATCAGTGGTTCATACATCATGAACGACACAGTGTCATTCTCTGCAGGTGTTAACAACTTATTCGATAAGCAAGCACCTTACTACTCAGGTAACAATGACTCAAACACTGACCCGTACACATATGATGTACTAGGTCGTCGTTTCTTCGCTGGTGTGAACGTTAAGTTCTAATCTAGTTTGAAATGATTATTAAAGCCCCGTTTTACGGGGCTTTTTTATTGTCTGAAAGCTTATCAACGCGTAAACTGTAGAGGTACTTTTAACAAACGAGGTGATATTGCTTAAACAAGACGAAAACCTATCTTTTATTATTGAGCCTGAACTCACTCCCCGTGCAGAGCAGCGCTTAGATCTGTATTTCTCAATCCCTAATGAGATGAGTGTTAATCCACAAACACTTAGTGAAGAGTCATTTTTTAATAACCACTTCAAATCACATTTAGCTTATAACGCCAACAATATTCATTTACCCTTGGTGAGAAGTCGCTTTGTTAGTAAAAACAAAGGTGAGCAGCAAGATTATCGACAAAATTTAAACTTATATTGCTATCAAGTTCGTTTAGCGCTTAATGCTGATATTAAAGACACCTTAAAATACCAAGAAGCTGAAGAGTTTTATCCTGCAGCCATTGAATTATGTGAGCAAACCAAAGGGCTGCTTAAAAAGCTGAGACGCTACACACCAGATGATGAAAAACTACTGCCATTTTATAAAAATGCCGATAACTATTTAAGTTGGCATGTTGAACAGTCATTTTTAAAGTTGCTAGACGAAGGACCACGCAGTAGCGATTTTGCAAAAGAGCGCAGCGAGCTTTTAGAGTTTTGTAAAACTGAAAATAGTTACCGTGACGAGCAGGAATATAACTCGCAATCAACCCTTGAAGATGCCAATCGAATCACTAATAAAATGCGCCTGTTACAACGTTTGATTGAACATGGTGTGGTTTTAACTCGTCATACCCGACATTTGAATAGCTATTTAAAGCGCATCGTGAAGGGATCTGTAACGGCTGTTATCATGGCCTTTGTAATGTTAGTTGTGTTAAACGCCCGTTCAACCTTTACTGAGGTAACTGCAACCTTAATTTTGATTTTAGGTGTAATTTATGGGCTGCGAGAGATATTCAAAGAGGATATTACCCGCGTTATATGGCGAGCAATAGTAAGAGGGCGGCCAAAATGGCGTTTTCAATTTAGAAATAGTATTACTAAAGACCGCATTGCTAGTCAGTATATTTGGCTAGAATACGAAGCTTTTAAGCGTATTCCCAAAGAGGTTAGACAAATCTTCTCTAAGCGTCGCCATCAGAACAAGCAGGCTTCTCAATGGTTACATTTTGCTAGTGAAACACACGTTAATGCTAAAGAGTTTTTACCGGGCTACGATACCCTACAACAAACGATGCAATTTAGTTTAGCGCCATTCGCACGTTATTTAAAACGTGGTGAAGGCAAACTTTATCATCTTGAAAGCAATAAAATATCTAAGCAAGCAGTTGAGCGTAGGTATCAACTAAATATGGTATTGGTTTTTTCACAAAACGATGAAAAAACACTGATGCAGCGCTACAAAATTACCTTAAATCGTAGCAAAATTGTTAATATTGAAAGGATATATTCGACGTCAGTTAAATAAAGAGAAACGAGGGTGGTACATTACCACCCTGATAGGTTTATTTAGCGTCTAAACCTGTTTTGCTGTACAGCGACACTTTATCTGAAACTAATGTAATTTCGATATTTTTGTCTTTGCTACCCCAAATACAATTAGTATGAAGTGTTTTTTCTTCGCACTTATCCGCCGAGCCTAAAATCGCTTCAACTTCAGCTTTATCCATACCGATTTTAATTTTTTCATAGTTTTCTAAGTTAACTTTTGAACAGCCAGCTAAAGTAAGCGCTACCGTTGCAGCAGCAATTGCCATATATTTTTTCATAATAGTTTCCATTAATGGTTATAACGTCTTATTTGTACAATCATCCCCATGCGAGGGTGATCGAAATAATGAATTTCATTACTTATTACACGCTTAAATTGTGAAAAACGTGCTTTTTCATAGTCGCCACTCTCTAAACGCTGACTAATATCAAAATCAGCATGAATAAACAGGTAATGTCGAACGTATATTTTCATCAAGCCTTCTAATTCCCAATTCGGTATCGTTTGTAACTGTTCGGGAATATATTGCTGTACCGGGCTAACTAGATTAATAAAGTCATTATCAGTAGTTGCTTGGCTATCGAGCGCTTGTGAAAAGTGATCACCTGAAAACAATCTAATACTGGGGGCTTTACTTTCGCTCATTTCAGGAAAGCGCCAACCTGTGTGAAGTATCGGCGTGAGACCTTTACGATCTAGTTGCTTTTTTTGTTCGATAAACTGTAGCTGCTCGGGCGCGAGTAGATAAATTTCATCCGTGTCGTCGCGAGCTTCGACTACGGGTGTCACGGGTAATTCGTCATAACTAGATAAATAATCAACACTTTCATCGCACACGTTAGAGTGGGGATTCGAGGTAATAATAGCATCTGCAAATGTCGTAGACTGAAATCGACTGTCGCCATTTAAGCACTCTTGTCTAGCTTGCGCTGTATAAGCTGGAGTAAGCAGATCTTTTTCGCGCTTAGCAGTAATCTCATCATGCTTTAAAGAAAAATCTTCTTGTAAATAAGGTGCTGGGCGTTGTTTATAGATAAGTACTTCAATTTCAAACCATCTCGTTGCAAACGATGAGCTTGTAAAAAAGCAACACAGCAACAAAAAACTATTTCTTAACAACATTAATGGCTAACCTTTTTCTCGAAATCTGCAATCATTGCAGTGACCATTTTTAAGCGTTCGCGAGGGTTTGCCTCACTAATCGCAAAGCGCAATTTATTCGCGCCATCCATTTTATACACCTGTGGTGCACTTTGTATCAAACCTATAATGAAGCTAGGGTTAACCTTTGTATGCTGGCTAAACTCAAAATAACCGCCTTTCGGATTTGCTTCAATTTTCTTAATGCCAATATTGCTTGCTTGCAGTTTTAATTGCTGCAAACTAAATAAGTTTTTAGTGGCATCAGGTAGCAGACCAAAGCGGTCTATTAGCTCTACCTGTAATTCGTCCATATCGTTGAGGTTAGCACAGCTTGCAATGCGTTTATAGATTCCTAAACGAGCATTTACATCATGAATATAATCTTCAGGTAATAAGGCTGGTAGTTTTAAATCAACCTCAGTCTGTTGACCTAGTAAATTCTCAAGAGTTGGCTCTTTACCTTCTTTTAATGCGTTAACGGCTTGCTCAAGCATTTCCATATACAAACTAAAACCAATGGTTTGCATTTGCCCTGATTGGTCGTCACCAAGTAATTCACCCGCTCCACGAATCTCTAAATCATGGGTAGCAAGTGCAAAGCCAGCGCCTAGATCTTCAAGCGATTCTATCGCTTCTAAACGTTTTACAGCGTCTTTGGTTAACGACTTAGGATTACCTGTTAGAAGGTATGCATACGCTTGGTGATGGCTTCGGCCAACACGCCCTCGTAACTGATGTAGTTGTGCAAGCCCTAGCTTATCTGCTCTATCCATAATAATGGTGTTGGCAGTGGGTACATCGATACCGGTTTCGATAATGGTGGTACACACAATGACATTATATTTTTGGTGATAAAAATCACTCATAATTTGCTCAAGCTCGCGCTCTCGCATTTGACCATGTGCCGTTGTAACACTGGCTTCAGGGACCAATTCACTGATTTCTTCAGCAACACGGTCGATAGTTTCAACATTATTATGTAAGAAATACACCTGACCACCGCGTTTAATTTCACGCAGGATTGCTTCGCGAATTAGTTCTGCATCCCTTTGTCTAACAAAGGTTTTAACTGCTAAACGTTTTGCAGGTGGTGTGGCAATAATTGACAGGTCACGCATACCACTCATTGCCATGTTTAAGGTACGTGGGATAGGGGTTGCTGTAAGTGTTAAAATATCAACATCGGCACGTAATGCTTTGATTTTTTCTTTTTGACGCACACCAAAGCGGTGTTCTTCATCAACAATTAATAAGCCCAAATCTTTAAATTTGATATCTTGCTGAATAAGCTTGTGTGTACCAATAACGATATCTAATTTACCCTCAGCCATTTTATCTAGGGTATCTTTTTGCTCTTTTGTAGAATTAAAGCGTGATAAAACACCAACTTCAATTGGTAAATCGGCAAAACGATCTTTAAAGTTTTCATAATGTTGCTGAGCAAGCAGTGTTGTTGGTACCAGCACCGCAACTTGCTTGTTATCGTTAACGGCCACAAAGGCTGCGCGCATTGCAACTTCAGTTTTACCAAAGCCAACGTCACCACACACCAAACGGTCCATCGCTTGTTTACTTTGCATATCACCAAGAACAGACTCAATGGCGTTGCGTTGATCGTCGGTTTCTTCAAACGGGAAGCTGTCGCTAAACTGGCGATATGCACTGCCATCAAGCTTAAATTGGTTACCCGGTTTTGCTTGGCGCTTTGCGTAAATATCTAATAGCTCAGCAGCCACATCACGAACTTTTTCGGCAGCACGTTTTTTAGCTTTTTCCCACGCATCGGAGCCTAATTTATGAAGCGGGGCAGAGGCTTCTTCGCCACCAGAATAGCGGCTCAGCATATGTAACGCTGAAACAGGTACGTAAAGCTTCGCTTCGTTGGCGTAAATGATGGTAACAAACTCGGTGATAACACCGGCAGCATCGATGGTTTCAAGCCCCTGATAGCGGCCTACACCGTGGTCAAGGTGCACAATTGGCTGGCCTTCTCGTAGCTCAGCAAGGTTACGAATAAGCGCATCTTGGCTGGCTTCGTATTTGTGTTTACGGCGTCGACGCTGCGATACCTTAATACCTAATAATTCTTGCTCTGTGATAATGGTTAAACGCGGTTTACCGTCTAACACCACACTTTGTTCAAGTGGCGAAACGATGAGGCCAACATCGCTTGTACTATTGGTAAAATCGCTAAAAGTTTCAAACTCTTTGAGCTTTAAACCACTTGGTTTTAATAATGTCAGTAATGATTCGCGGCGGCCATCCGATTCAACCGAGAGCAGCACGCGGCCTTTTTGTTTTTTCTCGCTAGCAACATAGTTTATTAAACCTTGATACGGTTCATGTAACTTATGATCTATACGTACATTTGGCAGCTCTTTACTGGCAAGGTTTGTATGGCCTGCTTTGGTGCCTAATTTGGCTTGTGATAAACGAATACGTGCGTATTTACCAAATTCACCAAACAGCTCATTAACACTTTGATAGAGCTTAATTGGCTCAAGTAGTGGTCTAAGTGGATCAACACGGCGATTTTCGTAGCGAACATTTACATCGTGCCAAAATTGGTCAGCAGCATGCTCAATATCGCCAAAATGCATAAACGTCGTATTGCTTGGTAAGTAATTGAAGATAGTCGCCAGTCCATCAAAAAACAGTGGCATGTAATATTCGATACCGGCAGGCCAAGTTCCTTTGGTAACCTGCATATAAATTGAGTCTTGCTCAGAGCTTGCGCCAAATTGTTCACGATAATTGATACGAAAACGCTCGATGTCTGAGTCGTTAGTTGGAAACTCGTGAGCTGGCAGTAACTCAATTTTGTCGACTTTTTCATCAGATCGTTGGCTTTCAACATCAAATAAACGAATGCTGTCGAGCTCATCATCAAAAAAGTCTAAACGGAATGGGTGAGGGCTACCCATAGGGTATAAGTCAACGATAGAACCACGGATAGCGTATTCACCATGCTCCATCACTTGTTGTACATGTAAATAGCCTGCTTGTTCAAGGTTTTCACGCAGTGTGTGCGTATCTAGGGTATCACCCACTTTAAAGTTAAGGGTTGAACCATAAATAAACGAAGCAGGGGCTGTACGCAGCATTAAGGTCGACACTGGCACGATTAATACGCTTTGTTGTTCTTTTTTTAAGGTATTTAAGGTGGCTAAGCGCGCTGAAATAATATCTTGATGCGGCGAAAAATGATCATAAGGTAGCGTTTCCCAGTCAGGGAAGACCATGACTGGGTTTTCAGGCAATAGAAATTCGAGTTCAGTTTCAAGGCGTAGGGCGCTTGGCGTATCTGGGGTGACAATCACAACCAGCTCGTTGTGTTGTTTTACACCTTCTGCGATGGCGATGCTAAGCCCGCTACCGGTAAGTTGTCCCCATTGAATTTTATCTTTTTCAGATTTTACCCAAGGCAATGCTGCCCATTGCGCAAACGCCATTTACTACTCCTTTAAACTGTTTTTACTGCTTAGTCTCGATAAATCTTGGTTAAGTCCTGATAGTGATCGATACGGCGATCACGAAGGTAAGGCCAAATTCGACGAATGTTTTCACTACGCGCTTGGTCTAATTCAACAACCAACAATTGCTCATCACTGTTGTTAGCTTCGGCTAAGATTTCACCTTGAGGGCCCGCGATAAACGAGTTACCCCAGAACTGAATACCTTCACTTTGACCGCTTGGATCACTTTCGTGACCAACACGGTTACAGCTGATCACCGGTACACCGTTGGCAACTGCATGAGCGCGTTGTGAAATAACCCACGCGTCTTTTTGACGTGTTTGTTCGTCTTGTTCATCACGCGGATCCCAGCCGATGGCTGTTGGGTAAATTAAAATTTCAGCACCAGCCATTGCCATTAAGCGTGCCGCCTCTGGGAACCATTGATCCCAACACACTAATACGCCTAATTTGCCGACAGAGGTTTGAATAGGCTCAAAACCTAAATCACCCGGTGTAAAGTAAAACTTCTCGTAAAAACCTGGGTCATCAGGAATATGCATTTTACGGTATTTACCGGCAATGCTGCCGTCAGTTTCAAGTACCACAGCAGTATTGTGATAAAGCCCTGTAGCGCGCTTTTCGAATAATGATGACACGATCACCACATTGAGTTCTTTGGCAAGTGCGCCTAAGGTGTCTGTGCTTGGACCTGGAATTGTTTCTGCTAAATCAAAAACGTCTACATCTTCGGTTTGGCAAAAATATAAACTGCGGTGTAGCTCTTGAAGAACAATAAGCTTAGCGCCTTGGCTTGCTGCATCACGAATACCAGCAATAGATTTTGCCATATTGTCTTGAGCATTATCGGTGTTTGATTGCTGAACAAGAGCAACCTTTAAATGCGTTGGTTTAGTCATTGTTTGTTCCTGCTAAAAAGCCGCGCGGTAATTGCATTGTAATACAGTGAAGGCTGCCAAATTGGTGAATAATTGGCACGCAATTAATACCAACCACAGTATGATCTGGGTATGCTTTGGCAACCTGACCAAGTGCAAGTTGGTCGTTTTCATCACCATAAATTGGTACTAAAACGGTTTTATTGATAATTAAATAATTAGCGTATGTGGCAGGGAGTCTGTCACCATCTTCATTGAACACTGCTTTTGGCCAAGGTAAGGCAATCAGCGTGTAGTTTTCACCTTCTGCTGTTTTAAATGATTGCAGTTGCTTTTCCATTGCATCAAGGGCAGCAAAATGCTCATCATTTTTATCATCACACTGTACATATACAAGGGTGTTGTTTGGTGCAAAACGTACCAGTGTATCAATATGGCTGTCGGTATCATCACCCGCAAGGTAGCCGTGGTCAACCCAAAGGAAAGACGAAGCGCCAAGTTGCTCAACTAGCGTTTTTTCTATATCTGCTTTTGTAAGTGCTGGGTTACGATTTGGGTTTAACAAGCACTCGCTTGTAGTCAGTAGTACGCCGTGCTCGTTGATTTCGACGCCACCGCCTTCAAGAACCAGTTCACTTTGCTGATAACCATTTTTAGGGTTTGCAACTTGCTTTACAAGCACTTGGTTAATTTGGTTATCAAGTTCACTTGCAAATTTATTGCCCCAACCATTAAAAATAAAATCCATTACTTTTAATTCTGTTGCGTCATCAATATTCGCACAGGTTAATGGGCCATGGTCGCGTGCCCAAGTATCGTTACAGGGTGTCACCACAAAGTGAATGCGCTTAGCATCAACATTTGCGGTTTCAAGTAATCCGGCAATATGTGCTTTAAGGGCATTATCATGGGCCACAATCACAACATCTTGTTGCTGGCTTATTGCTTGGCAAAGTGCCACATACACAGGCTCTACAGCCGTTAAATTTGCAGCCCAATCAGTATCTTGGTGTGGCCAAGTAAGCATAACAGCATCTTGCTCAGCCCATTCAGGTAAAAGTCTAAATTTCATGAAGGTAATAAACAAACTAAGGTGGGGCTAGTTTAGCATTTTAGCCATAGATGTCAGCTTTTTGTGCGCGATAAAGCGTGATTTTTAACTGTCTGGCGAATTGTTTTCTTGTTGACGTTTTTTTAGTTGGCGAGTTTGGGCATGTAAGGCTGCTCTTACGACTAAATCTTGGTCAGCATCACGAATCGCCGTAAACAATAAGGTATATTGGTATTTATCATCATCACATTTTTCAATGGCGACTAATTCGGTATAGCAATAAATGGCAGATGCTTCGTGTTGTAAGAATAATTTAGTGCGAAATGTCTGTCCAAGTTCATATACTTCTGATGAGGTTAATTTTACCCCGCCACCGCCGTAGCTATCGCAATAGTTAGCGTCATCTTCTGGCTGTTCAGAGGCTAAAATATGGCTCATAATTAAATCAATTTTACGTGATTGTGCTTGTAAAAATAGTGCTAGTTCTTGTGCAACATCACCTAGGTTTCTAAGCGGGCGTAAGGTTGCTTGCTCAAGCTCATTTACTTCGTTAGCAAGTTTAAATAAAGCGGGGATATCAGCTTCGAGTTCAGCATTGGTTTTTGGCACAGCTTCAGGTTCAACGGCGTATAAATTGACGCGATTGCTCTCGTTGATTTGAAAAAATTGTTCAAATTCGGCTAATTTTTGATTATTCATGCTGCACTCCACACATCTTTCCTTAATACTAGCGCTCGAAGCAGTAAATTGCTAGTAATCAAATAATCAAAAAAAAGGGCAAACTCATTGTTTGCCCTTCATTTTTTACAGGTTACCCTCTTGGGTTTTGACATGTTCTTGCTGGTGATGTTTTGCTATCTCATCAGCAAGCTCTTGTCTTGAGCGTTTTTCAGTTAACTTACGCGCCGTTAACCAATAAAAGAACAGTGGCACAAAGAATACCGCAAGGAATGTTGCAGCCATCATACCGCCCATAACACCCGTACCAACACTATGACGAGCTCCCGCACCTGCACCAGAGCTCAGTACTAACGGCACAACACCTAAAATGAAGGCTAGAGAGGTCATAATAATTGGTCTAAAACGTAAACGTGCAGCTTCAAGTGCAGCAGTACTTGCGCTCCAACCTTGTTGATGTTTCATCAAGGCGTATTCAACGATAAGAATCGCGTTTTTACTGGCAAGACCAAGTAGTGTGACAAGACCAATTTGGAAATACACATCGTTTGTCATACCGACAACCCATACTGCTATAAGCGCACCAAATGTACCAAATGGCAGGGCAAGCATGACTGAAAGCGGCAGTGACCAACGCTCATAAAGAGCTGCTAGAATCAAAAATACCATGATCACAGCAAGACCTAAGGCAATGCCCGTGGTACCTGAACTGCGTTTTTCTTGGAATGCAGAGCCTGTCCATTCGTAGGTCATATTAGGTGGTAGTACTGCTTGTGCAATACGTTCTACCTCAGCAATGGCTTGACCCGAGCTGTAACCCGGTGCTGCATTACCCATTAGTTTAACTGCTGGTAAGTTGTTATAACGGTTAAGGTTTTCAGGGCCACGGCTATACTCGATAGTGGTAAAGGCTGAAAGCGGCACCATAGTACCTTGGTTGTTTTTAACATAGATACGACCAATGTCATCAGGCTTCATTCTAAATTCAGCGTCTGCAGACATCAGTACTTGCCATGCGCGACCAAATTTATTGAAGTCGTTAACGTAATAAGTCCCTAAATTACCAGCAAGGGCAGTGAACGCGTCATCAATTTTGACACCCATGGCACGCGCTTGCTCACGGTCAACATCAACACGTAGCTGTGGTGCATCAGGGCGCCAAAGTGTTTGCAAGCCACTGATGATAGGGCTTTTTTGTGCTTCAGCTGTCATCAACTGCATTGCATGTTGTAGCTTATCTGGGTCGCTATCACCTTTGTTTTGAATGTAGAATTCAAAACCACCAGTGTTACCTAAACCAAAAATAGCAGGAGGGTTAAAGGCAAGCACGAGTGCCTCTTTAATACCCGCTGTTTTCATGAAGAGCTCTTGCACTAGCGCTTTGGTATCAACTTCACGCTCATCCCAGTGCTTTTGCGTCACGAATAAGGTTGCAGCACTGTTTTTGTAACCACCGCCAATAAAGTCAAAACCTGTAAACGCCACTACGTTTTCGTTAGCTGGGTTTGATTGTACGGCTTTGACAACTTGCTGTGTTACTTGCTCGGTGCGCTCAAGCGATGACCCATCTGGTAAGAAGATGGCAGAGATGTAATAACCTTGGTCTTCATCTGGTACAAGTGAACCAGGCGTATTTTGCCAAAGGCCAATTGTAGCAGCAACCATACCCGTCATTAAGATCACACCTAACAGACCACGGCGCACCATAAAACCAACAGCACCTACATAACGGCCAGTGATCTTGGTAAACATGTCGTTAAACCATAAGAAAAAACGGGCGGTTTGTTTGTGTTCTTGTTTTAAAATAAGCACACAAAGAGCTGGCGTCATAGTTAAGGCAACCACACCCGATAAACTTACAGCAATCGAAATAGTAATTGCGAACTGGCGGAATAACTCACCGGTTAAGCCACCTAAAAATGCAATTGGCACAAACACAGAGCAAAGTACTAAAACAATTGCCACCACTGGGCCACTTACTTCGCCCATGGCTTTAACGGCAGCTTCTCGAGCACCTAGGCCTTCTTCGTGCATAATACGTTCAACGTTTTCAAGTACCACGATGGCATCATCAACAACAATACCAATAGAGAGCACCATACCGAATAAGGTGAGTGAGTTAATTGAGTAACCCAGCATATACATGCCAGCAAATGTGCCTAGTAGTGAAACCGGTACTGCAAGAGTCGGAATAAGCGTTGCGCGCCAGTTTTGTAAGAATAAATACACCACTAAGAATACCAATACCATGGCTTCAAGCAGTGTTTTTACTACTTCACGAATTGATACTTCAACAAAGCGGGTTGTGTCGTACGAGGTTAAATGAGCAAGGCCGGTAGGGAACTGGCTTTTCATTTCTTCAATAACACTGTTTACTTCTTCAGCCACGTCAAGGGCGTTGGCACCGGGTTGTAAGAAGATACCTAGCAGTACCGCTTCTTTACCGTTAATCGTCCCTTTGAAGTTATAATCTTTCGAACCGAGCTCAACGCGGGCAACGTCTTTTAAGCGTAAGCTACTGCCGTCAGTATTTGAACGAATAATGATGTTTTCAAACTGCTCAGGCTCAGATAAACGGCCTTGTGCTGTAACACTATAAACCAGTTCTTGAGGAGATTGAGTTGTTGGCGTAGCACCAATTTTACCTGCGGCATATTGCGAGTTTTGTACGCGGATTGCGCCGGCAATTTCTTCAACCGTAACCCCTAATTGACTCATTACATCAGGGCGTAGCCAAATGCGCATAGCATAATCTTTAGCACCAAAAATTTGTACACTCGTTGTACCAGGAATTCGTTTAATACGGTCAAGCACGTTCATAGTGACATAGTTAGATGTCCATAAACTCGAGCGTGTACCATCTGGTGAGTAAAAGGCATGCACTTGTAAAAAGCTAGAAGAGCCTTTTTGAACCACGACACCTTGGCGGCGTGTTTCTTCAGGTAAACGTGCTTCAACCTGTTTTACACGGTTATTTACGTTTACAGCGGCTTGGTCAACATCAGTACCAATTTCAAAAGTAACTTCGATTGTGGTTGAACCAGCACTGGTTGACGTTGATGACATATACATCATGCCTTCAACACCGGTAATGGCATTTTCTATCGGCGTAGCAACGGTTTGTTCGAGTACTCCTGCAGATGCGCCAGGGTAGGCTGCGGTTACTTGTACAACCGGTGGTGCTATTTCAGGGTATTGCGCAACTGGTAAGCTGCGCATCGCAGCAAGGCCCGCAAGCACAATAACAATAGAGATAACAAACGCAAAAATGGGTCTGTCTATAAAGTAACGAGAAAACATAAGACTCCCTGTGCTTATTCTGCGTGGCTTGAGTTAGTGGTTGGTTTGCCAACATTGACTGGCATACCCGGGAAGAAAATACGTGCCATGCCATCAACAATAACTTGGTCGCCTTCTTTTAACCCACTGCGAATCAACCAAAAATTTTGGTATTTCTCGTTTTCTGGTTTTTTGATCCATTCACCTACAGTGACAGGGGCAGGTAACGCAACATCCATACCTTGCTCGTTTTTGCTTACTACATAAACAAATTTACCGGTGCCGTTATCAAGCACGGCACGTTGTGGCACGATGAAAGCGTTTTTGCGAACTGCACCACTTAACTCAACACGAACGAATTGCCCCGGGCGAAGTTGGAAATCAGGGTTAGGGATAATTGCCTGAAACTCACTGGTACCTGTGTTCGGGTTAATACGGACATCAGAGAAATTAACTTCACCGGTTTTGCTGTATAAAGAACCGTCTTGTAATTTGATTTGTGTTTGCCAGTGGCCTTGCTCAGGTAAAGTGAGTGAGCCATTTTTAACATCTTGACGCATTTGTAATTGTTCACGCTCAGATAAGCCAAAACGAATGCGAATCGGGTCAAACTGAGTCATTTGCGTTAATAATAAATCTGGGCCAGAAACATAAGTGCCTTCAGAAACAAACTCACGACCCATTACACCTGCGACAGGGGCTTTAACTTGCGCATATTCAAGATTAAGTTGTGCTTCTTTCAAAGCTACTTTAGCGGCAGCTAAATCTGTTTTTGCAATATCATTGGCTGAACTTGCGTTATCGTAGTCACGCTGCGAAACAGATTTTTCGGCACGTAGCTTTGCTAAACGTTTTACATCACGCTCTGCCTGAATTAAAGCTGCCTTTGCGCCATCAAGTGCTGCTTGAGCGCGGTCAACCGCAAGTTGATAAGGTTCAAGATCAATAGTGAATAATGATTGGCCTTGCTCTACACGTTGGCCCTCTTCAAAGTTACGTGACTCAAGAATACCGGTAACGCGAGCACGAACTTCGACTTCTTTTGAACCAGATAACGTTGCAGGCAACTCGATAGTAAAAGGCACATCTTCAGTTTTCATGGTCATTGTGGCAACCGCAGCAGGGTGCATTTGACCTTGCTGCTCCGGTGCTTTAGAGCAAGCAGATAAAAGTATAGGTGCAGTAACCAATAATAAAGCAGATAAAGATAATTTGGCAGGTGCGAAAGGCAGACGCATGTTTACTCCACAGTCCAATTGTTAAGCAAGTAAGCAAAGAAATGCCATCCAAAACTCAAAGGCAGTCCTATGCAATTTTAAAGTCCGATTAGTTTATACCCAAAATAGCAAAAGGTACACCCTTTAGTTTACTTTTGCTCGGATTATATCGATACAAAAAACTACTTTAATGAGGATTATTAAAACGAGTTAGCAAAGTAAACCAGTAGAAATCATATTTATCTACTTTTGAGGCTTTGTTAGTCAATGTTTATTAGATTTGCTGTGATGGTAAGTTGGTTATACAAATGTACTAAAATCAGCAGGCTTCCTTAAATAAATGTAAGGTATAAATATGATTTTATTTGGGTGTATTAACGTGAGGCACAAAATTTTAACAAATGGCTTGTAATTAAACTGAAATCTCGTACCCTAAAGCAATAAAAATATAATAAATGTGAGTTAAGGATGACAGATAGAACAGGTGTGATCACTGCTTTTACTGAGATATCGAGCAAGCTTAGGCGCTTTGTATCACGTATCGTCAGCCCTGATGATGTAGAAGATATTGTGCAAGAGACGTTTATCAAAAGTTATGAGGCCGATCTTAGACAAAATATCGAGTACACTCATAGTTATATGCTGAAAACGGCAAAACATTTAGCACTAAACCATATTGCTAAATGGGATAATAAATATAAAGAGTCGTTAGATGAGCAACAACAAGTTGAGCATCAAATGCGCTCAATGGCCTTAGAAGATGAAGTGACCTCAAAAGAACGCTTTTTGTTTTTTTGCCGAGTAACTAACGAACTAAGTCCACAAGTAAAAAAATGCTTTATTTTAAAGAAAGTCTACGGCCTAAGCCAAAAGGAAATTGCTGCTAAAATGGAACTCAGCGAAAGCACTGTTGAAAAACACATAGCCAAAGGCTTATTACATGTTCACCGAGCAATGAAATCTCACGACGTTCAAACCCACAGTCACCCTACAACCACAGAGTTCGCTGCTAAAGAGGTGAACAAATGAGTAATGTTCACCCGTTTTCATCAAAAGAAATGATTCAAGAGCAGGCGAGTCAGTGGATAAGCGCCATTGACCGTGGTTTATCAAAAGATGAAGTAAGCCAATTACATATGTGGGCCCATCAAAGTGCTGCACACCAAGAAGCACTTTTTGAGCTTGCAACCTTGTGGGATGAAATGAGTGTACTTAACGAGCTAAGTAGCCTGTTTCCTTACAAAGCACCACAAAAACAGCCCGCAGTATTTGGCATGGCAACAGCCGCCAGCTTTTTAATTGTGATGCTGTTTGGTTGCATTATGTTGATTTATTCTAGTTATTGGCAAAGTGAAGAGAATGATTACGCGAAGTTTAATAAGATTTACCGGACAAAAGTGGGTGAGCAAGCTACATTCGTCTTGCCAGATAGCACGATTGTACAACTTAATACCAATACAAAACTTGAAGTGGCTTATACGGGAACTCGTCGCCAGTTAATTTTAAACCGTGGCGAAGGTCGTTTTAACGTTGCTAAAGATGCAAGCCGTCCATTTACAGTGATCGCGGGTGATAAATCTTTTACTGCACTTGGTACAGTGTTTAATGTTCAGCGAAATACTGCATCAGACTTAGAATTAGTGGTCACTGAAGGCAAAGTAATGATTGCCGATCCAAATACTCATGTTGATGCAAGTGACTTTGACAGATTAAAAAGTGCTTCAGATAACAGCTCTGACATAAAAAAACTAAAAGCGAATGTTGTTATATCTGGTGAAAAAGCGCTGATTAAACACAGTAAAACCGAGCCAATTAAGCAGCTTTCAGCAGATGATGTGCAACGCGACCTTGCATGGCAACATGGAATGCTGATCTTTAGTGGTGAACCATTAAGCGAGGCACTTCAAGAAGTTAGTCGTTATACAGCAACGAGATTTGAGCTTAGCGATCCTGAACTTGCATCTTTGAAGGTAGCTGGTGTGTTTAAAGCTGGCGATATTAAAGGCCTACTTGATTCACTACAGGCAAATTTGTCAGTTAATCATCAACGTTTGGGTGAGCATCGTGTTAGCTTAACGTTCGCTGCAAAAGGTTAGTTCTGCCTATGAGAATACGCCAATATTATGATGTTAATTGTGCGCCACTTTCTCGTCACAAAAAATTAATTAAAAAAAAGTTAAATTTACATAGTGGATTTTTTTCCCTCACCTGTTTGTTTAAGTTGCACAGTAAGCAATTGCAGTTGTTACCAGCCTCATTTGTTGTTTATGGCCTTACCGTCGGCCAAACAGCAATTGCAGCTGAAAAACAAATGCTGCAATTTGACATCAAAGCGCAACGAGCTGATTTGGCTTTAATCGAATTTGCAAAGCAAACCGAACAAACAGTCATTTTTTCTTTCGAATTAGCGAAGCAATATCAGGCACAATCGTTATTTGGTTTTTACACTAAACTCGATGCACTGAATGCGATGCTAGAAGGTACTGAGCTTGATGCGGTTGTTGATCAACAAGGCTTGCTGAGGATAAAACTCAAACAAGTAGATAGGAAAGATAACAACATGATCAAAGTATCAGGGGTCAGCGCTGCAGTCGTGCCATTACTGCTAGCCGCCAATACGCAAGCATTAGCAGAAGATCAAGCAGCAGAACAAAACATCGAAAAAATTGCCGTTGTCGGTAGCCGTGTAGCAGGACGCTCGGTTGAAGATTTACCGGTTCCGGTTGATATTTTAAGTGCCGAAGCACTAGAGAATACAGGCCAAACAGAAGTAGGCCGTATGCTTCAAGCAATCGCTCCATCGTTTAACTTTTCAAGCTCGTCTATCAGTGATGGTACAGATGCACTTCGCCCAGCAACATTGCGTGGCTTAGGACCAGATCAAACCTTAGTGCTTATCAACGGTAAACGCCGCCATCAAGCGAGCCTTATCCACATCAATACGTCAGTAGGTCGTGGTACGGCTGGTACTGACATGAACGCTATCCCTGCTGCTGCAATCAAACGTATCGAAGTATTACGTGATGGTGCTGCTGCACAATATGGTTCAGATGCGATTGCAGGTGTTATCAATATCGTATTAAAAGACGCCGAAGAAGGCGGTAAAGCCGCTATCAACTACGGTGAGTATTCAGAAGGCGATGGTGAAACGGTTACTGTTGATTTCAACAAAGGCTTTGCTTTAGGTGATGAAGGTTATCTTAACACCACAATTAATTACCGTGACCGTGCGCCAACTAACCGTGCAGGCCTTCATGGCTCATGTCAATTTTACGGCTGTACAGAACTTGATGACGGTACGCTATTAGCTGGCGATCCGCGTGAGTTAACAGCACCTCGTGATACATTTAGAATCGGTGATGCAGATTCACAGCAATTTGCTTTAACGATTAATACTGGCTACGAATTAGCTGGTGGTGAATTATATGGCTTTATCACCTATTCAAATCGTGAAAACGAATCAGCAGCGTTTTTCCGTCATAACGCAAATGCAAATGGTAACCCAGTATTACAAGATGGTGATGCAACCATTCCTATGGGTTTCTTACCTAAGATTAATACCATCATTGATGACGTGTCTTACAACGTGGGCTTTAAAAAGTCGTTTGATAATGATTCAAGCATTGATTTATCTTACACCTACGGTGAAAACAGCATTGATTACACAACAAGCGACACAATCAATGGCTCATACGCAAACTACCTTCGTTATAACCAAGGTTTAAGCGCTGATGAAATTCGTGCCACTATCCCGCGTTCAGCGTATGCATATGGCCTTGAATTATCGCTTCAAACACTCAACCTTGATTACACTAAAGACTACGACAATTTTTCATTAGCACTGGGTGCTGAGCTACGTACTGATGAGTTCCGCATTCTTGAAGGTAGTGAATACGCATACCGTGATTACGACACAGTTGATGGCGTTAGCATTTACTCTGGCTTAAATGGCGGTGTTGGTAGTGTTGATGCAGCAAGTGGTACGCAAGGTTTTGGTGGCTCAGATCCGGCATCATCAGTTGATGAGTCGCGCGATGTGATCTCATTCTACATGGATGCAGAAACCTATGTAATCGATGATGTCATCATCTCAGGTGCGGTACGTTACGATAACTACAAAGGCTTTGGCGATACAGTTAACTTTAAGCTAGCGGGTAACTGGTCAATTACTGAAGATGTGTCTTTACGTGGTGCACTAAGCACAGGTTTTAGAGCGCCTTCAATGCAACAACTTTACTTTAACAACGTAAGTACACAGTTTGTTGTGGGTGATGATGGCAGCTTAGTCGCTGAGCAAGTAGGTACGTTCAGAAACGACAGTACCTTAGCGCAATCAATTGGTATTCCTAAGCTAAAAGAAGAGAAATCACAAAACCGCAGTTTAGGTATTGTGTATAACGTTACCGACAATATCAATTTAACCATTGACTACTACTCGATTGATATCGACGACCGTATCGTTATTTCTAACCGTTTAGGTAAAGGTTTATCAGATACGCTAGATGCTGCACTTGAAAGCTCAGGCGCAGGTGCGGGTCAGTTCTTCTTAAATGGTGCAGACACAGAAACAGAAGGTGTTGATTTAGTTGCTACATGGAACACAGAAGGCCTTGGCGGTACGCTTGATTTCACCTTTGCTGCTAACTTCACTAAAACAGATGTGGTTGATTTATTTACGCCATCAGGCAGTGGCCTTGAGACTATTCCGGTAGAAGATGTGTTTTCTGCGCAAGAAACCTCAATTATTGAAGAATGGCAACCAGAAGACCGCATTAACTTAAGTGCGCTTTACCGTTTAGAAGATTGGACTGTAAACCTATCACTAAACCGTTACGGCGAATACACAGTTGAAGACGGTGGTCGTCAAACATATGGTGCTGAAATCTTGACTGATGTAAAAGTTAACTACTTCTTTAACGAAAATCTGTCATTTAACATTGGTGCAAATAACTTATTTGATGTTTACCCAGATAAGAACACCATTGGTAATTCACGCTCGGGTACGATTGTTGATGCAAGCGGCAACACAATTGTTTCAAGCCCAGGTGTATTCACTTACTCACGTCGTTCAGCACCATTTGGTTTTAACGGTGCGTACTATTACGTAGGTGCAGAGTACAAGTTCTAAACTCCCTTTAGATTCTTTTATTATTTAACTTTGCAAAGGGCCGTTAGGCCCTTTTTTAGTTATAAAGACGTACTTATAGAGATTGGCACATCTTGATATTGTTTTATTTTATCAAGCAAGGTGACTAAGGTTTTGTGGCTGCTTTGCTCACTTGCTGTTACTTGCACATTGGTCATTTCAAACTGTGCGGCAAATAACGCAAGGTTAGCGATTATCTGCTCTGGTGTGATAAGCCGGTTTGCAAAATAAATACTGTCGTTTTCAGTGATAGTAAATTGCGCTTGTTTTTTAGGGTTTTCAAGGCTTGGTTTTGCTAAAGGGCGATTTACTTCAATAGCGCGCTCTTTAACAAATGAGGTTGTGACCATAAAGAATATCAGCAAGATAAACACAATATCGAGCATAGGAGTCATATCTACATCAGCGTTTGCAGTGGTTTTTTTATGTTGTTTCACCATAATTAGGTCCTTGTTGTTTTTGACCAAGCCACAAAATTTACGATTAAGTGACTAGCCATAGTCGTGATTAATACCACGGATTATTTTTAAAATGCTGGGCGCCACAGCAGTTTTTAGGATCCTAAATTTAAAGTTAGCAGCTTTTAAAAAAATGGTAGTTAAATAAATATTCTAAGTTTATTAAATGTTTGTAGCGTTTTTGTTGGTAAAAATATTTATTAGCTTTGATGAAATCATTTTGAGGTTTGTCTGGTCATTTTTGTTGGAACTAAGTTTAAAGGATGGATAAATGCTAAAAATTAAGTCTTTAGTTTGTGCTATGTGCCTTGTATTACCAACAGCAAGTTTTGCTGAGGAGCCAATAAATGGGCAAGATTTCATAAATTTATTTGAGAAGCTGTCAGGTAAGCAGCCCGGTATCAGAAAAGGTCACGCCAAAGGGGTGTGCGCTGTCGGCACATTTACACCTAATCAAGCAGCAAAGCAGTATTCAATTAGCCCTTTATTTAACGCACCGTCAAAAGCAAATATTCGCTTTTCTATGGGCGGTGGTAACCCTCATGCTGATGAAACATCACGCTCGCCGCGTGGAATGGGGGTGCAGTTTGTGCTAGAAAATGGTGATGTGCATAATATTGCAGGGCTTACTACGCCAGTATTTGCAGGTAACAGCCCAGAAGCTTTTTTTGGCTTGCTTAGTACCTTAGTACCTGACGAAAAAACAGGTCAAATCGATTTTGCTAAAGTAAAAGCATACAGAGAGCAAAACCCGAGTACCTTAGGGCAATTTAATTGGCTACAAAGCCATAACCCGCCAGCATCGTATGTGTCTTCGCGTTATTTTGGTGTGCATACCTTTTACATGGTTGATGAAAAGGGCGCTAAACATGCCTTTAGATGGACCATGGTGCCAGAAGAGCCAGAACAGGTGCTAACAGAAGAGCAAATGAAAACCTTCCCTAAGTCATTTCTGGCTAAGCGACTGGAACAAGATTTAGCGAAAGGAAAGGTTCATTATCGTTTTCAAGCAGAGTTAGCCGAGCAGGGTGATGTGTTAACTGACCCTTCAGTTCGTTGGCCCGCTGATCGCAAAACAATTAATTTAGGAAAGCTCACAATAGAATCGACAGGTGAGTCAGGCTGCGACCTCACAAATTATGACCCAAACCTGTTGTCTAAAGGCTTTTTACCAAGCGATGACAAAGTACTTAAATTACGCTCAACAGCTTATGCAATTTCATTTGCAAAGCGTTTAACGGGACAATAAGTCTTAAGTATCTGTCAGGTTTGATTAAAAGGAATTAATAAACCTGAGGTGTGTATAAGTGAGAAGCAGACTGTCGGAAAAAATCGTTTTTGGACAGAAATAATTTAGAGTCGACTAGCGGCTATATGCCAAAAGCTGACAAGAGGCCAGCAAATTCATAGAGTACGTTGCAAGAGTATCCCAAGGCGTAATAAACCAGCTAATTTATCCGCTTACAGAGAAGTCTTTGATATCTGATTCGAGATCCTTAATTTGCCCACTTATTTTCTTGCGGAATGCAAAATCTATTTGTTCTGGCCTCATTCCTTTCAGGTTATAACCAAAGTATTTGGCTAGCATTTTGCCTTTGTCTTCAACTGAGGAAGTGTCAAAGTTAGGTATATATTTTGTTTGCCTTTTTCTATGTAATATTTCATGGAAGGATTTAACAAACTTTTTAGGCTTTATGTCAACGTTAAATCGCTTGCATAATTTACTTACGAAATGATCCAACTTATGTAGCGTTTTTTCATCATTTATCTCTGAATAAAAAAACAACCAACCTTTACATTTATCTTCAAAAATACAGCCTGTAATTCTTAAATCTAAGCGCCACGTTAAGAACTCTTTACTTTGCTTCGTAGAATATTTAAAACTAGTAAATAACCCAACTAAAGATTCTTTAAGCTTTTCTATGCTTCCGCTTTTTACTGAAACTTTGTTACCATCAAATTTATAACCTAAATAATCAAACCCATCGGATACCTCAGCAATTTTCGATTTATGTGGCATCTCTTTCGGACAATGTATCACTAAATTATGCTCTGAGTATTTTTGAATTACACTCTCTGCAATTTTTTCAGCATCCTCAAAATCACACAAAATCAAGATATCATCGACATATCTAAAGCTTAAAGAGCTAGGTATGTTGCTAAGGTATTTATCTAAGTCTTGCAGATAAATGGCCGCTAAGATATTCGAAATAGATAAACCTTGAGGCACACCTATTTCAGATTGTTTGTCATCTTTTTTTGATAGGGTCACAGTGGGAGCTTTGATTGCTGAAAACAAGACCCCCGTTATATCAGGGTGCAATCGCAACCTTTTATTCAGCTGTTTTTCAAGTAATTTATGTTCTACTGATGGGTAAAAATTAGATACATCAAGCTTTACATAACCATTATACATCCCTGTTTCTATACCTGATTTTATTTTTCTTATGACGTTTTGGGGTAATTCGAAATTAACACTTTTGCCAAACCTGTTTTGCAAAAAATCGCACATAGCTCTTAAGGCTATTCTATCCCTTACTGTGGGGATAGATATTTCGCGCGGAGGCTTTCCTCTTCCTTTGCTGATTAAGCTAAGTTTATATTTAGTAAAATCATAGCTACCATCTTTCATCTTTCGAGAAATAATTTTAATTTGCTCTTTCTGCTGCTTTCGAAATGTATACTGATTGATATTGTCAATACCAGTACCGCCAGAGTAAATTATTACTTCATGAAAAATCCGAGTTAAATTTTCTTCGGAAAAAAAGTTATCGAATTGTTTTCTGATATTTATCATTATTAACTACACCATAGCTCTGCTAAAAAACGAACGCATTTCGCAATAAAACTTACTATATTATTTCCGTTTAAAAATATGGTGATGAGAATAGGAAGTAGATATAGAAAAGAAATATATAATTTACGATATTTACGATTCTTTAGAGCTATATCGATCTGATATTGTGTGGGGTGCGGTTTCACTTTTGCTTTGTCAGTCGCAGACATAAAAGTATCATACAAAGCTTCTGGGTAATCTACTGGTGCTTGATTTTCACATTTATTGAGTGCTTCCTCATACTCCTTTGCAAGCTCTAAGCATGATGTTTGGTTTTTTTCATGCTCACAGGCTCTAACGTAAAGAGTTTTAAGATACTCGTAATTCTCTTTAACTGACGCTGCTCGTTCTTTATAAGATAAGCCATTAATAAACCCCGAAACCACAAGAACTAAAACAGAGTATATAAGCCAATATTTGTTCAAGTTAGTATCAGTATCTGCATTTAGGTAATGAATAGACACTGCCACGGAATAAAATGAATACCAGAAAAGAATTACTTGAGAATGAAAGGCGTTAGATAGTAGTCGTCGTTCAGTACGAATTCTTGTTTGACGCGTCCACCATATATTATCTGAAAGCAAATGATTATCCTTAATTTAAGTGCCAAAGGAGTTATAAGTTATCAAGAGTTAACGCCCTTCCTTGTGTTAGGGCAAGCTTTAGTTGCTTAACTAAAACTAAAAGCAATTACTTGCTTTTCAAAATTACGTTCACTCATCTCTGAGTGGGTGATAGAGCATACCACCACTCCTGAGGCACTACATTAGATTAACCCCATAACCACATATTATCAATAGGATTTGTCTCAACAACTAGAGAATCAACAATATCATTCCCTACGTGAAAGGGCAAAAGGGGTCAAGCCGCTTACTTGATAATATAAAGAAAGCGGAGATCTGCTTCTTGCTTAAAGCAGACCTTTAAAGCAATTACGTTAACTCACTTTGGGGCAGTAACGAGTTATGCCTGATGTCAGCTATTGGACTTTAGCCGAACTTTGGTATGGATGGTGGATTAGCTCTTAGTTGCCTTTCATTTGAAGCTATAACCAAGAAGTTAAATATTGATAAATAATAAACAGTATATAAACAGATAAAAGCCCAGCTTTACTGGGCTTTGCACTCTCACAATTTAATGCTTTTTCATTTTACTCATTTCGGCATGACAACTTTGAATTGTCAGCAGGGTTTTTGATAACGCGGCTTCACAATCATGTGGCTGTGGTTTTTTAAGCGCGTGCTTGATTTCGGCTAGTGTTTTATCTTCAACTTCTTCAAGTTCACTAACATAGGTGGCGTTTTTGTCGGCACCGAGTTTAGTGATTACTGATGTATAAGCTTTACGTGCTTCTACAGCAAAATCAGAGCCATTTTCGCGCTCGCCATTTTCGTTAATAGCATAAGGTTGTAAGCGCTCAACACTTACTTTACGCGCATCTATCATGCGTTGAAATAAGGCAATTATGCTTGGGTCGGTTACTTTTTCCTGTGCTTTTTCATAAAAATCGATACCGCTATTCATAACTTGGATGATATCTGCAATATGATGAACGTCTTGTCCTTGATGAGTATTCATAATGACCTCTTTTTGAATATTAAAAACAATGCAATTAGATACTTGCAAAGCATATTCCAGTTCATCACTTAAATATAAAGTTATTGTATTTCAGTTGGTTATTGGTTTTTCGCGGGAGGAGGGTTACTGATAAGCTAAGCTAACACTTTGCTTATCAGCAATAATTACAATTTGGTTGGTAAAATCTTACTTAAGCTCGTCGGCTACTTCTGCAACCTTTTGGCGTAACCAAATATGGCTTGCATCACGGTGTAATAGCGGGCTCCAAATCATATCGAGCTCAAACGGCGGAATAGGGAATGGCGGCTCAAGAATTTTCAGGCCCGGATCATCTAAATAAATATTTGCGGCTTTTGAAGGCAACGTTGCAACCAAGTTTTGTTCTTTCGCTAAGTGAATAGCAACGTGGTAATTACGGGTAAAGGTGGCAATATTACGGTGTTTACCAAAGTGAGCGAGCGCTTCATCGACCCAACCTAGCTTTTGCACATCTTTAGGGTCCATACCAACGCCCACACCAAAGCCTGTTTTACTTACCCAGATATGACGCGCTTTTAAATAGCTGTCGAGGCTAAAGTCTTTGATAATCGGGTTATCTGCTTTCACTAAGCAACAAAAGCTGTCTTTCCAAATTTGCTTATAGTGAAACGATTGCGGTAAGTTTTCAAAGCGGTTGATAGCCATATCTACCTTACCGTTTTCAACATCGTGGAAGGTTACATCACTTGGGGTCAAAATATCGAGTGTGGTATCAGGGGCTTCTTCGTGTAATTTACTTAACAAGCGTGGGGCAAGGGTACTTGCTGCATAGTCACTGGCCATGATGCGAAAAACACGTTTACTTTGTGATGCCTCAAACTCGCGGTTTGGTGCAAGTGTTTCTTCAAGGGTCATTAATATGCCGCGGATCACTGGCTGTAACTCTTTTGCACGCTCTGTCGGTACCATACCCTCACTGGTACGCACCAAAATTGGGTCGTTAAATAAATTACGTAAGCGTTTTAAGCCATTACTCATTGCTGGCTGGGTAATGCTAAGCTGGTTAGCTGCTTTGGTTACATTACATTCCCTGAGAAGAGTATCTAGGTAAACAAGTAAGTTTAAATCTATTTTACTAATATTCATTCTGTGTCCTTGGTGTTTACCAATAATGGATAAATCGTTGTGCAGCAGGGTATGGGTAAATATGGCTTACGACACCTTGCTTAAAGTTGTATTGTGCTTGTCGCCAATAGGCTGGATCTTCAAGCTCTGGGTGTGTACTCAATAAGTATTGCTTATACACCGGGTTTGCTGTCACAAAGGTACATAATTGCTCTGGAAACACATCTTGTGGTGCCACAGAGTAGCTTTGCTCATTGGTTAGGTAATCATCGTACGTTTTGGCCTTAGGTAAGGCACGAAAATTCATATCGGTTAGATACTGAACTTCATCGTAGTCATAAAAAATAACGCGATTATGTTTACTCACCCCAAAGTTTTTCAACAGCATGTCGCCTGGGAAAATATTAACGGCGATCATTTCTTTTAAGGCTTGGCCATATTCTTCTATTGCCTCAAAAGCTTGTTGCTCACTGGCATTTTCAAGATAAAGATTTAACGGTGTCATCCGTCTTTCAATATATAAATGCTTGATGATTAGCCACTCGCCTTCAATAATCATCGAAGAACCAATCGTTTTATGTAACTCTTCAAGTAATTTACTATCAAATCGAGCCAGTGGAAATACGACGTTCGAATACTCTATGGTATCGGCCATGCGACCAACACGGTCATGACTTTTTACTAATTGGTAGCGTTTTAATACGGTATCGCGGCCAAAGGGTTTGCTTTCACCAAAGGTATCTTTAATTACTTTAAATACATAGCCAAACGAGGGCAGGGTAAATACCATCATTACCATACCTGGTGTACCGGGGGCTATAACGAGCTGGTCATTTGAATGATCTAAATGACTTAAAAACTCACGATAAAATTCGGTCTTACCTTGTTTATGAAAACCTATGGCGTTGTACAGCTCTGCCAGTGTTTTATTAGGCATAAGCTGATTTAAAAAGCGCACTAACGCAGATGGTGCATGGGTTTCAACCATAAAATAAGCGCGCGCAAAACCAAAGATAACCCGCATTTGTGATGATTTGGTAAGTAGGGCGTCAAGGTATAGGCCTTTGTCTTCGTGGTGCAATACCGCAATAATAAATGGCTGTACGCCACTTTCTGACACCACGCGACCAACAATATAAGCGGCTTTGTTACGGTAAAACGGTGCTTGCAGTATATCAAAGCGCATTTGCCATGCTTGATGATGTGTATCGGGTGCTTGTTTATAAAACGCCTTAACGAGTAAACGAATATCGCGTTCTAAATCAACAAAGGGCGCTTTAAAATCAAACTGATTTATAATTTTGCGAATAGTAGGTCTTAAACCATCCACAACCGGGTGGTAACTACGGTATTCGGCTTCCATTGGCAATGCTGGGGCATCTGCTAGCGTTGCTTTTACAAATATAAAGTCATTATTAAAATAACGGCGATGGAATAAACGACAAAAAACTGAGTTGTAAAAGGTTTCGGCGAGTTCTGCTTGAGGGTGAAAGCGCAAAAATTGCTGATAAAGTTGTTTGGTTTCAAGCCAGCAGGTTTGGTCTAAGGTAATAATTTGCTGTTCATTAAGCGATTTGAGCTTAGCAATGGTTTCGTTAACCCGATCATCGTAATGGCTAATTCTGAGTTTGCTTATTTCATTTATTTTTTGCCAATCACGCTGTGCAAACGCGAGTGGCGCTTTAGCAGTAATTGCTTGAAAGAGTTTATAGTGATTGCGAAACCCAGATAAAATTAACTCTGCAATGTGTTGTGGCTGCATATAAACTCCTTACTTATACCAACATAGAGCAATAACTCTATAGGTGTTAAGAATATGTTATTTATTCTTTAAACCCAATAGTAAAGTGTATTTAATTATATCGAGCGAGTTTTTTCTCTAAGTTTACGATTTTTTTGTTAATGTTTTTCACGTCTCGCACGTATTGCTTATTAATTGCTTTAAGCTGTTTATTTATGTCTTTGTTAATTTCTTTCGCTTTTTTATCTGACAACCTTTTATTTAAGCGTTGTTCTTGTTGATATTGCGCTCTATCTCTATCGCGACTCAAAATATCTAAACGATACTTATAACTACGGATCTCTGCTTCGAGATCTCTAATAATTTGCTGGCGCTCTAATTCATTCAGCTCTTTAACATAATTATTAGGTGCTTTAATGTCGGGATCGGTAACGTGGATTTTGTGCTTGGTTGCACGGTTACCGCAGGGGTATTCACTAAAAACGGTGCCTCTGTCTGTGACGCACTTATAGTATTCAGTTGTTGCAGCAAGTGATGAAAGGGAGCAGGTCAACAAACAAACTATTATTGAAAAAGTGATTATAGTTTTCATGACATCCATGTCTCCTAAATCAGTAATAGGGCTGTGTGTGGGTATATTTAAAACTAGCTCGTAATAATGATTTATCAATAATCACTAAGGCGTATAACGTTTTAGTTTTTTAATACTTTGCACCAAAAATGGGACATCAAGTCTTTGCTCAATCGCAAAACCTTGTGCAGCAGAAATATTTTTAAAATTACCATCAGAGTCAATCAGAGTAATTCGGTCTTTCTTAAAGGCAATGAAAACATCTTGAGAATAGTTAACACCGGTATCATCATGGCGTTTATATAGGTTGCTTCCTAGCATAGTTTGCTTTGCGAGCGTATTACAGCTGAAATAATGGCCAACACTTGTGGCAATGATATCGCTTGGTTGGATAAGACCATCAGTTTGCACCACTTTTTTGTCTGAACTGTATAAGCGTGAGGCAGTGACAATACCATTGCTGTTATTAGCTAAACTAAAGGCAAAAACGGCATTTGCTGCTTCACGTGGGCGTGTAGTTTCATCCGCGCGAATAAGACGAATAGCCGGATTTATATCTTCGTTGTTAATAAATTCGAATTGTTCAAAACCATTAATTTGTATTGAGCGATTATCAGCAAGCCAAACAGGGAGTTGCTGTTTGTCTAGAATCGGGGCTTTGTAAAATGCTGGTAGGCCGTACACTAAACTAAATAACGTGTCTTCAGCTTCGATAGGTTGTAAGAACAAGTCTGTCTTACGCAGTGCAGGTTCAGTGCTAACAAATTGCTCAAGAGCGTTATTGTTTTCAAATACCAAAATATCGATTGTGGCACTTGAGTCAGCCTTACATTCAGCAAGAGGAGTAGGTGCTAAGTAATCTATGTTGTGTGGGTCTAATCTAACATCATGCGCTTCTTTATAGCTTTCGATATCTAGTAAATCATTTTTAGCTAATAAGCTTTTTGCCGTTGTTGGATAAGACAATGGCAATACATTATCTTGTTTAGTGATGTCGAACTTTAAGTTGGCATCAGCCCAAATATGAATGCTGTGGCTCAGTGCAAAACACACTAGAATCGTGCTTGTCGCATAACGCGGAAATTTATATTGCTTTAAACGTGCTAAGTGGTGCCATGTATAGTTACTTACTAATAACTGAAACGCTAAAATTAACAGCACAATACCACCCGCTAGAATCGTGGTAAGAGCAGGTGAGCTTGTTAAGCGGTGCCAAAGCAAAGACACAATTTCGGGTAGTGCAGATGTATTTAAGTGATAACCCAAGTTGAAATACACATAGGCATCAAGTGTCAATAATGAAGCACCAAGCGTTGCGATAATAGCCGCCATCCCTCGGATATGCCGAGGGTATGGAAACACTAAGCTTAATGGAAATATCGTCAAAACAAAGGCAATAAAAGTAATAAAGCTGGTGTGGCTTAACCAAGTTACGAGCATGTATAAATAGCCCATAAAGGTGGTTGGTGCACTGTCTGCAACTAAGTAGCTTAGGCTAATAAATAGCACTAAGCCTATGTTTGCAAAGGTGAACCAATGTCCCCAACTTAGAAGCTGACTTACTTTTGATGAGAATTGACTTTGTTGCGATAAATTCATAAATCTTATTTAACCGACTGAGCTAATGCTTTGGCGAAATTGTCGGCAACCGCTTGTCTTTTCTCTGATGGTACATGCTCTTTTAAAATATGCGTGATAGAATTTCCTAAACACATAAGGCTTAAATCAACAGGCGCTTTGTGCTCTGTTAGTACATCGATCAGCTGATCAACGATTTGTTCTACTTGCTCATTAGAATATTTTGATATGATAGGCATCAGTTGGTTCGGTAAAAAGAGTTATATTCCCGTATTTTAACACCAGAGGCGTGAAAAACAAAGATGACAATAGATGTTAAAAAATTAGTCGTTCATTATGTAGACAAAAAAGATGACGACACAGATATTCATTTACGCAATGATGAGATGGTTGTTAACGATAAAGTAGCCGTTTTTATTGAACAGCTACACCATGCATACAATGGTAAGCCGGGTAAAGGTTATTGCGCATTCAGTGGCGAGAAAAACAGTATTGTTGCATCAGCTATGCAAAGCTACCGTAATAACGAGCTTGGTTTTTGGCACATGACAGAGCAAGCGACAAATGTGCTAAAAGAAGAGCTAAATAAGTATGCCTTCAACGAAACGGGTTATTTAGTTTTTTGCCATTATCAGTATGTTGCGAGTGACTTTTTGTTAATTGCCATGATTAATATTAAAGAGCACTACTCAATTACTTCTGAGCTTGATCTAGCGTCATCACGTCATTTAGATATTTCGCGTATGCAATTAGCTGCACGTGTAGATTTAACAGCGTGGGATGCGCAACCAGAAGATAATCGCTATGTGTCGTTTATTAAAGGTCGTGCCGGTCGTAAAGTAGCAGACTTCTTCTTAGACTTTTTAGGTTGTGAAGAGGGCATTGATCCGAAACAGCAAAGCCAAGTTATGCTTAATGCCGTAGAAGATTACTTATCTGAGCAACAATACGATAAGTCAGAAAAAGATGAGCTACGCAAACAAGTTTTTGATTACTGTAATGATTGTGTGACTACAGGTGAAGATGCCAATGTTAAAGAACTTTCGGCGACATTATCAAAAAGTGACGACAGCCCATTTGAAAGCTTTTGCCAAGAACAAAATTATGACTTAGAAGAGTCGTTCCCTGTTGATAAGAAAACAGTTACCAGCATGGTTAAGTTTTCAGGTATGGGCGGCGGTGTCAGTGTGAGCTTCGAACGAAAACATTTAGGTGAGCGAGTTACCTACAACGAAGCAACAGACACACTTGTTATTAAAGGTATTCCACCTAATCTTAAAGACCAGTTACAGCGCTTTATGGAGCAAGAAGAAAGTTAATCTGACTCAAGCTTCAAGCGATAAGCTGAGAGAGAATAGTTTTTAGCCCAGCACTTGCTGGGTGTTTTATTTTTTGGGTACTTAAATCACTATTACGTACAAGGAAGAAACATTACACCACTATAGTTTTGTAGCGGCAAATAGTTGAAAGGATCTGCTAGATACTGTCAGCCTTTTCAGAAAAATTTTTAGAGTGGTTAAGTGAAAAGAGTATTTAAATTTTCCCCTAATCATTAGAGGTTGTAGAATAAAATTAAATTAATTCTTTATAGCTAATATTAAATTTTTTTTATTTTTTAATGTGGCTGGGGGTTTATAGTTAATTATAAATAGATTATTTTCAGATTACGATTAATTGCTGATGAGATGGGTGTAAATGGAAAGTTATATCGCAATTTTAATTTCGGCTGGGTTCACATCGATAATTGGTAGTATTGCTGTGATTGTCAACTTTCGAATTAATCAAAGGAATAGGAAAATAAATAACACATTACAGTTGGCTAAAGATTTTGATCAAGATCATTCATTTGTTCAGGTTAGAATGTTCATGTGGGAGAAGTTTTTAGACTTACCTAAAAATAATTATGATTGGGAAGACTTAATTATTGAGTATCAATCTAATGAAAAATCATCAGAGTTAGTGAATATTACAGATAATGATTTAATAGCACTAAATAGAGTCGCAGCTTTTTATAAAATGATAGCTGGATTAATAGAAAACAATGAAGTTGATATAAAGCTTCTACGCTCTTTGTTTGGTTACAATTATAATAGGTTTTGGCAACCTTTAAGAGATAAATTCGAAACTCATACGAATAAAAATGATAGGCCATTGTTTGTTAAAATTCCTGAGCTAGAGGATTGATTTTGAGCTTATGCTATAAATAGGTATTGTAGAATTTATAGCAATTAAGAAAGAGAAGTGATTAGGAACATAAATGAAACTTGCCCAGCTAAATATTGCACTAGCTAAATATCCATTAGATGTGCCAAAAATAAAAGATTTTGTTGATAATCTCGATTTAATAAATGGCGTTGCTGAAAGTAATGCAGCTTTTGTATGGTGATTGAAAGATAAACCAGCTGATGCCACTAATATTAAACTATTTGATGATCTGAATATGATTATCAATATGTCTGTGTGGGAAAGCGCTGATGATCTAAAAATCTTTATGTTTCGCACTCACCACAGAGATTTTATGCACAGAAAAGGTGAATGGTTTCACCGTTTAGAATAAGATAGCTATGTTTTATGGTGGATTGAAGATAACCATATTCCAACCCCTCACGAGGTATTAGAAAGATTGCAATATCTGCGAGAAAACGGTGACAGTCCTCATGCTTTTATATTTAAAAGTAATTTTATGGCTGAAGATCATAGAGGGTAAATGACTCTTTCATTTAACACTGCAAGATTAAATGTCATTGAAGTAAATTCTAATGCAGCTAAATCAGAGCGTACTGCTCTAGTTAAAGCTTTACCTTCGATATTAACCCCCGCTGTAGTTGCAAATTTACCGAGTTATTTTCAAGGCATAGAATCTAAATTAGCGGCTGAGGAGTGGCTTAATACAATGCTTAAAGAATGCCATTTATTAATGCTGCAGTCTTCTGAAAGTGAAATTATAGGGTTCTTGTTCATATATAGCGATAACCCAAATGCCCACATTGGTTACTTATTAGCTGAGCAATATTGGGGGAAGGGCCTTGCATTTGAATTACTGCATGGCTTTATCAACTTGGCTTACACCCACCCACAATGGCATAGGCTTATCGCTGGTGTTGATAAATCAAATACCGCGTCAGTTAAGCTTTTAAATAAACTTTCATTTATTCAGCAAGATGAAGTGGTAAATGATATGTTGTTTTATGAATTTGACTTACGCAAAGAGCCTTTTGGAGAAGAGTAACGATGACTTACAAAGCAGTTAACTTTAAAGATAAGTTTTCTAAATTTACTGAACATTGGTCGCCACGGGTCATTGCCGAAATGAATGACTATCAATTCAAACTCGCTAAAGTTGAAGGAGAGTTTGTTTGGCATGATCATCCTGATACTGATGAAGTATTCATAGTTATTGAAGGGATACTTGAAATTGAGTTTAGGGATGGCGCCGTGACTTTGGAAGCTGGTGAGTTATTTGTAATTCCTAAGGGTGTTGAGCATAAACCAAAAGCAAACAGCGAATGCAAAATAATGCTTGTTGAACCCAAAGGGGTTGTAAATACAGGTAATGCGGGTGGGCAATTGACTGCCACAAATGATGTATGGGTGTAGCGATAATTTCGATATCAGGTTCAGAACTGTAAGAATTAAACCTTAAAAAAGCTACGCATCTTAGTGTTTTTGTGCTTTTACTATTTGGCTTATACTCGTGTTTTTATTTCAGGTAATATATAAAAATCAGCCAATTTGGATCTCAACTAACAAGGCACTAGTGGCATAACGATATATTTTAAGCTTGTGCGGTGATCCTAGTTTTTAACTTAAGTATGGAAAAAGTAATGACAATAATTGCATTTCTAGTTAATTCATTTACCGCAGAGGGAACAGGTGGCAACCCTGCAGGTGTGGTATTAAATGCTGACAATCTTTCAGATACAGAAAAATTGAAGATTGCAAAAGAAGTTGGCTTTTCAGAAACTGCATTTGTAGCCCAAGATCATGAAGTTGACTTTGCAGTATCATTTTTCACGACAACAGAAGAAGTTGATTTTTGCGGCCATGCAACACTTGCGGTGTTCGCTACGTTTTATGAAAAGGGTTTATTAAAACCAGGTTATTATACTCAGCGAACAAAAGCGGGTTTGTTAGGCGTCACAATTGCCGAAGACGGCAAAATTACTATGGAGCAAGCCTTGCCAAAATATCTTGGTGGCTTTTCTTATAGTGACCTAGCAGGCTTATTAGGGCTTGATGAAACTATACTTGCAGCAACAGGTTTACCAATTGACATAATAACCACAGGCTTGCCTGATATTATCGTTGCTGTGCCTAATGGCTACTTAGATAAAATGACTATTGATGAAGCAGCGCTGAGCGAATTTTGTCAACAACATAAAGTGATCGGTGTTCACGCATTTGAGCTTTTAGAGAGCGAAAGTGGGCTAACAGCAAGTTGTCGTAATTTTGCTCCTTTGGTTGGTATACCTGAAGAATCAGCAACGGGGAGTGCCAATGGTGCGCTTGCTTGCTATTTAACTAAACATGTATTTGTTCAGCAAGAAAACCATTTTCAGTTTGAACAAGGTCGAGCAATGGGCTGTCGCTCACATATTTCTACAAGTGTTTACTCGGATGAGCAGGGCGTGAGAAAAGTGTTAGTGGGCGGATACGCCAGTGCCATCGGCTCACAAAAAATCGAGATTTAGTGAACATCTAAAACAAAAAAGCCGCGTTTCATAACGCGGCTTTTTTATATAGCTATCAACTAGTCGGCAGATAATGTTTTCGTCATTTCTGCTCGCGCTCTACCTGCAGGTTTTACTGAACCTGGGCGTAGACCACTATCAGGAATAGCGTCACGTTTATCATGTGCCATAGCCGCCGGAGTAGGTTGTGGCTCGCTGTCTGCAACTGGCGCTGGTTTTGCCATTGCTGCGCTTGCTGAACCTTTAACTAACATTGTTTTTTCATTGTTAGGTGTTGGTTTAGCTTCTTCAGCTTTAACTGGCTCTTCAGCTTTTACTGGCTCTTCAGCTTTTACTGGCTCTTCAGCTTTTACTGGCTCTTCAGCTTTTACTGGTTCTTCAGCTTGTACTGGCTCTTCAGCTTGTGCTGGTTCGTCAGCTTTAACTGGCTCTTCAGCTTGTACTGGCTCTTCAGCTTTTACTGGTTCTTCAGCTTTTACTGGTTCGTCAGCTTGTACTGGTTCGTGAGCTTTTACTGGTTCTTCAGCTTTTACTGGTTCTTCAGCTTGTACTGGCTCTTCAGCTTGTACTGGCTCTTCAGCTTTAACTGGCTCTTCAGCTTTAACTGGCTCTTCAGCTTGTGCTGGCTCTTCAGCTTGTACTGGTTCGTCAGCTTGTACTGGTTCGTCAGCTTTTACTGGTTCGTCAGCTTTTACTGGCTCTTCAGCTTTAACAGGCTCTTCAGCTTTAACAGGCTCTTCAGCTTTAACAGGCTCTTCAGCTTGTACTGGTTCTTCAGCTTTAACTGATTCTTCAGCTTTAACTGATTCTTCAGCTTGTACTGGCTGTTGAGTTTGTGACTGCTTTGCTTTTAACTCAGCTTCATACTCTGCAGCGGCTTGATCAGCAACTGGAATAAACGCAGGAGCGTCACTTTTCGCATCACTTGATTTTTCGTCTTGCTCTGGGCGACGGCGACGTTGACCAGCGGCACGTAAATGACGCGGTGAACGACGAGAGCGAGTACGAGGTTGAGCTTGTTCTTCATCAGTTGATGCTTCAACTACAGATTCAACTTGCTCTGTTTGTTTTGGCTCAGCGTCAGCTTTCACTGGTTCAGCTTTTACTTGTGATTCAGCAACTGGTTGCTCTGCTTGTTCAGTCTCAACTGCAACCGATTCTTTTGCAGGCTTAGCTGGTTTTTCAGCTTTTGGTGCTTGCTCTACCGGTTCATTAGTTTGTACTGAATTCGCATCATCTGCATTTTCGTCTTTAACGCGAACTTTCTTGCGCAAGTTACGGCGTTGACGACGAACCTTAGGTTTAGTTTCCTTTGGTTGCTCAGACTGTGTTTCTTGTGCCGTTTCTTTTGTTGTTTGCTCTACATCATCAGTGCGTTTTTCATTGCGCTTTCTGTTGTTAGAATTACGACGACGCTTGTTACGATTTTCGTTACCTTCTTTTTGCTCAGGTGTTGAAGTATTTGTATTTTCTTCTTTAGCCTGTGCGTCTTCAGGGCGTTTGTTACGAGAGTTACGACGGCGCTGATTGTTGCTACGACGACGGTTATCGTTGTTGCGACGATTATTGCTACGTCTTTGTGCTGCCTTTTTCTCTTCTTGCTCTTTCTCTGTTTCGTCTTCAGCAGTGCTAAATAACGATTTGAAGAACTTACCAATTGCAGCAAATAAACCACCTTCAGACTTTTTAGCTGCAGGGGTCGCTTGCTCAGCTTTAGGTGCTGCTTGAGGAGCCGGTGTAGTCGGCATAACGACACCTTTTAAAACTGGCTCTTCACGAACTGGTGCTGTAGGCGCTTTAGCCATTTCAAATGCTTCTGGCTCAGGCGCAACAACTTGCTCGTAGCTCACTGTTTCGATTGTTTCGTCTTTACGTAAGCGAATTACTTCGTAATGTGGCGTTTCCATGTGTTGATTAGGAATGATCACTACATCAACGTTGTGGCGCTTTTCGATGCGTTGAACACTACGACGCTTTTCGTTTAATAAGTAAGCGGCAACAGCAACAGGCACTTGTGCATTAACTTGTGATGTATTGTCTTTAATTGCTTCTTCTTCGATTAAGCGAAGGATAGACAGAGCAATTGATTCGTTTGAGCGAATCGTACCTTGACCATTACAACGAGGACATGGTCCTTGGCTCGCTTCGCCTAATGAAGGGCGTAAACGTTGACGCGACATTTCAAGTAGACCAAAGCGTGAGATCTTACCGATTTGAACACGTGCTCTATCAGGACGAGCGGCATCTTTTAAACGGTTCTCAACTTCACGTTGGTGACGTGGTGGGGTCATATCGATGAAATCGATAACAATAAGACCACCTAAGTCACGTAAACGTAATTGACGCGCAATTTCGTCTGCTGCTTCTAAGTTTGTATTAAGCGCAGTTTCTTCGATATCACCGCCTTTAGTGGCTTTTGACGAGTTAATATCGATAGATGTTAACGCTTCAGTTGGATCAATAACAATTGAGCCACCTGATGGTAAGCGAACTTCACGTTGGAAAGCTGACTCGATTTGGCTTTCTATCTGGTAATGAGTAAATAGCGGCACATCACCTTGATAAAGCTTTACGCGGCTCATGAAGTCTGGGCGGAAACGCTCAATGTGCGCTTTCGCTTCTTCGAATACACGTGCTTTATCAATTAATATTTCGCCAATATCACGACGTAAATAGTCACGAATCGCGCGGAATATTACGTTGCTTTCTTGGTGAATTAAGAACGGAGCAGGGCCACTGTCAGCTGCTTGCTGAATAGCTTGCCAATGCACCAATAATGCTTTTAAGTCGTACTCTAGTTCTTCAAAAGACTTACCAACACCTGCAGTACGAACAATTAAGCCCATACCTTTAGGAAGTTCTAAACGGCTTAGTGCTTCTTTAAGTTCAGTACGCTCATCACCTTCGATACGGCGAGAAATACCACCTGCACGTGGGTTGTTCGGCATAAGAACTAAATAGCTACCAGCAACACTGATAAAGGTTGTTAACGCAGCACCTTTTTGGCCACGCTCTTCTTTATCAACTTGCACGATAACTTCCTGGCCTTCTTTGATTACGTCACGAATGTTCGGACGGCCTTGGAATGTATAGCCTTGTGGGAAGTAGGTGCGAGCTATTTCTTTAAGTGGAAGGAAACCATGTCTTTCAGCGCCATAATCTACAAAGGCAGCTTCTAGTGATGGTTCGATACGGGTAATTTTACCCTTGTAAATATTTGCTTTTTTTTGTTCGTGACCCGGGCTCTCTATGTCTAAATCATACAGGCGCTGGCCATCAACCAGTGCAACGCGCATTTCTTCTTGCTGCGTCGCATTGATTAGCATACGTTTCATATTGTTACTCTACTAATTTTGTCGCTGACATGACGAAGTAAAATCGTCTGTTCAGTGGTATTTGACGGTTATTCTTGTGCAGTCTCACGACTGGGTAAAGTCAAAACCCTAGGTTGTTTGCTTACATTGAGCATCAGTATAGTGTGGCAGACAATAACATGCTGTCATGTTATTAGATTCTATTTGGTGCCAAAACTGCCGCATTTTTGCGGTTTTAATTTACGAGTTTTGTCCTGAAGTCGACCAGATTTCAATTTTTATTCAATGTCTTGCTACAACAGCTGCTTCTGAATGACGATGTTACGTTGTCACTATCAGTCAATTTATCTTGTTCAATTGCTTTTTATGTTCATTAATCAACATTCGTGCTCAAATTATTCAGGCGATATATTACGCGCACCGCCGATAATTGAACGCTCGTGTTGGCTGGGTAATTATAAAAGCTTTGGAAAACTTAGCGCGGATCTGTATGATCGGCAACCCAGAATATGCATCACGAATGTATTAATGTGATAAAAGCACCGTTGTTACTTGCAAACTTATGTTCGCAGCGGTGATTATCCCACTAATACAACCGGGTTAGCAACTAAATTATTTACTTAAATCAGTGATTAGGCAATGTCAGAAAAAACCGGCTTACAAGTTTCGTTTGTTACCATCAGTGAAGACCATCTAGGTCAACGTATTGATAACTTTCTTATTACCCACCTAAAAGGTGTGCCTAAAAGTGCAGTTTACAAAATCCTTCGTAAAGGCGAAGTGCGAGTAAATAAAAAACGCATTAAACCTGTTTACAAATTACAACTTAACGATGTTGTTCGCATTCCGCCTATTAAAGTCGCTGAAAAGGAAGAGTTCGTTCCGAAGAAACTTGATAAAGTTAAACAACTTGAAGATGCGATTTTGTTTGAAGACAAGTATTTAATGGTTATCAACAAACCTTCAGGAATGGCTGTTCACGGTGGCAGTGGCTTAAGCTATGGCTTAATCGAAGCACTACGTGTGCTCCGTCCTGAAGAGCGCAGCTTAGAGCTTGTCCATCGATTAGACCGCGACACATCAGGCTGTTTACTTATCTCAAAACGTCGTTCAGTGCTTACTGATTTACATAAGCAGTTGCGCGAAAAAACCATGGAAAAAAACTATTGGGCACTTGTTGATGGCCAATGGGATGCGAAAACTAAAAACGTTACTGAAGGGCTTCGTAAAAACACCTTAAAATCAGGTGAGCGAGTAGTGCGTGTAGATAATACCGAGGGTAAACCATCGCATACACGTTTTCGTGTCCTTGAGCGTTATGCTGAATGCTCATTAGTACAAGCATCGCCAGTTACTGGCCGTACACACCAAATTCGTGTGCATACACAATGCAAAGGCCACCCAATTGCGTGTGATGATAAATACGGTGTGGCAGAGTTTGATCAGTACGTGAATAAGTTAACTGGATTGAATCGTTTATTCTTGCATGCCCATGATTTGCGTTTTATGCACCCTAAAAATGAAACGACTATGCATGTTGAAGCGCCATTAGATAATGCACTTCAAAACTGTATCAAAAAGCTACGTACAGATAATGAACAAGTTTAAGTTAGTTATTTTTGATTGGGATGGCACTGTAATGGACTCAGTGCCAAAAATCGTCAACTGTTTGCGTAATACGGCTCGTGAATTAGGAATTGATATTCCATCTGAACAGCAAGCCAAGGATGTTATCGGTTTGTCGCTGGCAAAAGCAGCTGAAGTGCTTTTTCCTGCCCATGCACATTTAAACGATGAGCTAGTGGCTGGTTATAAAGCGCAGTATCGTGAGTTAGATGTAACACCTACGCCGCTATTTGCAGATGTAGAAACTGTGCTAAAGCAGCTAAGCGAGGCTGGCATGCAACTCGCTGTGGCTACCGGTAAAGGGCGTGAAGGTATCGACAGATTACTTAATGAGTCAGGTCTTGGTCAGTATTTTGTAAATGTAAAATGCTCAGATGATGCTAAGTCGAAGCCATCACCGGATATGCTTGAGCAAATTTTGCACGAGCAGGGCATAGCTAAACGTGATGCCGTAATGATTGGCGATAGCCAACTCGATATGGCAATGGCTAACGCTGCAGGTATTGCCTGTATTGGTGTTAGTTTTGGCGCTCATAGCCCGGCGCAGTTACAAAAACATACGCCGTTATGTGTTGTTGATTCATACCAACAACTATTGCAGGTTTTAACTACGCCCCTTGCAGCGTCAACACATCAACACCAAACTCAGCCAGTAGTTTAGTTAATGTGATCAGTGGCAGGCCTATAAGTGTATTTGGGTCATCGCCACTGAGTTTTTCAAATAGGCAAATACCTAACCCTTCACTTTTGAAGCTTCCAGCACAATTGTATGGTTGTTCAGCATCACAATAGGCATTAATTTGCTCAAATGTGAGTGTTTTAAATGTCACATCAAAGGGCACTACGGTGGTAATTGCTTTACCACTTTTTATATCAAATACACTCAAACCCGTTAAAAATGTCACTGTATGGCCACTAAATGTCGATAGTTGCTTAATAGCATTCTCTTTAGTATGAGGCTTACCTAAAATTGTATTGCTGAATACCGCAACCTGATCAGAGCCTATGACTAAACCTTCATCAAAATGCTTTATTGCTTCACGGGCTTTTTGTTCACTTAAACGCGCTACCAATTGCTCAGGTGTTTCAGCTTTAAAAGGGGTTTCGTCAATATCTGGAGAGAAACTTTCAAAAGGTAGATTGAATTTAGTTAATAATTGCTGTCTAAATGGTGAGCTTGACGCTAATATAAGTGTTGGTTTCATAATAAATTCTGGATGAAAATTGTATTTTGCCAAGGATAAGCCACATTGAATCCGAAAACAAAGCAGAAGATCGTTAAAAACCGGCTAAAAATGGTTTTTTACTTTGACTAACTTACTAACTATCTATATGATGCAGCCCCTATGCAAAAGGTGAAAATTCCCATCACTCTTCATCCCAGCAAAGCAGCACAACATCGTTTAACGTATGACGGTATTGTACCGCTTGAAAAACTTTCTCGTTTAGAGCAAGTTGTGCAGGAAGAAGCAGGTGAAATAGCGGTAAAGATTCATTGCAAAATTGATGAGCAAGGTTTAGTGGTAATAAGTGGAAACTTATCAACACATGTAACTGTAACTTGTCAACGCTGCAATGGTGAATTAGGGTTGGATTTGGAACAAGACTTTGTGTATTCGCCAGTTGGTTTGGATGCAGAGTCAGATCATCTACCTGCAGGTTACGATGAAGTAGAACTGGACGAAAACGGTGAAATCAACGTATTTGAGTTAATCGAAGACGAATTGATTTTGGCTATTCCAATAGTGCCTACACACAACGAAACCTCGTGCAGTTATTCATCAGAGCCTGCCAGCTTTGGTAAATTAGCAGCAAAAGATGACAAACCAAATCCATTTGATATTTTGAAACAACTTAAGAAAGATTCTTAGGAGAAGACTAATGGCTGTACAAAAAAGCAAAAAGTCTCGTGCAAGACGCGGCATGCGCCGTTCACACGATGCGATCAGTGGTCCAACTTTAACTGTAGATCAAGTTTCTGGTGAGACTCACCGTCGTCACCACGTAACTGCTGACGGTTACTATAAAGGCGTTAAAGTAATTTCTAACTAAGAGATTGCTATATGCTGACCAATCTAACCATAGCGTTAGATATGATGGGGGGCGATTACGGCCCCCGTTCATCTATCCCCGCTGCAGTAAACGCAGTTAATGCGAATACCAACTTAAGACTCATCTTATGTGGTAATCAGCAGGTTATTCTAAAAGAACTCGAAGCACTCGATTCTGTTTCACACCCTCGTTTAATTATTCGTCATTGTAGCGAAGTCGTTACTAATGCGTGTGAACCCGCTTTAGCAGTTCGTTCTAAAAAAGACTCTTCAATGCGAGTTGCCCTTGATTTAGTTAAATCGGGTGAAGCGCAAGCATGTGTAAGCTCTGGTAATACGGGCGCATTATTTTTCATGGCGCATTATGTATTAAAGATGCTTCCAGGCGTAAAACGCCCTGCATTAATTTCTGCTGTTCCAACTGAACGTAAAAACCCTGTCTATTTGTTAGATTTAGGTGCCAATGTGCATTGTGATGCACAAACACTTTATCAATTTGGCATCATGGGGTCTGTGGTAGCAGGTCAAGCTCTAGGTTGTGAAAATCCTAGAGTTAGTTTATTGAATATTGGCTCTGAAGACATAAAAGGGCACGAAGGAATAAAACAGGCTGCACAGTTAATGCAGCAGTGTAAATATCTTAATTACACAGGTTATAGTGAAGGTAGTGATATTTTCAGTGGCAAAGCCGATGTTATAGTTTGCGAAGGATTTGTAGGTAATGTGGCATTAAAAACCTGTGAGGGTATTGCCAAACTCATCATGCATAAACTCACCAAAGCCTTACACAAACATTTCTTGTACAAGTGTTTAGCATTTTTATTACGTCCAGTGATAAAAAAACTCTACAAGCGGGTGAACCCCGACCAGTATAACGGCGCAAGTCTGGTAGGATTGCGCGGTATTGTTGTTAAAAGCCATGGTAATGCCTCTGCGAAGGCGTTTCATGCTGCTATTGATGAAGCCGCGCGGGAAGTCGAACGCCAACTCCCTGAAAAAATCGCTGCGATTTTTGAGCAAACACATCCAACAACAAAGTAGTGCAGCATAGTTAAAACTTGTTATGCTGCCTACTGATGAATATTTTTTTGTTTAATTATAAGAGCAAAGTATGGCACATAAAATTGCACTCGTATTTCCAGGTCAAGGCTCACAAGCTGTGGGCATGTTATCTGAACTATTAGCTGATTCACAAATTGCTAAAGCAACATTCGCTGAAGCATCTGAAGCACTTGGCTATGATCTCGCTGCACTTGTACTTAATGGTCCAGAAGAAGAATTAAATCAAACCCATCGTACACAACCAGCACTTCTTACTGCCAGTGTTGCTATTTACCGTCAATGGTTAGACGCAAACCCTGAAGCCGATGTTGTTATGGCCGGTCACAGTTTAGGCGAATATTCAGCCCTTGTTTGTGCTGGCGTTGTAAGCTTAAGCGAAGCCGTTAAACTTGTTGAGAACCGTGGTTTATACATGCAAGAAGCAGTACCTGCGGGTGTTGGTTCTATGGCTGCAATCATCGGTTTAGGTGATGATGAAATTAAAGCTGCCTGTGAAGCGTCAGCAAATGGTGACGTTGTTTCACCAGTAAACTACAACTCTCCAGGTCAAGTTGTAATTGCAGGTCACAAAGCGGCAGTTGAGCGTGCATCAGAAGCATGTAAAGAAGCCGGCGCTAAACGTGCTTTACCACTTGCAGTTAGCGTACCGTCTCACTGTGAACTAATGAAACCAGCTGCTGAAAAATTAGCTGCTGATTTAGCTGCTTTAACATTTAATACACCTAAGTGTGATGTAATCAACAACGTTGATGTAAAAGCTGAGCAATCAAGCGAAGCAATTAAAGATGCATTAGTACGTCAACTATACAGCCCAGTACGCTGGACTGAAACAGTACAAGCATTGGTTGCACAAGGTATTACACAAAGCTATGAGTTTGGCCCTGGTAAAGTTTTAACGGGTCTTGCGAAACGAATTGATAAAGCAATGGTATGCGCTGCGGTTAACACGCAAGCTACGATTGATGAAGCGAAATAAGTAGGAATAGAATGACAAATTTATTTTCTCTTGAGGGCAAGGTTGTCCTAATCACTGGTGCAAGCCGTGGTATTGGTAAAGCAATTGCAAACACGTTAGTTGCACAAGGTGCAAAAGTAGCGGGTACTGCAACAAGCGAATCAGGTGCTGCTAAAATCAGTGAATACTTAGGTGACAACGGTAAAGGCTATGCTCTTAACGTAACCGATCCTGAGTCGATTGAGGCAACACTTGCTGCAATTAAGGCTGATTTAGGTGATATTGACGTATTAGTTAACAATGCGGGTATCACCCGTGATAACTTATTAATGCGTATGAAAGACGGTGAGTGGGATGACATCATCGACACTAACTTAAGCTCAATTTTCCGTTTATCAAAGGCTGTATTACGCCCTATGATGAAAAAGAAAAATGGCCGTATCATTAATATTGGTTCTGTAGTGGGCACTATGGGTAACGCGGGTCAGGCAAACTACGCCGCGGCGAAAGCGGGTGTTATTGGTTTTACTAAGTCATTAGCACGCGAAGTTGCCTCACGTGGTATTACAGTTAATGTAGTAGCGCCAGGTTTTATCCAAACAGACATGACAGATGAGCTGACTGATGAGCAAAAAGCAGCTACGCTTGCAAATGTACCTGCTGGTCGTTTAGGTCAACCTGAAGAAATTGCTGCTGCAGTGTGTTATTTAGCATCTGACGCTGCTGCGTATGTATCAGGCGAAACATTGCACGTAAATGGCGCGATGTACATGGTTTAATGAAAGTTGGCAAAAATTTGCTAACGAAAGATTATCGAAAATTGTTGAATTTTTTGTGATCTTGCTTTAAACATACTTGAATTCGCTATGAAAATAAGCGATAAATGAACAAATACCAATCAAGAGGTTTGACCAGATAAGTAATTATCAGCAAATCCTTGAATCACAGAATTATGCGGCGTAAACTACGCCGCAATCTGAAAATAACGCATTGGCGTTTTTAATAAAGGAAAGAAGAATGAGCGACATCCAAGAACGCGTAAAGAAAATTATCATTGAGCAACTAGGTGTTAAAGAAGAAGAAGTAAAACATGAAGCTTCTTTCGTTGACGACTTAGGTGCTGACTCACTTGACACTGTAGAACTAGTAATGGCTCTTGAAGAAGAGTTCGACACTGAGATCCCAGACGAAGAAGCTGAAAAGATCACTACAGTTCAAGCTGCAATCGATTACGTTACAGCTCACGCTGAGTAATTTTACGCATTTTGATTTTTAAGGGCAGCGTTTAGCTGCCCTTAGTCTATCTATAGAATGATACTAATTATTACCAATTAGCAGTAAAAATTGCTAATTATGAAGGTGAAGCCTAGCAACAATGTAGTGGAAGTTTCTGATTCAAAATCACTAACAATGAAGCTTTTGCCATATTACTAATTTAGCTTTTTCTTCAAATGACGCGATATAACGTTATTGGTATAATTTGGTTTACACCTACCTAAAATAATTTCCTTATTGGAGGCAACCCGTGGCTAAACGTCGAGTCGTCGTAACTGGCTTAGGAATGTTGACACCGCTAGGTAATGATGTTGAATCTACTTGGCAAGGTTTGTTAAACGGTAAAAGTGGTATTCAAACTATCACACATTTCGATACCTCAAGTTTCGGCACCAAATTCGCAGGTTTGCTGAATGACTTTGATGCATCAGCTTACATGTCACCGAAAGATGCAAAGAAAATGGATTTGTTTATCCAATATGGCATTGCAGCGGGTGTACAAGCACTACAAGATTCTGGTCTAGAGATCACTGAACAAAACGCCACGCGCGTTGGTGTTGCAGTGGGTTCTGGCATTGGTGGTTTGACGTTAATCGAAGAAAACCACATTAAACTACTAAATAGTGGTCCGCGTAAGCTTTCACCATTTTATGTGCCTTCGACTATTATCAATATGATCTCGGGCCATTTATCGATTATGCATGGTTTACGTGGTCCAAACATTTCAATTGTTACGGCATGTACAACAGGCTTACATAACATTGGTCATGCTGCGCGTATGATTGCATACGGTGATGCAGACGCAATGGTAGCCGGTGGTGCAGAAAAAGCATCTACACCAATTGGTATGGGTGGTTTTAATGCGGCACGTGCACTATCAACACGTAACGACGATCCACAAGCAGCATCACGCCCTTGGGATAAAGACCGTGACGGTTTTGTTCTTGCTGATGGTGCCGGTGTTATCGTACTTGAAGAATATGAGCATGCAAAAGCACGTGGTGCGAAAATCTACGCTGAACTGGTAGGTTTTGGTATGAGTGGTGATGCATATCACATGACCTCTCCACCTGAAGACGGTGCAGGCGCAGCACTTGCGATGGAAAATGCATTAAACGATGCACAAGTTAATGCAGACCAAGTTGGTTATATTAATGCTCACGGTACATCGACTAATGCAGGCGATAAAGCCGAAACATCAGCCGTTAAAACTATTTTTGGTGATGCAGCGAAAGATGTGATGGTAAGTTCATCTAAATCAATGATGGGCCACTTGTTAGGTGCAGCAGGCTCAGTAGAGTCAATTATTACTATCTTGTCACTTGTTGACCAGAAAGTAAGCCCTACAATTAACCTTGATAACCCTGATGAAGGTTGTGATTTAGACTATGTACCGCACACTGCACGTGACGCTAAATTGGATTACGCACTATGTAATTCATTTGGTTTTGGTGGTACTAATGGCTCGTTGCTGTTTAAAAAGGTATAATTCTTTTTAACAACGGACTAAAAGAAGAGCCCAGTTGTTTAACTGGGCTTTTTTGTATGAGTAAATTAAAACAAACAATAAAAATAACCGCACCAGACACCACAATAAGCACACAAGATCGTGGCTTAAATTACGGTGATGGCTTTTTCACGACTGCCTCAGTGGTGGACTCAGAGGTTGAGCACTGGGATTTACATAAAGCGCGTTTAGAAGAATGCGCACAAAGGCTATTTTTCCCAGAGTTAGATTTAACCGCAATTGAGTGTGAAGTTAACCAAGCAATTAGTGATACACAAACGGGTATTTTAAAAATAGTCGTCACTCGTGGCGTAGGTGGTCGTGGTTATGGTTTACCAGATACACCCAATATCCAAATTCTTATCACAGTATTACCTGCGGTTTTACACTATCAATCCTGGCAACAGCAGGGTGTTAAATTAGCAATAAGTGACGTGAGACTTGCATACCAACCGTTACTTGCTGGACTAAAAACCCTAAATCGTTTAGAGCAAGTACTTATAAAAAAGCACATGCATACTGTTGAGTGTGATGACGTTGTGGTGCTTGACTATAAAAATAATGTGATTGAGTGCTCAGCTGCAAATATATTAGCCATTAAAAACGGTAAAATCGTTTCACCCAAGTTAGATGGCTGCGGTATTACAGGGGTTTATCTAAACGCTTTATGTGGTAAGTTAGCCATTGAGTTTAAAGCAATCCAACTGGATGAGTTGCTAGCTATGGATGCCGTATTTATGTGCAACAGTTTAATGGGTGTGGTTCCGGTTACAAGCATTGCTGATACACAGTTTGATATTGTACGCAGTAACGCGCTATTAGCGGCGCAGTTTGCCAAGGAGAATACGTGATAAAAGTCATTGTTAGCGTGCTGTTATTAGCATTGCTATGTTGTGGTATTGGCTATCAACAGCTTCAATCAGCACTAAAAATGCCGTTAAAAGTTGAAAACAGTACTTTATTCAAAGTAGAGCGCGGCACTGGCTTTAATCAACTCTGCCAAGCATGGCAAGCAAAGCAGTGGCTCGATAGCTGCTTTAAATTTCAGGTACTCGCTAAATTAGATCCGACTCTTACTGATTTAAAAGCGGGTCTGTATGAGCTTGATACAAGTGCTGTGATTGATAATATTCGCCGTATCAATGAAGGTGCACAAGTAAGCTTTAGTTTCACTATTATTGAAGGGCAACCTCTTCGTGAAGTGGTGGCAAACATAGCAAAACAAGCTCATTTAACACAAGATTTAGATCCAGAAAATTTAGCTTCGCAGATAAGTAGCACGCAAGAAAATTTAGAAGGCTGGTTGTTCCCAGACACCTATCATTACCATAGTGAAGATAGTGCCAGTGGCTTATTAAAACGCGCATACAGCAAAATGCAGCAAGAATTAGAGGCTGCATGGCAAAATAGAGCGCCAGATTTAGTTTTAAACTCACCCTATGAAGCTTTAATTCTCGCGTCGATTATTGAAAAAGAAACTGGTCTTGCTTCTGAGCGACCATTAATTTCGGCGGTATTTACTAATCGTTTAAAAACCAACATGCGTTTGCAAACCGATCCGACAGTTATCTATGGTATAGGTGCGGATTTTGATGGTGATATTAAGCGCAAAGATTTAACAACGTATACACCGTATAATACATATAAAATAAAAGGCTTACCGCCAACACCAATAGCCATGCCATCGAAAGCAGCGCTACTTGCGGCAGTTAATCCGCCTGAGTCTGAGTACGTGTATTTTGTCTCGAAGGGAGATGGCAGCCATCAATTTTCGAAAACGTTACAAGAACATAATCGCGCAGTTAAACAGTATCAATTGAATTAACAACCAGAATAGAGTCATATGACAGCGAAATTTATAGTGATTGAAGGCCTTGAAGGGGCTGGAAAATCAACGGCAATTGCCGTGTGCCAAGCTTATTTAGAAAATAAGCAGACCGAATTTATCAATGTGCGTGAGCCAGGCGGAACACCCATGGCAGAAGAACTACGTAGTATCGTAAAACAGGCTCATCAAGAAACAGTCACTTCTGAAACTGAGCTGTTAATTATGTATGCGGCACGTTCGCAATTGGTTGCTAATGTCATTGAACCAGCACTTAAAAAGGGCACTTGGGTGTTAGGTGATCGTCATGATATGCTTGACTCTGGGAAAGCCAATTTGTGTAAACAGACTTTATGTTAGCATTATTCCATGTAGAGCCTTGTTTGTCAATGTTTTTTAATTCAAGTGCTTTAGGAATGTAAACATAATCCATATCTGGTAAACTTGCCATAGAAATGTAAACATCTTCCACAAGCCTTTAAAATAAAAGCTTTCAACCCCTCCGCTAATTTCTTTTTTGTTTAACTAAATGTATTTATCAGAACACCTGAACTCGAATACAGAGTGTTATTAGTTAGCTCGAAAGTCATTTTACTGGTTGTCATACTTTCATCCTTTTCTTATCCAAACGAATTAAAATTTGTTTAAATGTTATCTGATGCTTCTCAACTAACTGAGACAACTCATTACCGTTGATAACTTCAACCCCACATTGCTTTGCAACTTCTCTAGTTCTTGAAGAAAGCATTGTAGCATTGGTTATGAAGAGTAATTTTGAACAACTTTTACCGATTTGATGCTCGTAAATTGGTTTGGCAGCAAAAATTTCTTGCACAGCTTTATAGCCATCATAGCGGCCTCTAGTAGTGTGTTTTGCTTGAATCAGTACCATTTCATTATTTGCAATCAATATCCCATCTGAGCCTTTATCCGCACCATTACTTGCAAGCCAAACACTCTCTGCCTCAAACTCTTTACTCATAACTTCAACAGTTAAAGCCTCAAATTGTTGCCAACTTAACTTTTTAATATCCTCCGAATCAATTACCTGCTCATCACTAAAGCCTTTAGCACCGCCAATACCACCCGGCATTGGAATTACTTCTTCTGGCGTAACAACAGCATCTTTGAGTTGAGTTTTCTTAGTGAGTAATTTATGTAGATTAACATCGAAAGACTCCATTTCAGGGTGGAGGAGCACTGGGACATATATGTTAACGTCTTTTTTCTGCCCAATTCTATATACTCGATCCGTGGCTTGGGCTTCTTTAGCGGGATTCCAGTGGCGCTCAAAATGAACCACATTATTAGCCCCAACTACAGTCAAGCCAACACCTGCTGCAACAGGGGACATAACAATAATATTAAATCCTTCTTTTGCCTCAAAATCAGCAATCATAGTTTTACGAGTGGGCGTGGAAGCTTTTTTGGAAACAGCTTTGGCATCACCATTTATAATTGAAAGAGGGCCTAGTCCATATTTTCTACCTAAGGCAATACTTAAAAAAGTTTGCAGACGTTTGTTTACCGCGAAAATAATACACTTTTCATTTTTGGCTTTAATTAAATCTAATAAGTCTAGTAAGCTTTTTAACTTCTCAGATTCAAATAATATTTCGTCTAGTTCTTTATTAGATTTAGGGCAATTTAAACTACCCCCATCCGCTAGTCGCGGATGCAATGAACTACTTCTAAGTCTTTGTAGTGTGCTCAATACATGATTAGACTCAGACTCTTCAATCGACTCTATAGCACCATCATAGACCTTTAATTGATAACCTGTCATTGTCTTGCCTAATTCTGGCAAGTATTTCCAATCAGTATTTTCAATCCCAACATACATGCGCTTTTCAGGCAGCCCGTCTAAGTTGTCTTCCTTGATCCTACGAAGCATTATAGCTCCTACTTTAATTCTCAGTTCTCTACCGACTCTATTTCTTATGTCTTCAACTTCATCACTAGCAGCCTGTAATATAGGTGAAATATATTTCGATCTAAAATCTTGATAGCTTCCTAAATATTGAGGACAGGCAGTATCCATTAGACACCAAAAATCCGCTAAACTATTTTCAACTGGTGTACCTGTTGCCACTAACTTGAATTGAGCTTTAAGCCCCTTGGCAGCTCTTGTAGCTAGGGCATTAGGATTTTTAATATTTTGAGCTTCATCAAAAATTACTAACCCCCAGTCAATAAGACAAAGAGAAAATTGATAATCTCTTAACGTTTGATATGTTGTAATAACCAATCGGCCCGGCATATCAAGCCTGTCAGTGCTCTCTTTACCAATATTTAATGAATACCTTGGTTCAAATTCTTCCTCATCTATCGAGTTTGATCTAATTTCAACGCCACCATTTCTAAACCGATTTAATTCTCCATCCGACTGAAGAATTACAATGTCTCTAAACGGAGATGTTATAAAGGTTTTTTCAACCTCATCTTTCCAGTTTTCTAGCAAACTCAAAGGAGCAACAATCAATGTCGGTTTCTGAGTTTCATTAATTTGACTTACTTCTCTGTAGTAGTGTTCTACAGCAGAAAGTGCCATGAATGTTTTTCCTAAACCCATGTCATCAGCAAGCAAAGAGCCACTGATAGCACTATTTTCGTGACTTTGATCCAATAAGCCAAGAATCCACCGAACTCCTATATCTTGATGCTTATATGGAGTTCTTAAATAATTGCCCCAATCTAGGTCACCCGTTCTGCATACGTCGTTAATTTTCTGTGAAACTATAGGTGAATCTTCTGATAGTTCTTCATCATTAAGATCAATGTCTACAACGATTGTTTCTTCTGATTCTATTGGCTCTTTCTCACTATCTGGATCTAAAGCTTTGCCAACTTCTCCTTCATCACTACCAGAGTGTATTTTTTTCTCAATTTCATCGAGAGTTCTACTTACATTGTCAGAGTCAGAAATATCAAAAAATTTGCCTTCAAACTCGATTTCATTAGCTCCAGTGCTAACTGCATCATCAATTACTTTTTTTACTTTTTCTAATGATGGTGTATCGCTTACCAATGGACCTATTTTCGATATAGGCAGCACTTGTTCTAGTGAAGCTGATTTACCAAGCCAATCAACTCCAGAGTCATCTGTTTCACCAAAATAAGCATGTTTAAATGTTGTAGCCCCATGAACTCGCAACGAAAATCCAAGATCTAAATCCACCAATGATGCATCTATAAAAGCGGTTGGGTTTTGCAAAAACTCTTTAACCTTACTTTTAGGTACAACCCTATTATCCAAAACTTCTTTTACGGCTTTGATTTTTTCTTCAGTGAACAAAATAATTTCGTCACCAACTTTTATTGTATTAGCATTGGGAGCTACGATTTGCCCCAATACTTTCTGCATATCTTCATGACTTGAATCTTGACCCATGTAGGGCGTTAGTATCAAATTACCAAAGGCATCAACCTCAGCTTCAACAGCTATTTTCTCTGGCGTATGTATTTTTAGCTTGTCAAAATGCTGTAGTTGTAAATTGGCGTTTTGTTTCTGACTTAATTGCAAGTTATGCAGCAAAGTTAAATTATCAAACTCTGTTTTATCAGAAGTTTCATGTTTCTTTTTGGCTTCAAACGCAATTAGTTGCGCTTGAGTTAGCAGATATTGCGAAGATTCTCCAAATTTTATGATAGGACCTTCGATGGAATAACTATGAGTAGTCCTGCCGTCAGGATCTGATACCGCAAGCTCGACATTAAAATTAGATCTACTCGTGTTCCCTTTAATATCGGAATAAATAACACCATCCCAATGCGCAGGCAATGATAAAGATTCTCGAACATAATCATCTAAACGACACAGAACATTTGCAGGTACGATGAAGCCATTAGGTATGCTCTCAGCTTCACCTTGCTCTTCTAGCACTTTCAAGGTTACATACTGCTGTATTAGCCATTCATTAGCTGTTCCATTTTTTACGTTTTCAAACTCTCTTTTCTCTAAAGAAAAGTAAGCCCCATCAAGCTCATCTGGAAGAAAGTTAAATGAAACAGATCGATCTGCATTTTTAAAAAAATTATTAATTAAATCTGAAAGTGCCACTATTCTGCTCCAAATCTTCGAACATAAACACGATAATCATCTGCGGGTAAAACATCTTTTATTGTGACTGGCACTCTTAAATGCCTTAATGATTCAACAGCTCTGCGCTGCCAACTAAAGTTTGTTGGAGAGTGAGTAAAGTAGTCGTATGCACCGTGCCCATAATTACTCATAGCCTCATGAAGTCCTTTTGTTAAACTTCTATAGGACTTGCGCTGTTTATTATATTGAAGTACAGGGGCTGACTCATGTAAGGAGCGATAGATCCATAATTGGCATTGGTGACTTCCTTCAATCATGTGAGCCGTACCTAAATCCACATAGATAATAGATTTTTCTCCATCATCTACTAGTGAAAAGTCAGGCAAATGCTCTTCTTTATATTTCGTTTTTAAAAAGCGAGCCATGCTTCTACACATGTAAAGCTTGGTATTTTTAATTAATTTTTTATCATAAAGACCTTCCAAAAACTTTTTCCGTGACGGAAACATTCTCTCCATGTCCGGGTCGTATGATGAATATGAAAAGTCTTCTAATGCTTCTAAGAAAAGCCTTAAATCAAGCCCTGACAGCCAACCTTTTACCTTGGCAGACATGTCTTTTGATACATGACTCCACCACTTCCTAAATCTAGGGTGACTAACTGGCACTCTAGGATCACCAGCTATCGACATTATGGTATTGAGCCAAGACTCATGGATATCATGCGGAGGTGCTCTTTCTATAAGAATTTTTAGAACTTTATGCCCCAATAGTTCTGAACTATCAAAGTTGGATTCATAAACTTCTTGTTTTTGAACTTCGTTAAGAAGTTCGTGTGGTTTATTCGCAGGAATATTATTAAGTTGCTCGACATAGTAAATTCGTTGAGCTTGTTCCATAAACTGACCCGACTGAAACTGATCTAGTTCGAACTCTTTAACAATAAAATCAAAATCTTTATTTTTCTCTATTGCTTGTTGTGCTAACCATTTGGGGCCATCTGGAGAAAGTAAATTCTCATCAAACCATTTTGCCTGCTTACGCTTCTTTCGGGCCTCAACCAACCAACCTGATATATATGCCACATCATTTAACATACTAAAGCAGCTTAAATAATACTGATAAAAGCTTTCTAAAAACAAAGAACTTGGCTTATCTGTAATCGAGTTGATTTTATCTAAAATAGAATTTGTAAGCTGGATTTGTTTTCCAATCTTTGAGTTGAGGGCAAAACCAAATGCACGAATATCTAATTTATTTTCAATCGTATATTCAATATTTTTATTCGTCTGAACTGCATTATAAATCTTTGCCCAAGCAGCCTTAAAACTGTCGCTATCAGTACCAGCTTTCTTTGTAATTTGTCTTAGTCCATTAACCAGCTCTAGCATCACGTTAGCGTTATTACCAAAAGGCTTTTCTGGTAGTGTAAATCTGAGTTTTTTTAAATTTATTCTCATTTACAACACCACTTAACGTTTGCCGTAATTAGGCTTTATCTTTTCGAGATCTTCTATTGAAGGTCGTTTAACAGTAAACCTAATGTCAATCCGTCGATTTTTAGCCCTCAGTTCTGGTGTTGACTCATCTAATTCGACTCGTCTAGTTGCCGCATATCCACTTACTGAAAATAGCTTCTCTTCAGAGTGATTTAACAACTCATTCAAGTTTGGTTCTAAAGCCAATTCCTCACTCCATAACTTCCATACTGTTATAGCTCTATCAGCACTTAATCTCCAGTTACCTTTAGTCCAGTATTTACCAAATTTAATTGGGACACTGTCTGTATGACCTTCAACAAACACTGTATCTAAATAGTTAAAGCGATCATTTTTCATAATCGCAGTATGAAGAACAGCACCAATACTTTTAACTGAAGTAACCATATTTTCTGGGATTTGATCTTCGCCTGATTTAAAAGAAAGTGTTTCTTCAGGGATACGAATTACTGTCTCATTATCCGCAATTTCCACCTTAATATTTTGTTTCGCCAACTCTTCCCTAACTTCATTCAAAATATCTTGTCTTGCTTGTTCCGCCTTTTTTAGTTCTTCAATGCCAGCATCAATATCTTGTGTCCGTTGAGTAAGCTCTATAATTAGGGCCACAGCCGCCAAAATAAAAATTACCAACAATGCCGACATTAGATCTGAAAAAGAGATCCAGTATGGGTTCTCTTCATCAACCTTTACATTATTGCGTGATGCAAATTTCATTATTAAGCACCTACTTTATCTTGAATATCCTCAACTACACCTGCTAACGCTCTTGCAGCGTTATTCATAGTATTCGCATATTGTGTTGAAGAATCAGCCCATATCGTTAAGTGATCTTTTGTTTGAGAATTTGCTTGTTCAGCATAATCAGCAAGTAGGTTGGTCATTTGAGATGATAAATCAGACACATTTTTCTGTAATTGTGATAAATATTCACTTTGAGAAGATTTCAAGTTTTCAAATGTATTACCAGCATTCACGATCATACTATTTATCTGGTCTGCTAACTCTTTAAAGCGAGCAGTATCAGCAATCAATTGTTCTCGTAAATTTTCCATTCGTTCAGAAGTTGTTTGGTTTTGGCTAGCTAAATCTTTAGTTGACTCAATGGCCTCAGTAACAGCACCAGACAATTTATTCCCAGCTTCTCTAACATGCGAACCAAATACGTTCATTTTTTCTGCCGCAGATCTAAGTTCAGTAGCTGACTCACGCATACTGTCAGTTGCCTTCGCACTTGCTAATACAGACGATTCAACACTTTGTTGAAGTGATTTACCTTGTTCGATAATTTGCTCTGAACTAGTTTTGTGGTTCTGAATGCTAGACTCTATTTGAGAAACTAACTCTTGTGTTGACTTGGATATTGCCTGTGTTTGCTGCTCTAACGCTGCATTTCTTTGCTCAGAAATTGCAGCACTCTGCTCATCACGCTTGGTAAACGATTCATTTAAGGAAGACATTTGTGACTGTACAAACTCGGTTAAAACAGAGCTTTGAGACGATATGCCTTCTGTTAGTGATTTAATTTGTTGCTCAATGTTGTTCGTAAACTCTTGCTCTCTTTCTTTTGCACGAGCTTGGCTGCTGTCGAAAGCTTCATTTAAACTGCCAATTTGAGTTTCCATCAATTCGGTCATTTTCCGACCTTGCTCATTGCTTTGCTCTACTAGCTGAGAAACTTGTAATGAAATTGAAGAAATAAGCTCTTTTTCCCTTTCTCCTGATGCTTGTTGAGATGCTTCAATCTTAGAAATAAACGCTTCCATTGTGCTATTCATACCAGAAATAGATTCATTAACTTTTTCTGAAGCACTTTCCATTGCAGCTCTTTGTTGATTCCCTTGAGCGCCAAAGCCATCCATAAATTTCGTTAACAAGTCCTCTAATGCTTTTTGATTTCCTTCAGAAGTTTCGTCTACCAATTTATTTATTGCTGGAGCCATTATCTCATTTAGCGTTGTCTCCAACGCCTCACTAATTCCCCTTGTTGCAGTTAGCATTGATTCTTGCATCTTAATGCCTATTTGCTCAGCGAGACCTTGCAAACTTTCTCGTGATTCGATGCTATTATTTGCGATAACTTGGAGTTGAGACTCAGGACTTAAGCGTGGAAAAATATCGTCTATTTTGTCTTGAAGTAGGCTTATCTTTTTTCTAATACTTTGCTCTAGTGATTTCTCAATAAAGTTAAATAAAACACTTAATAATACGCCCCAAACAGATGTCATAAACGCGACCTTAGCACCACCTATGACCGCAGAAACACCAGCCTTCATTTCTTCAACTGATACTTCAGATGAAATGTTCATTTCCGATAGACCAATTTGAAGCCCGACAAAAGTACCTATAACCCCAACAGCAGTCAAAAAGCCGGGTACAGCAGCAATTAACCTGTTATCAGTAACTCCCTTTGCTAAGGTATGAGTATTAAAAAAATGAGAAGCATCAAAAGTATTATGTAAATGAACATTACCGACAGCCTTAACTTCGATTAATGTTTCATCAAACTCTTTCCATATATGTCTTACAGGCTGGCTTTTTTCTTTGTCTTTATTTGTGATAAAGCTAATCAAATCTCTTCTTTTAGAAGCGATGTTATCCGTTGATGTATCCTTTAACGCTTCATTTAGAATCGAAACTCGACCTCTAGCTTTAAAATATGAAATTAAAGATTTGCCAAGAAAATAGAGTGTAATTAGTAGAAGAAATGCAACAAACGTGGCACTGAGCTGTGATTCAAATGTTAACTCTTTAAAGTTCAAAAAGTCAGGGACCAACCAATCTAATTTTTCCATAATGTTTCCTACTAAAACTACATTCACTTGTTATTCTTGCTACTAACGGTGAAAAACTATTACCGCTTAGTTTCCGTTATATTTATAAACCAACTGTTCTTTGCATACTTTGCATCCAAGATGCTTTAAAAGCCGGATCACCAGCAAAAAGCTTGTAAAGTTCAAGCTCATCTTTACGTCTAGCCAACATTACCTCTTTCAGCATTTTTTCGAATGCTAGTTCTCGGTTATGTGGATCAGGGTTATTTTGGTATTTAGCTTCAAAATCAGGATGCTGTTTAATACTTTCTGCAATATTAATAAACTTAACTTTTTGTTCCGCAGGAGTTGCACTCCAGCCTTGGAACCATCTTTCGTTAAAATTCTTGATGATATCGTCTAGCGGATCTCGCTCTTCTTCACCGCCATGCGCTCCACGCGGGTTAGGGTTCTGTGGCGCTAACTCTGTTTCTTCTGCATCAAGTCCAATACCATAATTCAACTTAACCCGCTGAAGGCCATAGGAGCTTAAATCAACGGACTCTAATAATTCATCAAGCGCTTCTGAATCTGGATCTTTAACAATAAGCTTTGGTATTAAGAATTTTAAGAACCAAAACAGCTTTTCCCATGCAACAATCTCGTATGGCATGATTGAAGCCATCTGCCCATAGATTTTAACGAACTGCTTAGCTTTTACTTTGAAATCAACTTTATCTTCGTCTTCAAGTTCTAACTCATAATTAAAACGGTTCGCAGCGGTGTCGATAATCGGGCTGAGTGTCTGAGCATCTTCATTATTAAAATAACGTTTAATAAAGTCTTCAACCTCGTACCATTCGTAAACGCCAGCATCATCCATAGAGTCTTTCAACTCATGCAATACATTGATGTCAGTAGCTTCTGATAACGTTGTTGAGGTATAAAAAGGGTCAAATGATGTTTTGATATCATCAACGCTGTTAAAGAAATCCAAAACAAACAGATCTTCCGTCTTTTTACCAAGTTTCGGTGCCGAGCGATTAAGACGAGACAATGTTTGAACACAAAGAACACTCGCTAGCTTTTTATCAACGTACATTGCGCACAGTTTTGGCTGATCAAAGCCCGTCAAATATTTATTAGCAACAACCAATAAACGATATTCATCTGTATCAAATTTATCTTTGGTTTCACTTTCTGGAAAGCCATTCATATCAGCTTCGCTATACTCGATTCCATCAACTTCTTTGGTTCCAGAAAACGCAATAACAGCTTTAAATGGGTTGCCTTGTTGTTCAAGCTGTCTAGTTATCGCTTTGTAATAACGTATAGCTGTTTCAATATTTTGAGTAACAACCATCCCTTTTGCTTTCCCCTTAAGCTTTTTGCTATTCACAACGTGCGGTATGAAATGCTCAAGCATGATCTCAGCTTTTGTATCGATGGTTTGTTGGCTTGTCTCAACGTAGGTTCGCAGTCGTTTCTGAGCTTTCTTTGTATCGAATTCAGGATTGTCCTGAATTGATTTCTCAATCTCGTAGTAACTTTTGTAAGTTGTGTAATTCGCTATGACATCAAGAATAAAGCCTTCCTCAATCGCTTGCTTCATTGAATACAAATGGAATGGCTTAAAACTACCGTCTTCTTGCTGCTGTCCGAATTTCTCTAAAGTACTGTTTTTAGGTGTTGCTGTGAATGCTAAGTAAGATGCATTACCTCGCATCTTTCTTGAACGCATCGCTTGAAGCACTTTATCTTGAGCGTCCTCGGCTTCCTCTATTTCAGATTTACCCATAGCTCGGTTCATGTTGTCGTGAGCAGAGCCTGACTGAGAGCTATGTGCTTCATCAATGATCACCACAAAACGTTTATCACTTAAATCGCTGATACCATCAATGATAAATGGGAACTTCTGAATTGTAGTGATAATAATCTTCTTACCATTTTCAAGCGCTGACTTTAGTTCTGATGATTTAAAAGCAGGAGCAACAATATTCTTAACTTCAGAAAACTCTTTAATATTATCTCTTAGCTGTTTGTCTAAAAGCCTTCTATCCGTTACAACAATCACCGAATCAAATAGCGGCTGCTCGATCCCTCTGCTTCCCGGTACATCTGCTGAGTGAGGGTAAGTTTCAATAAGCTGGTATGCAGCCCACGTTATAGAGTTTGATTTACCAGAACCTGCCGAGTGCTGTATCAAATAGGTTTGGCCCACGCCATACGTGGCGGCATGGTTTACTAACTTACGAACAACATCCATTTGATGATAACGAGGGAAGAAAAGCGTGCGCTTTTTGAGATCATCTTTGCTTGAGCCATCTAAGCGGACAAAATGCTGAATAATGTTAGCCAAACTTTCTTTAGTAAATACTTCCTCCCACAAATACGCTGTCTTATGACCGAACATATTTGGCGGATTACCTTGTCCATGACCATTACCTTTATTGAATGGCAGGAAGAAAGTACTTTTACCTGTAAGCTTGGTGGTCATATACACTTCATCGGTATCAACCGCCATATGAACTAAACAGCGACCAAATTGCAGTAGAGGTTGAGTTATATCTCTATCATTACGATACTGCTTTTGACCGTGATATCGCGCTGTTTGTCCTGTCCATGCATTCTTAAGTTCTAAGGTTATCAATGGAATACCATTAATAAACAGCACCATATCTATTTCTTGAAGCGGATTAGCTTTTGAATAACGAAGCTGTCGAGTTGAGCTGAAAATATTTGCCGCAAAGTTCTGGTGAACTTTGTCGCTGCTACTTGCTAGAGGGGCTGGGTACATTAAATTCAAGTGCGCATCGTCAACACTCAAACCTTTCTTCAGTAGATGTAAGATTCCGTGTTTTTTGATTAGCCTGTCAAAACGTTCTAGTACTTTACGCTGCCAATCATTCGGACTATTACGCTTAAGTTTTTCCAGTTCTTCTTCTTGAGTATTTTCTAAAAACTGCCAGAAATAATTAGTATCTAACGCATAATGCATGTCAAAGTCAGTCGGCTGACCAAGCTTATAAAACTTGTTGCCAAAATCATGCACAGCTTCTTGTACACCTGCTTTGATGTCTTCTAAGCAAGTTCCTGTTAATGCTTTTTCTATTGCAGCTTCTAGCGCTTGTTCGTTTGTTTGGCTAACCATGCTTCTTCCCTAAAAATCCCAAATTTGTTCGCAAATACGCTGCACTACTTTATTTCTTTTCTCTATATCCGCCTTAAGAAATTCTTGATGTGCTTCAAACCCAATTTCCTGTACTTCCTCAGACTTCAAGAAATTAGGATTTTTCTGATAGCACTTCTCATGAAGCGTTTGAGCATAGGTATTTTCTTTTATGTAATGCTCACGTTTAGCAGAGTACTTATCACTGTTAAATGACTGGTTAGTACCCTGTGGCAACAGAATCAAAGCTCCAATGTTGTTACGCCACGTTTGGAAATCGGTAATTTGTTCAAATTCGTCTTTGTGTTCTTCAAACTTGTCGGCCCAAATATGCTCTATTTCAAACGGCTTGCCTTTAGGAGCAAAGTACTGGGTGTAACTGATGTCTTTACCTACTAGGCCATCAACATAACTACTGATGCGGCATAGAAGGTGCTTAACAAACTTTCTATTCATGCCGTGCAATCTGAATTGCTCCACTGCATCCCATTTTTGCGGAATGTCACCAGCAAAATGCTGATAGTTTTCGATAAGCTTATTCAACTCATTACTACGTACAGCCTTGATAATATTGAACATGGTGTATTTGATAGCTGTTTGACCAAACTTTTTATAATTCACGCTTCTGCGAACCGTAAAGGTTTCTATGTATTTAGCGGTTGCATTCAACTTGGCTTTGATAGTGGCTTCATCATCACTCACACAGATTGGTGCCAAGATCATTGGCTCTTGTAGTGAGTCAGCTATTCCCCAATTTTTCACATAATGGATATGAGCAAGCTCAGGTGTATATTGCTTACTGGCTTCTTTGTAGACCAAGTACCACTTTACATAGAATGGAAACTGAACTTTGAAGAACTGATAAAAGTCATTTGAGCTTTCTAATTCAAATAGTTCTAGGTGATTGTCTTTAAACCAGTTGTGGAAGCGAGAACCGATCAATTCAAAATCTTGGTTTTCTGAGCCTGCCTTACCGGGGCGAATACTGTTAGCATAGTGACCACGGAACCATGCATGGAAAAAGCTCTGATCGGCATTCTTGTCGATTTGATGCAGTGAATGTATCGCACTCTTCCATACATCATTTATTTCATTACGCTGTTTTCTATCTGTGATCTTTGATAACACATATCCCTTGAGCATCTCGGTTGATGTAAGGTTCAAGCCACGATCATTCATGGTTTCAAAGATGGTATAAGCATTTTCATCTGAATAAGCTTTTATTTCGATAACAACAACGTTTTCAATAAACCAGTCAATGAAAAATGGCAGTGCTTTTTCGTCAATTTCTTCAGGAAAACAACTATCAATATCAAGATAGCGATTCAGCATATTTTCGACAGTTTCATCGTCATCATCTTGTAGCGTGTAATCACCCGTTTCGAATAGTGACTTTAAGCAAGGCTCACGATTTTCATCAGTCATATTAAAAGATTTAACACGATGCTTAACCGAGAAAATTAAATCAGCAATTTGAACTTTGTCGTCATCATCAAAATCTTTTTGGCGGTTATTTAAGTAAATCAACAATAACGTGATTGAAGTAATACGCTGCTGCCCGTCAATAATAGACTTTTTAGCCGTCTCAGGGTTAATACTAAATACAACAGGGCCTAAGTAATAACTTTGGTAACTGCCCACAGCTTCTGGTGCGTCACCGTCTTTGTATGACTTTAAAAAGGTATTAGTTAAATCTTCTACTAAGGTTTTTATATGTGACTCTCCCCAGCGGTATTCCCGCTGGAAGTAATCTATGTAGAACTTCTGCCCTTTGAGTAAGCGATTAATGCTAGTGTCATTTGCTTCAATACGATTTTCAATTTGTTGATTCACGGTAATAATCCTTGTTAATTTTATCCTTCAATGACACCCGGCACTTTTATTTTACCAGTCACAGCATTGTTGATTAGCGTGGTTTTGTATTCTTTTAGTTTTTCGATTTGTTGTTTTTGAAGCTCAATAGAAGCGTCATATTTTTTACTTTCAGTTTCTATAAACGCTAATATTTCTATCTGCTCCCCTTCAGGAGGGATCGCAATAGCAATATCAAATAGGTCATCGGTGTAAAGTCGAATTAAACCTTCAACTATACCTGTAGCCCTAATAATAAATTGTTCAATGTATTTAGGGTGCCTAAATAAAATTTCCAAAAATTTCATATCTTGGATATGTGCTTTCGGCTTGTATACTGCGTAATCTGGACTTACTAAACCTTTGAAGTCGATATTAGATTTAAAGAAAACTCCCAAGTGAGCTTTTAACTTATTAAAGACAAGATCATTATTGTAAACGATTTTGTTATCTATATTAGATGCCGCAACTTCTGCCTTTTCATGATAATCAGCCCTGACTACTAAGCCATGAATTTGACTCATCATAAACAACGGTTCTTCACCTGTTTTAGATCTTTCATTTCTTTCATCAAGTACATATTTCAGGCGTTTGAGCTGCCAACGCTCAGGCATTTCACCTATCCATTCAACACCTGAGTCTTTCTTTGGTACTTCTGGATTTAAGCCTTGAGTTACCGCTTGTTGGATAATGATTTGCTTACGCTCTTTTAACAGCGCAATTTGCTTTTCTTTGATTACAATGGCTTCTTCAATTTGTGCCGTTTTTTTATCAAGATAATTAGCAATGGCAGTTTGTTCTGATTCACTTATATCAAGGATAGTTGCGTTACTAATGCGTGATTGATTTAGTAATTTGGCACCATAAATATTAACCTCAGCATTATGCTCAAGAAATATAGGTAACGCATAAAAGTAATAATTTAGATTTAATCCATCCTGAGGTGTAAAAGATGCAATTGCCTCATTTGTGTATAAATCCACATGCGAAAACGCTACTTGACCAATTGACAATTTAAAACTGTATAACAGACTATTTTTAGGTGATAAGGGAATATTTGCAGCCCTAACACCTGCTTTTGATAAATAATGTGTTTTTCTCGTTCGACGCCCGTTTAGATCAGAAATTGTTACCCAAGGTAAGTCACCATCATAATAACTTGCAATGCCCGAAGATGGGGTTCCACCAGTATGAAATTTAAGTTTGTACTTTAAAGGTAATAAGTTCCATTCACTAGGTATATCACCCAACCAATCGACACCTGAGTCTTTGTATGATTCATAAGTTTGTATAGATAATAATCCCGGCATATTACACTCCTTGTAGTTCTGCTAAGCCAACACCAAGTATGTCAACAATTAGTCCCTCAGCTTTTTGCTCTAAGTCGATTATATCGGTGGCAACTTCATCCATTGAACGCAATGGCTTATGTTGATAGAAGTACTTGTTAAAGCTGATCTCATAGCCTATTTTAGTGCTATCTAAATTAATCCAAGCCTCTGAAACATGAGGTTTTACTTCATCAAGGAAATATTGGTGGATTTCGCTGTTATAAGTGGTTTTATCTTGCTGCTTTCTATCTTTAAGGTAAGTAAGTGGTACAGACTCAGCATCGCGCAGATCAGAGTTAGTTTCATACGTAGTAAACTCTAATTTTTTACCTTCAATGGCATAATAACCAAAGTCGGCCATCACTTTAGGTAAAGAGCCAGATGCTTCACAGCCTAAATGATGTAATAGTTCGTCAAATTTATCTTGTTTAAATTTAACGACTTTCTTGACCACTTTTACGGCATTTTCATCGTACCAACTTACTGCATCTAAAATCGCTTTCTTCTCTGAGGCACCAAGTTTGATCTCTAGCGTTTTTAGTTCTGCATCAACATCCGCTTTAAATTGGTTGAAATCGTTGCTTTCATTAACAGAGCTGCCATTTAAGCCCTTACTTTCAAACGCAGCTTTTAATTGGTTGGCATTATTTACAAGTTCTCTAAGTTTTCGCCACTGCTTGGAATCAAGCAGTTTGCTTTTTGCTTTGGCATTTAAACTGATATCATTATCTTCACACCAAGCGACTACCTCTTTCTCTATGCTCTTTAAGAAGCCTGTTTCATAAACCTTTTCGCCATACTCGCTAAACAAGTATTCCATTGGTTCACGTAGTGATTTATCAAAACGCAGTGGGGCAATAAGCTCATCTTTAAATTGAGCGCATCGTCTATCTGGGCGTTCAATATTGACTTTGTAGTAACCGAAATCTTGATTATCAAAAACCTTAGCTGCAACACCGACAGGATCATTGTTGTCGTTTAACTTACGCTCTACATTGGAAGCACTAAGGTATGTTTGCATAATCTCTGTAATATGCTCAGGCGCAAATTCACAATTTTTGTTGCCTAGATTTTTTCTCAATTTTTTAAAGAGTAGGCTGGAGTCTATAAGCTGAACTTTACCTTTGCGCTCTTCAGGTTTGTTATTACTAAGCAGCCAGATGTAAGTGGTGATACCCGTGTTATAGAATAGGTTGTTTGGTAGTTGCACGATGGCATCAAGCATATCGTTTTCAATGATGTACCTACGAATATTACTCTCACCAGAGCCTGCATCACCTGTAAATAGGCTTGAGCCATTATGGATTGATGCAACACGAGAACCCGATGGGCTGATATTCAATGGCTTCATCTTGCTAACGACTTCCATGAGAAATAGCAATTGCCCATCGCTTGAGCGAGGGGTGGCATCAACTTTTGATTTATTTCCCCAATAGTCCGATAGTTCCACAATAAAGCGCGGGTCTATAACGTCAGAACCATCTTTAATATTCTTTAGTTCACTGGCCCAGCTTTTCCCATAAGGTGGATTTTGTGCTGAAAAATCAAAGGTTTTTCCTGCAAACTCATCAACTGAGAGCGTAGAGCCAACACGAATATTTTCTGGGTTATTGCCTTTGATCATCATGTCGGATTTACATATGGCGTAAGTCTCATCATTGATTTCTTTACCGAATAAGTGAATATCGCGTTTTGTACCTTCGACTGGGAACTTTTCTTCAATAAAGTTCTGCGCTTCAGTAAGCATACCGCCACTACCACATGCGCTATCATAGATAGTTAATGGGTCAGGTAAATTACCTTTCAGCGGGTCAAACAGCAGGTGGATCATCAATTCAATCACTTCACGGGGTGTGAAGTGTTCACCAGCCTCTTCATTGTTTTCTTCATTGAACTTTCGGATCAGCTCTTCAAAAACATAACCCATGCCTAAGTTAGAAAGAGGAGGAAGCTTGTTACCATCAGGGTCTTCTTTGTCGTGCGGGGTTAAGTTGATGTATGGCGATACAAACTTTTCAAGCACATCAAGCAATACATCTTTTCCAGCCATATGACGAATTTGCGCTTTTAGGTTAAAGCACTCGACAATCTCTTTTACATTAGCACTGAAGCCATTAAGGTATTCTTCAAAGTTAGCCAATAATATCTGCTGATTGTTTGTAGCCGTGCTGAACAAGCTTTTTAAAGTCCACTTTGACGTATTGTAAAACACATAACCAGTCTCTGCGGTTAAGGGCGCATCATCAAGCTCGGTAGCTTCCATTTCTTCTAGTTGAAACTTAACTTCAGCAAGCACTGCTTCTTTGGTTGGTTCTAGTAAAGTATCTAATCTGCGTAATACCACCATTGGCAAAATTACGTCACGGTATTTACCGCGCACGTATACGTCACGCAAGCAGTCATCTGCGATTGACCATATAAAAGAAACTAATTTGTTATGTACGCTGTGATCCATTGTTATTCCTATAAAGTGACTCTTTCACTTTGATTAAATCTTAAAATTCTTGTATCCGGGCGAGATTGTCATACTCGCCACGTTTTCTAATTCGTTTATATTGCTTAGCCAAAGATGATACTCATCACCCACTAAGGAAGCATCTTTTGTGCAGTCTACATTCCACTGACGCATTAGGTAGCCAAGCAGGGCCTCTCTTACTTCTAACCGCACAACACCATCAGTCATGTTGTAATCTAGCTCTATCGCTTTTTTATGTTTAATAGATGGATGAACACTTAACTCAACACTGAGTATGTTGTTCCAACTCTTATCATTTGCTGCGAGTTGATTGTCACTTACTGCTTGCTCAATTTCTGAAACGTTTTGTAATCGTGTACAGACGAAATCACGAAACTCATTGGTTTTGCGATCAAATGCTCTAACGTGCCAACGTTGACCGTTATTTGCTATGGAATGAGGGACAATCTCCCTTTCACCTTCTCCTGAAGATATAGAAACATAATCGCATCGAACTGCTTTTTTACTATTGATTGCACGCATTAAGGTTGCAATTACATTTGGTGATGGATGGATTAAACGAGTCGCATCAAAACAATGTTTTGATGGTTGTGAACCATTCGATAATCCATCGCCAAAGCCTCTGCAAAGGCTAGTTAAAACGGCTTCAGGATTATGGGTAAATACAGACTGGAATTCGTTTGTACGATAATACTGTTTATCTTCATGCCTTAACTCAAGGTTATTTGGCGCTAATTCTTTATAAAGCGTTAGATCTCTAGAGCAAGAAGCAAGCCCAGTTTTGAAATGATTGATCAGATCTGCACGCGCTATTTGCCCTACAAATTGCAGACAAAAATCAATAAACGCAAGGCGCTCACGTTGTGCGTAATTTAGCTTTTCTAAATCCATCTAATGCTTCATTAGTTATTTTTATGATTATTAATTATCAAAGTTACATTAATAAAAACCTACAAGCAATCATTTTGATAGCATCTTTTATATAAGTCCTAAAGTTCTGGTGCAAAGCTCCACTAACTGCTACTCAATAATTATGCTCAAAATCAACATCCCTCTTATTTTCTAAATAAATTGAAATTTTTGTTTAAATTTTTAGCGCATTTAACTAACTGATTTCTAAATAAATAAAAATCACCACAGTGCTCATTGTGTACTATCTTGTTGATTTTATTGTGTTTTTCTAATTTTAAAACTGGGAAAACATATTATAATGAAATAAAAATCGTCGTTGATTGGTTGATTGGTTGATTGGTTGATTGATTGATTGATTGATTGATTGAGATTAAAGAGAGTAAGCGTGAAAAAAGAAAGTTCTGTTATTGAGTTAAAGAAATCAGGTAGAAAGCAAAAATTTCGCTAGAGCAAGTAATCAAAGCATCGGAAATATTACAGCAGCAAAAAAGAGAGATAACGGGATGGACATTACGTGATGTTATCGGCTCTGGTGGTCCGCAGTATTTACTGGGACTATGGAATGAATATGAAGAAAAAGAAGGCTTGGTATCTAAGGATACCGAGGTAACTACAGAAGGGCATGTTCTTTCCGCAGAGTTGGAAGAAAAAGTAAGTACATTTCTGATGGATATTTCTAAACAAGTAAATGACTTTGCTTTAGAAAGTGATCAAGCAGCAACGCGTATATCTGAGAAGAAGGCTAGAGCCGCATACGAAACTTTGATGACAACTAATAAACAATTAGTCGATGAGCAAAATTTGGCAAATCGAATAATAGAAGAAGCGGATACATTGAATGAACAGCAGCTAGAAGCGATAAAGCTATTGGAAGACGCAAATTTAGCACTATCTGAAAAAGAGCAAAATTTACTATTAAAGATAGAACAGCTTGAGTCTATTAATGCAGAAGCACTGAAAAAATTAGATTTATGTAAAGAGCAGCTTCATATTGAAAAAATCCAAACTTCAGAATTAGAAAAGGTTGAAGTAAGACTTAAAACTCAAGTAGAGGTTGCTATAGAGGATAAAAATCAAGCAACCGATAAATTAACAAATATTCAAAGAAAATTGGCAGAAAAGGAATTCACTATTGAATCACTTGAGAAGTTGCTGAAAGAAAAAGAACTTGAATTTAAATCGAAAGGAAAAGGCGAGGTATGAAACCTAGCACAATATTGTTCGATTGGTTCATTGTGGAAATTGTTCCAGTAACTTCAATTAAAAGCAGTGCAAAATCCTTGTTTTTGTGGGGGCTTGTGAAGAAAGATCAACTAGAACGGTACTGTTACGGGGATTACGTATGTACTTCTATGATCAAATCTATCTCGCCATCTATGAGACAAGTAGTTACTGCGTCAAATCATATTTATACGCTATCGGGGCCGGGACACCGTATCAAAGTATCTGTTGATGAGTTTGAAATGCTTAGAAACGGTTACTCTCCCAACGAAATCAAATTTATAACATCCAATTAAGAGGTAATTAAATGCAAAATGTAATCGATACAGATCAGAAGTTAACAGAGGCGTTGAACAGCGGAAATATATTGGTTCTTGATCAACCTGCGAAGCAATGGCTGCTTTTTGAGAATGGGGAACAGAATGATGTAGAAATATCTATAACAGTTAACGTTGACCAGTTTGAAACGCTGGAAAGCTTGGCATCTGCTGGTGCGATTTACAAGAACTCCTTCATGACATCAAATACGATGATGCTTCTTAGTTATATGAGCTGGGATGTAGCAAACGAAACTCAGAAAAATGAAGAATCTGAATTCGAGATGTAACATGGCAAAAATTGGCTTCGCTAGGGTTTCGACAAATCAACAAGATCTCCGTATTCAACTAGATACGCTTAAAGAAATTGGCTGTGACCCTATATTTTATGGAAAACAATCAGGTGTATCAGACGAGAATGAAAAACAGCTTGATGAGTTAATCCAATACGTTCGTAATGACGATGTAATATTTGTAACAAAACTAGATAGGTTGGGACGGTCACTCAAATCTGTTCTAACTACAATAGAATGTATACATCAGAAAGGTGCCACCATTAAAAGCTTGGATGGCGTTATTGATACTAGTAATCAGAGTGCTTTTGCTAAGGCAATGGTTAACTTAATAGGCACTTTTGCTCAGCTAGAGCGTGATCTTATTGTTTCTAGAACAAGTGAAGGGCGCAATGCTGCAATCAAAGCTGGAGTAACTTTTGGCAGACCTCGGTCGCTGCTAAAGCAAGATAGAGACAACATAAGAAAACTGTTAAGTAGCAAGTCTTTTAGTATTAACCAACTAGCCGAAAAATATAAAGTTTCAAGAACTACTATTAGAAGAATTCGTGATGAATGAATTTTTACCTTATACGAATTAAAAAAGCGGGCAATCTAAATGCACAAACTAAAAATAAAACAAAGTTGCGTTATTTCTCTTTATGACGAATTTATCGAGCCTGAGTTCCATCATGCTGATATTCTCCTACTCTTGCTTGAATACAAAGACAAAATGGGCTTGACTCGTTATAAAGAAGCTGTGACATCAAAAATAATTAGCCGCGCATTGAATGGAGATAGATTAGAAATCTCAACGTATTTCGGAAACTCTTATCTTATCGACTCAAAGCATGATGTTATTGATATGACCATGATGGATTTTGTGGTTCATGTTAGCGATCAGTTTATACACGAAGATAGAGCACAATTTTTTACTCGGAATTCATTAACAAAGAAGTAACTTGAGAAATTAAATTAACGATTGCTTAAGCAACTAACCTGAGGTCCCAAACATGGAAAAATCGCAGCTACCTAATTCGTCACCTAAAACTCCATCCGCTGTTAAAATTGATAACATCGACATCTATCGAGAATTTTCCAGAACAGCGCTTTGTTTTGTAGGAGAAAAGAAGCTTGCATGTCACTTAGATAAATCAAAGGATTTTAACAAGTGTAATAATTGCCTTTACTATGTTCAGATCAAGTAACAAGTAATCTTATCCAAGCCTTGTTTGGCAAGGCTCCAAATTCACTACTGCCACTACAAAGTAAGTGGACACAAGTATTAAGTTTCGTCCTCCTTTAATTTGACAGGAACAAAAGTTTGAATGCTGACTTTTGTCCATGTACTAAAGTCTTGTCTAATTTTAGTTCTTCTTAGAAAGTAAAAAATACTTATTTTGTGATAGAGTATAAGATTGGTGTGTTAATTAAGATTTTACAAATAATAAGAGATATCATGTCTAAAGGTTTGATGATCGTAATCGACGGTTCGAACGGCGCAGGAAAAACAACAGTAATAAAAAAGGTTGAAGAATATGTGAAGACTAAAGGGCTAGAAGCTGTATTGACTAGAGAGCCGGGTGGAACTCCAATTAGCGAAAAGATTCGAGAGATCATTCTTGATAAAGAGAATTCAGAAATGTGTGACCTTACAGAATTACTTCTTTTCGCAGCTTCAAGGGCACAGCATGTAAACGAAAAGATTATCCCTGCAATTAAAAGAGGCGCAGTAGTAATTAGTGATCGTTTCGATGCAGCTACAATTAGTTTCCAACACTATGCTCGTGGGATCGACCTTGAACTCATTACAAAGATTAATGACATTGCTAAAGCTGGTTTTCAACCTGACATGAATATCATTCTAGATTTAGACCCTCATACTGGCCTTGAAAGAGTACATGGAAGAGGGGATAAGCTTGATAGAATGGAAGACGAAAAAATGGACTTCTTAACAAAGGCAAGAAATGGGTATCTTGAACAGGCAAAAGAAAATCCAAACTTGTTCACTGTGATAGATGCTAGTCAATCTAAAGAACAAGTAGCCGATGAGGCAATAGCTTGTGTAGAGAAGCTTTTGCTTTCACACGGTTTATGCTAATCAAGCGGTATCAGCTAAGATGTACTAGTTCAGACTTGGTCTGAGCTAGTACAGTATATCCATCTACTTTTTTTCCTCTTCTAATCTTCTTATTTTTTCTATAGCGCTTTCCTTGCTCGTAAAAGTTTCATTTCCTAATCCTTTTTCAGCCAAAGTTATGACTCTAGCCAAATCAACATAGTTGCTAAATGTCGTCGAAATATCATTATGCCCCATTTGGTTAGTAATTGTCTGAGCCAAAGAGGCGTTTAAAACATCAACGTCTTTGGTTAAAAGCCGATCTCCGTAATGATCTATTATTTTTTGGGTCGGCCACCAGTGGCGATTTTCATAGAAGTTTAGTCCTTGTCTGAATTTAGGATTCTTTTTTATTGCGAGTTTCTTTGCGTATGTTGTAGCGCTAGAAACCTTTTCTTCGTCAACCGGATCACCAGACTTATCTAAAAACAAAATTGATGGTGGACACTCTTTTCCATGCTTATTTTTGTATTTCTTTTTTCGTTCTGGATATAAGGTTTTTATGTAAGATTCTTCAAGAAGTTTAAGCTCAGACATCGGAATGTGGATTGTTCTGTCTTTATTCTTACTCTTGTAAATTGTGTATTCTGTATAACTAGCATCAACAAACTCTTTATTCATTTCTGAGTATGGTTTTAGATGCATATTCTCTCCTTTACCAGCATAGGGAAATTCACAGATTTCTTGAACTCTAATTGCTGTTCCTAGCCCAAATACAAACATGACTGCAAATACGGGATCTGGATATGCCTCTATTAAATTTAATATCTCTTCATGAGTGATCAATGATTTGGGCTTTCGTTGCCGATTTTGTATATCCAGTGCCTTAATATTTGAAGGGTCTATTTTTTCCTTTACTCTTTTTTTAATGTAATTAAGCATGTTTCTGCTTTTAAAGTTGGCTACCCAAGTCGTCAGCTTTACTTTTACTCCTGTAGTGTACCCTTTATCAGTTAGATATTTGAAATAACTAAGAACTCGCTTAGCGTCGTTATAAATAGTTTCGCTAGAAGGAGATACATCATTTTTTATTAGTCGCTCAATTTGTCGTTGCACTTGCCAGCGTTTGATATCTAAATTATCTGCCAATATGTGGTATTGGCTTATATGTACATCTTTCATCTTTTCCGTAGTAGAAAGGTATCGATAAAAACAAATAAGGTTGATTGCAGCAGGACGAGAAGTTTTTAAAGAACTTGCTGTATTGTCAGCTAAATATAAATTTACGTGACTCAGTAATACATCTTCTTTCTTTAACTTAGCAATTACTATGTAATGAGCTTTGTTGGCTAAAGACTCTGGACATTCATATTCGATAGGAAAATATTCAAATTTCACAACTAGTCTCCTTGCTCAATTTGGAACATGACTACCGTTGAAAACCCCTCTTTGCAAGATGGAATATACTCGTCATCGGCGAAACCTAACTCGATGTTAGGAACAGACGAAGCAAAAAACTTTCTTTGAGCATCCTTAAGTGATTTAGAGTCGCAAACGGGGATATATATATGTAACGGATTGCTACAGGCGATATCGTCAAGGAATGTTTTTATAGAAAGTCTATCAAACAGCGGTAGCTGAACCACAATAGCATCACCAAAATTTGCTAGTTTATTAGCTACAAATTTATCAAAACTACAGAGATATCGATCCATGAACAGTACAACGGGAGACTTATTGTCTATTAATTGTCTCTTAACTTTAGTTACGATGTCTTCAATTGCTGCATCCTTTTCATCATCGAAGATGTCCTGATCTTTATTCGCCGTATAATTTAAAAAAACTGGTTTTAGATCGATTTTGACGAGGACTTGTTCAGCTTTCTTTTCTTTGTTTTTTCTTACCGTTTTATCTTGTCCATTCTTAGCTGCCGCTAATTCAAGTTCTAGCTCCGTGATCTGCTTGGTTAATGTATTATTATGTAGAAGTTGTTTTTCCATATCTTTCCGCAAATTACTACTTAAATGAGCTAATATGTCGTCTTGCATGAGAGATGTAACTAAACGCTTTTTTTGTTCCGTCAGCTTTAAGTCAAAATTTTCCTTAAGCGCTTCAAGTTCTTGGACCGTTTGTTTATGCTTTTCGAATAGTAAATCAAACGGGGCGTCACTAGCTTCACCAAATGCTTTTAAAGCTAGCTCGACAGGATATTTACCTGAAATATACTCACCTACTTCGTCGTTATAACGATTTAATCCTTGACGAGTGATTCCCATTCTTTTTGCAACTTCTTGTTTTTGTAATTTCTTTTTACCAGTTTCAATTTGCATTTTTTGAACTAGCTTTAGTATTTCTATTGATTTTGCTTTCATTGTTTTTTGAGTCTCTTAGCTAGCTGCACTTTTTATGTTGCTAAACAATTCACTCGATCTGTCTTTATTAAGGTTTTCCAGATGAAGCTTATTTACTTTTAACTTGCGCTTAATGTTTTTCTTGTGAATTGGAGCCAAAGCAGGCTCGTCGCTTTCAAGCAATTTAGTATAAAAAATCACATTCTGTTCAATAGCGTATTTAGCTGCATTAGTGATCAGTGCTTTGGAACACTCCTCGTATTGGCAATTAGAAGGGTCTGGAGAGACACGGTCAGAATTATTTTTCATTTTTTTAACGCACGGTGTTGACTCACTGCCCCCTACAACTGGTATCGATAGACAATATGCGTTCATAGGGGTTCTGTGAAGAAAGAATGGTTCACCAGCCGACAGTAGGGAGTTAACGTAATTAAAAATGGTCAACTGCAATGCACTTCCTTTGAATAGTTCTGGGCGCTTTTGAATTTGCTTTGCTATTCGCTCTCCGGCATGACCTGAGTATGAACCTGATGTGATCTCCAAAAGGACATTCTCAAACTCTTTGGTGTAGTGTTTCCCAATGGTATCTGCAATTACCCTAACAAAATAAGGATTTCGCGAAATATAACGTAACGTCATAGAGTAACTCTTGTGACCAAAAAGTTCTCTTATAACATCGATATTCGTTTCATCTTGACCAATTAGTATTTCTGCAATTGTTTTTCTAAAGCGATGCGCATGTAAACGATCAATCTTACAAGCTGTAGAAATTTCTCTTATTATTATTTGAATCATTGCAGACTTCATCTTTTTGACGTCTTTACGTGATTTCGATGATTGAAAAACGTAACCACCTCGAACGTTGTTTAGGTATTCTCGTAATGACAATAGTTTTTGAACAGATTCATAAATAAAGTCAGGAATTGGCAGAATATCTTCTTCGCCGTTGTAATTAGGATCATTTGATGTTTTAAAGCGAGATATATCAAGGAAAGATTCGCCATTCTCCGCTTGGTAAAAGTCACTAAATTTTAGGTTAGCTAATTCAGAGCGGCGCAATCCAGTAATTAACGCGACTAATATAAAAACTCCATTTCTTACTTTATCTGTGGCTTCTGCAAATCTTGCCCAAGTGTGATAGACGTATGTATCGTTACCATTATCTCTTTTATCGCGTTTGGTTAAGATGCTTAGACCTATAACTGTTTCATCATTAACTTTTTGCTCGTAAAGTTCTTCTAACTTGAGCTGTCTTTCTCGCTTTTCAACCTTATACTTTTCGTAATTATTCACGACGATTTCAATTGAATAATCTTTAACTTTAATGACATGGTCTAGCGCAGATTCAGTCCAAAAAAGTGCGTACTCCAGCAAGGTCGATAAGTCACTCCTATTGAAAGGTTCGTAAGTTTTATTGCGTCTCATTGTTTCAAGGGAAACATCTTTAAGTCTTTCTTTTGTATCGACTAAGGAGGTATCAATATCTAAACGGCATTCCTTGGGTATAAGTTTGTTATCAGTTAGAAAAGCCCAGAACACTATTATGCTATACAAGTTGCGATAGTGGTTAGAATACTCAGACGTTTTGGCCTTATTTAACGCTTCATTTAGCATGCGAGATGTAATTAAATTAGTAGCTTCAGGAAATTTTCTAAATTTTTGTACGTCGAATAGATAAGTATCTAACGTCTTGAAGCAAAAACCATAACCCGATGTTGTTTGAAACGATTGTATTCGACCAAATGGGTGAAAGGATGGGATATAGTGATACATGATACATTTCTTAAGAAATGTGAGTTCTGCATTATCTTCATAAAAATTAACCCTAACCGTATCACCAACATGATCTTTTTCTAGTATCCATACGGGATCACAAAATTTTGAATGATCTGAAATTGGAAAATCACCCTTTGGGAAAAGAGTTAGTTTGTTAAGTAAGGTGCTTTGTTTAACGGAAATCTCACCATGCGCCTCATTTTGAATTTCTTCACTAATTTCAAAATAAATGTCTTTTTCATCAAGTTTAACTTCAGCAAGGTATTCTTTTTCTAATTCTGTTAAGTCTTCATCAATCTCCTTATTTATGTCGTTATTACTCATAATGAAACTCCTTCAAATAGTGGAACCAGACTTGCCAAGTCTTTCGGTAAAAGTGGTTTATTGCGACGCACATATCTGTTTGCTTTTTTCAGAGCTTCTTTGTCTTCCCAGTTATCTATGATCCACCGAATAACTTCAATTTCACTACCATAAAGTTGATTAAACTCCAAAGACGGTTGGCTTCTTTCCATCATTTCCAGATAGTCCAAACGGTCGATTAAATAAACTAATGAATCATTAAAAAGCTGTACTTGGGAGCAACTTAAGCAATGGTTTATGTAATGGCACTTTTCTCCTTCATCCAAATATTTCTCGTGGCCCAGCCAATCAGGGGAACATTGGTTTTTACAAGCCCACAAAGGGCGTTCATGGGTGGGAATGGTAAAAATTACCAAGTTATCGTCTTTAATTTTCCCCGGACGTTCGTTTGGTAATAGCCCTTTAAAACGTCTTTCTTTAACCATAGCCATCAATTTGTTTAGTACAACGCGTAATCGCTTTTTACGATCAACACGAGCCATAGGACTATTGTCATAATGAATATCAGTAGTATCTCTGCTGTTGTGTCCCATTTGCATTTGTATCATACCCATTGGATTACTCTTCTTCTTTAAGTAAACCCAAGTAGGCCTTAAACGCTTAACTAAGTCTCCTGAGTTTCTGAGGCGTTTCCCTTTGTCTACGATTTCATATTTGGCTAAAAAATCTTTAACGCCGCGAATGGACACTTTCACGTTACTTAACGTTCCAAATCTTCCTGTTTCCGTCCAATCGCCAAAGTCATTTTTACAAAAGAATAGGTCGTTTGTTCTCTGAACACGCATAGGAGTATTGTCCAGCTCTTTTCCCAATAGTGGTAAGGCTAACTCTTCAGCCAAGATAACCAAATTGTATGCGGAGTACTTGTCTTTAGTGCTTGATATAGCAAACATATCCTTTGGTTTATGGAAAGGCAGATTGGTATTTTGGGAACGATATTTTGTGGAGAAGAGCAACTGCTGAGTTTCATCAATGACGCCGCTTAAAGGTTGCAAGAAGTCGGTGCGATCTAAATCGATAACGGTTTCTTTATTCCAACCTGTTTGGAGTTGCATCATTAACATGATACTTGCAACATCCATCTGTGTTGGAAAGTACATATTCAACAACGTGTCTAATTCTACAACAGGTATTGCGTTTGTAGCTCTGTGTTTGGAAATGTATCTTGCAGTTGTAAATCGGTGAAACAAAACTCTTACAACATCAGTACATTTTTCAAAAGGTTTCAGGTTGTCCGTGTTTATAGTTTTAACTTCTTCAGGATCCATATCAAATGGGTAACCATTTACCAAGAAAGTCTTTAAAACGCGTTTGTAATTAGGCTTCCAAGCTCTTATACCGACAATCTCAAAAGGATTGGAACATTCATCTCCAATAATTGATTCTGCTTCTTTTTCATATAATTCATGGAATATTGTTGCGACTTTATCTTCTTTTAACAACGCCTTAAGCTTTGGATCCACATTTTTTCCAGCAACGAGCTTTCTTTTAATCGAAATGTTGGCTCGTTTTCCATCATGTTTCTTAAGCATATATCTGTACCATAGGTAGATATTGCGTTTGGTGCATGAGGGATCTACATTTTCAATGATCTCTTCGTAGGTGTATGGTTTGACCGCTTCGACTTCTTTTCTAAACTCAATTTTCTCTCTAATGCTATCAATTTCTAATTTTAATCTTTTCTCAAGCTCATCTACCGTTGTCTCTTCCAACGGCTCATTCGGCTTAGTTTGTCTATTTTTGATTACAGGAAATGTTATGACAGGAAAATCTTCAAACTCTTTAACCATGAAAGAAAAGGCATTTCTTAATGCTTCGATATATGATTGATTAATTTTTCTCTTCTTCAGATACCTGAAATATTCATTTAACCTTTCTAAGTTTAAATCTAGAACTGTCTTTATTTGTAATGCTTCGTGATTCTGTGAGTTATAAAAAGTAACAAAATCTAAAAAAACTTCTATTCCTCGCCTTAGATTACATACAGAGGAGTATCCATAATTGGGGCTGTAAGCTAGGTAAGTTTTATGTAAAGCCCCGCAAAGAGGGTCTTCCAAATTAAAGGCTTCATGCTCTACATAGCGACAATTAATATTGTAACCGTCTAAAGTTTTAAAAACGATATTGTTGCCTTTCATTAGAAATAGACCTCTTCATTATGTGAGGTAACTTCTTTACGAAATAATTTTATGCTAACATCTTTGTAAACGATATTTTTATTTGTAAACGCCGTTAAGACTGATGTAAAGGTACTGCTTTTACTATTTTTTTTCATTTCACTTCTCTCTGTTGAGATGATTTTAGTTTACATATTTTATTTTTCAAGGATTCTTACAATATGTTTACATCAGTAGGTTTTCACAGAGTTCTCTCATCGCAAGCGTATCAAGGGGGTGGTCGTGGGATTGAACAAGAGCAACTTTCTTTTTTAGCTGATATGGTGTTAAAGGGTTTAAAACCAGACTTAACGATATATTTAGATATTGAACCTGCAGTGGGTCTTGAACGTGCAAAAGGGCGTGGTGAACTAGACCGTATAGAGCAAGAAGCTTTAGGCTTTTTTGAGCGCACTCGAGAACGTTATCTTGAAATTGCAAGCACTGACAACAGCATCAAAACAGTAGATGCTAATCAAACCATGCCTGAAGTGCATGCAGCTATTACCAGTGTGCTTGATGAATTCTTCAAAGGTGTAAATTAGCATGCCTTTGCCATGGCTTGAACCTTTATATCAGCAATTAGCTCAAAGCTATTCGCAGCAACGTTTCCATCATGCACAGTTATTTAATGGCGATATCGGTGTAGGAAAACGTGAGCTAGTTGATATGTTAGCTGATGCGTTACTGTGCTCTAATGCCCACAACCTAATTGCCTGTGGAAAATGTAAAAGCTGTCAATTAAACCGAGCAAACACACATCCCGACAAGCGAGTTGTAAAGGTTGAAGGCCAAACTATTGGTGTTGATGAAGTGCGTGAAATTACAGATTTTATTAATCATTCATCAGCTCAAAATGGTAATAAAGTGGTGGTACTTGAACACAGTCATAAAATGACTACCGCAGCTGCAAATGCCTTGTTAAAAACTCTTGAAGAACCCAGTTTAAATCGATACCTGCTTTTAACCTGTGAACAACTGGCTTTATTGCCAGCCACAATTTTAAGCCGCTGTGCAGTTCATGAGGTAAAGGTAAATCCTAGCCTAGCTAAAAAATGGTTGGGTGAATTTAATATACCTCATTATTCTTGGTTAGAACTATTTGTAGAGCAGCCAATGCTTATTGAGCATTGGTATAATGAAAAGCAATTAGACTCAATAGATTCCCTCTATAAATTTGCAACTGAGTTAAAAGACAGCGATAATTTCAGTGCTTTAGTCGAGATCCTTAGCAAAGATAGCACCTTGATTAATGTATTTGTTTTGTTTTTAACAGAACATTTAAAGGAAAAATTAGTATTAGGGATGGATTTTTTCAGCTACCAAAAAGCGCAACAAGCCATAGCAGAATTTCTGTATAATAGCTCGCATGTGCTAGGTTTAAATATGTCGCTGGCCATTTCGAAGTTAGCGTTTTCATTACGTGAAAGCCAAAATTAGGATACATCGTGCAAGAATTATTAGTAGATATTGAAGACTTAGAAGAATTATATCGCTGTTACATGCCGTACTTAAAAAATGGTGGTTTATTTGTTCGCACTAATATGCGTTTTGAAATGGGCCATTCACTTGCATTAAAAGTTACTTTACCTGATGCATTGGAAGACGATGTAGTGACAGGTAAAGTTGCTTGGATCACCCCGCAAGGTGCTCAAAGTTCAAATCCACCGGGTATCGGTGTGAATTTTATTGATGACAAAACGAATTTGAATGCGAAGATCGAAAAACTTTTGGGTACTATGTTAAACTCTGGCAATCCGACCTATACCATGTAATAAAAGTAGTACCATGATTGTAGATTCTCATTGCCATTTAGACAGGCTCGATTTCGATAAACTCGACCTTAATTTAGACCAAGTACTTGAAAATGCTCGCGCAAAGAAAGTTGAACATTTCTTGTGCGTGAGTGTCACTTTAGATCAATTCCCAACGATGCTGGATAAAATCAAACACTATCCAGATGTTTCTGCATCATGCGGCGTTCACCCACTTGATCAAAAAGACGCGCTCGATAAGCAAAAACTTATTTCACTTGCTAGCCACGATAAAGTGGTTGCGATAGGTGAAACCGGTCTAGATTACTATTACTCAAAAGACACCCACATAGTTCAGCAAGAAAGTTTTGTTGGTCATATCGAGGTTGCTAATGAGCTCAATAAGCCGCTAATTATTCATACTCGTGATGCCAGAGAAGACACCATTAATCTAATGCGTGCGCATAATGCAGAGAATTGTGGTGGTGTACTACACTGCTTTACAGAAAACTGGGAAATGGCCAAAAAAGCCATTGATATGGGCTTTTATATCTCGATTTCGGGTATCGTTACGTTTAAAAATGCCGTTGAGCTAAAAGATGTTGTAAAGCAAATCCCGCTTGATCGCTTATTAATTGAAACAGACTCACCCTATTTAGCGCCTGTTCCTTATCGTGGTAAAACAAATCAACCAGCCTACGTTGAAGATGTAGCTTATTACATCGCTGAGTTAAAAGGGCTTACTTTTAACGAGTTAGCCGAAGCAACAACTAACAACTTTTACTCGTTGTTCAATCAAGCTAAAAGGGCGTAGTGGTGCAAGGCGTATCTAATTTACCTCAGTTAGTAATGGGGCCAATGGTACGCCGAGCAGATGCAGGGCGAGTGTGCTTTCAATTTGTTACAACTGTGCCTTGCCAATACCGAATTGAGTTTAAAGGTGTTGATACTTACTCTAACTTAGAGTCAATTCAATTAGGGCAACATCTTTACTTAAATTTCATCAATGTCATGCCAGTCAGTGGCCAGTTTACAGTAGATTCACTGATCTATTATTCGTTACATGATGAAGATAAAAGCATTGATCTGTCGTCTTATTGCTACGAGCGAGCTGAATCTCCTGCATTTGTGATCCCCAATAGGCTCGATAGGATTCTTCATGGTTCCTGTCGTAACCCTCATCACCCAGCAAAAGATAGTCTCGTTGCTGCTGACAAATGGCAAAATGACCAGCGTCAATCTCTTAATGCAGGTGCTGACTTATTATTGTTATCTGGCGATCAAATATATGCGGATGATGTCGCAGGGCCTATGCTGCTCGCGATTGAAAAAGTGATTAGTTTATTTGGTGTGTTTGTAGAGCCCGAACTTGATTTAGATTTACCAGCAGGGCTTGAACAACAACTTTATAAGCGCCATTTACACTTACCTAAAGTGCCTTGGCAAAAACGCAGTAAATTCGGTGTTGGTTATTGGCTCAAAAAAGATGAGCCGCACTTCTCAAGTTTAAAAGCTGAAAACCACTTAATTTATTTTCAAGAATTTATAGCGCTTTATTTACTAAACTTTAGCGCTGTTACTTGGCAGTTAATCGAGTTTGAAACAATTGAATGCCCAGCATTAGCTCCTAAATACGCTAATTTATTCAAACTTGAAAAAGACGCTTTACTTGGTTTCGCAAAAGGCCTTGGTAGTGTCGAAAGATTATTTGCCAATGTATCGACATTGATGATGTTTGATGATCATGATGTCACCGATGATTGGAACTTAACCGCAGGATGGGAGCAGGCTATTTATCAGCACCCAGCTAGCCGACGCATAGTAAATAATGGCCTGATTAGTTATTGGTTAATGCAAGGAATTGGTAATGATGCGGGCGCTAACTCGTTGTCTTTATTGCCAAGTTTTAAGCAGAGTTTAAAGAAGCAGAGTTGGCATTTTAAAGACTTTGATAAGCTAATACTTAATTTTAACCATTGGCATTATGAGCTTAATACCATACCCAAAGTTGTGGTGCTCGATACCCGAACCCATCGCTGGCGTAATGAACAAAACTTCAATGAACCATCTGGCCTACTTGATTGGGAAAGGCTAACGGAATTAGAAGAAAGCTTATTGTCTCACGATAAAGTGATTATTGTATCTCCAGCACCGGTGTTTGGTGTTAAATCAATTGAAGCAATCCAAGCTATTTTTAATTTTTGTGGGCAACCTTTGCTAGTTGATGTTGAAAACTGGATGGCCCACGAAGGTTCCGCTAAAAAGCTACTTGATACTTTCCGCCGTGAAGATACACCAAAAGAAACCTTGATACTCTCTGGTGATGTACATTATTCATTTTGTTTTTCAGTGCAAAAACGCTTTGGCAAACATAAAAACCGCATTTGGCAGTTAACCGCCAGTGGTATTAAAAATGAGTTTCCTCGCAAGCTCATTAATGTACTCGATAAGCTAGATTCGATTTTATATGCCCCAAAAAGCCCACTTAACTTTTTTACTAAACGTTGGCAGATGGAAGTTGATAAACACCAAACCATGGGTGAAGGGCAAAAGTATTTGGTTAGTAATGCAGCTATCAGTTTGATAGAGCTCAATGATGGTTTGCTCGCAAAATATGAACTAATTCATGCTGACAACCAAATTACAGAATTCGATTTAAACACACATTAATCGAATACTCAGAATAAAAAAACGCCCAGAACGAATCCGCATTGTTCTGGGCTTAGGGGTGGCTCGTGCGAGCCTGCGCTAACTATAAAAAAACACCTTCTAAATTCAGTAGGGAGAAGTAGAAAGTACTTTTAAGTGTAGTTAATTAGCAGGAAATTGCACGGTAAATGTACAAATTTTATACTAGTTTAAAATCAGCCTGTTACGGCTTTTTACCTAAAAAGGTGCCTACTTTATACAAGCCTTATGCGCAACTTATACCCAAGTTATCAACTGGGCATTTTGTACTAAATCACGTGGTAATGAGTTCTTAATTTTATTCTTTTGCCACTTACCAAGGCCTACCGGACAGCCACATAACATTAACACTACTTCACCATTATCTTGAGTTGGTTTTTCGAGCCGAATATCTTTACCGTTAAAGTAATCGTTTGCTTGGCAAGCAGACATCTCAAAGGTATTTTTATCGCAATCTTGGCCAAATACGGTGGCAAATTCATGCGCTAAGCGAACCCCACCTTTGTGAATTACACCAAGTTGAATACCTAAACGTGAGTATTTAATTTTATCTTGCAGTTCATCAAAGCCATCAGGAAACAACCAAAGCTCTTTATCACGCTGCATTAAGGTGCCTTTAAGTGATTTTAGACCGAACTGTTTTTTAATTGTTTGCATAAACGCTTGGCTTTGCTTTTTATCAAACTCAGCAAACGGAAATGCGCCTTTCTTAACTTTTTGATTGGGGTTATCGCTTGACGCTATTTTCTTAAATTTAGCGATGAAGAAACCTTCACTATCGTAAGTTTGCGGCCAAACGTGCAAATAACCTTCGCTGGTTGTCGCTTTATCTGCGCCATCGAACAGGCTATCGAGTGATTGTACTTCGATGCAATCAGGGAACTCAGCTAATAGATATTCGCACACTTGTTGGTTTTCAAGGGGTGTTAAAGTACAGGTCGAATAAACTAATGTGCCGCCGGGTTTTAGGGCGTAAAAGGCACTTTTGATGAGTGCTTTTTGCACAGCAGCAATATCAATATTAGATTCGATTGACCAATTCTTTAGGGCGTCTGCATCTTTACGAACCGTGCCTTCACCTGAGCACGGGGCGTCTAGCAAAATACTGTCGAAGCACTCATACATGTAATCTCCAAAGATCACACCATCAAAATGTGATAACGCACAGTTACCAACACCCATACGTTTGAGGGTTGCTGCCAATACTTTTAAGCGAGACGATGACAATTCATTGGCAACTAACACGCCACTATTATCCATCATGGCAGCGATTTGTGATGTTTTTGAACCTGGTGCCGATGCCATATCTAATACCGTATTGCCTTGCTCAACCTCGGCTCTCAGTGCAACCGGCGGCAGCATTGAGCTGGCTTCTTGTACATACATAGCGCCACTTAAGTGTAAATCGGTATTACCGATTGCAAGGGCTTCTTCTTCCTCACTTGGACGTGTTAACCAGAATCCTTCTTCGCACCATGGAATTGCTGTTAACTCCCATCCTTTATTGGCGCATTGACGCTGAAATTCTGAGACTGACATTTTTAATGTATTTACGCGAACTGAGCGTCTAAGTGGGCGACGACAAGCTGCAATAAAGTCGTCTAATGATAAATGTTCAGGAAGGTAGCTTTTTACATCATCAATAAATGAATCTGGAATATATGTATTAGCGTCCACTAAATGGCTCTCACGTCACGTAATAATAGGCGGATCATACCATTTATAGCGCTGTCAGGGGATATTTTTAGCTTTTTACGAGCGATATTAAAGTGTCGACAAATTGCCGATATAAATGTATTTTATAGTCATTATTTTTGATAAATATCATTTTATGTCGACATTTTGCTGGTTTTTTAGTCTATTTTTCCGATCGCAAGGTTGACAGATTCGATGATAGGGCGCATAGTGAACTCACAAATTGTCGACAATCTTAATTTAGTACTTAAATAGACCTATTTATGACAGAGCAAAAAGCCAACGATAACTACAACGATATCACGATAACAACGGCATCAGACCAAGTGTTTGTCGACATGCGTCGTGAAATTGTACAAGGCACCATTGAGCAGGGTAGCAAAATTTCTGAGCCAGAACTTGCTAAACGCTATGGTGTAAGCCGTGCCACCCTTCGCGAGGCGCTAAATCGTTTAGAGAGCTGTTATTTGGTCGAGCGTAAAGCCAATGTTGGTTGCCGTGTAGTCGCACTGACCGCTGAGCGTTTAATCGAAGTCTATCAGGTACGTAGTGCCCTTGAGGGGCTCGCTTGTCGGTTAGCTGCCGACAACATGGAACCTGAAGAAGTGCAGGGTTTAAAGCAGTTATTGAACCAGCACTTACAAACACAGCGTGTAAAAGAAGGTGAATCATACTACCAAGAAGCGGGCGACCTTGATTTTCATTATCGCATTATAAAAGGGTCGAAAAACGCACATTTAATTCATCTTTTATGCAATGAGTTGTACCAGTTAATTCGTATGTACCGTGTACAAATGGGTATGGTTGGGCCACGTGTATCAAAAGCATTTGATGAACACTTGGCTATTATTAATGCCATTGAAAACCATGACGGTGAATTAGCCGAAATGCTTATGAAACGCCATATCAGCGCGTCTCAGGCAAATATTCAGACTAAGTTTGACTTACTCGCAGCAAAAAATCAGTAGCGCCGTAGTTAAACAGTCACAATTTAGATTTAAAAATAGAGTCAGCCAAAGAGCTGAAACCGTTCAAAGATAGGAGTTATCCAATGTCAGCAGGATTAAAGTTCAAACAGGCAATTGCCAACAACAAGCCATTGCAAGTGGTTGGCACAGTCAATGCGTACTGCGCAATGATGGCAGAAAAAACAGGTCACCAAGCACTTTACCTCTCAGGTGCGGGTGTTGCTAACGCGTCATACGGCATGCCAGATTTAGGTATGACTAGCCTAGATAACGTACTTGAAGATATTCGTCGAATTACCAGCGCTACCGACTTACCGCTTCTTGTAGATGCTGACACAGGTTGGGGTGGTGCATTTAATATTGCTCGTACCGTTAAAGAAATGACCAAAGCGGGTGCTGCGGGCTTTCATATTGAAGACCAAGTAGCACAAAAACGTTGTGGTCACCGTCCTAATAAAGAAATCGTGTCTAAAGATGAAATGGTTGACCGAATTAAAGCTGCGGTTGATGCCAAAACTGACAGTGATTTTTACATCATGGCGCGTACTGACGCATTCCAAAAAGAAGGCTTAAATGCAGCGATTGATCGCGCTGCAGCATGCGTTGAAGCGGGCGCAGACGCTATCTTTGCAGAAGCTGTACATGATTTAGCAGATTACCAAGCGTTTGCTAAAGCGTTAAATGTGCCAATTCTTGCGAATATCACTGAATTTGGTCAAACACCGCTCTATACAAAAGAGCAGTTAAGCGAAGTTGGTGTTGAAATTGTACTTTATCCATTAAGTGCATTTAGAGCCATGAACAAAGCAGCGCTTAATGTGTATTCGTCTATTCTTAACGAAGGCTCACAACAAAGCCAATTAGACAACATGCAAACACGTGCAGAATTATATGAGTTTTTAGATTACCACTCATATGAAAACACACTCGATAACCTTTTCTCAGCTAAAAAATCATAACGACAACATATAAGGAGAACACTCATGGTAGATAAAGCATTAGGCGGCGCAGGTTTACGTGGTCAAGTAGCAGGTGAAACAGCACTGTGTACAGTAGGTAAGTCAGGTTCAGGTTTAACTTATTGTGGTTATGATATTAGTGAATTAGCAGATAAAGCGCAGTTTGAAGAAGTGTCTTTTTTACTGTCGCGTGGTGAATTACCAACAGAATCTGAGCTTACTGAATATAAAGCAAAGCTAAAATCACTACGTGGTTTACCTGAAGCACTAAAAACAGTGCTTGAAAACATCCCTAAAGACGCACACCCAATGGATGTAATGCGCACCGGTTGTTCTATGCTAGGTAACCTAGAAATGGAGCAAGATTTCTCACAAGCGAATGATGCGATTGACCGCCTAGTTGCCGTATTCCCAAGCATTATTTGTTACTGGTATCGTTTTAGTCATGACGGCGTTCGTATCGACACTGAAACTGATGATGATTCGGTAGGTGCACACTTTTTACGTTTATTACATGACAAAGCACCATCAGCACTGTTTGAGCAAGTAATGAATGTGTCTTTAATTCTTTATGCTGAGCATGAGTTTAATGCATCGACATTCACTGCGCGTGTGTGTGCATCGACATTGTCGGATATTCATTCTTGTGTAACGGGTGCTATCGGTAGCTTACGTGGTCCACTGCATGGCGGTGCAAACGAAGCCGCTATGGATATGATTGAAGGCTTCACAAGCCCAGATCAAGCTGAAGATGCACTGATGGGTATGCTTGAGCGTAAAGACAAGATCATGGGCTTTGGTCACGCTATCTACCGCGAATCAGATCCACGTAACGTGATCATCAAAAAATGGTCAGAAAAACTGGCTGCAGAAGTGGGTGACGATGTTCTTTATCCAGTGTCTGTTCGCTGTGAAGAAGTTATGTGGCGTGAAAAGAAATTATTCTGTAATGCTGATTTCTTCCATGCATCTGCGTATCACTTCATGGGTATTCCAACTAAGTTATTCACGCCAATTTTCGTGATGAGCCGAGTTACAGGTTGGACAGCACACGTGAAAGAGCAACGTGCTAACAACCGTATTATTCGACCAAGTGCAGATTATACGGGCCCAGAAGCGCGCAGCTATACGCCAATTTCTGAGCGTTAATCGTTAATTAAATCAGTGATAGGGGTAGCTTAGCTGCCCCTTTATGAAGGGGCGAAATAAATACAAAAACAATCAGCCTTCCTTTGTTCACCGTCACCAAGTACAAGTAGAATCATCATGAATACAAATTTTAGAAAACCATTAGCAGGCACAGGAGTAGATTACTTTGATACTCGCGCTGCTGTTGATGCAATTAAACCGGGCAGCTATGCCACACTTCCTTACACATCGCGAGTACTTGCCGAAAACTTAGTTCGTCGCTGTGAACCTGAAATGCTAAATGATGCACTGTCGCAATTGATTGACCGTAAGCGTGATTTAGATTTTCCATGGTTTCCTGCGCGAGTTGTGTGTCACGATATCTTAGGTCAAACAGCGTTAGTTGATTTAGCAGGTCTGCGTGATGCTATTGCTGCAAAAGGCGGCGATCCTGCAAAAGTGAACCCTGTGGTACCAACACAGTTAATTGTTGACCACTCATTAGCGGTTGAACACGCAGGTTTTGAACCGGATGCTTTTGAAAAAAACCGTGCTATTGAAGATCGTCGTAATGATGACCGTTTTCATTTTATCAATTGGACGAAAACAGCATTTAAAAATATTGATGTGATCCCGCCGGGTAACGGCATTATGCATCAAATCAATTTAGAGAAAATGTCACCGGTGATCCAAAACCGCGATGGCGTGGCATTCCCAGATACACTAGTTGGTACTGATAGCCATACACCTATGGTCGATGCATTAGGTGTTATTGCTGTAGGCGTGGGTGGTCTTGAAGCTGAAAGCGTGATGCTTGGCCGAGCGTCTTACATGCGTTTACCTGACATTGTTGGGGTTGAGCTAACAGGCAAACCACAACCGGGTATTACTGCAACTGATATCGTATTAGCGATCACCGAGTTTTTACGCAATGAAAAAGTTGTGTCGACCTACCTTGAATTTTATGGTGAAGGTGCCGATGCACTTACCCTAGGTGACAGAGCAACTATTTCTAATATGACGCCAGAGTTTGGCGCAACAGCTGCGATGTTCTACATTGATGACAACACACTTGATTACCTACGCTTAACAGGTCGCGAAGAAGAGCAGGTTAAACTAGTCGAAACTTACGCAAAAGAAACCGGTCTTTGGAGCGATAGCCTTAAAACGGCAGAATATGAGCGTGTGTTAACCTTTGATCTGTCATCAGTTGGTCGCAATATTGCGGGCCCATCGAATCCACATCGCCGTGTTGCAACAAAGGACCTTGATAAAGCGGGTATCACTGGCATCGTTGAAAATGAAGAAGGCTTAATGCCAGATGGCGCCTGTATCATTGCAGCAATCACAAGTTGTACTAATACCAGTAACCCACGCAATGTAATTGCCGCTGGTTTACTTGCGCGCAATGCTAACGCTAAAGGGTTAACCCGTAAGCCATGGGTTAAAACATCACTGGCACCGGGTTCTAAAGCGGTTAAATCTTACTTAGAAGAAGCAAATTTATTACCTGAACTCGAGCAACTTGGCTTTGGTATCGTTGGCTTTGCATGTACGACCTGTAATGGCATGAGTGGTGCGCTTGATCCAAAGATTCAGCAAGAAGTGATTGACCGTGACTTATATGCAACAGCTGTACTTTCGGGTAACCGTAATTTTGATGGCCGTATTCACCCTTATGCTAAACAAGCATTCTTAGCTTCACCACCACTGGTTGTTGCTTATGCCATTGCTGGTACTATTCGCTTTGATATCGAAAAAGATGTATTAGGGTACGATCAACAAGGCAACGAAATTCGCTTAATGGATTTATGGCCATCAGATGAAGAAATTGATGCAGTGATCAAACAAAGTGTTAAACCTGAACAATTTAAAAAGGTTTACGAGCCAATGTTTGATTTAAGTGTTGATTACGGTGAAGACAACGATCCGCTTTACCAATGGCGTCCACAAAGTACTTATATTCGCCGTCCTCCTTATTGGGAAGGTGCATTAGCGGGTGAACGTTCGCTTAGTAATATGCGTGCATTAGCGGTACTGGGTGACAACATCACCACTGACCACTTATCGCCTTCAAATGCGATTTTAGCGTCAAGTGCAGCTGGCGAGTACTTAGCTAAAATGGGCCTCCCAGAAGAAGATTTTAACTCGTATGCAACTCACCGAGGCGACCATTTAACTGCACAGCGTGCAACATTCGCTAACCCTAAGTTATTGAATGAAATGGTTAAAGAAAATGGTGAAGTGAAGCAAGGTTCATACGCTCGTATTGAACCAGAAGGCAAAGTGACACGTATGTGGGAAGCAATCGAAACCTACATGCAGCGTAAACAACCGCTTATCATTGTGGCAGGTGCCGATTATGGTCAAGGCTCATCACGTGACTGGGCTGCAAAAGGTGTACGCCTTGCAGGTGTTGAAGTGATTGCAGCGGAAGGCTTTGAGCGTATTCACCGCACTAACTTAATTGGTATGGGTGTACTACCGCTAGAATTTAAAGCTGGCACTACGCGAACTACATTAGGTATTGATGGCAGTGAAACCTTTAGTGTGAAAGGTGAGCCAACACCAGGTGCAACCCTGACCTTAGTGATCACCCGTGCCAATGGTGAAACCGTTGAAGTACCAATGACGTGTCGTTTAGATACCGCTGAAGAAGTGTCAATTTATTCAGCTGGTGGTGTACTACAACGTTTCGCGCAAGATTTCTTAGAATCTGAGGAGCACTAAGTAATGGCGTTTAAACCACAAATTAAGGTGCCAGCGACCTATATGCGTGGCGGCACCAGTAAAGGGGTGTTCTTTAACTTAACTGATTTACCTGAGCCTGCCCAAGTGGCAGGTGAGGCGCGCGATAACCTGTTATTGCGTGTAATTGGCAGCCCCGATCCTTATCAAAAACAAACTGATGGCATGGGCGGCGCAACGTCAAGCACCAGTAAAACGGTGATTTTATCGAAAAGCGCTAAAGCTGATCACGATGTCGATTATCTGTTTGGTCAAGTGGCTATCGATAAAGCGTTTGTTGATTGGAGTGGTAATTGCGGCAATTTAACTTCAGCAGTCGGGGCCTTTGCTGTGTCGAACGGCCTTGTTGATGCCAACAAAATTCCAGAAAACGGCGTTGTCGAAGTTAAAGTATGGCAAGTCAATATTAGTAAAACCATCATAGTGCATGTGCCAATTACAAATGGTGAAGTACAAGAAACTGGTGATTTTGAGCTTGATGGTGTGACATTCCCTGCCGCTGAAGTGAAACTTGAATTTATGGACCCTGCAGATGGCGAAGGGGCATTATTCCCAACAGGTAACTTAGTCGATGAACTAGACGTGCCAGGCATTGGTATGTTGTCTGCGACCATGATCAATGCGGGTATTCCAACGGTTTTCATTAACGCCAGTGAAGTTGGCTATGATGGTACAGAGCTGCAAGAAGCCATTAACGGTGATGTATCTGCGCTTGAAAAATTAGAAACTATTCGTGCTTACGGAGCATTGAAAATGGGGCTAATTTCTCATATTGATGAAGCAAAAGCACGTCAACATACGCCAAAAGTAGCTTGGGTTGCACCAGCTAAAACTTATCATGCGTCAAGCGGTAAAGTTGTTAGTGATACTGATATTGATTTAGTGGTACGTGCTATGTCGATGGGTAAATTACACCATGCGATGATGGGCACAGCTGCGGTTGCTATTGGTACTGCAGCTGCTATTCCTGGCACCTTGGTTAACCTTGCTGCAGGCGGTGGCGAGCGTCAGGAGGTAAACTTTGGTCATCCTTCTGGTACTTTAAAAGTGGGTGCCGCTGCAACGCTTGTTGATGATAAATGGCAAGTCACAAAAGCAAGTATGAGCCGGAGTGCTCGTGTGTTAATGGAAGGCTGGGTTAGAGTGCCCGAGTAGTAATCTATAGCGTACTGATATGCTCAAAATAAAGCGGCGGTTACGCCGCTTTTTCTAATCCGTAGCACTGTTGTTTCATGCCTTCAATAAACTCATCAAACTTGCCGCTTTGTTGCATCATCTCTATTTCATCATTCAAATCTTGTAAAACTTTTTGCCAATGCGGTGTTGATTTACTGACAGAGTAATAAAGTGCTTTGTATTCAAGTTTTGGTTCTAGTGCGACCAGTGATTCTAATATTTGTCGTTTACCCTTAATTGATAACTCAGATTTATGAACGCTGGCTTTTAACACTTCAAGATCTGCCACAATCAGGCTTACACGATTACTTAATAAGAGGTGTATTAATTGATACTCATTATTTGCCACGATTGTATCGATTTCTTTGTTATCGATCATGGCATCTAATTCTTTGGTGTTTTTATATGAGCGTACGACTCCAATAGGCAGGTCTTTTACTGAGTTTAAGTCTCCATTGAAAGGGATTTGGTTTCCTTTTAACGCCACGAAAGATAGATCTCCTCCCGGGATTGCATGACTTAAAGCGAGTAAATCGTTACGGGTTTTATCTAAAAAGTTATCAGAAATCACATTACTTTCAATGAAGTACTCAGGAAAGAGAATATCGGCTCGGCCTAATTCAGCTTCTCTAACTGCACGAGCCCAAGGGTAAAAACTAATATGAACGCCGTAGCCTTTTTCAAGAAGAGCACTGACCGTAAATTGGAAAAGCCAACCTTTATTACATAAGTTTTCGTCTATATAAGGGGGCCAATCGAGGGTAACGAGCTTTAGAACGTGTTTGGCATCTAGGTTATAACCGTACCCGCCATTAAAGCGTACCGCTTGCTCTGTAATAAATTCGCCATCCATTTCATAAGTAACAGGAGTAAGGTTAGCAATAGCTTGATATGAAAAAAATAAAAATAACGCTGCAAACAGTTTCATATAGTATTTAAGTTTTGTTATTTACATATAGCTTAGTCTTTTGCTGTAAATATACAACCTAATCACTTGAACAATATACCTCTAAGCTGTGGCTTAAATCTAATTCATATCGTTGACAGGGTATTCGCAACATAGTAGATTTCGTCGGGTGTGGCGAAGTGTTACACCGCTTTAAGGACGACCTTAAAGTTGTGATTTTAATTCGGGGACGACCCCATAAAGAGGTCGACCATGAATTGGATCTTACTTATTACTGCCGGCTTACTTGAAGTCGCTTGGGCTTATGGCCTAAAACAATCAAACGGTTTTACTAAACCACTCATTTCATTCTTTACAATTTTAACTATGGCTGCGAGCTTTTATTGCTTAAGTGTGACGCTTAAATCATTACCACTTAGTTTGGCTTATGCCGTTTGGGTAGGTATTGGTGTAATTGGGTCTGCAATACTAGGTATGACGCTACTAGCAGAAGGCGTGAGTCTATTAAAAATAGCCAGCTTACTGCTGATTGCCCTTGGAATTATTGGTTTGAAATTAGCCAGTTAGATTTTTTATCTCTGAAAATAATTAAGTAATATTTCGGATTGGTATTAAATAAAAATCCGATAGGCTGTCGCTCTATCGGATTTTGGTCCTGATCAAATGTAATTTGGGATTTATTACTTAGTGTAATTTCTTATAATCAACGACCCGTTGCTGTTGTACACCTAAGCCTTCAATGCCTAGGGTTACAACATCACCATCGTTCAAATAAATTGGCGGAGTTTGCCCTAAACCAACTCCCGGTGGAGTGCCTGTAGAGATAACATCGCCTGGTTGTAGGCTCATAAATTGGCTGAGATAGCTAACAATAAACGCAGGATCAAATACCATGGTTTTAGTATTACTATTTTGGAATTGGGTATCGTTTACTTTTAACCACATATCTAAATTAAGTGGATCAGCAATCTCATCTTTGGTTACTAGCCAAGGACCAAGTGGACCAAATGTGTCACAGCCTTTACCCTTATCCCATTGGCAGCCACGCTCTAGTTGAAAGTTACGCTCAGATACATCATTACAAACACAATAACCAGCTATGTAGTCATTGGCATTTTCAACATTGACATAGGAGGCGTGCTTACCAATGACGATGGCAAGTTCAACTTCCCAGTCTAATTTTTCGCTGTTTTTAGGTTTGATAATATTATCGTTAGGTCCACTGATGGCGCTGGTGGCTTTACTGAATACTTCAGGCTCCTTTGGGATTGCCATGCCAGATTCTGCAGCATGATCTGCGTAGTTCAAACCAATGCAAATGAACTTACCAACGTTAGCAACGCATGCGCCGATTCTTACTGACTCATCTACAATAGGCAGTGATGTAAGGTCTAAGCTTTTTATTTTTTCTAGGCTCTCAACTGAAAGAGCGGCTCCATTAACATCATTAATAATGCCACTTAAGCAACGAATTTTACCGTCACCATCTATAATACCGGGTTTTTCTTGGCCTTCAGGGCCATATCTGAGTAGTTTCATAATGATTCTCTTTACTTCAGTTAATTATTAAGTGTGACGAAACCGCCATCAATCGGGAAATTACTGCCTGTTATAAATGCAGCGTCGTCTGAGCATAAGTAATCAACAAGTCCTGCGATTTCTTCAGGTTTACCCATGCGACCAATAGGTTGGCTTTTTGAGAGCTTTTCAAACATCTCAGCCTGATTATCTGGGTAGCTTTGTGCTAAAAAGTTATCAACAAAAGGGGTATGAACACGACCAGGGGCAATACAGTTACAACGAATACCGTATGATAAATAATCTTTTGCTACAGAGTAGGTCATGGTTAAAACGGCACCTTTAGTCATTGAATAGGCAAACCTATCGGCAATTCCTACGGATGAAGCAACAGATGCTAGGTTAATGATGACGCCGCTCTGTTTTTCTTTCATGCTTGCAATGGCTGCATTTATACAGTTATAAACACCTTTAACATTGATGTTGTAGAGTCTGTCTAAGTCTGACTCTGTGGTATTTTCGATATTGCCAATGTGGGCTATACCTGCATTGTTTATCAGAATATCAATGGCATAGTGTTTTTTTATAGTTGCAAACAACTCTGCAACTTGTTGATGGTTCGCTACATCCACTGCAAATGCTTGTGCAGATCCACCGTTTTCATTTATTTCTTGCATCACTGTATTTGCAGCATCGATATTTAAATCAACAACAAGAATATGCATATTCCGTTTCGCTAAACGTAAACAGATACTTCGACCTATTCCGCTACCACCTCCTGTTACTAAGGCTATTTTTTTTGAGCTTTGCTGATTCATAATGTGTCCTTAAAAGGTGTGATTAGAGTAACTTATAAAAATTTCGCGCATTTTCTGACCATATCAACTGCCGTTCTGCTTTAGGCAATTCATTGATCAATGCCTGACTAATGTCATGCCACAAATCATAACTGCCATTCATGTTGACAACAGGCCAATCACTTCCCCAAAGAATTCTTTTCGGACCAAACAATTGATAAATGAGCTGAAAATATTGACGATAAATAGCAACATCAACACAATCTGTTGCAGCTTGTGTCATTAGTCCTGAAAACTTAATAGAAACATTTTCTAACTCTGCCAAGCAGGTTAACTGGTGTTGCCATTTCGTTGACATAGGTTTTGTTAAGTCAGGTTTAGCAAGGTGGTTAACTACAATATTTAATTGTGGATAGCGCTTTGCAATTGATATTATCTGCTCAAGATGTATATCAAGTATGAGTGCATCAAATGTAAGGCTGTTGTTTGCTAAAAAGTCAAAAATAGCAGCAAAATCGTCATTGAGTATCCAGTCAGGGTCGTCAATATCTTGCAACATTGGACGAATACCTTTGAAATAGGGATTTTTACTTAATGACGCTAAATGAGAAATGACATCGTTGGCTTGAAAATCAACCCAACCGACGACACCTGCTATGAAATCAGTTTTTTGAGCTAGCTCGAGCAAGAAGTATGTCTCATCTATTGAATCTGCAGCTTGAACCACAATTGTGCTCGTTATGCCATATAACTCTAATGCTGGAGCTAGTAATTCAGGCAAATGATCTTTATAGAGACAAGTAAAGTCAGAAGTTAGCCAGTTATAGTCTCCTCGGCTTAATTGCCAAAAGTGTTGATGGCTATCTACTTTTTCTATTATTGAGCTAGATGTTGATTTCATAATTACGCTCATTACATCGGTACTGGGGCATTTTCAGCAAGTAACTGTTCAGATTTTAAATCTTGCCAAAATGCACAAGGGATCACTTCATTAAATAGCTGTACAGTTTTTGCAACTCGCTTTGCATTGCCAAGGCCTGGAATAACCGATGCAACTGCCTGGTGTGCAAGCGGAAATTGCAGTGCAGCAGCTGCGAGAGTGACATTATGGTCTATACAAATTTGCTCAATTTTATCTACTTTTAAAATTACTTCTTTAGGGGCAGGGTTGTAGTTATAAAAGGGCGTTTTGTTAGTGCGAACGCCAGTTGCTAATATGCCCGAGTTGTAAGGACCGCCGAGAATTATCGACGTACCATTTGTAATGCATTGAGGAAGAAACTCGTTGACTGGTTCTTGTTCAAGTAATGAGTATCGGCCGGCTAATAAAAAACAATCAAACTGGCCAATATTCATGGCTCGCTGACAAATTTCTACTTCGTTTACACCTAAACCAATCGCTTTGATTTGTCCGCTACTTTTAAGTTCATCAAGTGCTCTATAACCACCTTGCTCGAACTGCATAAAATAAAATGAATCTCTATCTCCATGAGTATCTCTGCCAAGATCATGAACCAGAAGAATATCAATTTCAGCGAGCCCTAAACGTTGCTGACTATCCTCAAATGAGCGCATAATGCCATCGTAGCTGTAGTCATATTGAGCATCAAAAGGCATCGGAGTAGCAAAACCATGGCGAAGCTGCGTTACATCCGCTTTCGCGTCTGGTTTAATGAGTCTTCCAACTTTTGTGGATAATATATAATCCTGTTTTGGAAGTTCCCTTAGTGCATCTCCCACTCGACGTTCACTTAGTCCTGCACCATAACGCGGAGCTGTATCAAAATAGTTGATACCTATATCAATAGCCGATGATAAAGTGTTTTTAGCTTCTTCATCACTGACTGGTTGATATAAATTACCCATAGACGCAGCCCCAAAACCTAACGTTGATATATTTAGGTTTGTGTTACCAAGTTGACGAGTGTTGAAAACGTTTTTCATAATACTCCTACCATATTGTTCAGCTATTTAACTAGGAAGCTAGGTAAGTCCGTTACTTTTTCACAGCCTAATTGGTTCATTATCTGCGTTACCTGCATCATCAATGCATTAATGGTATGAATGCCTCCTTTATCACCTAATGCGCCAACGCCATATACAAAAGGTCTACCCAGAAAAGTAAAATCTGCTCCACTTGCTAGGGCACTCACAATATTAGTGCCGCTTCGTAAACCGCTATCCATAAATATCTTCATGTCTTTTGAATACTTAGATGCGATAGTTTGTAGTGGTTTTACTGGTGATTCACCTGCATCAAGTTGTCGACCACCATGATTAGAAATTACGACAGCATCAGCGCCAAGTTCTATAGCCGATTTCACATCTTGTTCACTAATTAATCCTTTTATTACTAATGGCCCTTGCCACATATCTCGTATAGGCTTTAGTCCCTCAATATCTACACGGCCCATAACCGTTTTATTCATAAATGCTGCAAGTTCATCGGTTGGCATGTCTTTAGGCATATAGGGTTTTAGGGTTTGCATTTCAGGCTTGCCGGCAAGCGCTGTTTCGTAAAACCAACGGGGTCTACTTAGCATTTGCATGATGTTTGAAAGTGTCATTTTAGGTGGCATCGCCAAACCATTGCGGATATCTCTTGGGCGATAGCCAAATGTTGGCACATCAACTGTGACAACCAATACAGGGTAGTGTGCTGCTTTTATGCGACTTAATAGATCTTTACGAATGCTCTCATCTGTTGGGTTGTATAATTGGAACCAAGCATGACCCTCAGACACTTCTGCAATACGCTCAAGGCTAGATGACGAAACAGTACTTAATACATAAGGGATGTTTTTTTCAGCGGCAGCTTTAGCCAGTATCTCAGGCGCTTTTGGCCACATTAGGCCTTGCAAACCAACGGGTGCAATTCCAAAAGGAGCTGAGTAGGTGTGGCCAAATAGTTCAACGGATTGATCGCTGCCAGAAAAGGGCTTTAATAATGTACTACGCAATTGTACAGCATTGATCTCGTCTCGATTTCGCTGAACACTTCGCTCTTCCATACAGCCACCTTCAAGGTAGTCAAATGCAAAGCGTGGTATGCGTTGTTTGGCTTTTTTCTTGAGGTCCGCTATATCAGGGTATTTATGATTAAAGTAATTATTCATGATGATGTCCTCTGCTCACATTAATTCAAGCAAGCAGGTCCTATGCTGTCGAATGTTTTATAAGTTAACAAAAATTCCTGATGTCCCATTTGTTCAGATTTACTTTGTTCACCACTTGCAATGCGGACAATAAGATCAAAGATTTCATCTCCCACTTGCTCTACCGTTTTCTGACCTTCGATAATACTTCCAGCATTTATATCCATGTCATCACTTAAGTTTTTGTATGTTTCAGGGTTTGCGCAGATTTTAATTACTGGCGAAATAGCTGAACCAACAACGGAGCCACGACCGGTTGTAAATAATGTGATGTGGGCACCTGATGCAATCATTTCGATGATTTCTTGATTATCAGAAATGTTTGGAAATCCAAATTTAGGGTCACCATCAGGGACTACATCCATCAAGAATAAGCCTTTTTTGTGGGGCTCTTCACCCGGTTTAATAATGCCATTAATTAACGAGCCACCTGACTTAGCATAAGCTCCCATTGATTTTTCTTCTTGTGTTGTTAAGCCACCCTCTGCATTACCTGGAGCAAAGCTGCCATAGCCCATTTTTGTGTAATATTTCTCAGCTTTTATGACACAAGATACAAGCTTGTCTGCAAGGTCTTTCGATTCGGCCCTTTGCGCCATTATTTGCTCGCAGCTCACAAGTTCGCCGGTTTCTTCAAAAATGCAGGTTGCATTTTGCGTAATTAAACGGTCGAAACACTTACCAACTGCAGGGTTTGCGCTGATACCACTGGTGCCATCTGAACCACCACAGATTGTGCCAATAACTAATTCATCAAGCGTCATATCAACAACAGGGCATGAAGAAATTTGTTCTAGCATAGCCGCAGCTTCTTGAACCCCTTTATCAATGGTGTTTTTTGTTCCGCCGTTATTTTGAATAACAAGCGTACTAACGGGTCGACCAGACTGACTGATAGCTTCACTTAAGTGTTCACGGTTGAACCCTTCACATCCCAAAGAAACGAGTAACACACCGCCAACATTAGGGTGGGTACACAGTTTAGTCATCATAGAAAGTGCATAATTGTTTGGATAGCAGCCAGGAAAGCCAATAAGTTGGATGTCTTGGTTATTTGACTTATTAACGATTGTTCTTGCCACATGGTGTGCACATTCAACTAAGTAGGCTACAACCACAGTGTTACGAATACCTTTTTTACCATTACTTCTTAAATAGCCCTGCATATTAATCTCCACTAACTGAGTGCCTAGTGTGGCTTGCTATATAGTCACTCTTCATATTGTGAAGGTGCACATGCTGTCCTTTTTCAATATCGTCAGTGGCAGATCCGATAGGCACACCGTATTTTAAAATTTGTTCGCCTTTTTGAATTGCACGGCAGGCAACTTTATGACCAACAGTGACATCTGTATTTAGCGTTAGCTCATCATTTGCAATGGTGATCGCTTCACCAAGGTATGCAGCCTGACAACAAACAATGACGTTGTCTTGTTCATGCAGTAACACAAATTTATTTCCAGACATTCAATCCTCACAATTAAAGTTTGTTGGTACACTAGCAAATTATTTTAAATATGAATTGTTTTTTCATATTTAAAATATTTGTAATAATTAAACAAGTCAACATCTTTCTTTTGTCTCTAGCCACTGTCATTTGTTGCTAAAGCCAGGAACCTTTAAAAAAATAGTAAATAAACAATTGTTTTTTATAGACATATTTAAAATAATATTTTTCTTATATGAAATTTAATTGTATATATGAATTTATCGTGCAATCTTTTAAACATGAACTGTACTAAGCAGTTCGTATTAACAGCATCTAACTAAGAGCGTAATTAACAATGAACACATATCAATTAGGTACAAAAGAGGGAGGGGAAACTGCACCATTAATCGCAACGGATATGCTGATACCTTTTATTCTGGTTGCAGCACTTTTTCCTCTTTGGGGCTTTGCAAATGACATTACCAACCCGCTGGTAAAAGCGTTCAAAGATATTTTTCTAATTTCAAATGCACAGAGTTCTCTTGTGCAATTTGCTTTTTACTTAGGGTATGGAGTGATGGCTATTCCTGCCGCATTGTATATTCGGCGCTATTCGTATAAATCTGGGATACTACTTGGACTTGGGCTATATGCACTGGGTGCATTACTATTTATTCCTGCCAGTTATTACATGGAATTTAATTATTTTTTGGCTTCTTTGTGTATTTTAACCTGTGGATTGGCACTCTTAGAGACAACTGCAAATCCTTATATTTTATCAATGGGAGATGAGCGGACAGCCACAAAGCGGTTAAATTTAGCGCAAGCATTCAACCCTGTTGGTTCGTTGATGGGCATGTTTGTTGCTTCAACTATGATTCTAAATAAGCTTGAAATAGAACAGTTTAGAGCTGAAGAAAAATTACAACATCCAGAATATGCACATTGGCTCCCCGCAGTTGTTGATGAAAAGCTTACCGAAGCACTTTATACCTTTTCAAAAGAAGAACCATTTAATCATATGGCGATGCAGGCAGCTGATTTGGCGACAATACGCGACCCTTATGTGGTAATTGCGATGATTGTTATTGTCTTATTTTTTATCTATTTATTTTATCACTTGCCTAATACACAGGCTGGTAAAGTAAATCAAAGTGACAATAGCGCGAAGGAGGTTTTTGTAAAACTTATTAAAAATAAGCGCTATGTTGAAGGTGTGATTGCTCAAGTTTTTTATGTTGGTGCACAAATTATGTGCTGGACTTTTATTATCCATTACGGGATGACTGAAGTAGGCTTAACCGCTTCTGAAGCGCAGAATTACAACATTGTTGCTATGTGTGTTTTTCTGGCCAGTCGCTTTATTTGTACGTTTTTACTTAATTGGGTTAACGCCGCATTACTGCTGATGATCTTTGCAATTGCTGCAGCGAGTTTGACGTTTGCTGTCATTTTTACCGGGGGCATGCTCGGATTGTATTGTCTTATTGCTGTTTCGGGGTGTATGTCTTTAATGTTCCCAACAATTTATGGTATCAGTTTAGGCGGTTTAAAAGCCGATGCAAGTATCGCATCCTCAGGATTGGTGATGGCGATTGTCGGAGGAGCGCTAATGCCACCTCTACAAGGGCAGATGATTGATGCAGGGCCACTGATAAAGTCACTAAGTGCAGTACAAACCTCTTTTTTACTACCTTTAATTAGTTTTATGGTGATAGCTGTTTTTGCTTATCGCGTTAACTATATCCATAAAACATCAGTGGAGAAATGAAATGCAATATTGCTTAACATTAGAGCTAGAAAACAACGATGATTTAATAGCCGAATATGAGAAATACCATGCCCCGGGAAATGTATGGCCTGAAGTTGTAGCGGCAATCAAAGAAGTGGGTATAACGAACATGGCGATTCATAGGCTAGGCACACAATTAATTATGATACTTGATACCTGCGATGACTTTAGTTTTGAACACAAAGCCAGATTCGATGCTCAAAATAGTAAAGTTCAAGAATGGGAAGCATTAATGGAAAAGTTTCAAAAGGTTGATACGTCATCCAGTAAATCTGCTAAGTGGAAGCTTGTTGAGCGGATTTTTTCACTGGATGAACAAATAGCAGCTTATTAAATGGGTATGGCGCTTTTTCTCATAAATGAAACTAATGTATACTTTTGTAATCTGAGGAAATTTTATAGCTAGTCTCAAAAAACTAGTGAGTTATATTAAGGTGAATATCAGTGGAAAAAGAAACGGATTCTAAATCACGGAAAAAAGTGTATTCAGCTCCTGCGCTTGAAAAAGGATTGGATTTGCTTGAATTGCTGTCAAGTGAAGTAGACGGTCTCAATATCACGGATATCACAGCACGACTCGATCGTTCGGTCGGCGAGTTGTTTAGAATGTTGGCGGTATTAGAGCAACGTGGCTATATTGAAACGCCAGCGGGAAGTGATAGGCATAGATTAACCTTAAAGCTTTTTGGGCTAGCCAATCGGTTTCCACCTATTAAGCGTTTAACATCGCTAGCTAATCCTTTGATGCACAGATTATCTTATACCATAGAGCAATCTTGCCATTTAGTGATCTACTACGAAGGTAAAGGTCATGTTGTAGTGCAGCAAGATTCACCTTCGGCGCGTATCTTTAGCGTTAGACTTGGCGCTGAAGCACCCTTAGTAAATACCTGTTCAGGGCATTTATTGTTGGCGTTTTCTGAACTAGAAAAGCGTGATTTAATGCTAAGTCGTGTGCCAAGTGACCACCCACAAGCAAATTCTGAACAACTCGAGGATATAATCAATCGCGTTAAAAGTCAGGGTTATGAGAGTGTAATTAGTGCGCAAGCTCATGGAGTAAATGATATTGGTTATCCAGTGTTTGATGCAACAGGTCAAATCGCAGCGGCATTAGTTGTGCCATTTATTGATTTCACTGACGGCTCTCATACAACTGATATGGCAATGATCCACGAAAATATGCAGGTAACAGCTTTAGAGTTGTCGAAGCTATTAGGGTATGAGTGATCCCAATTATCAAATTAGAATATTTAGAATTGGTACGACTGAGTGGATTCGAACCACCGAGCTTTGGATCGGGCCATCAAGAGTGGTAGTGCGCTAACTAGCTGAGCTTTGAGATATTGTAAATTAGTAAATTAGTAAATTTAGAATTGGTACGACCGAGTGGATTCGAACCACCGACCCCTACCATGTCAAGGTAGTGCTCTAACCAACTGAGCTACGGTCGTACAGAAGTGTCAAAATCAAGAGTGGTACAACCGAGTGGATTCGAACCACCGACCTTTGGACCGGGCCATTAAGAGTGGTAGTGCTCTTTCCTTTGGTTATACCTAAATCATGGTACAACCGAGTGGATTCGAACCACCGACCTTTGGACCGGGCCATTAAGAGTGGTAGTGCTCTTTCCTTTGGTTATACCTAAATTATGGTACAACCGAGTGGATTCGAACCACCGACCCCTACCATGTCAAGGTAGTGCTCTAACCAACTGAGCTACGGTTGTATTTTGATTTAAAAAGTTGTCAGCTTGGCTAAACAACGGAGGCTAATATATAGCGACTGCTTGTGTGAATCAAGCAGCTTTAGCTATTTTTATGTTAAGTGCTGGTTTTTTACTCATAACGGACTAATTTCGCACGCTCGATAAAAACCTTGCCACCAAGTTACATGGCTTTTAGCAGAGCGCTTAAGATTCCGTAATATTGCCTCATTACTTTCGCTATCTACTAATGGGCTCATTTCAGTGTCACGCCATATTTGATGATAAAGTGGTTGTAGGGTTTCTAATCTTCCCACCAAGAATGATTGATAAGGTTGTAACTGCTCCAAATAAAACTTTTTAAACACATTACTTAGCGTTTGTGCTTTTTGTTTATTCTTGTTGGCAGGACAGAGTTCATCATTTGTGTACTGCATAAGCAGCTCTGTTAATTGTTGATTGTAATGTGTTTGGGCTCGAGCCGCCGAAATTAACAGCTTGTTGTATTTAAAACGGTTTAACACTTCAAGTTGGCTGATGATTTTATCGGGCTCTATATCGTTTATTTTGCCGGTATTAATTTGATTGTTTAATTTAGCAATCTGCTCCAATGCGCTCACGGTTTCGCTAAAACCTGACGTATTTTCATCAATATAAGTCGAACTTAGCTGCCAGCTTTGTTTAAACTCGGTTTCGTTGAACAGCATAGCTTTAAAGTAGTTGGCTAAGTTTGCTTGTTTTTTTGCTGCGGTGAGTTTTATTTTTTCAAACAGTTCATCTTGTTCATCAATGCGCTCTAAGCATTTATTTGCGTTTTGTATAAACTTAATTTGATAACTCAAAATATTAGCGGGTGTTGCCGTTTTGCCAAGCTGGTTATTGTGCTCAGCAATCAGAGTTACAAGCTTACACTGACGTAACTGGGCAAGTTCAAGCATGCCGATCGTTGCTTTGTATTCATCGTCATAAGCGAAGTGCTTAACAGTTAGCGTACTCGGTTTAGATAGCTTAAAACCTTCGGTTTTAAGCACGTTATTTAGTCTTTGCGCATAGGTGTGATTTACATCACCAGAAGAGGGTGTGCAGGCAATAAGTGCCACACACACTAGAGCTATAATAGAGTTTAGAAGGCTATTGGTTTTGCAAAAATGGTGCATGTTTAAATCGCCTATGAACAGTGAACATCAACATAATCGCTGCGGCACTTAACCCCACAATAATGCCTATCCAAAAGCCATGAGGGCCCATTGCTGGAACAATTAAATCTGTACGAGCAAGTACGAATCCAAGCGTAAATCCGATCAGCCAATATGAAACAAATGTTATGTAGCCAATAGGGGCTGTGTGCTTTAATCCACGTAAAATGCCGTTAGCTGAGACCTGTAAAGCGTCTGGCAATTGGTAGATGCAAGCCAATACCATAATTGAAGAGGCAAGTGCTAATACCTCAGGATTATCTGAATACAATTGGCTGATGATATCACGAGCAAAGAAAGTAATACTGGCTAGCATAAATGCAATTACAGCTGCCAGAATATAGCTAGTTCTTACTGCATTTCTTAATTGCTCAAAGTGCTGCTGACCAAATAAATTGCCAATACGTATACTTATCGCAATTGAGAGACTTAGTGGCATCATAAATAGCAAGGTGGTTACACTAGCTGCAATCTGATGGCCAGCGACTGCGACTGCACCTAAATGAGCTATAAATAAAGGAATACAAGCAAATAAGGTTACTTCAAAAAAGGTAGCAAGTGAGATAGGAATACCTACTTTGGTAATGATCCACATTGTTGAGAATTTTGGTAATGCAAAATTAGCGAGGAGTTCTTTAGCGTTCACTTTTTTACTGAAATGACAGTAAATGACTTGAGTTAGTGCCATAGAAGTAAATACAAGTGCTGTGGCTATACCGCATCCGGCACCACCGTAGGCATCAAACCCTAATTTACCGTGGATAAACACATAGTTTGCAGGAACATTTACAGCTAAACCGATTAGGCTGATATAGAAGGCTGGCTTTGTCATACCCATACCTTCAGTAATATTGCGATACACGCTAAATAGCAAAAAGCCCAGCATTCCCCATTTAACAAAGTAAATATATTGCTCAGCCAGAGATGTAATCGCAGCGCTGGTGTCCAGTTGATTTAATACGCTATCAGCAAAACCAGCGACTAAGACACCTATGAAACTGAGTATCAGTGCTAAATATAAGCCTTGTTGAAAATAATGACTAATTCCTTGTTTATCATTTGAACCTGAAAATTGCGCAATAATTCCTGTAAGCGCAAGTAAAATCCCTTGAAGGGCAAGCATTAATGGGTTCCAGATACCAGTTGCAATTGATAAAGCAGCTAAGTCAGTTGCGCTTACTTGACCTGCCATTACTGTATCAACCACAGTCATTAAAATAAGTGTAACTTGCGCCAAAAACACAGGGATGGCTAAAGAAATTAAGCGCTTGGCTTCCCAACTACAAAAAAGCATATAAAACACACAACTAAAAAAACAGACAAACATTGTAATCTATTCATAGATCAATAAAAATCGCAGTTATCTATTTAGTGAAGAAAAGAAGTGTTGCTATGTTTACCGGAATTGTACAAACCCAAGCTATTGTAAAAAAAGCGATTCACGAAGGTGGAATTTTACGACTTACTTTACAGGTAGCTAATGACTATGCTGATAACTTAACTGTGGGGGCGAGTATTGCTATTAATGGCTGTTGTTTGACAGTCGTGAGTTTTGAAAAACAATCAGCAGAGTTCAGTTTTATTGATTTTGATGTAATAGATGAAACACTAAGACTAACTAATTTAGGTGCATTAACTGAGCATGACACAGTAAATTTTGAGCGTTCAGTTACCTTTGGCACAGAATTAGGAGGGCATATTGTTTCTGGTCATATTCATTGTATGGCAGAAATTATTGCAATTAATCATGACCAAAATAATTGTAAAATGCACTTATCACTAGCAGCTGATTGGCAAAAATACGTACTCTACAAAGGTTTTGTTAGTGTGAATGGCGCAAGTTTGACCGTTGGCGAAGTTGATGAACAGGGCTTTTGGTTGCACCTAATCCCAGAAACACTCGCAATCACAAATTTAGATAAGTACAGTGTTGGTGATAAGCTTAATATCGAAGTTGATCAACAAACCTATACCATTATAAACACCGTAGAAAATTACCTATCCCAACAAGAACATAGCAAACGAGCAAATTAAAAAATTTGCTCGTCGTCGCTGTCAACGAAAAGTTCTAGTTTGTTGTGTGCGTAATCAATATGCATATTTAAGTGGATCGGGTTACAGCATGCGCTGCAATCTTCGTAGTAATCCTGGTCACCGTCGCTTGCATCAAGAGCAACATGTATATGGTGGCCACAATGAGGGCATGAAATACGTTGTGTGAAATGTTCTTTCATCAGCTTTTACCTTAATCAGGCATGCCTGAGTTCGTTAAATTGCAATCAGAATTAAACCTTAACCCATGAAAAATGAATCTAGATTTAATCAGATTGGTATAACTTACTAACCGCTAAACAAGCGGCTAGCACCTGTATCTGAACGCGTTATAAGTAAACTATAGCCACGATTAACGGTTTATGACATTCGTTTTACAACGATTTTAATGTTATTTAAGGAGTAATTCGATTTGTTGTTTTGCTTCAGTAAGATAGTGTCCTGCAAAAATGTTTGCATGGTTAAGAACAGGGTAGAGTTGATAGATGAGTTTTCGTTGCTCATATCCAGATTGTAATGGGTATAAGGCATTGTATGCCTCGTAAAAGGCATCAGGCAGTGGAGCAAATAATTCGCTCATTGCGATATCACATTCCCGATCACCATAATAACAAGCTGGATCGAAAATACTGGGTACGGTGTTATAAAACCCCATATTTCTTCGCCAAAAATCACCATGGAGTAGAGATGGTTCCACTACATGGCTATGCAGTGCATCTTTAATAAAGGCGATGAACATTTCTTGGTTTACTAACTCAATGCCTTTTTCTTGTAACAATTGCAGTTGCCAGCCTATTCGTTCCTCTGCAAAAAAAACATCCCACTTTCTGTGCCATCGATTGGGCTGAACAGTTGGACCTAAAAAGTTATCATTATCAAAGCCAAACATGGCTTGAGTATGTTTTTGATGAAGCATGGCTAAATGTTCACCCATTTGATACCAATTTGAATGTGGTTGCTTATCAAGTTCTAACCATTCTAGAACGATGAATGAATACTCAATGTTACAACCTGTAGTGATGCAATCGGGTATCATAAATAAACTCTCTTGCGTGAGCAGCTCTAAATTAAAAGCTTCACATTCGAGTCGCTCTAAATCACTTAAGTGAGCTACCTTAACAAAGAAGTGGTGTAGATCATCACCAATATGGAAGTATTTATCGTTATTGGGTGATTGTAACTGGCGTTTAAAAGTATGCTTAAACTCAAAATGCATCGCTTGGCTTATCTGCTCATTCACCGAATTCCACATAATTCTGTTCACCTTTTAACCATATAATTAAACTATGGCAAAAAGACGGTGAATTAACAAACCCATGGCGTTAATATTATTAAAGTTTAGTAATTAATTTACGAGGATTCAGATGAATAAAAGTCTCATCACTAATTTAGTGGCAGTTGCCTTAGTATTAGTCGGATTTTTATTTGATCAAACAGTTGTATTAACGGTTGGTTTATTTGCCTTATCTGGGGCTGTAACAAACTGGCTTGCAATTCATATGCTGTTTGAAAAAGTCCCTTTTCTTTACGGATCAGGCGTCATTACTCTTAAATTTGCCTCTTTTAAAGTTGCTATACGTAACTTAGTTATGACCGAGTTTTTTGCAGAAGAGAAAATTGATCAAGTAATGGCTTTAGCGAAACCTAATATTGATCTTGAGCCAGTTATTAGTGAAGTTAATTTAAGTCCGGCTTATGATTCTTTAATTGAGGTCATTGAAAACTCACAATTTGGTGGCATGCTGTCTATGTTTGGTGGCCGAGATGCGTTAGAGCCTATGCGTGAACCTTTCATTGAAAAAATGAAAGCGGCGGTGATTGATATATCAAAGAGCGACGAATTTAAAACGATTCTTGATGAAAAGCTATTTGCCAACTCTCATCTAGGTGGGTCATTACATGGTACAGTTGAGCGTTTAGTTGATGAGCGTTTAAATGAACTAACGCCAACTATGGTAAAAGATATTATTCAAACCATGATCAAAGAACATTTAGGTTGGTTAGTGATCTGGGGCGGGGTGTTTGGCGGCTTATTTGGTCTTATCGCTGCGTTAATATAATAGGGGTAGGGTATGTAGCAGGCCGGTATCGGCCTACTACTTAGAATTCATCATAATTATTTAGAACCAGCAATAACAATGACTGTATCGTCAGATACTTTAGCAATATCTTGGATACTGGTTTTTGTTGTTGTTTCAAAATTTAAATAACTTGCTGATTTATTAAACCCATAGGTGCTAGCAAACTTTTCAGTGCTCATTTCATTACACTGTAGCTTTTCTGTCATAACCCGTTTGCTTAAGCGTAAATCACGCATTGTGTTTATTACGTTTAATGGTTTGTTTGAAGCAATTGCCATACACGCTTGAGTACCAACATTGTCATCTGCTGCTACAAATTGTGCGGCGTTTGTTTCTGTTGCTACTAATGAAGAACCTAAAATTAATGCTGTACCGAGTGCTGTTGTTAACGTATTCATCTTTCTCTCCAGTTGTTTGTCCATGTGACACGTCATATGTGCTACCTCGCTTTGGATACTGCACACTTCCTATTTGCTGGGCACAGTTAAAGTATGCGCTAACCGAGAGTAATTGCTGTTAATGAAAATCGACAAGTTGTAAGTAAGTATGTAGATGTGAACAACAAAAAATAACCGCTTGATAAGGTATATTTTTAAGTGTGAACTTTGACACAATTCGAGAAATATTTTTCTATTTTTATTATTAAAAAATCTTTATTGGCTAGTATTAAAGGTTTGGTTTTTACGTAATGGTTACATTTACGTTTTAACTCTACATTTTTTAGTCGCGCTATTTAAAGTATAAGGAGTACAAGTGGCCACGAAATTAGCAGGCTATTATCAACAAGCTTATGCATCTGAATCAAAACATTTTAATCAATGCTTCTATTGCGGTTGTGAAGCCACTGAGCGAGATTTTTGCCCACCACTACATATGCTACAAAGCATTATAGATTTAGGTGAAGACGCAGAATTTATATCTATTCCAGCATGTTATGAATGTTTTGCGTTACTACATAACGAACGGATACTGACCATTGATGGGCGAGTGACAAAGCTTAAAAAGAAACTTTCAGCAAAATACGCTAAAGCGTTGAGAATTTATCACATGTGGCATGAAAGTGAGCTTCACGATATGAGTGATGAATTTGTACATAGCATTAAAGCAGGTATGAAGTTAGGTGCAGAGGCTGCAGAGCGGCTTGCATTTCAAGGTTATAGTTATGCAACAGAAGAGGCCAGTGTAACTATTCGTCAAAAGCGTGCCGAATTTGATGTGCAAGGCAAAGTCTTTTATGACTTTAAAGACGCGCTAAATTACTGCATTAACGATTTGAACGTAGACAGAACAGAATTCTATAAGCTGGTGGTTGAAGATTATAACGGTGATTTTAATCGTGCTTTAAGCCAATATCGCCATCGCCACGAGAAGGTAACAGCAGCAAACGATGCTGATTCACTGATTAAAAGTTTTGCGAAGCAGCATAAACAAAATTCAGACTTTGTAACTCGCACTGTGAAGCATTTTATTAACAAAGATCCGAGTTTAACTACCGAAGGTGCTTTAGAGCAGCTATATAACAATTACATTAAAAAATAGAGCAAAACAAAACAGGTAATTCGTCCCAATAAACTGCTACTTGCCTCGTTTGTTCGCATTGAAATTAACATTTGGTTAAAGTGGTTCAATAATAAAAAGGAGAAACAACATAATGCAAAAATTTGCTCCATCCGTATTGGTCATGGCGCTTGGTGTCGCGTTAGCGGGTTGCCAAGACAATGGCCCTCAAGATCCAAAAGTAACCATAAATAAAAACCCATACCCAAGCACCTATAAGCCTCTTGCATCACAAAGCACATTGATCACAAATGCAACAGTACTAACTGGCACAGGTGAGCGCTTAGATGATGCAGATGTTTTCTTTGTTGATGGCAAAGTACAGCAAGTTGGTAAAGATTTATCAGTTCAAGCTGATAAAACGATTGATGCACAAGGCAAATGGGTAACACCAGGTATTATTGATGTGCATTCACATTTAGGTGCATATCCAACACCATCGGTGGCATCTCACCAAGATGGTAACGAAATGACAAGCCCTGTTACAGCTGAAGTGTGGGTTGAACACTCTGTCTGGCCACAGGACCCAGGTTTTAATCGTGCTCGTGAAGGGGGCATTACGTCTTTACAAATTCTACCAGGTTCTGCAAACCTGATTGGTGGTCGTGGCGTAACGCTTAAAAATATTCCTTCTCATACGATGCAAGGGATGAAGTTTCCTGATGCACCATATGGTTTAAAAATGGCATGTGGTGAAAACCCAAAACGTGTTTATGGTAGTAAAGGTGTTTTACCATCAACGCGTATGGGTAATATGGCCGGCTATCGTACAGCTTGGATAGAAGCAGCAGAATATAAGCGTCAATGGGAAAAATACGAGAGCGATTATGCTGCGGGTAAAAACCCCGAAGTACCGCATCGTGATATCAAGCTTGATACCTTAGCGGGTGTTCTTGATGGCGAGATACTCATTCATAACCACTGCTACAAGGCAGAGGAAATGGCTATGATGATCGATCTTGGTAAAGAATTTGGCTATCATTCAGGTACATTCCATCATGGTGTTGAAGCTTATAAGATTGCTGATCTATTAGCTGAAAATGGCAACTGTGCAGCACTTTGGCCAGATTGGTGGGGCTTTAAAATGGAAGCCTACGACATGGTTCAAGAGAACGTAGCAATTGTTGATGCAGTTAAAAATTCATGTGCAGTGGTTCACTCAGATTCCGACACGACAATTCAGCGTCTAAACCAAGAAGCAGGGAAAGTTATGTACCGTGCGAATGATGTTGGTTATAACATTTCTGAACAACATGCAATCAAGTGGATCACATCAAACGCTGCGAAATCACTAGGCATTGATGACAAAACAGGTTCACTAGAAGCGGGTAAACAAGCTGATGTGGTTATTTGGAATCAAAACCCATTCAGTGTTTATGCGAAAGCTGAACAAGTGTTTATTGATGGTGCCAAAGTTTATGATCGTAATGATGATAAATATCAAGCACAAAGCGATTTCATGCTAGGTCAAAAATAGGAGTAACATTGATGACAAAATTAACTCAATCATTAAAACTGTCTCTCGTTGCTGCTAGCCTGGTCTCGGCAACTGCGAGTGCTGCATCTGTAGCGATTGTTAATGCAACACTGCACACGTCAACAGAACAAGGCGTTCTAGAAGGCGCGAGCGTCGTTATTGACGAAGGTAAAATTGTTGCAATCAACCCTGCATCTATTGATGCTGATACAACCATTGATGCAAAAGGTCAAATTGTAACCGCTGGTTTTATTGGCACAATGAATCAATTAGGTTTAGTGGAAGTGGGTGCTGTTGCTGGCTCGCGTGATGGTGGGGATGATAAAGCAGGAATTGATTTCGATCCTAGCCTTGCATTTAACCCACGTAGTAGCTTAATTCCTTATGCACGTAAAGGCGGCATTACTCAGGATCTAATCGTACCAAACGGTGGTGAAAGTATCTTTGCAGGTCTTGCCTCTGTTGTTGATTTATCTGGTAGCTTTGACAGCGTAAATAAAAAGCAAGTTGCACTTGTTGTTCACTTAGGTGAAAAGAGCAAAGGTTCCCGTGCTATGTCGATGAAAACACTTATCGACAAGTTAGAAGGTCAAAAGTCAGCCAAAAAGGATGATAAAAAAGACGACAAAAAAGAGCCTTCGACTGAACAAAAAGTGCTAGATGCAGTGCTAGCTGGTGAAATGCCTCTTATTGCAAGCGTACAGCGCGCATCAGACATCTATGAACTTGTTAAGTTAAAACAAAGCTATGGCATTAATTTAGTGATTCATGGTGGTGATGATGCGGTTGTTGTGGCTGATACGCTAGCTAAAGCTAATGTACCTGTGATCATCAGTTCAATGGCTAACTTACCGGGTAGCTTTGATTCATTACATGCAAACCTTGCTAACGCAGGTAAGCTTGAAAAGGCCGGTGTAAAAGTCATTATTGGTGTAGCGGGCGATTCTAGCCACAATGTATACCAGTTACGCTTTGATGCGGGTAATGCTGTATCTTATGGTATGAGCCAGCAAGGTGCACTAAGCGCTGTTACAAGTAACATTGCTGATGTATTTGGTTTAAACTCAGGCGCAATTGCGACGGGTAAACGTGCCAACCTTGTAATGTGGTCTGCAGATCCATTTGAGCTTAATTCACACGTCAGTAAAATGTGGATCAACGGTGAAGAGGTTTCAACCGAAGCGCGTCAAGATAAACTACGTGAACGTTATACAACTGATTCAGCGATGCCACGTGCTTATACAAAATAAGCGCACGAGCACTTAGAGAAAAGGCCGCTATTGCGGCCTTTTTTGTATTTAAAGTGTTTATATTACCAAGTTTACAAGCTTATAGAGGCTTAGCCCGAATATCAGCAATAATACAGGTACAATCACCAGATTAACTGACATCGAGTTGGTATGCTCTTTCATTACAGATTTTTGATTCACTAACCAAACAAGGTAACAAGTAACAATAGGTAATAATAAACCATTGGCAGCTTGCGCGAGGATGATCACCGCAACAGGATCAAGCCCTAGCGATGCGACAAAAGCACCAAAAAGCAAAATAACAATAGCGACAAGCTTAAACCGTGTATCGCTCATTTGTGTTGACCAGCCAAGCATACCACATACCGCATAAGCACCTGCGAGTGGGGCGGTGATGGCACTTGTAAGGCCTGCGGCACACAAACCGATAGCAAAGAAATAATGAGCCATACCCCCAAGCAGAGGCTCAAGTTGCACGGCCATATTAGCAGCTGATATTTTACCTGCGTCAGTCCCATAAAATGCCACTGAGGCCGTTGATAAAATGGCTAATGTGATTATGCCACCTAAAGTAATTGAAATACCGGTATCAAGGTTCGTTTCTTTAATAACTTTATCGATGTCTTGTGAGCTATCGTGTTTTTCGGCAAGTACACCTGAATGTAAAAACAGGTTATAGGGCACAATAGTTGTGCCTATCAAGGCAAGCACCGTAGTAATTGAATCATCAGGTAGACTAGGTATAAAACCCTTCATAACTTGGCCAAGAGGCGGTGCCGCCATCACCAACGTTGAAATAAACACCAAGCTCATTAAAACAACTAAAACAATCAGTGCAGTTTCAATTACTTTATGTTTACCTGTGTATAATAATGCAGCACTTAATAGTGCAATAAGAGGTGTCCAGATCAATGGGTTTATTGATGGGATAATTTCTTGTAACCCCATACTTGCACCAGTCAAATTTCCCGCTTCGTAAGCGGCACTGCCAATACCAATCGCACTGATCACTAATATCGCAGCAAGGACTTTAAAGATCGGTGTTTGAATAGTGGTTCTAAGTGCAGTTGCTAAATCTTTCCCAGTAGCCACACCAAGACGAGCAGCCATTGATTGCAACAAAATAGTCGCTATAACAGAGAATAATAACGTCCAAATAAGAGCAAAGCCAAAATTAGCACCTGCAACACTTGCAGTGGTGATTGTACCTGGGCCAATAAAAGCGGCGGTGACAAGAAGTCCGGGACCTAAACGCATGACAAAACCTTTTATTATTATTTTTAGTGCATTAACAGTTTAAACAAAGCAGATCTTAAGGGTATAGAGAGTATTCGCAATGGTAAAGTAAAAGAGATGAGTCGCTTAGCGTTAGTGTGTTGAACTTATAACTAATCCACACTGTAATTTTTATACACTTTACGTAGTAATGGCACAGCATGTTTAGCTTTAAATATACTTAATCATTATAAATCAGGTAGTTATATTAACTGGAGTATTGGTTGGATTATTGCAAGGTATAAGCATATTTGTTATTAGCAAAAGGAAATGAAAATGCCTGAACTCACTTTTTCAGCTTACTCGGCTGTGTATGTTTATCTAATTATGTTGACTATTCAGTGGATAGTTGCAGCTGTGACTAAAGCAAAACAACCCAATGCGGTGCCAGGTAAACTCGACAGTTCCTTAAGTCATGATAGCTTTGTGTTTCGTGCGCATCGCACCTTTATGAATAGCCTAGAGAATAGCCCATTATTTTTAGCCACTGTGTTTTTAGGTTTTTTTCTTAACTTGAATAGCATGGCATTTGCTTTGTGTATCTGGATATATGTAGCTGCGAGGCTTATCCATATGATTCTGTATTATGCGATAGCAACAGAAAAGAACCCAAGTCCACGCAGCTATTTCTTTTTGATTGCAGCAATGGCTAACATGGTGATGTTGGTATTAATAGGCTTACGTTTATTGTAAAAGGGTGGTGAGGTATTGTGATTCAATGCCTCACCTGAGATTTATTTAAATTGACAAAGTCACTATTCGATATTTATTAAAACACTGCTAATTTCAGTGTCATATTGAACAGTGATCAATACCGTTCCTAATGTATTTGAGGTACTTGTAACTCTGTAGCCGGCTTGAGCTGTGCCCGCATTCACTAATTTAGTCGTTACTAGGTTACTGTTATTAATACTCCAATTAGCAAACTCAGTTACATTTAAAGATGATTGATTTGAGCTGTAGTTAGCGAACAATTTGAGTTCAATCGTTCCTAAAGGAGAAATTGAATACTCGCTAGAGCCATCATTAATTTCTAAAGAATCAAGTTCAGCGTCACCTTCAATTTGTACTGTTGTAATCTTTTGCTTAGTACCACAATCGGCTAACAGTTGCGTGGTACCAGGTTTAAGTGCAAGAAAACTAGCTGTCGAATCACTATCGTCAATACTTTTTGGTGTTAAACCAATAAAGTTACTGTTGATTGCAGACCACTTGATACTTGAGCTAATGTCTTCGGTTTGCTCTGAATTGCCATTTTGATATACCGCTTTGGCAGCAAGTTGGATTCGATCTCCAACGCTGATGTTTAACTCACTGTCTTGTTCAGAATTAAACGAAACATTAATTTCTTTTAAATTGCTAGGATCTGCAACAACAGATAATTGATCGGTAACATTGCCAATTGCAGCTGTAATTACAGTGCTTTCAACAGCTGCAGCAGATGTATATACAAAGCCTTGCTGATTGATTTTGGCAGTTGTATTTTCATCGACACTTAGATTTATATCTCTCAAGCTATTTAATGCAGTATATCCATCAACGTAGGTTATATCGGCCGATACTCTCGCAGGCGTGCATGTATTGATAGAGCCTGTTGCAGGAATGACTTGTTTTAAATTAATTGATTCTGCCGCCACATCTGCAATAGATATTTGTTTTTCATCACTAATATCATTTATAGTCGTCGCGGATATAGTAATTAACCCTTGGCTAGATGGCGAATTTTTTAGAGCAGTTAACAAGCCATTACTATTGATTTTAGCAATACTCTCGTCACTTGTTTGCCAGGTTATTTCATTGGTTACGTCTCTAGATTCACCATTTGAATCTATACCCGTTACTTTCAATTGATGGGTGTCACCTTCTTTTAAACGAACTTGGTAGTTTTCAATACTAAGTGACTCAATGATAGTGCCTTCTTGGCGTAACTTTTCAAGTTCAACTTCTTTTGCTAACTGAGTTGAGTCAGTTTCAGATCCGCAACCCAAAATAGCGCTAACAATTAAAGAGATACTGAAAAGTTTTGATACGTTCAACTGCGTGTTCATGAAAATCCTTTCGATTAGCTATTTAAAAATGGTAAGTAAGGCCAAGTGTTACACCACTGATTTCTACGTCGTCTCCTTTAAATAAAGATTGGTAGGCTAATCTCACTTGTGTATTTTTGATATAAGGTATCTGCTGGTGAACTGCTACTCCCCATGCAAAGCCATCATAATTATAATTTGTGGGGAGCTTTTCAGATGCTGAATTAACGATCATTTCGTTTTTTGCATAGCCTAATGAGATATCAAGTCCAAAGCCGTTAACTACATCAGATTGCATAACAAAAAAGAGTGCGGCGCTTTTTTCAAGTTCAAACTCTAAATTGTAAATGTTGTCGTCATCACTTGATATTAAGTACTGTGCCTCAAATGCCATATTATTGTTGCTGGCGCCTGCTCTTAAGAAGGTAGCAGTTGGTTTAGCACTTTCACTACTAATTTCAATATCACTGAGCATATAGTCAGCACCTAGATAGTACGTATCTGCCTTAGTCTGAAAACTAGCTGCAAATATAAAAAGCAAAATATACTTTTTCATAATTTAATTTCTTGTGTTTATATTAGGGTCGATACTAGCGTTTAGTATTAGTGGAATCAAGCAGCGTACTTGTAAATTTACATACAACTGGTTGAATTATATTTGAAACTGTAAATAACTAGCTTGCAGATACAAGTACCAGTTCGCTAGTTAAATACAGCAAAAACTAAGTTACTCAACACCAATAAAACCACCGGTTTGATGTGACCACAGGGCAGCGTAGATGCCACCTTGTGAAATTAATTGTTGGTGAGAACCTTGTTCAACCACGCCACCTTCATCAAGTACAATGAGTCTATCCATTTGTGCAATAGTTGATAAGCGATGCGCAATTGCTATAACCGTTTTACCCGTCATTAAATCGTCTAAGCTGGTTTGAATTGCCGCTTCTACCTCTGAATCAAGGGCACTAGTTGCTTCATCTAATATCAAAATTGGAGCATCTTTTAGAAGGACTCGGGCAATAGCAATACGCTGTCGCTGACCACCTGAAAGCTTTACACCTCGCTCACCGACTTGTGCAGCAAAGCCTTTATTACCTTTGCTATCTTCTAAGTCTTCGATGAACTCAAGTGCCTTAGCTTGCTTTGCAGCAGCGAGCATTTCTTCTTCAGTTGCATCTGGCCTGCCATAAAGAATGTTGTCTTTTACAGAGCGATGTAACAGCGAGGTATCTTGCGTCACCATCGCAATATGTTTACGTAAACTTTCTTGGCTTACATCTGCGATGTTTTGACCATCAATACGAATAGTGCCCGAGTCAACATCATAAAAGCGCAGTAATAAGTTCACTAAGGTCGACTTACCAGCGCCAGAACGACCCACTAAACCAATTTTTTCACCTGGTTTTATATCAAGGTTTAAGCCATTGATAACAGGGCCGCGATGGGTTTCGTTAGCTGCTTTACCATAGTTAAATTGTACATTCTCAAAGCTTATCGACCCTTTATCAACGTTAAGGGTGCTCGCATCTGTTTTATCATCTACTTCAATCGGCGTTGATAGGGTTTTCATACCATCAGCAACAGTACCAATGTTTTCAAACAGGCTACTGATCTCCCACATGATCCATTGTGCCATACCGTTTAATCTAAGAGATAAACTCACTGCAATAGCGATAGCCCCAACACTGATGGCACTAATAGACCACAGATACAATGACAAAGCGGCAATGCTAAATACCAGCAAATAATTAAGAGTATTGATAGAAAAGTTCAAGCTGGTAACTAAACGCATCTGCTTATATACCGGCTGTAAAAACACATCCATGCTGTCTTTTGCGTATTGCTCTTCACGCTGCGTATACGAGAATAATTTGATTGTTGAAATGTTAGTATAACTATCAACTACACGTCCGGTCATTTCTGAACGCGCATCTGCCTGCGAGCTGGCTACTTTTTTGAGCTTGGGTACAAAATACATCTGAATTGCAGCATAAAGTACTAACCAAACTAACAATGGCAGCATCAAACGCCAGTCAGATTCAGCGACTAAAAATACCATGGCACCAAAGTAGACTACGATATACATTAGTACATCGAGCAGTTTCATCACTGACTCACGAACGGCTAATGAAGTCTGCATGACTTTTGTCGCAATACGACCAGCAAATTCGTTTTGATAAAAGCTAACACTTTGACGAAGCAAATAACGGTGCGCTAGCCAACGGATAGACATAGGGTAGTTACCCAGTAGCGCTTGATGTAACACTGCTGAGTGAAAAAATACAACTATGGGCAATACTACCAGCAGCACAATTGCCATTTTTGTAAGCTCAGCCTGCTGCTCAACAAAAAGGGTATCAGGGGTGTATTGACCGAGCCAATCAACTAATTGCCCCATATAACTAAAAAGCGAGACTTCTAAAATAGCAAGTGCAGCTGCGCTTAAAGACATCAGTAGCAATGAGAGTTCCATGCCACGGGTATAATGACGACAAAATGCAAATAAGCTATTAGGTGGTTGAGATGGTTGCTCTTTCGGAAACGGATTAGTCATCCGTTCAAATAAACGATACATAGACGACGCTTTTTAAAAATCAAAGTAGCACTACTATATCATTTGAGTGGTTTTTTAGCAGTTCATTTAGCTCAAAAACTCAGATCAAAATCTATCCTCTATTCAGTTATTTACATCTTCTGTGAGAAGTGAAAATATAATAAGAAAAAGGAATTAATTATGAAAAAGTTGCTCTTTACACTTTCGCTTGTAATTAGCTTACCACTTTGTGCCTACCAAACCGAAACTCACACATTTAAGGGTAAACAAACCGCCATTGAGAAACCCGTTACGGTAACGTTACCGGATGGCTATCAAGAATCTAATAATTACAATGTTATTTATGTATTACATGGCTATAGCGGCAACCATACTGATTGGACAAAACTAACAGATATCGAAAAACTTGCCGATCAATATAACGTCATTATCGTTAATCCTGATGGAAACTTCGGCTCTTGGTATCTCGATTCTGACATCGACAAAAGTTCGCAATACGAAACTTACATCGCTGAAGATTTAGTCAATTATATAGACACAACCTATTCGACCAATCGGTCTAAAAGTGGCCGTGCAATAACAGGTTTATCGATGGGGGGATTTGGTGCTTTGCATATTGCCATTAATAACCAAACTCGTTTTGCCGCAGTATCGGGAATCTCGGCAGGTGTTGATGTAAGACCGTTTAGTGCTGAATTTGGCCTTGCAAAAGTATTGGGTGGCTATGCCGATAATCAAGAAAAGTGGGATAACATTGCCATTATTAATAACTTACATAAAATAGCTGCAGGTAACACAGCGTGGAAAAAAGGCGCTGATACTCTCGCTTTCATGCTCGATATAGGTGTAGATGACTTCTTTGTAGAGCAAAACCGAGCGCTGCACCAAGCTATGCTTAAGCTGCGAATTCGTCACGATTACATAAAGCGTCCGGGTTCTCACGATTGGCATTACTGGAATAAAGTAATCCCTTATCAGTTTCTGTTTTTAACAACACATATGGGGCAATAAGATGATGTTGCAACGACTGCTGTTTTTAATGGCGCTTAGCTTTTTTGGATTTATTGGTTGGGTAATTTATTTAGCAAATACGGGGCAAAAATCACTGCTTTTTGATTTAGTTGCTGCAATTCCTTATGGCGATAAACTGGGCCATTTTTGCCTGTTTGGTTTGCTGACTTTATTCATTAACCTTGCGTTTAAATTTAAAACTATCAAACTTGTTGGACATGAAATTTATTTAGCGGTGCTCATTGTTTCCACGTTCGTTGTATTAGAAGAATTTAGTCAATATTTTGTGGCAACACGTACTTTAGATGTTTTCGATTTAATTGCAGATTTCTTAGGGATTGCTGTATTTAGCGCAATATCACTTTGGCTTAGTAAAAAGTTATACCCAGTTAAGCCCTAAACTTTCAGCCACTTGCTTGGTTTCGTCTATACTTATTGCAAAGCAAACAATTTAGTCGCGTATGAACCAAGAAACATCGGAATATTTATCTGATATTATCACTCTCTTATTAGATGCTGTTTGTGTTGTAGACTCGAAAGGTACTTTGCTTTTTGCAAATCCAGCCTTTGAATCTATTTTCGGATACGCACCAGAAGAGGCTATTAATAGACAGATGCTCGACTTTGTTTATCCAGAAGACAGAGCAAAAACAATTCAGGCTATCAACAAAATAGTGTCTAGCAATGATGATCCACGTTTTGAAAATCGTTGGGTAAGAAAAGATGGCAGAATAGTCCATGTTTTGTGGTCAGTTTATTGGTCAAAAGAAAAACAAGTCAGAGTGGCAATCGCTTATGACATTACTGAGCAAAAAAAATTAGAACAAAAATTAATTTATATGGCAGGCCATGACTCACTTACCGATTTACCTAACCGTCATTATCTGACCACACAATTAGAAGAATCTTTGTCAATTGCGAATACCATTTCAACAGTAATAGGCGTGTTATTTATTGATATTGATGGCTTTAAGCAAGTTAATGATATCCATGGTCATGGAGCGGGCGATAAGCTGTTAAAAACAATTGCCATGCGTATTCGCCATGTATTGAAAAAAGGTGACTCAGTAGGCCGTTTAGGTGGAGATGAATTTGTCGTGGTATTGAAAAGCGTTAAGAATAAAAATGACGTGATAGAAGCCGTTGATAAGTTAAAAGCAGAAATCTGTAAACCACTTATCTATAATGATGCAGAGCTTATTTACTCGCCAAGTATTGGTGCTGTGTTATTTCCAGAACATTATGGCGATGCAGAGTATTTAATTCAGTGCGCTGACAAAGCCATGTATAACGCAAAGTACGCGGGTGGCAATCAGGTGGTGTTTTATAATGATACGATGACATTACCAGGTACAAAATCATAGTGTCACTTACAACTGAGCAGTTACCTTCAATTCCTACGATTCTTACTTATTTTAAACTTCACAGCACCTACACAAAAGATAAACTCAGATTATTCAACCTAATAATTTGTTTTCTAACTCATAACTATTGCGTGAAATGAAATATTAGTTAGCCTTGAATGATTCATTGAAGGAGTGAAACTATGTTTAAGCGTAAAATAATAACAACAACGGGTGCTTTGTTTAGCTCATCGCTGTTATTGGTCTCGGCAGCTCATGCCACAACACCTCAATACAAAGATCAACAAGCTTTGCATGATATTGCAAATGCAGTTTCAAAAACGCGTATAGAACAAGATATACAAACGCTGGTTGATTTTGGTACTCGTCATACTCTCTCTGAGACGAAATCTGATACCCGCGGCATTGGTGCTGCACGACGTTGGATCAAGTCTGAATTTGAGGCAATTTCTAAAGCTTGCGGAAATTGCCTGGAGATTATCGAAGTAAAAGACACTATTTCCGGTGAAAAGCGTATTCCAAACCCGGTAGAGGTTGTCAATATTGTGGCTATTCAGCGCGGCCAAGTTGATGCAAATCGTATGGTTATGATGTCGGGTGATATTGACTCGAGAGTCTCTGATGTAATGGACTATACCTCGGACGCACCCGGTGCAAACGATAATGCATCCGGTGTAGCTGGTGTGCTTGAATCAGCGCGAGTTTTATCAAAGTATAAATTTAATGGCTCAATTGTTTATGCAGCCCTTTCTGGTGAGGAACAAGGCTTGTTTGGCGGTAAAATTTTAGCTAAATACGCACAAGAGCATAACTGGCGTGTTCATGGCGTTTTAAACAACGACATGATTGGTAACTCAACGGGAATCAATGGCGTAACAGATAACACAACTGCACGTATCTTTTCTGAAGGCACCCGTGTTATCGAAACCAAAGAGCAAGCCCATAAACGCCGTTTTACCGGTGGTGAGGTTGATTCTGCAAGTCGTAACCTTGCGCGTTACATAGATACAATCGCAGACCGCTATATTGAAAACCTAGATACTATGCTGGTATATCGCCTCGATCGTTTTGGCCGAGGAGGGCATCATCGTCCATTTAACGATGTAGGCTTTGCAGCTGTGCGTATTATGGAAACCAACGAAAATTATAACCAACAACACCATGACTTACGTACTGAAAATGGTATTACCTACGGTGACACCATTGATCATGTTGATTTTGCCTATGCAGCGAAATTAACGTCACTAAATGCAGTGACGATGGCATCAATGGCATGGGCGCCTGCACCACCAACGGGGGTCAGTATTTCAGGTGCTGTAAAGCCAAGTACAACCTTGGCGTGGCATGAAAGTGATGATCCAACTGTGGTTAGTTATAAAATCTATTGGCGTTATACCAGTGAGCCACAATGGCAATTTAGTCGTGATGTTGGCAAAGTCACCGAAGCAACACTGAAAAATATTGTTATCGATAACTACTATTTTGGTGTTGCTGCTGTGAACAAAGATGGAATTGAATCACCGGTTGTATTTCCTGGTGATGTTGGTGCATTTGAATGGCCAGACAAATCACCTAAATAGCAATCGTTAAATCATAGCGGACACCACCGAGTTCGCTATGGACTGCCGTAATACGCCAATTATGGGCTTCGACAATTTGTTTTACTATCGCAAGCCCAATCCCTGATCCTGATTGCTTAACTGTATTTAAGTCAGGCACTCTATAAAGGTGGTCAAAAATCTTTGTTAAACTTTCATCGCTCACGCCAGGGGCTGAATCTTCATAGCGGATCAATAGCTGTGTTTGGCTTTGGCTAATCGTTAAATTAATCTTACCGGGCTGATGCGTGTACTTAAGCGAATTACTGATTAAGTTTGCAAATAACTGTGAAAGCCTTGTTGCATCACACTCTAATGTTAATTCATCGGCTATGTTTTGTGTGAATCCCACTTCAAATTGATCCAGCTGGATCACCATATCTGCGTGTAAACTTTGGAAATACTCAGCAGCATTAATTGCTGTTAGCTTGAGCTGAAAACTACTTTGTTCTAAAAGAGATATTTTATTTAAATCAGCAACTAAGGTCGCCATGTCGGTGATTTTTTGGTTGAGCTTTTCGTAGGTAAGCTCATTAAATTGAATAAGACCAGCTTGCAGAGTTTCAAGGTGTAAGCGCAACCCTGTTAATGGACCACTTAGTTCGTGGGCAACTTGTGATAATAACTTACTACGTTGGCTGATTTGTTTATCTAGATAATTCCGGCGTTGTTCAATCAGTTGTTTTCTTTGTTTTACTCTTAATAATGCAATGCCCATTACAGCTAAAAGCAAGCTAAATAATAAAATGCTGTATAAGATTGTTTGACGCTGTGAGGCTATGGCTTGGCTTTTTTCATGGTCTTGCAGTTTTAAATTTTGAATGGCCAAATCTCGGTCGCGAATAGCAATTGAGTTTTGTAACTCTGCTAAACGTTGATTGTAGTTGTTATGGGCAAAGTTTTTTTCAAGCTTCGTGATAGTGCGTTGATACGACAATGCTTGTTGATAATCAGCTTGCTGTTGTGCAACTGTAATTAGATGTTCAAGGGCAAGGATCTGCTTTTGCAGCCTATTTTTTTGATTACTTAATTGAAAGGCTTGCTGTGCATAATGTTTAGCTTGTTTAAGCTCAGTCGAGCCAATGTATAGTTTTGCTAATGTCAGTAACACATCAGTATATAAGTGATCGTCTTCTTTCAGTTCAGTGATTACTTGTTTTTCAATTGCTAATGCTTGATCAGCTTTATCAATTTCAAGCAAATTTATTGCAATATTATGCTTAGCCCAAGCGGTATTTCTTGTGCTGTTATAACTAGCAAATACTTGCTGAGCCTCTTGTGCGTATTCAAGTGCTTTAGTGTAATTGTGTAGCCCATATTCGCATTGTGATAACTTAACTAAGCTATGTCCGATATCTGAAAGTGACCCCGTTTGTCTATCAAAACTAAGCGCTGTAATAAACTCGCTCTTTGCTTTTTCGTATTGGCCTAAATCTAAATAACTTTGCGCAATCGAATAGGTTATGCCTGCTTGTAATGAAATAGACGGTGACATCTGCTGAACTAGCTCACGGCGTTTTAGTTTATACTCCAGTGCAAGCGTTAACCTGTCTAACTGCTCAAGATTACGTGAGTAACCATGGTAGAGCATTTCTTTTTGCTTTAAGGTTAATTCGCGATTGTTGTCGTGAATATAAACCTCAAGCAAGTTCAAGGCGGCTTGATACTCACCAGCATTATGATAGGCACTGACAAGGCTCGCCACGGCGTCAATTTCATAATCGCTAAGTTGCAAACGCTGAAATAGCGCGACATTTTGTTGAGATAACGAAATTGCGGTTTCTAAGTCACTTTTTCTGTAGGCCAGTCGTGCTTTAGCAAGATACAACTCGCTGTATATAGGGGAGTCGTTTTTGTATTTTGGGCCTGCTTCAAGCTCATCTATTATTGTTTGCGCCTGCTGAAACTGCCCAAGCTGTATATGAACGTGAATTAATCTAACGTTAAAACTGATTCTTTCTGCAAGGCTTGCCGATTCTAAAAGTTGTTTATCGATACTTAATAAATACTCATATCGTTTTTGGTAATCACTGATTGCTCTGGCTTCGTCAATATGGTTTTGCAATGATGATGCAAAAGCACAGTTCATTGATAAGGCAAAATACAGAAAAACAGCGGCTTTAAGTTTCATAGTAGGGTTTATTATTTTTTTAAATCCCAACTAGTCTAGCATGTCATACTTTTAAATGGGAATGATTTGCTTTTATAGCTAAAAGGAATTGCATTATGCAATTATTCTTCTCGCAACTTGCGAATAATATTGGCTAGATTTTTATAACGCATTGTTAAAAGGCAATTTATTTTTTGGAATGGTTGCTGCTTTAAGTAATTACACACCCAAAGGAGAGTGTAATTATGAAAATTAACATGTTCATTTACTTAACAGCGGCACTTGCTAACGGCTTGGTAAGTGCAGCACCATTTGAGCAGTGTCCAAGTAAAGCATTTTTAATTCAGGGTTCGCCCGCACAGATGTATGGTGTTGATTTAGTATCTGCGAAAACGACAGTGCTTGCAGCAGCAATGGATTTTGCAAGCGAAGCTAATAACGACAGTGTTAATGCGGTGGGCTTTAATTACCAAGACCAATACATGTATGGTTTTAGTAAGCAAGCCCCTAAAAGTGTGGTACGCATAAATAACCAATACAAGCTAGAGCGTTTAAATGTAAGCGGCTTACCAGATACGAACTTTTATGTGGGTGATATTTTAGTTGATGAGCAGCAAAAGAAGGCAGTGTATTACTTATATCATCCACGCTTTGGCCTTTACGCCATTAATTTAACAGCACAAAATGAACAATACCAAGCTGAATTAATTCCAGGCTCTGCTAACTGGAATCTCTCTATTTATGACTTTGCATTTCATCCGCACAGTACTCTTCTTTACGCTGTTGAATCAAACGGCGACTTATATGAGATCAACGTTGAAAATGGTGGCCCTGTTTTTATTACAAATCTCGACATTGCAGGTGATACAGGCGCCAATGGTGCAGCTTACTTTGATTTGCAAGGACAGTTTTATTTTAGTAACAATCGAAGCGGTAAAGTCCATAGGGTTAATTTAAACATCAGCCCTGTGTCGGGTTATACACCAACTGCGTCTGTGTTTACATTGGGCCCTACATCTAACCAAAATGATGGGGCACGTTGTGCTATAGCAGAGGTAAAAGTTACAGATAACTCGATTGATTTTGGTGATGCGCCTAGACCTTATCAAACAACGTTAGAAGATAGCGGTGCAAGACACTTGTTCGATCCTAATGAAGACCAATCTAACCTTGTTTATCTCGGTGCAAGTGTTGATGGAGAAAACCTAAACACTGCCAGTGATCTTCTCCAGTCATCAGTAGATAGCTCTGACGATGGGGTCAAGTTTGTAACTGATTTTGTTGCCGGCTCAACAAGCCAAATTATTGTCACATCACCAAATGATAATGGCTATTTATATGCTTGGTTTGATTGGGACCAAAATTACCAGTTTGATGCAGACGAAATCACAGTGAGTAAATATCGCCTTAATCAAGGGGATAACAGTGTTCTTGTTGATGTACCAAGTAATGCTGTTATGGGGGCAACATGGGCACGTTTTCGGGTTACAGACGGTAGCGAAGCAAATCCAATAACTGCAACAGGCGGGGTTACAGGCGGAGAAGTTGAAGACTATCCTATTAATACCTACGGTAGTCTTGCTTACCCAAGTGAGAATGGCTGGGTAACTCTGGCTTATGAAGACCAATGGCCCTTCGCTGGTGATTATGACTTTAATGATTTGGTTATGAATTACCGTACAAAGTTGATTGATAAAGATGGACAAGCGCTTGGTTATAAAATAGAAGGAGATCTTGTAGGAATAGGTGCTACTTTTCATAACGGGTTTGCAGTTCGCCTTTATCAATCTAGCCCCAGTGGTATAAACAAACGCATTTTACGCAGTCAAATAGACCAAGCATCAATCAGTTTAATCATTAATGGCGAACAGCAAACACATACGATCCTTGAAGAAGGAACAGAAGACGCAATTTTTATTGTGATGCCAGATACATGGGCTTATGCAAGTAAAGATTCTAGCTGTAGTTTTTTCAGAACAGAAGCGGGTTGTAACATTAATAATAAAGTTAGCTTCACTTTAAGTGTGTCATTAAATACTTATATAGCGAGTGTTGATGCACCTAAATATACACTGGATCCATTTATTTTTGCGGCAGAAGGTCATTACCACGGTACTTTTTTAGATGGCTTGAATCCTCGCGGATGGGAGGTGCATATTAAAAACCAACCGCCGACAGAAAAATTTAATCAAAGCTTGTTTTCTTTAGTAGGCAGTGATGATGCAACTAATACTCAGTTTGGGTATTACTTCCAAACGCCATCTGGATTACCTTGGGCCATTGAAGTGGGGTCGTCATGGGCGCACCCAAAAGAAAGTGTTGATATAACCCAAGCCTATAGTGAGTTCCAAACATTTGCTGAATCTGATGGCAGAGAAAGTCCAATGTGGTTTAACAATGCAACAACATCTAAAGTGATTTCGGGAGCACAGTAGCCATGAAACATCTATTAATTACAATGATTTGTTTAATTCTTACAGCGTGTGGTGGTGGCGGTGAAGGTGATGCTGTTAATGAAAACTCAAATACTTTGGCAACATCGGCAACAACCGCCACTACAGAAAATGAAACAGCAACTGAAACAACAGTACAAACGGATACAATGACTGATTTAACTATTTCTCCAACGTTTGATTTGTCTAGTAAAGTGTTACTTTATGTTGATGTTGATATAAATATGGGCAATCCACGTGCGTATATAAATATCTGCCTTAAAGGTGAGGATAACAAAGCGGATTACTCCGAATGTTTGTTACGCTCTTCACTTGTCGAGAGTAAGTTGAATTCGGATATTATGCTTGCAAACTCAGCGGTTGAGCTAGTGGCTGAGATATGGTTTTACGATGGCCAGCATGAACCAATGCGCTATTTTTGGCACTTTGATGCTTCGCAAGAGTCTCAACGGTTTGCGATTCGTTAAACTAAGTGATCGTTTAAGGCTGTTTAGAAGTTTAATAGTAATTAGGTGAATACAATATTTTCAATAGCTTGAGGAGTTAATATGCAATATCTACAAGATGTACTTAACCAAGTAAAGGAAGCAAATGCAAACGAACCTGAGTTTTTCCAAGCTGTTGAAGAGGTATTTCACTCGCTAGAACAGGTTGTGCAAGACGGGTCCGATTTTCAAAAACAGGCAATATTAGAGCGATTAGTTGAACCTGAAAGGCAAATTATTTTTCGAGTACCTTGGCATGATGATAAGGGCAATCTTAGAGTAAACCGTGGGTATCGAGTCGAATTTAGTTCATCACTTGGCCCCTACAAAGGCGGTTTGCGATTTCATCCAAGCGTGAATCTAAGTGTCATTAAGTTCTTAGGTTTTGAGCAAGTTCTTAAAAATGCACTAACAGGGTTACCTTTAGGTGGAGCGAAGGGCGGCTCAGACTTTGATCCTAAAGGTAAAAGCGACAATGAGATCATGCGCTTTTGTCAGTCATTTATGACTGAGCTTTACCGTCACATTGGCGAAAATACAGATGTACCAGCCGGTGATATCGGAGTTGCTGGTCGGGAGATTGGTTACTTATTTGGCCAGTACAAACGAATCACCAATCAGTTTCAAGGTGTGCTGACAGGCAAACCTGAAATAATGGCGGGATCTGCTTTGCGAACAGAAGCGACTGGTTACGGAGTAGCGTATTTTTTAAGTGCTATGCTTGATGCCAAAAATGACTCATTACGTGGTAAACGTTGTTTAGTATCAGGCGCTGGTAATGTGGCGCTCTATTTAATGGAAAAACTAGCGCAGCATGACGCGGTTGTGCTTACCTGTAGTGATTCGCAAGGCACCCTATACTGCAAAAATGGATTAGATGTTGAGTTAGTCAAACACCTAAAACAAGAAAAAGGTGCGAAGCTTCGTGATTATTTAAATGAACACCCAGATGCTGAATTTACCCCTGTAAATCAGTACCCGAGTGATGCCCATCAAGTGTGGCAATATGAGGCTGATATTGCTTTACCATGTGCAACACAGAACGAAATAACTCAAAAGGATGCAAAAGCACTTGTTTCAAACGGCTGTATGACCGTGTGTGAGGGCGCTAATATGCCAACGACTGCAGACGCACTTGCTGTCTTTAAAGAGCATGATGTTTACCTAGGGCCGAGTAAGGCTGCAAACGCTGGTGGAGTTGCGACCAGCCAATTTGAAATGGCTCAGAATGCCAGTATGCAGAAATGGCGCCAACAGCAGGTCGATGAAAAACTTCAACAAGTTATGAAAGAAATTTTTGATCGAGTATCATCAACTGCAAAACAATACGACCATGAAGGTGATTTATTGTTAGGGGCTAATGTTTCAGGGTTTGAACGTGTTTCACAGGCTATGATCAAACAAGGCGCTGTTTGATATCACACACTGCTAGCGCAAACCTTAAAATAGTTGACCATAACTCCACCAAATAGTCGATTGGGCGTTAGAGGTCAATAGTACTGCAAATAAGTTAAATTGAATTAAACGAGTTAAAGCTCAGCATGGCTGAGCTTTAATACTGAATGCTTACGAAAATGCGTTTTCTTTAAGAAGCTCTTGCATTTGCTCGCGCATTTTAAATTTCTGCAATTTACCAGTTACAGTCATAGGGTATTCTTCAACGAAGCGAATGTGCTTTGGTACTTTAAAATAGGCCAGCTTATCTTGTAGGAAATCACGTATAGCATTTTCATCAAGCACTGCGTCATCTTTAGGTTGGATCCACGCACAAACTTCTTCTCCATACTTTTCATCACTTATACCAAAAATAGCGGCATCTTGAATACCCGGGTAACTATAAAGCACTTCTTCTATTTCGCGAGGGTATATATTCTCACCGCCGCGGATGATCATATCTTTAATACGACCAACAATAGCAACAAAGCCTTCTTCATCCATTACACCTAAATCACCGGAGTGTAACCAACCTTCGTTATCTATGGTGGCATTGGTTTTCTCTTCATCATTCCAATAACATCGCATAATGCCTGCACCACGGCTGCAAACTTCACCAGGAACACCGATTTGTTGAATATCCCCAACTTCATTAATAATTTTAACTTCTGTATGTGCTAGTGCACGCCCTACAGTCGTCACTTGCTTTTCAAGAGGTGAGTCAGTTTCAGTTACATTGTTGATAGGGCTACACTCAGTTTGACCATAGCCTATTACTACTTCTTGCATATGCATTAATGAGTGAACTTTACGCATCACTTGTTCTGGACATGTCGAACCGGCCATGACGCCTGTCCGTAAACTTGAAAGGTCATAATTGCTAAACTCTTTTAGTTCAAGTTCAGCGATAAACATGGTAGGAACACCATGTAAACCCGTGCAGCGCTCTTTTTCTACCACCTCTAGGGTTGTTTTAGGGTCAAAAGAATCTCCTGGGAAAACAGCTGTAGCCCCTTTACTTATACAAACCAAGTTGCCTAGTACCATACCAAAGCAATGGTACAAGGGCACGGGGATACACAACTTATCTTGATGAGTAAGCTTCATCGCTTCGGCCATTAAAAAGCCATTATTTAGAATGTTCTTATGGGATAAAGTGGCTCCCTTGGGGTTACCCGTGGTACCTGAAGTAAATTGAATATTGATATCCTGATCGCAATGCAAAGTGGCAGCGATAGCATCAAGCTCAAGTTTATGGGCATCTGTAGGGCGTTCCATTACATCAGTAAAGCTATACATACCAGGAGATTTTTTGTCGCCAATTCGAATAATATTTTTTAAATGCGGTAATTTTTTTAGGTTTAATCCATCTGCAGGTAAATGGCTTAATTCAGGTGCAAGTTCATTAAGCATTTCAATATAGTTACTAGACTTAAATTGACTTGCAGTGATCAACGTTGAACATTCAACACTATTTAACGCGTATTCTAATTCACTCGGACGGTAAGCGGGGTTAATACAGACCATAATGGCACCAATTTTTGCTGTTGCGAATTGGGTTAGACACCACTCAATATTATTTGGTGACCAAATACCAACTCTGTCTCCCGGTTTAACCCCTAATGATAATAACCCCATTGCTAATTGGTTAATTTGTTGTTGGTATTCTTTGTAGGTAAGACGAATATGTTGATGATGAACCACAATAGCAGGGTGGTCAGGGTAATTGTCGACAATATTATCAAGATACTGACCAATAGTCTGTTCGATTAAGGGTACATCAGTGCAACCTTTAAAATAGCTTTTCGAAAGTGGAAGATTATTGTTTGGTGTGTTCTTTGTCTGCATTGTTTTCTCCGTGTCCGGCTAGTTAGTTGTCATGGACTTGATGCAATGCGTAATGAGGTAATCAAGAATTTGATTCTCAAAACGTGCGTTCGTATCTAACTAAACACAGATTGTCGACAAAGAAAAGTTTTTTAAGACTAATGTATATGTTGGTTTTTTATGAGTAATACTTAATGGGCAATAAAAAACGTGCCGTAGCACGTTTTATTGGAAGTTATTGTTCGTCTTGTTTGTAGGTTTTGCGCATAAGGTAAACGTAGGCGCTAATAAAAGCATTTTCTTGAAATTTCTTTAACCCAGTATCTTCGAAATCAATAGGAATTGGATTACGTTTAAGTTGCTCTTTAATTGTCGTTGCACTAAAAATTTGTACATCTAACTCGTCAATAAGCTGAATAGCAGTTTCCATTTTAAACCCTTTAGCACTGCCAGCAAATTTCCCTTTTGGTTGACGCTCTTTAATTGCAACAGAGTCAATTTGGTAATCTTGCATCAACTTCCTAAAATCAAACTGAAACTTACGCATTACTTCAGTGTCATTGCCATCACCTAAAGTGAAGCGTGTTTGTCTGACATCACGGATATCAAATACGTCATTGTCTTTGGTTAAAATACACAGTAGTACATCACTACCCGTAATTTCTACACCGCATGTTCTCATGGTCATTCTCTAAATAACTTAATTTGCGCAATTATAGCAAGTAACGTCATGAAAAACAGTTGCTTTAAAAATGAATTTTTATAGCAATTGCACTGTGGTCACTGACACTGATGTCTTCAGTTGATTGTGTAGGGTTTAAATGCGCTGCATAGCTTTCATATTCCAGCAGTTTAACCTTAGACATCTGGCAGTCAGGATTAAAGTGAGCAGAGGCCAATATATAATCAAGCACATTCCCTTTGCCATGAAAGTAATGACTAAACGGTTTTTCTTGTTGCTGATGAAATGCCGCACTGAACTCATAGCTATCTGTTAACCCAACAACGGGTTCATTGTGCTCAATGCAGGGTTCACAGCGGGTAGGGTGAAAGCCTTGTGTCATAAACGAAAGGGTTGGGCTGGTAAGTGAATCATTAAAATCCCCCATTACTAGCGTGGCGCATTGCTTTTCTCGTTGAGTTTTTAAGGCATCATAGTAAACAATCGATGCCTCTAGCGAACGAGATATCTGTGATTGCATAGCCCCAACTGTTTGGTGTAGTAGTTGTAAAAGTGGATCTTCAAGATTATGAATATTTAATATATGTGCCATAGACTGCACACGTTGTGATTTAAAATGCACAACATAACAGCATACATCGCCAAACTCAGGGAATGAAAACAAGCATTTTATTGGAGTACGGTTAAATTTAAATTCATTTTGATTATTTAAGTACTCAAGCATCTCTGGGCATGGGCTTAATGCTTCAGCTTTTTTAAATGGAAACTTACTGGCGATTGCAACAATTGGGTTAAATAAAACTTGTGGGTATAGGGCATCTTGAGAAGGAGAATCCACAGTTTTAAAATAGTCGTAGCCCGCTTCTTTGCACTGTACCTCTAAAGCATGAGCGCTAAACACTTCTTGAAAAGCAACAACATCGGCGTTTGTAGTTGATAAAAAGTTAGCGACAAATTGTTGTTTTTGTTGCCATTGAGTATTGTTGTAACGTTCGTGTAACTGATAAAAGGAATAGGGCGGCGCAGTATAATTTAGCAAGTTTAACGTAGCAAACTTGAGCGTATGCATGTGTGGCATTATGGTAACCTTCGAAGTACAGACCTCCTAATTATGAAATGAGTTAAGTAATTGTCAATTTGCTCGCATAACTACTTGTATTTAAGTGCTTGAGCAGCGACAATGGCCGCTTGTATTTGCGAAGACTCAGTAAATACATGCTTAATTAGCAATGCTTATTCGTAAAAGCGTTGCAGAGTTATTCAATTTTTTAAAAAATACTACATGTGATGCATTGTAGGCATCACCACTGTATAAGGATTTATAATGCCAGTTATTACCCTCCCTGACGGCAGTCAGCGTAGTTTTGAAAACCCAGTAAGTACTTATGATGTTGCAAGCGATATCGGTCCAGGTTTAGCTAAAGCAACCATCGCTGGACGTGTTAATGGCACACGTGTAGATGCATGTGACTTAATTACTGAAGATGCGCGTTTAGAAATTATCACAGCAAAAGATGAAGACGGCTTAGAGATTATTCGTCACTCTTGTGCGCACCTTATTGGTCATGCAGTTAAGCAACTTTTCCCTGAAGCGAAAATGGCTATCGGTCCAACCATTGATAACGGTTTTTACTATGATATCGATATGGATCATTCTTTAAGCCAAGATGATTTAGATGCAATTGAAAAGCGTATGCTTGAACTTGCTAAAACAAACTACGATGTGGTTAAAAAGACCGTAAGCTGGCAAGAAGCGCGTGATACATTTGAAGCACGCGGTGAAACTTACAAAATGGAAATCCTAGACGAGAACATTGCAAAAGATGACCGTCCTGGTTTATACCATCACGAAGAATACATCGACATGTGTCGTGGTCCACACGTACCAAACATGAAATTCTGCCAACATTTCAAAATCATGAAAGTGGCAGGTGCCTATTGGCGCGGTGATTCAGAAAACAAAATGCTGCAACGTATTTACGGCACAGCATGGGCGGATAAAAAGCAACTTAAAGCATATTTAAAACGCTTAGAAGAAGCTGAAAAGCGTGACCACCGTCGTATTGGTAAAGCACTTGACTTATGGCACTGGCAAGAAGAAGCGCCAGGTATGGTATTTTGGCATAACGATGGCTGGAGTATTTACCGTGAGCTAGAAGACTTCGTTCGTGAAAAACTACGTGAGTATGATTACGAAGAAGTAAAAGGCCCATTGATGATGGACCGTGGTTTATGGGAAAAATCAGGCCACTGGGATAAATACGCAGATGCAATGTTCACAACTGAATCTGAAAAGCGTGAATATGCAATTAAACCAATGAACTGCCCAGGCCACGTACAAATCTTTAATCAAGGTTTAAAATCGTACCGTGATCTACCATTACGTATGGCTGAGTTTGGTTGTTGTCATCGTAATGAACCATCAGGCGCTTTACACGGTTTAATGCGTGTACGTGGCTTTACCCAAGATGATGCACATATCTTCTGTACAGAAGAGCAAATCATGGATGAAGTATCATCATGTATCAAAATGGTTTACGATACATACGAGACGTTTGGTTTTGAGAAGATTGTTGTAAAACTATCAACTCGTCCAGAAAAACGTATCGGTGAAGACGCAATGTGGGATAAAGCTGAGTTAGCGTTAGCCGATGCATTAAAAGCGAACAACATTGAATTTGATTACCTACCAGGTGAAGGCGCATTCTATGGCCCTAAAATCGAATTCACGCTTTATGATTGCTTAGACCGCGCTTGGCAATGTGGTACTGTACAGCTAGACTTTGCATTACCAGGCCGTTTAGGTGCGACTTATGTTGCAGAAAACAACGAACGTCGTACACCAGTGATGATTCACCGTGCTATATTAGGCTCGATTGAGCGTTTTATCGGCATTCTAACTGAAGAATACGCTGGATTGTTCCCAACATGGCTTGCACCAAAGCAAGTTGTGATTATGAACATCACCGATAAGCAAGCTGATTATGTGCAAGAAATTGTACAAAAATTAAATAAACTTGGAATTAGAGCCGCTGCTGACTTGAGAAATGAGAAGATTGGCTTTAAAATCCGTGAACATACGTTAAAACGTATTCCATATTTACTTGTTGTTGGCGATAAAGAAGTTGAACAACAAGAAGTGGCAGTACGCACTCGCACAGGTGAAGACCTAGGCAAATTTAGTGTTGATGATTTCATTGCAAAAGTAAGCGAAGAAATTAAAAATCGACAATAAATCATGAGCGTGTAGGGCAAAACAAACAGCCAACTACACGCTTTTTATTTTATATTCTTGGAGGATCGTACCATTAGAGGCGGCAAGAAAGGGCAACAAACAGCTCAAAAAAATCGTATCAACGAAGATATTACAGCTAAAGAAGTTCGTTTAATTGGCATCGACGGCGAGCAAGCTGGCATCGTGTCATTAAAAGAGGCGCAAGCTATCGCTGATGATGCGGGTGTAGATCTTGTAGAAATCAGTCCTAATGCTGAGCCACCTGTTTGTAAGGTTATGGACTACGGTAAGTTCATCTTTGAAAAAAGCAAAGAACTAAAAGAACAAAAGAAAAAGCAAAAGCAGATCCAGGTTAAAGAAATCAAGTTCCGTCCAGGTACGGATGAAGGTGACTACCAGGTTAAGCTTCGCAACTTGCGTAAGTTCTTAGAAGCGGGTGATAAAGCTAAAATCACCATCCGTTTCCGTGGTCGTGAAATGGCTCACCAAGAAATTGGTATTGAATTATTAAACCGTGTTAAAGCCGATTTAGAAGATGTTTCACAAGTTGAATCATTCCCTAATCGTGTTGAAGGTCGTCAAATGGTTATGATGATGGCCCCTATTGCTAAAAAGCAATAAACAGGTTATATTACGCACCGATTTTATTTCAGGTCTGCAAGTAACAGTTTACTGTTCACCTGAAATAACCGGTTTAAAGTAAGGTTGCAAAGCAATAGCAATGAACCTTCACCGGATTATGGCAGTAAGTTAGGCCTTATAAAGTAGAGCTATTTTATATATCTCTCGCCTGCTTGCTAATGTTTTAAGCAATACATTTGGAGTTATTGCAATGGCTTATAAGCTAAAAACTCACAGAGGCGCGGCTAAGCGTTTCAAGAAAACTGCTTCAGGCGGTTTCAAGCGTAAACAAGCGCATCTTCGTCACATTCTGACTAAGAAAACTTCTAAGCGTAAATTACACTTACGTCCTAAGATGATGGTTCATAAGAATGACCATGGTCTAGTTTCACGTATGTTACCATTCGCTTAATAGGAGTCTTCAGAAATGGCAAGAGTTAAACGCGGTGTTATCGCACGTGCACGTCACAAAAAAGTTTTAAAACAAGCTAAAGGTTACTACGGAGCACGTTCACGTGTTTACCGCGTAGCTTTCCAGGCAGTTACTAAAGCGGGTCAATACGCTTACCGTGACCGTCGTGCTAAGAAACGTACTTTCCGTCAACTTTGGATTGCACGTATCAATGCAGCAGCTCGTCAAAACGGTCTTTCATACAGCCGTTTTATCAATGGTCTTAAAAAGACATCTGTAGAAATCGATCGTAAGATCCTTGCAGATATCGCTGTTTACGACCAAGTTGCATTCGCAGCGCTTGTTGCAAAAGCAAAAGAAGGCCTAGCGGCTTAATTTCGCTTTTAATACAGTTTAAAAAGGAGCCTAGTGCTCCTTTTTTTGATCCTGAAAATCACTCATTACTTCATTATAGATGCTAGCTAGCATGTCATTTGCTCCATTTTTTTGTTGAATCACCGCAGTTTACGCAATCCATAATAATTAGTTGGTATAATTTCAGGTATTAGAATAAGTTCCGCACTTGAGAGTGATATGTTTGCGAGTTTAGTGTTTTTATCTGCTGTAGTAACGTTAGACAGCCACTTACCCCCATTAATGCCATGGCACGGAAACAGTGTGTCATTACTACAAGAAAAAGGGCCATTAACGACAGAGTTCGAGTTAAGTGATGGTACTTTGTCTCCTAATTATGATGAGACAATGGCATTTGTTGACCGTTTAGTTGCAGCTAACCCAACTCAATTTAAATTAAAGACCATCGCTACTAGTAGTGCAGGTCGTGCAGTGAAAATGTTAGTCGCAAATGAGCAGGGGTTATTTGATGCAGAGCAGCTAGTTGCAGACACTAAACCTACGATTTTTATTCAAGCGGGCATTCATAGTGGCGAGATTGACGGCAAAGATGCCATGTTTATGCTGCTACGCGATATTGCCACGGGTAAACGTCGCGATATCTTGAGCAAAGTTAATATTCTGTTTATACCGATTTTAAACGTAGACGGTCACGAGCGCAGTAGTCAATATAACCGTATTAATCAGCGTGGCCCAGTAGAAATGGGTTTTAGAACAAACGGTCTAAATTTAAACTTGAATCGTGATTACACAAAGCTTGATACCCCAGAAGTTCGTGGTGTGATGAAGGTGATCAATCAGTTTAAGCCAGATTTATACGTTGATGTTCATGTAACCGATGGTGCTGATTATCAATACGATGTCACGTATGGCTATAACCCTGTATTTTCAAGTGAATCACCAAGTGTATCTGAGGCATTAGATAATCTGTTTAAGCCTGTAATAGATGCGAAGCTTGAAAAGGCAGGGCATATTCCTGGTCCTCTCGTATTTGTTATGGATAAGCGCGAATTTAAGAAAGGGCTAGCTGGCTGGGTTGCCACACCACGCTTTTCAAATGGCTGGGGTGACTTGCGTTCATTACCGACGATTTTGGTTGAGAACCATTCATTAAAGCCCTATAAGCAGCGCGTATTAGGTACTTATGTTTTCATTGATGGTGCAATTGATGCCTTAGCTGCAAACGATAAAGCACTAAATGAGGCGGTTAGAAAAGAGCTTGATTTCAAACCAACGCAATTAGTTGTTGAACGTGGATATGCAAAACAACCAGATACTATTGAATTTAAAGGGATTGCGTACAGTCGTTCTGAAAGTGCTCTTTCTGGTCAATCTGAGGTTAAGTATTTAGGTCAGCCTAAAGACTATGACGCGTTACCTATTTTTTGGCAAAAAGAAGTTAAAAAGACTGTTAATGTGCCAAGCGCGTTTTACATTCCACCTGCGTACAGTCACATTATTGAAAAGTTAAAGTTGCATGGTATTAAGGTTGATAAAGTTACTGAAAACGTATCTGTACCGTTAACTCAAGCAATTGTGAAAGATTACAGCTTTGCCAAAGCGCCTTTTGAGGGACGTTTTAGGGTTGATGCCAGCTTTGATTATACCAAAGTAGACAACCTAAATATGTTTGGTTGGTATAAAGTATCGACTGAGCAACCATACTCTGAACTTGCTACTCACTTACTGCACCCAGAAGCGCCAGATTCATTCTTTGCTTGGGGAGACTTCAATACCATTTTTCAGCGGACTGAGTATGTTGAAAATTATGCATTGATGCCTTACGCAAGACAAATGCTTAAAGAAAAGCCTGCCTTGGCGTTGGAGTTTGACCAAAAAATACGTGAGGACAAGCAGTTCGCAAATGACCCACAAGCGCGCCTAGATTGGCTTTATGAGCGTACGCCATTTTATGATCAAGCTTATTTAAAATACCCAATTTTTATGAGCTTTGAGCAATCTGAACAAGGACAGTAATATGAAAGTAGTGACAGTTCCGGTGACTGGTTTTGCACAAAATTGTCGTATTATAATTTGCACCGAGAGTAATCAAGCTGCATTAATTGATCCCGGCGGTGATAAAGAAAAACTTATCACTGAGCTGACGAAATTAAAATGTAAAGTGGTTGCGGTATATCTTACTCATGGGCATTTAGATCATGTTGGCGCCGCTAAAGAACTAGCTGAGCATTATGATGTTGAAATTATCGGCCCGCATATTGATGATCAATTTTGGTTTGATGCACTTCCTATGCAAGCACAAATGTTCGGTTTTGATGCTATCGAACCATTTTATCCTACTAAGTGGTTATGCCACGGCGATACGATAGAGGTGGGTCAACTATCGCTTTCTGTTCGCCACTGCCCAGGACATACACCAGGCCATGTTGTGTTTTACCATGAACAGTCACAGCAGGTAATTGTCGGCGACGTAATTTTTCAAGGTTCAATTGGACGTACTGACTTCCCTAAGGGTAATAGCAGTCAGTTAATTGAATCTATTCAGTCACAAATACTTACGCTGACTGATGATGTTGTTATCTTAGCGGGGCATGGTCCAAACACTACGGTAGGCCATGAGCGAAAAACAAACCCTTTTATAAGTGGTAAGTATGGCTAAAATTGCAATTTCATTGCATAAGTAGTAGAAAATAAGCAGACTGTTTTTTAAATCAGTTATATAATTTAACCCATAATCTTAAAGAAAAAGAAATAAAATGTCTCTTAACCAAGTAGATCGCCAAATTTTGGCATTATTACAGCAAGATGCTAGCTTATCAACGGCAGAGATTGCCGATAAAGTTGGTTTGTCTCAATCGCCATGTTGGCGTCGTATTGCTAAGCTTGAGCAAGATGGCTACATCAAAGGTAAAGTTGCTTTGCTTGATGAGAAAAAGCTTGGCTTTGATATGTTAGTCTATGCCCATGTTCGTTTATCAAATCACGGCAGAACAAACTTAGCTGAGTTTGAACGATTAATTATGAGCTATGACGAAGTCACTGAATGCTACAGTATGGCTGGTACAATGGACTTTATGCTTCGTATTATCTCTAAAGGTATTGAAGGCTATGAGCAATTTGTTCGCGATAACCTGTTAAACCTAGAGTTTGTACAAGAAGTTCATTCTAATGTCACTATGACGTGTGTTAAACGTAGTACGTCTTTACCACTTTAGTTTTTATTTACTACGATTGATAACAGTTAAAAACGGTTAGTACTTAACAGTACTGACCGTTTTGTTGTTAATAATTGTTAACTTTTCTGCTTTTTGCTAGAATTGCGCGCCTTGCCGAAACGTATTCACTACAAAGAGGAACTTAATGTTTAACTTACTCAGCAAAGCGCCAAGCTCTGCTAAAAATGATATTTTATCTGGCTTGACGGTCGCACTGGCATTGGTGCCTGAAGCTGTTGCATTCGCTTTTGTTGCTAATGTAGAGCCTTTAGTCGGTTTGTATGCTGCCTTTATTGTTGGTTTGATCACCGCTATTTTTGGTGGCCGTCCAGGTATGATTTCTGGTGCTACCGGCGCATTAGCCGTTGTAATGGTAAGTTTAGTATTAGATCACGGAGTTGAATATTTATTTGCGACCGTGCTTTTAATGGGCATTCTGCAGGTCTTAGCGGGTGTCTTTAAACTTGGTAAATTTATTCGCATGGTTCCGCATCCCGTTATGCTCGGCTTTGTTAATGGTCTAGCTATTGTTATTTTCTTAGCTCAACTTGGTCAGTTCAAAGTACCTGATGGCATGGGAGGGCAGCAGTGGATGGAAGGTCAAGCCTTGTATATTATGCTTGGCTTAGTGGCACTTACAATGGCAATTATCCATTTTTTACCTAAACTGACTACGGCTGTGCCTTCTTCATTAGTTGCAATTGTCACAGTTACAGGATTGGTAATTGGTTTTGACTTAGAAGCGCGTACCGTTCTTGATTTCTTAAAAGGTATGACGGGTAATGAGCAAGCAACTATTGCGGGTGGTTTACCACAATTCCACATCCCTATGGTGCCATTTAACCTAGAAACATTAAAAATTATTTTCCCTTATGCGCTTGTTCTTGCGGCAATTGGTTTAATCGAGTCATTACTAACATTAACCTTAATTGACGAAATAACAGAAACACGTGGTCACAGTAACAAAGAGTGTATCGGTCAAGGTGCTGCGAATATTACCTGCGGTTTCTTTGGAGCGATGGGCGGTTGTGCGATGATCGGTCAGTCAATGATTAATATCAACTCTGGTGGTCGTTCACGTTTATCTGGTATCAGTGCTGCATTATTGCTGTTAGCGTTTATTATTTTCGCTGCAAGTCTAATTGAAATGATCCCACTGGCTGCACTTGTCGGTGTTATGTTTATGGTTGTTCTTGGTACGTTTGAATGGGCAAGCTTTAAGATGATGAAGCGTGTGCCTAAGTCTGATGCCTTTGTGATTGTTCTTGTATCGGGTGTAACGGTAGTTACTGACCTTGCTATTGCGGTATGTGTTGGTGTTATTGTATCGGCACTGGTATTTGCTTGGCAGCATGCAAAACATATTTACACAAACAATTATATTGATGAGCAAGGCTCAAAAGTATACGAACTTCATGGTCCATTATTCTTTGGTTCAGTGAAAAACTTCGCTGAGTTATTTGATGTTAAAAATGACCCTGAAGATGTGATCATCGAATTTAAGCATAGCCGAGTAGCAGATCACAGTGCGATTGAGGCAATTGATAACTTAGCAGATAAATATGCTAAAACGGGCAAGAAATTGCACTTACGCCACTTGAGCCCTGATTGTATCCAACTTCTGCATAATGCGCGTGATTTAGTTGAAGTAAACGTGATTGAGGACCCGCATTATAAGGTAGCTTCTGATAAGTTAGCTTAAATAGACAATGTTTAAAAAGCGAAGGCGGCTGTCGTCTTCGCTTTTTTTATACCTGAATTATGCGTTAAGGCTATAAAAAATTAAGATAGGCGGCAGTGCTTTGTATAACAGTCTATCGGTATAATAACTTTAAGTTTGTAAGGTAACTTGATATTTTGAATTGGCAATCATTAGTTGATAATCGACAACGTTTTTTCTGGGTTTTGCAAATTGCAGGCTGGATAGGGTATGCGTTAGTTAATTACATCGGCTCTAAAGTATTTGAAATGCGTGATATTTACGTGTTTGTCATTGTATTAAATGCTTATGCTGGTTGTTTAATGACAGTGCCTTTACGCTACATGTATCGCAAAGTGTGGAATGCTTCGCCTTGGGTACTCATGTTAGTAGTATTTGGTGCCTCTTATTTAACGGGCACACTTTGGGCTGTAGTACAAAAATTTAATTTATGGGAGATATACCGCCATGGTTATCGCCCAAACGAGTGGTTTTATTACTTTCAGCAAGGTTTAGATTCAGTCTATATTATCCTTTGTTGGAGTGGATTATATTTTGGTATTAAGTATTACCAGTTATTGCAAAGTGAACGTCAAAAGGCTTTAAAAGCGACAACAATGGCTCACGAAGCACAACTTAAGATGCTACGCTATCAGCTTAATCCGCACTTTTTATTTAATACGCTTAATGCAATCTCTACACTTATTTTGGTTAAAGAGAATAAAGATGCTAATTTAATGGTGTCTAAATTAAGTGATTTCTTGCGTTATACACTCAATACAGATCCAATTAAAAAAGTTCCATTAGAGCAAGAAATTCATGCATTAATGCTGTACTTAGAAATTGAAAAAGTACGCTTTGATGAGCGTTTACAAATTAACGTTGATGTAAGCGAACAAGCAAAAAAAGCCTTAGTACCAAGTTTAATTCTCCAGCCGTTGATAGAAAACGCCATTAAGTATGCGATAGCACAACTCAACGAGGGCGGAGTCATTGATATTAAGGCACAAGTTTTTGCAAATGAATTATTATTGGAAGTAGGCGATAATGGTCCTGGCACTGAGCTTAAAAATGGTCAGCTTGTTAATTCTCAAGGGGTTGGTATAGCTAACACTCAGGATCGATTAAAAACACTTTATGAGAACAACTACTCGTTTGTTCTCTCTGACAATACGCCAAGTGGATTAAAAGTAAATCTGCGCGTTCCGTTTGAAAAGGCTGTTAAGAAATGAGCAAAATTAGAACTTTGATCGTTGATGATGAACCGCTTGCAAGGAAAGGCTTAGCCGTTCGACTTTCTGAATTTGAAGACATAGAAGTAATTCGTTTATGTAGCAATGGTCAAGAAGCAATAGATGAGTGCTTATCAGGGAATATAGAACTGGTATTCTTAGATATTCAAATGCCAAATATGAATGGTTTTGAAGTGGCCCGCGCTTTAAGCGAAAGTGTTAATCCATTGCCTGCCATTGTGTTTGTAACTGCGTTTGATCAGTTTGCGGTAAAAGCATTCGAGATTCATGCATTGGATTATATTCTTAAACCAGTCGATGACAACAGACTAAAACAGGCGGTAGAAAAAGTGCATACTTATTTAAAAACACAACAAGATAACGCCCATAAGAAGAAACTAGCAAGCTTTGTGGCTGGTATTACTGGCAACAATTGTGAAGAGATTTTGAAAAAGCTTGCGACAGGCGATAGCCTTGCAGATCGTCGTTATCCTGAATCACTGGCAGTAAAAGAGCAGGGCGAAATTGTTCGTGTTCCTGTTGTTACAATTCAATGGGTTGATGCTGCAGGTGACTATATGTGTTTACATTGCCAAGATGGCCAAACTCATATCTTACGTAAAACCATGAAAGAGCTAGAGCAAGAGTTAGATCCGCAACTGTTTGTTCGTGTTCACCGCAGTGCTATTGTTAACACCAAACAAATTAGTAAGCTCGTCACTCAGGTGAGTGGGGAGTACTTGTTAGTTCTCGATAATGGACAAGAGTTAAAAGTAAGCCGCAGCTATCGTGACAAAGTAAAAGCTGCACTAGCAAGTTAATAAGCTTTCATAATCAGTTAAAGACAAAAAAGGCGCAATCAATGCGCCTTTTTTAATCAGTGATTGCAACAGTTTAAACTGTCACAATCTTCATTGTATTGGTAGCACCAATAGTTTCCATCGCATCACCGTGAGTTAAAATCACAGTATCTCCGGTGCTTAAAGAACCAAGTTCTACTAATGTATTGAGTGCTTCGCGAACCATATTTTCATCTTCACATTTAGTTGAATCAAAAAACACAGGGTAAACACCGCGATACAATGCAGTTTGACCTAAAGTGCTAGCGTGACGTGATAATGAGTAAATTGGTAAGCCAGAACTAATGCGCGACATTAATTTAGCTGTGCTACCTGATTCAGTCAGTGTCACAATCGCTTTTACAGAATCAAGATGGTTGGCTGCATACATAGCAGACAGTGCAATTGACTCTGCATTAGATGAAAAGCGGCTATCTAAACGGTGCTTAGAAACGTGAGTTTCTTTTTGAGACTCAGCACCTAAACATACGCGGGCCATAGTAGCAACGGTTTCTTCAGGGTAGTCACCAGCTGCTGTTTCAGCAGATAACATTACTGCATCAGTGCCATCTAGAACCGCATTTGCAACGTCCATAACCTCAGCGCGTGTTGGCATCGGGTTATCAATCATTGATTCCATCATTTGCGTTGCTGTTACCACAGTACGGTTTAGTGAACGTGCGCGGCTAATAATTAGCTTTTGTTTACCAACAAGGGCAGCATCACCAATCTCAACACCAAGGTCGCCACGAGCAACCATAACAGCATCAGAAGCAAGTACGATATCATCAACTGCTTCAACTGTTTCTACAGCTTCTGCACGTTCGATTTTGGCAAGAAGCTGCGCGTTAGAACCAGCAGCTTCTGCTAATGAGCGAACATAGCGCATGTCATCGCCACTACGTGGGAATGATACTGCAATATAATCAACACCAATTTCTGTGGCTGTGATTAAATCTTCTTTGTCTTTCTCTGTAAATGCCGGAGCCGTAAGACCACCACCTAAGCGGTTGATACCTTTATTGTTAGAAAGTACACCACCCACAGTGACTGTGGTGTGAACTAAATGACCATCTACGCTATCAACAGTCAGTTGGATAAGGCCGTCATTTAATAACAGTAAGTCACCTGATTTAACATCGTTTGGTAACTCTTTATAATCGATACCTACAGCATTTACATCGCCTTGGCCTTTTTCCATTTTTGCATCTAAGGTAAATTTAGCGCCAACTGCTAAGTTTACTTTACCGTCTTTAAACGTAGATACGCGGATTTTTGGGCCTTGTAAATCAGCAAGAATTGCAATGTGCTTGCCTAAACGCTTTGCAATATCGCGAACTGCTTGTGCGCGGTCTTTGTGATCTTGTGCTACGCCGTGTGAGAAGTTCAAACGAACCACATTTGCACCTGCACGAATGATTTTTTCTAAGTTGTTATCGCGATCGGTTGCCGGCCCAAGTGTCGCAACAATTTTAGTGCGTCTTAGCATCAAATTCTCCTGTGCGCTTAAAAATATTAAGCGAATTGATGGTTATCTATTAAAATGTTGTGCTTATTTAATAGCATATAAATGAATCAAATTAAGCTTAATGCAGAATTCATAAGTAAAAAATCATTGTTTTTACGTATGAGTATCTGGCTCTTTGTATTAAATACAGAGTTTACAAAGCATTAATGACGCTATTATGACACCGGTGTCAGGTAGCGTCAATACACATACCTTTTTAAAGGGTATTATAAAAATCTGGTCCGATGCCCTTATTAATTTGATATACTAACCCCAGCTTGCTGCGTGCCTTTTATAGATTTATAGCAAGTTAGCTCGGAAGCTCGCATTTTTGGGCTGCTTGGGTATAATGCGCGCGTATTTATTTTGATTAACTAACCAATAGTTGTTACCGAGGAGGACACTAAATGCAAGTTGCATTAGTAGGGTTAGGCGTTATGGGTAAAAATCTTGCCCTCAACCTGATTGAAAAAGGGCTGACATTAGTAGCTTATGATAAAAACCCAGATGCGGGTGCCGAGTTACTAAGCTGTGCGAAAGCACTAGGTTTGGCAGACCGTTTACATATTGTGTCTGATTTAAATGATATGGTTAGACGCTTAGAGCCGCCTCGTTCGATTCTACTTTTAGTTCCTGCTGGTGAATTGGTTGATAAAGTATGTACAGAGCTTGCAGAAGCAGGCGTTGACTGTGATGACATTATAGTAGATTGCGGCAATAGTAACTATAAAGACGGCATAAGCCGTAAACTTAAATATCAAAACAAATTTGAATTTGCCACTATGGGTATTTCTGGCGGTGCCGAAGGTGCTCGTCACGGCCCAGCTATGATGGCAAGTGGTTCAGAGGGCGGCTGGGAGCGTGTTGAGCCGTGGTTTGAAAAAGTAGCTGCAAGCTATAAAGGTGAGTCATGCTTTGCCCGTGTAGGTCAATCTGCAAGTGGTCACTTTGTGAAAATGGTTCATAACGGTATCGAATATGCGTTAATGCAATTAATTGCAGAAATGTATCAATTATTGCGTTTAGGCACGAATCGTTCACCAAAAGAAGTTGCTGACATTTTTAATGAATGGTCTGAAGGCACATTAAATAGCTACTTACTGTCAATCTCAAGCCATATCTTGAGCCTCGAAACAACAGAAGGTGAACCGCTAGTTGATTTAATCGACAACAAGGTTGGCGCTAAAGGCACTGGTTTATGGACTGCGCAAAATGCGCTAGAGCTTGGTATTGCAGTACCATCATTAGTGGCAGCTGTTCAAGCACGTCACTTAACAAATACTTGTGATACGCATGCTGCTAAAGAAATGACTTACGCTGCTAAAGCAACTGACACAGTTGATTTAGACTTAGCGGAGCTAAAAGATGCATTCACTCTGGCAAGTTTACTTGCTTATCGTCAAGGTTTAGCACTTATCAAAGGTGCGTCACGCGCTCATCAGTGGAAAGTTGATCTTTCTAAAACGCTACAAACATGGCGCGCAGGCTGTATTATCCGTGCTGATTACTTAGACAACGTTGCTGAAGGTGTAGAATTTATTGATTCTATGCAGCGTGAGTCAGCAGCTTTACGTAAAGTGACAGGTGCAGCGGTTGCTTCTGGTCTTGCTTTCCCTGTATTAACAGCAACGCAAACTTACATTGCGACGTTAACAACACCAAGCAATGGTCACCTTGTGCAAGCACAACGAGATTACTTTGGTGAACATGGTATTAAAACCCACAGCGGTGAAATATGCCATTTAACTGACTTAGTTGAGATTGACGAAAAAGTTCGTTAATCATCAAAAAACTAAAAAAGGCACCAATTGGTGCCTTTTTTTAACGGCTTAACTCGCCGCGAAGGTTATCTTGCATCAAGTGTCGAATTGTTTCTACTTCAAGCTTTTGACTAAATAAGTAGTGCAACTTGGTCAAACAGGCTTCTAATGTCATATCATAGCCGCTAATAACACCGCAATTAAGCAAAGCATTCCCTGTGGCATAGCCGCCCATATTCACTTGGCCTTTTAAACATTGCGTTAAATTAACAATCACCATACCGCGATTACTTGCATCATTCAGAATATCTATAAATGCAGAGTCTTGTGGCGCATTACCCACACCAAAACTCAAGAGCACCAAGGCCTTTATATTGTCGTTTACTAAACTTTTTACCACTTCAGGGCTGATACCCGGATATAAGTAAAGTACACCAATAGGCTGTGGAGTAATATTGGAAACTTGCAGTGCATTATCAACGTAAGGACTTAGCTGGCCTTTGATAAGTTGAATATTAATACCTGACAATGCTAAAGGTTCAAGATTCGGAGAGGCAAATGCATCAAAACCATCAGCATGGGCTTTTGTTGCACGGTTACCGCGGAATAATTGGTTATTAAAGAATAGGCTTACTTCAGCAATAGGGTAATTAGCTGCTAAATACATTGCATTGAGTAAGTTGACTTGGCCATCAGAACGAAGCTGCGAAAGCGGAATTTGCGAGCCTGTGACAATCACAGGTTTTGTCAGGTTCTCAAACATAAATGACAGGGCAGAAGCGGTATAAGCCATAGTATCTGTACCGTGCAGAACCACAAAACCATCATAGTCTTGGTATTTACTTTTGATATCGTCAGCAATTAGTTGCCAGTGGGCAGGTGACATATCTGAAGAATCAATCAGTGGGCAATATTCGTGAATATCAAATAAAGGCATTTCGTCACGATTAAATTCTGCATTATTGACCACAGTTTCGGTTAAAAAACCTTCAGCCGGTACATAGCCTCGGCTCGATTTTTTCATCCCGATGGTACCACCTGTGTAGGCGATATATATACGTTTACGTTTCATAAAAAAGGCCCAGTTAAATAACTGGGCCTAGTATACCTAAAATTGAATTGCTAAGTAACTTATTGAATTACATTACACACCAAACAACGAGCGTATACGCCTTGTGGATCGTTGTAATCTTTAAGATTGTCAATTTCACTACTTAGTTGCTTGATCAGGCTCTGTAAATTAGCTTGTGTAGCCAATACTGATTGTGATGAATCAGACTTAGCAAAGAAGCTTTTAACTGCTGCTGTACCAAAGATATCTTGAAGCATTTGCTCTTGCGGTGTAAGCGATTGTTTGATCGTTTTAACATCATAATGCTTAAGTTTAGCTAGTTCAGCGGCAGCTTCAATTGCATCTTGCTTGTCACCCAGTTTATCAACTAAACCAAGCTCTTTTGCTTGTGTTGCAATCCATACACGACCTTGAGCAATTTTATCTACTTGTTCAGGTGTCATATTGCGCGCTTCAGCCACAACATCTAAAAAGCGTTTATATGCATTTTCAACACTTAGTTGGATAATATCTGCCATTTTCTCATCAAGCGGTCGCGCAATTGAGAAGCCTGCAAGATCTGTTGTCGCAACACCATCTGAATATATACCCAGTTCAGCCATAGTATTTTCAAATGTCATGAACGTACCAAACACACCAATTGAACCTGTAATTGTGCTAGGTGCAGCCCAAATTTCATTGGCGGCTGAGGCAATCCAGTAACCACCCGATGCTGCTACCGAGCTCATAGAAGCAATAACAGGTTTACCAGCAGCTTTCAGAGCTAAAACTTCAGCTCGAATAACTTCAGATGCGAACATACTGCCGCCGCCTGAATCTATACGTAATACCACTGCTTTTACTTTGTCATCTAAACGAGCTTTACGAAGTAGGGCAGCTGTAGAATCACCGCCAATTTCACCGGCTTTGCGTTCGCCATCGACAATAGTGCCTTTAGCAACAACAACCGCTACTTTTTCAGTGATTGGGTTGTCAAATTCAACAGGTGGTTTTACCAATGATAGATATTCACGGAAACTGACTTGCTTAAAGGTCTTACCGGTTTCTTCTGCACCGACTAATTCAATCAGTTGCTGGCGAATTTGCTGTGATGTTTTTAAAGAATCAACCCATTGATTGTTCAAAGCGTACTGACCAGAGTTACCGTCAACGGCCTGCATTTTAGCTAAGTACACATCCATATCTTCATCAAAATTGCTTTCATCGAATGGGCGGCTTGCAGCAACATCTGTTTTATATTCATTCCAAAGTGCTGTTAACCAAACGCTGTTCGCTTCTTTTGCTGCATCAGACATGTCGTTGCGAATAAATGGCTCGACTGCTGATTTATAAGTACCAACACGGAAAATATGCTGTGTTACTTTTAGCTTTTCTAATGCTTCTTTAAAGTAAAGAGGGAACATGCCATAGCCTTCGATACTCACACCACCGTAAGGATGCATTGAGATTTCGTCAGCATGAGCTGCAATATAATATTGTGCTTGAGTGTAATAATAGCCTGTAGCAATAACTTGTTTACCAGCCGCTTTAAACTCATCAATAGCCTTAGTAATTTGCTTAAGTTTATTGATGTGTGCACTAGGCATTTTTTGTAGGTCAAGTAGCATTACAGTGATGCGATCATCATTGGTTGCTTCGTTGATAACTTCGATTACATCATCAAGTAAAATTTCTGATGGTGCTTCTTTGCCCATAGTTGCGTCATTAATCGCAGCTTCTACAGGATCAACGTAAGTTTTTTCTTCAACTATTGGGCCATTTAAGTTGAGGCGCAACACAGTTCCGTCTGCTACTTTTACTTTGTCTTCTTCACCTGTTATTGCAACGAAAAAGAGTATTACTAGTAATAAAAATAAAATGTTTAGGACTAAACGGCGGGAGAAGTTAATCCCAGTCCAAATGCCTTTAAATATCTTTGCTAGCAAAATAAATCCTTAATTCAATACAGCTTTGTAATGACTCATCTTAGCTTAGATTAACTTTAAATTTAACTGTTAAATAGTAACAGAGTGTTTAAAAAGACAATTTGCTACAGAATATTTACTAGCGAAAAGTTGATTATTCTAAGTTATTACCGCAGAATCTATTTCAAGTAGAGGTTCGACCAGTTAACGGGGCACACAATGTTAGAACAAAAATTACAATTAAAGCATACCGAACTTCGTAACCGTTTGGTTATGGGATCAATGCATACCGGCTTAGAAGAGGGATGGCACAACCGTAAACGCTTGCGCGCATTTTATGAAGCACGTGCAAAGGGTGGCACTGGATTAATTATAACTGGTGGTTACAGTCCAAATTTACGAGGTAAGCTATCGCCTTTCGCCTCAACGTTTAACTCGTTTTATGATGTGATTAAACATCGCGCATATACGGATGCAGTGCATCAACATGGCGGAAAAATTTGCTTACAATTATTACATGCTGGCCGTTATGCATATCATCCATTTAATCAAGCACCAAGTGCTATTCAAGCACCTATTAATCCTTATAAACCTAAAGAAATGTCGTTAGGCTCAATAAAAAAGACTATTAAAGACTTTGCAAACTCAGCAAAACTAGCTGAAAAAGCAGGTTACGATGGTGTTGAAATAATGGGGTCTGAAGGCTATTTGATTAATGAGTTCATGGCTAACCATACTAATAAACGTACGGATAGTTATGGAGGTAGCCTTGAAAATCGTATGCGTTTAGCTATTGATATTGTAAAAGCTGTTCGCGCTAAAGTAAGTGAAAAATTTATTATTGTATTTCGCCTATCTGTAATGGATCTGATCCCAAACGGCTCGACACCTGAAGAAGTTAAACAACAAGCGCTTTCACTTGAAAAAGCGGGCGTTGATATCTTTAACACGGGGATTGGTTGGCACGAAGCACGTGTTCCAACAATAGCGAGCATGGTACCACCGGGTGCCTTTAAAGAGGCATCAAAACGTTTAAAAGATACAGTATCGGTACCAGTAATCGCAGTAAACCGCATTAATACACCTGAAATAGCCAATGGTATTTTAGAGGCGGGTGAGTCTGATCTAATTTCGATGGCGCGTCCTTTATTAGCGGATCCTGAGTTTTTTAATAAATACGTAAATAACAAGTCAGAGCAAATCAATATCTGTATTGGCTGTAATCAGGGTTGTTTAGACCATGTATTTAAAAACAAACGTGCGACTTGCTTAGTTAACCCACAGGCTGCTTTTGAATTAGACTATAGCCTTGAAAAAGCGTCATCTTCTCGTTTAGTGCTTGTTGTTGGTGCAGGCCCCGCTGGTCTGGCTGCTAGTTGCTATTTAGCAGAAAAAGGTCATAAAGTGACTCTAATTGAGCGTAAAGAGCAGATGGGCGGTCAATTTAATTTAGCAATGCAAGTACCTGGTAAGGAAGACTTTAACCATACTCTTAATTACTTTACTAATGAGTTAAAACGCTTAAATGTTGATTTAAAGCTAGGCACTGAATTTACAGAAAACATGCTTAACCAATACGATGATGTTGTGTTTGCAACAGGTGTTAGACCTCGTGAAGCAAAAATAGAATGTAACGATGGCAAGCGTGTGTTTGCCTATGATGAAGTGATCCGCGGTGAGGTAGAGCTCGGTAACAAAATAGCGATTCTAGGTGCCGGCGGTATTGGTTTTGATATGGTTGCCTTTTTAAGTGAACACAAAGGGCAAACTATTGAGCAATTCAAAACTCAATGGGGTATTGAATGTGAAGCTGCACCTGAAAAAGATAACCGCCAAATATACATGCTTAAGCGAAGTGCAGGGCGTTTTGGTAGTGAACTGGGTAAAACAACGGGTTGGATCCATCGTCAAGTTGCTAAACAGCATGGTGTAAAGCAAATTGCTGAGTGTCAGTACCTTAGCTTTGACAACCAAGGTTTGAAAATTACTGTTAAAGGTGAAGAGCAAATCTTAGATGTTGATACTGTGATTGCTTGTATTGGTCAGGTTTCAAATACAGAAACATTCGAAAAACAAACAGAAAACGCCAAAGTTCACGTTATTGGTGGAGCCAAATTAGCTGCCGCTATTGATGCGAAACGTGCGATTTTTGAAGCGCTACAAGTCGCTCGTAAAATTTAATTGAAAGTAAACTAGAAAACCCGCGGTCTGTGTGATTAATCTAATTAGTCACGAGACCGCAATGTTGATCACACACTTATTACCTCTTTACCAACGCATCTTAACTAAACTTCAGTTTTTAGATGGACTACCCAGCCTATTTATTCGCTTAATATTAGCCCCAGTGATGATCATTGCCGGCTTTAATAAACTTGCCTTAAGCGGTGATGTTAACCATTTTTATCAATACTTTTTAGCCTCTGATGATATCGTCGCTTGGTTTGGTAATAGTGAATGGGGGTTAGGCCTACCAATGCCCTCTGTACTGGCCTTTTTAGCAGCATGGACAGAGTTTTTAGGCGGCATTTTGCTGTTATTTGGTCTGTTCACACGTTTAGTAGCAATCCCCTTAATGATAACTATGCTTGTTGCTGCAACGACTGTGCACGCAAGTAATGGCTGGTTTGCTGTTACCCCAACAGATGCGAGTACCAGCCCTGCAAGAGTCCTCAATTGGCTTGCAATTCCTGCAAGTGAAGCCAGTTTGATTAATTCAAAAGAAGCGGGTGAGAGATTAACTAAAATGCGCGAGTTATTAGAGACTCATGGTTATACGGAATACCTGTATGCTAAAGGGAAACCTGTGATTTTAAATAATGGTATTGAGTTTTCAGCGCTCTATTTCGTTATGCTACTAAGCTTATTTTTTTCGGGGGGAGGTCGCTATTTTAGCCTCGATTATTGGCTTGTTAGAAATCGCACTAAGCTCTTTATTGCAAGTGAATATAAATGATAAGCTAGAACTTTAATGCCTTTATAAAATGAGGCGCTGTATTAATGTTTTAATAGGAATTAAATGGACGCTTTAACTCTTTTACAAACTCGACAATCAGATCCACGTCTTATAGCTCCGGGTCCATCAGAAGAACAGCTTGAGATTATTCAAAGAGCTGCAATAAAAGTACCGGATCATGGTTGCCTTGCTCCTTGGCGTTTTATTGTTGTTGAAGGCGATGCTCGGCATAGATTAGGTGATATTTATCATCAAGCTGCAGTTGCTGAACATCAAGATGAGCGCACGGTTAATCGTGCAAAAGAACTACCACTTCGCGCCCCTATGATTATCATTGCCATTGCTGATGTAAAAGAAAACCCTAAAGTGCCACGTATTGAACAAGTTCAAAGTGCTGGTTGTGCAGTGCTTGCCATGCAGCAGGCCGCTTTTGCCCAAGGATTAGGTGGGATCTGGCGCACAGGCTATTTTGCTCAAAGTGAATCAGTCAAAAAAGCTTTAAATTGTAAAATTGATGACGAGATAGTTGGCTTCTTATATTTAGGTACTCCTGAAGTTGATATTAAAAAGCCTATTAGGCATAAACCAGATACTTTTTTTGAGAGACTTTAAAAATTAGGAACTTTTTTATATTTATGCAGTCAGATGCTATTAAGCTTGCATGTGTTAGTTTAATTAATTTAAGCTGCAGTGTAAGAATTATTAGGATGCAAAAAACAAAATAATTATTCTTCAGTGTGTTTTTTAATCGGTTGTTTTTTGTTAACGTAGGGATAGTCTTAAAAAATAACGATAAAGAAGACGAGGACAATGGGAAACTTATTTTTACGAGAAAAAGAAAATTGGTTCGCTTGGTCAATATGGGGCATTATAGGTGCTGCCCTCACTTTTTTTGTGGCTATCTCAACTAGAGCGCCACAATTTCTTGGCTTATCTGCTATTGGGTTTTTGTTGTTACTTACGTGGTGGATGCACAGTACTAAGCGGTTTGATTTTGGTCGCGCTTTTAAAGTTTGTTGTTATGTATTGACCTTAACCTGCTTACCCGCATTTTTATTAGTGATAGTACCAAATAACAATCTAAATAAAATAGACGTTATTGTTCAGGGGGCAGGGTTTGCTCTTATCAGTTTAATTGTCTGTTTTGTCTGCTCAATGATTGCGCGTCGACCTAAACAGTATTACTAAATATGAGTTTTTATTGTTTTTTTACAATTAAGGCTTTACATCGACCACGGTAACTAATATTATGCGCGCCGTACGGAGAGATGGCAGAGTGGTCGAATGCACCGGTCTTGAAAACCGGCAGGGGTTTGTAGCCCCTCTAGGGTTCAAATCCCTATCTCTCCACCATTATTTAAAAAAACCGCCTACAGGGCGGTTTTTTGCTATCTGGAGATAAATAATGTCAGCAAGCACACCTTCTACACCTATAAGAATGATAAAGCATGTTTTACTTTGGTGTATCTTCTCTTATTTTTATCATAGTGGCATTAATGTACTTGTTGCTATGGCTCATGATGCACAACCAGATTACGGGTTGTTATCCTCAATTGCGTATGGCATTGGTTTCAATGTACTCGTAGGTCATTTAATTGGTAAGTACGATAAACATTGGCCTGTTATTGCGGCAATATTTATCGCTGTAGTTGGGCTTGTTGTAGTGCCTTTAATATTAATGGGGCAGGCGAGTTTAAAAGATACATATTTTATTTTGGCTATGGTGATAAGTTTACCGGTTGCAACATTAGTCATTGAGAAAATAAAGCAACGAATTAGTTTAAACACTGAGCAAACGCAATAAACTAAGCGATATTCGTTGTTTTTTTATGTTAGTATGGGCACGTCTTTTAACTAAATAAACGTGAATTTAAACATGTCAGATAATTTTACAACAGACGCTGAAAAAGCAAGTTACGGTATTGGTTTACAAATGGGTGAGCAATTAAAAGCAAACCCTTTTGAAGGTTTAAACTTAAACTCTGTATTTGAAGGTATGAAAGACGCATACACTGGTAACGATTTCCAAGTTGAAATCCCAGCAATTCAAGCTGCCTTTGAAAAGATCAATGCTGAAATCCAAGCTCGCCGCGAAGAAGAAGCTAAAGTACTTGCTGCTGAAGGTATTGCCTTCTTAGAAGAAAATGCAAAACGTCCTGAAGTAACAGTAACTGAGTCAGGTCTTCAATACGAAGTGCTTACTGAAGGCAATGGTGAGAAACCAACTGTAGATTCAACAATTCGTGCGCATTACCATGGTACACTTATCAATGGTACGGTATTTGATAGCTCTTATGAGCGTGGTCAACCAGCTGAATTCCCAGTGGGTGGTGTTATCAAAGGTTGGACTGAAGCAGTACAAATGATGGGTACTGGTTCAAAATGGCGTTTATACGTACCGCATGAGCTTGCTTATGGTGAGCGTGGTGCTGGTGCTGCAATCGCACCTTTCTCAACACTAATCTTTGATGTTGAGCTATTAGAAATCATCTAATTGATTTTAATAGGTATAAAAAAACCTGCTTTAAGCAGGTTTTTTTATGTCTGAAATAAACAGCTAATTAGCTATTTGACTCAGCGTATTCTTTACACTTAACTTTGTCCTCACACTCACCATAAAGGTAAAGAGAGTGGTTAGTTAATTTAATGCCATTTTCTGTAGCAATCTCTTCTTGACGACGTTCGATTAAATCATCTTCAAATTCAACAACCTTGCCGCATTTAAGACAAACGAGGTGGTCATGGTGAGTGCTACCTGATAATTCAAATACTGACTTGCCGCCTTCGAAGTGGTGGCGAGATACAATACCTGCATCATCAAATTGGTTAAGTACACGGTAGACAGTTGCAAGACCAATCTCTTCGCCTTTGTCTAATAGAATTTTATAGACATCTTCAGCGCTGATGTGTTGATTGTCTGGAGATTGTAGAATCTCTAAAATTTTAATACGCGGCAAAGTTACTTTTAACCCTGCTTTTTTTAGTTCCAAGTTGTGATCAGTCATTCAATCTGTCTCAATTTATTTAGTTATACTAGGCATCATTAAGATGCACACGACACATTAGCAACTGTTAGAATAACGTGCCTAGTTACTAAGTGCAAAGAACAATTCGTTTGATTGCTGTTTTTTTAGACGAAAACGAACTGGTTGTGCATCTTTACATCAGCTAGTAAATGCGAGTAGTACTTGTTATTAATCAGCAAGTTCCGCTAAACACATCTCTTCATAAACTTGAGCGCACCAGTCTTTTACACGTTGCTCTGTCAGTTCAGGTTGACGATCTTCGTCAATCCCTAAGCCAACAAACGTTTTGTCATCAATTAATGCTTTTGATGCTTCGAAGTCATAGCCATCAGTTGACCAGTGACCTACTACAATCGCGCCACGCTCAGTAACGATGTCATTGATCATACCCATTGCATCTAAAAAGTATTCAGCATAGTCTTCTTGGTCACCACAACCGAAAATTGCAACCAGTTTACCTTCGAAGTCTACTTCTTCTAATTCAGGGAAAAAATCATCCCAGTCACATTGCGCTTCACCGTAGTACCAAGTTGGAATACCGAATAACAATAAATCGAATTCAGCAATCTCTTCTTTAGAACTTTTTGCAATGTCATGAACCGCGACTAGCTTTTTACCTAATTCTTTTTGAATCATTTTAGCTACGTGTTCAGTATTACCTGTGTCGCTTCCGAAAAAAATACCTACGCTTGACATGGATTTAAAACCTTCTATCTATCAATAGCCAATCTTTCTTGTAAAATTGTTTCAATCAACGCGCTACGGCTAATATTCTGCGCATCTGCCATATCGCTTAATGCCTGATATAACTGTGATGAAACCTTAAATTCTACACGCTTTAAACCACGTGCTTTATCTCGCTTTATTTGATTACGTTTATTTACTTTTAATTGCATGTCGCGAGGTAGGGGATTTGTTTTAGGTCTACCTGGACGTTTCTCGTATTCAAATAAATCGGGTGTTGTTCTATCTGTTTCTGATTTTGCCATATCTAGCCCACACCTGCGCCTTGCCAAAAGACTTGAATAAGACCTTTAGCTATAAACCCAGAACAGCCTAAGAATAGCACTAACCAAACGATGTATCGGCCAAATTTTGGTACATCACCTTTTTTAAGGACGTCTTGAATTGCCATTCCAATAAAAAAGAAAATGCCGGCTAAGCCAAAATACAACCCTAAGGTATCAAATTCGTTAATTAACTGACTGACCATCAACGTATAAACCTTCAAAATAAACGGCGCGTACTATACCACACAAATTCATAATAATTTAGTGCGCACGATCAAAAACAGCGAAATTTATCTGTCTTTTATGTGGCTAAAAAATCGCTAATTGCTTTATTTACGGCAAGCGGTTTTTGTGCGTGTAACCAATGACCAGCGCCATGAATTATTTTTGCTTTAGCATTAGGAAATAACGCCATAATTGCAGGGCGGTGCTCAGCTAAGATGTAGTCTGAATCATTACCTTTGATGAACAAAGTATCACATAAACAAGAATCATTTTCATCAACTTGAGCTAAAATATTTTCATATTGCTGATATATAACCGCTAAATTAAAGCGCCATTGGTAGTGGCCTTGATCGTTCTTAGCAAAGCTCTTTAATAAAAACTGGCGTACACCCACTTCATCTATGTGTTTTGCAAGGACTTCATCAGCGGCTTTCCTGTCAGCAACATTTGACTCGGCTACTTCATTCAGGCCTGCGAAAATAGCACTATGACGAGGGTTATTAGCAACAGGAGAGATATCTAACACCACTAGTTTATTGATTAGCGCTGGGTGATTAAGGGCTAATTGCATAGCAACTTTACCGCCCATTGAATGACCAATGATGTGAGCTTTATTAATGTTCAAGTGTTCAAGTAACTCACTGACATCTTGAGCCATAGCATGGTAATTCATGGTATCGCTGTGGAATGATTTACCATGATTTCGTAAATCGATATTCGTTACGCGGTAATTTTCAGCTAAGGCTTTTGCGATTACATTGAGGTTTTCTAGCGAGCCAAACAAACCATGGATCAACACAACGTCTGAACCTTGACCCATTTGTTGGTAGTTTAATAGCATTTTCAACTCCTAATTTTAATGGCAGTATTTTGCCTAGCGAAATAACAAATTGCAAAACATAGAGAATTACTGCGAGCTTAGGTATAATCATCGAGAACTTTTATAATGTGACCCGTAAAGACAGGAATAACATGAAAAAAATTGACATAGACGACGAGTTATATCAATACATAGCTAGCAACACGCAAAGTATTGGTGAGAGCGCTTCCACTATTTTACGTCGTTTATTAAACCTTTCTGATGGCACCTTAGCGCCCGTTGAAACAGCAACTAGCAAAACTGAACAAGAATCTCCAGTTGTTGAACCTGAACAAGCAATAGAGCAAGAACCAGCCCCTAAACACGATGAACCTGAACAAGTCGAAACTGTCACAACAGCGCAACAAGTCAAAGGTAATGTGTTTAATGTGTTAAACAAAGAAGAACTGGCAATGCAAAAAGGTGTTGTTGGTCGTTTCTTATTTATCTTGGCAGCGCTTTACAGAACACACAAAGCAGATTTTGCGAACGTTCTAGAAATTAAAGGCCGTGACCGCGTCTATTTTGCAACGAGTAAAGAGGCGTTGCTTGAAAGTGGCAGTAGTATGAATCCAAAAAATATCACCGATACAGAGTATTGGGTGATGACTAACTCAAATACAACCAGAAAAAAAATGATGCTTCATGAAGTGGCCCTAAGCCTAGGCTATAGTGCGGACGAAGCAGAAAAAATTCGTGATTACTTATAATAGGTAAGGAAATAATATGGCGATTCATCCAGAGGCAGGGAAACCTGCGCCACAACAGAGCTTAGTAAATGTTCCAAAACTAATCTCTGCTTATTACTTAAATGAACCTGATCTTGAACAAAACCCAGAGCATTGCGTTGCTTTTGGTACGTCTGGTCACCGCGGTTGTTCATTCGATGTAAAATTTAATGAATCGCATATATTAGCGATCACTCAAGCAATTTGTGATTATCGTAAAGAAAATAACATTTTTGGACCTCTGTTTCTTGGCAAAGATACGCATGCTTTAAGTGAAGCTGCTTTTAATTCAGCAATTGAAGTGTTGGTTGCGAATGAAGTGCAAGTTATTACTCAAGAGAATGACGACTATACGCCAACCCCAGTGATCAGCCACGCAGTTGTTTGTCATAATAAAGAAAATCCAAATGAATTGGCCGATGGTATCGTTGTAACTCCGTCACACAACCCGCCTGAAGATGGTGGTTTTAAATATAATCCACCGAATGGCGGACCTGCTGATACTGACGTTACTAAATGGATCGAAGATAGAGCAAATCAATTACTGCTTGAAGATTTAGTTGCTGTAGAGTTATTTCCGTTTGCTAAAGCATCACGTTCTGGCTTTATCAAATACCAAGATTTAATAACACCTTATGTCGATGACTTAGCGAACATTGTTAATTTAAAAGCTATTAGCGATGCAAAAATCAAAATTGGTGTGGATCCACTCGGTGGCTCTGGTATCAACTTCTGGCCAGTGATTGCCGAAAAATATAATTTAGACTTAACGGTCGTAAATAAGTCTGTTGATCCAACATTCTCGTTCATGCCTTTGGATAAAGACGGTAAAATCCGTATGGACTGCTCATCTCCTTATGCAATGACTAATCTTATTGCTTTAAAAGATGACTACGATATTGGTATCGGTAACGACCCTGATTATGACCGTCACGGCATTGTTACACCTGATGGTCTAATGAATCCAAATCATTTTTTAGCGGTTGCAATTGACTACTTACTAAATAACCGTGAATGGTCAAACGATGTTGCAATTGGTAAAACGCTCGTATCTAGCGGCATGATTGATAAAGTGGTTGCACGTAATAACCGTGAAGTAAAAGAAGTACCAGTAGGCTTTAAATGGTTTGTTGAAGGCTTAAGCAAGGGGACACTTGCTTTTGGTGGTGAAGAAAGTGCAGGGGCGTCATTCTTGCGCTTCGATGGTACGGTGTGGAACACCGACAAAGACGGTTTTATCTTAGGTTTACTAGCTGCTGAGATATTAGCAGTAACGGGTAAAACACCTTCACAGCTATATAAAGAACTTGAGCAAGAGTTTGGTGCACCTATCTATAAACGTATTGATGCCCCAGCTAATGCACAGCAAAAAGCGCGTCTAAAAGCGTTATCAGCAGATGATGTAACTGCCAGTACCTTAGCGGGTGATGCTATTACACAAAAACTAACTCATGCACCTGGCAATAATGCTGCTATTGGTGGTTTAAAGGTTGTTACCGAAAATGGTTGGTTTGCAGCTCGTCCATCAGGCACAGAAGATATCTATAAAATTTACCTAGAATCATTCAAAGGTGAAGAGCATCTAGCATTACTAGAAAAAGAAGCGAAAAAACTGGTTGATACAGTAATTAGCTAATTTCATTTTTATCTTTTAAAACGGCTGAGATTCTCAGCCGTTTTTGTATTCTACTCTCACGTATTTTTAGGATAGGACAATGAGCTATTCAATTCCTTCATATCTTGACGAATTAAAAAGCAATGGCGACTTTTTAACCTTAACCCGTAACAATGAATTTTCACTTGAGCCTTGTGCATTCACCCTTGAGAATGGCACTGATGTGACAGTTCATGATACGGGCATCATTGAATTTCAACCAAATCAGCAAACAAACAAAGATATTGTTCTTTCAAGTGCGATACATGGCAACGAAACGGCGCCAATTGAAATTTGTGACCAATTAATTAGAGCAATTATTAAAGAACAACTGCCGCTTAAGCAGCGTGTACTGTGTATTTTTGGTAATCCAAAGTCGATTAATATCGGTAAGCGCTTTGTAGATGAAAACCTAAACCGCCTGTTTAACGGTCACCATACTGTAGAAGGTATTGCTTCAAACCCTGAGCGAGTTCGTGCAAAGCAGCTTGAGGATGTTGTTTCTGATTTTTTCCAAAGAGGCAACCACAACAGTGAGCGTTTTCATTATGACCTTCATACTGCAATTCGTGGCTCTAAAAATGAAAAGTTTGCTGTATACCCATTCTTACATGGAAAACCGTGGAAAAAATCACAGCTGCAATTTTTACTCAGCTGTGGTGTAAACACAGTATTAATGATGAAATCAGCGGCAACAACGTTTAGTTACTACTCGTCGTTTGTACATGGTGCTGATTCATTTACGGTAGAGCTTGGTCAAGTAAAGCCATTTGGTGAAAACGACATGAGCCGCTTCGAGAAAACCAAACAAACTTTAACTGCATTAATTAGTCAAGAAAAGGTGGATTATAAAGAATTTAATGCAGGTGATTTTGAGTTGTTTTCAGTTTATAGAACAATAAACCGTACGTGTGAAGACTTTAGCTTCCCATTTGCTGATGATGTAGAAAACTTCACCGGTTTTGCAAAGGGTGAATTATTGGCAATTGATGGTCAGACCAGATATGAAGCGGAGGTAGAGGGTGAAGCTATTATCTTCCCAAACGCTGATGTAGCCTTAGGTCAGCGTGCTTTGCTTACCGTTATCCCAATGCAAGTTGATAGCAACTTTATTTAAAATCTCTGCATTAACACCCATCTATATTAAGTTAACTATATGACTATAAAGAGTTTATTTTGTTGTATAGTTAACTTTCCATGCGTTTTTAGCCATTTCTCATCTATTCGTCTATGATTAGTTGAATAACAACTTACGTTAACGTAAAGTGACGGCAGTTTAATTTAATTAGATTGAATATTGCGCAAACTTTATCCTTACAGCAAATGCTGATAATAAACACAAATAAGGGCAGTGGCGTAGGTTTCTGACAACGAAAGAAGGTAGGTTATGAGTAATCCAAATAACGTATCGCTAAACATTAATCATGATCTGTCATTTATTGATGGTCACGCATTAACGATCCCTACATTAAGTATTCTTAATGAGGAAGGCGACATTCATGAAGGTGCCACCGCACCCGATATCGACAAAGCAACCGCAATCCGTTTATACGAGACAATGCGTTTTATTCGAGCACTTGATGAACGTATGCAAGCAGCACAGCGTCAGGGTCGTGTAAGCTTTTATATGCAATGTTTAGGTGAAGAAGCGGCTGTAACCGCATCAGCAGCAGCGCTTGACCAAAACGATATGATCATGGCCCAATACCGTGAACAAGCCGCTTTGCGATACCGAGGTTTTACACTTGACCAATTCATGAACCAAATGTTTTCAAACGAAAAAGATTTGGGTAAAGGTCGCCAAATGCCAATTCACTATGGCTCACGCGAACTTAACTACATGACAATTTCATCACCACTTGGTACGCAAATTCCGCAAGCAACAGGTTATGCGTATGGTCAAAAAGTTCGCCATATTGACCCACAAACAGGTGAGTTAAACAGCACAATTGATAACATCACCATTTGTTATTTTGGTGAGGGTGCAGCCTCAGAAGGTGATTTTCATGCGGGCTTGAATATGGCTGCTGTTCACCAAGCGCCAGTTATCTTTTTTGCTCGTAATAATGGCTATGCGATTTCAACCCCTGCTGATGAGCAATTTAAAGGGGATGGTATTGCTTCTCGTGGTGTCGGTTATGGTATTAAAACAATCCGTGTTGATGGTGCTGATGCCCTTGCAGTTTATGCTGCAACTAAAAAAGCACGTGAAATTGCCACTAAACATGGTGAGCCAGTTTTAATTGAATCAATCGCTTATCGTTTAGGGGCTCATTCAACGAGTGACGACCCAAGCGGCTACCGCAGCAAAGACGAAGAAGCTAAACACAAAGGCTGTCCAATCGAACGTTTCCGTAATTGGTTACTAAAACAAGGTTGGTTAGACGAAGCGCAAGACGCAAAAGACAAAGAAACAATTCGTGAAGAAATTTTAGCAGCGCTTAAGCGTGCTGAAAAAGTAGCAAAACCAGCATTAGAAGATCTTATTTCTGATGTTTATGATAAGCCAATCCCATCACTGCAAAAACAATACGAACAATTAAAAGAGCACATTTTGCAGTATCCTGATGCTTATCCAACAACTGCTGGGAGATTAAAGTAATGGCTAAAATGAACATGCTTCATGCAATTAACTCTGCCCTTGATATCACCATGGCAGAGCATCCAAATGCATGTATTTTTGGTGAAGACGTTGGTTATTTTGGTGGTGTATTCCGTGCAACATCGGGCTTACAAGAAAAATATGGTAAGCACCGTGTGTTTAATACACCGTTAACTGAGCAAGGTATTTTAGGTTTTGCTAATGGTTTAGCGGCGTTTGGTGCACCTGCTTTAGCTGAAATTCAATTTGCAGATTATATTTTCCCTGCATTTGACCAAATCGTGAATGAATCAGCTAAATTCCGTTACCGCAGTGGTAATGAATTTGATGTAGGCAATCTAACAATTCGTACTCCGTATGGCGGTGGTATCGCAGGTGGTTTATATCACTCACAATCACCAGAAGCCTATTTTGCTCATACACCGGGTTTGAAGTTAGTTGTGCCACGTAATCCTTATCAAGCAAAAGGCTTACTTCGTGCATCAATCAAAGATGATAACCCTGTTATTTTCTTTGAGCCAAAACGTTTATACCGTGCATCAACGGGCGAAGTACCAGAAGAAGATTACAGCATCGAACTTGGCAAAGCTGAAGTTGTGCAAGAAGGCACTGATGTCACTTTGCTTGCTTGGGGCGCACAGATGGAAATCGTTGAAGATGCGGCTAAAAAAGCAGCTGAACAAGGTATTAGTTGTGAAGTTATCGACTTACGTACTATTTTACCTTGGGATGTTGAGACAATCGCTAAATCAGTGACTAAAACAGGTCGTTTAGTCGTTAGCCACGAAGCACCAATCACAAATGGTTTTGGGGCTGAAATCGTTGCAACAATTCAACAAGAGTGTTTCTTACACCTTGAGTCGCCAATTGCTCGCGTGTGTGGTTTAGATACGCCATATCCATTAGCACTTGAAAAAGAATATGTGCCGGATGCACTAAAAGTGCTTGCTGCGATTAAGCAATCAGTTGAGTTTTAGGAGTCAGTATGTCTAAAGATTTTATCTTGCCAGATATCGGCGAAGGCATCGTAGAGTGTGAAATTGTAGAGTGGTTAGTTGCAGAGGGCGATGCTGTAAAAGAAGACCAGCCTATTTGTGATGTGATGACCGACAAAGCGCTTGTGCAAATTCCAGCTGTCCATGATGGTGTGATCAGCAAGCTATATTATGCAAAAGGTGATATTGCGAAAGTCCATGCGCCATTATTTGCAATGGATGTTGATGGCGAAGCACCAACACAAAGCGAAGAAGCTCAAGCTCCTGCGGCTACTGAAGCACCATCTGAGACTGGTGAGCACTTAGAAGATTTCATTTTGCCAGATATCGGTGAAGGTATCGTTGAGTGTGAAATTGTTGAGTGGTTAGTGAGTGAAGGCGATGAAATCGTTGAAGACCAAGCTGTGTGTGATGTAATGACAGACAAAGCATTGGTGCAAATTCCGGCTAAATACACAGGTAAAGTGAAAAAGCTTTATTACCAAAAAGGTGATATTGCAGCGGTTCATAGCCCATTATTTCAAATGAGTATTGCGGGCCAAAGCGCAGAGCCTGATGTAAGCTCTGCGGTAGTTAAAGCACAAACAAATGCAGTGACTAAATCTGCAGAAAAGTCAGCACCTGCATCTAGCGCAACTAAACAACTTAACAAAAAAGCAGTTGCTTCACCTGCTGTTCGTCGTAAAGCCCGCGAACTAGATGTTGATTTAACGCAAGTACCAGGCTCTGGTAAAAATGGCCGGATTTATAAACAAGATATCGAAGATTTCTTAAACGAAACACCAAGCCAAGAAACACAACAACAAGCTGCGCCAAAAGCGGCAGAACCAGCGGCAACTGTAACAGCAGTGTCTGGTGGTAGTCGTGTTGAGCCAATTAAAGGCATTAAAGCCGCAATGGCTAAGCAAATGGTTGCCTCAGTTTCGACAATTCCTCACTTTACATTCTGTGATGAAATCGACCTGACTAAACTAATTGCAATGCGCAGCGAGTTAAAAGAGCAGTATAAGCAACAGGGCGTTAAGCTCACTATGATGCCGTTTTTTATCAAAGCGCTGTCATTAGCTATTAAGCAATTCCCAGTACTTAACTCACAAGTTAATGATGATTGCAGTGAGCTGACTTACTTTGATGATCATAACATCGGTATGGCGGTTGATTCTAAGATTGGTTTACTCGTGCCTAACATTAAATCATGTCAGTCAAAGAGCATTGTAGATGTTGCAAATGAGGTTACTCGTTTAACTGAAGCGGCACGTGATGGTCGTGTTTCACCAGATGATTTGAAAGGCGGCACTATTAGCATTTCTAACATTGGTGCGATTGGCGGCACAATTGCAACCCCGATCATCAATAAACCTGAAGTAGCGATTGTTGCTTTAGGTAAACTGCAGCATTTACCTCGTTTTGATGCACAAGGTAATGTAATTTCAGCTGCTATTATGCAAGTAAGTTGGTCTGGCGACCACCGCGTGATTGATGGCGGAACGATTGCCCGCTTCAACAATTTGTGGAAGTCATACTTAGAAGATCCTGCAAAAATGATGATGGCGATGAGCTAACATTAATAAGCATTAAAAAACCAGCCTCGGCTGGTTTTTTATTATCTAAAGCAAAAATTATATTCCGTAAAAGTACAAGCCATAACCGAATAACAGTGCCGGTATTGTTGAATACACAGTTGCCATTAACGCTGCTTTTGGTGCTAATGCGATTGCTGGGAATAGGGCGTCGCCATCATTCGAAATTGCATTTGCTGCCATAGCGCTAAATGGAATAATACCTTGAATATAGAGTGTCATTACGACAATTTGCGGCCCACAACCAGGTAATAAACCAATGGCTACAGCCACCAGCGGTGCTAAATATGCGTAGTCAGAAAACCATACGCTCAAATTTATACCAGCCAGATTAACTAAAATTTCAAAAAGCATAAAACTGGCGACAACCCAGGCCGTAACAAAGTGGGTGTCCATTAAAACCTTTGTTAGTTTTGAAGGTGGAGTACAAGGAGCCTCTTCACTGGTTACTTGTTTATAACTGCTGCCTTTAGATGAAAGTGCCCATACAACTACAGTGAATAACGCCATAATCGAGCCAAATAGGGTGATACCTTGATTAACGCTATCACCGAATACGCTAAGGTCGGTATTGGTGGCGATAACAAAGGCAACTATCAAGCTTGGTACTAGGGCCAATTTCCAAACAGGGCGGCTAAATTTCAAAGCGCTTGGTTGGCACTGCGGCGGTTCTGTGTATTCGCTTGCCTCATCAGGTTGAAATTTATTAGCTTTATGAAATGTGTTAACTAACTGACCGCTAATAACGCCCACAGCAACACCGATTAACATCATTAATAAACCATCAAGAGGGCGAGTGGCTAATAGCAAAAAAGCAGCATCCCCCATGGTTGCGGTTAAGACTGCAACAACAGAACCAAAACTAGCTTGTTTTTTGGTAAATTGGGTTACCACAATAATGGCACCCCCACAGCCAGGTAAAGCACCTAAGATTGAAGCAAAACTCACTTCTAGAATGCCTGATTTAGCACGTAAATAGCTAAGCTGTAACTGAGGAAGGCGATCAATAAGGTAGTAATAGATTAATAAGGTGGCTGCAACAAATACTGATACTTGAAAAAAAGCATCACTTAAAGCTTGAAGGGTAAATTCACGCGTTGTTGGTACTACTAATGCAACAAGCAAAAGAAGGGGTAAAAACAAGCGTTTATTATCCGTAATATAACACCTCACTTTTTTAGGAATGAAACTCGATGTTTGTGATAATGAGAGCATACAGTGCAACCTAAAAATTAATCAGGTTACACTGTAAATTAGATTTTAATGAAAATCAATCTCATTTGCATCTATTGGCGTTGGAACTCTGAAGTAGCATTCCATTTAGGCCATTCTTTACGCTCAGAGATATCAAAACCTACTTGATAGAATAACTGAAGATCCTGAACGGCACCTGATAAATCCCATTCATCACGGTATCGATCACATGGCTGATGGTAACAACCACGAAGCACTAAACTCATACGCTTACGGTAATTTGCTGTTTCTTCATCAAGGGCTTCACTACCGCCACCGGCATACATTGCTGGTACACCCATGTTTGCAAACGCAAAGTGATCAGAGCGATAGTAACCACCTGAAGACGGTTTAGGGTCGCCAGATACTGTACGGCCTTGTGCTTTTGCAGCTGTTTCTAGCAGACTATCCATTTCTGATTTGCCAATACCAACAACACTGATATCTTTAACTTTACCTAATAAGTTCAAGCTATCCATATTGATGTTTGCAACAGTTTGAGAAGCTGGGATCACAGGGTTTGCAGCATAATATTTAGAGCCAAGTAAACCTTGCTCTTCAGCCGTGACAGCTAAGAATGTCATTGAGCGGCTAGGGTGCTCTGGTAAACTTGCAAACGCTTCTGCCACTTCAATTAAACCTGCAGTGCCAGTCGCATTATCGTGGGCACCATTATAGATTTGGTCGCCTTTACGGGTTTTATCTGTACCAAGGTGGTCCCAGTGAGCAGAATAAATGATGTGCTCATCTGGCTTTTCGCTACCCGGTAAAGTCGCGATAAAGTTATACGAAATTGACTTTTTAATCGTATTGTTTACTTCAACGCTGGCTGTTAGGTCGCCCATATCAACATGGTAAGCACCTTTTGCAGCATTTGCTTTCATGGTGTCGAAATCTAAACCGGCTTTCGAGAACAACTCTTTAGCAACGTCTGTGGTTACCCAACCTTCAACAGCAACACGATCCATGTTGTTGTTTTCTTTTTGGAAACCAAACTGTTCGCCGCTCCAAGAGTTTTCAACAACAGACCAAGGGTAAGAAGCTGGTGCTGTTTCGTGAATGATAATTGCACCTGCTGCACCTTGACGGCTCGCTTCTTCGTATTTGTATGTCCAACGACCATAGTAGGTCATGGCATCACCGGTGAATAAATCAGGGTTTTTAGTCGCAAAACCAGGATCGTTTACCAGCATGACAACTGTTTTGCCTTTTACGTCCAGGCCTTCGTAGTCGTTCCAGTTGTATTCAGATGCATTGACACCATAACCAACAAACACAAGTTCTGAGTCTTTAATACTTTCTTTTGCACTTATGCGGCTACTGCCCATAACCATGTCTTTTTTGTATTGGTAATCTTTGCCACCAATAGTCAGTACCATGTTTGAATCTGCTTCAAGTGAAACAAGCGGTACTTCTTGTAAGAAACTATCACCGTTACCCGGCTCAAAACCTAATGCTTTGAATTGTTCAGTTAAATAGGCAAGGGTAAGCTCTTCACCTTTTGATGATGGTGCACGGCCGCCAAACTCATCTGATGCCAACACTTTAATATGCTCAGCTAATTGCTCTGAGTTAATGCTTTGATAGGCTTTTTCTACATCATTTGAAGTGATACTTGTTGAAGCACAGCCTGCAATGATAGCACTTGCAAGGAGTGTCACTGGAAAATAGCGTTTCATAATAGCTCTTTTTTTGTTTTATGGTGGCATTAGTATATGAGGTTCTATTAATGAGAACCAGTTTTTGCGGTAAACTAGTCACAATACATCAAGAAGTTAATATATTACGCAATGAAACGATTTACCGCACCCGAGCAGTGGTCTACACAATACTTAACAACCGGTGCCTTTGCTGATTTAGCAACACTATTTAATATAGATAAGCTATCAGATTGGCCTTCATGTCACTGGTTTAGTCAGTATCTGAATGCACAAACATCACAAGGCACCGCTATTAGTTTTGTTGAAGATGAAAAATTTTCTGACGAAACTCGCTATTACGAACAAATTATCTTTGAAACTGGGCAAGTACCAACAAGACAACAAAATTGGCACGACCTTTTTGGCGGATTTATTTGGTGTTTATTCCCAAAAACCAAAGTGCTGATCAATCATCAACATATAGAAGAAATTAAACTACACGGTCTAAAAGAGCGGAGCAAACATAGAAACGCACTGACTTTATTTGATGAATGTGGTGTCGTGCTTGCAATTACAGAACAAAGTTGGCAACAGCTGTTACGCGACCACCAATGGCAAGAGGCGTTTGTTGAGCAGCGACAACAATGGGGGAAAAGTATTAGGCCATATATGTTTGGTCACGCTAATTACGAAATGCTCACTCAGCCTTATATAGGCCTAACAGGTAAGGCTTTGTTTGTTGTTGTTCCTGATGACATATTTTGTAAAGATTTAAGCGAGCAATATGCGTATCTAGATCAACGTCTTTATGAGATGATAAAAAATGATGATTGCTTGCGGGACAATAAAAATTTATCGCCGCTGCCATTGTTAGGTGTGCCGGGTTGGTGGACTGACAATGAAAATCCAGATTTTTATAGTAATACCGATTACTTTAGACCGAAACGAAGGAAACGCACATGATTGAAGTCGCAGGGCTTAAGAAAAAGTTTAAGCTAACGAAAGATCATAAAAAAAATAAAACGGACAATATAGATCCCCGTGAAGATAAAGAGTTTTTTCATTCTGTAAGAGACGTTAGCTTTCAATGTAATAAGGGCGAAGTGTTAGGGTTGTTAGGTCCAAATGGTGCTGGCAAAACGACCACTTTAAGAATGATTTCAACAGCTTTAAAACCAGATGAAGGTAGTATTACTATCTCTGGGCACGATATTGTTAAAAAGCCATTAGTTGGCCGTAAATCAATTGGATTTCTGTCTGGCAGTACTGGCTTATACGGACGTTTGACGGTTAAAGAAAACATAGAATATTTTGCCCGTTTACATGGCATGAGTAAAAAAGCGGTCGCTGCTCGTTGTGATGAGCTATTCACCTTGCTTGATATGCACAACTTTATTGATAAACGCGCCGAAAACCTTTCAACGGGTATGAAACAAAAAGCTAATATTGCTCGCGCTGTTGTTCATCACCCTGACGTGGTTATTCTTGATGAGCCAACGACTGGCTTAGACATTATGACTACGCAAACTGTTATTAACTTTATTCGTCGCCTTAAAGAGCAGGGTACACCGGTTATTTTCTCAACTCACCACTTAGATGAAGTAGCGTTACTTTGCGATCGGGTTGCGGTAATTAATCAAGGTATTAGCTGTTTTGATGGCACCTTAGATGAGTTTAAACAAACGGGTAAAAGCGAAGAGCTAAACCAAGCGTTTATGAATATTTTAACGGAGAGCCGTGATGTTTGAAGTATTTAAAAAGGAATTAAAAGAGCTGCTACGTGACCGTAAAACCTTGATATTCGTCGTTGCTCTTCCGGTTGCTATATTCCCACTGTTATTTGCTGTTATGGCATTTATTAGCTCGCAAGCGGCACTTGAGGCCGAGCAAGAAGTGCACACCTACGCAATTATTAATGGTAACTACGCGCAAGAGTTTACAGATAAGGTGTTTTACCACAAAAGCTTTACTTTATATAAAGGCGACGAAACCTTTAATAGCGTAGAAGACCTCACTAATGCGGTAAAAGCAGGCACCATCGATATGGGTATCTATTTACCGTCAGACGCAAAGCAAACACTAGATGATGCCAAGCAAAGCGAATGGCAAGTTGTATATAACGACGCTAAGGCAATAAACTTTTTGTTTGACCGCGTTAAAGAGCTTGCAAAAGAGTATGGTGATAAACTGCGCACGACAAAACTGTTAAGCTTTGGCGTATCTGAGCAGCAACAAGCTGCCATTATCGAGCCTATCAAAGTTGTAAAGGTTGATACCGCAGATAAACGTGAAAATCTGGGTGAGAAAATAGGTGGGTTTATTCCTTATCTACTTATTCCTCTGGTATTGATGGGCGCAACGTATCCTGCGATTGATTTAGGTGCTGGTGAAAAAGAACGTGGAACGTTAGAAACTCTGCTACTAACACCAATAACACGCACTCAATTGGTACTTGGTAAGTTTATTACTTTATTAGCGTCATCGATTGCAACAACGACAATTACTGTATTGAGTATGGGAATATGGATCGCGGTTGCAATTGCGTTTGTTGATTTAGCTGTTGTTAAAAACGCATTTAGCTCTTTAACGGTATTAGATTTAGGGCTGATTTTTGTGTTGTTATTGCCTATAGCTGCAATCTTCTCATCATTAGCGCTGGCTATTTCTATTTATGCGCGAACCTTTAAAGAAGCACAAAACTACATGGCACCACTAAGCATGGGTGTCATTTTTCCAATTATGGTTGCTTTAATGCCGAATGTTGAACTGACGAGCAAAACCGCGTTTATTCCAGTGACAAACGTTGCGTTGGCAATAAAAGAAATCATTAAAGGCACAGTTGATTACACATTAGTGGGGTTAATTTTCTTAGCGACAGTCATTGTGGCAGGTGCATTACTCGCGTTTTGTGTTAAATGGTTTAATAAAGAGGATGTACTGTTCCGCTAGTCAAAATTCTGGCTAATAAAAGAGCACCGCAGCGGTGCTTTTTTTGTCTGTGTGAAAGTAAAAATACGTCTTAGTGGTTTTGTTTTTTATTTACGATCAATCTTTATTATTATGATTTTGACCTATACTGAAGGAAGACTCGCATAATAGGCAATTGATTAAATGGACTATGTACAGCCGGGACGTATTTTTAGTCGCCATAAAATCCCCATTATTACCTTGTTTGTGTTAGTAATCGCGGCAGGCTTAATCACAGTACAATACGAATACTCGCTGCGTGAACAATTATTTGAACGTACTCAAATAAAGATGCAAAGAGAACTGACTGATAAAGAAGCTGCTTTACGCTCTGTATTTAGAGAAAATATTTCTGCACTTAACTTTCTAGATGCAACCCCACCTATCATGGCCATTATGCGCGCCACTAATGAGCAACAAATAGATCCTGTACTTGGAACACCTATTTCAGCATGGAAAGACAGGTTAGCAAAAATTTTCAGTGGTTTTATGACTACAGATAAGAATATAGCCCAAGCAAGGTATATTTACATTGCAGATAACGGTAAAGAAGTTGTAAGAGTCGATAATATAGATGGTCAAGTTATTCGTGTGGCAGAGGATAAGCTACAACATAAAGGCAACAGAGAATACATGACCATCACCTCACAATTAGCAAATGGCTTTGTATATATTTCGCCAATTAATTACAACCGAGAAAACGGCCAAATTCAGCAACCCTATGTGACTAGTTACAGGGTTTCTAAACTTGTTCAAGATGCCAATGGAAGCCCATTTGCGGTACTGATCATAAACTACTTTGCAGACAATCTTTTACGTGAGCTTACAGCTGATACTGATAAGCAGTTTAATGTGTACTTGCTTAATGCTAACCAGCAATATTTGTATCACCCAGATGAAACATACCGGTTTAGTTTTGAGTTAGGGAGCGATAAATCATGGTCTAAGGATTTTTCTGCAAATCAAAACATAAACACAGTCGATTTTTTTGATGCTTTTTATTTACATAAGCAACTTTACTTAAAGCAAACTGTGGAATTTAAAAACGGTATAAAAATGGCACCATTAACGATTGCGGTGTCAGTTGATACAGATAACTTATTAAAAAAATTAGAGCAAAAGCGAAACAAATTTATCTTTCTAATCTGTTTAGCACTTATATGCGTTATAGCTGTATTTATTATCTATCAGCGCAACATTAACAGAAAGCTAGAATTAAATTTTTTGAAAGAAAAAAACAGCAAGATTATCGAAAGTTCTTCAGATTCAATTTTCATGATTATGCCTAATGGGATCATTTGCTATGCAAATAAAACAGCAAAAACTTTCTTTGGCATTGAGCAAAACAAAACTGAATTTGAGCAGCTATTCAATTTTAACGATGAAGATTTTTTAGGTGTCAAACATGCTATAAAATCAGATAAGCCTTGTTCATTTGAGGCTATTCATATTGATCAAAATAAAACGCATTATTTTTCTATTACTCTCGCGACGATATATGACGCAGCGAATCAACAAACTCAGTTAGCAGCAATTGCTAGGAATATTGATACGCTAAAAAACGCGCAGCATCAGCTTGAAAAGTTAAATGACACTTTAGAAGAAGAAGTTAAAAAACGTACCGCTGAGCTTGAGTCTGCAACCGAGCAAGCTTTGGCAGCCAGTAAAGCTAAAAGTGAATTTGTCGCTAATATCTCCCATGAAATTCGCACCCCTATGAATGGGGTATTGGGGATGCTAGAAATGCTTGAAGAGCAACCCCTAACAAAGCAACAGTTACAGTATTTACATTATGCAAATGCAAGTGCCAACTCGTTGATGACTTTAATAAACGATATTTTAGATTTTTCTAAGATTGAAGCAGGAAAGTTAGATTTAGATTTTCATGAGTTTGATGTTGTGGCGGTATGTAGTGATTTAATCACCTCAATGGCAATGGAGGGGCATAAAAAGGGCCTCGAAGTGTTACTGGATACTTGTGATGTAAAACATCGAACTGTAATAGGTGATAGTCATCGTTTAAAACAGATATTAAATAACTTATTAAGCAATGCGTTTAAATTTACGCACAAAGGTCATGTGCTTTTATCGGTGGCTGAACAACATATTGATGAACACACTGTACAATTGACGTTTGCAGTAATTGATACAGGAATTGGTATATCAGAGCAAAATCAAAGCAAGCTATTTGAAGTATTTACCCAAGAAGATTCAAGCACAACACGGCATTATGGTGGAAGTGGGCTTGGATTATCGATCAGTCGGCGCCTCGCGCAGATGATGGGTGGAGATATAGTTGTTAAAAGTCAAAAAGATGCAGGCAGTTGTTTTACAGCGACAATTTCAGTTGAAATTGTGCAGCAAGAAAAGCCATTAAATAAACCAATGGCATTATTGGCCGAAAAAAGAATTGGTTTAGCAGTAAGTTATGAAGTTTTAGCGCAGAATATTGAGAAAAAGCTGCAAAGTATATGTTTTCCGACTTATAAAAGTTTACAAAAAATAAAGTCTTTTAGTAGCAATGAACTTACTAGCTTTGACTTAATCATTATTGATCACAAACATGCAGAAATTGATAGCGCTATCAGCTATGCAAAACATAATACTGATAAATATTTAATGGTTTTGGGGATTTTATCCTCCATGTCTAAACGACAACAATTGCCAGATAATATTATCTTCATTGCTAAACCCGTGACCAAAGATGAGTTAGTTTACCGATTAGCATTACTTTATAAAGATTCAGATCATCTTATTGAACGTAAAAACCACGATGATAAAGAGCGTATAGAGTTAGATTTATCAAACCGGTCAATTTTAATCGTGGATGACAACTTAATTAATATAGAAGTCAGTAAAGCAATATTACGAGATAGCCATATACATATTGAGTCTGCTAGTGATGGACTGGACGCTCTCGATGTGTTGAAAAATAACAAATCAGTATTTGATTTAATTTTAATGGATTGTCAGATGCCCAATCTCAATGGTTATGACTGTACAAAAGCGATCCGTCAGGGAAAAGCAGGACAGCAATATCAAGATGTTGTCATAATAGCCATGACGGCAAGCGCTATGGCAGGCGATAGAGAAAAGTGTTTAAGTGTTGGTATGAACGACTACATTACCAAGCCTATAAAACAAGCCACATTACGTAAAAAATTAGCAATGTGGCTAAAAAACTAGGCTGCATCTTGGCTATTATTAAGTCCGTGATTAGGTGTCAGTTTACTAATGTCTGCAGAGTGAATCACTTTTTGTGTTTCACTCCAGTGTAGTAACTCAATACGACCTGAACTGTTTTCAACTAATGCAGTGCAACTTTCTATCCAGTCGCCATCATTACAATACAAAATACCATCAACTACTTTAACGGCAGGGTGATGAATATGCCCGCAAATGATGCCATCGACAGCTTGTTTTTTTGCTTCATGGATGGCTGCTTTTTCAAATGCATCGATCGCTTCACGCGCTTTATGTACTCTAGCTTTTATCCAAGACGCTAAAGACCAATAATTACCACCAAATAAACGGCGAATACGATTAGTCCAACGATTTAGAAATAATAACAAGTCGTAGCCAGCATCGCCTGCAATACTGATTAATTTGTTGTATCGGGTTGCTGAATCAAAATCATCACCGTGCAAAAGCAAAAACCGTTTGTTAGCCTTAGTGGTGTGTATATATTGTTTGTGTACTTCGATACCGAACAACGACTCATTGGCATAATGGCGAAAGGTTTCGTCATGATTACCGGGTATATAAATAACTCTGGTGCCTTCTTTCGATTTTTGTTGAATAAGCGCTAACACATCGTAGTGACTTGGATGCCAGAAAAATTGTCGTTTCATTGACCATAAGTCAACAATATCACCAACCAAATACAGTACGTCGCATTCAATGGCATTTAAAAAGTCGAGTAAGTACTGCGCTTGGCAGTCTTTGTAACCTAAGTGAACGTCGGAGATCCAAACGGCAGGATAGTGGGTTTTACTACTGCAAGTGGTGTTATTCATGGCATTTACTCATGGTGTAATAAAGTAAATGCTAGGCAGAATCAATGACAGTAAAAAGACGCTTTAGCGAAACATCTATGACAATTAATAAAACAAAAAAACCGCCGAAGCGGTTTTTTGTTTATTAATAGCTAGCTAATTAGCCTTTAATTAAAGATGCAATTTCTGCAACTGCAGTATCTAAATCAAGCATTAGCTTTTCACCTGTGCGGCGGTTTTTAAGTTCAACCTTGTTTTCGTCTAGGTTACGCTCGCCAATAACGAGTGTGAAAGGTACACCTAGAAGTTCCATATCGTTGAACATCACACCAGGGCGCTCTTTACGGTCATCAAACAACACGTCTAAACCCGCTTCTTTTAATCCTTTATAAAGGTTTTCAGCGATATCAGGGATACGGTGAGACTTATGCATGTTCATAGGTACAATCGCTAAATCAAACGGTGCGATTGGCTGTGGCCATTTAATACCGTATTGGTCGTTGTTTTGCTCAATAGCCGCAGCTACGATACGTGAAACACCAATACCATAACAACCCATGGTCATAATTTGGTTTTTGCCAGATTCACTCAGTACGCCAGCTTTCATAGCTTCTGAGTACTTAGTACCTAGCTGGAAGATATGACCTACCTCAATACCACGTTTGATTTGCAGTGAGCCTTGACCACATGGGCTTGGATCGCCTTCCACGATGTTACGAATATCAGCAACTTCGTAGTTTTCTACATCACGATCCCAGTTAATACCGCTGTAGTGTTCGCCGTCTTTGTTTGCACCCGCAACAAAGTCAGCAAGTACATTTGCAGAGCGGTCAACAATAATTGGCATCGTTAGGCCTACAGGGCCTAATGAACCCGGCTTTGCACCAATAGCTGCAACGATGTCTTCTTCTTTCGCCATTTCAAGTGGTGAGTCCACAAGTGGGTGTTTTTCAGCTTTTAATTCGTTTAATTCATGGTCGCCACGTAAAACAAGCGCAACTAAACCACGTTGTTCGTTTTCATCTGGCGCACCATATACGATTAATGTCTTCACGCCGCGATGAGGTTTAACACCGTAATGTTCTTTAAGCTCAGCGATGGTTTTTGCATCAGGCGTTGGGAACACTTTTAACTCTTTGCTTGCTGCTGGACGCTCTTCAGTCGGTGCTAATGCTTCTGCTTTTTCGATGTTTGCAGCGTAATCACTTGCATCACTAAAGGCAATTGCATCTTCACCAGATTCTGCAAGTACGTGGAACTCGTGCGATACGCTACCACCAATAGAACCTGTATCAGCGATAACAGGGCGGTAATCAAGACCAAGACGCTCAAAGATGTTGCAGTATGCTTTGTGCATTACTTGATATGTTTTTTCTAAACACTCATCACTTAAGTGGAAAGAGTAAGCATCTTTCATGGTGAATTCACGAGCACGCATTACACCAAAACGAGGGCGAACTTCGTCACGTACTTTGGTTTGCACTTGATATAAAGTAAGTGGTAATTGCTTATAAGAGCTTACTTCTTTACGCACAAAATCAGTGATCACTTCTTCGTGAGTTGGACCAAGAGCAAATGGGCGGTTGTGGCGGTCATTAATACGCAGTAATTCAGGACCAAATTGCTCCCAACGACCAGACTCTTCCCAAAGATCAGCAGGTTGGATAATTGGCATTAACATTTCGATAGCGCCAGCTTTATCCATTTCTTCACGTACAATGTTTTCTACTTTTTTAAGTACGCGTAAACCAGAGGGCAACCATGTATACAAACCCGACGCAACGCGGCGGATCATGCCTGCTCGTAGCATTAATTGATGAGAAACAATTTCTGCATCAGACGGAGTTTCTTTAAGTGTTGCGAGTATATATTGACTGGTACGCATCTCTATTCCAAGTAGTGTTAAAATTATTATCGTTTACTCAAGACGTTTGAGTAGTAACAAGGCGCTCAGTTTACCAGTGGAATCACTGACACTAAAGCGCTATGTGTAAAAAAAGCTAGCATTTTTCAATGCTGATCACTGTATTGTGGTTATCTTTAACATGCCAACGAATATTAAAGTCATATAAGGTCATGCCGTAGCTTTGCTCTGAATCACGTTGCTTTTTGTATGCCGGGCGAGGATCTTGCTTTAATACATTGCTTATAAACGCTTTTAATTCAGGTTGTTCAGTTTGTTTTTCGATAAAGGCTAGGGCTTCATCGCTAAATTCGACACTCATATCGGTTTCTGGTCGGGTATCGGCAAAGCCTGCTGTGGCATCAGTCATCGCATCTGAGTAAGGTAAATAAGGCTTAATATCTAATATTGGTGTGCCATCGAGCAAATCGATACCTGACAGTAATAAGCTTAATTGACCATTTTTATATTCGATGCCCTCCAGTTTAACAGCACTCATGCCAATTGCGTTTGGACGAAAAGTTGCGCGTGTTGCAAATACACCTTTACGCTCATTACCGCCAAGACGCGGGGGTCTTACCATTGCTGAGTAGCCTTTATCAGCGGTTTCGTGAAATCTGAATAATAACCAAATATGGCTGAATTCATCGAGGCCGCGAACAAACTCTTCGCGGTTAAAATCGCTGCTGAATACCAGCTTTGCTTTCGCTTCAGGAACCAAACGAGGTTGGCGCGGTATAGCAAATTTTTGTTTGTAAGGAGATTGAATGTGGCCGACGGCAGTTAATTGGTATTCGCTCATTGTGCATTGTCGTTAAGATAATCTGCCGACATTTTACATGCAAATGCAAAAAAAGGCAGTCGAGACTGCCTTTTAATAATTAGACCAATAGGTTTAAATTAGAACATGTATTGGAATGATACTGAGGCAACATCCATATCTGGGTCGATATCATCTTCTAATTCATAGCGCTCATATTCTAAACGTACTTGCATATTCGTAGTGAAAGCATACTCGATACCTGCACCATAAAATACATCACCACCATCAGTGTCGGCACTAATACTGCCAAGTTCACCTAAGTCTTGCTCAATTTCAGCGTCCCACTCTAGCCAGCCACCTTTGGCATAGACAGAAAAACTTTCTGTAATCGGCGCTGCTAACCGTGCAGCCAGTGAAACACCGTCAATTTCAGCTTTAGAATCGATATCGCTTACTTCATCAAAGTTTTGGTATGCAAGTTCAAGGCTTAGGTATTTATTAAATTGCGTACCAATATAACCTTTTAGCATTTGTGAATCATCATCGAAGTCAGTGTCATTTTCGCTGTCTTCAAACTCAAAAGAATATTGACCGTAACCGATACCGGTATAAATACGCGGAGAATCCATTTCGGTAATATCTGCATGTGCAGCATTGTTAAAACCTAGTAGTGCTAAAGAAAGTGCAGACATTGAAATTGCTTTAATCATTTAATAGCTCCTTTAAAAAATAAAAAACGAATGTTTCGCGTCATTCACTAGGAGTATTGCAATGGCAATGCCAACGCAAAAATAAAGCCTAAAGTATTGTTTTTAGGCCTTATTAAGCGATTTTATGACCAGGTTGTTGAAACTGTAAACAGGCGTTCAGTTTGGCAGTCGTAACAATTTCAGGGTGCTCTGTAGAAGTTACTAGGTGCAGTTTTTAAATCAGTGTTGTTTTACGCTTTTTGCAAAAGGGTTTCTGTTTCTATTGCGATCTCTTTCATTTTTATCGCATAGTTTTCAATTTTCTTTTCTTCGTCAGTCACAGCGGTATAAGAAGGTACTTCGATTGGGTAACCTGCTTCATCCATCGCAATAAAACTAATAACACAATGATTGGTTTCAACTAGGTTTTGTGTTTTTGGGTCACCGCAGCGGACTTGAATAAAGATTTGCATGCTGGTTTTACCTGTGTGAGCAATACTTGCTTTCACTTCGACAATTTGGCCAACCAAAATAGGGCGCTGAAACTTTACACCCGCTACTGAAACAGTAACGCAGTAATGACCACTCCAACCTGCAGCACAGGCGTATCCGGCTTGGTCAATCCACTTCATTACCACACCACCATGAACCTTACCGCCAAAATTTACATCGGTAGGTTCAGCTAAAAAACGAAAGGTTACACTTGAAGACGGCATATTTTACTCACTTTTAATCACGACTAATATCAGTTCACCTTTAACGTCTTAATCTGTAAAGGTAAACAGACCTTAAGCATAGCCTAAAAAAGGGGCCGAAGCCCCTGCAATTTAGGATGAATTTTAATTAAATGAGTAACGTTAGTTATTACATATTTGGGTAGTTTGGTCCGCCAGCTCCCTCAGGTGTTACCCAAGTAATGTTTTGACTTGGGTCTTTTATGTCACAGGTTTTACAGTGCACACAGTTTTGCGAATTAATCACAAACTGTTTTTCACCTTCGACTTCTTGTATTTCGTATACGCCAGCAGGGCAGTAGCGTTGCGCTGGTTCATCAAATTGCACCAAATTCACTGTAATTGGAATCGAGTTATCTTTTATCTTTAAATGGCATGGTTGCGATTCTTCATGATTGGTATTTGATAAAAACACCGATGAAAGTTTATCGAAGCTTAGTTTGCCATCTGCTTTTGGGTAGTCGATTTTTTCGGCCTGATCAGCAGTAACTAAGGTGGCATGATCTGGCATGTTATCTTCAAAGTTAAACGGTAAGCTGCCACCAAATAGGTTTTGGTCTAGAGTGTTATAAGCCCCCCCTAAGAACTTACCCAATTTGTGCATAACAGGGCCAAAGTTACGCGATTGATAGAGCTCTTTATACGCCCAGCTTTGTTCAAAGGCCGTTTTATATTCTGCTAAATCGGTATTTTCTTTTCCGTCGCTAAGGGCTGCTACAATCACATCAGCAGCGACCATGCCTGATTTCATTGCGGTATGGTTACCTTTGATCTTCGCAAAGTTTAATGTGCCGGCATCACAACCAACAAGTAAACCACCCGGGAAGTGCATTTTTGGTAATGAGCGCAGGCCACCTTTGGCAATGGCTCTTGCACCATAGGCTATACGCTCACCGCCTTCTAATACATCTTTAAAGACAGGGTGATGCTTCATACGTTGGAATTCATCAAACGGGCTTAAATGTGGGTTTGAGTAGTTAAGGTCAACAATTAAGCCTACGACTACTTGGTTGTTGTCGCTGTGATACATAAACGCACCACCACTGGTATCACCGGTTAATGGCCAGCCTGTGCCATGTACAACGGTGCCTTCTTTATGTTTACTCGGGTCGATTTGCCATATTTCTTTGAAACCTAAACCGTAATGTTGAGGTGACGCATCTTTATCAAGGGCAAAGTGTTTGATTAACTCTTTACCTAAATGACCCCTGCAGCCTTCAGCAAATACGGTGTATTTTGCTCTAAGCTCCATACCCGGCATATAACCGTCTTTTTCGTTGCCGTCTTTATCAAGGCCCATATCGCCAGTGATAATGCCTTTTACTGTCTCGTCTTCAATGATTAAAGAATGCGCACTAAAGCCTGGGAATATTTCTACCCCTAAGTTTTCAGCTTGTTCAGCTAAAAAGCGACATACATTACCCATAGAAACAATGTAATTACCCTCGTTATGGAATGTTTTAGGGCTCGCAAAGTGGGGGATGCTGGTGGCTTTTTCACTGTTATTAAACCAGTAAATATCATCTTGCGTTACTTTTGTAGTAACCGGTGCGCCTAATGACTGCCAATCGGGTAGTAATTCATCGAGTGCTTTGGTTTCAAAAACGGCACCAGATAAAATGTGTGCGCCCACCTCAGAGCCTTTTTCTACCACACAGATCATTAATTCTTGTTGTTTTTCTTGTGCTTGTTGAGCCAATCTAATCGCAGTTGATAAACCTGCTGGGCCTGCGCCTACGATGACTACATCAAATTCCATGGTTTCGCGTTCGACCATATAAACCTCTTCTCGGTGACGGACCTGCTGTAAAGAACCTTATTTCATACTTGCAAATGAAACGTTACAGGCTGTGAATACTTTAAGGTTATTTTAGGTTGACGTTTACGTCAACAGGAAGTAGTCTGAATTCATAAAATAAATAAGTTGACGCGAAGGTCAACTTTGAGAACACACAATTGATGGAGTCACGATGAAAGTCCTCGTTCCAATTAAAAGAGTAATTGACTACAACGTCAAAGCACGCGTTAAAGCCGATAAAACGGATGTTGATCTAGCTAATGTAAAAATGGCGATGAACCCGTTTTGTGAAATTGCAATTGAAGAAGCTATTCGTTTAAAAGAAGCAGGGACGGCCACTGAGGTTGTTGCTGTGACTATTGGTAATAAATCATCTCAAGAGCAATTACGTACGGCCTTAGCACTCGGTGCCGATAAAGCCATTCATATTGAAACAGAAGAAAAGCTCGAGTCTTTACATGTTGCTAAATTACTGAGCAAGATTGTAGAGCAAGAATCACCTGAGCTAGTTATTTTAGGTAAGCAATCGATTGACTCTGACAACAATCAAACCGGTCAAATGCTTGCTGCTTTAACAGGTCGTGGCCAAGGTACTTTTGCATCTAAAGTAGATGTACAAGCGGGTACAGTTAATGTTACGCGTGAAGTGGACGGTGGTTTACAAACAGTCGCTCTTAAACTACCTGCTATCGTAACGACAGATTTACGTTTAAATGAACCACGTTACGCTTCATTGCCAAATATTATGAAGGCAAAACGTAAACCACTTGATGTAATTGCTGCTGATAGCTTAGGTGTAGACCTTACGCCTCGCGTGCAGCTGGTTGAAGTAAACGAGCCAGAAAAACGCAGTGGTGGCATTATCGTTGAAGATGTTGCGACATTGGTAGAAAAGTTAAAAACAGAAGCGAAGGTGATCTAAATGAAAACATTAGTGATAGCCGAACACGACAAAGGTGTTCTAAAGCCTGAAACCAATAAAACGATTACTGCTGCTGTTAAACTAGGCTTTGATGTAGATTTACTCATTGCAGGCGAAAACTTATCTGCAATGAGTGAGCAAGCAGCATCTATTGCAGGTGTTAGCAGCGTCCTGATTGCTGATGATGCCGCTTACGCACATCAGCTTGCTGAAAACCTAGCGGATCTGGTTTTATCTTTAGCAGATAACTATTCACACATTGTCGCGAGCGCTACAACAACGGGTAAAAACTTTATGCCACGTGTTGCAGCACTTTTAGATGTTGCGCAAATCTCTGAAATCATCGATGTGATTGATGCTGATACATTTAAACGTCCTATTTATGCAGGTAATGCGATTGCCACAGTTAAATCTCTGGATAGCAAAAAAGTAATCACTGTTCGTGCTAGTAGCTTTGATATTGCATCAGAGCAAGCACCGGTAGCTGTAACAAGCGTTACAGGTAAAGGCTCTGTTGGTTTGAGTGAGTTTGTATCAGAAGAACAAACTGAATCAGAACGCCCAGAGCTGACTGCTGCACCTGTGGTTATTTCTGGTGGTCGTGGTATGCAAAATGGTGAAAACTTTGCGTTATTGAATGGTATTGCTGACAAACTAGGCGCAGCAATTGGTGCTTCACGCGCTGCTGTTGATGCGGGTTTTGTGCCAAACGATATGCAGGTTGGTCAAACCGGTAAAATTATTGCCCCAGACTTATATATTGCTGTAGGTATCAGTGGTGCGATTCAACACTTAGCGGGTATGAAAGACTCTAAAGTGATTGTTGCCATCAACAAAGACCCTGATGCGCCAATTTTCCAAGTCGCTGACTATGGTTTAGTTGCTGATTTATTTGATGTGTTACCTGAGCTTGAAAGCGCTCTGTAATTCATAACGATTCTGGTTGTTAAAAGCTGTTCACCTTTTAGGTGCGCAGCTTTTTTTATGATAATTTAAAAACACGAGCTGGAAAGGACGTTATACATAAACCGTTTTTCAATAAACCGATAGTTTAGAAGTTTTCATGCTTGCTTCATCTAACCTTTCGGATATTGGCTAAAGGGATTTTACATTCTAAAATTAAACTATAACTTCATAATCCAGAATCACATTTCAATGTTATTTTAAGGCAAGAACCATGTTCAAAAACCTTTTATTTTTATGTTTTTTATTCTGTCCTTTACTAGCCTTTGCTGGCAGCAGTTTTAGGTTATCTGATGGAGATCTTGTACTTAAAGACATGAGCAAAATTGAAGTTTTAGATAAATTAGGCACTCCCTTACTCAAAGACGTGCAAAGTTTAGGTATTGATACAGGCGGTAATATAAAGCCAGGTCAAAAGGTAGAAACTTGGTCTTATAAGCTTAAAGGCTCAATTGGCGGTGAGTATTTAGTATCTATCACCTTTGAAGGAGATAGAGTTGTCGATATTACATCTGTACAAAAGAAAAACTAAAAAGCCGCTCGAGAGCGGCTTTTTATTTGCTAGGCGATACTGATTAGTATGTCGCGCTGCCTTTAGTACGAGGGAAGGCGATAACGTCACGAACGTTGCCCATACCTGTTACATAAGCAACTAAACGCTCAAAACCTAGACCAAAACCAGAGTGAGGTACAGTACCGTATTTACGTAGGTCACGGTACCAGCTGTAGTCTTCTTTGTTTAAGCCCATTTCTTCTAAGCGCTTATCTAATACATCTAGTCGTTCTTCACGTTGAGAACCACCGATGATTTCACCAATACCTGGTGCAACTACGTCCATCGCTGCCACTGTTTTACCGTCTTCGTTTTGACGCATGTAGAACGCTTTGATATCACGTGGGTAGTTTTTGATAACTACTGGCGCGTTAAAGTGTTCTTCAGCAAGGTAACGTTCGTGCTCAGATTGTAAATCCACACCCCATTCAACAGGGAACTCAAACTTTTTACCACATGCTTTTAAAATTTCGATAGCATCAGTGTAATCAACTTGTGCGAAATCTTTAGTCACGAATTCTTCTAAACGAGAGATAGCTGTTTTCTCAACACGTTGTGCAAAGAATTCCATATCATCACGACGCTCAGTTAATACTGCTTTGAAAACATATTTAAGCATGTTTTCAGCAAGTTTCGCGATGTCTTCTAAATCTGCGAATGCAACTTCAGGTTCAACCATCCAAAACTCAGCTAAGTGACGAGATGTGTTTGAGTTTTCAGCACGGAAAGTAGGGCCAAAAGTATAGATTTTTGACATTGCCGATGCGTATGTCTCGCCATTCAACTGACCAGATACAGTTAAGAACGCTTCTTTACCGAAGAAATCTTCACTGTAGTCAATCTCACCTTTATCTGTACGCGGTAAGTTTTCCATATCTAAAGTTGATACACGGAACATCTCACCAGCGCCTTCACAGTCACTTGCAGTGATGATAGGTGTGCTGATCCAGTAGAAACCTTGCTCGTGGTAAAAACGGTGAATCGCTTGAGCTAAACAGTTACGTACACGTGTTACCGCGCCCATAATGTTAGTACGAGGGCGAAGGTGTGCGTGTTCACGTAAATACTCAATGCTGTGACGTTTAGCCGACATAGGGTAGGTGTCTGGATTCTCAACCCAACCTAATACTTCAACAGAGTTAGCTTGAATTTCAAAAGACTGACCTTGACCCGCTGAAGGCACAAGAATACCCGTGACGGATACTGAACAACCAGCAGTTAAACGTGTTACTTCATCATAATTATTGAGTGAATTAGGTACTACCGCTTGAATAGGATCAAAACACGAACCGTCATGAACGGCTAAAAATGAAATTCCTGCTTTTGAATCGCGGCGTGTACGGATCCAGCCTTTTACTGTTACTTGGCTGTCAACCGCAACCTTGCCTTCTAATAGCTCTGAAATCGCTAAATGGCTCATCTTCACTCCAATGATATAAGTTGCCTAATATAATAATGCTGTGCATTGCACTTGAATCGACTATATTACCTTCGTAAATCAAATAAAAAAACTATTCAGACATACTCTTTACTAGTTTTTCTTCAATTGAACAAAATAACAGCGGTTTTTTGCGTAAAATTCGTGATAATTTAATTTCTCACTGCGCTAATTGGTTATTTTGTGGCATTATTAACAATTCTCAACAGGATAACTGTCCTTTAGTTTTTATTTTTTATTGTATTACAGGTGCTATGAAACAAGTTTTTATTCTTCGCGGCTTACCCGGCTCGGGTAAATCATATTATGCGCAAAGCCTAGCTGATGAGTTAGTTGCTGGTAACGAAAGTGAGTATGTCGTTTGCGCAACAGATGATTATTTTTATAACAGCGAAGGTGTGTATCAATTTGATAAATACAAGCTTCCTGAGTATCACAACTTGAACCTTGCGCGGTTTATTAATGCTTTAGCAGAAGAAATCCCATTGGTAATTGTTGATAACACCAATATTAAAAAGTGGGAGTTTATCGCCTACGCGCAAGCGGCTACAGCCCTTGGTTATCAAGTAAAAGAAGTGATTGTTGGTGAGATTAAAGATAAATCATTGCAGCATCTTTATGCTAAACGATGTGAACACAATGTTCCTTTACGAACCATAAGTAAAATGGCGTATATGTTTGAATGGTAAAGTATGAATAAGAAAGGAAGCATTGGCTTCCTTTTTTAATGCTTATCAATACGCCTGTTGATCAATAGCTGCGAATATAGCATCACATAACTTCGTTAGGCATTGCAGATCACTTATATAAGGTGGCATTAGGTAAATAAGTTTACCGAATGGACGGATCCACACACCTTGCTCTATAAAAAAGCGTTGAATTTTTGCCACATCAACATTACGTTTTAGCTCTACAACACCAATTGCACCTAGGGTACGAACATCTGCTACGTCATCAAGTTGTTTGCATTTAGCAAGCTGCTCTGTGAGTACATGGTTAATATGTGCTATTTGTTCTTGCCAAGGTTGTTCGAGCAGTAAATCAATACTGGCGCAGGCAGTTGCGCATGCTAATGGATTACCCATAAAAGTAGGGCCATGCATAAGCACTCCGGCTTCACCTTCACTAATACCAATAGCAACTTTGCTGGTGGTTAAGGTTGCAGAAAGTGTCATCATGCCACCCGTTAATGCTTTACCAATACACAAAATGTCTGGTTCTATGTCGGCGTGCTCAACAGCAAACAAGGTACCTGTGCGGCCAAAGCCTGTGGCGATTTCATCACAAATAAGTAAAACATCATACTTATCGCAAAGTATGCGTAGATGTTTTAAGTAATCGGGATGGTAAAAATTCATACCCCCAGCATTTTGCACAATGGGTTCAATTATAAATGCCGCAACGTGTTGGTGGTGAGCTGCAAAGTAGTTTTCTAGGTTTTCAGCCTCTGTAGAACTAAACTCACCGTTAAACTTAGCACTTGGAGCAGGAACAAAAACATGCTCAGGTAAAAAACCAGAGTACATACTGTGCATTGAATTTACAGGGTCGCAGACACTCATGGCAGCAAAGGTGTCACCATGATAGCCCTTAAGCGGCGTCATTAGTTTTTGTTTACCAGTATGTCCTTTACTCAGCCAGTATTGAAGAGCCATTTTTATTGCTACTTCAACACTGACAGAACCGCTGTCGGCTAAGAACACTTTTTCAAGTGAGGGTGGCGTCATACTAACGAGCTTTTTACACAGTTCAACAGCGGGCTGATGTGTTAGGCCACCGAACATAACATGGCTCATTTTGTTTAGTTGTGTGGCTATTGCTTCATTTAAAACCGGATGGCAATAACCATGAATAGCACTCCACCACGATGCCATTCCGTCAATTAATACTTCACCCGTTTCTAAAAAAATGCGGTTAGCACGAGCATGACTTACTGGATAAACGGGTAAAGGATTAGTCATTGATGTATAAGGGTGCCAAATATGTTCGCGGTCAAAATTTAGATCTATAGATTGTTTTTTGTTCATATGTAAACTTTAATAGCCTCCTGTTCGTTGACAATGTTACGTCAACTCGTAGACTTAGCCAATCATACCGTCCCATTAATTTAAAAAAAGAGACTATTATGGAGCACGCTGTTGTCCGTCACGATTGGACCCACCAAGAAGTAAAAGCATTATTCGAAATGCCGTTCAATGATTTATTATTCAAAGCGGCCAGTGTTCATCGTGAAAACTTCAACCCAAATGAAGTACAAATTTCTACTTTATTATCGATTAAAACGGGTGCTTGCCCAGAAGACTGTAAATATTGTCCTCAGTCTGGTCATTATAAAACGGATTTAGAGCGTGAACGCCTAATGGAAGTTGAAAAAGTGGTAGAGCAAGCACGTGCAGCTAAAGAAAAGGGTGCAACGCGCTTTTGTATGGGGGCCGCTTGGTCTGATCCAAAAGATCGTGACATGCCATATATCGAGAAAATGGTAAAAGAAGTCAAAGAGTTAGGGCTTGAAACCTGTATGACCCTTGGCATGCTTGATAATGAAAAAGCCCATGCCTTAAAAGACGCGGGTCTTGATTACTACAACCATAACCTTGATACATCACCAGAATATTACCAACAGATTATTACAACTCGTACTTACCAAGACCGTTTAAATACCATAGATAACGTGCGTGATGCCGGAATGAAAGTGTGTTCTGGTGGTATTGTTGGTATGGGCGAGCAGGCAGCTGACCGTTTTGGTTTATTAATGCAATTAGCTAATTTGCCGCAGCAGCCAGAGAGTGTGCCAATTAATATGTTGGTTAAGGTAAAAGGCACGCCACTTGAAGATGTTGAAGATTTAGATCATTTTGAGTTTATTCGTACCATTGCTGTCGCACGTATCATGATGCCAAAAAGCTATGTCCGTTTATCTGCTGGTCGCACGGCGATGAATGAACAAATGCAATCAATGTGTTTCTTTGCTGGTGCTAATTCAATTTTCTACGGTGATAAACTACTGACTACAGAAAACCCAGAAGCAGATGCTGACATGATGCTGATTAAAAAATTAGGCATTAACCCAGAAAGGTGTGAAGATTATTCTGATGAAGCAGTAGAGGCATCACTTTCATCAAAAGTTGCTGATAAAGCAACATCAGAACTATTTTACGAAGCGTAACATTTAAATGGCTTTTGATTTTATTGCCGAGCATCTTGTTGAGCGTAAAGCTGATGCATTACTGAGAAAGCGTCAACTTGTAGAGCAATCAAGCGGGCGCTTTATTCAGGTTGCAGGTAAACAGTATTTAAATTTTGCCAGTAATGACTACCTTGGTTTTGCAGATGATTTTATCGAAATACAAGCGCAGCAACTAGGTAGCCACAGTTCAGCGCTAGTGAATGGTTATAACAAACCACAGCAACAGCTTGAGCAGCGTTTATGCGAGTTATTAGGCTATGAAAGCGCCATGTTATTTAATAGCGGATTTAGTGCTAATAGCAGTGTATTAAAAGCGTTGTTTCAAGATAAAAACGTGGCGCAATCATCGGCAATCTTCCAAGATAAGCTTAATCATGCCAGCTTAATTGATGGCGGCCTTCATTCTTGTGCTGCCATGGTGCGGTTTAATCATAACGACCTTAAGCATTTAGAATCTCGGTTACAAAAATCAAAGTCAAAGCATAAGCTCATAGTAAGCGAGGGGGTATTTTCGATGGATGGCGATCAAGCCCCCATTGAAGCACTCTGTAAACTAGCTAAACAATACAATGCCTGGCTGATGATTGACGACGCCCATGGCTTTGGCGTATTGGGTGAGCAAGGTTTAGGAAGTTGTGAAACCTTCAAACCAGATTTACTGATCATCACCTTTGGCAAGGCACTGGCAAGTAGTGGTGCTTGCCTGCTTGCATCAAAGCGAATGATTGATTACATGCTGCAGTTTAATCGTGAATACATTTATTCAACAGCAATGTCTCCGCTGATGGCTAGTTGTACTCTTGAACGACTCGAAAAGTTACTAAAAGCAGATAAGAGACGCTCTCAGCTTACAGATAATATTGCCTACTTTAGAGCGCTTGCCAAAGAGCGTAACTTAGCATTAATGGAATCTAAAACAGCTATACAACCTCTGGTATTAGGGGATGCAGAACACACCCTTGCTGTTGCTAATAAGCTTAAAGAAAAAGGCATATGGTTAACCGCTATTCGACCGCCCACGGTACCTTTTAATACCGCACGGCTTCGGATCACCATAAGTAGCGCACATCTTCCAGATGATATAAAACAGCTGGTTGATTCGCTAGTGGAGTGTTTATGAGTGTTCAACTGCAAGTACCTTTAAGCTTTCAAGACAGTAATAAGCTAACAACACAAACTAAGTTCTCAAAAGCGGCTGCAAATTACGCGAGCCATGCTAATGTTCAAAAACAAGCGGCTGCGCACTTATTTAAAATGATGGCAAGTAAACATCAGCAGGGTACTTGCCTTGATTTAGGTGCTGGGCCTTTAGTTAACACGGCAATACTTAAAACACATTTTGATACTGTAATGGCAATGGATTTAAGTCATTCCATGCTAAGCACAGAGCAAAACTCAAGTTGTTTAAAAGTATGTGCTGATATGGATAACCTACCATTACAGCAAAACTCCCTTGATTGTGTGTTTAGTAATTTTGCAATGCAATGGTCTGCTGATATCGAAGCATTGCTCAACAACCTTTTTTGTGCATTAAAACTAGGCGGAAAGCTTTATTTAAGCTGTGTAGTAGATGGATCGCTCAAAGAGATCAAACAGGCTTTTGCTTGTTTAGATGAGCAAAACCATATTAATCAGTTTCATAGTGCTAGTGACATTATTGAGTATGCAAAATTGGCGGGGTTTAAACTGAATTTTGCAGCCGATAGATGTTATATAGACGCCTATAATTCTCCCTTAGAAGCACTGCGCTCGATAAAAGCGATTGGTGCTACCTCATTGCAAACTAAGAAAAAACGCCAAGGGTTATTAACGAGGCAGGCACTTAATAGTGTTTGTAAGGCATACCCTCTGGTTGATGGGCATGCTAGAGTGAGCTATCAAGTTGTCCTTTTAGAACTAGAAAAATAGAATTAACTCAAAAATGAAAGAATTTTTTATCACGGGTACAGACACCGATGCCGGAAAAACCCATGTCACCAGTTTATTATTAAACTTACTGGCGCAACATAAACAGCGTGCGGTTGGTTTTAAACCTATTGCAGCAGGTGCAGAAGAAGCATTTGGTCAACTAGTGAATGATGATGCATTAACCTTAATGGAAAGCTCATCAATTGGGGTTAAATATAACATAGTTAATCCCTTTACCTATGAGCCACCCATTGCACCACATATTGCTGCAGCCCAAGTAGGGGACAGGCTGACATTTGATAAGCTTGATGCTGCTTATGCGAACTTAAAAGAACTCAATACCGATTATATTCTTACAGAAGGTGCAGGTGGTTGGTGTTTACCTATCAACGAAACCGATTTACTCTGCGATTGGGTTAAATCACAAAACCTTGATGTTGTTCTAGTAGTAGGCATGAAGCTTGGTTGCCTTAATCACGCACTATTGACAGCTTCTCACTTTAAAGCGCTCGGTGTAAATTGTGTGGGTTGGATAGCAAATCATGTAGACCCAAACATGCGTGAACAAGAGGCCAATTTAGAAACACTAAAATCAGCATTACCTTTCCCGCTTTTAGCGATTAGTCCGTATACAGACGGCACCCCTAAATTAAAAATTTACAAAACCTTACTTGAAATTTTATCTATGAACCCATAATAATTGAGTTGTTACTTTTGACATACTCTGTCACAATTGGTTGCAATTAGTTCCTTGCAACCAATTGCATTAGCCCTAAACTAAGTTGGTAGTACGCCCAGATAATTTTATTAACTAACGATTTTTAACCATGTCGTTAGTTAATACAATTGGTATGTTTATTCTGAGGTTTTTATGAAGCGTGTATTTTTGTTTCTACTGACTAACTTAGCGGTAATGCTAGTGTTAGGTATTGTGTTGTCTATTGTGATGAGCGTACTGGGTATTAGCCATCGCAGTTTAGGCGGCATTTTAGTTATTTCAACCGTATTTGGTTTTGGTGGCTCGTTTATTTCGTTATTTATGTCGAAATGGATGGCAAAAAAATCAACCGGTGCACATGTTATTGAACAGCCTCGTTCTGAAACAGAACAATGGTTAGTTTCGACGGTAGCAGCGCAAGCGAAAAAAGCAGGTATCGCGATGCCAGAAGTGGCTATTTACGATAGCCCTGAAATGAACGCATTTGCAACCGGCCCAAGTAAGAACAACTCGCTGGTGGCTGTGAGCACAGGTTTATTACACAACATGAACCAAGATCAAGCCGAGGCGGTATTGGCTCATGAGGTGTCACACATTGCAAATGGTGACATGGTAACGCTTACCCTTATTCAGGGTGTAGTGAATACATTTGTTATCTTTATGGCGAAAGTATTGGCAGGTATTGTTGATAACTTCCTTAATAGTGATGAAGAAGAGGGCGGTAGTAGCTGGACATACTTCTTGTTCGATATGATTTTCCAAATGCTATTTGGTGTTCTAGCAAGTATGATAGTTGCTTACTATAGCCGTAAACGCGAGTTCTCTGCGGATGCGGGTGCAGCTAAGCTAGTAGGTGCAGATAAAATGCGAAGCGCCCTTGAGCGTTTAAAACAAAACCACCCATCACAACTAGAAGGTTCAATGATGGCGTTTGGTATTGCAAGCGGTAAAGGTGTTGCTGAGTTATTTTCATCGCACCCACCACTTGATGAGCGTATTAACGCATTACGCTAATTTTAAACACGAAAAAGCCAGCTTGATGCTGGCTTTTTTTATTGTTGGTTTTTCTCTCGCTCGAGCTGTTGCGGTAATAATACCTCAACAATTTCACGGGCTGGTAATGTATACCTTACGCCATCGAACATCACAGAAGTATGCTCATCAATGCTGGTGATCCCTGTTAAAGTCCAGCCTTCGCCGCGTTCTTTACAATACACTGTAGTGGTAGGTTGAATTACTTTAAACTCTTCACTCATCGAACTTAACCTAATTGCTTGTATTTGCCCTTATAGTAAGACAATAATGTCAGCTCATAAAGAAAAAGAAGTAATTACCGTGTCAAGCCACAATGACTTAGCCTTTGACTTACGCCCAATTCGACACAAAGATTGCCAAGCAATTTGGGATATTTTAAAAGATCCCCATGTTCAATCTTTTAATGATTACAGTGCTGACATAACCAAAGGTGACGTTTACGACTTTATTCAAGGCGACATAGAGAGTTTTTATAATCAACAAGGTATTCGGTTGGTTATCGTTTTGCGAAGTACTGGCCAAGTTATTGGTAGTGTTGGCATATTTAACATAATTAACGGGCAGGGTATTTTAGGATTTGAATTGTCATCGCAATACTTTGGCAAGGGGATAATGCAAAAGGTATTAGCCATGTTATTTGGAAAATTGACAACCTTTGTACCAGCGCCGCTAAACACTATTGTAGCTTTAGTTAACCCAAATAATAGTTCATGTATTAAGCTTTTAACAAAATGCGGCTTTCAACAGCATGACGCTCACTGGATAAAATATGTTACCTAATTACTATAATAGTACAATCTTGTTCTGCTAGAGTTGCTACTATAAAATAGCGCCTCATTTTTAAAAAGGAGCGCTTGCAACTATGGCAAAAGCCAAACCAATTACCAGTATTGAAAGTTACGGCATTTACAGTCATTGGGATGCAAAAGAGAAAGACCTGCCTCAAATCACCGAATTTACAACAGACGTTCCTGCACAGTTAGATATTGAATTTGGCTTTATTGTTAACATTAAAAAGGCCAAAGGACAAAAAATTAAGTTTTGCGTTTACCACCCAGATATCCCCGATGAGGATGGCGATATTATGCCGCCGTTTGAGGGTGAACAGTACGTTAAAACAAACGATTGGCAGTTTTACTTAGGTGATACTATATGGGCACCTGTTGATAATAAAGTAGGTATTTGGCGCATGACTATTGAGTTAAATGGCCATATAATTGCCGATAAATCCTTTAACTTATTAAAGGAAGCCGAAGGCACTGCCACTGATTTTTGGAAGCATCGCGGCTATTAAGCTTTAACCTTGTGAGGGACTATGTATAAAGGAAGTTGTTTGTGCGGCAAAGTAAAAGTAACGATTGTTGGTGGTATAGACTCAATTATTCATTGTCATTGCTCGTTGTGTCGTAAAAACTCTGGCACAGCTTACGCAACCAACGGCTTTATTCAACGAGATGGTTTTACCTAACAGAAGGCAGGCAGCATCTAAGTGCGTTTGAATTTAAACCCGGTAGAATTCGCTATTTTTGTAGCAGCTGTGGCACCCCAGTTTATAGCGAAAATAAAGATGACCCAAGCCGCTTACGTATTCGCCTAGGTTTATTAGATAGTGATATAAACGAACGTCCGATAAGCCATAATTTTGTGAGCTCTAAAGCAAACTGGGATACGTTTAACACAGAAATCCCATGCTATGACGGCTTTGAACCTAGTAGAGGGAAGTAATAGCCAAGATAGCGAATACACCAAAACCGCCTTATTACGCCGTAATCTTTACGAATATCTTATCTGACGATACCGCTGGTTATGAAGAGGTGGCGAATAGAATGGTGGAGCTCGCAGAACAACAACCTGGGTATTTAGGCATGGAGTCTGCTCGTGATGGATTAGGTATTACTGTGTCGTATTGGCAAAGCTTAGAATCAATTAAAGCCTGGAAACAAAACGTAGAGCACTTAAATGCCCAACAACTTGGTAAAGACAAATGGTACAGCGCTTTTACAACGCGCATTGCAAAAGTAGATCGTGAGTATTCAATGTAGTAATAATTCGCTATATAAGAACACATCATACTGTATTTGGCCTTATTAAAACCTCTGCATAACCAATAATTTGAGCTTTCTAATATACAAAGTGGGTGTGTAAAGGGGGATAATTTACTCATGTAATAAATTGAAATGATCAAAATATTTGTTTATTCAGAATAATGTAAATCCTCTTTTCCTATCTAGAATTCAAATATCAATGGCTCGCAAATTTATTGTTATCTTTTGTAGTGCCGAAAAAAGATGACCAAACAAGGGTAAACGTTTGTTTTCAAAAAACGCTCAATGCTTGTTAAATTTAAATGTTCTCAATGTCACTAGCATCATACTGATAGCAAATCCCATTACTAAACCAGCAAATAAATCAGAGCTAATACCTAATACGATATCCGATGCTCTTACATGAGTTAGCCAGTAAAAGAGCATAAACGAAACACTAGAAATTGATGAAAGTAGAATTAGCTTGAGCTTTTGAGACATAACAACCACGAATTTTGATGTCTTTTAGTTTGATGATTGTTAAGTATTAGCACTTATTTGTTGTTATTGCGACAAAAGGGAAATGTGTATGCAGTACATTAATTAGAATATATAAAAGCCCACTAAAGTGGGCTTTATTTAAATGCAATTACAATGTGTAATTAAATCCGATGGCAATACCATCATCTTCGGTTTGTGACATCTGTGCTTCTTGCTCAGCATCATTACTTGAAAAGTCACTAAAATCTTTACGTGCTTCGATGTATAAAATAGTGTCATCGCCCAAAAAGTAGTGCAAACCTAAAACAGCAAATTGTCGTTTAAATACATCATTAGGATCAGCATTAAAGTTTGGTTGAATCACGTAATCGTCACCAGCATCAAATATGTTGTAGGCTAAGAAAGTGCGAATATCGTTATTGAAACGGTAACTGACTAACGATTCAGAACCGACAGCTTCTTTAATTAACCGACCTAAATTATCAGTATCATGGTTTTCATTTTTATTTATATTCGCTGATGCATACCAACCAGGTTTATTAAAATCACCATAGGTCATACCCACACCATAAATTAGATCTGTTACTGATTGTTTTCGCCCGCCAGCATACAGAATCTCAAATTGGCCTCGGTTTACACCTGCGGTAAATTTCAGTTCATCAGTTGCATAGTAGGAGAGGGCAGCACCATAAGTTGAATTAAACTCAACTTTCTGAGCAGCATTATTACCTTGATCCCATAATGCCTGACATGATGCACGCGAAATATCGGCGATATCGCAGGTATAAAAGTCATCTGATTTTAATTGCGTTTGCAATGCTATATGGACATTTCCCCAGTTGTTACGATACTGCAGTACTTTATCGCCTCGACCAGTACCATTTACTGCTCCATCATCTTTATTGTAGGTGTAGACCCCAGCAGCATTGCCATCCCATACTAGGCTGTAGTTTGTGTTATAAACTACGTCATACCAAGCACCCCATTGCTTACCTACAGTAATTCGTCCATATTTTTCGTGTTTTACACCAACATAACCTAAACGGTTGTATAAAAACTCGTCTTGCACAGTTTCAAAGCGATTATTGTAAACAATGTCACTATTACCTACAGGGTTCACTCCCCACTCTAGGAATGCCAAGGCTTGCCATTCATTTTTTAGCTGGCGTTTAAAATCCAAATTTATACGGGATACACCATTTACAATTTCAGTCTCACCTTGAGTGCTGATCACTCTGGCATCAATAAAGCCACCAACAGTGACACTGTTTTTATCATCTTTATATATCTCAATAGCATGACTGTTAATTGTGACCATGCTCATACTTGCGATTAATGTTGCTATGTAAGTTCTTTTCATAGAAATCCTTGTTTATACATCGTCCCTAATAAGTGTTATTTTGCAAAAGTAGGAGATTATCAGAGCTAAAATAGGGTAAAAAGTGAAAAAAAATCAACAAAGATATCAGTTTTGTGGAATATTTATTCATTTTGAGTTCACTATACTGAATTATCAATAAGTTAGTGTAGCTAAAAAATGGACACCTTTTGACTTAATGTTTTTAGCATATCTTTTGTATTGGGTTTGTCTGAGCATAAACCGTGCAATAAGGTCATAAAATAGCAGTCTAGTAGAATGGCCGCTTTAACTTTATTAAAATGCGGTTGATCGGCAAATATTAATGATTCCATCAATCTTATGTGCTGCTCCTGAAACGACTCACTAAACAAGCGATCGCTGAAAAGAGGTTTGTAAAACTGATGGTGTGTACAATAGAATTGATAAAAATACTGTGCATAGTGGCTTATTTTTAAACGGGCAGGGCGGTGGATGTCTGTTTCTTTAGCATGCTCCAACACTTCTGCAAATCTGTTTTCTAAGCAGCCCTCTAAAATAGCAACTTTATCTGGAAAATAATTAAATAAAGTACCCACAGCAATATTACTGGCCGCCGAAATTTGTCTAGTAGAGGTGTCAGAAAACCCTTCTTTTTCGAATAATGACCAAGCAGCATCTAAAATTCGCTGTTCTGTGTTATTATTTCTCATGCTAACAAACTCCTTGTTTTATAATGATTATTTAAAAAGTGAGCGCGCTCACATTCGTTTGTGAGCGTGCTCATTTTATGTGCAGTTCAGCATAGGTGCTGTATGTCATTTTGTAAAACTACTGAGTTGATTTATTTAAACTATCATGGCGTGCAAAGCGGCTTTAGTTTAAAATTGCATGCAGATTTGTTTTTACTTTTTACCCGCTGGAGGGTACCGCTATCATTAGTACAGCTAATATCACCATGCAATTTGGTGCTAAACCTTTATTCGAAAATATTTCAGCAAAATTTGGCGATGGAAACCGTTATGGTTTAATCGGTGCGAATGGCTGTGGTAAATCAACCTTCATGAAAATCCTAAGTGGTGAACTTGAGCCATCTTCAGGTAATGTCAGTACAGATCCAAACGAGCGTATTGCTAAACTAAATCAAGATCAGTTTGCTTATGAAGAGTTTTCTGTGATCGATACAGTTATCATGGGTCATAAAGAGCTGTGGGAAGTAAAAAAAGAACGTGATCGTATTTATAGCTTACCAGAAATGAGCGAAGAAGACGGTATGCGAGTAGCTGATCTTGAAACTGAGTTTGCAGAGATGGATGGTTACTCAGCAGAAGCTAAAGCCGGTGAGCTACTGATTGGTGTAGGCATCGGTACAGAGCAACACTACGGTCCTATGTCTGAAATCGCACCGGGTTTTAAACTGCGTGTGTTACTTGCACAAGTGCTGTTTTCTGATCCAGATATCATGCTACTTGATGAGCCTACCAATAACTTGGATATTTACACCATCAAGTGGTTAGAAGACGTGTTAAACCAACGCGACTGCACCATGATCATCATTTCGCACGACCGTCACTTTTTAAACTCAGTATGTACGCACATGGCTGACATCGATTATGGCGAGCTTCGTATTTACCCAGGTAATTACGATGAATATATGTTTGCTGCAACACAAGCCCGCGAGCGTTTACTGAGCGAAAATGCGAAGAAGAAAAGCCAAATTGCAGAACTACAGCAGTTCGTATCTCGCTTCTCTGCAAATGCTTCAAAAGCAAAACAAGCAACATCACGTGCTAAACAAATCGATAAAATTCAGCTTGAAGAAGTTAAAGCGTCTTCTCGTCAAAGCCCATTTATTCGTTTTGAACAAGAAAAGCAGTTATTCCGTAATGCCTTAGAGCTAACTAACTTAGCGCAAGGTTTTGATGAGATGCTTTTCAGTGGCCTTGAAGGTTTAGTTGAAGTAGGTGAGCGTATTGCGATTATCGGTGAGAACGGTGTTGGTAAAACAACATTATTAAATACCCTTGCAGGTCGCTTAGCACCAAAACAAGGTGAATTTAAATGGTCTGATAATGCTAATATTGGTTATTACGCGCAAGACCATGCTGATGAGTTCGAACAAGACATGAACTTATTCCAGTGGATGGAACAATGGCAACAAGAAGGCGACGACGAGCAAGTTGTTCGTAGTTTCTTAGGTAGAATGCTGTTTTCACAAAACGACATTAAAAAGTCAGTAAAAGTGATTTCAGGTGGTGAGCAAGGCCGTATGTTGTTTGGCAAAATTATGATGCATAAACCAAACATCTTATTAATGGATGAGCCAACCAACCACATGGATATGGAATCTATCGAAGCGCTTAACTTAGCACTTGAAGCATACGAAGGAACTTTATTATTCGTATCACACGATAGACAATTCGTATCATCACTTGCTAACCGCATTTGGGAAATCAAAGACGGCAAAGTTATCGACTTTAAGGGTACGTATACTGAGTATCTAGCAAGTAAAGAAGCTTAATTCGTTTATGAGTGATTAAAAGCCATGCATGTCATGGCTTTTTTGTGCTTCTAGAGTCGCATCTTGAGATGGTTTGGGTATATACCCAAGCCGCCTCAAGATGCAGAATTCAGCGTTTCACAGGTGCTTAATATCAAGGCGTTACTTTGTAGGAATGGCAGTCCCTTTTAAGAAGTAACAACGATGAGAGTAAGTGCCTGTAAAACGCCCAAAGGGTTGGTTTAAAAGCGATTTATACTGCGTTTTTGATTTTAACAATAGAACCACTATTATTTGCAATCAATGCCTTGCCTAAATCGCTTTTAATTCCAACTGAAACTCGCATCTTGAGATGGTTTGGGTATATAATACCCGCCACAAAATAAGGACAAAAGTCCGCTTTTTAGAAAACAATTTACTGAGGTGTATTTATGACTGTTGGCATTATTATGGGTTCCAAATCAGACTGGCCAACGATGGAACATGCGGCGTTAATGCTTGAAAAATTCGGCATTGAATACGAGACTAAAGTTGTTTCTGCTCACCGTACCCCTCAATTACTTGCCGACTATGCAAGCACTGCAGCTGAGCGCGGCATTAAAATTATTATTGCAGGTGCCGGTGGTGCTGCGCACTTACCAGGTATGGCAGCGGCCTTTACATCACTACCAGTTTTAGGTGTACCCGTTAAATCTAAAACTCTTAATGGTGTAGATTCGTTATTATCTATTTGCCAAATGCCTAAAGGTGTTGCGGTAGGTACTCTTGCTATTGGTGAAGCGGGCGCAGCAAATGCAGGCCTTTTAGCTGCACAAATTTTAGGTTGCCAACAGCCAGAAATTTTCGCAAAAGTTGAAGCATTCCGTAAAGAACAAACAGACACTATCTTAGCTAACCCTAATCCTGCAGAGTAATATGAATATTCTAATTTTAGGTGCGGGTCAGTTAGCTCGAATGATGAGCTTAGCGGGCGCACCCCTTGATTTAAATGTTGTTGCCTACGATGTGGGTAGTGAAAAAATCATTCACCCATTAACCGGTGAAGTTCATAACAGTACATTACAACAAGCTATTGATAGCGCAGACGCAATTACAGCAGAGTTTGAACACATTCCTGATGATGTACTAACACTGTGCTGTCAAAGCAACAAGTTTTACCCGGGTAAAGCGGCGATTAAAACAGGTGGCGATCGTGCACTTGAAAAAGCATTACTTGATAAAACAAATGTTGAGTGCGCGCCTTATCAGCTAATTACCGAAAAAGCACATCTTATTGCTGCGGTAGAGCGTTTAGGTAAGCCACTTGTGATCAAAACTTGCCAAGCGGGTTACGACGGTAAAGGCCAGTGGCGCTTAAAATCAGATGATCAAATTGACCAAATCTGGTCTGAAATGGCAGATTTCATTGCATCTGGTACCGACAGTGCACCGCATTCTATTATTGCTGAGAAGATGATCCCATTTGACCGCGAAGTATCTATCATCGGTGCACGCGACAAAGCAGGTAACACAGTAATTTACCCATTAACTGAAAACCAACACACTAACGGTGTGCTTACACTTTCAGTTGCAGGTAAAGAAAAAGCTGCAATTCAAGAACAAGCTGAGCTGGCGTTTAACAAGCTAGCAAATGAACTTGATTATGTGGGTGTATTAGCAATTGAGTTTTTTGATGTTCAAGGTACGTTATTAGTAAACGAAATTGCGCCGCGAGTTCATAACTCTGGTCACTGGACACAGCAGGGCACGCATTGCTCTCAGTTCGAAAACCACATGCGCGCTGTTGCAGGTTTACCATTAGGCAGTACAGAATTGCTTCGACCTACTGCTATGATCAACGTGTTAGGACAGCCTTCAATTCCACACTCAGTACTTGCTACTCAAGATGTTACAAGCCACTGGTATGGTAAAACGGCTAAACCAGGCCGTAAAATGGGACATATCAACGTATCTGCTAATAATCTTCACCAATTAGGTGAGCGATTAGCAGCACTTGCTGAAATATTGCCAGAGCATGATTACCCAGGTGTAGCTGCTACCAGCACCCAACTTATTTTAAACTAATCAGTTTAAATTCTTAAAAGCCGAGTTTATCTCGGCTTTTTAATTTTTGGCCTTACGCGCAAACTTCGCTAATTTTGTACCTCTTGTCTCAAAGCACTTGCGTCAGGTTTTTCTTCCTATAGACTAATATTTTTATATTAATATTAGCTTGTTATGTTACATCCTCGATTTAGAACAGTCGTGTTTGCCTTTTTTATGGCGCTGTTTATGTCTGGATTTATGTCTTTAGTGATCAGCATTTTTAACGTTGGTTTAATCGATAACATTACAACCATTTGGCTTAAAGCGTGGGCTTTTGCTTTTTGTGTGGCATTTCCTACCGTTATTGTTGTCGCACCTCTGGTACATAAATTAACCAACAAACTAATCAGAGTGCCGTTGTGATAGCTGAACGCCCAAAACAATTTCTTTTTATTACGCTTTTTTTAGCATCTGCTTTGCCATTTGTTGGTTCTGCTACGGCACTTATAGTCGGTGCACTATTTGCCATGAATTTAGGCAATCCATTTGCAGCTCAGTCACAAAAATTTAGTAAATGGATGCTAAAGTTAGCGGTTATTGGCTTAGGCTTTGCTGTTGATTTTAATCAAGTAATAGAAGTAGGGCGCAGTTCTATTGTGCTTACAATTGTCAGTATTACCGCGATTATTGGTCTTGGCGAAATTTTATCTCAGTTATTTAAGTTAAATAAAAACACCGGTGTACTTATCTCATTTGGTACAGCAATTTGTGGTGGCAGCGCAATTGCAGCTATGGCCCCGGTGATTAAAGCCAAAGATCACGAAGTGGCGATATCACTCGCTGTGGTGTTTTTATTAAACGCTCTTGGCTTAGTGTTGTTCCCGATGATTGGCCATTATTTTGGCCTAACTGAACAGCAATTTGGTGTTTGGGCGGCACTTGCGATTCACGATACCAGTAGTGTAGTGGGGGCTTCCGCTGCTTATGGCGCATCAGCACTTGCTATTGCAACAACCATTAAACTAACCAGAGCAATGTGGATCATACCTTATACAAGCATCGCGGGTGTGTTTTGGAAATCAGATGAAAAAGCCAGTATCCCATTGTTTATATTTGGTTTTTTAGCAGCTGCACTGATTAATTCAAGCTTTCCTGAGTATCAAACACTTTGGCATGCACTCAATGTTGGTGCTAAACAAATTTTGGTAATGACCTTATTTTTGATTGGTAGTGGCTTATCTATTTCAGTCTTAAAACAAGCAGGCATTAAACCTTTTATCATGGCGATGATCTTATGGATCATTGTCAGCAGTATTATTTTACTACTTATAGTAGACGGATTTATTTCATGAAAAACGCTTTATTAACTTCCTCTTTAGCCCTGGCTGTAGGTGTATTTGCTAACAATGCAGTGGCTGCAGATTTACGTGTTGCTACCTTTAACGTGAGTATGGATGCAACTAACTATGCTAAAAAAGGCGAAGCTATTGATAAAGATGCTTTAAGCAAAGCATTAGCGAGCAACCACCAGCAAATTCGCAACATTGCCGAAATAATTCAGCGAGTAAGACCTGATGTTATTTTACTTAATGAGTTTGACTATATTGATGCTGATAAAGGCATTAACGTATTTCGTAAAAACTACCTGCAGGTATCGCAAAATAAGCAGGTTGCCATCGATTACCCATATTACTTTATCGCACCAGTCAACACCGGTTTACCTACCGAATTTGACTTAGATAACGATGGTGTAAAGGGGCATTACAAAGGTGACGCACACGGCTTTGGCTTCTTTGAAGGGCATTATGCAATGGCTGTACTTTCTCGCTACCCTATTGATTTAGATAAAGCGCGAACATTACAAACATTCAAATACAAAGATATGCCAAATGCACAAATGCCCATCGACCCCAAAACAGGTAATGATTGGTATTCTCCTGAAGAATGGCAAGCGATTCACCTAAGCTCTAAATCATTTTGGGACTTACCTATTGATATAAAAGGCAAAACAGTTCATTTACTTGCGTCGCACCCTACGCCGCCAGTATTCGATGGCCCAGAAGACCGCAACGGTAAGCGTAACCACGATGAAGTGCGCTTAATTGCTGATTACATCAACAATGCTAACTACATTTACGATGATAAAGGCCAAAAAGGAGGCTTAAAAGCGAACAGCCGCTTTGTAATTGTTGGTGATTTAAATGCTGCGCCAGAAGGGGGCAAGGCACGTCCAAATACTACAGACCAGATTTTAAAAAACCCATTAGTGAATACCTCTTTTACGCCAACAAGCAAAGGCGCTAAAGAATCTTATAAAGAAGATTATGCTAAAAACTATACCGCTTATTGGCAAGCCAGAGCCGATTACGTACTGCCATCTAATTATGGTATTGAAATAAATGACGGCGGAGTATTTTGGCCAACAGAAAACTCTGAGTTATTCAGATTAATTGAGGATCGCAATGCCTCTTCTGATCATCGTATGGTATGGCTTGATATCACATTGAAATAAGCTGTTATTAAACGGAAAAGTTTGGCTGTTTATCCTATAAAAATTGCTATTTCATCAGTGCTTCTGCTTAAATAAGGCGAATTATAATTACCCTAAAGAAGCACTATGAATTTCAAAACCACTGCTAATAAAACGTTAGTGGCTCTCGCAGTCGCATCTAGCTTTATGCTAGCTGGTTGTCAATCAACCGCCTCAACGCCTTCTGAAGAACAAGTTACCAATGTAGCACCCGTTGTTGTTACTCCTGCTGACACAGGTTCCGCTGAAATCACGTTAGAGCAAGCAATGGCTCACCCTGATTGGTTAGGTCGTCAGCCTGAGCGTGCTTTCTGGAACGGTGATTCTAACAGCATCGTTTATGCACAAAAGCAACAGGGCAATGAGTTACGTGATTTATACGTTCAAGCAATTAACAGCCAATCTGCATCACAATTAGCGTTAAATAAACTACACACTGTAGGCGCTAAAAATGCTGTTTATTCAGCAGATAAAAAGCAACAGGCTTATGCATTTGAAGGTAATATCTTCGTTAAAAACTTAAGCACTGGGCAAATTACTCAAATTACTCACGATAGCGCACAGCAATCAAAACCACAGTTTTTAACTGATGGTAGCCTTGCTTTTCGTCAAGGTAATGCATTTTATAAAGTTGATTTAGCAACGGGTCGTCAAGTTGAATTAGTAAACTTACACCTAGACGATGCACCTAAAGGTGTACAAGAGCCTGACACTTACATTGCAAAAGAACAGCACAAACTAATTGATTACATTGCGCTGACTCACAAAAACAAAAAAGATCGTGAAGAGCGTAAAGCACAAATCAACGAACAAAACGACAGCATTGCTAATGCACAGTTTTACTTAGGTAAAGGCAAACGTTTAGCAGATGTTCAGCTTTCACCAAATGGCCAAGCACTCGTTGCAGTAACCACAGAAAACCGTTCATGGCGTGACGAAGGCGATATCATGCCTAATTACATTGCCGATGATGCACGTGTAAAGGCTGAGAAAGTACGTCGTCGTGTTGCTGATGAAAAACCAATCAGCTCAGATGTTATCTACATCGACCTTAAATCAGGCGAGCAAACAACCCTTGCATTCGATACCTTACCTGGCTTTGATGAAGACGTACTTGCGGCTGTTAAAAAAGAAAACTACGCCCGCGAAGGCAAAACTTACAAGTCTGAAAAAGCACCGCGAGCCATCAATCTAATGATGGATTGGGGTTGGGACCAAAGTGCAATCCAATGGAACACAGATGGTTCACAAGTGGCACTTATGCTTGAAGCATGGGACAACAAAGATCGTTGGTTAGCCACTGTTGATACACAAAACAACAAACTTGTTTCACAGCACCGTCTGCATGACGATGCATGGGTTAACTATGCATACAACGATTTTGGCTGGTTGAACAACTCAGACACACTTTACTACTTATCTGAAGAGTCTGGTTACAGCCACATTTATAAAAAGCCACTTAATGGTAAAGCAACGCAGCTAACTAAAGGCCAATTTGTTGTTTCAAACTTAACGTTAACGGATGATAACTCAGCGATTTACTACAAAGCGAACGTTGAGCACCCAGGTCTTTACGAAATCTATCGTGTAAACCCTGCAAACGGTGAATCTGAGCAAGTAACCAACCTTGATGGTATGACTGATTACCAGTTAAGCCCAGATGAAAGCAAACTATTGCTAACTCACTCAAAAATTATGTCGCCGCCTGAGCTTTATGTTGCTGATGCAAAAGCAAATACCCAAGCAACTCAATTAACGCACACGGTTTCTGATGAGTTTTTAGCGAAGAAACTGATCGCACCTAAGATTGTTGCTGTGCCTTCAAGCCACACTGATCAGCCAATTTACGCAAAAGTATATTACCCAGCTGATTATAAAGAAGGCGAAACAGGTAAAAACCGTAAAGCGGTTATCTTTAACCACGGTGCTGGTTACCTACAAAACTCACACATGGGTTGGTCTGGTTACTTCCGCGAGTTTATGTTCCACTCACTACTGGCTTCAGAAGGCTACGTAGTAATGGACATGGACTACCGTGCATCAAAAGGTTACGGCCGTGATTGGCGTACAGCTATTTACCGTCAAATGGGTACACCTGAAATCCAAGATTTAGCAGACGGCGTAAGCTGGATGGCAGATAACGCAAACGTTGATACACAAGCTGTAGGCACCTATGGTGGCTCTTACGGTGGTTTCATGACGTTTATGGCGCTATTCACACAACCTGATTTATTCAAAGCAGGTGCTGCACTTCGTCCGGTAACTGATTGGGCTCACTATAATGGCCCTTATACGTCTAACATCTTAAACCACCCAGATGTTGATCCAATTGCCTATGAAAAGAGCTCACCAATTTACTTTGCTGAAGGTCTGAAGAGCCATTTATTAATTAACGCGCCTATGGTTGATGACAATGTATTCTTCCAAGACTCAGTACGCTTAGTACAGCGCTTAATTGAACTTGAAAAAGAAAACTTTGAAACAGCTATCTTCCCAGTTGAGCCGCATGGTTTTGTACAACCATCAAGCTGGTTAGATGAATATCGTCGTATTTATAAGTTGTTTAAAGAAACACTTTAATTAATTGCGTAAATGAAAAACAGCCACTTTAAGTGGCTGTTTTTGTTTGTAATAGAATTTATCTTTATAGGGTTATTTGCAGTAAAATTCACTCACATCAAGTACTGTCTTACCTTCCATTGAGTCGTTTTCAAAAATTAAATTATCACCCTCTAAACTCATTTTATAGTCTCTCATCCATGATAGATTGGCTATTAACTCCAATTCATAGCGGTTAAACGAAGCAGGGCACTTTAAATACACATAATGGTGAGCAGTTCCAAAAGCTCCAGGGTCTGATGTGTAGACATAAAAGGTGCGATATTCAAATGCCTGTTCTTGGTGAACGTAATCAGTATTTGAGTTAAACATGATATTGAATAATATAAGTAAACCAATACCAAAGAACATTAAGCATGAATACAAAATACTAATAATAAGGGTCAAATGAGCAAAAATTTTATTTTTAAACGATTCTTTAACGATACTGTATTTTGCTAACAACAGACAAAACCCAATACAAATTGAGCAAAATACTATGGTGTAATAAATATTATCAAGACTTGCCATAAACGTTGGTGAAACAAATTTTAAATTTACCAATAGGCCAAATAGCCCGGCCAAGAGTGGTCCGTAAAGGCAAAATAGGATAATGCGAAGGTAAATATGTCCTTTATTTTCATTCATTTAAAGTTCCTTTTCGAGTTAAAAAGAGTTGGAAAAAGCGAGTAAGGCTACCCGCGATTTTTTATTATTTTTATAAAGACAGGTAAAGCCAACAGTGTGCCGCCAATTGCGCCGATAAAGTGGGCGTCAATGGCAACATTAGAGGCGATTAGCTGACTCACCGACTCACTCGGGCCGGCAATTTGCTCCCAAATCACTTTAGCCCAAGTACCAGCAAACAATAACCAGCCTGAAAACATGCCTGCTTGTACGTCTTTAATTGCCCCCCAAATAATCACACCATGCAGTAGGGCACTTAATCCGGTGTAAATATGGATATCTGGGCAAAATAGCCACACACCTAAGCCACACCACAGTGCAAGAATGGAAATATTAAACGCATAACGAGGTGGGCTTGTATGCTCAGCATGTAGAGCCCAAATTAATAAAATTCCGGCACAATTTAAGCCTAAGTGGGGCCAATTTGCGTGTACGAATTGACTGGTGAAAATACGCCAAAACTCACCATTTGCGACTAACTCACGGTTAAATTCGAGATATTCATTTAAGTTGAAAAGTGCAAACAAGGAACTTAGTAGTATTAAACACATTGGGGGCAGAATATATTCTAGTTTCAGGGGCAGGTTTATCATGTTATTTTTGTTGTATCTGAGATTGTGACACTATTGTGCACGTTTAATTTTAAGATGCCAAATACACTACGGGATTAAGTATATTTATGTTATTCAAAACCAAAGCTTTGTTAGCTCTTTCCACTTCATTTATCTATTCAACGGCTCTTTTAGCGACTCCTGCAAAAGTTGAAACACGCGAACCCGAAGCTGCAACCGGCTTTGCCCATAAACAGGTTGTTGAAGGCGATAAGTACATGGTCGCAGCGGCAAACCCTTATGCTGTAAAAGCAGGTCAAAAAATGCTTGAGCTAGGTGGCTCAGCAGTTGATGCTGCTATTGCAACGCAATTAGTACTGACACTGGTAGAACCGCAATCATCGGGCATCGGTGGTGGTACATTTATGATGTACTTCGACAGCAAAACCAAAAGCCTAACCAGTTTTGATGGCCGCGAAACCGCACCAAGTAACGCTGATGAAACACTGTTTTTAGATAAACACGGTAAAGCCGTTAAGTGGATTGAAGCCGTGGTAGGTGGTCGCTCTGTTGGTGTACCGGGTATTTTAGATGCCTTTGCTTCAGCACATAAGCGTTATGGTAAGTTAGAGTGGCAAACTTTATTTGGCCCTGCCATTGAATTGGCTGAGCAGGGCTTTATTGTGTCACCACGTTTGCATCAATTACTTGCCAAAGAGTTAAACCCAGGGGTTACAAAGCTTCCTGTTATTCGTGATTACTTTTTCCCTGATGGTAAACCGCTTGCTGTTGGTACGGTGAAAAAGAACCCTGAACTTGCCGCGCTTTATAAAGATATTGCGAAACAAGGCATTGATGCTTTCTATAAAGGTGAAAACGCCAAAGAACTTGTGCATGCAGTGCAAAACTCAGCGGTAGCACCGGGGACTTTATCTGTTGAAGACTTAGCGAATTATAAAAGCAAAGAGCGTGCTCCAGTATGTGTTGATTATCGCCAATACGAGGTTTGTTCAATGGCTCCGCCAAGTAGTGGTGGTGTTGCTGTATTACAGATTTTAGCCTTACTCGAACATAAAGATATGGCTAAACTAAAACCAAATTCAGTACAAGCGTTGCATTACTTTACCCAAGCATCACGTTTAGCTTTTGCTGATCGTAACGTGTATATGGGCGACCCTGATTTTATGCCAATCCCGACACAAGGATTACTTGATAAAGACTACCTTGCAGGTCGTGCAAAGCTTATCTCTGAAAAAGATGCTCACGCAGAAGCAGGTACTCCGCCAAACTCACTTGCTTATGCACAAGATGATGCTTACGAGCTACCTTCAACAACCCATGTATCGATTGTCGATAGCCAAGGTAATGCGGTTTCGATGACCAGCTCTATTGAAATGGCGTTTGGTTCAACAGTAATGGTGAACGGGTATATTTTAAACAATCAGCTTACAGACTTTGCTTTATCACCAACAAAAGATGGCAAACCTTTAGCTAACCGCGTTGAAGCAGGTAAACGTCCGCGAAGTTCAATGTCGCCAGTGATGGTGTTTAACAAAGACGGCAGTTTACGTTTAGTGGTCGGTTCACCGGGTGGTAGTCGTATCATTGATTACGTTGCTCAAGTGGTAGTAGGTGTGCTTGATTGGAATTTAGATGCGCAAACTGCCATTAATTTACCGCGTATTACTAATCGCAACAATTATACAAGCCTTGAAAAGGGCACTGAACTTGCAAACTTGGAAGCTGATTTTGTTAACCGCGGGCACACAGTTCGTATCCTAGATTTAAACTCTGGTTTACATGCTGTTGAAGTAAAAGACGGTAAACTTTATGGCGCAGCCGATCCGCGCCGCGAAGGTATCGCTTTAAGTGATAAAAGCCACTAAAAACAAGCTCAGCAGCCTTAAAGCTGCTGAGTTTTCATGTATACTATTCGTTGTGCCGTTTAGGGCATAAAATTCATTTTCTTCAATGGTCTGACAAGGTGAATTGTCATTGCAATTTCGCCTTTAAGAGTAATAATGTCAGGTCATAATTATGACGCATCAAAGCTTGGAAATATGACTACAAATACCGATCCAAATTATCTTTATATTCCTTATTCAGGCCCAGGTCTGATCGAAACGCCACTATTAAACAAAGGCAGTGCTTTTTCACAAAAAGAAAGGGAAAGTTTCAACTTAGCCGGTTTACTGCCACCGCGTTATGAAACAATTGAAGAACAAGTTGAGCGTTGTTACCAACAGTATTCAAGCTTTAGCGATAATTTAAACAAGCACATTTACCTTCGTGCAATTCAAGATAACAACGAAACACTTTACTACCGTTTAGTACGTGATCATCTTGAAGAAATGATGCCAATTATCTACACACCAACAGTAGGTGATGCCTGTGAAAAGTTTTCAGACATTTACCGCAGTGCCCGTGGTCTATTTATTTCTTACGAAGATCGTTTCCAAATTGATGATATTTTACGTAACGCTACTAAAGGCAAAGTAAAAGTTATCGTTGTGACTGACGGTGAGCGTATTCTTGGTCTTGGTGACCAAGGTATTGGTGGTATGGGTATTCCAATTGGTAAATTGTCACTTTACACAGCGTGTGGTGGTATTAGCCCAGCTTATACATTACCAGTGATGATTGATGTTGGTACTAATAACGAAAAACTGCTAAACGACCCTATGTATATGGGTGCTCGTCATAAGCGTATTTCGCAAGAAGAGTATGACGAATTCTTAGACCTATTCATCAAGGCTGTTAAACGTCGCTGGCCAAGTGTTTTACTTCAGTTCGAAGACTTTGCACAACCAAATGCAATGCCATTATTAAAACGCTACCGTGATGAAATTTGTAGCTTTAACGATGATATTCAAGGTACTGCTGCGGTAACTGTGGGGTCTTTATTGGCTGCATGTCGTGTTAAAGGTGCGAAACTTTCAGAGCAAAAAGTGGTATTTGTTGGTGCAGGTTCAGCAGGCTGCGGTATTGCTGAGCAAATTATCAGTACTATGGTTGCTGAAGGCATTAGCGATGAGCAAGCTCGCTCACAAATCTTCATGGTTGACCGTTTTGGTCTACTAACTGATGGTATGGAAGGTTTACGTGATTTCCAACAAGCGCTTTGCCAATCTAAAGAAGGTTTAAGTGAATGGACGTATAGCGGTGAGTACGCATCACTCTTAGATGTAATGCACTGTGCACAACCAGATATCTTAATTGGTGTATCTGGCCAACCAGGTTTATTCACAGAGCAAGTTATTCGTGCAATGCATGCATCTTGCCCACAACCGATTATCTTCCCGCTAAGTAATCCGTCTAAGCAAGTAGAAGCACTTCCTTCAGATGTTATTGAGTGGACAGAGGGTCAAGCGATTGTAGCTTCGGGTAGCCCATTTGATCCGGTTGAGTATAACGGCCAAATTTTCCCAATCCCACAATGTAACAATAGCTACATTTTCCCGGGTATTGGTTTAGGCGTTATCGCAGCTAAAGCTACTCGTATCACTGATGCAATGTTGATTGTATCAAGTGAAACATTGGCTGAGTCTTCACCTCGTGCAAACACTGGTAAAGGCAGCTTGCTACCAGCGTTAACCGAAATCCAAGCTTTAAGTAAACGTATTGCCTTTGCAGTAGCGAAAAAAGCGATGGAAGAAGGTGTGGCACTTGAGTTAAGTGATGAGGCTTTATGGGCTGCAATCGAGAAAAACTACTGGCTTCCAGAATACCGTAACTATAAGCGCCGTAGTATCTAAACTATATCGCTTTGAGTGGTTAAAAAAAACAGGCTTTTAATGCCTGTTTTTTTATATCTGAATAATAGGGGTTGTTCATATTGAATTAACCCTTTAAGGTGATAATGAACGGAGTTTTTAATTAAGGAACAGTATTATGCGTAAGTTAGTTTTTACCGCTATGGCCGCCGCACTTAGTTTTAATGTGTTAGCACAAGCAACACCAGATGCACCGCATATTTATATCCAAGGTAATGCAACGGTTAAAGCAATCCCTGATAACGTTAAGTTAACTGTAGGTATTGTTGAAGTAGATAAAGATTTAATTGCCGCTAAAAACAAAGCTGATGCAACCATGGCCAAAGCCATTAAGCTTGCTAAAAGCCAAGGCGTAGAAGAAAAGGGCATTTATGCGTCTAATATCTCAATTCAACGCCAAACAGAATACAACCGTGAAACAGGCAAACAGGAATTTGTAGGGTACAGAGTATCGCGTAGTCTGTCTGTTACTCTAACTGATATTAAAAAATACCCAGTTATGCTTCAGCAACTAGTGAATGCGGGTATCAACGAAATTAATCAAACGCAATTTGTATCGAGTCGCTATGAAGAGCTACAAAAGCAAGCGCAAAAGCTAGCCATTAAAGATGCGCGTGCTGCTGCGAAAGAGTTTGCCAGTGATTATGGGGTTGAACTCAAAGGCCTTTATACTGCATCAAGCAGCCCACTCGATACAGGAAGCCAACCTTACATGCGTGCTAGCAAAATGGTACTGGCAGATGCTGCACCAGAAAACTATGTACCTGATGCATACAATGGTGGTGAGCTTACTATTAGCGCAAGCAGTTATGCAGTTTATTTTATCGAAAATTAGTCTATTTATTGTTTCTGGTAAAGCGCGCCAGCAACTTTTCACCTTGTTGCTCTGAAATACGGGCAATAGCTTTTAGCATATTAGTAATTTGTTCACGGTCGTAATCATTACTAATATGCGTATCTATATCTTCAATAATCGCCCCTAAGTAAATAAACAAACTCTTAGTCGCTTTTTCGTTATCAGATGCTCTAAACAATATGTTTTTAAACGCCTCAAGTACGTTAACCATTACATAGGCGTCATTTTTTGCATAATTGCGAATAGGTGTGAAGTTATCATGCAGCAGCTCATCGAATGATGTTTCATGTAAAAACAACTTAGGATGGTTATCATCGCATTGTTTAAGCGAATAATTCACATCATAAATGTCTAATCGCAAAATGAGTAAAATACTCAGCATATCAATAGCTTTTACTGCAGTACCTGGATCATTAATGCCCGGACTCATTGCCTTAACAGCAATCTCAGATATTTGCGTCATTCCATATCGGTAATGATCGCTAACATATTCTTCAATGTAAAAAATAAAGCATGAAAGTAGCTCATCAATGAGCTCTGGTTTGTCAGTTAAATCAGTATCGCACTTTAAAAATGGGTAACCTTTTACAGTAAAAAAACCTTGTTTAACAGAGATATAAATTTTAATGTCGTGCTCTTTACAGATAGCGCACAATTTATCGCTATGAGCGCCTTTAAAATAACCTTCCGTTTTACTTTTTATGCTGTACCAGTCGTCAAAGGTCGGAAAATCATCAACAGGATGTTCATGCTGCATAGCTTTAATACTGTTAAGTTCACTTTTAGTATTTTTAAATAAGTCATTCAGTACATTATCGACTTGGATAGCTCTGGATATAGAGTGAATAAAATAAACAAAGAAACCCAGTGAAATTAAGCCAAGTACCAGTGATATAAATATACCCAGTGAAGGGATGCCCATATTACCATTTCCTATGGTACGAATATTGATGAGCATTAGAATGGTGTAAATTATACTGCCTAAATAAAAGCCTAAAACTAGTTGATGAGATTTACGAGTTATAAGTCCGGGTAATACTCGAGGAGAAAGGCTGGCGCTGGCGCTATTTAACACGACCATAACCATAGAGAAGCTAAATACAGTTAACGAAATAATGCTTCCCGCTAAAGTACTTAGGATGGTACGTGCATTTTCTTCACTGTCTACCAGCAATACACTTAAGACTTTCTTAACACTCATTGCTGGATCAGAATACTCAACAGCTGTTGTAATTAAAGCAAAAGTCAAAAATAAAACAGACAGCATAGACGGATAAAATCCTATGCTGCTGATCATTTCACGGTAATTATCGGCTATTTTTCTTGGCGTAATCATGCACTTCCTTAAGAACTGTTAGACTTTAATTAGGATTTTGAGCTAACCTAGCAAATTATATGTCAGCCTAGCAATAAACAGTGCTAGGCGTCTAACTTTAAATAATAAATGGAATAAATTGTGATAGTTTCAACTTTTGCTGCTATTTTGGCTATTTTGTATATTCAACTTAGCTTTCGCGTTATTAAAATCCGTAAAGCTAAGCGTATTTCTTTAGGAGACGGTGGTGATGCAAGTTTACAAGCCGCGATCCGCACCCATGCTAATTTTATAGAATATGTGCCATTTTCTTTAATTCTGCTATTTTTATTAGAGTATCAAGGGTTACCCAGCCATTTTACTTATATTTTAGGTGCGATGTTATTAGTAGGTCGTTTTTGTCATAGTTATGCATTAGCAGATGAAAAAATGCAGCTACGCGTCGTTGGCATGGTTTTAACGTTTTTAATGATCTTCATAAGTTCGGTTATGTTATTAATAACACAGGTTTTTTAATATGATAAGAGTTGTATTTACGATTGCATTCGTATTTGTTTCGAATCAAGTTGCCGGCAGTACAGAAGATACAGCTCATGTCAAAAAATCAACTATTCCACCAAAAGTTTTAAATATAATTTATCCTAAAACCTTGCCCAGTTTAGTTGAAGAAGTTTATTACCCACTTATTTTGTTGGATACAGCACTAAAACGCAGTGGCTACAAATACAAACTAACTGCTGCACCAAAGTTATTAGGTCAAAATCGGGTATTAAAAGAAATTGAACATGGCGGTGATATTGATGTCACCTGGACTATGACGAACAAAGTAAGAGAAGACAAGTTACTGCCGGTTCGTGTTCCTATATTTAAAGGCTTGTTTGGTTGGCGTTTAATGTTCACAACAGAGCCGAAACTACCTTATTTAAGCCGACTAAAAACCCTCGACGATTTAAAGAAAGTTTACTTTGTACAAGGACAAGATTGGCCCGATACCCAAATATTGCGTGACAATGGCTTGGTTATATCAACGTCAGGAAACTTTGATTCGTTGTTTGTTATGCTCGACAGAGGCCGGGGTGACTTATTCCCACGCTCTGTGCTTGAAATTGAAGATGAACTAGCAGTTTTTAAGCAACAAATGCCTCTGGTTGTATTGCCTCATTTAATGTTGAAATACACCAGCCCAATCTATTTCTTCTTCAACAAAGACAACACCGCAGTTGCAAAAGCAGTCAATAAAGGCTTACGCATAATGATAGAAAGCGGTGAGTTCGATGAAATCTTTTTTAAATACAATGGTAAATTAATAGAAAACGCCCATATTCATGACAAGATTATTGTAGAATTAGAAAACAAAGAACTACCACCGCTAACCCCAGTAGGCGATAAGTCCTTATGGTTACCGATCAAAAAAGTTAAATGAACAACAAAATATTTATTATTGGCCTACCTCGCACAGGCACTACCAGTCTGTGCCATAGTTTTTTACAATTGGGCTATAAAACGGCCCACACAGCGTATACCGAATCAGCCTTAAAAGAAGCAGACGTTATTGCTGATACTCCTGTTTTTAGCGAATTCCCGTTATTAGATGCGCACTTTGCTAATAGCCGCTTTATTAACCTTGAACGAGACTTGTCTAAATGGGTACCTTCGATCCGTCAACTGCTGGCCCGAATGCACACCAATTTAATGCGAAGTGACGGAGGCTTTAACACGCATTTAAAGCGTTGCTACTTTGAGACATTTGGTAAATATTCGTTAGCAGATATTCAGTCTGATGAGTATTTGATTAACTGCTATGAGCAACATCAACAACGTGTCTCTAATTTCTTTAAAGACAAAAAAGCCAACCTATTAACGTTAAATGTTGCACAGCCACACAGCGCTAAAGCGTTACAGACATTTTTAGGTACAGATGCAGATATACAGTTCGAGCAGCTAAATATGGGTGGTAAAGTAACGGCTTGGAATGATATTAAACACCCCGATAAAATTGCCTCCACCAGAAACGGCAAAATTGATAAGTCACTTGGTTACAATCACAAGATTTTATAACAGAAATACGCTAAAATCGCCGCCATTGTTAGTTAAGTAGTTCGTTATCATGTTTGAATTAAAATATCACACTCCATTTGAGTGGACAGAAGGTGTCTTGGCAGATTTTGATACCTTTTTACAAGATCATGCCGCTGCTGAGAAGAAAGCCTCAGGTATGGCAATGTCAATGCTATCGCATTATCCTGACCGTCGTAAGCTTGTAAAAGCAATGACAGACTTAGCTCTTGAAGAAATGATACATTTTAAACAAGTACTTAAGTTGTTAATGGAACGTGATGTTTCACTTGGTAATGACCAAAAAGATCCTTATATCAAACAAATTCGTGCGGTATTCAGAAACGGTCGTGATGAGTTTTTAATGGACCGCTTACTCGTTGCAGGTGTAATTGAAGCTCGAGGGCATGAACGCTTTTCATTGGTCGCTGAAGCATTGCCACCGAGCAAAGAAAAAGAGTTTTATGTTGCAATTGCAAAGTCTGAAGAAAAGCACAAAAACCTATTTGTAGAGTTAGCGTACGAGTATTTTGATAAACACGAAGTGGATGCCCGATTAGAAGAAATTCTTGTGGCCGAAGCTGAAATTTGTAAAAAAATTCCGTTTACCGCGGCACTACATTGATTTAAATACTTATGTATTAGGTTGTAAAACCTAATACATAAAATAGGTACTTATAAAACAACAATTAAGTATTTTGTAAATACTTACAACCATCCCAATTGATTAAATAAACGGTAAATCATTCATATTATCTTCTATAGTTAAAATAGAGCTTTTAACAGGGATAGAAGTATGAAATGGATGATGACTCTTACAACTCTTTCATTAATTGGGATTGTTTTTACAGGTAACTCGATTTATACAGAGCTAAAACTATATAAGTCGAATAAAAAACCGACAGAAATTAGTGCTAGTATGTATCGTTCGCTAATTTGGCACAGTGATATATATAAAGATAATGTGTTTTTATATACCGCTGAACAGTATTTTAGTGATGGTATCATCGACACCAGTGAATATATTAAATTAAACCGCTTAGCAAAAGAAACCTCAGGGCCACTTATATTTATTCAGCAAGATAATGAGCAATTATGGCATGCTCGTTTGGCCTATAAACAATATCTTGAAGTACATGCATTAACACAGGTTGCAACCTTAGACTGAATTTAGCTGCATAAATGCTTTAATGAGTGGTTTAAGTTCAACAATGGTAGGCTTGCCACTCAAATAATGAGTATCTATATGATAAGTGTTGCCAAGCCAATAAGGTTCAGCAGTGGTGTTATGGCCATGCACAGAAAAGTCTATGGTGGCATTTATCTTTGTTATCGTTTGTTTTACAATAGTGCGATCCCACAACAACGATGCCGCGGCATATGGTTTATGCTCACTAGGAGCTTGCCAATTCCAATCTGCAGATACTGTGTGCGACAACCCTATTCGCATACCAGCATAGTCAAGCAAATAAGAAAGAGGGCACTGTAAAAGCTGCTCAGTTATCGCTTTTAATACATCATCGGTTGCTTGAGTATGCCAACGCCCACCATTTTCAACCCATAGAGAATAGTAGCTATGATCATCGGCAAGTAGCGACTCAAGCATCATGTGCTCATGATTACCCAGTGTCATATAAACACCCAGCTCTTTAAAGCGTGATAACAACGCAAAATTGTCGTTGCCTCTATCTATTGCATCACCAAGTGAAAATAAAACATCGTTGCTTTCATCAAAATCGACAGCGACTAAAGCTTGCTCAAACTTAGCTAAATTAGCATCGAGATCGCTGATAATAAACACACGTCTATTTTCGTTTATCTTAAGTTTTATTTGCGTTGGGTTATTGGCTATCGCTTGACAGTTAACGTGCTTCAAAATCCTTTCCTTTAATGCAATATCAAACAAACCCTAACATAAATTGTTGCCAATTTAATACTAACTGGCTAGTATAAAGGGCATAATTTTAGGAGTAATAGCCAACATGAACAACTAAACCTGTTATCCATTTTTACATTTTTCTTTGGAACAACAGGGCTAGTAGGCGTTGCTCACTCTTGTCAGTAGTATAAATCAATTACCATTTTGGTGGTCATACGCTTAGTTCAATTCGCTTTATAATTAAACGAATTGTATCACTGTCCCTGTATAACAGGAGGCAGTATGCCAAAATTACAAGCAGCCAACTTATCTTATCAACACGCCAATGGCGGCCAAGTTCTGAATAATATTTCAGTGTCGTTAAATGCTAAAACAACAGCTTTAGTAGGGCGAAATGGTGTAGGGAAGTCAGTATTAGCATCGCTACTTTGTAATCGCCTTATCCCGTCGTCGGGTAATGTTGTTTGCAATGGTCAACTTGGTTTTTATGAGCAACTAGTTGATAGCCACACATTAAAAAATAAAACGATTATAGACGTACTAGGGCTTAACCACTATTTCAAAGCATTACAGCAAATAAATAACGGTCATTTTACAGAGCACGAACTTAACTTACTTGATGGATTTTGGGATCTGCCCGAGCGATTTTATGCTGAGTTAACTCGTTTAGGCATTTATGGTATTAATGAGAACAGTTGTGCAACAGCATTAAGTGGCGGTCAACTAAGCCAACTCAGATTATGGGCGCTATTTACCATACACCATGACATTATAATCCTTGATGAACCTTCTAATCATTTAGATAAACAAGGTAAAAGCTGGCTTTTAAATCACATAGAACAATTCACTGGGCAGCTACTTTTAATAAGTCATGACCGTGAAATACTTCAAGTAGCCGATGAAATATGGGAACTCACATCTATGGGGTTATCAGTGTTTGGCACCGGTTTTAGTGATTACGTTACCCAAAAAAACTACCAGGTAGCAGCGCTTGAAAATAAGCTATCTCATACTACTAAAGAGCAAAATAAACTGCTATTAGAGCAGCAGCGCAGCAAACAAAAAGCAGCAAAAAGAGCCGCTAAAGGTGTAGTAACAAGAAAATCTGGTAGCCAACCTAAAGTGCTTATGGATGCTAAAAAAGATAAAGCGAGCGCTAATTTATCTTCGCAAAATAAAAATACCGCAAAGCGAGAAGAGCTACTTAATAGTAATAAAAAACATATAGTTAGCCAGCTCGAACAAATAAAACAACAGCAGTTTTATTTTACTAATCCTGACATTAAACAACGCAACGCACTAAATCTTGAAAACGTAATTTTACAATATGGGTCGCAAACCCCCATTAACCTACAGATATTCAATAATGAAAAAATACACTTAATTGGTGTAAATGGCGCAGGAAAATCGACGCTACTAAAAACCTTAACAGATGAGTTAAAAATGAGAGCAGGGCACATACATAGGAATAGCCCGTTATTGTATTTAGATCAGTACTTTTCCTTAATTAAGGCAGAGCTAACTTTGCTTGATAACTTAAAATCCTACTGTAAGACCCTTGATGAAAGCACCGCACGTACATTATTAGCAAGCTTAGGCTTTAGAAAACATGACGTATTCAAGCAAGCGACACATTTAAGTGGCGGTGAAAAAATGAAGCTTGCCATGTGTATCGTCAGTAATATTGAAAGCACCGCATTTTTGTTACTCGATGAGCCAGATAATCATCTAGACCTTGAATCAAAACAGCTCTTGGCTCAATCATTACAAAACTTTAAAGGCGGATTTATCCTAGTAAGTCATGATAATTACTTTGTAGAAAGCATCGGCTGTAATAGGCAAATTGTTCTATAAAATAGTCATTTAAAAATATACGTACTAGGGTGGTTGTAGTTAGATTACAAGTAATGACAATGAAATTTACAGCCACTAATTACAATGCTCATTGGTTGTGCAGCGATTTACATTAGTGTTATAACTTTTAAAAATGCTAAAGAAACAAGGTTACATAATGAGTTTTTAGAATTAAACACACTTAAAAGAGATGTAATAAAGCTGATTTCAGAAATGACAGCTGATCAAACCATTTCGACTAATCGAGTTAGAGAGCTTTGCAATGAAGCTATTTTATTAGATCTTGACTAACATGAAGATTATGAGTTCATAAATGCTGAAGCAGAGAAAATCCTCGAAGAACACCTCGTTGTTTATAATGATGTTAAAACAAACCTAGAGCATTTAATTTCTGTCATTCACAAATCAACAAGTATAGATAATGTGATCAATACAATTCATAATCTTGAAGAAATAAAGCTCAAAAATAAAAGTGAAACTGATGCACTTTATAACGAATATAAATTTAGATTTAAGTTAAGAGTTAAACAATTTGAAGTAGCCAAAAAAGAAAATTGCTTATGTAGAAGCTAATAATAAACCTAATCTTTGAGCTATTAAGTTAACCATAATTAATACAGACTTTGCTGTATTTGCTGCTATTAAGAAAGCTACAAACCATCTAACAATTTGTATGTCAGTAAAATGATCTCGTAATATGCTCATGGAAATGAAGTAAGTCAGGCTCAGGGTGATAGATTTACGAAATAGAAATAAGCATTTTATAGAAACAAAGAAATCGTGAAAAACCAAATTAAGCAAAAAAGGGGCTAAAAAACCTTAAAATCTAACGATGTAAATGGCACTTTAAGATTGGATCAGTTCTACTGATTTTAAAGGTGTTTTTTTGAGTTTTGACTGGATCACTTTTTTAAAAATGACACCATAAGACAGGATCCAATGTGTTTTTTAAATGATAACGCTGGATCCTACTTAAAATAACCTAGAAGCCACGTAAATAAGGGGCTGCAAGAAAATAGATGAACAGGGATATAATATATGAAAATGCTAATAATGTCGAGTTTTTAATCAGTGCTCACGAACTGTTTTAAATAAGCTTTTTATTTCTTTCTTGGGCTTTTTCTAAAACAGTGTAACCAACAGCTTTGTAACCGTTAGCTCGCTTTTTCCACATTCGTTGAAGCATTGGCAAATCATCTACAAAATCATATACAGTTACTTCTGATTTGCCTGGATGATGTCTTTGGATACGGCCAGCATATTGCGCAACCGTACCCTTCCATGAAATGGGTAAGGCGAGAAAAAGAGAATCTAAATATGGTAAATCAAAACCTTCGCCAACATATTTCCCTGTAGCGATGACGACGGTCTTGTTCGGTAAACCTGCTTGCATATCAGCAATTCGCTGCTTACGAATTTTTGCAGTTACACCGCCGTGTAGCTCAATGGCTGAGATACCTTTTGCTTTCAATAATTTCGATATAATACTGATATGTTCTTTGCGCTCACTGAGTACTAAACATTTTCTATCCAGTTGAACCACTTCAGATATTTGATTCGCAATAAGAAGACTACGTTCTTCATGATCTTGCAAGTACTGATAGACCTGTGTGATCTTGATTGCCTCGGAACCATCCAACCAGGTTTTAGGAAAAGACGTACCCGTATCACATCGATATGCCATTTGTGAAAATTTCACGCTATCTGGTTTTGATTCAAATAGCACATCTCCTAATTGAAAGTACATAAGCTTCTCTAAGCCATCTTGGCGCTTAGGCGTTGCTGTGAATCCAAGGATATATTTTGGTAATACGTTCTTTAGTAATGTCTCGTAGTTTGATGCAGGGATATGATGGCACTCATCAACAATGATTTGGCCGTATTGATAAACTTTCTCATTAATATCGACGCCATTCCGACCGATAAGGCTTTGATAAGTAGCGACATCCAATAACCCCGTGAGTTTATCTTTACCACCGAGTAAAGAGCCCATCTGAAATTCATTTAGGAAAATTTTACACCGTTCTATCCATTGTTCTGCAAGCGCTTTGTTATGAACCAAGACTAATGTGTTAACTTCACGCTTGGCAGCTAATGCCAAAGCAACAACAGTTTTTCCAAATCCGGTATTTGCAATAACCAACCCTGTTTCATTTGCCATTAACGCTTTTAATGCTTTGGTTTGCTGAGCACGAAGCACACCCGTAAATTTGACCTCTGACAAAGATTGACCGTTCTGCCGTTTATCCTGATAAGAAACAGAGCACTCTTGTTTATCCAGTAAGTTTTCAACCTGAGATTGCAATCCACGAGGTAGTTGTAAGTAGCCCGATTCAATATACGCTGCACACAAATATCGCGGGACACCAATGGTTGAAAAGCGCATTGCTTGGCGTTTAAAAAATTCAGGATTACCAAATACGGCTAGTTTTTTGAGACTTGCGATCAGTTGGCTGGGAAGTGGATCGGTAGCGATGTATAGCTTGTCAGCCAGTATTATTTCTATTGAGTCAGGGCAACTTTGTATTTTCGTTGAAATAGAAGGCGATTGTTTTTCCCATGGTTTACTGTCTAGCTCTTGTGGTTCAATGGTGATGTATTCTTTAATTCGCTCAAGCAATGTGAGCATGACATCCGCAGTAATTTTGTCTGTACTTGCCAACGCCTGCCATTGATCACCAATCACTTCGCCATTCTTATCTATAAATGAAGCATTACCTAGCATACGTGGTTGTTTCTGCAAAGGTAGGGCGATGAGGTTACCGAAACCACCTTCAGGTAATTCATCTTGGTTGGGAAACATTCGATCAAAACAATCAAAATTAAGAGTCGGATAATTATCCATGGTCAGATTAAGCAGGGCTGTGCCTAACTGTCGAGCAGTTTTAGCATTTGTTGCTGTATCGAAGAACAGCCAAAGATGTCCACCGTGACCACTTCGAGACTTTTCAACCAAATTCGGAATGTGTAACGAATCACATACTTGACGTAAGGCGGTTATCGCTTCAAACCAATCAGCTTTATCGAAATCAAAAGCTAGAAAATAGCATTGATTTTGCTCAGTTAAAGGATAGATACCAATTGTTCGTTGTCCACGTAGATGCGCGTTTATGGCATTTTCATCTAATGGATGAAAAGCTTGATGATGACATTCAGAACAGGTAATTTTAGGTTTGTTGCAGACTCCAGTTTTCCATTCGTTGGCACATGATGGAGAATAGCCCGATTTACCTTGTTTTGATTTCCAGCGAAACGGATAGATATTATTCCGGCCACGAAAGTAGTTTTGAAATAAGGCAAGCTTAGCTCTCGGATCAGCGTATCGGTTAAAGTAGTGGGCCTGTTCAGCTGTCAATTGCTGGGTCAGTAGACGGCTTTCCTCAAGTAACGCCGCTTTACGAGTTTCAATCTCTTCCAGTTCAGCTTTAATATTTGCAAGGCGCTGCTCTGGGGTGCTCATGACATTGACCTTTTTATATACTTCACTGAATTAGGCCGCTAGCTCGATAATTATAAGCCATGATTTCCCTTCGTTATTCATCGAATAACGATTCAGCCCCAATCAACGGGATAATCCGTAGCAAAACATCTTCCATTACACCATTTTCAGCAGTGGTAATTTTCTTAGCACTGCGGTCTTTCCACGAAAGAGTTTGGATCAAACTTGAAGCTACAACACTTGGTTTATCAAGGTTATTTACTGGCACTTCGGTAGCTTGACCTCGAATGCTGGTACTAATAGGGCAGCAAATTAACAACCCCGTTTGTTGATTGTATTCTTTACTTGAAAGGACTAATGCAGGGCGATACTTCCCGATCTCCTTACCTTTCACTGGCTCAAAATCTAGCCAAATAATTTCATTGCGTTTAGGTATATACTGAGCCATTACTCACCCAACTCTTTACCCGATACTAACGCCAGCTCATCAGCATGAGCTGTATGTGCATCTAAACCATTTAATAGCTCTCGTTCACTGAACGGAAAGCGCTTCTTTTGACGTTTAATTGGTTCAATAATAATTTTCTTTCCATCGGCTTTAACCTCAATGTCAGCCCCTTCAACTAAGCCGAGTTGTTTGATGAAAGCGGCAGGGATTATATTGCCGAGACTATTACCGATTTTTCGTACTTGAGTGCGCATCTTTCACCTCTTGAGTAGGTACATTGTTATAACATGATTTATTGTACGCTTCCTATCTTTAGTGTCAACTTTGTTATAACAAACAAGCTCCATTACTAACTTTAGACCCGATATAACAATTCACCAGCATGAAAACGATTGACTGCTCATAATAATGAAAAAAAGCACTATTAATGACAATATCCGACACAATAGTGTAAAAAAGCAATATTATGGCGAGGCAGTATAGATAAGGCTCCCGGTGTTTAAGCGCAAAAATATAAAAGTATTTTAATTCAATTGATTAGGGTGAAAAATTAGTGACACTTCTGAGATTTTAGTGACACTTCCGAGCAATTAGAAACACTTCACGCTAATCTATTGCTAAAGATAACTAAACTTTGATTGCCTTTTAGAAGAGTTAGATAATAAGCTATTTGAAGCCAGCGGTATCGGTGATATGGATTCGTACCTTAAAACCATTCACCCAGACAAATCACTCGGTGTATTTATAAGAGAGCTAGTCGGCCTAGACCGAGGCGCTGCTAAAGAAGCCTTTGCGGAATACTTAGGTGAAACCAAGTTCAACAGCCAACAACTGCGCTTCGTTAACACCATTATCGACTATCTCACCCAAAACGGCGTGATGAGCCCAGCGATGTTAGCCAAACCACCATTCTCCGACATTCATTTCGAAGGCGTGTTTGGTTTGTTTGATGATGGCACGGTGATGGACTTACGTTACAAGATCAAAGACGTCGAAGCTAAAGCGGTAGGAGAGTAGGGATGGCAGGTAGGAAAAAGGATGATCGACAACAAAAGTTCTTTGAGTTTCTGAAGAAAAAACAAACGGATGGCAAACTGTTTAGCCGAGAGGACGTAATTGCAGCCACAGGATGGGAAGCGAATACGTTTAAAACATACCTAAACAAGAGGCAGATTTCACAATTCTTGGTTGAGGTTTCCCCTAATAAGTTTGAGGCAATAAATACCGTTGGTATTACGCTAACTGAGTTTAAGAAGCGGTTATCTCAAAGCAAGCACTTTCAAGAACTTGGGCATAAGTGTAAAAGTAATCTAGCCAAGGCTCTACTTAAAAAGTCTAAAGATAATATGATGCTGGCATTAGAGTTGTATAACAGACCCTCATTGGAGAATAAACTCGATGGCTTTGTGATGTTGTTCTGTACAGCATGGGAACAATTATTAAAAGCTAAACTAATTGAGAGAGATGGTGAGCACAAGATATACGAAAAAGTTAATGGTAAGAAAGGATTGAAACGCACGATACCGTTACGTGTGTGCTTAGACAGGATCTATGAGCAGAAGAATAATATTCGCCGCAATATTGAAATTATAGCGGACTGGCGCGATGAGCTGTTCATTTATTAATGCCAGAGATTCAATCGATTGCGTCCAGAATATTCCAGTCAGGCGTACTAAATTTTTCAGCTGAGTTTGAGTCATTCGCTGAAGTGCCATTTATTTCTTCCCAACATACAGGCATGTTATCTCTGGTTGGAGATTTCCAACTACCACCGGCGTCACTATTAAAGTCGCTTTATGGCTCCGCCGCAGATCAAATATTAGAATTAGCTAGCCAATTAGAACAAGATATCGAAGCAGCGGATGACATTACGTTTGCCATACCGATTAACGTGTCTTTGATGTATACGCAGGATCAGAATGGAACACAGGTGATACTTGCCAAGGCCAATGGCAAGAAAGAAGACATTGAGAATCTCAAGAACGTACTGATGGTAGAAAAAGCGGTAAACCCTGAAAAGTCTCATTCATTTACACGAAGCAAATTGCTGTCTAGCGTTTTAGAGAAGCTGCAAAAGTATGATGACGTAAAACTAGGGCGTTGCTTAGTGTACACAGCTGGTGCAAAACCATCTTTGAACACCAACTGTATCGACGCTTGTATTCATAAGTTGAAATGGAAATCCAACGACAACGAGTATCATCATTACATTAAAGTATCAGACAGACACCTTTATTCGATGAGTGCGGTCGATGAACTTGGAAAGAGAATTACAGAAAACGAAAACTTTGTAAGAGAAGCTAAAGAGAAATACAACCGGCGTAATAAAAAGTGAAAGTTATGACGCGCTACGTAAATAAATAGGCGTTGGTGCACGCATTTAAATTTAATTCACGTAGCGTCGCGTTATTAGCATATACAAATAATGTCAGTTTTCAGCCATCAAATGGCAGAATTGTTCAAACCAAATCCCAACAAAGGGATCCAGCGTTAAAATATCAAAATTTAAATTCCTTAAATCTAATGTATGTGTAACCAGTTGAATAGTGGTGTGAATTTTTGACACACAAGACTGGATCGATCCAGAGTTAAAGTGCTAATTACAACGACTAATGAGGCTGCTTATAAAGATAAATACTTTATTTAACATAATATAAATTATAGGAAGTAATGAATCTATACATAACCACACCTATACTCTGTGTATGCTAAGTCCAATACTAGACGGTATCGGACATTGCAGTGGTGTTTTATCAACTTATTCATTTAATTCGTGGCTGTTTCTTGAGCTTAGCTACTCCATAGCATATATTAAAACTATCAACTTGAGATGTAACGATAAGATGTAAACGATATGGAATTTGTGAAACCGTTAGAGCCAATTTTGATAATTGATGATATGCAAGATATCAGAGATTATTTAAATCAAATTTTAACTGGTCTGGGTTTTGACGATATTTTAGAAAGCCGAGATTTTGAATCAGCAAAAACTGTTATTGAGGAAAAGTCTCCAAATGTTATCTTTCTAGATATTGAGCTTCCTAATACAGACGGCACTGAGATCCTTGAATACTTAAATGACCATCACCCACATACTCATGTTGTTATGTGTTCCGGCCATAATAGTCTTGAGAATGTGCAAAATACTTGGGAACTTGGTGCTAAGGGTTTTATTGCAAAACCATTTAATGCCAAAAAAGTCGATACTGTCATGAAGCGCCTAGAAATGATGGAAACCATCGCAAGTTAAGTAGTTTATGAACTCAACAATCAATCTTATTATAGATGACCTATCTACTGTTATTCTTGGTAAACAACAACAAATTAAACTTGCTCTAGCTTGTTTGTTTAGCGAAGGCCATTTATTAATTGAAGATTTACCTGGGATGGGAAAAACCACATTATCTCATGCACTTGCGGCAGTCTTAGGGTTATCTTACCAACGTATTCAATTCACCAGTGATTTACTTCCATCAGATATACTAGGAACAAATATTTTTGATGCAAAGGAACATGCGTTTTCTTTTCATCAAGGCCCTGTTTTTAGTCAGGTTGTGTTAGCAGATGAAATAAATCGCGCGGGACCTAAAACACAAAGTGCGTTACTTGAAGCCATGGAAGAAAAACAAGTTACTGTTGATTCGGTTAAACATGCCCTGCCTTCTCCATTTTTTGTTATCGCAACACAAAATCCAGTAAATCAATCAGGTACTTACCCGTTACCTGAGTCACAATTAGATCGTTTTTTCATGCGTATTAGCTTAGGCTTTCCTGATAAACAAGCAGAAAAAAGCTTAATTTTAGGTTTGAATAACCGCAATTATGATGAATTACCAGTTCGCATTACCCCTGAGCAACTTGCTGTTATTCAAAAAGAAATATCTTCAGTTACATTGAGTAACGCGGTTGTTGATTATATTTTAGAACTGGTTGATTACACACGCCAAAGCTCTCATTTTGTTAATCCTTTATCGCCAAGAGCCAGTATTGCTATTTCGCGTGCAGCGAAATCATGGGCTTATATTGAAGGACGTGACTTTGTGTTACCTGAGGATGTTCAAGCTGTATTTAGCAGTGTGACTGATCACCGCCTTGGTTTGAACAATCAAGATAGTGGCTATGCATTAATTCATGTGCCTGTAAGCTTATAAGCATGTTAAAGCGCCCTGCTTTTATTATTTCTGAAATTGGCCAATCCATTTTCAATAAATTTTTGAAGAATAAACATAACGTTAATGAGATCTCTCTTCAACATAAAAACATTTATGTATTACCTTCTAAATTAGGCATGAAGTTTTTACTCATTGCACTGCTTAACTTTGTGATGGGCATCAATTATCAAAACAATCTGATCTTGGCGATGGCCTATTTGATGGTAGTTATTTTGGTGTTCTCGATTCTCACTGGTTATAAGAATATGCGCGGTTTATCTGTTAAGTATCTTTTTGTTATAAATAGTTATGCTCCAAAATCTCCATATGCGCGTTATCAGTTACAATCAACCTCTAGTAGCCAACAAGTAAAATTAATGATATCTGGCTCAGAGTCAGAGACTATATCGCTGGATAACTCGGACAAAAAAACCATTGAAATAGCACTTAACTGTACTAAACGTGGTGTTTACGGTCTTGAAAAAGCAAAAATAATAAGTCACTTTCCATTTGGTTTAGTGTCTGTGTGGAGTTATATTCAGCCGAGTGATGTGATCTATGTTTACCCTACTCCTAAATCAGCAGAAAACTTAGATATTGAGTTACATGAAGAGCTGAACGATGCAGGTGATAATGCACAATCTAGAACAGGTTCTGATGAGTTTTATCAATTAACACCTTTTATTAAAGGCTCAGCTTTGAATAAAGTATCATGGAAACACTATGCAAAAACACAGCAATTGTTGAGCAAAGAATTTACCAGTGATACGACTCAAGAGTTAGCGCTTAATTTTAATATGCTAAGTGGTAATACAGAGTATCGCTTAAGTCAGCTATGTTCTTTAGTTAATCAACTTACAGAACAACAAATCGCTTTTTCATTAACTTTGCCAAAAAAGAAAATTTCAAAAGCGTCTGGTGATGTCCATCAAACAGCTTGTTTAAAAGCCTTAGCGGAGCATTAGTTGTGAATTTATCGCTTATTAATGCCGTTTTATCATTCCTATTTATAGCAATCAGTGGCTTATTATTTAGTGAGATCCCTAGTTCGTTTTTATTCATATTAGTCGGCTTAAGTTTTTTTAATCTCGTGTTAGACCGTTTTTATAAAAAACTCACTGCACTGATGGCAAATATCCTTGCGGCACTGTGTTTAATTGCACTGTTTGTAACTGTAGGGATTAGCGATACAGTTAAACTGTTTGTATCTATGATGTTACTCGCTAGTACTTTTAAATTGTTGCAAGCTAAAGCTGTAAAACACTATCAAACCGTATGTTTACTGGTATTTTTTAACCTTTCCACGGTATATTTGTTCTATCAAGGCATTTTAGAGACCCTGCTTGTCAGCTTGCTTTACATCATTAACTTTGCGGTTCTGGGTTATTTATCAAGCCCTAAAAGCTTCAAGTCTGCCAATAAGCAAAGTATTAAAACAGTTTTACTCGCATTACCAGTATCGGTTTTTTTAATTATATTTTTACCTAAACTCCCTGCATTTTGGCAACTTCCGGGGCCAAAGCTTGCAAAAACTGGCTTATCTGAACAAGTTGACCCTTTTGCAATTGCCAAGCTTGCAGAGTCTGATGACCTTGTGTTCAGAGTTGAAGAGCAGCCGAACTCGACCTTACAAGCGCCCTATTATTGGCGCAGTTTAATTCATGATGCCTTTGACGGTCAGCAATGGTTAGTATCGGACATTTTGAAGTCTCAACAATTTAACGACAATCGTAGTGTCAATATTGAAGAACCTAACGTTGAATATAATGTTATTGCCGAGCCGTCATCATCGAACTGGCTTTTTGCGTTAGGGTTTGCCACGAGTAGTCATAATAATGTGGCAAGCACATACAACGGTTTACTAAAACGTAAAGGCAATCTAAATAAAAATATTAAATATGCTGTGCAAAGTACGCAAGTAAGTTATAGCCTAACTCCTTTTGAGCAGCGGCTTTATACACAACTTCCCGTTGAAAGTAACCCCAAGACTCGTGAGCTTGTAAATAATTTAGCCAATAAAAATACTACCGCACAATCGTATTTCAATGCTCTATTAGGCTATTTTAATACGCAACAATTTAGCTATACCCTAACTCCTACTCCTATGCTTAATAAAAACACCATTGATCAGTTTGTGTTTGAAAATAAGAGTGGGTTTTGTGGCCACTACGCCAGTACAGCAGCTTTTATGTTTCGTGCGGCAGGTTATCCAGCACGCGTTGTATCAGGCTACTTAGGTGCGGAACGACAAGGCAAAACCCTTAATATTTACCAATATGATGCACATGCATGGGTTGAAGTATTTTACGATGAGCGTTGGCATGTTTTCGATGCAACTGAAGTTGTTGCACCTGAGCGTCTCAACGGTTCGTTGTCAGAGTTTCAAGCGTTGAGCGAACGGTTTAATGATAATTTAAACTTTGGCTTAAAGCGCTGGAGTCACTTAAAAGCGATTAATTGGCTTCGTATTAAATTAGAAGAGCTTGATTACAAGTGGACAAATTGGGTTTTAACTTTTGACGAGCAATCTCAACAAAACTTATTTAAAGCGCTTTTTGGTAATAATGCATTTTGGTTAACTCCATTGGTAATTATGGTAACTCTCGCACTTTGTTTTACCAGTTACTTTTTATACAGCAAGCGTTTACCTCGCAGTTCTGAACCCCTTGTTTTTGAACTGATGCAACTTTATCGCTGGGCTGAAAAACAACAAATTCACTACGATGAAACAAACACTCCTTTGCAAAATATCGCTTTGATGAAGCGCTCAAAGCCAACAGTTGCCAGCAAACTAGCTAAATTTGAACAAATATTCATCGAAGTACGTTATCAGCAACAGGCTTTTAATCAAAACCGCAAAAAGCAGGTACGACTTCTGTTACACTCCATCAAAACAGCAAAATAGAGAAAACCATGAATGCAGTAATTATTGGCGTTATTTTAATGCTGGTACTAACACTTTGCCGAATAAACGTTATTGTCGCAATGACACTGAGTGCGATTGTTGCTGGTCTAACTACCGGGCTTGGTCTATCAGAAACACTGAATGCATTTAATGACGGGCTCTCTGGTGGTGCAGAAATCGCATTAAGCTATGCCATGTTAGGGGCATTCGCTGTGGCTATTTCAAAATCAGGATTGACCCGAATACTTGCTTCAACCCTGTTAAAACAGGTGAATGAGCACAGCCATAAAGGCGAAACAACGCTAAGTTATTTTATTTTAGTTATTATCTTACTTTGCGCGATCTCTTCGCAGAACCTAATCCCAGTGCATATTGCCTTTATTCCCATATTGATCCCACCGTTGCTGGTGATATTCAACAAACTGCGCTTAGATAGGCGTGCTATTGCGTGCATTTTAACTTTTGGTTTGGCAACCTCGTACATGGTTTTGCCCTATGGTTTTGGTGGAATATACCTATATTCAATTTTACATAAAAACTTAACCGATAATGGTTTAGAAATTGTGAATACCCAGGTGCCCATGGCAATGATCATCCCTGCACTTGGCATGGTTGTAGGTTTGTTAATCGCAGTGTTTATTAGCTATAAAAAACGCCGTGACTATGCTCCACACCCGCTTACTGAAACACCTCAAAATGTTGTTATCGAACAACCTAAAAAAGTACTTATTGTGGGAATTGCAGCTGTGCTTTGCTCGTTAGTAGCTCAAAGTGTTAGCAATTCGATGATATTAGGTGGACTAGTTGGTGTAATGATTTTCAGTTTATTTGGAGTTGTTAAGTGGGAACAAAATAGTGATGTTTTTAGTAAAGGCGTTGCTATGATGGCGATGATTGGCTTTATTATGATTTCTGCACAAGGGTTTGCTTCGGTAATGCAAGCAACAGGTGATGTCACCTCCCTTGTTAGTTCAGCAGCAGGCCTTATGGAAGGGAATAAACCACTTGCTGCTGCATTAATTTTACTTGTTGGGTTACTAATAACGATGGGCATTGGTAGCTCATTTTCGACGGTGCCTATTATTGCCACCTTATTTGTACCGTTGGCATTAGAACTAAACTTTTCAGTAATGGCCACTGCGGCGCTTGTTGGCACTGCAGGGGCATTAGGTGATGCAGGCTCCCCCGCATCAGATTCTACACTTGGGCCAACATCCGGTTTAAATGCAGATGGGCAACATGACCATATATGGGATTCTGTGGTACCGACATTTATTCATTTTAATATTCCGTTGCTGATCGCCGGTTGGATTGCAGCTATGGTATTGTAAAAGGCCCTTCGGGGCTTTGTTACTGACTAAATAGCACCCTCAAAGCCCTATTTAAATCATGAAAGCGAATCGGTTTAGTTAATACTTTGTTCATTCCCGCATCTATACAGATTGCTTTATCTTGATGCGAAGCATTGGCTGTTAACGCTACTATGGGTAAGGTCATCTTTAATTCATCACGAATGTATTTTGTTGCGGTTATACCATCCATAACGGGCATCATCATGTCCATAAGAACTAAATCAAAGTGTTGTTGTTGTAACTTTTCAATTGCTTGTTGGCCATGATCAGCCAATGTGACATGGTGATTAAGCTTTTCTAAGAAAGCTTTAATCAACACTTGATTGGTCTTATTGTCTTCAGTTACCAAAATAGCGATAGGCTCTAATGTGTTTTCGTCGTCAACTACTTTGGTATCAGCACTGACAACCGTATAGGGGATCTGAATAGTAAACTTAGTACCTACATTTTGTTCACTAACAACTTTAATATCCCCTTTCATAAGATCAACAAGGCTCTTTGTTATGCTTAAACCAAGACCAACCCCTTCAATCTGCCGGTTTACACCATAATCATGTTGTTTAAAGGCATCGTAAATTGAATCAATATGCGAAGGAGATATTCCCTGCCCAGTATCTGATATTTCAAAGTGTAGGTATTGGTCAGTGTAATCTGCTACAAAATTAACTGTCCCCACTTTGGTAAACTTAAAAGCATTATCAAGAATATTAAAAAGTATTTGCCCTACTCGCGCACTATCAATATTTATTTTATCCGGTAAGCCGTCTTTGATTTGTGTAGAAAAAACAACGTTAGTGCCTTGTGTTATCTCTAAAAACTGTGATGCAATATTCTTCACCAAGGCATTGATGTCGGTTGCTTTAATGTCTAAATCTAATGAGCCACTTTCAATTTTAGAAAAATCCAGTACGTCACTAATTAAATCAAGTAATAAATCGGCACTTGAATTAGCATAATCAAGCCAGCGGCTTTGTTTGTCGCTAAGCTTTGAATCAGCAAGCAAATCTAACATTCCGACTATCGCATTCATAGGGGTACGTATTTCATGTGACATCACGGTTAAAAATTTAGATTTAGCAAGATTCGCTTCTTCTGCCTTTTCTTTTGCTAATTGCAAAGCTTGCTCACGGTCTTTGTTTACTGTGATATCTTTTGCAATTCCGAGGTAGCCTCTAAACTGACCCTGCGCATCAAACTGTGGCTTGCCACTAAATGATACCCATGCCGATGGTGAGGAGTTAACTTCAAACTCAAAATCAAGAAACTCAGCATGCTCGGCTAAAAGGTGCTTAAAGTGAGACCATTTTTTAAGCTGTTTTTGTTCTTGCTGAGTAATTATCGCATCGAAATTTTTATGTAAAAAATGACGTTTATATAAATTACTGTGGCTAGCTGTGGTCAGCACATTAATAAACCGCTCTTCTTTATTGGTGCGCCAAAACCATTCACTGGCAAAGTCTCTAAATAATTCTGACAGCTCTCCAAGGCGAGTTAATAACGAGGTCGAATGAAATTTTTGCCTATTTAAACGTGTTAATTGTGAATACTGCCATGCTACTTGCTGTAATAGCACATGGAGCGCTGTTGATGCTTTTTTAGAAAAATAGTCACTTTCTTTAACTGAAAAAAACACAAAACATTGCATGCTTTCTTCAGACAAGGCGACTTTAAATATCAAGGCATCATTAAGTGGCTCTGAGCTTAGGAAAACATGGTTAGTATTAAAAAAACACCATTCGTCGTTACTGGATTTTAGTATTTCCTTTAGTAATTGTTCATCAAATTCAAGGTGTTTTGTGGTTCTCATTTCGAAAGATGCTTTGTCATGTTCGATATTGATTAAACAAAGTTCGTTAAAAGTAAAGTACGGCGCTAATACATGTTCAAGCTGCGCTTTCAACGCTCGACTGTCATTTATACCGTGAAACTTGCGAAGTTCACTCTGTAACTGTTGTAAATTTAATTCAGCCATTGCTTTTCCACGTTGATATTGCGTCGCATATTGCAAATAAATGCCCCACTTTTAGTGTAGACACTAAACCTAGAAAATAAAGTATTTAAATTTCATTACCTTATAAAACTTAACCTTTTGGTACAGACTATGCTTTTAAGTAGTATTGAACGAGTAAGGGGTAAGAATCATGAAAATAGTATGCATTGGTGGTGGCCATGGTTTATCTCATATGCTCAGTGCTATAAGACCTCATTGTGCAGAGCTAACTGCGATTGTAGCAACAACCGATAATGGTGGTAGCACTGGCAAGCTAAGAAATAGTCAAGATGTTGTTGCATTGGGTGACATACGGCGCTGTTGTTTACAGCTTGCAGATAATGACTCACTTATTCATCAAGTATTTCACCACCGGTTTAATGGCGGTGAACTCGATGGCCACAGCTTGGGTAATTTAGCATTATTAAGTTTAACGCAGCAAACAAACTCTGCGACTCAAGCAGTAGCATGGTTTAACGCAATGTTAGGAAACTCTGAAACTATTTTACCCATGTCAGATGAACCTACCGATTTACTTGCGGTGTTACCTTCTGGTTTAAAAGTATTTGGCGAATGCGAAATTGATTCTCTGGCTGAATTACCCGATTACGTCACCCTTTCTCAAAATGTAAATGCCGCACCAGGTGTTATTCAAGCAATTGAAAACGCAGATATGCTTATTATTGGCCCAGGCAGTCTGATTACCAGTGTTATGCCAGCCATGTTAGTAGAAGATATTGCCAAAGCCGTAGAAAACACATCTGCATGTAGAGTGTTTATTGAAAACATCGCTAAAGAAACCAGTGTTATTAAATCGCTCGATATGAAACCTGTTGACTGGCTTGAAGGCATGCTGGGCTATAGTTTTTGCGATTTAAGTATTTCTTTAGATGCACTTAGTGAAATTGTTTCGCATTTTAATGATGTGGTGAAATCGGCTAATCAACAACACGATATAGAGCAGTTAAGTACGGTGTTTGGGGAAATCTTAAAAATGCCGCTCAGTTTAGAGACTGAGCATGAGCAATTAATTCGCGCTGATCAAGCTCTGCGCGTGGGTTGAGGTCTGTGTAAATTGATCTTGCAACGTACTGATTAGGCTAACAAGTTGGTCATCGAATTGTTCTGCTTTAGCTTTCATTTCAATTTGTTCGGCAAGTTTTCCGACAGCTAATGCACCATAACTCAGGCTACTGCTTTTTAAGCTATGCGCATTGATTTCGATGTCAGTTTGCTTATTTGGATCAGCTAGGCTTGAAACAATTTGACTGGATTCAGTGATATAGACTTGCAAAAGCTGTTTAGCTAAGTCATCACCAACATCCTGTTTTAACTGAGAAAATGTAGCATTATCTATCATGGTCTCACCTTGGAGTGAATATGAAATACAGTGTTATTTTATTTGTTGATTCAAGCCTGATAGGTGGAATCGAAAGTCACCTAATTGCTTTAAATAAGCTTTTAGAACGAAACAATATTAAGAGTTCAATCCTATTTTATCAAGATCATAATAATCGGGATTTTTACTATCGCTTAGAGCAAGAAAATATCGTCTATGGTTTTGCTGGCGGGAGCTTAAAAAGTTTAAACGATATTTTAAAATCGTTTCCTCGTTCAGCGTTACTGCACACCCATGGGTACAAGGCAAGTATCATGGGTAAGTTAGTATGCCGCTGGCAAAACCGCCCTTGCATTTCGACTTACCATGCTGGAGAAGTTGGCCGTGGTAAAGTCTTTTTATATAACAAGCTTGATAAGCTTTTAAGCTTCTTTTCTAAAAATTTTGCAGTTTCAAATCAATTAGCTGCCGATATTTACAATGCCGAAGTACTTGAAAACTTCATTTCTATTCCTAATGCTAACCCGACATTAGAACCTAAATGCAAAAGCAATTTAAATGTTGGTTTTGTTGGTCGGCTTTCAATAGAAAAAGGGCCCGATATATTTGTAGATGTTGCTAAGCAATTTGCCACTAGTTCTTTAAATTTTCATATGTTTGGCGATGGACCTATGCGTGACGAACTTGAGCTTTCTTCAGTATCCTTTCACGGCATGTGCGAGCAACATGAAATTTGGCAAAAACTCGATGTATTAGTGGTCTGTTCTAGGGCTGAAGGACTGCCAATGGTAGTGCTTGAGGCAATGTCGCATGGCGTATTAGTTATTGTCTCTCCTGTTGGGCAATTACCTCATATTGTGAGTCACTTAACTAATGGGCTATTAATGGCAGACAACTCTGCACAAGCGCTATCTAAGCAATTAAATAATTTAATCAATTTAACCCCTGACCAAATTACTTACATGCTTACTAATGCACATACTTTGGTCAGGCAACGGTTTGGTGGAGAGCAACAATTCAAGCAACTTAACCGAGTTTATCGAACTAGCTTACTTGCATCTCTTCCCAGCTTTTAATTTTTCGGTATAAAGTTGAAGGGCTCACATCTAATAAAGCAGCTGCTTTAGGTATGTTGTTATCACATGCTTGTATAGCTTGTTCAATGTAACGTTTTTCAACAAGCCATAATGGTTCAATGTCTGCTTGAGTGAACGGCAACAAAGTGTCATTCATGGTAGCCTGTTCAGTATGCAAGCCTGTATCTACAGCAGTAATAATGACTTCTGGTTGCGGTACTTGATGCAACGATGCTAATTGATTCTGATTAGAGGATTGAGGTAATGCGGGGATCATATCCACTTCGATATATGATTCATCATGTAACACCATAATATTACGAATCGTGTTCTCTAATTGACGAACATTACCAGGCCAACTGTAGCCCAAAAATAAGTTTTTTACGCCTTCAGACATCCCTTTATATTGACGCTTTTCTTCTTTACTTATTTTTTTAAATAACGCATCAGCAATTTCTATAACATCTTTGCCCCGTTGTTTTAGTGGCGGTAAGGCTATTGGAATAACGTGTAAACGATAATAGAGATCTTCCCGAAAGCGACCTTCTTGTACTTCTAGTAACGGGTCTCGATTGGTAGCGCAAACGAAGCGTACATCCACTTTTACTTCTTTTTCACTGCCTACTTGTTGATAACATCCCGTTTGAATAAAACGCAGTAGTTTGCTTTGTAAGTTGATATCCATCTCACAAAGTTCATCAAGAAATAACGTGCCGCCATCAGCTTGACCTGCGGCTCCTTCTCGATTTGCTATAGCACCAGTAAAAGCGCCTTTTAAGTGTCCGAATATTTCGCTTTCAATTAAGTCTTTAGGAATAGCTGCACAGTTTAGAGCAACAAAAGGCTTATTAGCTCGAGGTGATGCTAAATGCACAGCACGTGCACACAACTCTTTACCAGTACCACTTTCACCGGTGATGAACACGGTTGCTTTACTTGCCGATGCAGATTTTATGATTTGATAAACTGACTGCATCACGCTTGAGCTACCAATCAAATCAAAATATTTACCATTTTCGTATGTAGTTTGATAACTTTTTACCGTTTGCTTTAAGTCTTTTAATTTAAGCGCGTTATTTACGGTGATCCTAAAACGCTCGGCTTCTATTGGTTTTTCTAAAAAGTCACTCGCGCCGAGTTTAATGGCTTTAATGGCCATTTCTTTGGTGCCATGACCTGTAAGAACAATAACTTGTGGTGCGGTGTCTGAGTCTAACGAAGATAAAATATCCAAGCCATTTATATCGGGTAGCATGACATCTAAAATTATTAAGTCAGGCTCGAATTCTTGTAATGCACACATTGCTTGCTCACCGTTATAAGCGATGCGTGTTTTCACTCCCGTTGGAATCAGATAAGACTGATACATCAAGGCGAGTGACTCAGTATCTTCAACAATGAGTATTTTAGGTGGCATTACTGGCTTCCTTTTTATAGTTTTTATGCTGAGATAAAGTGATTATTTTACAGTTCCTTACTAGTAGCTTAGTGCTTAATTGGTGACTTTGTAAACTCTATATTTAGTGTTTATTGATGACAATTAAAGATGCATCATCAACTTCGTCTGATAGTTTAACTTGGCTTGATTGCCAAAGCTTATATGCAAATTGTTCACTGTGAAGATCTTCGGCCGTTAAATTTGCTATGTGTTGACCCACCTCATTAAAATGTTGGTTGTCTAACCAGCCATCAGTAAATAGTAAAATATGCTCAACATCACTCAGGTCATATTGGTAATGTGAGTAGTGATGTTCATCACTTAAACCAAGTAAAGGGTCTGTTCCAGTTAACTGTATTAACTGCCCTTTTTTAGTAATAACACAAGGAGCAGGATGACCGGCATTGAACCAATGGAATGTGTTGTTTTCTATAAATGTTATTAATAAGGTCACTAAACTCGATTTACACAGTCGTTGTTCACAGAGTGCTGTGTTTAAGGTGCTAAGAACATTTTGTAAGGGGATCTCTGTGGCCAAACAGCCACTCAAAAAACCTTTGATGGCGAAGCTTTCTTTTAAAGCTGTAATGCCATGCCCCATCATATCTCCTAAGATAACTGGTTTTTGTGGCTGGTGGGGATATAAACAGAAATCGCCACCATTTTGTGAAATAATCGAGCCAAAATTATAGGCGGTATGATCTGTTAAACTACGCTGTGTTTGCATTCGCTCTTCGTTAATTAAATATTTTAACGCAGAGAATCGATGAACAATTCGTTCAATACTTTGTAGTAATCGAGTTTTTGTTACGGGTTTTACTAAGTAGTCATCAACCCCTAATAAATTTATCCGTTTAATAAGTTCATCACTATCATCTCCGGTTAGCATGACTACTGATAAATTTGTTTTAATATTTGACTGATTTAATTTTTTTAATAATGGCTCACTTGTGCCATTTTTTAGTTTATGGTCAAGCAACAAAATCGTTGCGCCCGATGTAAGTAGCTCTTGCCAACCTGACTCTATATCTTCACAGCAAATTACCTGAAAGTGGTTGCAAAGATAAGCATTTAGCAAAGCTAACTGAGATTTGTCATCATCGATATAAATCAGTGTTGGTCGTTTATCAATGTTTGATAAATGAAATGAAAAGGTATTTTTGTGCTTCTCTGATGTGTACTTAGCATTTGGGAAGTAGTGCTTAATAAGCGCTACACCCATACCACCTTCTACTAACTCACCACTTTCTAGATGCCAATCAGAGCTATGATTCTCAAACAAATTATAGCTTGGCATTGCATCAGTGAACTCTATAAGCAATTTATTTTTAGGTAATTTATACATTGAAAACTGCAGCTTTTTATCACTTTCCTCGCTATGACGTAGCAAGTTTGTTAGGTACTCAGTAGCAACCAAGCCGGCAGCATCAATATCTTGATTTTTAACACTTATAGCTGTTAATACATGTTTTAGAATATGGCGGATCTCACTAACAATAGGCCAATCTAATTGAAATGATTTTTGATATAAACAATCCATACAAGGCCTCAGTAAGGAACAAATAACCAACGTTGTTTGATCACTTTATTAATTAAAAAATTAGTGAGTGTTGGCCACTTTTGTTGGTATTTATTGAGTGTATTTAAAATACGACTACCAAGCGGTGCAAACTGATGTTGAGCAACAACAATTTTTATATTTTTTATCCCCGCATTGTTTAAATTTGCGACCCCGTGACACAGCGCCTCTTCATTGTTGTAACCAAGTGATACTGTCAAAAAGGTTAATTCAGTACACAGACTTAATGCATGCAGCGGCACATTACCTCGGTTACGTTTCAAGGCCGGGCTCATATCTAAAAAAATAAAATCGTACTCTTGCTTTATTCGTTCAATCGCATCATTGAGTACTGTTTTATTTTTTACCGATTCCAGCTCTTTTAGGTGCTGCATGGTTAATAAATCAACATAATCAGTATTAATAATATTAAGCTGACAAGATATATCACTAAAACACCATGATTCTGCTTTTGTTTGCGAATTCAATTTAAAAGGGTTTAAAGGGTTCAAGTCGATAATTAGTACTCTTGAACCTTGTAAACTTAAACGTCTAGCAACACTTGCACACAATGACGTTGACCCTTCGTTGCCTGTTAAAGAAATAAAACAAATGCAACGTGCTTTAGCATTATCTATTTCGTTACACACAGCTTCTAGTTCTTGGTATTGCGCAGGAATTAATTTCATAAGCCCACCACTAAAGCTAGCACAGTAATAAAATCTAAGAAGTTTGATTTAAATTGACTCATTAAGTCTTGCCCTTTATCAGGGACATAAAGTGTATCGCCCGCTCGAAGAACTGGTATATAGGCTGAGTTAGGGTTTTTCACAAACTCTTCTAAATCAAATACTCTTGATTGCTCTTTGCAGCAAGAGTGGTTCACAACCACGATTTTGTCGATGAGTGCTGAACTTGATGGACCGCCTGCTTCTGCTAAAACATCAAGCACTGTCATGGTATCGTCAAAGCTATAGCGTCCTGGTTTTTCAACTGCGCCCATGATTCGAACAACTTGCTCTTTAGGTGTACGTAACCAGTCTTTGTTTTTTTCTGGGATATAAATGGTGTCGCCAGGTAAAACATGGGGAAATAATGTTTCATCGCCGGTTTCAAAATACATTGCAAGGTTTAACCTGCTAACTTTAGCCGTATTACCATTACGATGAGTAATACGAATATTACGTAGGTCTGCATTATCGGTCGGGCCATCAGCTGCAGCCAAAATATCAATAAAGTGCATGTTGGTATTAAAAGCATATCGACCAGGTGAACCAACCTGCCCCATAATATAAATTGATTTTCCAGACTCTTGGCGGATCCACTGTGATTTGTTGTCTGCAGGATCAACAGGTAACTCTTCAACTATAATGGTATCACCCGCTTGTAAACTCGGTAACGCATGCTTTTTAGCGCCACTAATTGTGTATTGCTCTAAATCAAAGCGTTTTGTCACTTCGCCATTTCTAACAATTTTAATGTCGTTTATATTGGCCCCTTTTGTTGGGCCGCCGGCATGGGCGAGTAAATCTGTAAAATCCATTTCTTGACTCCACTCATAGCGTCCTGGTGACATGATCGCACCAATGATTTTAATTGCTCGCTTAGGTGGAACCTTTAACCAGCTTTTCTCATTTTGATCGGTTTTCTCTGGTACAAAAATTACATCACCCGGATTTAAGTTAGGTACTTTTGCCGTGATAAGGCCTTCACTGTAGCCTTGTAAATCAAATAAGATGCTTTCACCTGCGGGAGTAAGAATTTTTATCTGGCGTGTTTCTGCAAAGCGTGTTGGCCCTCCAGCATTAGCAAGAATATCTAAAAAGCTTGTATTTTCTGCGGCTTCATAGGCACCAGGCTTTTGCACCTCTCCCATGATGTACACGGTTCTTGATGTGGTATTCACATCATCGACCATAATTGGTACATAGATAGTAGAGCCCGCTTTGAGCTCTGGCATGGTATCGTTGCTTGGTTTATCTAAGTATGCTTTTAGATCAAATACCACTGGGGTTTTATCAACAATGACGCGAATTTTAGTTACATCAGCATAGCGAGTTACGCCTTCTGCACGCATTAATGCATCCAGCACACTCATATTTTCTTTAAAAGAGAAACTACCCGGGTTGTGCACTTCACCCAATAAAGTAATCGCACTGTTATCGCTCGCATCGCCAGAAGCACTTAATGTTTGAGCATCAAAATCAATTTGTACATTACCTAATAGCGGAGAAACAGGCACAAATACAGTATCAGCGCTTTGTAAGCTGGGAAGTAAATCTATGTTGCCTGAGTCTAGATACGCTTTATAGTTGAACTCTATAACTTCATTTGCACGGCGGATTTGTAAGCGGTCTAGTTGGGCGCCGGGTTTTAAGCCCCCAGCTCTGGCTATTACCATTTGAATGTTACCGTCGTTTGGAATACTAACTTGTGAAGGTTCATTCACATAACCCATTACATTAATAAAGATATCGCGCGAATGTATTTCTACATAAAAATCATCCATTGCAACAAAGACTTCACTGAGTGATTTTTTGAGCTGTGCTTCAATTTCTTTAAGTTCTAAGCCCGCCACATTAAAACGACCCAGCTCAGGCAGTGTGATAGAGCCATCTTTATCTACCTCAAATGGTTGAGAAAAATCAGCTTCACCAGGTAAATAGACGAAAAGCTTATTGCCCACTTTGATTTCTTCAGCAGCCACTGAGGTTGCGAGAAAAATTAAACAAAGTAATAAAAGTAATTGTTTCATGGTATTACTCCTTAGGCCCGTTTAAGATTTTCGTCCAACTAGATAATGCAGGATGTTGCTCATTAGCTTTTTCGTCACCCTTGTCGATAATAATTGCGTTTACACGTCTATCTGAATGGCGCTTAAAACTCGAATCAGGTTGTTCGCTGTAAGGCGATAAACTTCCTTGTGTTAGGGTGGTCATAGTTGCAGGGTTTACACCATAAACACCCAGCCAATGTTTCACTGTTTCGGCGCGTTTAAGAGCCAGTTCATAATTTGTTATTTGCTGACCACTAATATCAGCATGACCGACAAGCAATAACTCAAGATTTTTCACTTGTTTAATTAGATCTGCAGCTTGTGCTAAGCGTGAGAGATACTTCGGCGTTACCTGAAAGTCGTTTAACGAAAATTGATTATCGCTATTCAAAAGCTCTGTGATCTGTTCTTTTAGAGAAACACTCATTGGCTCTTCTGCTTTTGTTGCTGCACCGCATTTAGTCAAAGCATTAACCGTCTCGAAGTGTTTAGTTAGTTGATTTAGTCCATGGTAATGAACGAGTAAATCATGCTCGGCATCAGCCCACATTTTAGCCGCAATGAGTCGACGAATGCGGTTTTCATATATCTGTGCTTTTAATAATTGAGCAGGCATACATTGTTGAATACCTTGTGCTTTTAGTAAATCAAGTTTGAGTACGTGATGTTCAAACTCACTAAGTACAATGGTTTCCTGTGTATCGTAAATAAGCTCGTTTTGCTCATCGGTTAACGGGTAGTTCTGATATTTTTCAGCCCAGCCGCCTTGCCCTTCATCAGGCCAAGAAGCACATCCACCTAACGTGAGCAAAATTATGATAAAGAGTGTGTGCTTCATAACTCACCTCAAGCTATATCATTTTGTTCAATGAAAGGGATTGTTTTGTCTACTCTTAACAGACTCATTAACTTATGAGGCTGACCAGAGACATTAAGTAATGACAGCTTTTGGCCTTTCTTCTCAATGCGTTTATATAAAAAGACCATCGCACCTATACCTGATGAGTCGATAAAAGTTGTTTCACTAAAATCGAGTACAACGTTGGTTTGTTTACCTTGTGCTACTTCTTCGAATTGATCTTTAAAGCCGTCTACTGCAAGGCCCGAAAAATCATTTGGGAGTGTGATGTATTTACTGTCTACAGATACTTTTGTGTTGTTAGCCATGATCTTCTACCTTTGTATTTGGTTAGTCATAGTTAACAGTACAACTACAGTGCCAGTTTATAACGCATTGATTTATATATCAATAAAGGCTGACTGATGCATAATGCAAACATTTTTGATAGCAAAAATTGCATTATGCAACGTAATTTGCAGAACCTGTTATTGTCCTTTACCTGTGAAAACAACAAGTAAGGTTCGCAGGATAATTGATAATTCTAATTTTGCCCATGCAACAGGAGAAGACATACTCAATGAATAAGCGTAATCCCAACCTATCTTACTTCTGGCGTCTTCTATTGTTTCGTCGTATCCGTTCATTACTTGTGCAAGACCTGAGATACCCGGTTTCACCCCGTAAGTACGTTGACAAAAATAGGGAATATCTTTTTCCAGTTTGCCGTAGAAAACTGGGCGTTCAGGTCGAGGGCCTATTAAAGACATCTCTCCTTTAAGAACATTAAAAAGTTGCGGAAGCTCGTCGATACGGGTTTTACGCATAAAACGGCCAACCGCTGTTATTCTTGGATCATCTTTACTTGCCCAAACAGCACCTGAGTGTGACTCAGCATCAACAACCATAGAGCGAAATTTATAAACGTAAAAAAGCGACACAAATTCATCTGAGCTTTCGCCCACTCTCAACTGTTTAAATATCACTGGGCCTTTTGAGGTAAGTTTAATTACAACTGCAGTTATTAAGCAGATTGGCCATACAAGCGTGAGAAGTGCTAGCGCGCCAACAATATCAATTGTGCGTTTTATTATTTTAACTAGCGTTTTGGTTGAGGCCTTACGAATTGACCTAACCCGTTTCCAAGGTTTGTTAAAGTAGCCAAATTCGTAGCGAATGATTCCCCACAATGCTAAGAAGTAGCTATTTAATATATAGTTCATCTTATCAATCAAAGGTATAGGTGTTGTAATTTGGCAAGTTGCTTTGACTATATGTGTAATGTGTAAAGACGCTATAGCTGTTGCAAGAGCTTGTGCCCACAATGTGTGTGCAATAAATGCCTCAAAAAAAATGCTGGCATAGATAATGGCTAGAATAATAGGCATTACACCACGCAGAACTTTATGAGAAAAATAATTAAGAAAAGTCCAACCTAAACGAGGATTTAACAAAATCATTAAGGCTTTAATTTGTTGCCAATTTCCGGCGCCTAAACGTACGCGGCGGGTGTAATCATCGCTTTGTGAATCGCAATCACGTTCGTATATCACAACGTCTTCGTCGAGTACCGCCTTGCCCCCTTTGCCCAATACTTTCATCGATAAAACAAAATCGTCATTTATGGTGTTTTGTTCAAGTTCAAACGCATCGCTTGAGCGCATAGCGAACATAGCACCAGGGACACCAATAACAGCACCAAGGTTCGATTCTGATTTCTTAATTTGATTTTGGTAATGCCAATAAACCTTTTGTGACTCAGGTGCATCGTCATCCAATGTGTACACACCGGTTAAAATACTGATAGAGGGATTAACAAAATGCTCTACAACTTTATCGAGCACATCAATGCTTAATAAGGCACTGACATCGGTAAAAAGTAGAATATCGTTTTGATATTTTGCAATGCCCATCAGGGTATTCAAGCCTTGTACTTTTCCCATATTCTCATCGCGAATATGAAAAAAGCACTGTACTCCTTGGCTATGAAGCACTTGTTGAGCTTGCATTGCCTGTTCTATCGTGTTGTCTGTACAGCCATCAAAATAAACATGGATTGAATAGCGACTGTTATCATAAATTAATGAGGCTAGGTTATGGAGCTTCTCAGCAATGTGCTGCTGTTCATTGTAAGCGCACATTAAAATCGCAATTTTTGGTTGATACTTATCAGCACACTCTTGCTGTGTAGTTGGTTTTAACTTTCTTGAGGCAATCAGTTTTAACAAAATTGGGTAACCGATATGGTGATATATAACAACACACACCAAGGTAATAAATAGAAGCGTAACAAATGTCATACTAACCTCCTACATCAGCAGTGCTGAGTATAAATTATCGTATTTACTGCTCATTGTTCGTGCATCAGCAACCTTAATAGCATGGTGACGGATACATAGTCCCCGCGGTAAAGTGCAGGCTCTTTGAATTGCAGGAGCAAGTTGATTAAAGTCATTAACACTGACAAGTTCACCTTGCTCTGGAGTAACGACTTCATGAATGCCTCCCACATCACTGGCCACAATTGGAATACCACATGCCATTGCTTCAATTATTGAAAGTGGAAGGCCTTCGCGTTGAGAGTACAAACACATCACATCAATACTTGAATAAAATGCACGCATATCATGTACATTTCCCAAAAAATGAACCCGTGAAGTTAAGTGCAAGCTTCTTACCAAATTTAATAAATACTCTTTTTGGTCTCCATCTCCTGCAAATACCATATGAAAATCATCGGGTAAGTAGCGAAGTGAATGAATCATATCTTTATGACCCTTCCCTTCTATGAGTCTTGCTGCGCAGCCGATTAACTTAACATTATTGGGTAAGTTGAATTGTTCACGAGCTGCTTTAGCATCAATAGCCATAAAGTTTTCGCAATCTATGCCATTTAAAATAGTGCGCTCGGGGATAATCGCAGTTTTGGCTCTAAATTCGTCTGCAACAATGCGTGCGTCAGCAACCCAATATATATTAGTTAACGAATCTAATAACTTTGTAAAAGTACGTTGTTTTGTATTAGTGAGGTACCATGCGTCATGTATTGTTGAAATATGCCGTACTGAACCTTGCGATAACGAACTTGCTATACCCGCATAAATCAATGGCCCAATGTGGTGGCTATGTATTATGTCGATATCATGCTCTCTGATTAGACTTTTGATTTTAGCTATAACAGATAAACATATCCCTGGCTTTTTATCTAAACAAATGACGCGATGACTGAAAGGCTCAAGCTCAGGCCACTGTTCAAATGCAGTATTTCTATCCCCCTCAAGCGAAACAATAATACTTGAATGCTTAAATTGACTGTTTTGAAGTAGCGTTATTGCCATTTTTTCTAAGCCACCTACCTGTAAGTGCTGAACTAAATGCATAACATTCATGATTTTTCTCCTTCAATAATGCCGGTTATTTCCCCGCTATTGACGATAGGAAGTATTGTTACCACCTCAGTGTTAGTTAACTTTTCAATGGTTTGCGTGTCTTTTAAATGGCTATCACAAAGGGCTGCAACAAACACACTAGCACCACCTGTAAATATTCCTAAGATAAGACCTACAATTGCAGTCATCATAATTGAGGTATTTATTGGTTGCGTTGGGCTATATGCGCGTTCAATTGTCTTAACTTTGTCAGGGCCTTCATATTTAACAAGCTTGCCGGTCACTTTGGCCATTTCGTAACGACTGAGCATATCTTTGTATAGTGATTGTTTTACTTCATAGTCACGCTCGAGTTTACGTAATTGCTTTTCAACATCACTGGTTACTAATAAACGATCGCTCACTAGCTTCACTTGCTCTTCTAACATGGCAAACTCTTGCTCTTGCTGTAGTAAGTTGTTGCGTGCCTCTTCAAGTGCTAACAGTTGAGAAACCAATACACTTGATTCTTTGTTATCTTGAGAAGGTAAGGTGTTCACTAACTGCCAAAGCTGATCGATATTTGTTGTACTTAACTGTTCGCTTTTCTCTAGTAATGCTTGTTGACGGCTTTTTAAATTAACGAGGGTACGTTTTTTCTCGATGATTTTGCTGTGCTTATCGGTATAGCGAGTGCGCAGCAAACTGAGTTCTGATTCTGTACGGATTATTTTTTCTTCTAAGTTTCCTAAAATAGGATTTGCTTGCCCTACTTTACTTACCAGTGCGTTAAGCTTTGCTTTTGCACCAGATAGAGCAATCATTTTTTGTTGTTTTTCACTTAGTAAGGTATCAAATGTTTGCCGGTTACTATGAAGCACGGCTGGTAAAGTATTACTGTTTTGACTTTTAAATTCTGCTAGTGCTTCTTCTGAAGCCTCTAATTCTTCACGTAGACTATCAAGTTGTATGTAGAAAAATTGCTCAGACGTATCCAGAGAAGCTTTAGTTGGAGCAAGTAAACGCTCTATAAATTTTTCAACGACCTTTTCAAGCACGGGCTTCATTTGTGCTTGGTTATGCCAAATAAAGTTGATGCGGACCAGCTCATCACCAATCAAAGATAAAGATAAAGCCTTAGACAACTGTTGATGTATTTCTTCAACCTGTTTATTGCTGGCATTTTCAGGGATTAATTGTGTTTCTTTCGCTACAGAGATCAGTACTTTGCGACTGATAACTAAGGTGCGTAACGCTGCTATACGATCTGATAATTGAAATGAGAAAGATAAGTCATCTAAATATGGGTTAAGTAGTGCAGATTCTTCGATTAAAATAGTTGCATGATTGCTGTATTGTTTTTGTGCAAATAAAGCAAGCACAATTACGACGAGTGGCACAATACAAAACGGGATAATAAAAAGCTTAATACGCGTGTATAGCGCATAAAGCCCTAAATATAGTAACCGTTTGATTTGCTCTTTTACTAACATGATTTACCTATTGCTTTGCATTTTGCAAAATGTTTGGGTTATTGATTGCAAATTGAAAATAAATAACCCTGATACATTCATTTAATTAGTAAGTTGCAGGTCTCGAGCCAAAATGCAAAAAGCTGCATGTTGTAGCTATACAAGATGCAGCTTTTAGGTTTTACGATTAAATCAGCAAAATCTTAGTTGTTTACAAACTAACGTGGCTTTTGCTTGCCAACTATGATTATTAGCTTGCTGAGATTGATTAGTTCGCCAGTTTAAGTTTTGTGATTTACTTAAGCTAACTGCATAGTCAATTCGATCGATAAAACCTTGATGGGTGTCTGCTATTAAGATGGTCTCACGATAAGGATCAACCGCAGCAAAGCGTGTTGTAACGATTGGTGTGCCTGTGGCTATGTATTCTTTTAACTTGAGTGGATCACAAGATCTTATCTGCTCATTATCAACAAACGGTAAGATTGATACTTGCCAATGCTGTGAAAATGAAGCTAAACGATCATGCTCTACAGCCTTTATGTGGGTTACATTGTCCAACTTGAGTAGCTCAGAGAAATCTTCTATAAGGTGCCCTATTAACACTAATTGATACTCAGGCCTCTCTTTAGCAAGAGTCAACAATAAGGCTTTATCAAGCCAAGCATTTAAGGAGCCATAAAAACCAATAATTGGTTTGCTTATTTGCTCAAGTTCTCTGGCTTTTGCTGTTTGTGTAGTAAAAAGTGCTAAATCAACCCCATGAGAAAGCATTTTCACTTTGGATTTTGGCATTTTGTTGGCAAGTCGCTCGCTAACAACATAGATAGTATCTGCTTTTTTGATAAGTTCACTTTCAAATGGCGCAACCATTTTGTGATCAACACCAGCCAGTGCTGAGAAGTCATCACCACAATAGTAAATTACTTTATCTTGCTCTCTTGGAGAGATTAAACTAATTGCTGTTGGCACACTTAACCAATACACAATTGGCTCATCACCTATGAAACCTTTTTTATTAAAAATCCACTTATTATATAGCCTTACAATAAGGTTATCGTGCCAAGGTAAAACGGCTAATGTGTGCGCTGTTAAATATAAATTGAGGCTATGATCAGTTGTTTTAGCATTTGGGCTTGAGCGCTTTGATATAAAAAGGCTTTTTAATTTATTAAAAACTCGTTTCACATCAATCAAGCGAAATGTTGGTTTGCGCATCCCAATCGAGTTAATCCAAATAACCTGATGCTGTTTTGCTAGTTGTTTGAATAGATGCTGTGTACTACTTGGGTGACTTTGCCAGTCTTCGCCGAATACAATAAATTTCATAGCGAATCCTTAAGCTGTTTAACAACTTTTGCTGGGTTACCGGCAACGATAGTGTTTGCAGGTACATCTTTAGTTACGACAGCGCTTGCTGCAACAATAGCCCCTTCACCGATTGTTACTCCTGCAAGTACAGTTGCACCAGTACCAATCCAAGCGCCTTGTTTAATGATGATATCGCCTACTTGGCACTCATCATCAGGCTCACCCTTTGCACGTCTTTGTGAATTTAATGGGTGACCAGGAAACCCTGCTAAAAACACCCTACCAGCAAGACGCACATCGTCCTCTAGAATGATATTACGCCCCACTGAAAATGCGTTTTGCCAACCAATATCAACATTACTGCCAATTATAAGCTTAGGTGTAAATTCGCCCTGACTCCGCCCACAAAATGTTGTAATACCACTAATGCGCGTATTATCTTTACAACTAATTTCGAGTTTGCCTAATATTTGTGGCATTCCTGAATAAAGATATAAATTAGCTTTAGTGCCTTTAATTTGGCTTTTAAATAACGGTGTGTAATAAAAGATACGTGCCATCTCGCTAATCGTTGTGCTAATAAGTAAATGCAGTTTAAACAGCAAGGAATGTACACCGGGGATCACCCAAATTTGCGGATTGCGAATAGCTTTTGCAAATTGAAAAAGTGATTTTGCAAATGGGCTGTCACTTGATTTTAACCAATGTTTAAGTTGTTCACTCATGTGCGTTCTCCCGTTGTCTATCCATTACCAGCTTTTCTAAGGCAATTGTTAAAGCAAGGATTATATAAATAGGCCATGTAAATGCTTGAGTTAAAAAGGTTCCAGACACCATAAAGCCAATTAATCCGCCTTTTAACGCTTTCGCATTTACCGCTATTTTTTCATCATTTAACTGCGTATTTATCAAAAATACTCGGTTTAAACTGCGGTAAATACAGGCAATCACTAATATGAAAATGCATATGCCAACAACGCCTGTTTCACCTAAAACTTGAAACCATGTACTGTGTACTGCATGATTCTTGCCATCCCAATGGGGGCTGTAAAAATAGTAATTAACAACAAAATTATTAACCCCAACCCCCGTTAATGGGTTATGAATCGCCATATTGATCGCTGCTTGCCATGCATAGATACGGCCCATAGCAGATTCATCAACTCCGCCTTCATGTGAACCACCGCTTTGCCTATCAGCAATACCAGCAAAAGCCACCATAGCAAGCATTCCAACAGCGCCAATACAAGCTACAACTACGGGGTTCTTAACTTTTTGATAAATAAAGAAGCTAATCACTGCTGCAATACCGAGTAGTCCGCCTCGACTTTGAGTCGCAATAACGCCGCTAATAGCAATCACTAAGCAAATTAATGCAATTATTCGTCTGACTTTATGCGCACTTGTATCAAACAATTCTGCTGCTAAAAACGACACAGGGAACATCATTACCAATGATAAGTCATTGGGATCGCCTAATTGCGAACGCAGTTCACGTGAGATTGTCACGCGTGTCCCTTCTACTAAACCAATCCCATTCATTTTGTTACTCAGTGCCACTAAGGCTATGGCAGCACCAGAAATCATGATGCCAATTCTGACTGCATTAAAATGTTTAAGTGATGTCATCCACCAAGAAATTGCAAAGACCATTATGAGCACTTTAGTTAAAACGCCACTCCAATACTCCATCGCAAGTCCACGATTAGACGCACTGAATACACACACGGTGAGCCAGACAAACCATAAAAAGAACACAAGGTGACTTGTTTGCCAGTGAGGCTTAAGTTTTTGAGAAATGAAAAGATGCCAAACAATACCAAGCAACGATGCAAGTGCTAGCAGCTTTGGTATTTTAAAAGGCATTAACATTGGAAATGCCTCATGGAGTCTAAAGTAACTAAACAGGATGAATAATATAATAAATGCAACACTGACTTTTACCGCAGTGAAGGCAGCGAATGGCAGAAGCAACAAAGCAAATACAGCAATTGGCCCTACCGTTGCGTATGTCACTGCTACAGCAAAAGTAATTAAAATGCCATTAATTAAAAGCGTGTTTTGTTTATAGTAATTGAGCATAATCATGCCCCTTAACTAGCTTTTTAATGGCAGGTAAAAATAGTGACTTATATTGGAAGGCTAATCCGGTAATGTAAAAGACAAGAATAAGCCCTTTAGCTGTTAGTGAACTTTCAAATTGCAGTGTTACAAAGGTTATTGATACTAATGCAAGCCAACTTGGGAAAACGGCAAAAAAATCTAGCTGCAAAGGCTCAAGATGTTGACTCAAAATGTAAAAACACACTAATTTAAAGCTTTGCATGATAGCTAAAGCGGCTATTACGCCTTCAACTGCAAAACGTGGCACCAAGAAATACAGTAAAGTTAACCCTAAACATGCAGTTAGTAAATTAACAACAGATACATACACACCATTTTTATGCATGTAACAACCAATATTTAGAATGTCACTATGATGTCTGATAGCAACAACTAATATTAGCAACACGAGCCATTCGTCATGCCCATGATAGTGAGTTGGTAAAACAAAATTAAGTAGTAAAGGCGCAACAATGGCCATTATAACGCACAATACAAGACCCGTATTAAGAGACAAAATAGCATACTGTTGATACTGTAATTTGTTTGTTTTGATAAGGTTAAAGCGTTTAGCAAACCACCATAGTCTAATTGGCTCAAAGGTGAATGAGGTTATAATTGCAAACTGAGCCGCAACATAATAATTAGCTAACAATTTTTCATCGAAGTAAGCAACAATGAACCAATTTTCTGCACCATTACCTGCATAAACAAACAACCCCGATGAAATTATAGAAAGTAAAAACACACCCTGAGATTTTTTGATTCGCCAACTAAACTCTGCGTAGCTAACTTTTATTGCATCAGCAATATCATGAACAGTGAATGCTAAAATAATTAGGGTGCACACAACTCCTGAAACCATCACGCCGGTGATATTATAGCCAAGCACTAATAAAGTAATTGTTAAACACGTTTGAATCAGAGCATGAGAAACGCTGTAAAAACAATACTTTTGCGCATGATCAAATAGTCGATAATAGGTATAAGGAATACTTAATATGGCTGCTAGCGCAAGATTTATTATTAATAACTTGAGATCTATCAGCTTGATATTGGCGGGTAATGCTTTGATGATATCTTCTGAAAAAACAAATCCAAAAAGAATGAACATTAGACAGAACAATAGAATTAAGATTAAAGCGTCACGAAACAATGCCATTTTTTCTTTCAAAGAATCATATTGTTGCTTTAGCAATAACTCAGGTAACCCTAATGAAACGACCAGAGAACATAATGCAGACAGTGTTACTAGAAAGTTTAATTGACCAAACTCCTGTTGTTCTAAAAGGCGAGTTGTAATGGGTAAAAGTATAAAACCCATTCCTTTTACCGCAAAAATTGCACATGCAAAGTAGCCAATTTGCTTTAAGTTACTCATGGTCGTTCCTTATAAAGATTCAACCCATTGTGATAACCGTTCTGCCTGTTTTATTGCGTTATAGTTTAGATTTACATGCTGTTTAGCATTTTGACCTAGCATATAACGCTGATGAGGAGAAAGTTGGTGGAATTTAAATAGCATTTTGCTAATAGCGGAAATGCTCCCAGGCATGCATTTCATTCCAACTTGGGGTGTTACAATTTCGTTTGCCCCCATTAAGGTGGTGGTGAGTACAGGTAAACCAGAGGCCATAGCTTCTTTTAACACTAACGGGCCTGTATCCCTATCACCGTTCTCTGCAATACAAAATGGTGCGATAAGAGCTGAATAGTAAATTAGGTTTTCGCTGACCCAATCATGAGGTTTTTCACCTATAAACCGGACAGACTTTCTTATTCCTAACTCTTCAGCCATAAAGATTAAATCGTTCAACATAGGGCCATCACCAACAATATCAACAGTGATCCCAAGCTCTTTCGGAATTTGCCTCAAAGCAGGTAATAAGAACTGCAACCCTTTTTTTTCGACTAACCGCCCTATAAAAATTAGCCGGACGGACTCATTAAGTGATGTGGGGCTATGATTAAATTGACTGGTATCGATACCACAATGCAGTAACTTAACGTTACTGTCAGAAAAGCGCTTAAATTGCATAGCCATTTCTTCACAGACAGCTATCGAAAAATCACAAAATGCGAGTTTAGGTTTTAGGTCAGCACTGTTTACATAAACATCATGTCCGTGGCCAATTGATGATACTGTTATATCAGCAAGTTTCGCTGCGACAATGCCATAAGCAAGTGGCCCATGCATAAAATGACAATGTAGATGATCAATCTTTGCCGCATTTATATAACGTGCAATTTGATAACCGTACGCAAGTAATGATTGAGTTGAAATTGATTTAAATTGAGCTGCAGTGTGAGCTGCTTTTGCTAACTTATAAATATTTAGCATTGAAGGAAATATTGATTTAAACGCTGGTTTAGTGATTTTTTTCACTTCAATAGCGCTGGTTAAGTTAATCAACACACTGGTTTTTTCGAAGGTTAACACCGTCACCTTGTGCCCTGCGTTTAACAGCGCTTTTATTTCTGTTACAACAAAGGTTTCTGATGCAATCGGAAAGCTTGGGACTAATATAGCAATGTGCTTCATAAAAAAACGCTCCTACAAAAACGGTTATAAGAGCTATGGCAAGTTCCATACCCGACAAAAAAGCCGCTAAATTCCCGAAATGAGATAAAAACATGCTTAGCATTTGCAAAATGCAACGCACAAAGAGAAAAGACTTAGTAATTTAACAGAAAATACAGATTTAAAGCTGGCGTCTAAATTGCGTATCCTTAACTACGTGAAGAAATGCTTTTGGAGCATATTATGAACAGCCAAGTCAGTATTATCATTCCAAACTACAACTGCTTACAGTATTTAGATACTTGTATTAACAGCATTTATCAGCAAAAAAACGTTCAGTTCGAGATCATTATTGTCGATGATGGCTCCAATGATGGCAGTATCAACTACCTACAACGACTTGCCGCTGAAAAAAATGAAGTACGGATTTTTAGTCAACAACGAAAGGGCGTTGTTGCTGCTCGTAACCTTGCAATTACACAAGCAAAGTCAGAGTACTTAGCTTTTTTAGATGCCGATGATTATTGGTCTGCCGATAAGCTTGCTAGTCAACTTGCATTCCATCTAAAACATCCTGATTGTGTGTTAAGTTTTACTGACTATATGCATTTTAATGAACAGAACGAGGACATTATTGGTTGTTTCGACTATTGGCCTGAATTTAAATGCAATAAAGAAAGTAAAGATTTCCAATTACTTGAAAACCCAATCAGCCAAATGATCACCACCAATATCGTTGGTACATCATCAGTTATGGTTAAACGTTCAGCAATTGTTGATGTGGGTGGTTTTGACAATAAGTTAAGTAGCGCTACCGATTTAGATTGCTGGTTAAAATTAGCTAAATGCGGTGATGTAGCCTACTCAACACAGTGTGCAATGCACTATTTAATGCGCGCCAATTCTATTACAGCAAACAGAGAAAACCGTTTAGCGGCCATGGTCGAAATAATTAATCGTAACCAATCTGTTGTATCAAACAATGAACTTAAAAAAATCAAAGCGCGATTAAGTGAATGCTATGGTGAATTTTATAGGGAGCTTGGTTACTACTCAAAGGCATTAGCCTACTCTTACAAAGCGTTTTGGTTATTTCCACATAAACGAAATTTTAAACATGTTTTGTATGATTTAAGGCATTTACTTGGGGCTCAATCATGAAAACAACCATTTTAATCATTGATGATGATGAAGCTATATTACGTGCCCTATCGCGTTTACTATCACAAGACCATGTTGTTGTATGCTTTAGTGACCCATGCGCAGCGATCAAATATACAAAATTAAATAATGTAAACTTAGTTATATGTGATTTACTAATGCCAACGTTAAACGGTTTAACTGTACTTAAAGAAATTCGCCTGATCAAACCACATTGCTCACGAATGCTACTTACAGGTTATGCTGAGTTAGAAGCAACTAAGCATGCGATATATAAAAACATCGCCAATATCATCACAGCAAAACCATGGGATAATTTTGAGTTAACGATGGTAATCAATCTTTTGATAGAAAATAGCTTTCTACGCGCTAATCAATATGTCGAAAAAGAAAGTTGATAGCTTAGTAAATGGTGATCACTACCTTTGATGACTTGCGTGTGTACTCCAGAAAGTCGCGTTCCTTGGCTTACAATACAATTATCAATAGGTAAACCCACTAACGAAATAGCCAATTTATTTTCAACAGCAGACCAACTTGCATAGTTACGACCTTGCTGAGAACAACTGTAGTTATGATTTAAAAAATAACGTGACCAAGGCACAGTATTAAAATCCCCGGCTATAAACCAATGCCCTTTTAATTGAAGCATTTGTTGATCAACTTGCGATAAAAGATAATTTCTTTGCTCCCATAAAAGCTGATTTCTGGGTGATGGCGGATGCAGTAAAATTGTACTCACGACTGTATCTTTGAACAAAAAGTTAAGTTGAACAAAACCTAGTTTTGGGTTACCTAAATACCTAATTTGTTTCTGGATAATTGGATGTTTTGAGATAACAATAATTCCAAATGGCGCCCCTTCAACTTCAGCATAGCCAAATAAATGATAACGTCCTTTAAGTTCACTAAGTAGGTGACGCTGTTTATCATTAAATTCAAACAAAATGAGTATATCGTTGTCGCTATTAACTAGCTGAGTATTAATTATGTCGGTTAAGTATGGATTACTATAATGGACGTTTGCTTGCGCTATTTTTATACCACCTGGTTGAGAGTCAGCTTGATTAAAATAATTGTAATGATGAAAGATCAGTACCGTACTTAATACCACGCACACAGCGCCCAATTTCTTAGCCTTATGAACACAAGCCATTGCAAACAGCAAGCTAAACGCAAGCATTTGCCCTCTTAATGAGGCGATAAGATCAAACCAATAGTTATCAACTTGGTTAAAAGCCAATATAAGTATGCAACTATATAAAATAAAAAGTATGAAATTCATCGACCCTCCCTTTGTTGAATTTATAGTTGCATAATTCATTCCTTGCTGAGCTTTTATTTACCCCAAATATTGTATGATGTGTTCTTCACCTTATAAATAATAAGTACCCATAGGTACTTATTACATTAAAAATATTTGTCGATTAGTTAATCGAAACCGTTGATCATTTTTTCGCAAACAACCGGTGTTGGTCTATGGTTATCATCAACAGCTACAAAGGTAAAGCTACCAGAAATAGCCAAGTGCTTATCATCTTTATGCATTCTTTCTAAGAAAATCTCAACGTCTACTTTAAGGCTGGTATTACCTACATGTACAACTTTTGAAATAAGCTCAGCAAATGTTCCAGCAGGAATAGCTTCTTTAAAGTCCACACGGTCAGACGAAATCGTTACAAGTGGCTTTCTACAAAAACGCGTAGCAGCAATAAAAGCCACTTCATCCATCCAAGCTAATGCATCACCACCAAATAAAGTATTATGGTGATTAGTACGGCCAGGAAAAACAGTTTTTGTTACTGAAGTTGTTGAATCAGCAATACGCTTTGCAATAATAGCGTCACGATCGATTTGTTGTGTCATAGTCTCTACTTTTCATTAGCTAATGTGTCTTGCATCATTAGCGCAGGGTCAAGGCGTTCATTCTTCCAATTAAAACGCCAGTCTAAATGAGGGCCAGTTACGCGACCAGTCGCGCCAATTTCAGCAATTTTATCGCCACGCTTAATTTCATCCCCTACTTTGACATCTAATTTGCTTAAATGAATATAAGTTGAAGTAACGCCATGGCCATGATCAAGAATTAACGTGCCGCCTGAGTAATATAAGTCTGCATCAGCAAATACCACAGTGCCACTTACAGGGGCATATACTGGAGTGCCTGTTTTATTTGCAATGTCTAAACCAAAATGCGGTCTGCGTGGCTCACCATTAAAGTAGCGCTGGCTACCATAAACACCTGATATACGACCGGTTGCAGGTTTATAAACTGGGTCTAAAAAGTATCTTAAGTCAGAATTAACTTGCCTAGCTTTACGCACAGCAACAGCTTCACGGCTAATACGCTCAGACACTTCTTTAGGTGGCGAAACATATTTTTTTGCAACACCAGTTATTTTATCAATTTTATAGTCACGCTTGGTGATTGTAATTGCTTGCTCGTGGCTCACACCATTACTATCAACCCAAGCAAGATTATGATTTGTCTCGGCATCACGACCAAAACCAAATACAAAATCACCATTTTCTGAAAGCTTAAGTTTCTCGCCATTAAAACTAACACTTTTAGCACCTTCAATTTGGCCTGTTACTAAACCGCCTTGGGTTAAATGTCCTTTTAATTCAACAGCACTTGCAGTAAGTGAGAACAGCCCTGCAAACGCTGCTACTAGTAATCCTTTACGCATAACTGATTGACCCTTTGCCAACACCTTCGTAAGCAGTAATTTTTACCTCTGATTCAGGGTATTGGTTTTTAACTTGAGAACTTAAGTAGTCTGCAATGCATTCAACAGTGGTATCGCAAGGTAAAATGTCGCAGCGAGACTTATCAATTGCCATTTCAAAATAGCCTTGCTGTGATGTATACGCAAAACACACATCGTTGTCTTGTGCAGTTACATGTTTAAGGTCTGCTTTGTTAATTTCATCTTCAGCAGTGGCTAAATAAATGTCTTCCCATTTATCTGCCCATTCTTTTTGTAAGCGTGGCATAGCCATACCATCAAGGCTAATACCAATTTGCGAACGATGACCATGAATAATACGCTGGCAATTACCATCATGCTTTTTAAGGCCATGGCTGTAATGATAGTAAAAGCTTTGGCTATGTTCTGGGTATAAATTGATTTCGATCTTTTCGATGTTGCTAGGTAGCTCAGGCATTATCGTTTTAATCAAAAACTCAGTTACTGATTTTTCGTCAACAACATCCGCATCAATTAAGCAAAATGCTTGGTTAGGAGCACTCATAGCTAAGTGATAATTATCACCAAAATGGCAATCTAGCACGCTATGCTCAGCATGCTGTGTTAGTGAACCGTTTAATTTGGCAGGCACTGCAAGTTTGTGGTCGATACAGTTATCAATAATGCCCTTGATTTGCTTTTTAACTAAGCCAAAATCAAGCACCATCGACTCATCATTTAATTGGCCATGCAGAGTTAAATCCACAATCCAGCTCTCGCCAACTGCGCCGCGTTTATTACACAAGTAAGAAAAATCAATCACTGTCAGTGAGTTTACAAAAAGGATCATAAATTTCCTTTAGACTGGTTAAAGAATCACAGCAATTATAATGATTTTTACTTCACAATGCGCGGTTTTATCTCCCTTTATCGGCTACAGTTTAATTAAATGGTCATAAAACAAGCGAAAAATAGTAAATAATTAACTGCTCCGAGTTGTTTAGCGTACAAGTGTACGCTAAAGTACGTGGCAATTTCTAAGCGATGAATGAGAGTTATGGAACCTAAAAACAGCTATACAAAAGAAGAATTGGTCCTTTGTGGTCAAGGTGAAATGTTCGGTGAAGGCAATTGTCGTTTACCAAGTGACAACATGCTAATGATGGACCGCATTATCTCTATCACTGCTGACGGTGGTGAGCACGGTAAAGGTCAAATTGTTGCAGAACTAGATATCAACCCAGATCTTTGGTTCTTCGACTGTCACTTTAAAGGTGACCCTGTAATGCCAGGTTGTCTTGGCCTTGATGCTATGTGGCAATTAGTTGGTTTCTTCCTTGGTTGGTCTGGTGGTCCAGGTCTTGGTCGTGCACTTGGTGTAGGTGAAGTTAAATTCACAGGTCAAATCTTACCAACTGCTAAAAAAGTAACCTATCGATTAGACATGAAACGTGTAATTAAACGTAAATTATTCATGGGTATGGCAGATGGTACTGTTGAAGTAGATGGTCGTGTTATCTATGAAGCAAAAGATCTTAAAGTAGGTCTTTTCCAAGATACATCTGCGTTTTAATCTTTAATTAAAGATACAAAAAAGCCCCTAAATGGGGCTTTTTTGCGTAAATAAGGTGCCTATATTAAGTTTTAAACATATTGCGGTTTTCAATGGCTTCTCGCCAGCCACCTAACCATTCAGATTTAGGATCGACTTGTTGATAAGGGCATTGTTCTTTAGAACGGCCTGCCAAGCCTGCTTTATAACCTTGAGAATGAGCTCTTTCTAAACGATCTCTTTTCTGTCTCTTCATAGGTAATATCCTCACCTTTTTATATTTATAGATATGTAGCGAAATTGACATCTACATTTAATGAATAGTTAATAAAACTGTTAAATTCAAATAGCAAAAAGCAATTAAATAAATTGACAATAACTAACGTGCTGATGCTCAAATGAATTAACATTTAAAATGACTAAGTGGTCGTACCTCTTTAACTAAAACCATCTATTAATACACTTAAATTCAGCTAAAAACGATACAGCTCTTTTTAGCTTCAGTATTTGTGACCAACATCATTTGCGCAAAGTTCCCAATTTAATTGTAATCATGACAAATTTATGATGATTACAATTTAAGCAATATAGTTCTTGCATATTAAAAACCAATCGGTCTAATATGGTTGGCATGGAAACAAATAACTCTGTGCCAAGCCGTCGTGGCAGGCCACCAAAAATAGCACGTTCAAATGCAGATACTCGTGCCCTATTAATTAATACCGGGTTAGCTGTATTAACCGAAAAAGGCTTTAGTGCAACCGGTATTGATTTAATCTTAAAATCAGCTCAGGTTCCCAAGGGCTCTTTTTATCATTATTTCAAAAGCAAGAATGATTTTGGTTTAGCCCTCATTGATGCATACGACAGCTATTTTCAGGCCAAGTTAAAACGCCATTTAACAAATAGTTCAACAACCCCTCTTGAGAGGATTGTGCTATTTGCCAATGACGCCAAACAAGGCATGGCAAAGTTTGAGTTTAAGCGCGGTTGCTTAATTGGCAATTTAAATCAAGAGCTCAGCTATCTTGATGACCCAATGATTGATCGTATTAAGCAGGCTTACACTAGCTGGCAAGCTTTAATTGAGCAGTGCTTAATCGACGCCAAGCAGCAAAAACAAATACCTCAAGTTTCAGATTGTAAAATGCTTGCTGAGTTTTTCTGGATTGGCTGGGAAGGTGCAGTAATGCGCTCTAAACTTGATAAATCAAGTGAACCACTTACCCTTTATACAGCACAATTTTTACGATTAATTTTATAAAGCCGTTTAAATACGGTTTTATTTTAACCATTAAAAGACGATCGGTCTAAAAGGAGTCACCATGACAACATCAGTAAAATCGGTAGTTATTAATAAAGATGATCAAGGCTATCGTGCCGAATACACAGACTTTCCTGTAGAGAGCATCCACCAGCATGATGTAAATATTGATGTTGACTACAGCACGTTAAATTACAAAGATGCCTTAGCAATCACAGGTAAAGGGCCAGTGGTAAGAACATTTCCTATGATCCCCGGGATTGACCTTGCAGGCACAGTGACAGAGTCTAAAAGCGATGAATTTAAAGTTGGCGATAAAGTGCTGCTAAATGGCTTTGGTGTTGGCGAAAAATACCTAGGTGGCCTAAGTGAAAAGGCGTCTATGAGTGCTGATTGGCTCATCCCCCTACCCGCTAATTTAACACCTAAACAGGCTATGCAAATTGGTACTGCAGGTTATACGGCAATGCTGAGTATTATTGCATTAGAAAAACAAGATATCACGCCCCAAAGTGGTGAAATACTTGTTACCGGTGCAAATGGTGGCGTGGGTAGTTTTGCTATCTACTTATTAAATAAACTTGGCTTCGATGTAGTTGCGACAACAGGTCGAATGAATGAAGCGCAGCACCTTGAAAAATTAGGCGCAAAACGCGTTTTATCTCGCGAAGAATTCTCAGCACCTGGTAAACCACTCGCTAAAGAGCAATTCGCTGGCGCAATTGATTCTGTGGGTAGTCACACCCTTGCAAATGTGTGTGCATCGATTAAATACGGTGGTGTTGTAACAGCGTGTGGGTTAGCACAAGGCATGGACTTTCCAGCAACGGTAGCGCCGTTTATCCTTCGTGGCATTAGTCTAATGGGTATAGATAGTGTAATGCGCCCTAAAGCTGATCGAATTGAAGCATGGCAACGTCTTAGTGAGTTAGTTGAAACTCAGTACCTCGATGCTATTTCGCAAGAAATACCGCTATCTAAAGCCATAGAAAATGCAGAAGCGTTATTAAAAGGTCAAATTCGCGGCCGCGTTGTAGTTAATTGCAAAGAATAAGCTCGAATATAAACATTCTTAGCAAGTTAGCTATAAAACTAGGGTAAAGGCAATTATACTTACCCTAGTTTTGTAATACCGGACAGTCTAATGAGTAATAAAGAAATTTTCAGCAATAACCCACTGCAAGGTGTAGGTATCGAGCAAGTAGTGACAGAGCTTGTCGAGCAATATGGCTGGGAATTGCTCCACGCCTATATGCGTTTAAACTGCTTTAAAAATAATCCAGATGTTAAATCTGCGGTTAAGTTTTTACGTAAAACACAATGGGCACAAGAAAAAGTAGAAAACTTTTATTTGTATCGCCTTAAAAATTTACCACGCCCAGACGATGTAAACTACGAGCTGCCACCTCGAGATCGCGTGATCCCTGCGGATCAAAAACCTGGTGAACCGTGTGAGTTAAGTTTTACCGACGCTAAACGCATTCACGCAAAAAAAGAAGCCAAGCAACAAGCACGAACGCGTAAACAGCGTTCAAGTGCGAGTAATCCTTGGGGCAACTAATCAACAATTGCTAGTTACAAGCTGTCAATTTATAAGAGCCGCCTGTTGAGGCGGTTTTTTATGTGAGTTAGCAAGTTAATATCTTCACAACCAGTCAAACTGGTCAATATTATTTTTTATTAATTTAAGGGTAACGTGGTTATGTTAGACTGAGTGCATCATCATTAATGTCAGTTAAAAAGGATGTATATGTCTAACTACAACGAATCACCTGAACAAATCGCAAACGCAACGCAAGATTTCGTGATGCAACAAACTATGTTGCGTATTAAAGATCCAAAGCCTTCTTTAGATTTCTACCAAAACGTTTTAGGCATGAAGTTACTGGGTAAATATGATTTTCCTAAAATGGAGTTTACGCTGTACTTTTTAGGTTATGAGCAAGAAATGCCAAAAGGCACCGATAAAGAAAAAGCACAGTGGGTATTTCGCCGCCCTGCTCTTATCGAGCTTACGCATAATTGGGGCACAGAAAACGACGACAGCTTTGCTGGTTATCATAGTGGAAATGATGAACCAAAAGGCTTTGGTCATATCGGTATTAGCGTGCCAGACGTTTACGCTGCGTGCGAACGTTTTGCAAAATACGATGTTGAGTTTGTAAAAAAACCAGACGATGGCTCGATGAAAGGCTTAGCTTTTATCAAAGATCCTGATGGGTATTGGATAGAAATACTCTCAGCTAAAGGGATCACTGAGATAATTGAAGAGCATAAGTAAGATTGCACCGTAAATAACCTGCTATTTAGCAGGTTATTTTATTCTTCATTCTAAGGTTTCATTTCTAAATATGAACTTGCTTTAGGGTAAAGTGTTCTACGAAGTGAAAAATTAGTTTGCATAAAAATAGACTGCAAAAAGCAAAGGGAGGTACAAAATAGAACTTACGGCTGCCAGCAACCGCATATTATTACGGCCGAGCATTTCACTAGCATAATCAAGCTTAGGTGACCAAAATAAAGGCAGCAAAGACCATACGATGGCGACGCATAACCACCCATTCCAAAATTCAGGTGTTAAATAAACTTTATCTGTGATGAAACCATAAAATGCGAACAATCCCAATGACATAAAGAGCGCGTTCGTTATTTCTTCAAATTTAACAATCTTAGGACTGTCATCTTTACCTGATAGATATCCATATATCTTAAAAGGAAATGGCACGACAGTAATGGCGAGCAAAATAATAAAGGATATTAGCCAGAACATATATTAATTCCATTTAAAAGCATATTCGACTTTTACAATTAGGCTTATCCCTACATTTTTCAATGATTCAATTAAAACTTTTGGATAATATCAGGACTAAAGGATGTAGCTAAAATTAATTTTCAAGAAAAAGCTACGAACAAAAACAGCGTAAAAAATACATATCCAATGTGATTCACATAATGAAGGTCATTTAGCAACTTTAAATAATCTACTCAATTGTTTCTCTTTTCGGATCTCTTGGAAAAAACTCATCGGGCTGTCTGGTGCATAAATCAAATTCACGGGTATTTTTGTAAGGTAGCTTCATAAAGCCTGCTACACCTACATCTGTGATACTAACCGCGTATTGCATAAGCTTACTTAATAAACGTTTAAATTCAGGTTCTTTACTGGCATCTAGCAGACGATAGTAATGGTGTATCTTCATCCTATCAGGTAAGGCTTCGAAAATGATACAGCCCGTGTGGTGTATTTGGTTAAGCTCAAATACGCATTTTATGACCTTTTTCGGGAGCTGTAATTGCTCATCCGGGTCTTTACCATCTTCAAAGTAAGAATGCGGTCTGGTTATGTCTGAGGCTTGTAAATCCATTACTTCGTAATCAAGCTCAGGTAAATGTTCAAACTTAAAAGCACCGGTGCCATCACGCTCTAGCTGAATGGTCTTACGCGCATCAAACAAACAACATTTAAAGAGACCTTTTTGTTCAATTCCCTGTGCTAACATCACCGTGTTGTTAATGGCATCGGTGAAGGCTGTACCAAGTGTTTCATCATGCAGGATAAGTGATGATTCAACAAACATTGAGTTTTCTTTCCAATGAAAACTTAAGCCCCCTACTACCGGATATTTTGCTAATCGGCTAATAGAAGCCAAAAATGCTTTTTCGGTGTCGCCGGTATCAAATAAAAACTCTTTGTAGTATCTATCGAGCTGGGCATCGTTTACATCAAGTAATTGTTGATTATGGTCAGCTTGTCTTAAAAATTGCTTTCGAGAACTGTAAACCACTGTATCTGGGTGCTCATCAAACTCACTAAACCAATAAGGGATATAAGGTCGAATGACTTTACGAGGCAGTTCAGGTAGGTACGCTTTAGCCATTGTAGGCATGTTACGCATAAAATAATCACCTGCCCCATCTCGGGTTGCTTTATCTTTTGAAAGCATGCCGTCAATGACCCGGGCAAGCTCCATAGGTAAATTTAAGCTTGTTGCCGGAATCACCGCCGCACCAAACCGGCATGATTGTGCAGATGCCAGTGCATAAAGAGTTGAAGCAACACCTTGCTCATCAAATCGTGGCGATGACTGCCCGCCTGACATTTGCTCATCACCAATAAAATAAACATCACCCATACGTGCATTGGTGGTGCTAATATCTGCAGACATAAGATCCATAAAGTTGCTGGCAACCGGATTTCCTTCTGCGTCTATTTGTGCATAAACAGAGCTGCCCCAATCTACCAACGACAACTTATTGGTTTGTTCATCATAAACGATGTTAGATGGTTTAATATCGCCATGCACAATTGGCTGTGGGCTTAAACCATTTTTGTGTTCACGTAAATCTAACAGCACATTACGTAGCCTAAGAGCAAGCGCCATAACTTTTGCTGCGCTGAAACGCCCCTGTTTGATGGAGATTTTTTCTAAGTCTTCACCTAGAGCGCGCTCCATCATTAAAATGCCTTGTTTTTTAATGCGCTCAAAGGCATAAAATTTTGGTACGAGTGGGTTTTTAACTTGCGAGAGCATGTAGGCTTCGTCTTCTAAACGGTCACGTACACTTTGTGCAAGGGTTATCCGTGAAAACTTAAATACCCAAGGTAGGTTTTCATCATCAACACCAGCAAAAACAAATCCAAACGCACCAGAACCAATTAATTCAACGTCACTGTAACCAAGCAAAGTAAGCTGTTTAATACAAATGTTAAGCCATTGACGGTGCTTTTTAGCATCATGGTGAGACAGCAAATAAACAGACTGTTCTTCATTGATATAAAAATTGCGGATTTGTTTGGGATTCACTGCATCTCTCAAAGTTAAGCGGCTTTTAACCGCTTAATTATTGAATGCTAGGCATTTAATTACAAGGCTTTTGCTCTTCGATGATCCAGCCATGATTTTTAAAAACTATTTCTGAAAAAATTAAAATGGCACCAGCAAGTAAAATTAGCTCGTTAAGTGATATTACTTCTGCCATAAATACCCATCCCAAAATAAAAAATGCCAATATATCGAGATACCTGAAATACCAGGCTACTTTGCGTGTTTTACCGTAGGTTAGTTGGAAGCGTTGTACTAATTCACCTTCACACTCTAACGATATAACAGCTGAGAACTTAAAGAAGGGCCTAACACGTAAAGACAACTGGCAGGCTTTACCATCAATATTAAATTCATGAACAGATTTCGTTTTAAAGTTACGTGATTCTGCTATTAATTCACCGTCAACTTTCAGAACTTCTTTTCCAGAATAAGCAGAACCCCAGTATTCAATTAAATGTTCACCCAGATTGAAGTTGGCTTTAATTCCCTTGCTCATTGATACTGTAATGCCATCAGTGTTCATAAAAAATCTCCTTATCATTATGAATTTAAAATACTTAAAAAATAAAAAAACGGCAAGCTAGGCTTACCGTTTTGGTACTTTCAATGGGTAAAGGGTTACCATTTAAAACTAAAGGCGGATACCGCCATCAATTTCAACAACACGACCTGTAAAGAAGTCATTCTCTACAATGTATTGTGCTGTTTGGGCAATTTCTTCTGCTTCACCAAAACGACCCACTGGTGTTACCGCCATCATGCGTTGTTTTGCTTCTGGTTTCATTGCATCTGTCATCGAGGTGCGAATAACACCCGGTGCGATTGCACCAACACGGATACCAAAGCGACCTAATTCTTTCGCCCAACCCGTTGTCATCGCAACAACACCGGCTTTAGACGCTGCATAGTTTGTTTGGCCGATGTTACCAGCACGGGCAACACTCGACATATTAACAATAACGCCGCCTTTGCCTGACTCAATCATGTGGCTCGCAGCTTCACGACCAGCTAAGAATACACCGGTTAGGTTCACATCAATCACAGATTGAAATTGAGCCAACGACATTTTATCAACCACTTTGCCTTCTTTTGCTTTGATAAACATACCATCGCGTAAGATACCTGCGTTATTAATTAACACGCCGATATGGCCAAAGTCTTTGTTAATCGTGTTAAACGTTGCTACCACAGCGTCTTCATCTGTGACATTAGCAGCATATGCCATGACTTTTGTGCCATGCTTGGCAAGCGCTGATACTGCAGTATCAAGTACGTCTTGTTGCATATCGATAAGAGCGATGTTTGCGCCAAGCGATGCAAATTTTTCGGCCATTGCAAAGCCTAAACCTTGCGCACCACCGGTAATTACGATGTTGTTGTTTTTAATTTCCACAACAAACTCCTACTTCGAGAATAATTTAAAAATAGCGCTAAAATCATCACTACCCGCACCTTGATGCTGAAGCATAGTGTATAGATTCTTCGCCATTGACCCCATTGGGGTAGATGAATTACTTTGCTGAGCCGCTTCCATAGCTAGACCTAAGTCTTTCGCCATTAAATCAACCATAAAGCCCGGTTTATAATCATTACTTGCTGGCGCCGTTTCCATTACACCAGGGCATGGGTTATAAAGCTCAAGTGTCCAGTTACGGCCAGAGCTCGCAGTCATGATGTCACTTAACACTTTTGGGTCAAGCCCATTGTTTATGCCCATTTGTAGCGCTTCGCTAGTGCCAGCCATTAAAATGCTGAGCAGCATGTTGTTGCAGATTTTTGCGACTTGGCCTGCACCAATATCACCAGCATGGAAAATATTTTTACCCATATCAACTAAAGCCAGTTTGGCTTTTTCAAAGTGACTTTGCTCACCACCGACGATAAAGGTTAAAGTGCCAGCTGTTGCTCCTGCAACACCACCTGATACCGGTGCATCAACAAAATCAATGCCTTTTTGAGCAAGTTCGCTACCCACTTGACGCGCTGATTCGGCATCAATGGTTGAGCAGTCAATCACCAAAGTTTTGCTATCAAGTAAGTTAATAAGACCTGTTTCGCCTAAGTAAAGCGACTTAACGTGTTTGCTTGCCGGTAGCATACTGATAAAAATATCAGCACCAATGGCACATTCAGCTGCATCGTTTGCAGCAATAGCACCTTTATCGGCAAGCTCATTAACCGCTGCTTTATTTAAGTCAAACACGCGAACTGTATGACCTGCATTGACAAGGTTTGCCGCCATTGGGCCACCCATGTTGCCTAAACCAATAAATCCTATTGTTAATTTAGCCATTTGTTTACCCCTTGGACTTAAGATGACGTTAATGAGTTAAGTGGATGAGATTGCTCATCCCAGCGTGCTATAAAGAAGCTATCTACAACTGCTTCGTCGATATCGCTAAGCGATTTAAACTGCCAGTTAGGTGCACCGTCTTTGTCGATTAGTAGCGCACGAACTCCTTCTTGGAACTCACCTACTTCGCCACAGCGAACCGACATGCCTAGCTCCATTTTGAAGCACTGTGCTAACGTCATCTCTTTTGAATTAGCTAATTGACGTTCAACAAGCGCACAACTAAGCGGACAACCATGCGCTAATGACTTTTGCGCACGGGTAAGCCATTTATCTTCGGTTTCTAAGCTTTGGATGTAGTCAACTTTGCCCTGCAGTGAGTCAAATTCAGCCAGCTTTTGAATAACCTCAAGGTTATCTTTTACGTTACCTTTAGGGACACGACCTGAAATATTATCAATAGAGATTAGAATGTTAGTCAGCTTTTCGTGATTTAATGAGGCTGTTTTTCCCCACTTTTCAGCTGTGATAGCCGTTAAAATAGCGTCATATTTATCTGCTGTTGCATAGTGATCAGCAAGATTAACAAACAATGCATCTTCAGCATTGATAGACGCCGCAGTTAACCCTAAAAATAAACCCACTTGCTCAGGCATTTTATGTAAGAAATAACTGCCGCCCACATCTGGATATAAACCAATGGTTAGCTCAGGCATTGCAATACGTGATGTTTCGGTTACCACACGGTGACTTGCCCCAGCCATTAAGCCAAGACCGCCACCCATAACAATACCATTACCCCAAAGTAATATTGGCTTTTCATAGCAGTGAATTAGGTAGTCTAATTTGTACTCATGGGTAAAAAAGTCTTCAATGTAGTTAGCAGGCTCACCTGTGCTCATTGCTTTATGTAGGCTTACTACATCGCCACCAGCACAAAATGCTTTTTCGCCAGCCCCTTTTAGAATAACCATGGCAACTGCGTCATCGTCAGCCCATTTTCTAAGCTGCGGCTCAAGCAATTGGATCATGTCGTAATTTAAGGCATTTAACGACTTAGGCGCATTGAGTGTCGCAATTGCAATGAGGCCGCTTTCGGCCTCTGCAGTTTCAAACACCACAGGCGCATCTTGATGATTTAGTAGTGTTACGTTAGTCATTAGCCATTTACCCAATTAGCTTTACGCTTTTCTAAGAACGCATTCACGCCTTCTTTTTGGTCTTGCGTATCAAATAATTGTACAAATAACTCACGCTCTAATGGCAATGCATGAGCCATAGGTTGTGTGCGACCTTTTTGAATAAGCTCTTTACATGCAGTCACAGCAACCGGGCTTTGTTCGCCAACTTGGTTAGCAAGTTTCATTGCCGCAGCTAAACTTTCGCCAGTGCCAACCACTTCTTCAACAAGGCCAATTTCACGTGCTTTGTCTGCTTTTAAGCGCTCACCACATAAAATCATGCGTTTTGCCCAGCCTTCACCAACAAGCCATGCAAGGTTTTGCGTACCACCAGCACAAGGCAACAAGCCAACTTTCGCTTCAGGAAGTGCCATTTGAGCTTGCTCTTCAGCAATGCGAATATCACACGCAAGGGCCACTTCAAGACCGCCGCCCATGGCGTAACCATTAATTGCTGCGATTGATACACCTCGGAAATTTGTTAATGCTTCAAATGCATCACCAAATACTTTTGACATGGTGGCAGCAACGCCTTTATCACCACTAGCAAACACGTTTAAATCGGCACCTGCACTAAAGAACTTTTCACCTTGACCTGTAATCACTAATGCATAGACATTTTTGTTAGCATTTAACTCAGTCACAGTGTCTTTAAGCGCGGTTAATGTATCTTGTGTCCAGGTATTCGCAGGCGGGTTATTCATGGTTAAAACCGCTACGTTACCTTCAATATTTAAATCAATCGATGGGTTAGACATAGGTTGCTCCTTATAGAATGTCGCCTGCTGACTCAGCTAAGATACGACGTGCGATAATCACACGCATGATTTCGTTTGTGCCTTCAAGAATTTGATGCACACGGACGTCTCTAAAATGACGCTCTAATGGGTATTCTTTGATGTATCCGTAACCGCCGTGAATTTGTAGTGCGTCGTCACAGACTTTAAAGCCAACATCTGTAGCAAAACGTTTTGCCATTGCACAGTAAGTGGTTTTTTCACTGTCACCCGTATCAAGTTTAAATGCGGCTAAGCGCACCATTTGGCGAGCGGCAACAAGCTCGGTGTTCATATCGGCAATTTTAAATTGCAGTGCTTGGAAAGCAGCTAATGGCTTACCAAACTGCTCACGCTCTTTTAAGTATTCGCGCGCAGTATTAAGAGCTGCTTGAGCTGTACCTAATGAACAAGTTGCAATGTTAATACGACCACCGTCTAAGCCTTGCATTGCAAACTTAAAGCCTTCGCCTTCTTGACCTAGCAAGTTAGCCGCAGGAATTCTGACACCTTCAAAGCTAATTAAACGTGTTGGCTGTGCATTCCAGCCCATTTTTTCTTCAGCTTTACCGTATTCAATACCTGCTGCATCAGCTGGCACAACAAATGCCGAAATACCGGCTGCGCCTTCACCACCAGTGCGCGCCATAACCACAAGTAAGTCAGTTTCCCCAGCACCCGAAATAAACATTTTAGAGCCTGAGATCACATACTCATCGCCCTCTTTAACTGCTTTGGTTTTTAGTGATGCGGCATCAGAGCCAGAACTCGGCTCTGTTAAACAGTAAGAAGCAAGTAACTCACCCATTACTAATTGTTCACAGTACTTGGCTTTAACCTCATCAGTACCAAAGCTTGCAATCATCCACGTTGCCATATTATGAATGGTCAACATAGCGGTCGTTGCTGTACAACCCATGGCAAGCTGTTCGAAAATAATGCTTGAATCTAGGCGAGATAAACCTAAGCCTCCCGCTTCTTCAGGGGTATATAAACCACAAAAGCCTAGCTCACCGGCTGCTTTAATGGTGTCTTTAGGGAAAATGTGTTCTTGGTCCCACTTAGCTGCATATGGAGCAAGTTCAGACTCTGCAAACTGACGGGCTGTTTCAGCAAACGCTTGCTGATCTTCGGTTAAATTAAAGTCCATAGTAGACCTCTATTTTGTTGTCTTATTCTTTAAAGAATTATTGTTGTCGTTTAAATGTGTGTTCTTTGAGCGAGCTTGTGCTCGCTCAGCAGTAAATTACGGCTTATTTAAGGTTGATACTCATGTTCGGACCTGAGGCGATATCATCCTCGAACCAACGTGAAGTTATTGTTTTCGTTTCTGTGTAAAAACGAATACCTTGCTTACCATAGGTGTGTTGATCACCGTAGAATGAGCCTTTCCAACCTGTGAAAGAGAAAAACGGTAGTGGCACAGGAATTGGCACGTTGATACCAACTTGACCTACTTCGATTTCATGTTGGAATTTACGTGCAGCAGCTCCGCTTGATGTGAATAACGAAGTACCATTACCGTACGGCGAGTTATTGATAAGCTCAATCGCCTCTTCAAGAGTATCTACAAACATACAAGCCAGTACTGGACCAAAGATCTCTTCTTTGTATAAATCCATCTCGGTAGTTACATCAGTAAATAACGTTGGACCAACCCAGTTACCTTGCTCGTAACCTTCAACAGTAAAGTCAGAGCCATCAATTAAACAAGTCGCACCTTGTTCTTTACCACTTGCGATAAGTGATAAAATACGCTCTTTAGCTGCTTTTGATGTTTGTGGGCCGTAAGCCGCGTTAGCATCATCCCATACACCAGGGCGTACGTTTTCAAAGCCTGTTTTAATTTCATCAACCCAGTCTTTTGCTTGACCAACAAACACAGCAACCGAAATACCCATACAACGCTGACCCGCAGCACCTACAGACGCACCTACTAGATTGTTTACAACATGCGATTTACTTGCATCAGGCATAATAACCATGTGGTTTTTTGCACCTACACAAGCTTGTACGCGTTTAAGGTTTGCAGTGCCTTTTGAATAGATGTATTCACCTACACCACATGAACCAACAAATGAAATAGCACGTACTGCTGGGTCTTCTAATAAACGGTCAACTTGTGGTTTTGTACCATGAACAACTTGTAACACCCCTTTTGGTGCACCCGCTTCAACAAATAGTTCAGCTAAATGCATCGGTGTTAGTGGATCTTGCTCTGATGGTTTCAGAATAAAGGTGTTACCACACACAATAGCCAGTGGGAACATCCATAATGGGATCATCGCAGGGAAGTTAAATGGCGTAATACCCGCACATACACCTAGTGGCTGCATGTAAGAGTAAGTATCGATTTTACGCGCTACGTTTTCCATTGTTTCGCCCATCATCAGTGATGGTGCATTGGCTGCTTGCTCAACAACTTCAATACCGCGCCAAACATCGCCTTTGGCATCTTCAAATGTTTTACCCAGCTCATGACAAATAATCGTCGCAAGCTCGTCATGGTTTTCTTTTAGTAGTGCAGCGTATTTCATCATGATGCGCGCACGCTCAGAAATTGGCACTTCTTTCCATGTTTTAAATGTTTCTTTTGCAGAGGCAATGGCCGCATCCATTTCAGCATCTGTTGCACACGGAACTTGAGCTAACACTTCTTGGTTCGCAGGATTGATAACATCAATCAGTTGCGATGAACTTGATTGGGTAAATTCGCCGTTGATAAATAAAGGTACTTGGTGCATGAGGCACTCCTCCCCAGTGGGTATAAAGAGGCCGCAACATGATAGTTTTTAAAATACGTTGCGGCTGTGAGAGATTAAAATTCTAAAGCGATTAAATAACTTCAACTGCCATAGCAACAGCTTCACCACCACCGATACACAGTGAGGCGACACCCTTGCTAAGACCACGATTCTTTAATGCATGAATTAAGGTAACTAAGATACGCGCGCCGCTTGCACCAATTGGGTGACCAAGTGCACAGGCACCGCCGTTTACGTTTACTTTGCTTTCATCAAGTTTTAACTCGTTAATTGCAAGCATAGTCACCATGGCAAACGCTTCGTTGATTTCCCATAAATCAACATCATTCACAGACCAACCGGCTTTTTCTAAAAGCGATTGCATCGCGCCAACTGGTGCTAAAGTAAATTCGCTTGGTGCTTGAGAATGTGTGCTGTGAGCAACAATACGGCAAAGTGGTGTTAAACCTTGTGCTTTAGCATCTGACTCACGCATTAACACAAGCGCTGCTGCACCATCAGAAATTGATGACGAGTTTGCAGCTGTAATTGTGCCGTCTTTTTTAAATGCAGGACGTAAACCTGGAATTTTATCAGGACGTGCATTGCCTGGTTGCTCATCAATCGCAACAGTCACATCACCTTTGCGTGTTGAGATAGTGTGTGCGGCGATTTCATTATCAAATGCGCCTGTTTCAATTGCGTTATTTGCTTTAGTCAGTGAGCTAAGTGCAAAGTTGTCCATTTGTTCACGACCAATTGAATATTGATCGGCAGTATCTTGTGCAAAACAACCCATTGCTTTGTTGTCGTAAGCATCTTCAAGGCCGTCACACATCATGTGGTCTTTTACTTCGCCATGACCCATACGCATACCTGAACGTGCATTTGGTAACATATAAGGGGCATTACTCATGCTTTCCATGCCACCAGCAACCGCAGAGTTGATGGAGCCTGATTTAATTAAGTCATGGGCAAACATTGCAGCCTTTAAGCCAGAGCCACATACTTTGTTGATTGTTGTTGCGCCAGTGCCTTGATTAAGACCCGCTTTTAACATTGCTTGGCGTGCCGGTGCTTGACCAAGACCAGCTGGTAATACACAGCCCATGATCACTTCGTCAATCTTATCGGCAGATAAACCGGCTTGCTCTAAGCTACTTTTAATAGCTGTAGCACCTAAATCAGTTGCGTGAGCACCACTAAGTGCGCCCATAAAACCACCCATAGGGGTACGTTTTGCGGCAACAATAACAACGGCTTCAGTAGTCATAATTGGCTCCATGTAAGTGGTTATCATCATGTGTTCAAATCATGTGTAACCAAACAGTTAATTTGTTATAGTTTAAATTCGATTTAATTCAGCATACATAATATTTACGTTTACGCCAACGTAAATCTAAAATCAACTTTTTTGCGGTCGTTAAAACTGTAAACTTATCTGTATTTTGTTGTATTAAAAATCAAACATCTGCTTACAAGGCTAGATAAATAGAGCTTTTCAACAAATCCAACCAGTTATCTTTATAAGTCTAAAGTATAACTCCTAAATCCCCCTTTACCTTTACGTAAACTTCACTTATATTGGAGTTATTCGAATGAGGTAAATAAATCATGAAACAAGACAATCAAACAAACTTTGAAAGCGCAGCAGTTGAACCTGCTAGCAATGAGCAAACGTTTAGTATCAGCGAACTAGCAAAAGAATTTGATATTACCACCCGCTCTATCCGCTTTTACGAAGACCAAGGCCTGATATCACCTGAGCGCAATGGTCAAACCCGTATTTATTCAAAACGCGACAAAGTAAGACTAAAACTTATTCTACGCGGTAAACGCTTAGGTTTTACCTTGGCTGAAACGGGTCGTTTGTTTGAACTTTACGATGCTGATAAATCAAGCGCTAAACAGCTAGTGACTATGCTTGACCTTATCGCAGAGAAAAAAGCGGACCTAAGCCAACAAATGGACGACATTAAAGTTGTACTGATGGAATTGGTTACAGCAGAACGCCGCTGTCGTGAAACCCTTAATAATTTAGACGAATAACCTGACAACAATCTCGTCGACAGACTCTCACAGGAACACACATTATGAGCACTATTTCACTATACAAAGAAATGAACTTCGGACTTGGCGAAACAGCAGACATGATCCGCGATCACGTTAATAGCTTTGCTAGCCAAGAAATCGCACCACTTGCAGAACAAACAGATTTAGACAATGCCTTCCCTAATCAACTTTGGCCACAACTTGGCGAAATGGGTTTATTAGGTATGACAGTGCCTGAAGAATTTGGCGGTGCTGGCCTTGGTTACCTTGAGCACGTAATCGCAATGGAAGAAATTAGCCGTGCAAGTGCCTCGATTGGTTTAAGTTATGGTGCTCATTCAAACTTATGTGTTAACCAAATTAACCGTAATGGGTCACAAGCACAAAAAGAAAAGTACTTACCAAAACTTATCAGCGGTGAGCACATTGGTGCCCTTGCGATGAGTGAGCCAAATGCGGGTTCTGATGTTGTATCAATGAAATTAAAAGCTGAGAAAAAAGGTGATGTATTTGTACTTAACGGTAACAAAATGTGGATCACTAATGGTCCAGATGCCGATACCTTTGTTATCTATGCAAAAACAGATTTAAATGCCGGCCCTAAAGGCATCACAGCTTTCATCGTTGAACGTAACACTCCGGGATTCTCTACTGCGCAAAAGCTAGACAAACTTGGTATGCGTGGCTCTAACACCTGTGAATTAGTGTTTGAGAACTGCGAAGTACCAGCAGAAAACATTCTAGGTAACTTAAACGAAGGCGTAAAAGTACTTATGAGTGGCCTTGATTATGAGCGTGTTGTTTTAGCGGCAGGCCCGCTTGGCATTATGCAAGCATGTATGGACATTGTGGTTCCTTATATTCATGAGCGTAAACAATTTGATAGCCCAATTGGTCAGTTCCAGCTTATTCAAGGCAAAATCGCTGATATGTACACGCAAATGAATGCTGCTCGTTCATACGTTTACACGGTAGCTCGTGCATGTGACCGCGGCGAAACAACGCGTAAAGATGCCGCTGGCGCAATTTTATATGCGGCAGAGCTGGCAACTAAGATGGCCCTTGATGCTATTCAAATCTTAGGTGGTAATGGTTATATCAACGAATACGCAACAGGTCGTTTATTACGTGATGCAAAACTGTATGAAATTGGCGCAGGTACCTCTGAAATCCGCCGCATGCTAATTGGTCGCGAATTATTCACTGAAAGCCGATAGGACCTTGTTATGACGATTTTAAAATCGAGTGTAAATCCACACGATCCGCAATTTTTGCAAAATCACGACAACATGGCAGCGCTCGTAACTGACTTACGTGAAAAAGTAGCTGATATCCGTTTAGGCGGCGGCCCTGCCCTGATTGAGCGCCATCGAGGCCGTGGTAAGTTGTTTGTTCGTGACCGTATTGAAACGCTACTTGATGAAGGCTCGCCATTTTTAGAGATTTCACAATTTGCTGCCTTTGGCGTGTATGAACAAGCCATTCCTTGTGCAGGTGTTGTTGCCGGTATTGGTCGTGTGAAAGGCGTTGAATGTATGATCATCGCCAATGATGCAACCGTAAAAGGCGGTACATACTTTCCACTAACGGTAAAAAAACATCTACGTGCTCAAGATATCGCAGAACGTTGTCATTTACCGTGTATTTATTTAGTTGATTCAGGCGGTGCAAACCTGCCTGAACAAGATGATGTATTTCCCGATAAATTACACTTTGGCCGTATTTTCTATAATCAGGCTCGTATGTCTGGTAAAGGCATTCCACAAATTGCAGTCGTAATGGGTTTATGTACTGCAGGTGGTGCTTATGTACCAGCGATGGCTGATGAAAGTATTATCGTAAAAGAGCAAGGCACAATTTTCTTAGCAGGCCCGCCACTGGTTAAAGCGGCTACGGGTGAAGAAGTCAGTGCTGAAGAGCTAGGTGGTGCTGATGTTCACTGTAAAACATCTGGTGTTGCCGATCACTATGCTGAAAATGATGCCCATGCACTTTCTATCGCGCGCCAATGTATTGAACGAATCAACTATCAGCGCCCTACTGCACCGTTACTTGATGATGTTAAACCGCCGCGTTACGACATTAACGAAATTTACGGCATTGTGGGTACCGACCTTAAAAAGCCATTTGATGTACGCGAAGTAATTGCCCGTGTTGTTGATGATTCATCATTTGATGAATTTAAACGCTACTTTGGCGAAACATTAGTAACCGGCTTTGCAAAAATATTTGGTCACCCTGTCGGTATTGTTGCCAACAACGGCATTTTATTTAGTGAATCGGCGCAAAAAGGCGCGCACTTTATTCAACTATGTGCGCAACGCAAAATTCCTTTGGTGTTTTTACAAAATATTACTGGCTTTATGGTTGGTAAAAAATACGAAGCCGAAGGCATCGCCAAGCATGGTGCGAAAATGGTAACTGCCGTGTCATGTGCTGATGTACCAAAATTCACCGTATTAATTGGTGGCTCGTATGGTGCAGGTAACTACGGTATGTGTGGTCGTGCATTTGAACCAACCATGATGTGGATGTGGCCAAACGCCCGTATCTCTGTAATGGGTGGTGAACAAGCAGCTGGCGTTCTTGCACAAGTTAAACAAGACGGTTTAGCCCGTAAAGGCGAAAGCATGACTGATGAGCAAGTCAGTGAGTTTAAAAAGCCAATTATCGAGCAATACGAAAAACAAGGTCATCCATATTACGCCAGTGCCCGCCTTTGGGATGATGGCATTATCGATCCTGCTGATACCCGCAATGTATTGGGGCTTGCCTTAAGTGCAGCTAAAAATGCACCAGAGCGCGATTCGCAGTTCGGCGTATTTAGAATGTAATGGAGGCCTTATGTCAGTAACACTCGAAATAACAAAATCAAATGTGGCTGTGCTGGTACTAAGTCGCCCTGAAAAACACAATGCATTTAACGAAGAAGTCATTAGTGAGCTGATCCGTTTAATTGAACACGCAAACAGTTGCGATGTGCGCGCACTGGTTTTAAAAACCGAAGGTAAGCACTTCTCTGCAGGTGCTGATTTAAATTGGATGAAGTCGATGGCTGGCAATGACTTTGCTGAAAACTTAGCGGATTCAATGCAGCTGGCAAAGCTTATGAAAGTCCTTGCTATAAGCCCTCACCCTACAATTTGTGCCGTACAAGGTGCTGCATTTGGCGGTGCGTTAGGCTTGATTGCCTGTTGTGATATCGCGATTTGCCAAGACGATGCGCAATTTTGCTTAAGTGAAGTAAAGCTGGGTCTTATTCCTGCGGTTATCAGCCCTTATGTCATTAAAGCTATTGGTGAACGCGCTGCACGTCGTTACTTTTTAACGGCTGAGATATTCGACGCTCATACAGCCAAGCAACTGGGTTTAATTCACCAGATCACCGGCGATTTGCAAACAGCGCTCGACAAACATTTACAAAACCTTGTCAACAATGGCCCTATTGCAGTTAAAGCAGCAAAGCAGCTTATAAATGATGTGGCTGGCAATGTAATTGATGATGCACTTATTGAGTTAACCGCAGAACGCATTGCTCGCATTCGTGTATCTGAAGAAGGCCAAGAAGGCCTAACTGCTTTTTTTGAAAAACGTGCCCCTAACTGGCAGAAATAGGAACCATTATGACAACAAAATCATTGAAAAAAATTCTCGTTGCCAACCGTGGTGAAATTGCCTGCCGAGTTATGCGTACAGCAAAACAAATGGGCTTAACAACGGTTGCAGTGTATTCAGATGCTGATAAACATGCCCAGCACGTAAAGCTTGCTGATGAGGCGTACCATATTGGTCCTGCACCAAGTAAAGATTCGTACTTAGTGGCAGACAAAATCATCGATGTTGCAAAACAAGCAGGTGTTGATTGTATTCACCCGGGTTATGGCTTTTTATCTGAGAACTCTGACTTTGCGCTTGCGTGTGAGAAAAATGATATTGCCTTTATTGGCCCACCAGCATCTAGCATTGAAGCCATGGGCTCAAAAACCCGCGCTAAAGAAATTATGCACCAAGCGAATGTACCTTTGGTACCTGGTTATTATGGTGATAATCAAGATACTGAGTTCTTACAAGCTGAAGCTGAAAAAATTGGTTATCCCGTACTTATTAAAGCTGCCTTTGGTGGCGGTGGTAAAGGTATGCGAGTTGTTGAACACGCAAAAGACTTTATCAGTGCTCTTGAAGGTGCAAAACGTGAAGCAAAAGCTGGTTTTGGTAACGATTTAGTACTGTTAGAGCGCTATGTCACCAAACCTCGCCATGTTGAAGTACAAGTTTTTGCAGATAGCCATGGTAACTGTGTGTACTTAGGCGACCGTGACTGCTCTTTACAGCGTCGTCACCAAAAAGTAATTGAAGAAGCCCCAGCTCCGGGTTTATCTGATGCACTTCGTAAAGAAATGGGTGAAGCTGCGGTACGTTGTGCCCAAGCGATTAACTATCGCGGTGCAGGTACGGTTGAGTTTTTACTTTGCGGTGATGAATTCTTCTTCATGGAAATGAACACCCGTTTACAAGTAGAGCACCCAGTAACAGAAATGGTTACTGGTGTTGATTTGGTGAATTGGCAAATCAACATTGCGGCAGGTGAAGCATTACCACTTAGCCAAGCAGATATTCAACTGCAAGGTCACAGCTTTGAAGCGCGTATTTATGCTGAAGATCCAAGTAATGACTTTATTCCGTGTTCTGGCCACATTGATGCTCTATTTACACCGAACGAATCTGAATTTTTACGTATAGATACAGGGATTGCAGTGGGTGATGAAATCAGCCCATTCTACGACCCTATGATTGCTAAGCTAATTGTTCATGACGATAACCGTGAGGCAGCGCTTGGGCGCTTATCAAAAGCACTAGAGCAGTTCCATCTAGCAGGTTTTAGCTGTAACGTTAATTTCTTACATAATCTTGCTAACCACCCTACGTTTCAAGCAGGTGCACCCGATACGCACTTTATTGAAGACCAAGGTGAGCGCCTTGTTGCTAAAAACGAGCAACAGTCTGTTATTGCGACCGTTGTGGCAGCCTATACGTATGCACATCAATTAAAAGGTGAAAGCAGCAGCCCATGGCAACAATTAACAGGCTTTATGCTAAACAGTGACGTTAAAACAACAATTCCGTTTGTTGATTTAAACGTTCATGCTGTTAAGGCCTCAGAAGGCTTTAAAATCAACCTAGATGGAGTTGACTATACAACTTCGGGTAGCGTTGAAAATGGCCTTGCGGACTTAGTCGTTAATGGCGAAAAGGTCGTTGCTCATATTAATCAAACAGACTCTCACATCACAGTGATGTACAAAGCTCAACAAACAGTGCTAGAGCTGATTGATAAACACTATATTAGTGAACACGAAAGTGATGCACTACCACTTGCTGCGCCACTCAATGGTACTGTTGTTAAGCATTTGGTTGAGGTGGGTAGTACGGTTGCTAAAGGTGATGCGGTCGTCATTATTGAAGCTATGAAAATGGAATACACACTCAATGCCCCGCATGATGGTGTATTAACGAGCTATTGCTTTGCTGAAGGTGAACTGGTGAGTCACGGTGATATGCTCGCGATTGTTGAAGAGCCGGAGGCGTAATGGCACTGTACCCTGATTTTGTTCGCATTGTAGAAGTTAGCGCCAGAGACGGTTTGCAAAATGAAGCAGCCGTTAGTACTCAAGATAAAGTCGCTCTTATCAACGCCCTTGCAGATGCTGGCCTTAAAGATATTGAAGCAGGCGCATTTGTGTCACCTAAATGGGTGCCACAAATGGCTGACTCTAGTGATGTAATTAGCGCGTTAAATTTGCCTAATGTTAACTTAAGTGCCCTCACCCCAAATTTACGGGGTGCAGAAGCAGCAAAACAAGTCGACATTCAAGAATTTGCTATCTTTACAGCGGCAAGTGAAGCGTTTTGTCAAAAGAACATTAACTGCTCTATTGATGAAAGTATTGATCGCTTTAAAGATGTGATGGCTTTTGCCAAAGCGAATAACATTCGTGTTAGAGGTTATGTGAGCTGCGTTATGGGTTGCCCATATCAAGGTGATGTCGACTACAATGATGTATTAAAAGTATCACAAAGATTACTTGAGCTTGGCTGTTACGAAATTAGCCTAGGTGACACCATTGGTGTGGGTACGGTGAAAAAAGTCGATGAATTATTAGATTTACTTTTGCAACATATTGATAAATCAAAACTCGCTGTACATTTTCACGACACCTACGGGCAAGCGCTCACAAATATTTACACCGCCCTAAGCCGCGGTATAGCAACGGTTGACAGTGCTGTTGCAGGCCTTGGTGGTTGCCCTTATGCCAAAGGCGCGTCAGGAAATGTTGCCACTGAAGATGTAGTTTACTTACTACAAGGGCTTGGCATAGAGCATGGAATTGATTTAGAAAGACTGGCTAAAGCTGGTTGGGCTATTTGCAGTGCATTAAATAAACAACCTGTCAGCAAGGTATCACTTGCTCTAAAGAACACTCAGAATAATTAAGGAGTAGGCTCATGGCCGGTTTCGATAAAGTGGTTTCAAGTTATGAAGCTGCAATGGAAGGTTTAAAAGATGGCGATACTATTATCGCTGGTGGCTTTGGCTTGTGTGGTATTCCTGAGGGACTTATCAGTGAAATTAAGCGTAAACAGACTAAAAATCTAACCGTTGTTTCGAACAACTGCGGTGTTGATGATTTTGGTTTAGGTGTTTTACTTCACGATAAGCAAATTAAAAAAATCATCGCTTCTTATGTGGGTGAAAATGCCCTTTTCGAAAAACAACTACTCGATGGCGAAATTGATGTAGTACTAACACCGCAAGGTACACTCGCTGAGAAGATGCGTGCCGGTGGTGCGGGTATTCCTGCGTTTTATACTGCTACAGGTTACGGCACTCCTGTTGCCGAAGGTAAAGAAGTAAAAGAATTTGATGGTCGCCCGTATATCTTAGAAGAATCAATTACGGGTGAGTTTGCCATTGTTAAAGCATGGAAAGCCGACCGCTACGGTAACCTTGTATTTCGTCACACAGCAATGAACTTCAACCCGATGGCCGCAACAGCAGGTAAAATTACCGTTGCTGAAGTAGAAGAGATTGTTGAGCCAGGTGAACTTGAGCCAAGCCAAATTCATACCCCAGGTATTTATGTTAATCGCGTGATCAAAGGTAACTTTGAAAAACGCATTGAACGTGTAACAACTCGCGATTAAGGAGCAATAAAATGGCATTATCACGTGAACAAGTTGCAATGCGTGTTGCACAAGAGCTACAAGATGGCTATTACGTAAACCTAGGTATTGGTATCCCTACTCTAGTAGCTAATTATGTACCAGAAGGCATTGAAGTCATGCTACAGTCTGAGAATGGCCTACTAGGTATGGGGGCGTACCCAACTAAAGACCAAGTTGATGCAGATATGATCAATGCGGGTAAAGAAACCGTGACAGCAGCTACAGGTGCGGCGATATTTAATAGTGCAGATAGTTTTGCCATGATACGGGGTGGTCATGTAGACTTAACAGTATTAGGTGCATTTGAAGTTGACCAGAACGGTAACATCGCATCGTGGATGATCCCAAAAAAGCTAATTAAAGGCATGGGTGGCGCGATGGACCTCGTTGCTGGCGCGAAGAATATTATTGTTACGATGACTCATGCAAGCAAGCATGGTGACTCTAAGTTATTAGAAAGTTGCACTTTACCGCTAACTGGGGTTAACTGTGTAAAGAAAATCGTAACTGATTTGGCCGTACTAGAAGTTAAAGACGGCGCATTTCATCTAATTGAACGCGCTCCGGGCGTGTCAGTAGATGAAATTATTAGCAAAACGGCAGGCAAATTGCTTGTTGAAGGTGATGTTCCAGAGATGGTTTTTTAAACCACTCACATCCCATGTACCGACCTCATTCCCAGTGCCAATGGCGCTGAGTTACCCAAAATCCCTCGCAAGAGGGATTTTTTTTATCTCTTAGCTACAGAACTTTTGCACCAATTTGTCACACAAATGGTTTAAAATGCCCTAACTTTGTGAGGTGAAAGTCTTTGAGGCTTAGGGTGTTACCTGTTTCAGAAAAATGGTAAAATTCACAATCCACAATAAAAGTAGATTAAACAATCAATTACCGAATGTTTTTTATGCGTTTATGCAAAGATTAGCTATATTTATTTTTTACTCTCTTACTTTTTACATTTTGGGATAATAATTGCTTAGCAGTTAGTTAACTAATAAGCGCTATCGAGACTTACTGAAATTAACTATGCAAACACCTATTCGTGGCTTACGCTCATTTTGTTTTGCTGCACGTACTCTTAGTTTTAAAGATGCGGCAAACCAACTTTACCTTACGCCTTCTGCCGTAAGCCATCAGATCAAACAATTAGAAGAACAATTGGGTATTGAACTGTTTGAACGTCAAACCCGCTCAATTCGCCTGACAGCTGCAGGTAAGAATTTTTATGACTCTGTGTCACCGCTTATAAAAGCGCTTGAAAAAACCATCAACGAGTTTAGTCAATTACAAGAGAATGTGACTATTAGCATCACACTGCCTGAATTTTTCGCCAGTGAACTTTTAATGCCGAAGCTAAGTGAATGGACTAGTGAACACCCTAATACTAACTTACAGCTTAATACCTTAAAAACGCGTAAAGAGCTGACTAAGCAAAGTGATTTATCGATAGTATTGTCTTCGTCTAAACCGCATGAAGGCGTTGTACATGAGCTGTTTTCGCTATCGTATACACCAGCATGTAATAAAGAAAACTGGCAAGCATGGCAAGAAAACCCATTTCAGGCCTTAAACGAAGTACCTCTTATACTTCACAAAGCGCGTCCTTGGGCTTGGCACCAATGGGCAGAACATGCCGGTGTAGAAGACTTCGCACCAAAGCAAATTATTCAGGTTGATAGTATGTTTGGTGTGGCACGTGCAGCGCAACAGGGTATGGGTATTGCCCTAATCCCCTTACCGATTAGTCAGACTTGGTTTGATGAGCAATGGCTATTTAATTTCACTGATATGCCATTAAAAACCAAAGACAAATACTACTTAGTGCAACATGATCCTAGCGAAACAAATGCACAGCTAGAGCTGTTTATTAAATGGATGATTGATACTTTTAAACATCTAAAATAACAAATGATCACGACCCTCAACTTCATTGAGGGTCTTTTATTGCTAATTTAGCTTTTAGACTTGGTTACTAAAATACTTACTTTATTTTCACCAATTTCAAAAGACGCCTGTTTACCATACTCCACAATAAAAGAAGGTGTAAAATAGCTACCAGCGAGTGTGATTGATGTTTCTACAGCTGCCGTATTATTTTGTTGTGGTATCACTGTAACTTCATAACTAAACCCCTCACCTATAGAGATGGTCGCAGGTTGTTTTTCTTCCACCAGCATTACTGGCGATGCTAGTAGCTCATTCGCTTTATAAACAGATGTTTCAACTTGAAAGCTATCAGCTGCGAAGCAACTTGTTGATGCTAAAAATACGCCTGCGACTAAACCTAACTGTTTGTACATATTTATTTCCTTATCTCATTTATAGGGTTTATCCGTAATTAATATCAGTTAGTACGTTTATTTCATACACGGAAATTTCTGAATCTATAACTATGTCTATTAAAGCTCTCGGTAATAAACATCGATAGTATGTGATATTGCTTCATAACGGTTATTTTCATGTTTAAAACAGGCTTTGCGTAGTTCCTTCTCTTCGTAGTTTTTACCTGCTACTACGACTTGATCTAAAGTTTGTGAACTTGCACAGAATTGCTGTTTTGAAATTGTTTCTATTTTAACTGATTCAGCTTTTGAGCGTGGCAATGAACTAGGCTTTGGGTTTTGCTTCATGCCCTGAAGTAACTGAGCTTTAGTAACTGGTAAAGTATCTGACCCTATGCCTGGAATATGCAATGTTTGTCTAATCGTATAGTTTTTACTTAATAATGGCGTAAACAAAGATACATCGTTGCTCAAATAAGCCTGCTCAAAATTAAGATAAACAGCGACTTTATCTTCAGCTGCATTGGCAATAACAGGCCCTAAAAGTAACAACGCAAATATCAGTTTCATGGTTATACGCTTATTCTAAATAAATTAAGTCATCAACTATACATACCACCTTAAAGTACCGATTCAGTCATTAATAAACAACAATTTGTTTGTTTTGCATACTCAGCCCCTTTATTGTTCGTTAGGGTAAACTTTAGCTATTTAAACCCCGTGTCTACTTTATCGGGGTCAGATCAGACGGCTTACGGCTTTAAGACTAACTCACTAAATTAGACTAAAGTCTATAGGTTAAATTTCTTCATCTATTAGGTCATTTTTTATCGTTTGTTGAATTTTCGCTGTTCAATTAAAGTTCATTTGTCGGCGATTGATACCGATTCAAATAGAGGAAAAGATTATGTTTAGTACACTTATGAAACGCGTTGCACTTAGCTCTTTATTAACTTGTTCAGCTATGGCAGTGGCTGATCAGAGTGACTACAAATTGATGGTAATTGACCAATCTATCACTGCTGATATTGCAGAAAACCGTCAATACGAACAAGCATTTAATGACTGTGCTTTAAGTGTTAAAGAGAAAAAATTCTCTGAAGCTGAAACACTTTGCTCAAAAGCAATCAGCTTACTAAGTACAAGTAAAGTACCTAGCTATAAACGTCGCGAATTAACATCATTTACGTTAAGTAACCGTGGTGTTGCTCGCATCATGTCTGAAAACGACACTGCTGCATTGTCTGACTTTTACGAAGCAGTACAAATTTCAGGTAACGAGTTAGTAGAGCACAACTTAACTCGTGCTAAAAAGAACTTAGCATTATAATAAGTTCTCACAGAATTGTGTTGTCTCAAAACCCAGCTTCGGCTGGGTTTTGTCGTTTATGTGTCATTAGTTTTTATTTTTGCGATTCTATTAATGAGTCAAGCTCATTCAGTAATAGTTTCTCTACGGTATTTTTATCCAATTTCGCCAATTCTTCTAAGGTGTAATTTTTGCCAATTTCTTTAGCTAAAATATACCCTAGGTAATAACCTCTTCGGTATGGCAGCTTTGTCTCATCATTACTGAAATTAAAAAATGAAGAATATATATCAGGGTTCCTAGAGTAATACTTTTTCTTAAGATCAGTAAGAGAATAAAGCAGTCTGGAGCTTACGTTTTCAACCATATTGTTAGGTATGTTTAGCATCAATTCATCATTATTCGAAGACGGGTTTAACTGATGTGAAACGTAAGTAGCTAAACCCTCTGTCCAAATCGAGCACCATAACTCATCTTTACATTGGAATAATTTTTCATGGTAAACATGAAATAACTCATGATGAAAAAATGGCGTATCATTTTTCCAAGTATGGTATTTGGCCATAAGATCTACACCAAACATTAAGTAAGACTTACCGTTCAAATCACGTGTTGCACCATTGAATCTTCCAAGCGAGTGAAGTATGTAAATGGGTGTTTCAGATTTAAATTCAGGGAAAGTGATAATAAATGACCCCATACTGCCATTTAAATCTTTAGATAAACGCTCATTTTTTGATAGATATACTTCTTCTATTTCACTGAAACCCTCAATGGATTTAGAAAAATTTTTATCACCATAAAATGCCGCAAATTGAGAACTGAAATGTTGTGAAAACTGCTCTGCTCTCTTTTCTTGGTTCAGAGTTTTGTTTGACTGATATAAAGAATAAAAGTCATCGGCAAGGTTAATTACCTCGAAGTCTGCTGACTGCTCTTTTGCAAGTGGCTTAAATGACAGCACACCAAATATGAAGCTAGAGAGTAAAAGAAATTTAGAGAATATTTGCATAATTATAGTCAGAATTATTTGTTAGGTTAAAGTCGAATATGTTGAAGATTCGATAAATCATGTCTAAGTGGTTGGTTACTCTGACAATGCCTGTTTGTAACTTAAATCAAAGTTTTTGAGTAACTGATTCAGGTAGTTCAGGTTTATCTGGTTAGGTTTAAAACTTTGCCCTTTTTCTATATTTGCAATGTGTTTTTTTAGCTTTTCTTTGTCTTTATTCCAAAAAGCAATGTTCCCTAACACAAAGTCATTCCAATACATTTTTGAGGAAGTTAAATCTTCGTGCGGATCCAATACTTTTTTAGCGTGAAAAACCGCTTGTTGATAATCACCCGCCAAGCCTTCCATTTGAGCCAAATGCCACGTTAACGAGCTTTCTTTTGAATTATTATGAGAAATAAAACGTTTTATCAGAATAGCGGCTTCAGCATGGCAACCTGATTTTTCTAATAACCTGAACCCAGCATCGTATGTCTGATCAAATTGCTGGTATGTAAGGTTCAAATCGTCTTTTAACCTTTCTTCAAGCGCTACTTTACAATCTGCAAAAGCAAGATTTGATATAAATAATAACCCGATAGATAAAATTCCTGTTTTCAAAATTCTGTCCTTAAATTTGCTAATGTCTGTTGAGGATTACACTGCAATCAGCGCTAAGTTCACAACGAACAAAGTGTAGTTGTTTTTATGTAACCTTTAAGTTGTTGTTACTTTTCTAGATCATGGTAAACATTTGGATTCCAAATTTGCATAAACATCTCTGGATTTTCAATTGGTAGAAAACCATATTGCGCGTACAAACCATGCGCATCTCTTGTTGCCAATACCATACGCCTTAAGCCTTGAAGCTCTGGGTGAGAGACTATGCTCTCAACAAGCCACTTGCTCAAACCTTTGCCTCGATGGCTCTCTACTATGAATACATCAGCAAGATAGGAAATGTTGCTTTGTCTGTTATGAGGCGGGCAAAACCTATTTGATAATCATGGCTATCATAAACACCAAAACAAAACGAGTTTGCAATGGCTTTTTCTAGCGTATGTTTTGGTATTCCTGACGCCCAATAGCTTTTTGAAATAAAACCGTAAATCACTTCAAAATCGAGGTCAGTTTTATCTGTGCTGATTTTATATCCTTGCACCAGTATTCCTTTGTGATGTTAACACCTGTTATTTAAGAGGATTAGTTTTAACAAAGTTACTAACCGATTGCTACATATATAATTAAAACGCTTTTTTAACAGGATATAGCCTACTAACACAAACACTACCACAACGTAAAACCATTACATTGTTATTAAATTTAACAATAATAGATTTGCAGGTTGTTTATAAGGGGCTTTAATACGCCCCTCTTTTTAATGAATTTTTACAAACGCTTTATGAGTTGATCTACTTTTGCCACAACAGGCCATGCTGAAGATTGAAAATTCCCCAAAACAACTAGAATATAGCCTTTTTCTTGATACATATTTAACCTTGCTGTCATGCCTAAATGGGACCCATTATGACCAACAGTTGTATTCCCTGCTGAACTTCTCACAGAGAAACCATATCCCCAGTTTGGTGCATTTAGCTCAGGTTTTGCTGATAAGGCTTTATTAGAGAGTTCACGACTTACTAGTTGAGCATTTTGCATTGCCATGGCGAATTTGTGTAAATCGCCTACAGTTGAATAACCTCCGCCTGCAGGTCCCCCTTTTACCGATTGAAACATCAAATTTTCAGTTACTTGACCAGTTTCGACAGAAAACCAATAATTACGGGCAGTATTTTTGACAGGCACATCTAAGTCATAACTTCCGCTTTGTTGCATGTTAGCTTTTTTATATACATTTTCATTTATGTAATCATAGTAATTTTCACCAGTTACATTCTCAATCACCTGACCAAGTAGAACCATACCCGTATTGCTGTAACGCCATTCAGTTCCGGGTTCAAATGTAGCGTCAATTGAACTGTATAAATGTTGGATATCTTTAAGAGAGCGCACCTTATTTTGTATCTCGTCATAGCCAGAAATAATACCAATCCCTGATGTATGGCTTAATAAGTGTCGAATCTTAATTTTGCTAAAATCACCTTTCCCCAAAATGCTTTTATCAATAAATTTAGTGAGCGGATCATCAAGCGATACTTTGCCAGCTTCTATTAGCTGTAAGATAGCGACGCTAGTAAACATTTTGTTCATTGAGCCAATTTGAAACTTCGTTTCTAAGTTATTTTTCACATCATAGCGACGTGAAGCAAAGCCATATGCAGCGCTAAACAAAATGTCATTATTTTTAGCAAGTAATACCGTGCCAGAGAAACTACCTCTTTGCGCCAGTTTATCAGTATAAATTTTGATCTCTTCAATAAATTGTGACTCAGTTAAAGAGCCTTTTGAACCTTGGTTTTGTGGAGTTTCTTCAATAGACCACCCTGTTATTGCTTGAAATTGGTCATCATTAAAAAATAACACTACTTGATGCTGCATATCTGTATTCTTTGAATAAACTTTACTTATATGACGGATGCGATTAGTTGACGTATCAAGTTCTGTAGAAATAACACTCAACTCTCCATGAAAAAGCGCAACATTCATCGAATACCCAACATAACGGTCTTTACCTTTACCCTCCCAGCGTGCAAGAGAATTTGGCGAGAAGTTCTTTACTACAAATTTTTCGATCTCATCTAAATCTTTAGTGTTTAAAACCGTAATAAATTGACTTGCCAATTTGTTATAGTCTACCTCTTTCATTGCATGTGCTTTATGGCTAATAAAACACATAAAAAATATGAGCATTAGTAAATATCGCTTCACTTTACATTCCTTTTATTGTTTATTGAATAATATGGCGCTTGGCCTTTCGATACTTTTACTTTTGCGAATAACAAAAAGCGATGAAGTAGTGATTAAGAAAAGCTTAAGAAAACATTAAGCTGAAAATAACTAATAATAACAAATGGATAACTATCAACTTGAGTGAAAGTAAATTATCAAAACAATTTTTTCTTAATGACTCTTTGGTTAATTTTGAGACTGGCGAAATTCAAACAGATGGTAAAGTTGTTGTTGTAGAGCCTAAGGTGATGGCACTTCTTGAAGTATTTTCGCAAAAACCACATCAAGTGTTATCAGCCGAAATGCTTTTTGCTAATGTTTGGCCACAAGCTATTTTCAGTCCTAATTCAGTTCGCAGAAATATTGCTTTGTTAAGACAAGCGTTATCCGATGAAGAAAAGCACATTATAAAAACACACCCAAAGCGGGGCTATAGTCTCGAGGCTGAAATACGTTTTCCTGATGAAAAAACGAGCACTCCATTAGCAAAAATACATCAGATAAAAAATACAAAACTAGCACTCTTAATTATCCCTGCTTTGTTTATCATTATCTTCCTTTTCAATTTCCTTAACGAAGATAAACACATTTCTTTAGAAGATCTTAAGCCTATTACTGCAAGCAATGAAAAAGAGCGTTACCTACAAGTTAGTCCTGATGGGCGTTTTATGGCTTATATACAAAATACCAATCGTCCTAATAAGCGAAGGCTTTTAATCAAAGATTTACAATTAAATTCATATAAAGAATTATGTAGAGACTTAAAAGCGTTTACCTACCTTGCATGGGATACAGATACAAATACGCTTGTATATTCGTTTCAAGATGAAGGGAGTATTTCATTCAATCGACTGCAACTAGATACAGAAGCGAACGTGATCAGTGAAGAAAAACTCTTTTCTCGTACAGATATAACCTGGAACAGCTTGTTTTTTATAGATGAACAAGAAAACCTTTTCTATTTAGCAAATCAAAACAGTTCCGAACACAGCCGTAATGTAAGCCTATATCGACATAACTTGATTACTGGCCATTCTTACGAAATTCTTCAACCAAATGATGATTTCAAGCCCTACAAGCTCGCTTTATCACCTAACCAGAAACAATTAGCGATAATTGGCTTCAATGAAGATGCAATCTCGGAGGTAAAACTATTAAATTTATCGAGTTTTAACCTTGAATCAGTCGGTGAAATTGATCATAACTGGCACTTTATGACTTGGTTTAACGATGGTGACTCTTTGTTATTGAGTAATGGCAGTGAGTTAAAACAACTTGAATTAAACGGCCAATTAACGACTCTTAATTTTAAAAGCTATAACTTTTTGATTTATCCACAAATCGTTAAGGACAAACTGTATTTTATTGAGGCTAAGTCTGATCAAGATATTTTGATTAGCGCTTTAGATTCACTCTCTACTCCTATAAAAATCGTAAACTCTAATACCATTGATAAAGAAGCTGCACTTTCACCTGATGAAAAACTCATCGCCTACATGTCAATGAAAAATGGACTTCCACAACTTTTTATTAAACATATTGAGACTGAAGAAGAACAATTATTGTTCGTTAACACTGAGCAAGAATATGCTTTATCAAAACCAATATGGGACCCCTCTGGAACACTTATCGCAAGCAGTATTAATAACAAACCATTTCTTATTAAGCTAGAGGAAGACCAGTTCGCAATCGAATGGTTAAATGGAATCATTGGGTATCCAATCGGGTGGTATAAACAGTCAGATGCTATTTTGTTTGTTGATAAGAACACTCACAATGATGAAATAGTTAAATTTGATTTAGTTACTGACGAAATAGTGTCATTAAAAACGCAATTGAAAGATAAAGATATTTTTTTAAATGATAACGACGAATTACTGAGTTTTTCAATTGGCCAAGTAATCACTGCTTCTGGTATCAATCTATTTGATAATACGCATTTTATTTCAAGCATTTACCCTATTAAAAATGGCTTCTATTTTCAATACAAAGAAAACGACTCAAGGACAATGAATTTTTACGATTATGAACTAGGTGTTCAAAATTTAAGTATTGATTTTGAAAAGTTTTGTGCGGATTTATGTAGTCAAATAACTGCTATAAGCGGTAATACTATCTTACTCAAAGAACAAACTGATACAGCAGATATTTTAGTTTTGAATATTACATTAAATAAATAGCTTCAATCATAACTAGCTGATCTAGAGTATGTGTTTTCAACCAAACTGATAACATCAGTACATAAATAGCATTCACAAAACAAAGCTTATTGTGTTTGAAAGTAATTTTCAGACACTCTCCTCTCTAATTTTCCCTACTAAATTGCTGATAACTGAGTAATTACTCTATAGATTAAATTTCTTCATCTATCAGTTCTAATTTAATCGTTTGTTTAGCTTATAGGAATATTTTAAAGTTCACTCGTTGGCAAGAAACACCAACTTATTCAGAGGAAAACTATCATGTTAAAAACACTTGTAACCACTATTGCACTTAGCTCTTTATTAACTTGCTCAGCGATGGCAGTAGCCGACCAAGCTGATTATAAACTGATGGTTATTGAGCAAGCTCAAACAAACGATAATGTAAGCAATGAATATGAAACTGCATTCAACCGCTGTGCATTAAGCGTAAAAGAAAAGAATTTTTCAGAAGCTGAAAACCTATGTACACAAGCGATTTCACTTCTAAACACAAGTAAAGTACCAGGTTACAAACGCCGTGAATTAACATCATTTGCGTTAAGTAACCGCGGTGTTGCACGCATCATGTCAGAAAATGATACAGCTGCAATCTCAGACTTTTATGAAGCAGTTCAAATCTCAAAAAATGAACTGGTAAATCATAACTTAAACCGCGCGAAGCAAAACTTAGCGCTGTAATAGTTAGCCCAACCAAATTGTTGTCGTAAGCCCGGTCCTTGTGTGTTCTGACTGGGCTTTTTTTTGTCTAAAATATACACTCAAGCCACCTACCCAATAAGATATTTTTTTTCATCTAATGGGTGTATTTTTGTCGTTTGTCAATCAGTAACACTGTTTCTAAATTAATAGAGTAAGTGATGTACTTACATTATTAAGGAGATAAACAATGTTCAAGTTCATACCTCTCAAAACCATCTTGATTACCTCACTTTGCATGAGTTCGAATTGGGTGTTAGCAAATGATATCGACTTTAAACTAATGGTAGTGGATGACGAAGCCTCATCCATTGCGATTATGCAAGGTGACTACAATGCTGGTTTAGTAACGTCTGCTGAAGATTCAGCAAATCAATATATAGCGCCTTTTAATCGCTGTGTTGCAAGTGTAAAGCTAAAGCAGTTTGAAAAAGCTGAAGCTGACTGTACTGAAGCAATAAGCCTATTAAAAGAGATTAAAGCATCTCGATTTAAACGTAATGAATTAACGTCGTTTGCATTAAGTAACCGAGGTGTCGCGCGATTTATGGCTAATAATGATACGGCAGCAATTGCTGACTTTTATGAAGCCTCAAGACTCGATGATAATGAATATGTATCATTTAATTTAAATCGCGCAAAACAGGAATTAAAATTGTGGTAATGACTGATTCTAATGCTGAAAAACCAGCCATAATGGCTGGTTTTTTTGTATCTGCGTTAAATTTGTTCACGTGGCACAAAATCAAGCACTGTTGCATTAATGCAGTACCTGTCTTTACCTCTTGGCCCTTCACCAGGGAACAAATGACCTAAGTGAATACCTGAGCTTTTTGATTTAAGCTCAATGCGCTGCATGCCATAACTGTTGTCTTCATGCATTGTCACACTGTCTTTTACCGGGTGAGTAAATGAAAGCCAACCGGTTCCCGAATTAAACCTATCTCGGGTATCAAAAAGCGGCGCACCACTTAGCTTATCAACAAAAATACCATCCGGTGTGTTTTTAAAGATATCGTATTGTTTACAAAATGGGCTATCTGTTCGAGCATGGAATGCAACTCTAAATGCTTCACTATCACCTAATTTAAATGCCCCTAGCGCTTTATAAAACTCATCTTTACTCACATAACCTTGACGGCCATATACCTCTTCGCCATTTTCTATAAATAATAACGTGGGGGTTGCCCATGTTGGGGTTTTAATCGTTAAGCCATCAAGCTGATCTGCATGGCGAAAAGTCATTGGAATTGTGCCTTGATAATTATTTGCGACCTCATTTTTAAACTTTTCACAGTATGGGCAATAGCCTTTAGCATCTATCACGACTATTTGCTTATTGGTTAATAAGGCCGTGTTATCAACTTGCTGTTTTTCTACTGGCGTAAAAACAACCCCTGTTGAGTGATCAGGACAATAGCCATTAGGGTTTTTCTTTAAATAATCTTGATGATAGTCCTCTGCCGCATAAAACGAATCGAGAGGTTTTATCACAGTTACAATCTTGCCGTAGCCTGCTGCGGTTAATTTGCTTTGGTATTCATCTTTAAGTTTATTCGCAACTTCTAGTTGCTCATTATTACTTACCAAAATTGTTGAGCGGTATTGAGTGCCAATATCATTGCCTTGGCGATTTAACTGAGTTGGATCATGATTTTCAAAATAATATTTTAATAATTCTTCTGTCGTTAACTGATTACTGTTGTAAGTCACTTTAACAACTTCTGCGTAGTTATTTTCATCAAATCGACGTGCGCTACGCGTTATGTTTCTATAGGTTGCTTTAAAACCATGCCCATCGGCATAACCAGATACCGCGTCTAAAACACCACCAAGTGCTTCGTATCGTTTTTCGGCTCCCCAAAAGCAACCAGAACCAAGCACAATTGTTTCAATATGTCCGGTTGCGTTGTCTGGCATCTCTTGCGCTATTGTATGATTCATGGTGAAAATGGCACTGCAAGTGAATAATGTCAGTAATATCGACTTAATTGTCATACTTATTTCCTCGTAAAAGCCTGTAATAGAGCAGACCGAGTAATCCTATTTATTATTTCACCTTAAACGCATGCAAACGGCTGTTCACCGCTAACAATTTAACTCTTAAGCCTATTTACGGTAAAACACAGCTTTTTAACATTGGGATATTAAAAATGAGAATTGCACACAGTTTGTCTGCTCTTGCTCTGGGTATAACACTTGCTACGCAAGTTAATGCAGCAGAGTTCACTTTTGCAAAATCGATTCAACCGAAAGACAACACATTAGTGTTGTTTTTAGACACAGATAGCCAAGTTGCTAACTTTAATTACTTAAAACCAGAAACTCAAAACCACTTAAATAAAGTTATCGAATTTAGTGACTTTAAAGCGGGCTATGGCAAAACATTAGAAGTTATTGCACCAAACGGCAGCGAACACCAACGTATTGTGCTTGTAGGCTTAGGTGAGCAAGCTGAACTTAATGCAGCTAAAATGGCAAAGCTTGGTGGTAATGTTCATGCAAAATTACAGTCAGCAAAACAAGCAACTGTGAGCCTTGATTTTTCAGAGCTTAAAGATAGTGAAATCAATGCTAAATACGCTGCTGAATTTGCACATGGTGCTAATTTACGTGACCACCGCTTTGAACAATACAAAAAAGAAAAAGATACACATGTAGTTAACTATACTGTTGATGTTGAAAATTTAGACCAAGCGGTCAAAACCCATAAGTTACTACAAAGCATTGAACAAGGTGTCTTTTTAGCGCGTGACTTAACTTCAGAAGTTGCAACTGAGATGACGCCGTCTGATTTTGCAAAAGCCGCACAAGAGTTAAAAAAATTAGGCGTTAAAATTACCGTTTTAGAACCAAAACAAATTAAAAAATTAGGCATGGGTGCGTTAGAAGCTGTTGGCCGTGGCAGTGAAGAAGGTTCGCGTTTAGTTGTTGCACATTACCAAGGTAATAAAGACACCCCAATTGCATTGATTGGTAAAGGCATTACCTTCGACTCTGGTGGTTATAGTATTAAAACAGGTGCTTCGATTGCCCGCATGAAATCAGATATGGCAGGCGCAGCAGCAGTACTGGGTACCGTTAAAGCAATGGCACTTGCAAAAGCAGATACCAACGTAGTGGCTGTAATGGGTATGGCCGCAAATATGGTATCACAATTCTCTGTAGCGCCTGGTGATGTTGTTCGAACAGCTGAAGGTTTAAGCGTTGAAATAGTTAATACAGATGCCGAAGGCCGTTTAGTGCTAAGTGATGCAATGTGGTATGCCCGCGACAAGTTTAAACCAAGTATTATGATTGATGTGGCTACATTGACTGGCTCAAAAATCGGTGCTGTAGGTAATGAATACGCAGCGGTTTTCTCTGATGATGACCAACTTGTTGAGCAACTTACAATTGCAGGAAAGCAGGTTAACGAGAACTTATGGCGCTTACCACTAGGTTACGAAGATGCACTAAAATCGGATATCGCAGACCTTAAAAATATTGGTTCGCATGGTCCAGGTGCAACGACAGCAGCAAGTTTCTTACAAAACTTTGCTGGCGATACCCGTTGGGTTCATATCGATATTGCTGGTAATGCACTTAACAGCAAAGCTAAAGATGAGTTAGCTGAAGGTGGCACTGGTTATGGTGTTCGCTTGTTATCAAACTGGCTTTTAAACAACGCTAAGTAATAACACATCGCAATACGCCAAGCAGCTGTAATGATTTTATAACTGCTTGGCAATCATGAGTTTTTCTAATTAACATTAAACACTCATTTACATCATTAGCACTCACCCTATATGCTAAATAGTATCAAGGGATAATAATAAGATTGACCTGCAATGACGACAAAAAGCACACCAAAGATTATGGCGCTCACTACGCATTGTATCTTCTTCGATGCATATGAAAGTGCTGAGCATGGCTTAAATACACAAAAAAAGATTTGGGCGCTGGCTCAATTTTGCCAATCGACGGGAGATTTCGTTGATGTTGTTCCAGCTAATAACAACTTAACTCTGTATCTAAAAGAGTCTGAAAAGCTAGCAAGTTGGCTGCCATTATTGCTTGAGCAGTGGCAAGAGACTTCGACTAAAGATTTTGCATCAACTCATCACAAGCTACCCACCGTATATGGTGGTCAACATGGCCCTGACATTGCTCATGTAGCTGCAGAGCACAACTTAACTGTTGACGAAGTCGCGCAGTTACATAGTAGTAAAATCTACCCTGTTTTATTTTTAGGTTTTCAACCTGGTTTTGCTTACTTAGATGGCTTGGATCCTAAATTATATACGCCACGTCGAAGCGAGCCGCGCATCTCAGTGCCAAAAGGGTCTGTTGCTATTGGTGGCGAGCAAACAGGCGTATATCCTGAAACGTCACCCGGTGGCTGGCAAATAGTCGGTCACACCGACTTTAAATTATTCGATATTAATGCAACCTCTCCCTGTGCTGTTAAACCCGGTGATACCTTAGAGTTTGTTATTCAGGAGGTGTTAAAATGATCACCATCGTTAAACCTGGCATGCAAATGTCTATACAAGATCAAGGCCGCGTGGGTGCTCGTCATTTGGGAATTGGCCAATCTGGCTGTATTGATCCTTATGCGCAGATCATAGTAAACCGATTAGTTGGAAACGCAGACAACAATCCAGTCATTGAGATCACACTAGGTCTTGCTGAAATTAAGTTCGATAACGACTACTACATTGCCTTGCATGGAACAGATATGAAAGCCAGTGTTAATGGTAATGCGATTGAACCAGGCTGGAGTTTTTACATTAAAAAAGGTGATGTGTTAAAGCTAAATGCCGCACGTCATGGGTTTAGAAGCTACCTTGCTATAGGCGGACAATGGCAGCTACCTGACCCTATATTAGATTCCTACTCAACAGATATAACTGCTGGTTTTGGTGGTCTAACCGGACAAGCACTGAAATCTGGAGACAGCTTTGAGGTAATACCAAAATACAACACTAAAGTCGGTTTAGGTGCAATGCTACCACCTAAAAGCACCCAAATACGCATACATGCTGGCCCACATGCTGCAGTTTTGCCTAAAGACACCATAGTTAATTTTATAAATCATTCATGGCATGTATCACCTAATAGTAACCGCATGGGTACACGATTATTAAGTGATGAGTGTAGCTTAGAGCATGATGTGTCATTGCCATCGATGGCAGTAGCACCAGGCAGCATACAGTTACCGCCAAATGGTGAACCAATTGTATTATTGAATGATGCGCAAACAACCGGTGGCTATCCTTTACTAGGAACTGTGATCGACGCTGATCTTCGTCATTTTGCCCAATTAAAGCCAGGTGATTTTTTACATTTCAAGTTTGTTACTCTAGCAGATGCTTTTAAGGCGAAAGAAAAGCTAACAGCTCACCTTAATCAATTAGCCATTGCGCTAAAATACAAAAACAAATAGTTAATCTGATTAGCAAGTGGCTTGCCACTTGCTTTCTTAAGGCTCCCACTTGTCTATACATCTTCAATTAACAAATTGAACAATTAGTTTGCTTAACGCAACGCACCAAAACAGTGCGTAAAACATCACTTTTAATGGCGCTATTTACCACTTCAAACCAGCCTATTTGTTCAAATCAAGTATTTAAATTGCTCACAACTTAGGCAGCCATCCCATTTTGGTGCAAAGCAATAACACTTGGTGCATATTTTATTCTCAAATATTTAAAAAAGCTGTGTGACTTAGGTAATTATTTCTGTTAAAACAAACATTCGCAGTTATATAAATTCTGTTAACTGCGCACATATTTGGAATGAGGAGTCACTATGTGTTCAATATTTGGGGTATTAGATATCAAATCTGATCCCGCCCAATTGCGAAGTCAAGCAATTGAGATGTCAAAACTTTTAAGACACCGCGGACCTGACTGGTCTGGCGTATATTCATCTGATAAAGCTATTTTAGTCCACGAGCGTCTTGCTATTGTTGGTGTATCAAGTGGTGCTCAACCTTTATATAATCCAGAGCGCACACATATCCTTGCTGTAAATGGTGAAATTTATAACCACAAAGAGCTTGCGGCAAATCTAGAAACAGACTTTAAGTTTCAAACTCAATCAGACTGTGAAGTTATCTTAGCTTTATATAAACAAAAAGGGCCTGAATTCTTAGACGACTTGAATGGTATTTTCGCTTTTTGTTTATACGATGAAGAACAAGACGCCTACCTAATAGGTCGTGACCATATTGGTATTATCCCGCTTTACACAGGTCATGATGAGCATGGTAATTTTTATGTTGCTTCAGAACTAAAAGCGCTTTCACCAATTTGTAAACACATTGAAGAGTTTCCTCCGGGTCACTTCTTGTGGAGCAAAGATGGTCAACTTCGTAAGTATTACAGCCGCGATTGGCAAAGCTATGACGCAGTAAAAGACAACGAAGCTAAATCAAGCGATGTTAAAGAAGGCTTAGAAGCAGCTGTAAAACGTCAACTAATGTGTGATGTACCTTACGGTGTTCTATTATCAGGCGGTTTAGACTCATCGGTTATTTCAGCTATCACGCAACGTTTCGCCGCAAAACGTATCGAAGATAATGACGAGTCTGATGCTTGGTGGCCAAAACTGCACTCTTTCTCAGTTGGTCTTGAGGGCTCACCAGACTTAGCAGCTGCACAAAAAGTTGCAGATATGATTGGTACGGTTCACCACCCTATCCACTTTACTATTCAAGAAGGTATTGATGCTCTTCGCGAAGTGATTTATCACATTGAAACGTACGATGTGACAACCATTCGTGCCTCAACTCCTATGTACTTAATGGCGCGTCAAATTAAAGCCATGGGTATAAAAATGGTGTTGTCTGGCGAAGGTGCTGATGAGCTTTTTGGTGGTTACCTTTATTTCCACAAAGCACCTAATGCGCAAGAGTTCCATGAAGAGCTAAACCGTAAAGTGTCTAAACTACATATGTTTGACTGTTTACGGGCTAATAAATCTATGGCTGCTTGGGGTGTAGAAGCACGCGTGCCTTTCTTAGATAAAGAATTTGTAGACGTTGCAATGCGTATCAACCCTGAAGCGAAAATGTGTAAAGACGGTAAAATCGAAAAACACATTATTCGTGAAGCGTTTGACGGCTATCTACCAGACGAAGTGTTATGGCGTCAAAAAGAGCAATTCTCTGATGGTGTAGGCTATAACTGGATTGATACTTTAAAAGAGTATGTGAGCGAGCAAGTAAGCGATCAAGACCTTGCTAACGCTAAATATAAATACCCGATTAATACGCCAGATTCTAAAGAAGCGTATTTCTATCGTAGTATTTTTGAAGAGCACTTCCCTGGTGATGCAGCGGCAAAATGTGTTCCGCATGGCAAATCAGTTGCTTGTTCAACACCTGAAGCGCTTGCTTGGGATGAGTCATTCCAAAACAATGCTGACCCTTCTGGTCGTGCTGCTGGCGTTCATAACGACGCTTATAAAAAGTAGTAATTTTGTGCTGCAAGCCCTGTGTTTGCAGCACTTTCCTCTCAACTGAAATAATTTGTTTTGAAATAATACTGTCATCAAATTAATCCTCTACTGCATCAAATTGTTCACAATTCCAACAAAAAACGTAAAAAACCGCATTTATTCGGCTGTTTAGGGACAAAACCATTTACATTTTTTTTCGAACTCCTACACTAAAGACTAAACTTTGGTACAAATTTAGTTCGTCTACAAACTATTTTTCGGTTTCATACGTATAAGTAGTGTTAGCCGAGATGTGCCAACCGGCCGTTTAGCTTTCTGCTAGATATAACTACAACAAGAGGTATTCATGAGCGAACATCATGATAAGTACAGTATCGACAATACCGACTACACCGTTGGTCAGGACAATGTGCAAAAATGGGGTTTTGATGTGCACAACCCTGTATTTGGCATTAGTGCAGGTTTAATTGCGCTATTTTTAGTGGCAACACTTGTGTCAGATGCTGAAACAGCAAAAACAACCCTGAATGGAATTAAAAACGACATTATTAATAATTTTGATGGCTTTTTTATGTGGTCAGCAAACTTATTCGTATTGTTTTGCTTGGCGTTAATTGTTTCACCATACGGCAACATCCGCCTTGGTGGTAAAGAAGCGCGCCCAACTCACTCTCGTATTTCATGGCTTGCAATGTTATTTGCTGCGGGTATGGGTATTGGCTTAATGTTTTGGGGCGTAGCAGAGCCTGTCGCTTACTTTACAGGCTGGTACGAAACACCACTCGGCGTTGAAGCAAACACACCAGAGGCTGCGAAATTAGCAATGGGTGCAACTATGTTCCATTGGGGTTTACACCCTTGGGCAATTTACGCCGTTGTTTCGCTTTCGTTAGCATTCTTTTGCTACAACAAGGGCCTGCCGTTATCAATCCGCTCTATTTTTTATCCTATTTTAGGTGACAAAGCATGGGGCTGGCCGGGCCATCTTATTGATATTCTAGCTGTACTTGCCACCTTATTTGGTCTCGCAACGTCTCTTGGTTTAGGTGCACAGCAAGCCGCTGCAGGTATAAACCACGTGTTTGGTACTGATAGCGGTATTGGTCTACAAATCGGCGTTATTGTTGGTGTTACTCTACTTGCAGTGATCTCTGTTGTTCGTGGTATCGACGGCGGTGTAAAGCTGCTTAGTAATGTAAACATGGTTATCGCATTTGTGTTACTCGTATTTGTTGCTCTCGTTGGTTTTTCAGCAGCGTTTGGTAATCTTCCTAATACTGTTATGGGTTATGTTGAAAACATTATTCCGTTAAGTAACCCACATGGCCGTGAAGATGAAACATGGATGCACGGCTGGACAGTATTCTACTGGGCTTGGTGGATTTCATGGTCACCGTTTGTAGGTATGTTCATTGCGCGTGTATCTGAAGGTCGTACAATTCGTGAATTCTTAATTGCCGTATTACTTGTGCCTACCGTTGTGACTATCTTCTGGATGTCTATTTATGGTGGTATCGCTATTGAACAAATTATTGATAAAGTGGGTGTACTAGGTGAGAAAGGTTTAACTGATGTACCACTTGCGATGTTCCAAATGTTTGAAGCCCTGCCAATGTCGCAAGTGCTTTCATTCATTGCAATTGTGCTGGTACTCGTGTTCTTTATTACGTCATCTGACTCAGGTTCTTTAGTTATCGACTCTATCACTGCCGGTGGTAAAGTTGACGCGCCAGTGCCACAACGTATTTTCTGGGCAACAATCGAGGGTGCGATTGCTGCAGCGCTTGTTTGGATTGGTGGCACACAAGCTATCGAAGCATTACAAGCCGGTGCCGTATCTACGGGCTTACCGTTTACCTTTGTATTGCTATTAATGTGTGTAAGTTTAATCCTTGGTCTACGTACAGAGCCAAGAAACTAACCACTACCTTTAAATAAAAAACGCCGCTATATGCGGCGTTTTTTATTTATAAGCTTTGCTCAATTAATTTAAATTACTCGTCATAAAGTCTGTGCTGTTAAGCACGCTATATGAGCAATTCACTTAGCGATGTATCTGGGCGGTAATGATAAGCAATTTGCGCTTGTAACAGCTCTGCGGTGGCAATGGCATCGTTCAGTGCGTTATGGTTTTGATACGCAGGTAACGAGTAACGAATGCGAGAATCCGCAAGACGAACGGAATCAAGCTTAGAATTAAACAACCTACCTAGTAGACCTTGTTTTGCTCTAAGCGCCCTGCTTTCAAGCTCTAACGTGTCTATTACTGCAAACTCAAGGCCTTCACCCAATCGCGATTGTAGCGCTTGATACAAAAAGTGTCGTTCAATGGGAGCAAAATGCACCACTATGACTTTACCTTTTAATGCTGCTAGTAATGGCTCCATAATAGATGAAAAATCTGGCGCGTCACTTACTTCTGAATGGGTAATACCATGAATAACGATCGACTCTTCAGCGAGCTTACGTCTTGGTTGTACAATCCAATGCTGGCTATCTTTACAAAAGATGCGCCTAGCATTAAATGGAATTAAACCAACACTGACTATATCGTCATTTTGAAAATTTAGACCGGTCGTCTCAAAATCAAGCGCCACTAAGGGTACGTCGCTAATTGGCATGTTTAAATCACAAATAGCGGCTTGATAAAACTCTTGAATTAACGGCTGTTTGCTAGCCGCCAATAACTGCTGATACCGAGTCGGCCAATCAAGTTTTACACCTTGTTTAGCCATTACTTCATCCCTGTATTGGCAGAGTATCTGAATTTAAGGAAATTCTGCGCTTTATCTAAAATCGCAAACGCTTCTTTAAGGTTGCGCTGCTCAAAAGGCGATAGTAAATGTGGCTCAAGATCGTTATCTGGGGCTTCGTCTAACTTTTCAATTTGCCATGCTTGGTGGCGAATACGAACCATCGAAATGTATTCTAAGGCATCTCGAAGATCTTGCGCTTTCCCTGCGGGTAAAAGCTTTGCTTCGATGATATCTTCTAAACGCTCGAATGAATTTTGTTTACGACTGCCTATTGCTAAAGCATGAACACGAATTACATCTGATAATGGCGCAGTACCGCGGCGTTTTAAGTTCATAGAACGCTTATGCTGACCATTATGCTCTAGCACAAAATCTTTAAAGAAACCTAAAGGCGGTGTTCTGTTACGGGCATTGGCTGCAAGGTTAGCCAAGAAACGCTTATTCTTACGCCCTTCAGTTGCAATAAATCGTTTGAGCTCATCAGCCCATTTGGTTTTACCGTAAACGCCATCTAAATCAAAAAAGATAGAGCTGTGTAATAAAGCCTGTGGTTTTGGTTCTGCCATCCAGCCTGCAAATTGCTCTTTCCACTGCTCACGAGTTAAACGCCACTTTTTAAATGACGCCATGATTTCCCCTTCGCAGTATTTATAGCCACATTCGGCTAAACCATCACAGACAAAGTCAGCGAGCTTTTGAAAATATTCGTCATGTAATTCCTCGTTAAAGCTATTATCAAGGATAATGGCGTTATCTTGGTCGGTAACAATTAATTGCTCATCACGAGCCATTGAACCTAATGCAATAAAACAATAAGGAATGGGCGGCGGGCCAAATTTTTCTTCGGCTAAATCAAGTAAACGCTGTTTAAAGGTACGCCCTATTACAGCCATTGCTGTACCAATCATATGAGAGTTAGCGTCTTCGTTTACCATGCGTACAAACACGTTAGGTAGCTGACGTGCATAATGCGCTAAATCTTCAACAGATTGCTGAGCTAAAATACCCCGCACTAACAATAAACTGCTTTGTGATTCATATCGCAAAATGTCAGATAAAGAAATAACACCGATGGGCTTTTTCTTAACAACGACAGGTAGGTGATGAATGTTATCTCTGAGCATAGCAAGCACAGCCTCAAACACATAGGCGTTGCTATCGAGTAAGATGAGATCCGTTTGCATAATTTGCTCGGCAGGTGATTCGTAGCTTAAGCCTTCAGCAATCACACTGGTGCGCAAATCTCGGTCTGTAATTATGCCAACTACTTGACCATCATCATCGTCGGGATCATCACTGATGGGTTTATCGGCATCTGTTACTAATACAGACGATACCGACTCTTGTGTCATCAATTGAGCAACCATTTGCACAGACGCGTCTTTTGCAACGGTCACGACATCTCTGTGCAGTAATGATTTAACTTTTGCAGTTGTTAAATCATTACTGTCAGCCTGCTCTACAATGGCCTGATGAAGACGCACATTGCCATCAGCTTCAAAGAAGTCTGCAAAGGCTTCGTATTCATCACAGTATTGATTAAATAGCTCTACATTAATGCAATACACTAAGGTGTCTTCGAGGGCCTTGGCAGGAAATCGGACTTTGCGGTTCATCAGCAAACCCATTTGTCCGAAAATACCACCGACAGTTAAGCGGTTATACAAATCACCATCGCGTCGATACATTTCGACGGCTCCGGTTCTAATTACATATAAATCGGCAATGTCATCGCCGTAATTAAGGATTTGTGTTCCCGCTCTGAAGTAGGCTATCTCTACTTGTGAAGCGAGAGTGTTAACCGCTTCTTCGGGTAAATCATCAAATGGAGCATGATCACTTAAAAATTGTGCTATGTCGACGTGTTCGGCTTGCATAAGCGTACCTAGTTTTGAGCTTTTCCTTGATTGTGAGTGTAATCTGCTATTTTTTCAAAGAAAAAATAGCAGATTTAAATGGATTAAGCCTTTTCTAGTTCTTCGGCCAGAAGTTTCGACTCATCACCACGAGGTTTGGTAAAGCGCGCTAAACCAAGATAAATCACAGGTGTAAGGTATAATGTGAACAGCACTGCTAATGCTAAACCACCAAATACCACCCAACCAATCGCGTTACGCGCTTCGGCACCGGCACCGGTGGATAATATAAGTGGTAATGCACCTAGCAAAGTTGACACTAAGGTCATCGCAATTGGGCGTAACCTCACAAGAGCAGCTTCTTCAACTGCTTCTCTAACACTGCGACCTTTATCTCGTAATTGGTCAGCAAATTCCACCAGCAAAATAGCATTTTTAGCTATTAAGCCAATAAGCATGACCAAACCTATTTGTGAATAAATGTTCAATGATGTACCCGTTAGATACAAGGCCAAAATGGCCGATGTAATGCCAAATGGCACAGTGATCATCACTACAATGGCACTATTAACACTTTCAAATTGCGCAGCTAAAACAAGTAATACAATCAAAAATGCCAAAATATAGGTGATCAAGACTTCATTAGCCGTTTCTTCAAAGGTGAGTGCCTCACCCTTAAAGGCTAAACTTATACCAGCTGGCAGGTTTTGCTCTGATATTTCACGGATTTTATTTACAACTTCGGCAATAGTAATATCATCTGGCATTTCCATGCTTAATTCGATTGCTCGGCGCTGAGCATGGCGCTCTAGTTCTGCTGCAACACCTTCTTCTGTAATGGTTGCCACACTACTCAGTGGCACTAACTGACCATTACGACCCCCAACATATAAGTTTGCTAAGTCACTTGGGTTTGTAATAGTTTGGTTTTGTGCTTGCAGCATAATAGGGATTGATTGGTCGCCGATGTTTAAATCAGCAATGTCATCGCCGTTAATGGCTGCTCTAAGCGTAATAGATATATCACTGAGCGATACGCCGAGCTCTTCAGCACGACGTCTATCAATATTAACCCGTAATTGCGGTTGTGACGGTTGGTACGAGATACGTACTGGCGCCACTTCTGGCAAGGCTTTTTCTATTTCTGCCGAGAAATTTTGTGCCGCTTTAAAGATCTCAAGGTAATCTTGCCCCAATAATGCAAGCTCAATACCACCGCCTTGACCACGCAAGTTCAAACTATTTGAACCACCTGGGTAACCAGCCGCACCTGGAATGTTTCCTAAAGGTCCACGAATTTTATTGATAATTTCTTGCTGACTAAAATTTCGTTCGTCCCAATGCTTTAACGGCACAGTGATAAATACGATATTCGGATCCCATTGCCCAACGACGGTATAAATTGACTCAATATCACCACTTTCAACATAGGGCAGTAAAATATCTTCCATTTGCACCGCTTGCCTGTCCATAAAGTTAAGGCCTACACCATCTGGGCCACGGGCGAAAATGCGAATTTTACCGCGGTCTTCTGTCGGCAATAATTCATTATCTAAATTGAAATACAGCGCACCAGAGCCTGCTGCAACGAGTAAGCAAGCAAAAAATGTTAGCCATGCATGTTTAAGTACGCCATGAATTGAGCGTTTGTATATATTCGCTAAAGCATGCCCAACTTTTGCAAAAGGATGAAAACCACCCTGCTTTAATTTCAGTTTTGAGGTTAGTGCAGGCACTAAAGAAAGCGCTACAAAGCTTGATATAATCACAGCTCCAGCAAGCACACCACCAAACTCTCTAAATAGTCGCCCTGCTGTTGAAGGCAAAAAGGCAATCGGCACAAACACAGCTGCTAATACAGCGGTTGTTGCCACCACAGCAAAAAATACTTCGCGGGTGCCAATTACAGCCGCAGCTCTTCGGCCAAGGCCTAAGCCACGCTGACGTTGAATATTTTCACTGACCACAATCGCATCATCTACAATAAGGCCTGTCGCTAATACCAGCGCCAACAAAGTTAAGATATTAATCGAAAAACCAAGCGCCCAAATCTGTGCTAAAGAACCAATTAACGCAACAGGTATGGCAAATGCGGGGACGAGCGTTGCTCGCCATGAGCCAATAAACACCCAAAGTGTGATCACTACTAACATCACTGTCAGTAATAGAGAGTTTATTACTTCATCCACTGAGCTTCTAATAAACTGCGCATCGTCGGAGGTTAAGGTAAATTCCATTTCAGGAAAACGTACTCTCATACGTTCGATTAATGTCAGCACTTCATCAGAAATTTCGATAGTATTTGATTGAGCTTGGCGTATTATCTCCATGCCAATGACTGGCGTCCCATTTAATCGTACGAATGAACGCGGATCAGCTGGGCCAAAATACACTGCAGCAACATCACCAATACGGGTATCGTCACGCACTATAATATCTGCCACTTGTTCAGCTGATATTGACGTAGCATCGGCACGAACAATCACCTGTTGATCGCTTGATTTTAAACTACCTGCAGGCACATCAAAGGGAGCTTGGCGAAGTACATTGGCAATATCTGGTACCGTAAGGTTAAAGCTGCTTAGCTTAAGTGGGTCGATGCGCACTCTAAGCACCCGCTCTCGGTCGCCATTTAAGCGAACATCGGCAACCCCAGGAATAGTTAAAAACTGCGGGGCTAAGTCAACATCAACGCGTTCAGTGAGTGCTTCTAATGATAAGCTGTCGCTTGATACCGTTAGCGATACCACCGCTTCGGCATCGTTATCAGCTTTAATAATAGATACACGCTCTACTTCTTCGGGCAATTCTCGCTGTACACGGGCAACCGATTCGCGCGTTTCGTTGGCTGCATCATCTAGATTAACACCCGGGCGAAACTCAACTACAATACGGGCATTATTTTCTTCACTTTGCGCACGAATTGTTTTAACACCACTTACCCGAGCAACAGCCCCCTCAAGTTTACTGGTTACCTCGGTATCAACGGTTTCAGGCGAGCCCCCAGGAAACGATGCTGAAACAGTAATGCGTGGCCTGTCTACATCTGGTAGTTCACGTATTTCAATACCAGCAATAGCGGCAATACCCGCTATGATGATTAACAAATTCAGCACCACGATTAATACGGGCCGACGTATCGCCATTGATGGTAAATCTTCCATCATAGGTTGCTGTTTCATTATCACTCCTTGGCAAGCGTTGTTTCATTCATAAAAGTAAGCTCTTGGTTTGGGCGTAAACGTTGCACGCCTTCAGTAACCAATAAATCACCTTCTTTTAAGCCACCAGATACCAATAACCGACCGGCTAAACGCTGTTCAATTTTAACATCAACACGTGTGGCTTTTTTATTAACACTTTTCCACACGTAAGGGCCCGCAGCTCCCCACATCATGGCAGCTTCAGGAACCACTGCATGCTCTTCACCAAGTAAATTAATATGCACACGAAAACTCATACCAGGCATAAACTGATGAGATTCATTATTTAACTTTGCTTTGGTTCTTAAGGTGCGCGATTGAGGATTAATACGAGAGTCTAACTGGGCAACTTGTGCGCTGTAAGTTTTGTCGCCTAGCCAAGGGATCACTTCAACAGCTGATTTTTCCTTTAAAACATCAATTGCTGCTTCTGGTGCATTAAAGTTAATGTACAGTGTTGATACATCATCAATCGTTGCAATCGCAGTCTGTGTTGTGATCCGGTCGCCAACTTCTACATCTGTTAGCCCCATCACACCACTAAACGGAGCACGAATTTCGCGGTCTTCACGCTCTGTTTTTGCTTGCATCAACTGCACTTTCGCAAGCTCATGCAACGTTTTTGCATCGTCTAAATCGCTTTGTGGTACAGCACCTCGAGCATGGCTTTCTTCGAGCCGCTTCATTGTTCGCTCTGTGTCATTTAACGTTATTTGTGCTTCTAAAAGAGCAGCTTGCTGCCTGCGCGAATCAAGCTCAAGTAGCAAATCTCCTTTTTTGACATTGTCACCGGGTTTGAAGTGAACAGCAGTCACCCTGTCCCCAACCGCAGGGTATAAGGTTACAGAACGCACAGCTTCAGCACTACCAACTGCTTTTATTTGTTGTTTTGCTTTTTCAAGCGTAACTGATTCAACAACTACGTTTGCAGCCTCAGCGACTGATACGCAACTAATTAAGGCAAGAAAAGTCCATGAATGCAATTTGCCAATTATCAAAAGTGTCACCTAAATAAGAATCGTTTTAATTGTTACGAAGTGTAACAGCTTTGTGATCAATAAAAAGGATGCTTCGTTTAATAAACAAATTGATAAGTTAAAATGAATAATTAGAAATACGGCGCTGATTTTGCCGCATTTCTATCTGTAATATCGCTTATTTAAGTGAGCTATTTTCAGGCAATAAAACCTTACAGATAACTAAGTCACTTTAAACGCATGTAGCAACAGGTTTAATCCCTCAAACTGGTTTGTATGAATGCAGATTAATCTTATAAATTAATACAGTTAACTGCAGGCACGGTTTTTAAACGCGCTTCTGAGGCAATAGTCACTTCTACACAACCAGAATTAAGATCAATTTCGTCCTTTTGAATAACAGAAAAACGCCCTTCTTGCTCTGATCTAAGTGCGTATTCAAAGGCATTGTTGCTGCCCTCTGCAATGGCAGTAAAAAGCCCACCAATAATTGCACCAGCTAATGCCCCAGCAACCATATCTTCATGATTGCCATCTAATTCATCGATAAGCCCTATTGCAGAGCCACCAACAATGCCTGTTTTTACATTAGATGACAGTTTTACAGGTTTAACATCTTCAACTTTGGCGTAAAACTTTTTAATCATGACCTGCTGATCGGCTCTATCAACACCTTGTGTCGCGCAGCCACCTAGTAATAATAAGCTCACTAGTAGTTTCTTCATACCCATTTAGTCCTATAAAGTATTGCTGTTAGGTAGAATAATAACTACTTAGTTCGTAAGGGACTGTGAGATATATGTAGGTAAGTGTAAAAAAGCGCACTAACTTATTACTAGGTAACTCAACTAAAAAATCCTCGGATAAATCAGAGCTTAAACACTATTGAAGCAACGATATTATGTGTGTTGCTATCATTAATTTTTGTATTTTCATAATCAAGTGTTAAGGCCGTACCACTAGACAATGCATAACCAATACCTAGCCCGGTTAAAAGTGATACTCCAGAGTCTTTTTGATCAACAATAAAGTAATCATCAGAGAATTTTTGTAGAAAGCTAAAATTACTATCCCAAAGTACACTACCTAAATGCGCCCTAACAAATACATTGCCAGTAATTGGGTATGTACCAAGTAAACGCAGATCAAGTGCATTGGTTTCAAGCCCTCCGCTGTAAACAGAATTTTTAACGACCGTACCACTTTGATTAGTTGTTTCGCTATATACATTAAATTCGGCTTCGCCAAGCACACTAAAACCTGCTTCTATTGCTAGATATTGATTAAATTGGTAGCCGGCAAATCCTCTAAACCCAGTTCCTGTGTCACTGTAGTCATAACGTAACGGTAAAATTTCTTGCTGCTCTATCAAGGGGATAAAATTAACATCGTAATAATTTTTTTGAGCAGCAATGCCAATGTAACCAAATTTATTTTCGTTAAGCGCTGAATGAGCAAAAAATGGCATTGAACACATTGCCACCGTAAGTAGTTTGTACATTGTATATATCCTTATACTTCAAACGTTTACTTTTTAAAATTAAGAAAAGATAGTGTTGGAGATGGTATCTAAAATAAATAATCGGCAGATTGTACATTAATAAGGAACAAATGGTAGCTTTTATAGCAATTACAGTGACTTAATAAACAAAGTAACTATATTTAAAAAGCTAACTAATAAATAATCCATAAAAAAACCCCAGACTATGCTGGGGTTTATAAGAAATTTGCTAAAGGTTACTGTTGGCGCTGTGCTTCTTTTTGCGCTTTTTTAGCTTCTTTACGCTTACGAAGAACTTCTTGCGCTTCGTTACCGATGTGACCTTCACCGCGCGCTTGTGCTAATTCGATTTGCTTTTGACGCTCAGCAAAGCGAGCACGTTGCTCTTCTGTTAGGCTGTCGTGACAGTGGTGACACGAAACACCTTCCATGTATTCAGGCTTTTGCTTTTCTTCTTCAGTGATAGGCATACGACACGCATGACATTGGTCGTAAGAGCCTTTTTGTAAGTCGTGATTTACCGCAACGCGGTTATCAAATACAAAACACTCACCTTCCCACATGGTTTCTTCTTTTGGTACTTCTTCTAAGTACTTAAGGATACCGCCTTCAAGGTGGAATACCTCGTCAAAACCTTGCTCTTTCATATACGCAGTTGATTTTTCACAGCGAATACCACCGGTGCAGAACATAGCGACTTTTTTGTGCTTTGCTGGATCTAGGTTTTCTTTTGCCCACGCTGGGAATTCACGGAATGTCTTCGTGTTTGGATCAACCGCATTTTGGAAAGTACCGATCTCGATTTCGTAATCATTACGCGTATCGATAAGAATCACTTCAGGGTCTGAAATTAACGCGTTCCAATCAGCAGGCTTAACGTATGTACCCACTACTTCACGTGGGTCAATACCTTCAACACCCATAGTTACGATTTCTTTTTTAAGTTTTACCTTAGTACGGTAGAACGGGCATTCGTCATCGTATGACTCTTTAGTCACAATGTTATCTAGGTTTGGTTGTGCATCTAACCATGCTAATAGGTTATCAATACCTTCGCGCTTAGCAGAAACAGTACCGTTGATACCTTCAGCCGCAAGTAACAAAGTACCGCGTACTTCATTGTCTTCCATCACTTTAAGTAATGGTTGGCGAATAGCTTCAAAATCTGGAAGGGCTACAAATTTGTAGAGTGCGCACACAACAAAGTGCTCGCTGGTTACATTGTCTTTATGAACAGCAGTCATGGTTTTACCTTTTGCCTTAAATGCCCATGTGGGGCGTTAACCGAATCGTAAATCCGGCGCATTGAGGGCGCGTATTTTACGCGAATTAGCGATAATTGCAAAAACTGATGCGAAATAGCTGTGTTTTTACTGTCTCCTAGCGAGGCAAGTACGTTATAATGAACAGGATTTACTAAATTTTGCTCATCGGAGATTACGCATTGCATTTTACTGAACTTGGGATTGATACACGCCTCGAAAAACAACTTGCGCATCAAGGCATCACCCAGCCCACTGACATTCAAGCTCACGCGGTACCAACAGCTATCGCAGGCCATGATATTTTTGCACAGTCAAAAACAGGATCGGGCAAAACGCTGGCGTTTTTATTACCTGCTGTACAGCGTGTAATGAAACAAAAAGCACTCAGTAAACGCGACCCTCGCGTTTTAATCGTTGCGCCTACCCGCGAATTAGCAACCCAAGTATACAGCCAATTAAGACTATTAATTGCCGGCACAAATATTAGTGTCGTTAAAATACTCGGTGGCGAAAACTTTAATGACCAAATTAAGGCGCTACGCAAAGACCCTCATTTTGTAGTGGGCACACCGGGGCGTTTAGCTGACCATTTAAGTCAACGTTCATTACAGCTTTCAGGCTTAGAGCTTTTAATTTTTGATGAAGCTGACCGTATTCTAGATTTAGGCTTTACCGATCAAGTTAAAATGATCAACGAACTTGCTGATCACCGATTACGTCAAACGTTATTGTTTTCAGCAACGCTTGACCATGCACAAGTTGATGCCCTGTCACGTAACTTATTACGTTCACCAAAACAAATACTGTTAAGTGCTTCTAATGAGCAGCATAGTGACATTACCCAGCAGCTTTATTTAGCTGATCATCTAGATCACAAAGAAGCCCTACTTGAGCACTTTGTAAAGCAAGACAATGTTGGCCAATGCATTATATTTACCGCAACACGTGCCGATACTCAGCGTCTAAGTCAGTTATTAACTGATAAAGGCTTTAAAGCACAAGCACTCGCTGGTGACTTAACCCAAGCCAAACGCCTTGAAATCATGGATGCCTTTAGCCGTGAAAACTTTAAAATCTTAATCACCACCGATGTTGCATCGCGTGGTCTTGATTTATTAAGCGTGACCCATGTAATTAACTTTGACCTACCAAAGCATGCTGAAGAGTATGTGCACCGTATTGGTCGTACAGGTCGCGCTGGCTTTAAAGGGACTGCTATTTCGTTAGTAGGCCCGAAAGATTGGCCAAGCTACAAAGCAATTAAAGCATTTTTAAATGATGAATTAAGCTTTTTCACCGTTGATGGCCTTGTTGGTAAATTTAAAGGCCTACGTGAGAAAAAACCACAAACGGTTTGGAATAAAGCAGAGAAAAAAGTCGCTGCAAAGCCTGCTAAACCAAAACGTAAAGCTGCCCCTAAAAAACCGAAAACGCCTATTAAACCACCTATTGATGTCGATGGTTTTTCACCTATGCGTCGTAAGAAAAAACCAGAACAGGAATAATAATGAGCATTCTTGGAACAACCCAAACACTATTCGTTAACGAAATGTCAAACGAAGGCGCCTATTTAGATGGCCGTGACTTAGGTGAAGTATTTTTACCAAGTAAAGAAATTGAATACGAACTTGAAGCTGGTGACAGCGTGCAAGTATTTATTTATTTAGATCATGCAGGCCACCCAACCGGCACCACAAAAAAACCTTTAGCTGAAGTGGGCGAATATGCCCTACTCCGTGTTAAAGCAATTAATAGCACTGGTGCGTTTATGGATTGGGGCCTCGAAAAAGACGTGCTAGCGCCATACAATGAACAAAAGCCAAAAATGAAAGAAGGCTTTTCGTATCTTGTACGCTTATATCTCGATAACGCCAGCCAACGTATTTGTGCATCAAGCAACTTTAATAAGTTTTTATCGAAAGATGAACCAACTTACTCAACGATGGAAGAAGTTGACTTAATCGTTGCCGGTAAAACAGACCTAGGCTACAAAGTACTCGTAAACGAAGCCCACATTGGTGTGGTTTACTACAACACCGTATTTAAAAAGCTATTTATTGGCCAGCGCTTAAAAGGCTTTATTCAAAAAGTACGTGAAGACGGCAAAATCGACGTACTACTTGAAAAGCCAGGTATGGGCAAAGTAAACGACTTAGGCGAAAAAATCTTAACTAAATTAAAAGCCGAAGGCGGCGTACTTCACTTAGGTGATAAGTCAGACCCTGAAGCAATTAAAAAAACTTTCTCAACCAGTAAAGCAAACTACAAAAAAGCCATTGGCGGTTTGTTTAAGCAAGGTTTGATTGAGATTGAAGCAACGTCGATTAGGTTGAAATAAGTTGCGAGTTAACAAGATAGTGAATTATCTGAAAGAGTAAAGTGAACGCTTTACTCTTTTTTATTTTTTATAGGTTTGATAGCCGTAAACTTTCTAACGCTATTTCGAGTATTTTTCATAGATGTGAAAGTCGGTATTGTGTAATAAGCAGACTTTCCGGATTAACTCATTTCTGCCCCAAGAAGTATTTACGAGAATTTGTCAAAAGAGCGAACTTCAGCCGTTCACAATTGCTTTTCTATTTCGTAAAAGTATATTGCTCGCATACTCAAGAAAATGACCCAATCGCTCGTTTTTGTTCCGTGACAAAAGCTAAAACCACTGTGTTTTAGTAGTATTGGCAATTAGTTAAGAAGTTTGTTACAAATGAGTCATTATGAAAAGCGAATGACGCTGCGGTAGAAAAACGAGCGACTTGCTTGCTATAAACATGTTTGGATTTACAACAAAAATTAACAAGGATGACGAAATGGTAAGGTTTTATCTAATTTTTACTGTGCTAGGTGTATTGCTACCCTATGGTGCGTTTGTTCCTTGGCTAGTAACCAATGGCTTAGATATAGGTCTTTTGTTCAGTGAAGCGGTCGCAAACCCAATTAGTATATTCGCTTGGCTTGATGTCTTAGTTACGGCGATTGTTTTGTTAGGTTTTGTCATAGTAGATGGCCAAAGACATAAAGTGAAGTATCGATATTTTGCCGTGCTTGGAACTTTATTAATTGGAGTGTCGTTTGGGCTCCCAATGTATCTTTACTTCAAAGAAAAACAATCTCTCCAACCACAGCCCTAACTTCGAGTCAGTCGGATCTGGGTCGGAACATTTATTCCTATTTCCTTTTAGATTCATTACACAGTTCAGAGCATAGTACTGAGTTTTAACAAACATTTTTACTATTAGTTGAAAGCTTGTACGCAATTCATCCCAATTTAGTGCATCCTCCATAGTACAACCCGCAGCCTCACTTTTGTACAAAGACTTGCTCAGCCAATCACCTCCTCTAAAAAGTGGTTCAGACAAATCATTTTTATTGACATCTTTCTTTACTTATCAGCCTCTATCTAAACTTGCTTGGTGCTTTAAATGATCAATAAACACCGAGACCTTTTTTGCCAAGTATTTTCTGGAAGAGTAAAAGGCATACAAAACCAAATCTTCGGGCTCATATTCCATTTTCACTACTTCCAGAGAGCCAGAATCTATCTCATTACGACAGGATTCGGTTGGCAGTATAGCAAAGCCCAGAGCTGCCAATGTGCCAGATTTAGCAAGATGCCCGCTATTGACCTTAAATGAAGACTGAACTTTTTGAGTAATAAGCTCACCTTTAGTATTTTTGAAAACCCAAGGTACTCCATTTAACGCAGTAAAAGTATTGATACACGGGACGTGCTTCAAGTCGGTAATCTGAAAAGGTCTAGGATAGGTCTTTAAGAGTTTTGGCGATGCCACAACAGTACTTGGCCAACGTTTTAACTCCTTAGCTACCCAATTATTATCTTCGAGCTTTCCTCGGTGAAAACTTAATATGATGTCAAACCCATCAAGTAAATCCTCTTTCGGGCTGATACTTGTATCGCAACATAGTGAAATTGAGGGATGCTTGGTACAAAAAGACACAACTGCTTGAGCTAAAGCAGGCGAGTCTGGCATTAAAACTCTAAGCTGCCCTATGACTTCATGAGAGTGCAGTTTCACTTCCTCAAGAGCATCATTAAGTTTGTCAAACAAAGGCTGTGTGCGTAAGTAGAGATGTTCTCCTGCATCTGTTGGAGCGATTCGGCGTGTGGTTCGGTTGAATAGCCGTATATCTAGTCGTTCTTCCAGCAAAGCAACATGACGACTGACATTTGATGTTGGCAAACTTAAAAATTCAGCAGCCCGTTTAAAACTGTTGTTCTCATAGACAGAGTGAAAACTTTTTAGCCACTGCTGGTCAATTTTATCAAGCACCATATTTTAATCCCATTTTGTTGGATTATAAAAACAATAAAGCACACTTTATTACCAAAAATAGGTCTATACAATACTTATCACTAAGGTTATATGAAAAGGTTTCCGATGAGTTGGTTAGAAAAACTATTAGATAAGAAGAATATAATCAGTACACGTAAAGCTTCGATCCCAGAGGGAATTTGGACTAAATGCCCATCCTGTGTTCAGATCTTATATCGCATTGCCCTCGAAGAAAATTTAGAGGTGTGCCCAAAATGCGGTCATCATATGAGAATGTCGGCATGCCGCCGCTTAGACAGCTTTTTAGATAAAGGAGAGCGAATTGAGATTGCGAGTGAGCTTGAACCGAAGGACTTTCTGAATTTTAAAGATCTTAAACGCTACAAAGAACGCCTAGTTCTAGCCCAGAAAAGTACTGGAGAAAAAGATGCCTTAGTAGCGATGAAAGGAAAACTTATGGGCTTACCTGTTGTTGCCTGCGCATTCGAGTTTTCTTTTATGGCAGGCTCGATGGGCTCAGTTGTAGGTGCACGTTTTGTTCAGGCAGTTGAAGCTGCTGTAGATGCAAATTGTGGATTAGTTTGCTTTTCAGCGAGTGGGGGCGCTCGTATGCAAGAGTCTCTGATATCGTTAGTGCAAATGTCAAAAACTAGTGCTGCGTTAAATCGTTTATCCAGTAAAGGCTTACCATATATTTCTGTATTAACAGACCAAACACTGGGTGGCGTTTCAGCGAGTTTAGCCATGCTAGGGGATATTAATATTGGCGAACCGAAGGCAATTATCGGCTTTGCTGGTCGACGCGTGATAGAACAAACCGTTCGGGAGAAATTACCCGAGGGCTTTCAGCGGAGCGAGTTCCTCTTAGAGCATGGCGCTATAGATATTATTATAGATAGGCGTGAGATGCGTAAACGAGTTGGTGGATTGCTGGCTAAAATGACAAATACAACTATTCCTTTAAAGCCATAATTTATAGGTTCTGTAACGAAGCAGAGCTAGCTAACTGGATAAAGCTCACTCCAATATGTATAAAACCATTTAGAGGTATTCAAAGTTATAAAGCCATTTATGCCTAGAACTTTCTATTGCGACCACCGCTAATAAAAGTAGTCTTAGACGTTTTTGGATACAAAAAGTTACCTGAAAGCAGGATTGTAGAGCATTTACGTTAAGTCGATTCTATCCAAAAACGAGTTTGCCCGCTCGTCTGTTTTTCGCTGAATATTTTTTTGAAATCGCCAAAACAAAAAGAGCATTGTATATAGCGCGATATAATTCTCGCTTACAATGCTCTTTAAAGACTACTTTTAAATAACGAGGTTATTTTAGTGAATCGTTAATTTCTTTTAATGTTGCAACTGGGTCTGCCGATTGGGTAATTGGGCGGCCTACAACTAAATAGTCGCTGCCATCTTCAACGGCTTGTTTTGGTGTCATGATGCGCTTTTGGTCACCTGCATCGCTGCCTGCTGGGCGAATACCTGGGGTAACCAGTTTAAAGCCTGCGCCAAGTTCTGCTTTTAGCTTTTTCGCTTCTTGTGCTGAGCACACTACCCCATCAAGGCCTGACTCTTTAGCAAGTTTTGCTAGGTAAATTACTTGCTCTTCTGGCGTTTTATCTACACCTAAACGAGTAAGCTCTGCGGCATCCATACTAGTAAGTACAGTTACTGCAATCAGTAACGGTGCGTCATCACCAAACTGCTCTAAAGCTTGTTTTGCTTTAGTCATCATTTCAACACCGCCAGAGGCATGCACGTTAACCATCCACACACCCATTTTTGCAGCTGCGGTTACAGCTTTAGCCACTGTGTTAGGAATATCGTGAAATTTTAGGTCTAAGAATACATCAAAACCTAAGTCGATTAGTTCCTTAACAAAGCTAGGACCAAAATACGTGAACATTTCTTTGCCTACTTTAAGGCGACACGTATCAGGCGATAATTGCTTTACAAACGCAAGAGCTGTTTGTTGATCATCGTAATCAAGGGCAATTAATACTTTTTTTGAATCTTCGACAGACATAACTTTCCTAAAAACTAATGGACTAATATGAATTAAAAACCGTCTATGCCACGGCTTGGAACAATTGTTTCCCAGTGCTTGCACGATGGACATACCCAATAAATGGTATGACTGGTAAAGCCACAGTGCTGGCACTGAAAATCAGGTTTGGTTGCGATATAAGATGTTACTAGCTTATCAATTTGATCGAGTACATCTTTAATATCGTTGTTTTGCTTGGCAAGTAGCTGTAATAAAAAGCTAAAGCCACGAATAGTCGGATGACGCTTTAAACTATCCGTTAAAAATTTAATTGCTTGCTCGATATGGCCTTGCTCAAGTAAAGCTTGGCAATGTTTTATTTTTATTAATACACCACCTTTATCGAGCAACTCGTTGAGTAACTCATGAAATTGGTGGGTTAAGTTTAATTTTTGATAACTAACTGCAAGCTCTTCAATAAATACCGGCGCAAAAAATGTAAACTGGCTAATAAGCTCGCGCCAATAATAAATTGCTTTTACATAATCTTCATTGGTAAAGGCACTGTGGCCAAGCTCATACAATGGGCGAATGGCTTTATGATTTAAGCTAATAGCTTTACGCATAATTTGCGTATCGTTATCTTGTAAGGCTGCTTCGCAGTAAAAATTAGCAATGGCTTTCACATGCTGAGGTTTAGTAAATAAATCACTGTGTGCCTCGAACATGTTAATGCCCTTTTCCCATTCACGTGTTTGTGAATAAAGGTTAATAATTGGCTCTAGTGCCTCTTTATGCCCTGCCTTTACAAGCCACACTAAATGCTCTTCTGCGCCGTCTAGCAAACCTGCCATAATATAATCTTCAGCAAGTTCTAGGCGACTGGTTGCAGCTTGTTGTTCATCAAGGCTTGGGTGTTTTAATAGCAGCTCATGAATTTTAATTGCGCGATCAAGCTCGCCGCGGCGGCGAAACATGGTGGCCAATGTTGAATAATGCTCAACTGAGTCAGCTGCAACTTCGAGTAGATTAATAAGGTGTTCTAAGCCTTGGTCTTCTTCTCTATCTAAGAGAAATTTAAGGCCTTTAGAATATTCAGAGGTAATTTGGCGGTTAAGCTGATGAGCTTGGTTTTTAGCGCTGTTTTTGCCCATTATCCAACCGTAACCGGCTGCAACGGGTAAAAGTAAAAACAGAAGCTCAATCATGATTAGGTGTCTTTATTAGCAACAAGCTTTTTATTGTTTTTTTCAGGCGCTAATTTCTTCTTTAAGCGATAATTCTGCCACTTTAACTGAGAAAACAGTGTAAAGCTTATAAAACAACCAATTGCGACACCTAAAATAAAGCAGATACTTATTACAACAGCTAGGGGTAAGGTATTACTGGCGATTAAATAATTGATTTGCACCAATTGTGGATTCTGTGAACCAAGTACAAACGCAATAAATAAACACAGCGCAATTAATACAATTTTTAATACCCTAAACAAGTAACTACTCCTGTATAAAACTAGGCAATACTCGCATTTACGCGGTCACGTAATTCTTTACCTGGTTTAAAATGTGGTACGTGCTTACCGTCTAACTCAACTGTTTCGCCAGTCTTTGGATTACGACCTGTGCGAGGAGAACGATAATGCAATGAGAAACTTCCAAAGCCACGGATCTCGATGCGATCTGAGCTAGATAATGAGCCGGCCATTTGTTCAAGAATTTCTTTAACGGCATTTTCAACATCTTTCACAGGGATGTGTGCGTGTTGCTCAGCAAGTTGTTCTATCAATTCTGACTTAGTCATAGCGTTTCCTTAAAGAGTGGTAAAGGAAGGGCAAAGCTGCCCTTCCAATTTAAAAAGACTAGATATTAGTCTTTTTGAGCATTTTTGAATGCTGCAGCCATAGCGTTTTCGAACGCTGGCTCTTCTTTCTTAAGCTTCTCTAGTACTTCTTTCTCTTCTGCTTCGAAAAGAGCTTTAACAGATAAGCTTAAAGTGCGGTTCTTACGATCAACACCAACGTATTTCGCTTCGATTTCGTCGCCTACAGAAACTACAGTAGTAGCATCTTCAACGCGCTCTTGAGCGATATCAGCTACACGGATGTAACCTTCAACGCCTTCGATTAGCTCAACAGTTGCGCCTTTCGCATCAACTTCAGTCACTTTACCTTTAACAATAGCACCTTTTTTGTTTGCGTCCAGGTAGTTATTGAATGGGTCAGCTTCGATTTGTTTAACGCCTAGAGAGATACGCTCACGCTCTGGGTCAACTTGTAATACGATAGCAGTGATTTCGTCGCCTTTCTTGAATTCACGTACAGCTTCTTCGCCTGGCGTGTTCCAAGAAATGTCTGAAAGGTGAACAAGACCGTCAATACCGCCTTCAAGACCGATGAAGATACCGAAGTCAGTGATTGATTTGATCTTACCAGTAACTTGATCGCCTTTGTTTTGTAGACGAGCAAATTCTTGCCATGGGTTAGCAATACATTGCTTAAGACCAAGAGAAATACGACGACGCTCTTCGTCGATTTCAAGAACCATAACTTCAACAGTGTCACCTAGTGAAACAACTTTTGAAGGGTGGATGTTCTTGTTAGTCCAATCCATTTCAGAAACGTGTACTAGACCTTCTACGCCTTCTTCGATTTCAACGAAACAACCGTAGTCAGTAAGGTTAGTTACACGACCAGAAAGCTTAGAACCTTCTGGGTAACGACCAGCGATAGCTGCCCATGGATCTTCGCCAAGCTGTTTAAGGCCTAGAGATACACGAGTCTTTTCTTTGTCGAATTTAAGAACTTTAACTGCGATTTCGTCGCCAACATTAACGATTTCTGAAGGGTGCTTAACACGCTTCCACGCCATGTCTGTGATGTGTAGTAGACCGTCAACACCACCAAGGTCAACGAACGCACCGTAGTCAGTAAGGTTCTTAACGATACCTTTAACTTCTTGACCTTCAACAAGGTTAGCAAGAAGCTCTTCACGCTCTTGTGAGTTCTCTGATTCGATAACTGCACGGCGAGAAACAACAACGTTGTTACGTTTTTGGTCAAGCTTGATTACTTTGAACTCAAGCTCTTTACCTTCAAGGTGAGTTGTGTCACGTACTGGACGAACATCAACAAGTGAACCAGGTAGGAAGGCACGGATTGAATCAACTTCAACAGTGAAACCGCCTTTAACTTTACCGTTGATAACACCAGTAACAGTCTCTTGCTCTTCACATGCTTTTTCTAAGCGGATCCACGCTTCGTGACGCTTCGCTTTCTCACGAGAAAGGATAGTTTCACCGAAACCGTCTTCGATTGCGTCTAAAGCAACATCTACTTCGTCGCCAACAGCAACTTCTAGTTCACCAGCAGCATTTTTGAATTGCTCAGCAGGGATTGCACTTTCAGATTTAAGACCAGCATCAACAAGTACGATGTTGTTCTCGATTGAGATAACAGTACCTTTAACGATAGAGCCTTGCTCTGCTTCAAAACCCTTAAGGCTTTCTTCAAATAACTGCGCAAAATTTTCTGACATTATACGTCTCTAAATAATTAAATAACCAATTAGCAACCATGCTGCATGGGGTTGTTAAAATCGCGCTAGCATCCTGCCGGCACCTTATAAATTTACTTTTTAGCTTTTGGAAGCTTTCCTGCAAGTACTGCTTCGTCGAGTAAAGTTACTACTTTATCAAACACTTGCATCGCATCAAAATCACTAGTATCGATTTCAATGGCGTCTTCTGCAGGCACTAATGGCGCAACCTCACGTGTCATATCACGGTGATCTCGCGCTTTTATGTCCTCAAGTAGACCACTTAGTGTAACATCAAGACCGCGTTCATTCAACTCAGCAAAGCGACGACGTGCGCGCTCTTCAGCTGTAGCAGTTAAATATATTTTCAACGGTGCATCAGGAAACACAACAGTGCCCATATCACGACCATCAGCAATTAAGCCATTTTCTGTACGAAATGCACGCTGACGGCGTAATAATGCTTCTCTCACTCGTGGTAACGCTGCTATTTTCGATGCAGCTGCACCCACTTCTTCATTACGAATCGTGGTTGTGACGTCTTCGCCTTCCAACACAATTTTCGATGTGTGAGTGTGGCTATCAACCAAAAACTGCACATCTAAGTTTGCTGCAAGTGGTACTAATGCATCTTCATTATCTAATTCAATCTGATGGTGAAGCGCAGCAAGTGACAGCACACGGTAAATCGCACCGCTGTCTAATACATCCCAACCTAATTTCTCGGCTAACAAGCGACATACAGTTCCCTTACCTGAACCGCTTGGACCATCGATGGTGATTACGGGCATTGATAACGCCTGCATTTATAACCTCCTGCAATGCACACCAAAATAAAACCGGAATATTATACGCCAGTTATTAAAATAGATCCGCACTTAGAGTGTAACTTTTTATATTTTCTTCTGTTTTATTGACTTGAGACAGACTCTAGAACTTTGAAAAATGTAGGAAACGTTTTATACGTACACTTAGGATCGTTAATGGTTATCGGCTTGCCACCCACTGCAACCATCGCAAAACACATTGCTATACGGTGATCGTTGTAGGTATCAATCGCAACATCATTAAATGTGTCAGGTGGAGTAATTTCGATAAAATCTTCACCTTCTACAACCTCTGCACCTACTTTTCTCAGTTCGGTTGCCATTGCATATAAACGGTCAGTTTCTTTAACACGCCAGTTATAGATGTTACGAATCGCCGTTTTACCCTTTGCAAAAAGTGCTACAGTTGCCAGTGTCATGGCCGCATCAGGTATTGCGTTAGCATCAATATCTACAGCATTCAGCTCGCCTTTGCGAACCACCAGCTTTTCATCGTACCAATCGATTTTTGCGCCCACTTGTTCCATAACTTTGGCAAAGCCAATATCACCTTGAACAGACGCCGCACCTACCCCATTAATTTCAATTTCGCCGCCCGCTATTGCAGCTGCAGCAACGAAATAAGAAGCACTTGATGCATCACCTTCAACCATAATACGCTCAAGTGCTTGATACTGCTGACAGCCTTTTACATAAAACGTTTCGTAGTTGTCATGGCTTACAGTAACACCGAAACGCTTCATCACATCTAGGGTAATATCAATGTAAGGTTTAGATACCAGCGTGCCTTTAATGGTAATTTCTGTGTCGCCATTAAATAACGGTGCAGCCATTAATAGCGCTGTTAAAAACTGGCTTGAAATACTGCCATCAATGGCTACTTTACCACCATTGATTTTACCGCCTTTGATAGCCAGTGGTGGATAGTCGTTATTTTTTAAGTAAGTTACATCACCACCCAGTGCTTGCAATACATCAACCAAATGGCCGATTGGGCGTTCTTCCATGCGTGGCTCACCAACAAGCTCATACTCACCTTCAACAGCAGCAAGTACAGCTGTTAGCGGGCGATATGCAGTTCCAGCGTTACCTAAAAATAACGGTTCAGATGGTGTATTAAATTTACCCGCTACACCTTCAACGGTCGCCACTGTTTTGTCTTCATTAAGCGTAACATTAACACCTAATAATTTTAGTGCGCCAAGCATATGACGGATATCGTCGCTATCAAGCAGGTTTTCAACCACTGTTGTACCTTTAGCAAGCGCTGCTAAGAGTAAAATACGATTTGATAAGCTTTTTGAGCCGGGTAAGGTTACGCTACCATTAACTTTTGCAATAGGTTCAAGACGTAGTTGTTCCATTTAACTATTCTCCTTTGCAAACTTAGCCATAAAATCAACCAAGGCTTGCACGCCTTCAAGTGGCATTGCATTGTAAATACTTGCGCGCATACCACCGACAATACGGTGACCTTCAAGGGCTAATAAGCCTGCTTCTTTTGACTCACTAATGAATTTATCATTCAGCGATTCATCATTTAACCAAAACGGAACGTTCATACGCGAACGGCAATGCTTAGCAACTTTATTGCTATAAAAATCTGAGCTATCAATATAATTGTAAAGTAGCTCGGCTTTTGCGATGTTTTGCTCTTCCATCGCTTTAACGCCACCATTTGCTTCTAGCCATTCAAACACTTCAGCGGCTAAGTACCATGCAAATGTCGGTGGTGTGTTGTACATGCTGCCTTGTTTCGCTTCTAATGCGTAATCAAGAATACCTGGCTTTGCAAGACCTTTACGTTCAAGTAAGGTTTTACGGATAATTACAATAGATAAACCAGATGGGCCGATATTCTTTTGCGCACCAGCGTAAATAAGATCAAACTGATTTACATCAAATTCGCGCGATAAAATAGTCGACGACATATCAGCAACAATCGGTGCTGATGGGTGTGATGGTACATCAAAAATTTCGATGCCATCTACGGTTTCATTCGGGCAATAGTGAATGTATGACGCATCAGTAGGTAATTCCCAGCTGCTTGCAGGCTTAATTGAAAACTGACCATTTTGCTGTTCATCATCACGTACGTTGATACTTTGAACTGTGGTGAATTTTGCCGCTTCTTCTGTTGCACCTTTCGACCACACGCCATTTTCACAGTAAATAGCTGGCTTACCATCAAGGTGAAGATTCAGTGGCACAGCACTAAATTGACCACGACCACCGCCATGCATAAATAATACTTCAAACTCATCGCTAATATTCATTAAGCGACGCAGGCTTGCTTCACATTTAGCAGTAAGCGCTAAAAAGTCGCTGCTGCGATGGCTAATTTCCATCACAGATACACCTAAACCTTGCCAATCAATAAATTCTTTTTGTGCTTTTTGCATAACTGCCGGCGGTAGCATTGCCGGTCCTGCACAAAAATTATATTTAGTCATTACTTTGCCTCATTCCAGTAATTATAGTGCGGATAAAAAAAGCGGCCGAAGCCGCTTTTTAAATCAATGTTATTCTGAAGGTGGGTTATCACCCGCTTCTTCAGGATTAGTATCGACTACTTCAACGGCCTCGCCTTCGATGGCTGCAAGCTCATCAACTTCGATTTCTTCGATACGTTGTAAACCAACTACTTGCTCTTCGTCAATAGTTCGTATCAAAATAACGCCTTGAGTATTACGACCAACCGTAGAAACCTCATTTACACGAGTACGTACAAGTGTACCGCGATTAGAGATAATCATGATTTCGTCGTTTTCATCAACCTGTACTGCACCAACCACAGCGCCGTTACGTTCGCTAACTTTGATTGATACAACACCTTGTGTTGCACGGCTCTTCGATGGGTAATCTTCAAGTGCTGTACGCTTACCGTAACCATTTTCTGTCACAGTTAGGATTGCACCATCTGATTTAGGAACGATTAACGATACAACGCGTTGATCGTCTGCCATCTTAATACCGCGAACACCTGTTGCTGTACGGCCCATTGGACGTACGCCTTTAAAGCGGATTTCCGGGTTACCGTTTTCATCAAGTACTGGGTTGCCGTTTTCGTCTAATACTTCAGACTCTTCAGCTTCTTTAAAGCGTACAACTTTACCAGCATCAGTAAATAGCATGATTTCATTCGTGCCATCTGTGATATCAACCCCAATTAGGCTATCGCCTTCATTAAGGTTAACGGCAATGATACCGCTCGCACGCTGGCGGCTATAAGCTGTTAATGGTGTTTTCTTAACTGTACCAAACGCAGTAGCCATGAAGATGTATTTATCTTCTTCGTACTCACGTACCGGTAAGATAGCAGTAATACGCTCATCTGCTTCAAGTGGTAATAGGTTAACAATTGGCTTACCACGCGCTGCACGGCTTGCTAATGGTAACTGATATACTTTCAACCAGTATAAGCGGCCTGCAGTTGAGAAGCACAGAATTGTATCGTGTGTATTAGCAACCAATAGACGCTCGATGAAGTCTTCATCTTTCATCTTCGTTGCTGACTTACCTTTACCACCACGACGCTGTGCTTCGTAGTCAGATAATGGTTGATACTTAACGTAACCTTCGTGAGAAAGCGTTACTACAACGTCTTCTTCATTGATTAAGTCTTCAAGGCTGATATCGTGAGCAGCAGCGCTGATTTCAGTACGACGCTCATCACCATATTGTTCTTTAATTTCTACTAGCTCGTCACGGATAACTTCCATTAGACGATCAGGGCTTGAAAGAATGTGTAAAAGCTCGGCAATTAGATCAAGTAACGTTTGGTACTCGTCTAAGATCTTCTCATGCTCAAGACCCGTTAGTTTGTGTAAACGTAGGTCAAGAATTGCTTGTGCTTGTTGCTCAGATAAATAGTATTGACCATCGCGAATACCTAAGTCTGCAGCTAACCAATCAGGGCGAGCAACGTTATCTTCACCTGCTTTTTCAAGCATAGCTTTAACAGTGCCTAGCTCCCAAGGGCGAGCTGTTAGTGCCACTTTAGCTTCAGCTGGTGTTGGTGACTTACGAATTAGTTCGATAATTGGGTCGATGTTCGCAAGAGCAATTGCTAAGCCTTCAAGCGTGTGAGCACGGTCACGGGCTTTGCGTAAATCGAATACAGTACGACGTGTAACAACTTCACGACGGTGAATGATAAACGCTTCAAGCATTTCTTTAAGGTTAAAGCACTTAGGTTGGTTGTTATCAAGTGCAACCATGTTCATACCAAACACAGTTTGTAACTGAGTTTGTGCATATAGGTTGTTTAAGATTACTTCACCAACATCACCACGTTTGATTTCGATAACGATACGCATACCGTCTTTATCTGATTCGTCACGTAGTGCGCTAATACCTTCAATTTTCTTATCTTTAACTAACTCAGCGATTTTTTCGATAAGACGCGCTTTGTTAACTTGATAAGGGATTTCGTGAACGATGATTGTTTCACGACCGGTTTTTTCGTCAACTTCGATTTCAGCACGAGCACGGATATATACTTTACCACGACCTGTTAGGTACGCTTGCTCAATGCCTTTTTTACCGTTGATAATCGCCGCAGTCGGGAAATCTGGACCCGGGATATATTCAATTAGATCAGCAATTGACATATCTGGGTTTTGAATAAGCGCTAAACAGCCGTTAATAACTTCTGTTAAGTTATGCGGAGGAATGTTCGTTGCCATACCAACCGCAATACCTGATGAACCATTTACTAGTAAGTTAGGTACTTTAGTAGGTAATACGTCAGGAATTTGCTCAGTACCATCATAGTTAGGTACGTAATCAACGGTTTCTTTTTCTAAGTCAGCTAATAATTCATGTGACATTTTCGCCATACGGACTTCCGTATAACGCATTGCTGCCGCAGAGTCACCGTCAACAGAACCAAAGTTACCTTGGCCGTCAACAAGCATATAGCGTAATGAGAAAGGCTGCGCCATACGAACGATGGTGTCATATACCGCGCTGTCGCCATGTGGGTGGTACTTACCGATTACATCACCAACAACACGTGCTGATTTCTTGTAAGGTTTATTCCAATCATTATTGAGTTCGTTCATTGCAAATAAAACACGACGGTGAACTGGCTTTAAGCCGTCACGTACGTCTGGCAATGCACGTCCAACGATTACACTCATTGCGTAATCAAGGTACGAATTTTTTAATTCATCTTCAATATTGACTGGCAGAATTTCATTGGCGAGATCAGTCATTTGATTTCACATTCCTTCAGTATTGACTCATAAAGAGGCACAATGCCGTCTTAAGAGCTTTAGTTATTATTTCCAGACCATGCTATCACAATTTATTTAGATTTACAGGCGCTAAATCTTTGCGATTTAGTAATTTCCCCCTATATAATGGCCTCAGATTGACGAGGAAGTTTTTTATGACCGAACATCAAAATGTAGATAACGCAGAAATTGCAAAGTTTGAAGCCATCGCAGAACGTTGGTGGGACCGCGACGGAGAGTTCAAACCTCTTCATGAAATAAATCCTCTTCGCTTGGATTTTGTCGCCGATAAAGTAGGCGGCTTATTTGATAAGGAAACCTTAGATGTTGGCTGTGGTGGCGGCATCTTAAGTGAAAGCATGGCGCGCATGGGCGCTAAAGTAACCGGCATCGATATGGGCCAAGAGCCACTTACCGTTGCTAAGTTACACAGTTTAGAAACAGGTGTCCCTGTTGACTATATAAAAGTACCAGCAGAACAGTTTGCGGCTGAGCACCCTGCTCGCTTTGACGTTATTACCTGTATGGAAATGCTAGAACATGTTCCAGATCCTGCGTCTATTATTCGTGCTGTAGCAGAACTTGCTAAACCGGGCGCCGATGTCTTCTTTTCAACATTAAATAAAACACCAAAAGCTTATTTATTTGCCATTGTGGGTGCAGAAAAGCTTTTAAAAATGGTGCCTGAAGGTACCCATGACCATAAAAAGTTTATCAAACCTGCACAACTTATTGCCTGGGCTGAAGAAGCGGGATTAAAAGTAAGAGCCAGCACAGGCCTGAACTATAACCCGTTCTCTAAGCAGTACAGTTTAAATGATGATGTAAGTGTTAATTACATCCTGCACTTTGAGAAATTAGCCTAATGAGTGGTGTAAACGCACCCTCTATCGATTTTGATGCTTTTATTTTTGATCTCGATGGTACGCTCCTTGATACCGCCGATGATCTGGGTCATGCATTAAATCGTGTATTAGCCGATGCAGATATTGCCCCAGTCGCTGAACATATTTATCGTCCTGCAGCTTCAAACGGAGCCAATGCATTATTAGAGATTGGTTTTGGTGATAAGTGGCCTGATGTAGAACAACTGGCTTTACGTCAACAGTTACTCGATTATTACGCTGATGATATTGCCGTACACAGTAAATGCTTCAACGGCATCGAGCAGCTTTTAATTGCACTTGAGCAAAACAATATTAAGTGGGGCATTATGACCAATAAGCCCGGCTTTTTAACTGAGCCCTTAGTGCAAGCGATCCCATCTTTAAGCAATGCTCAAGCCGTTGTCAGTGGCGATACATTAGCTGTTTCAAAACCATCACCGGATCCACTGTTACATACAGCTGAGATCTTAGCGGTTGATCCAACTCGTTGTTTGTATATCGGTGATGCTGAGCGAGATATTCAAGCTGCAAAAGCAGCTAATATGTACAGTGCAACGGCGCTTTGGGGTTACATACCGAGTGTTGACGCTGCGCTTGGCTGGCAGGCAGATTTTAATTGGCATTCGCCAATTGATGGCTTTAACCATATATAGTGTTATTTATTATCTAAAACACCATATATTGTGATCTGATTCACTTTTGAACATTCTTTGATGATAAAAAAATCAGTCGAAATTTATTTTTTAAAACGGTAAATTTTCTGGATCTTGAGTTGATTTCTACAAATTTCGTCGTCTGTGAATGTTCAAAGGTTAATGGTCACTAACACAATGCGCTTATCCAATAGTTATCCACAAAATGGGGCAATTCTATCCCTTGCAAAACAGCGCAGACCACACTATCTTGTGATCTGCAATTTAAACAACACCAGATATTGTGGCTAAATGTTATTCAATTAGCTGCATATAGTGTTTAATAATAATAATTACATAAAGAATACCTTTGTCTTTACAACTAAAATTTCCCAAGGAATACAGGCAAAACTATGAACCAACAGCTATCTGTAAGCAAACGTGACGGCCGTAAAGAGTCACTCGATCTAGATAAGATCCATCGCGTAATCGCTTGGGCCGCAGAAGGTCTGAATAATGTGTCTGTCTCACAAGTTGAATTAAAATCACATATTCAATTTTATGATGGCATTCGCACCGACGACATTCATGAAACAATCATCAAAGCGGCAGCGGATCAAATCTCAAAAGATACGCCTGATTATCAATACCTAGCTGCTCGCTTAGCTGTATTCCACTTGCGTAAAAAAGCGTATGGCCAATTTGAGCCACCACGTTTATATGATCACATTACAAAATTAGTTGAAGACAAACGTTACGATCAGCATTTACTTGTCGACTACACAGAGCAAGAAATCGATGAGTTAGACTCATATATTGATCATAATCGTGATTTAAACTTCAGCTACGCTGCTGTAAAGCAACTTGAAGGTAAATATCTAGTTCAAAACCGTGTTACTGGCGAAATTTACGAAAGTGCACAGTTTTTATATATTTTAGTTGCGGCAAGCTTATTCTCTGATTATCCAAAAGAGACACGTCTTGATTATATCAAGCGTTTTTATGATGCAGTGTCTACATTTAAGATTTCATTACCTACACCAATTATGGCCGGTGTTCGTACACCAACACGTCAATTCAGCTCATGTGTATTGATTGAATGTGGTGATAGCCTTGATTCTATTAATGCGACATCGTCTGCGATTGTTAAATATGTTTCGCAACGTGCTGGCATTGGTATTAACGCGGGCCGTATTCGTGCTCTTGGTAGCCCTATTCGCAATGGTGAAGCTTACCACACAGGTTGTATTCCGTTTTATAAACACTTCCAAACAGCGGTTAAAAGCTGTTCACAAGGTGGTGTTCGTGGCGGTGCAGCAACGTTGTTCTACCCACTTTGGCACTTAGAAGTTGAAAATCTTCTTGTCCTTAAGAACAACCGTGGTGTTGAAGACAACCGTGTACGTCATCTTGACTACGGTGTACAGTTCAACAAATTAATGTATAGCCGTTTAATCAAAGACGATTACATCACATTGTTCAGCCCGTCAGATGTACCGGGTCTATATGATGCATTCTTTGAAGACCAAGCGAAGTTTGATGAGCTATATGTTAAGTACGAACAAGACGAGTCAATTCGTAAAAAGCGTATTAAAGCTATTGAGTTATTCTCAATGTTTGCTCAAGAGCGTGCAAGCACTGGTCGCATTTACTTACAAAACGTTGACCACTGTAATACACACAGCCCGTTTATCTCGACTGTGGCGCCAATTCGTCAATCTAACCTATGTTTAGAAATCGCATTACCAACTAAGCCACTTAGCAATGTAATGGATGAAGAAGGTGAAATTGCACTTTGTACGCTATCTGCATTTAACTTAGGTGCGATTGAGTCATTAGATGAATTAGAAGAGCTTGCTGAACTTGCAGTACGTGCCCTTGATAACTTACTTGATTTCCAAGACTACCCTGTTCCTGCGGCTAAAAACGCAACGATGGGCCGTCGTACGCTGGGTATAGGTGTAATTAACTTCGCATACTACCTTGCTAAAAACGGTAAACGTTATTCTGATGGTAGTGCAAATGCCCTAACTCACAAAACGTTTGAAGCAATTCAATATTACCTAATGAAAGCATCAAACGAGTTAGCGAAAGAACGCGGTGCGTGTCCTAAATTTAACGAGACAACGTATTCTCAAGGCATCATGCCGACAGATACTTACAAGCGTGACCTAGATCAGTTCTGTAATGAGCCACTTCATTTAGATTGGGATTCTTTACGTGCGAGCATTAAAGAGCACGGTATGCGTAACTCTACGCTATCTGCATTAATGCCATCAGAGACATCATCACAAATCTCTAACGCAACAAATGGTATTGAGCCACCACGTGGTCATATCAGCGTTAAAGCAAGTAAAGATGGTATCTTAAAGCAAGTAGTTCCAGATTATGAAAACCTGAAAGACAACTATGAGCTACTGTGGGATATTCCATCAAACGATGGTTACCTTCAGCTTGTTGGTATTATGCAAAAATTCGTTGACCAAACGATTTCTGCAAACACTAATTATGATCCATCTAAGTACGAAGGCGGTAAAGTACCTATGAAGGTGCTATTAAAAGACCTACTGACTGCTTATAAACTTGGTGTGAAGACCTTGTACTACCACAACACACGTGACGGTGCATCGGATGCTCAAGATGAGCTAACACCAGAGGTAGAAGATGACGGTTGTGCAGGCGGCGCTTGTAAAATCTAATTAAATTAATAACATAACAAAAGCGGGCTCATTTGCCCGCTTTGTCCTGACTGTTTTTTGAGAAATCACTATGTCATATACAACTTTTAGCCGAAACCATAATAACCAATTACAAGAACCGATGTTTTTCGGCCAAACTGTAAACGTGTCACGTTACGACCAACAAAAGTACCCTATCTTCGAAAAGCTAATTGAAAAACAATTATCGTTCTTTTGGCGTCCTGAAGAAGTTGACGTAAGTAAAGACCGTCTTGACTTCCAAGCGTTACCGGACCACGAAAAACACATCTTTTTAAGCAACTTGAAATATCAAACCTTGCTAGATAGTGTGCAAGGTCGTTCACCTAACGTTGCGTTACTACCCATTGTGTCTATTCCTGAGCTTGAAACTTGGATTGAAACATGGGCGTTTAGTGAAACAATTCACAGCCGTTCATACACGCATATTATTCGTAACGTTACGCAGTCTCCCGAGCTTATCTTTGATGATATCGTCAGTAACGAGAAGATCAGTGAACGTGCTGATGCGGTTACCAAATACTACGATGATTTAATCAATATGATTTCTGTTTACAATTTATATGGTGAAGGTAAACATGTGATCAACGGTGAAGAAGTTAAAGTCAGCTTATTTGACCTTAAAAAGCAACTTTACCTAGCTATGATGTCGGTTAACATTCTAGAAGCTATTCGTTTCTATGTAAGCTTTGCTTGTTCATTCGCGTTCGCAGAGCGTGAACTAATGGAAGGTAATGCGAAAATCATCAAGCTTATTGCCCGTGATGAAGCGCTCCACTTATCTGGCACGCAACACATTCTAAATATCATGCAAGAAGGCAAAGACGATCCTGAAATGGCAATCGTTGCTGCACAATGCCGTGAAGAAGCGATTCAGATGTTTGTTGAAGCAGCTGAGCAAGAAAAAGATTGGGCTGAATACTTGTTTAAAGATGGTTCTATGATTGGCTTAAATAAAGATATCTTATGTCAATATGTTGAATACATCACAAATGCGCGTATGACAGCGGTTGGCTTACCTGCACAGTTCGAAAGTAAGAGTAACCCTATTCCATGGATCAACTCTTGGTTAGTATCAGACAACGTTCAAGTTGCTCCACAAGAAGCTGAAATTAGCTCTTACCTTGTAGGCCAAATTGATTCTCAGGTTGATGCATCAGATTTTGGTGACTTCGATCTGTAATGAGCACTAACACTACTGCAGAGGTTATCCTTGCAGGAACAGACAGCCAGAGTCTCGAATTTGATTCTGGCTGTTCATCTCTCCTTGAATGCCTAGAACAACACAAAATAGACGTCCCCTACCAATGCCGTGAAGGTTATTGTGGCGCATGCCGCGCTAAATTAGTCGAAGGTGATGTGAATTATAACCAAGAACCACTTGCGTTTGTTCGCTCAGGTGAAGTGTTGCTGTGTTGTAGTAAACCCAACGGTAAGGTAAAAATTGAACTTTAATGCCACACAAGATCGTTTGTTTGGTAGAAGTTTTCTTTGTCTGAGACACTTACTGTTTGTTGATCTATCGTTACATCCCACTGTAAGTTTTTAGTCAAATGGCTCGCCAATTGCTCAATAAAGTTTCCATCAAAGGCAATTAAATGGCTGTTATTTATCAGCTCTAATTGATGCTCATATTCTTGTAACCACTCATTGTTTAGCGTAGTTACAACCCATAGTTCGTCAACACGTTTAGCAATTTTACTCAATATTGTAAAATCAGGTTCTCCAACTGCTAGCCACATTTCATAATGCTCATCAAGGGCTTTAATTGACACATCTGGCTCACTACTTTTAAGCCGTGCGTTCATGGTTGCCATTTTATTATGAGAAAATAAGCAGTAGCTTAAAAGCTTTAACACAAAATGTTCATAGCTTTCTTGCCTATCACATGCCGTGGTGAAAACCTCTTGGTGATTTCGCTGTTCGCGCAAATCTGCAATAGTAAAATTGGCTTTAAAAACACGATTCTTATCAGACATAACGAATGTCCATCTAACTGAAACATTCTAAGTATAGTTTACGGTGTAAAATTCGCGACTTAGTTAAAAGTTATAGTATAACGTTATTGCAGATAAAAAATTGCAGTGTTATATTATATCACAACACTCAACAACAAACTTAGAAGTAGTAATAATGAAGCAAATTTCAATTCTTTCTAGTGCTGTTGCCGCTGCGCTGTTCTCTCAATCAACAATGGCTGCTGTGATCACAGGTCAAGTATTAGATAAAAATCAGCAACCTATCAGTAACGCTGAAGTTCACGTTCATGGTAAGTCACAAAGCGTTGTGACCAATAAACAAGGCCAGTTTAAAATCGATGTAGATAACAAAGGCCAATTACACATCAGCAAAGATGATTTTATCGATAAACGTGTTGAAATTAATGGTGACAATCAAAATCTAGTTATTACTCTCACGCCAACATCTGTAGAAACAGTTGTTGTCTATGCTTCTGCGCTTCATAAAAATAGCCTTGAAATGATCTCACCTGTTAACGTATTGGCTGGTGATAATCTTAAAAATAAGGCTAAGCCGACCTTAGGCGAAACACTAAAAGGCCTACCTGGTGTGAATGCTAGTTATTTTGGTCCAGTTTCATCAAGCCCAATCATTCGCGGCTTAGATGGTCCGCGTGTGAAAATCACTCAAAATGGCCTTGATAGCAGTGATGCATCACGTATTGGCCCAGATCACGCAACATCAAATGACAGCCTAGCCGCTGAACAAATTGAAGTGCTACGAGGCCCTGCTACCCTACTTTACGGCTCCGGTGCGATAGGTGGTGTGGTAAATGTTGTTGATAATCGTATTCCTACCGACAATATAGACACTTTAACAGGCGCTGCGCAATACACCCATGACACAGTATCAAACACCAATACTTATGCCGCAAAACTTGAAACCGGTAATGAAGGTTTCAACTTCCATTTTGATGGCACAAAGCGCAAAGGTCATGATTATAAAACACCAACATTCGAGCTTCCTGAAGAGCATGACGAACATGAGGGTGAAGATCATGAAGAGCACGAAACCGCTAACCGTGTAGAAAACACCTTTATCGATAGCCAAAATGTTAATTTTGGTACGAGTTATGTTGGCGACCACCTAACATTGGGTGTGTCATATGGTCGCATCGAAACAGATTACGGTATTCCCGCCCATGAACACCATCATCACGAAGAGCATGAAGAAGGTGAGCATCATGATGAACACGAAGGTGAAGAAGAACACGAAGAGTCTGTCTTCGCGCAATTAGAGCAAGATCGCTGGCAAGGTTACATGAGCTATGCGCTACATGATAACTGGATTGAAAATATCTCACTACGTGTGGGTTACACAGACTATAAACATGCCGAAATTGAAGATGGTGCAGTTGGCACTGTGTTTTCTAACAAAACCACTGAAGCACGTGCAACCGTTGAACATAAATTAGGCCTTTGGCACGGTATGGCTGGCTACCACTACACAGAATCAGACTACGATGCTGATGGTGAAGAAGCCTTTACACCAGCAAGTGTAACTAAAACCAATGCACTATTCATGCTTGAAGAGCGTCAATTTGGTGATGTAACCGTTGAATTAGGCGCACGTATTGAGGATTACCAAATTGACTCGGCTGTTAGTATGGCAGAGCACCATCATGACCACGCTCACGAAGAGGAAGAAGGTCACGATGACGAAGAAGCAGAAATCATCAATTACAGCGAAGATTTCACAAATCTAAGTTTTTCTGCAGGTGCAATCTGGCAATATCAAGAAGGCCAAAGTGTTGCGCTTAGCGTATCTCGTTCAGAGCGCGCGCCTCTTAGTGCTGAACTACTTTCAAATGGTGTACACATTGCAACTGGCACATATGAGTTAGGCCTTGGTTATCATATCGAAGACGGAGAAATACACTTTGAGCCTGAAGATATCGATCAAGAAACTGCAACCAACTTTGATTTAAGTTTCCGCCGCTTTATTGGTGACTTTGGTTACACCGTTAACTTTTTCTACAACGACATTGAAAACTACTATTACCAGCAAAGTACTGGGCTCGTATTCGATGAAGAACACGGTCTAGAGTCAGCAGCAGAGGCTGACGAAGACGCAATGGCGGTGTATCAATTTGCAAGTAAAGATGCAAAACTTTACGGTATTGAGTTTGACGTCCACTACCAAGTGTCACCTAGCACATTGGTTAAAGTGTTTGGTGATTCAACAACTGCTAAATTAAAAGATGGCGAAGGTTACCTACCACGTATTCCAGCAAACAAACTTGGTTCTGAACTACAGTATACTGTTGGCGGTTGGCAATTTAGCCTAGCAGGCACTCATTATTTTGAGCAGTCAGATATTACCGCTTATGAAACAAAAACTGACGGTTATACCCTGTTTGACGCATCGGCAAATTACCAACTTGATTTAGGCCCTGTCGATACGCAGCTGTACATTAATGCTGATAACTTAACGGATGAATTAGGTTTCGTTCACAGTTCATTTATTAAAGAAAAAGCACCACTACCTGGTCGTAACTTTAGCTTAGGTATTCGCGGCTATTTTTAATCACTTTTAATAGTTATAAAAAAACCCTTTCATTTTTAAAATGAAAGGGTTTTTTATTAAGCTTAGAAACTTAAACAATTAGTTAAAAGTTTAGCCCTTTTGTTCAATCTTTGCCCATGAATCACGAAGACCCACAGTTTGATTAAATACTAGTGAGTCGGCTTTGTTATCACGACAGAAATAGCCCATGCGTTCAAACTGGAAGCCCTGCTCTGCTTGTGCATTAGCAAGAGACGGTTCAAGTTTCGCGTTAGCAAGAACCACGAGTGATTCTGGATTTAGCGTTGCATTGAAGTCTTCAGCAGCAGCTGGGTTTGGTACGTTAAATAAACGGTCGTATAAACGTACTTCAGCGGTGATTGACTCACTGGCTGATACCCAATGGATTACACCTTTAACTTTACGGCCATCGCTTGGGTTTTTACCTAGCGTTTCTGGATCGTAAGAACAGAAAATAGTGGTGATTTCACCGTTCTCGTCTTTTTCAACACGCTCAGCTTTAATTACATAAGCACCACGTAAACGTACTTCTTTATCAAGTACTAAACGTTTGAACTTATTATTTGCTTCTTCACGGAAGTCTTCACGTTCGATATAAATCTCACGCGTGAAAGGCACATCACGACGGCCCATCTCTTCTTTATTCGGGTGATTGGCAACTGATAAAGTCTCTACTTTATCTGCATCATAGTTTTCGATAACAATCTTCACCGGATCAAGAACAGCCATTGCACGTGGTGCATGTTCATTTAGGTCTTCACGGATACATGCTTCTAGCATACCCATTTCAACCATGTTTTCTTGTTTAGTGATACCGATACGCGAGCAGAACTCACGCACTGACGCAGGTGTGTATCCACGACGACGTAAACCAGCAATCGTTGGCATACGTGGGTCGTCCCAGCCTTCAACATGACCATTAACCACTAAGTCGTTTAATTTACGCTTAGACATAATGGTGTATTCAAGGTTTAATCGTGAAAACTCGATTTGCTGTGGGTGACACTCAAGGCTGATGTTATCTAATACCCAATCGTATAAACGACGGTTATCTTGGAACTCAAGCGTACATAATGAATGCGTGATACCTTCTAGCGCATCTGAAATACAGTGCGTGAAGTCGTACATTGGGTAAATACACCACTTATCACCTGTTTGGTGGTGGTGAGCAAAACGTACACGGTATAAAATCGGATCACGCAATACCATGAATGAACTAGCCATATCGATTTTAGCACGCAGTACACACTCGCCTTCTTTGAATTCGCCATTACGCATTTTTTCAAATAGCGCTAGGTTTTCTTCTACTGGCGTATCACGGTACGGGCTATTTTTACCTGGCTCTTTTAAAGTACCACGGTATTCACGTGCTTGATCTGGCGATAAGAAACACACATACGCAAGGCCTTTTTCGATAAGCTCAACAGCATAGCCGTATAACGCATCGAAATAGTTAGATGAATACTTAATTTCACCATCCCACTGAAAACCTAACCACTGCACATCTTCTTTAATTGAATTTACGTAATTGATGTCTTCTTTTTCTGGATTCGTATCATCAAAACGTAAGTTACAAAGACCTTGATAATCTTGGGCAATACCAAAATTTAAACAGATAGACTTTGCATGACCAATGTGTAAAAAACCGTTTGGTTCAGGTGGAAAACGCGTGTGTGTAGTCGCATGCTTACCGCTTGCGAGATCTTCGTCGATACGCGTTCTAATAAAGTTACTTGGGCGATTCTCAATTTCCGCCATAGGAGCATAATCCTCAAAATATTGCATGGTGACAAAACTAATGCATTATTACAAAAACAAACCCTAACATACAGTAGTTGAACCATGTTTATTGAAGATAATAAGCCGATTATTGAATACATCGTTTACAGACGCTGCAAAATCGGTAAAAAAATTGTTCTAACGCAATAAAATGATCATTGACTAGCGATATAGTGCCGTCAGTTTCACTACCAATAAGGAAAAAAGATGGCTTCGCTCAATCAACATAGAGTCTATATTCCAAGCTCTGCGCGTGCTAACCAGTATGTGCTAGTTGAGTTTAAACCTACTGATGAGTTTTTTGCTCAGTTTAGTAATGTAAGCTGTGCTTATAAGCGTCTTGCAAGGGAGTTATTTGCACTATGTGATGAATATGAACTGCACAATGTACATCTGATCGCTAACGATAAGTTACCTGTCGTTCGTTACCATGATGAGGCATATAGTTTAGAAACCGCTAAGCAGATTTTATTTTTCTATAACCCACAATACCACGAAGCACATAATGTGTTTGCCGCTGATGAAGTAAAATGCAAAAAAATTCGTTTATTATTTTTGGCTACAGGTGAAGATATTCGTGCTAATGCAGCAAGTTTTCACCATAACGTACAGCGCGTAATAAACTCATTACAAGAAAAGCTATTAAGCGGTCAACCTCCACTTAAAATTCGCGATCACCAGCATCTTACTTATGATTTATTTGCTAAAGCAAAAGGTCACAAAGAAAGCTATGGCTATAAATTGCGTAGCTTATATCCACGCTATCAATCTCGCCAATGTCATTTACCAACACAGCACAGTGAAATGACTTATGCTGGGTTTTCTATTCCAGTAACCCGCGCGATTAAAACGCAATTTCAACATATGTTGAATGAAGAGAATTACACGCAGTTTTATCAATATATTTTTGATGCATTCAAACGAGCTTGCGAAAAACGGGCGCTAACCCTTGGTGCTTTTATCGCTAATGGTACCCGCCCTATTGTTCGTAATAGCAATATTGATAACGCACAAAGTAACAGTGAACTGCAAAAGCTAACCTTTGATTGCAGCTCAGAGCAAGTGCAATTACAACATTATTGGGATGCAAATCAACTTGTTGATTCTTTACATTTTGTAATTGCCGCAGCCGATAAAGACAAGCATGACATTGGTTATGGTAAGTTTATGAATCAAGTGCAAAGCGCAATTAATGAAGTAACTGACGAGCTGGCCTTTAATCCAACGCGCCAAGATTTACGTGTGCGCTTTTATCAGCACATTAACTATGAGTATTAATTAAATACAATATATAGAATTAGAGGTGACGCACATGCGTCACCTTTTTTATAGCAACCCACTCAGTTGTACTATCAACGGTTTTTACTTAGTTTAGTAAGGTCCAGTCGCAGCACTTTAGAACGGCGCTCATAGTTATACAGTGCCTTTTTCTTCGCCGGTAACTCATCAACGGTCACCAATTCAAAGCTTTGTTCTAAAAACCAATGAATACTGCGTGTGGTTAAAGCGAATAAATGCGAGTAACCCGCACGTTTGGCTTTATTAATAATAAAACGCAGTAGGTAACTCCCTCTATCTGCATCTCGGTATTGTGGATGAACAGCCAGACTTGCAAACTCCCCCACTTGTTCTTCAGCAAATGGGTATAAAGCGGCACAGGCGATAATTAAACCATCACGCTCAATGACAGTAAATTGCTCTATTTCTATCTCAAGCTGCTCTCTAGAACGCCTAACTAAATAGCCCTGCTCTTCAAGCGGTCTGATCAGATTAATAATCCCGGTAATATCAGATATTGTTGCACTACGTAACTGTTCAGAGCTTTGCGGCGCGATTTGCGTACCAATGCCATCTAATGAGAAAAGCTCTTGTAATAATGCGCCATCTTCTTTGTAACTAACTAGATGACAACGATGTACGCCGCCACGACATGCATCAATGGCCGCTTGTAAGAATACCGTTGCACTTAAACATGAATCAGGTTGATTACGGTAGTTTGCTAAGACAGATTCCGCCTCATTTGGCATAAGCTCGGCAATTGCTTCACCGTTTTCATCCAAGATACCGGCCTCTTTACAAAAACCAAGCATTTTGTCGGCACGTAGTTTTAATGCAACCTGAGTGGCAATTTCTTCAGCGGTTAAATTAAAACTTTCACCTGTCACTGAGGCGGCAATCGGACCAAGTAGTACAATACTGTTATTGTTTAATTGATGACGAATCCCTTCAACATCAATACGTCTTACACGGCCTGAGTGATGATAATCAATGCCTTCGTCAACTCCTAAAGGCTGAGCGATAACAAAATTACCGCTGACCACATTCAAGTATGAGCCAGTCATAGGAGTACTACTTAGCGAGGTCGATAAACGTGCAGTAATATCGAACTGCATTGCACCCGCAACTTTCTTTATTACATCAAAAGTCGCGTTATCAGTAACACGTATTTCATTATGAAACTGACTAGTTATGCCAAATTCTTGCAGTGCCGCATTGAACTGTGGCCTTGCACCAAACACTAAAACGATTTTGATACCTAAGCTCGTTAATAATGCAACATCATTAATGATGCTACGACAACCTGGCTGATCAATTGCTTCTCCGCCGAGCATTACAACGAAAGTTTTACCTCGGTGAGCATTAACATAAGGAGTTGACTGGCGAAATCCATCTACCAATTCTGTGGTACGCACGTGATATTTACCTTTTTTAATAACAGCGTTTTATATAAAAACAAATAAACAAGGTATCAGTGTATGGAATTTTTATTCACAAATAAAGCATTATTATTCTTAATTTACAGCTAGAATTTTCGTGCACAAACTAGGAAACTCTCAGATACAAAAAAGGCCCGCATAAGCGAGCCTTTTTTAAGAGATTAAAACTGATTACCAGCCTGTTTTCTCTTTAAGTGCAGCACCGATGTCAGCTAGTGAACGTACAGTTTTTACGCCAGCAGCTTCTAATGCAGCAAATTTCTCATCAGCAGTACCTTTACCGCCTGCGATGATTGCACCTGCGTGACCCATGCGCTTACCTGGAGGAGCAGTAACACCTGCAATGTAAGAAACAACTGGTTTAGTCACGTTGTGCTTGATGTATTCTGCAGCTTCTTCTTCTGCAGTACCACCGATTTCACCGATCATTACGATTGCTTCAGTTTGCTCGTCTTTTTCGAACATTTCTAAAACGTCGATGAAGTTAGTGCCAGGGATTGGGTCACCACCGATACCAACACATGTTGATTGGCCGAAACCAGCGTCAGTAGTTTGTTTAACCGCTTCGTAAGTTAAAGTACCAGAACGTGATACGATACCTACTTTACCAGGCTTGTGGATGTGACCAGGCATGATACCGATCTTCGTTTCACCCGGAGTGATAACACCTGGGCAGTTAGGACCGATCATACGAACACCAGTTTGCTCAAGCTTAACTTTAACGTCAACCATGTCTAGTGTTGGGATACCTTCAGTGATACAAACGATAAGCTCGATGCCAGCATCGATAGCTTCTAAGATTGCATCTTTACAGAAAGGTGCTGGTACATAGATAACTGATGCAGTTGCACCAGTTGCTTCAACAGCGTCACGTACTGTGTTGAATACTGGAAGACCAAGGTGCGTTTGACCGCCTTTACCTGGGCTTACACCACCAACCATTTGTGTACCGTACTCAAGCGCTTGCTCAGAGTGGAAAGTACCTTGGCCACCTGTGAAACCTTGACAGATAACTTTTGTATCTTTATTGATTAATACAGACATTATTTGCCCTCCGCAGCAGCAACAACTTTTTCAGCTGCGTCTGTTAGTGATTCAGCAGCGATGATGTTAAGGTCAGAATTAGCAAGTACTTCACGACCTAGTTCAGCGTTAGTACCTTCTAAACGTACTACTACAGGAACGTTTACGCCTACTTCTTTAACTGCGCCAATGATACCTTCAGCGATCATGTCACAACGTACGATACCACCAAAGATGTTAACTAAAACAGCTTTAACGTTGTCGTCAGATAAGATGATCTTGAATGCTTCAGATACACGCTCTTTAGTAGCACCACCACCAACATCTAGGAAGTTAGCTGGCTTACCACCGTGTAGGTTTACGATGTCCATAGTACCCATTGCAAGGCCTGCACCGTTAACCATACAACCAACGTTACCGTCTAGTGCAACGTAGTTAAGCTCGAAGCTTGCAGCGTGAGCTTCACGTGCATCTTCTTGTGAAGGATCGTGCATTTCACGGATTTTAGGTTGACGGTAAAGCGCGTTACCATCTACACCGATTTTACCGTCTAGACAGTGAAGGTTACCTTCGTCTGTAATTACTAGCGGGTTGATTTCTAATAGTGCGAAATCGAAATCGTTGAACATGTTAGCAAGACCCATGAAGATCTTAACGAACTGTTTCATTTGAGTAGGGTTTAAACCTAGTTTGAAGCCTAATTCACGAGCTTGGTATGCTTGTGGACCAACTAGTGGATCGATCTCAGCTTTGTGAATTAGTTCTGGAGTTTCTTCTGCAACTTGCTCGATTTCAACACCACCTTCAGTAGATGCCATGAAAACAACTTTACGAGAAGCACGATCTACTACAGCGCCAAGGTATAATTCGTTAGCGATGTCAGTGCAGCTTTCAACAAGGATTTTAGCTACTGGCTGACCATTTTCGTCTGTTTGGTAAGTAACTAAGTTTTTACCTAACCAGTTCGCAGCGAACTCTTTTACTTCGTCGATTGTTTTAACTAGCTTAACACCGCCAGCTTTACCACGGCCACCTGCGTGAACCTGTGTTTTAACAACCCACATATCACCGCCGATTTTCTCAGCAGCTGCTGCAGCTTCTTCAGGTGTATCGCAAGCGAAACCTTGAGAAACTGGTAAACCATATTCGGCAAAAAGTTGTTTTGCCTGATACTCATGCAAATTCATGATGCTTTATCCAATTTTTTATACTAAAAGAGCTGAATATTTATGCAAAATAAACAGCTATCCCAAATTGCGCACTTAGTATAAATCCCAAGGCTCCACATGAAAACCCCAGTTAGACCAAAGGCGCAAAAAAAAAGCTGTGAACAGGGTTCACAGCTTAGTTTTTATACAACCAGATTAAACATCTAGTAGTAAACGAGTTGGATCTTCAAGTAACTCTTTAATTGTTACTAGGAAGCCTACTGATTCTTTACCATCGATTTGGCGGTGATCGTAAGATAACGCTAAATACATCATTGGTAAGATTTCAACTTTACCATTAACAGCCATTGGGCGATCTTGGATTTTATGCATACCCAAGATTGAAGACTGTGGCAAGTTGATGATAGGTGTAGAAAGTAATGAACCGAATACACCACCGTTAGTAATTGTGAAGTTACCACCAGTCATATCTTCGATAGATAGTTTACCGTCACGACCTTTAAGTGCTAATTCACGGATACCTTTTTCGATTTCTGCCACTGATAGCTTGTCACAGTCTTTAAGAACTGGTGTAACAAGACCACGTGGAGTTGAAACCGCAATGCTGATGTCGAAGTAGTTATGATAAACGATATCATCACCATCGATAGATGCATTCACCTCAGGGAAACGCTTAAGTGCTTCAGTAACTGCTTTCACGTAGAAAGACATGAAACCTAAACGGATACCATGACGCTTTTCGAACACTTCTTGATACTGCTTACGAAGATCCATGATTGGCTTCATGTTAACTTCGTTGAATGTAGTTAACATTGCAGTTGAGTTTTTCGCTTCAAGAAGACGATTAGCGATAGTTTTACGTAAACGTGTCATAGGAACACGTTTTTGTGTACGGTCACCCATAGGTGCTGCAGGCGCTGCTTCAGCTTTTGGTGCTGCTGCAGGTGCTTTTAAGAATGTATCAACATCTTCTTTAGTCACACGGCCGTTTTTGCCTGTGCCTTTGATTTTAGATGCATCAAGACCTTTCTCAGCGATTAAACGACGAACTGATGGTGTTAACACATCAGAGCTATCATTTGATTCGCTTGCAGTAGCCTCTTCAGCTTTTGCTGCAGGTGCTTTAGCTGGCGCTGCGCCTGCTTTAACTGTACCAATTACTTGCTCACCAAGTACTGTTTCGCCTTCAGCGTGAATGTGCTCACCCATGATACCGTCTTCTTGAGCAACCACTTCAAGAACAACTTTATCAGTTTCGATATCAACTAGGTTTTGATCGCGAGTTACCGCTTCACCTGGTTGAACATGCCAAGTAGCAATTGTCGCGTCTGCGACTGATTCTGGAAGTACAGGTACTTTAATGTCCACTTCTTTACCTTCTGATGCTGGTGCTGATTGCGCCTCTGGCGCGTCTTCTGATTTTGCTGGTGCAGATTCTTTGGCAGAGTCGTCACTTGCTGGTGCAGCATCTGCATCACCAAGTAATGCAATTACTTGCTCGCCAAGTACCGTTGCACCTTCTTCTTGTGAAATTTCAGTGATTACACCATCGTTTGGTGCAACAACTTCTAAAACAACTTTATCTGTTTCGATATCAACCAAGTTTTGGTCGCGGCTTACTTTGTCGCCAACACTTACGTGCCATGTTGCAACAGTAGCATCAGCAACCGACTCAGGAAGTACAGGAACTTTAATTTCTGTGCTCATTGCTTATCCTTTCTTTTCAATAGTAAGCGCGTCTGCAACGAGCGCTTGTTGTTCTTTATTATGCACTGACATGTAACCACACGCTGGTGATGCTGATGCTTTACGACCTGCGTAAGTTAATTTAGCACCTTCAGGAATTGCATCAACAAAATGATGTTGAGAACAATACCATGCACCTTGGTTTTGCGGCTCTTCTTGACACCAAACAAAATCTTTAACGTGTTGGTAACGTTGCATGATTGTATCCATCTCAGCGTGTGGGAATGGATATAATTGTTCTACACGAACAATAGCAATGTTATTTAATTCTTGTTTACGACGCTCTTGTAGTAACTCGTAATAAACTTTACCACTACAGAATACAACGCGTTCTACTTTATCTGCTGCAATATCATCGATTTCATCGATCATATTGTGGAACACACCTTCAGATAATTCTTCAAGTGTTGAAGTTGCCAGCGGATGACGAAGTAGTGACTTAGGTGTCATAACAATCAATGGACGACGTAAAGGACGTACAGATTGACGACGAAGCATTGCATAAACTTGCGCAGGTGTTGAAGGCACACACACTTGCATATTGTGATCAGCACACAATTGTAAGAAACGCTCAAGACGTGCCGAGCTATGCTCTGGGCCTTGACCTTCATAACCATGTGGAAGTAAACATGTAAGACCACATAAACGGCCCCACTTTTGTTCACCTGAACTTAAGAATTGGTCAAATACAACTTGTGCACCGTTAGCGAAGTCACCAAATTGTGCTTCCCACATTACAAGTGAAGTTGGTTCAGCTGTTGCGTAACCATATTCAAATGCAAGTACCGCTTCTTCAGAAAGTACTGAGTCGTATACTTCAAATGAACCTTGTTTTTCGCTGATGTTTTGCAGCGGCAAGTAGGTTGATGCATCTTTTTGGTTATGGATAACAGCATGACGGTGGAAAAAAGTACCACGGCCTGAGTCTTGACCTGTTAAACGGATATCTGTACCTGCATCAACAAGTGAAGCATAAGCTAGCGTTTCTGCCATACCCCAATCAAGTGGTTTTTCACCTGATGCCATTAGCTTACGGTCGTCGTAAATTTTCTTAACACGCGACTGAGCTTTATGGTTCTCTGGGTAGCTTGATACTTTTTCACCAAGTTCTTTTAATTTTTCAACAGAAAGTTTTGCATCGTACTCAACATCCCAATCGTGACCAACGAATTTAGCCCAATCCGAAGAGTGAGATGTTTCTGGTTGAATCTCTTCAACAACACAGTTACCGCCATCAAGACCGTTACGGTACTCATCAGCAAGTGCTTTGACTTCATCTTCTGTAAATGAACCTTCAGACACAAGTTGGTCAGCATAAATTAGGCGTGGAACTGGGTGTTTTTTGATTTTCTGGTACATAAGTGGTTGAGTCGCATTCGGCTCATCCGCTTCGTTATGACCATGACGGCGATAACATACTAAATCAATTACAACGTCACGTTTGAATTGATTTCTGAAATCAAGTGCGATTTGAGTAACAAATGCAACCGCTTCTGGATCGTCAGAATTAACGTGGAAAATAGGTGCCTGAACCATTTTCGCAATGTCAGTACAGTATGGTGTAGAACGAACATCCGCTTGTTTTGACGTTGTAAAACCAACTTGGTTGTTTACCACGATACGGATACTACCACCACAACTAAATGCATTAGTTTGCGATAAGTTAAATGTTTCTTGAACAACACCTTGACCTGCGATTGCAGAGTCACCGTGAATAGTAATTGGTAATGCTTTAATACCTGACTTATCACCTAAACGGTCTAAACGAGCGCGTACCGAACCCATAACTACTGGGTTAACAATTTCAAGGTGAGATGGGTTAAACGCAAGTGCCATATGCACGTTGCCACCCTTTGTAGCGAAGTCAGATGAATAACCCATGTGATATTTAACATCACCTGAGCTTAAAGTATCTTTGTGTTTACCAGCGAACTCATCGAATAATTCTGATGGGTTTTTACCTAAAACGTTCACTAGTACGTTCAAGCGACCGCGGTGAGCCATACCAATAACAGCTTCTTTTTGTCCGCTTTCACCTGCACGATGAATTAGTTCTTTAAGCATTGGTACCAACGCATCACCACCTTCAAGTGAGAAACGTTTTGCACCAGGGAACTTAGCCCCTAAATATTTTTCAAGGCCATCTGCAGCTGTTAATCCTTTAAGGATACGTAGCTTTTCTTCTTTAGAGAACGTTGGACGAGATTGCACTGATTCTAAACGCTGTTGTAACCAACGTTTTTCTTCAGTTGAAGTGATGTGCATATATTCTGCACCAACTGAACCACAATACGTGGTCTTAAGTGCTTGGTATAGCTCACCTAAAGGCATGGTGTCGCGACCTACGGCAAACGAACCCACATTGAATTCACGGTCAAAATCAGCTTCAGATAAATCGTGGTATTCAAGTTCAAGATCTCGAACTCGTTCGCGTTCCCAGATACCTAATGGATCTAGGTTAGCATTTTGGTGACCACGGAAACGGAAAGCATTAATAAGTTGTAGCACTTTGACCTGTTTAGGATCGCCAGAGCCACCCTCTGCTACCACTACTTCTCTATGCTTGTTTTTAGCAAGCTCCGCAAATTGTGAACGAACCTCTGAATGTTTTACGTCAACATCCACACCATCTACTTTTGGTAATTGTTCGAACACTTCTCGCCATTCTTCTGGCACAGAAGTCGCATCATCTAAGTACGCTTCATAAAGCTCTTCTACGTAAGCAACGTTTCCGCCGTTTAAGTGAGAAGATTCTAGCCATGCCTTCATCACACCTTCGTGCATTTATAAGCCCTTTTCTTTAGCGCAGAAATTAATTGTTGTAAAAACAAGGTGGTTAATCACTTAACCACCTTACATATTCAAGCTTTAAACAGCGCGGTTTAAAAGCATTGATTTGATTTGTCCAATTGCTTTAGTCGGATTAAGACCTTTAGGACACACGCTAACACAGTTCATAATACTGTGACAACGGAACACGCTGAACGCATCGTCAAGATCTGCAAGACGCTCTTCAGTCGCTGTATCGCGGCTATCAGCCAAGAAACGATACGCATGAAGAAGACCCGCAGGACCGATGAACTTGTCTGGATTCCACCAGAACGAAGGACACGATGTAGAACAACATGCACATAAAATACACTCATATAAGCCATCTAACTTATCACGTTCTTCGATAGATTGAAGACGCTCACCCGCCGCTGGCGTGTCATTAATTAGATAAGGCTTAACTTTTTCGTATTGAGTGTAGAACTGACTCATGTCAATAACAAGGTCACGTACCACAGGTAAACCAGGTAATGGACGAATTACGATTTTACCTTTGCCACCTTTAAGTAGCGTTGATAAAGGAGTAATACATGCTAAACCGTTTTTACCATTCATGTTGATACCGTCAGAACCACACACACCTTCACGGCATGAACGACGGAATGATAATGTTGGATCTTGCTCTTTTAGTTTCATTAGAGCATCCAAAACCATCATATCTTGGCCTTCTTGCGTTTCTAGCGTGAAGTCCTGCATACGTGGTGCATTATCAACATCTGGATTGTAACGATAAACGGAAAATTGTACTTGTGCCATCGTCTCGCTCCTAGTATGTACGTGCTTTAGGTGGGAAAGCTTCACGCAGTTTCGGCGCGTAGTTTACTTCACGTTTTGTCATTTCATCTGTAACTGGGTTAAAGATAGAGTGACATAACCAGTTATCGTCATCACGATCTGGGAAGTCAAAACGAGAATGTGCACCACGGCTTTCTGTACGGAAGTTTGCAGCTACTGCAGTTGAGTAAGCTGTTTCCATTAAGTTGTCTAACTCTAGACATTCGATACGCGCAGTGTTGAACTCTGTTGACTTGTCGTCAAGACGAGCATACTGCAGACGTTCACGAATTTCTTTAAGCTCTTTAAGACCTGTAGCCATTGCATCACCTTCACGGAACACCGAGAAGTTAAGCTGCATACACATTTGTAGGTCTTTCTTGATTTGAACTGGGTCTTCACCTTGGCCAGCTTTAGAGCTTTCCCAACGGTTGAAGCGCGCAAGTGATGCTTCAAGATCTGATTCAGACGCATCTTTACCTGCTTCAACACCATTTAGGTATTTACCTAAGAAGTTACCAGCTGCACGTCCGAACACAACTAAGTCAAGAAGTGAGTTACCACCTAGGCGGTTAGCACCGTGTACAGATACACAGGCAATTTCACCCACAGCGAATAAACCTTCAACTACTTTCTCTTGACCATTTGCATCGATTTGTAATGCTTGACCATTTACGTTAGTTGGTACACCACCCATCATGTAGTGACATGTTGGAATTACTGGAATTGGTTCTTTAGCTGGGTCAACGTGTGCGAATGTTTTCGCAAGGTCACATACACCAGGAAGACGTAAATTAAGCGTCTCTTCACCTAAGTGGTCAAGTTTAAGCTTGATATGTGGACCGTAAGGACCATCGCAACCACGACCTTCACGGATCTCAGTCATCATTGAACGAGCAACAACGTCACGAGATGCTAAGTCTTTAGCATTTGGCGCGTAACGTTCCATGAAGCGTTCGCCGTCTTTGTTTAGAAGGTAACCACCTTCACCACGACAACCTTCAGTTACTAGTACACCAGCGCCTGCGATACCTGTTGGGTGGAATTGCCACATTTCCATATCTTGCAATGCAACACCAGCACGGGTTGCCATACCAACGCCGTCACCTGTATTGATGTGTGCGTTAGTTGTTGATGCGTAGATACGACCTGCACCACCTGTTGCTAAAACAACGGCTTTTGATTTGAAGTAAACAACTTGGCCTGATTCAATGTCGATTGCTGTACAACCAACAACATGACCATCGCTGTTTTTAACTAAATCTAGTGCATACCACTCTGAAAATACGTTTGTTTTGTTTTTAACGTTTTGCTGGTAAAGACAGTGTAACAGTGCGTGACCAGTACGGTCAGCTGCTGCTGCAGTACGTGCTGCTTGTTCACCACCAAAGTTTTTCGACTGACCGCCGAAAGGACGTTGATAAACACGGCCATTTTCAAAACGAGAAAATGGTAAGCCCATGTTTTCTAATTCAGTAATAGCTTCTGGGCCTGTTTTACACATATATTCGATAGCGTCTTGGTCACCGATAAAATCAGAACCTTTAACAGTATCGTACATGTGCCATTCCCAGTTATCTTCATGCGAGTTACCTAACGCAACAGTAATGCCGCCTTGTGCTGACACAGTGTGAGAACGTGTAGGGAAAACTTTAGAGATAAGTGCACAGGTTTTGCCTGATTCAGTAATAGCAAGTGCTGCGCGCATACCCGCGCCGCCTGCACCAATTACTACTGCGTCAAATTCACGAACAGAATAATTCACTTAAACACCCCATAAAACGATTAGACCAATTGCTACGTAAGCAACGGCCATAAGGTTTAATACAAAGCCTAAAACAGCACGTAATTTCGCATTTTTGACATAGTCAGTTAGAACTTGCCAAAGACCGATACGGGTGTGAACCATAATGCAAACAAGGGCAATTAGTGTAAACCCTTTCATTGCTAGATTAGAGAATAGGCCTTGCCAGGCTTCAAAAGTGACTTCTGGTGTACATAAAAAATAGCCGATAATAAAAATCGCATAAGCGCTGATTATTAATGCTGTTGTACGAAGTGATACAAAATCTTGTACACCATCACGTTTAAGAGTTGCTTGATTTAAAACCATATCCACACTCCTGCTAGAATTGCAGCTACAACACCTAAAGCCATCGCAACTTTAGCGCTGAAGTTACCTGATTCAAGTTCTTCCCAGTGACCCATATCCATAATGATGTGACGAACACCACCGATTAGGTGATATGCCAACACAGAAATGGTACCCCACGCTATGAATTTGGCAATGAATCCGCTGAACAGACCCTTGACGAATTCAAAACCTTCTGGAGAAGAAAGAGACTCAGACCAAGCCCAAATGACAAACGTTAAAGCAAAAAATAGTGCCACACCGGTGACGCGGTGAAGAATTGATGCTTTAGCCGTTGCCGGCATAGATATAGTTGTTAGATCTAGATTTACAGGTCTTTGCTTTTTCACAGTTACTTGCCCATCTTGCCCACTTAGGAGCTCATCTACTTGTTTTTCTAAACCCATCAAAATGAATTTCGATGGAACTATCTAAGTAAACCGTGTTGATACACAAAAAGTTCACACTTATGCAAAACTTAAATGTAAAAATAAAGTTTACCTACAGACAATACGGTATAAAACCTTGGATAGTATATATAGCCAAAGGTCTTTTTACAATTCTTGTTTAGTAAGAGTCGTTTGCGAATTAGCCAATGGTATAATATTTAATCCTGGCAGAATATTTATTATCCATTTATGCATAATGTTTATAAAAATTGACTTTACACCCCTCTTTCACGTTAAAATGAAAAGAATGTGCTTAAACAGATTCAGAACATAACAATCAGAGTTGTTATCTTAATAGGAGATAAATAGATGGCGGATAATAAAGCCACGGTCCATATTGATGGTCTTGATCCAATCGAACTTCCAATTTACCAAGGCACTGCTGGCCAAGACGTAATCGACGTACGTACGTTAGGTTCTCATGGCTACTTCACTTACGACCCAGGTTTCATGTCGACCGGTTCTTGTGAATCTTCAATCACTTATATCGACGGCGGTAAAGGTGTATTACTACACCGTGGTTACCCAATTGAGCAACTAGCTGATGAGTCTAACTACATCGAAGTTTGCTACTTACTGTTAAACGGCGAATTACCAACTAAAGAACAATACGATGAGTTTGCAAAAGAAATCACGCATAGCACTATGCTTGATACTAAAATCGCAAACTTCTTCCAAGGTTTCCGTTTTGATGCTCACCCTATGGCGATGCTATGTGGTGTTGTAGGTGCTTTATCTTCTTTCTATCACGAAGATTTAGACATCACTGATGCAACACAACGTAAAACTAGTGCAATCAAACTAATTGCTAAGTTACCAACAATCGCTGCTATGGCTTACAAATACAACGTAGGTCAACCGTTTGTACACCCGCGTAACGACTTAAGCTTCGCAGAAAACTTCTTACACATGATGTTCTCAGTACCTGCTGAAGAATATAAAGTTAGCCCTGTTCTTGCTAAAGCAATGGATAAAATCTTCATGCTTCACGCAGACCACGAGCAAAACGCTTCAACGTCAACTGTACGTTTAGCTGGTTCATCAGGTGCAAACCCTTACGCGTGTATCGCGGCTGGTATCGCATCTTTATGGGGTCCTGCACACGGTGGTGCTAACGAAGCATGTCTTAACATGTTAGAAGAAATCGGTTCAGTAGACCGTATCGACGAATACGTTGCTAAAGCAAAAGATAAGTCAGATCCATTCCGTCTTATGGGCTTCGGTCACCGTGTATACAAAAACTTCGATCCACGTGCGACAGTAATGCGTCAAACATGTCACGAAGTACTAGCTGAGCTAAACATTCAAGATCCACTTCTTGATATCGCAATGAAGCTTGAGCAAATTGCACTAGAAGACCCATACTTCGTTGAGAAGAAACTTTACCCTAACGTAGACTTCTACTCAGGTATCATCTTAAAAGCTATCGGTATTCCAACAAGCATGTTCACTGTAATCTTTGCAATGTCACGTACTGTTGGTTGGATCTCTCACTGGGATGAGATGCTTTCTCAACCTGGTCACAAGATCAGCCGTCCTCGTCAGTTATACACTGGTGAAACTTCACGCGATTACGTACCAACAGACAAGCGTTAATACGAATTTGCGTTTAAAAAAGGCCGCTATGCGGCCTTTTTTGTTGCCCTGCACTTGTCTATTTGTGCAAAGTAATTAAAATCGTCGCATTCTCGTAGCTTAAGGCCTTCCATGTTCGATATTGCAAAAATACGCGCTGACTTTCCATTACTGAATGAAACGGTTAATGAGCAGCCTCTGGTGTATTTAGACTCAGCAGCGACCTCACAAAAGCCACAAGCAGTTATTGATGCCCTTGCCCGTTTTTATAGTCATGAGAATGCCAATGTGCATCGTGGCCGTCATACACTCAGTGAAAACGCGACCCGCCAATATGAACACACCAGAACGCTACTTGCAGATTATTTTTCTGTTAAAGCCAATGAGTTAGTGTGGACCAAAGGAGCGACTGAATCGATTAATTTAATCGCAAATGGTCTGGCTTCTCGGCTTAAACCAGGCGATAAAATTGCTATCTCTGCGATTGAACATCACGCCAACATAGTGCCATGGCAACAACTAGCACAGCGTACTGGTGCAGAACTAATTATTTTACCTATTGAAGATGACTTGGTCATTGATAGCGTAAGGTGCAGTGAGTTTATAAAACTGTATCAGCCTAAGATAGTTGCTGTTACTCATGCATCAAATACATTAGGTAATATCACTGATTTAGCGCCTATCATTACAGCATGTAAAGCCATTAATGCTATTTCTGTGATTGATGGTGCGCAGGCTGCGATGCATTTACGCCCTAATCTACAAGAAATTTCTTGTGACTTTTACGTATTTTCTGCCCATAAAATGCTCGGGCCTACAGGTCTGGGTGGTCTTTATGGACGTTTTGAGCTGTTAAATTCGCTCGATGTTTATCAAACCGGTGGCGAAATGATCGAAACAGTGAGCCTCACGCAAAGCACTTTTCGGGATGCACCGGGTAAATTTGAAGCAGGAACACCTAATATTGCGGGTGTAATCGCCTTTAGTGAGGCAATAAAGTATTTAACATCGTTAGATTTTCAGCAAATGCGTCAACATGAGCATACAGTTTTTGACTATGCGATAAAACAATTATCAGCTATTGATGGTATTAATATCTATTCAAACCAAATACATAACATCGGTAACATTAGTTTTAATTATCGCGATGAACATCCCTTCGATTTAGCCACTCTGCTTGATGGGTTTGGCGTTGCCGTGCGCAGTGGCCACCATTGCACACAACCTATAATGAGCCATTTGCACATTCCTGGTACAGTAAGAGCAAGCTTTGCGTTATATAACAATAAAGATGATGTAGATGCGTTTATTGATGCTCTTAAAAACAGTATTGAGTTATTAGATTAAATTTGGATAAGTTATGAATTCAACGTTTGAAGCCGTTAGTAAAAACATTGAAACAGCTGCAGGTTGGCAGCAAAAATACCGCCAGATAATGCTATTAGGTAAGCAATTACCAGTTATGCCAGAAGTGCTTAAAGTAGATGATGCCCTAGTTAAAGGCTGCGAAAGTAAAGTGTGGCTATATATCGACTTTGATCATACAGAAAATAGCCTTGTTTTAGCTGGTGATTCAGATACCCGTATCGTTAAAGGACTATTGGCTTTAATTTTAGCCTTATACAATGGTCTAACACCGGAACAAGCAGCACAAATAAATGCCTATGATGAATTTGAACGACTCGGTCTAATTAGCCATTTAAGCCCTTCTCGCGGCAATGGCATCAAAGCCATGGTTGATAAAATTCAAACCATGGCTGAGCAAGACCGCTAAATGTTATAAAGAACGCTGTTTTTTATCTAAATATTTTCTGATTGCTTTGGCTGCGACAAAAAAGCCAAAGCTTCCTGTTACCATTGTGGCTGAGCCAAAACCATTGTTACAATCCATATTCATTGAACCATCTGCGCCTTGTTTTGCTTGGCAAACTTCGCCTTCAGAGGTTGGATATACAAGCTGTTCAGTTGAATAAACACAATCTACGTTAAATTTACGCTTTGGATTGCTACTAAAGTTGTACTGTTTTCGCAAAATATACCGTACTTTTGCAAGCAAAGGATCATGGGTTGTCTTAGCTACATCACCAAAGCTAATTTGGCTCGGATCAGTTTGTCCGCCTGCGCCACCGGTTGTAATAACGGGTAATTTTATACGCTTACAATGTGCAATTAACGCGGCCTTTTCTTTCACTGCATCAATACAATCAATCACATAATCAAAGCCTTGAATATGCTCACGAATGTTATCTAGCGTTATAAAGTCATCAATAACATTAATTTTGATATCTGGGTTTATCAGCTCACAACGTGTTTTCATCGCTTCAACTTTTGCTTCACCTACGGTGCCAGTCAAAGCATGGATTTGACGATTAACATTAGTTGCACAAATATCATCAAGATCTATTAAGGTTAGTTGTCCTACACCCGTGCGAGCTAGCGCTTCAGCGGCCCAACTACCTACACCACCAATACCAATGACACAAAAATGTGCTTGTTGTAACCAATCAAATTGCTGATGACCATATAAACGTTTAATGCCACCAAAACGGATGTCTTGTGTTGTTTCTTTCATTTACCAATCCAACGTCCAAGGAGCTGTCCACTCTTTGAATTCGTCTGAGTTAAAAACTTCATTGAGATGAGCACCCAAAGTGTAATCGCATCGATACTCTTTAAGCTGCCCTTTATAGCTAAATTGTAATGCATAAGCATGCAAATTTGTGCGCTCGTCTTTACTTCCTGCATACGTGCTATCACCAAGAATTGGCGCACCCAAGCTTTTCATCGCGACTCTTAGTTGATGTGTTTTACCCGAAAAAGGTTTTAATAGGTAGGCACGTAGTCCAGGGCGAATACTTTTTGAATAAAAGCGGGTAACAGCCGGGTTGGTTTGGCTCTTTAGCAATTTAAAAGCGCCCCGACGACTTCTTTCCATATCCCCTTTTATCCAACCTTGTTTCTTCTTTGGTTTTGCATCACTGAGTGCAAGATAAAATTTATGCACTTGATGGGCGCTGAATAGCGCAGTGAACTTTGCTGCTGCTTCTTTGTGACGGGCTAAAATAATTAAACCCGAGGTGACTTTATCAAGGCGATGTACAGGATATAGTTTTTCGTTTACAAGTTGCTCTGCAAGTACAACAAAACCAGCACATTCTTCACTATGAAAGCTTACACCTGCTGGTTTATAAAATACAAAAAAGTCATCTTCACTTGCATGAAGATGAACTGTATTTACATCGTGCATTGGTTATTTACTCAGCACTGCAATGACGCGGGCTAAGTCCTCTGGCGTGTCTACACCTGCTTGTGGAGCACATAATGCCTTAGCTATTTTGATTTTATAACCATGATAAAGCACACGAAGCTGCTCTAGAGATTCAAGGACTTCTAACGGAGATTCTGGCAGCTTAATATATTGAGTAATAAACCCTGCTCGGTAAGCATAAATACCAATATGGCGGGCATAATCATCAAGATTGATTTTATCAGTTTGATTACTCATCATCGCATCTCGATGATAAGGAATGGTTGCACGCGAAAAATACACTGCATTGTTGTGCGCATCGCTAACCACTTTTACACAATTAGGGTTAAATATATCGTCGATATCATCAATACTTGTGCTCAATGTTGCCATAGGCGCGTCAGAATCAGCGAGCAGTTTAGCCACTTGCGAGACATTTTCACTAGCTAATAAAGGCTCATCACCTTGCACGTTAACGACAATGGTATCACTTTCAAGTTGGAGTTGTTCAACCACTTCAGCTAAACGTTCTGTCCCTGATTGATGATCTTCACGCGTCATTAGAACATTACTTGTAAACTCACTAACAGCGTCAAATACTGCTTGATGATCGGTGGCAACATAAACGTGTGATGCGCCTGAAGCAACTGCTTTTTCATAAACATGTTGGATCATTGGCTTACCACATATATCAGCAAGTGGTTTAGCTGGTAAACGTGTCGATGCGTAACGGGCAGGAATTACAACTACGAATTCCACTTATCAACCTCTTCTTGGCTTAGTTCACGTGCTTCATTTTCTAAAAGCACTGGGATATCGTCTTTGATTGGATAAGCAAGTTTCGCTGCTGTACTAATCAGCTCTTGATTTTCTTTATCAAGACGTAATTTACCTTTACACACTGGACAGGCGATAATTTCAAGTAATTTTGTATCAAAGGCCATTGAGGATCCCTTTTTGTTTTAATAATAAATTTAGTTTTTCGATAACCGTTGTTGTCGGCTTTGCATCAACAGGCAAATAATACCAATTTGGCTTGGCAAAGCTAAAGCATTTAACTGCATCTTTTTCTGTCATAAAAACAGCGTCATCACCAAACATGGTAAAGTCACTTGCTTGGTAGGCATAGTGATCGCGAAAATGATGAGTCGATAGCAAGTTAATGCCTTGCTGCTCAAGACTTATCTCAAAGCGTTTGGGGTTACCAATAGCACTGACTGCATGGCCTTTATCTTGAACTGAATTGGCGAGTGTTGAATCACTCACGGTTCGAAATGGGCTCGATGCTAAATCATAGCGGCTTTGTGCATTGCCGCCATTTTCTATGACTAAATCAACCGATTTTAAGCGCGCTTTGGTTTCACGAAGTGGACCTGCTGGCATTAATAAACCGTTACCAAACTGGCGTTCACTATCAACAATACAGCATTCTATATCTCGGGCCATTTTGTAATGTTGCATACCATCATCAGAAATGATGACATCAATATCGTGCTGTTCTAATTTTTTAATACTGGCTTGACGGTCAGGTCCAACCATAACAACACAACCTAAACGACGTCTAATAAGAACAGGTTCGTCACCCGCTTGTGTTGTAGTCGTCTCATCAGTAACTAACAATGGATACGAGTCAGACTGACCACCATAACCACGACTGATCACCGCCACTTTTAAACCTTGTTGTTGTAAGAACTCAGCAAGCCATATTACAAATGGCGTTTTGCCGTTGCCACCCACACTTATGTTACCAACCACTATAACAGGTACATGCGCTTTAAAAGCCTTCAGAATATTAAGCTTGTATAGCAATACACGAAGTGTTGAGATTAGCCAAAAAAGCACACTCAAAGGTAAGAGTAAAACACTGAGTAAACCTGGTCTTTTATACCAGCTTTTTTCAATAACACTCACTACTGCTCACCAAATTGCATTTTACAAAGAGCGGAATAGGTGCCGTCTTTTTCAAGCAGCTCGCTATGCGTGCCCTTTTCGATAACCTGACCATGATCAATAACATAAATACAATCACTGTTTTCTATTGTTGATAAACGGTGTGCTATTACAATTGATGTTTTTTCTTTCATTAAGCTATCAAGTGCATGTTGGATCAGTTTTTCAGACTCAGTATCGAGAGCTGATGTCGCCTCATCGAGAATTAAAATAGGTGCATCTTTTAAAATGGCACGTGCAATCGCGATACGTTGACGCTGACCGCCTGATAACATCACGCCGTTTTCACCCACCATGGTATTTAAACCTTCTGGCAAGTCTTTAACAAATTCCCAAACATGGGCTTGTTTGGCAACCGCCATTAACTCTTCATGACTGAGTTCACGTTCAAGGCCATAGCATATGTTATTTGCAATAGTATCGTTAAATAACACCACTTGCTGTGAAACCAATGCAAATTGCTTACGAAGATCCGTTAGCTTGTAGTCAGCGATATTGACACCATCGAGTAAAATTTCACTTTCACCTTCTAGCTCATAGTAACGTGGCAATAAATTTGAAATGGTCGATTTACCAGAACCAGAGCGCCCCACTAATGCAATGCTTTCGCCGGCATTAATCGTTAGCGACAAGTTTTTCAAAACTGGTTCATCTTTAGTTGGGTATTTGAAAGTAACGTTGTTTATTTCAATGTGCCCTGTCACTTTATCAATACTATAGGTGCCAGTGTCTTTTTCTACATCTTCATCAAGTACCAAAAAGATACTTTGTGCTGCAGAAATACCACGTTGTAAGTCACTATTTACATTTGAAAGTTGCTTAAGTGGACGTAATAACATCATCATTGATGATATTAGTAATACGAAATCACCAGAGCTGATTGTGTCTATCATTGATGGCATTGACACGACCCATAAAATCACTGCCATTGCGCTCGCAGCTAAGATCTGAATAACCGAAACACTTAACGCCTTTGTTGCATCCATTTTAATACGTTGCTGACGATTATGGTTATTAATCGCTGAAAACTGAGCAATCTCTTGCTGCTGACCACCAAATCCGTGGATTACTTTATGCCCAGAGAGCATCTGCTCTGAACTACGAGTAACTTGCCCCATCGCTGATTGAATTTTTTTAGAGATCATCCGAAAGCGTTTCGATACAAAGGCAACAATCACTGCCACCAGCGGAATAATAACCAAGAAAATCAGCGATAACTTCCAACTTGTATAAAACATATTGAAAAGTAAAAAAACAACAAACGCCCCTTCTCTCACCACAATTAACAGCGCTTTAGTAATTGCCTGTTGTACTTGCTCTGTATCGAAAGTGATTTTAGAAATTAAATCACCATTAGAATTTTTGTCATGAAAAGACACAGGTAAATGTAATATATGTTCGAATAATTGTTGGCGAAGAGTTCTAACAACTTGGGAGCCAACATAACTCAAGCAGTAAGATGACATGTAATTAAACATGCCTCGACCAAGCACTAACGCGATAACAACGAATGGTGCATAAGTTAATACATCAGTATTACGAGCATTTAAGCCTTCATCAATAAAAGGTTTCATTAAATTGATAAACAGTGCATCCATGGCAGAATAGCCAACCATGCCAACAATAGCGAAAAATGCGATTAATTTATAATCACCCACATAACTGATTAATCGCTTATAAATTTGGGATGTAGTTTGATCCATAACACTCTCTTATTCATAGACTTCGACTATTGTAGCCTTATGGGGGTAAAAACAAAACGTCAATCTTGTTCGAACCAGTAACTTTCATGCTCGCGAGCTGATTCAACTAAAAAGGTATCGTTATAGAATTTTATTCTAATATGGCCACTGTCTGCTGTACTTAACTGCGCTATATCACGGTCTTGATAACGTTTTACAACCTCAGGGTGAGGAAACTGCCACTGCCCTTGATATGCACTTGAGTGGATAACCAGTTTAGGCCGCACCTGCTCAATAAACGCCTGACTTGACGATGTATTACTACCGTGATGAGGGCTGACGAGTACTGTCGCTTGCAGGTCTGGGAGCCTGGTGATGAGTTGTTGCTCTGCTTCAGCTGAAATATCGCCGGTTAATAACACACTATACTCACCCGACTTCACCCTCAAAATGCAAGATTGATCATTGTTATTATCACCAGGCATACTAAAGCTAGTTAAACTAACATTGCCGATTTTTAAAAGCTTTGGCTCACAACGAGCATTCACGCCATGCGGATGAAAATACTTTAACGTTGCTCCAAAGCCATTTTCATTCCAAGAGTGAAGACCTCCAATGTGGTCATTATCTTGATGACTTACTATAGTGGCAATCACCTCAAGCTTAAGCGCATTTATGTTTGCTAATAAAACTGACTGAATATAGTCATATCGACCAAAATAACGTGGACCTAAATCATAGACCACCGCCTTATTTTCTTCGCTGAGCATCACCATTAAGCCATGACCAACGTCAAATACATCTAACTGAAAAGTGCTTTTCGGCGACAAAAGCCAATCAAAAGTTACAATCAATACAGGAATAATGGCAAATGATCGATAAGGATAACAAAGAAACAATAACAGAGTGCTGTAAATCAAAACTAAGGTATTGAACTCAACAAATGCGAACTCAAGCCAACGCCATTGTTTTGGGACTAACATTATCGATTGATAAAGGTAATTTAAAACAAAATCTAAGCCATATAGAAGTAGCGATAAATCTAAAAGTAAGGATAAAAAACTGTACAAAACTAAGAATGGTAAAACAATGACACTAATTATTGGCACGGCAACTAAATTTACCAGCAAGCCAATCGTACTTACGCCATCAAAGTAAAACAGTGACAATGGCAACAGGCCTATAAATAACGCTAATTGTATTAAGCCAAGCTGTATAACACGTCTGTAAAAACCTAAGTTTTTGCCTAGAGAGCTTCGAATAACAAGAAAAATAATAGCAACAGCAATAAAACTAAAATACAAACCGGGGTTTAATAACGTAAATGGATCAATAATAAGCACTAGTGTAAGAGCATAAAGAATTGTTCGCCATCGCAATGGATTCTTATTTAAGATGTAGATAAATAGTAAACAGCCTAACATCAACAATGCGCGCACTGCAGACACGGCAAAACCACTTAGATATACATAGGTAGCAGCAAAACAAAAACCTATCAGCATAAACCAACTATTAATCTGACGGGTTTGAGAGACAGGTATTCGCATTATACGGGTGATATATTTACTGAAGTAAAAGCCGATTGCATATACAAGCCCGATGTGTAGTCCTGAGATTGCCAAGAGATGGCTTATACCTAATTCACGTAGTTGTTGTTTATTTTGTTGCGATATTTTGCTTTTATCGCCAGTTAGCAAAGCATAGTATAGCCATTGTAATTGGCTGCCAGTAGTTATAGTCGATATATAATTGCGATATACCTCAGTACTAGTAGGTTTACCAGTCTGATTTTCTATCTGTATTTTAGAAACGGTGCGCCCTTTATAAAAAAGTCTTTGTCTAAACGCATGTCGTTCACGATCAAAACTATTATAATTTTTTACGCTTCTAAACGGCTTAAGCTTTATTTGCGCACTCACTTCATCACCAACCGTCAGTTTTTGCGCTGTGCTAACACTAATCATTGCTAGAGGTGGTTTTAATATAGAGAGACTGCACCCCTGTATGCTTTTCAGGCTTGCTTTAACGTAGAAAGGAGACTGGGCTGAGTGTATTGAAATCACTTGAAAATTAGCAATTACTGGTTTTTTAGGTCTTAAGTCGCATTCGCTTTGAGAATAAAAGACTAAGTAATGAAAAAATACTAAAAAAATACCGCAAATAAACCCTGACAATATTGGCAAAAAAGGCTTAAAATAGGCAGCTGCTAAAATAACAGCAAAACTTATTAGATAAAACACTGCAGTGTTTGCTGTATAAAGGGTAATAAAACAACCCAATATAAAACCACTGCATAACCAAACAGATGTAAATGGTTGCTTTAAATGGCTAAGAAAACGATCCAACGGTTTTTACCTGATCACAACAAGGTAAGAGATCATAAATACTTAAGAATTTTTGGCCGTTTATTACATGATGCCAATTTATGGCATTTAAATCGCCGTTCTGCTCGAGGAGCATTTGCTGTAGGTTTATTTTTTGCTTTCATCCCTGTTCCTTTTCAAATGGTTCTAGCAGCCGCCCTGGCCATTCCATTTCGTGTAAACTTGCCTATTTCTGTTGCTACGGTGTGGATCACAAATCCACTGACAATGCCTCCTATTTTTTACTGCTCGTATATTGTTGGAACAATTGCCTTAGCGCAACCTACACAACACTTCCATTTTGAGCCTAGCTGGCAATGGTTTTTAGAAAGCTTAACAACCATTGGTCCGGCTTTCTTAGTTGGTTCACTTATTTGTGCAACAGCCGCGGCTATACTTGGCTATTTCGTAACAGATATGCTTTGGAAGCGCTCTGTAAGAAAAGCATGGTTACATCGACATCAAAAATAAAAAACTGACAATTCAAATATGAGTATAGACAAAAAACCCAGCTGTAAGCTGGGTTTTTTAATGTAGTTGAAAAGTTATTTTTTACGCTACTTTGCTTTAAAAAAGCGACGTGCTGCTGCAAATGGTAACAAGATTAATGCATACCAAGGGAAGCTTGCAGACTGACGCTCATATTGTTCAACTTCTTCTGCAGGGCACTCTTCAATTGAACCACTAATTGGTGTTAACTTAACAGGTACTGCAATACTTTCATATTCAACATTACCGTTAAGATCCACTACCGTGTTACCGAATGAATCTGTTTTTTCTACCGTTTTGGTAGCAACACCAAATATTTCATTATTGTTGTTAATCGACTTGGCTTCAGCAACAACGTATTTAAATCGTGTTTCACCATCTTCTTCATAGCAAGGTAATAAATCGTTTAAATTTACGACTTTATCTTCACCGATAGTGTACATAAAGCCTTCACGACGACGTGTAGACGTATTGTAGATATCGGTTTCACCCTCACCAACAATCACACCATTATCATTTATGTCATTAGCGATTGAGCTAGAACTTGAGAAATAATCTGTCGGGAAAACAACACTGTCACTTTTCTTGTCGTAATAGAAAAATTTAGTACGGTTTGTACCTTCGATTCTTTTGGTTGCATAACCAACCACAACATCGTCATTATTGATAGCTAAAGGCTGACCCGAGGTCCAATCATCTTCTTGGTCAAGAAACTCTTTTACTTCACCATTCTCAAAAATAACCGGCATAGTGATACGAATATCTCGATCTTTATAGCGAACATCTGAAGTACCAGCTATTACCCCATTTTCATTAATGACAAAAGCGCTGCTTCTAAATGCAAAATCTTCGTCATCTTTTGGCGTAAGACCTAAGCCAAATATTTCCGTATTGATAATATTTAGGTCGTTATCCAAGGTCCATTTAACGGCTCGTTTATCGAAAATACCCGTACTAAAGCTACGATTAAGCGTTTCAACACAATCTGAAACTGGCTCATCTTCGTTATCGCAACGATCGTCAATATCATCTTGAGGATCAACTGGAATACCGGTAGATACGGTACCTACTACTTCGTAGCCACTATTGGTTTTGACTATGTCATATGCGGCACTAATACCACCGTGCTCATCAAATTCAGGAACTAAAGGTACTTCGACACCATTAGCACCAATAACAATACCGCGACTTATAAAGTCACGTAAGAAGTGAGTTTCTTCTTCGGTTTCATCTGTTTGGGTAAAGGCGGTCTTTTCGTAAGGCGCACTGCCCCAGCCCACCATCACGCCATCGTCAGCAACAGCAGATAGAAGGTTTGATGTTGAGCGAGTTAAGCCATCATAATCAAGCGATGCTTCATCAAATAAAACCTGCTCTTGAGACCCTTCTGCAGTATAAGTAGTGGCAATTGCACTCGATATTTTTTGATACTCAGAATCATTAGGACGACTATCAGTAGATAAAAACCAAATCATAAATGCGTGTGCATCAGCATTGGTATTTACTGCATCGTTATTTTGGATATCATCTAACGTAAACGTAATTTCTTTGTCAATTGACTCAAATCGCGCTTTTTCTCGGTCGTAGGCGTTTTTAATGTTGCTTGCATCAAAATCGATATAAGAAACGTCTACAGGTAGTTTATAGGTACCATTTGCAAGACCAATGATATGACCGTTTTCACTAACATCCGTTATATAATTATGCTTAGAGCCTTCCAGACCACCTAACTCTTCTAATTTATAGGTCGCGCTCATCGCTGAGGTACTTAGAGTAGCTAAAATACTGGCAGCGAGTAATTTATATTTCATTTTAATCCTTACTACTGATTCTTTAAATCTTCGAGTTCTTCCCAGCGCTCAAAAGCGGCTTCAAGCTCAGACTCTAACTGGGCTAAATGGTTCAATGCTTCTGATGTAATTGCAGCATCTTGCTTAAAAAAGTCAGGGTCATTGACCACAACTTGCTGAGCATCGAGCGCTTTTTCAAGTTGTTCCACTTTACTGGGTAATTCCTCTAATTCAAGTTTTAATTTGTAAGAGAGTTTATTACTTTTCTTTTGTGGTTTATCTTGGTTTTGCACCACGGGTTTTTCTTGCTTAGTTTGTTGCTGTTGTTGTTTCTCTTGCTCAACTAAGTAGGCAGCATAAGCCTCATAGTCACTGTAGCCACCAATAATATCGGTAATCTTACCATCACCTTCAAATGCCCAGACTGAATTACAGGTATTATCTATAAATTCGCGGTCATGGCTAACAATAAGCACGGTACCTTGATATTGGTTAATAATATCTTCAAGTAATTCTAATGTTTCGATATCTAAGTCATTGGTTGGCTCATCGAGTACCAAAATATTAGACGGCTTTAAAAATAGCTTTGCAAGTAACAAGCGGTTCTTCTCACCACCAGAAAGTGCTTTTACAGGTGTGCGGGCTCTTGCTGGCGGAAATAAGAAGTCTTGTAAGTAACCAAGCACATGACGTGAGCGCCCGCCCATCATCACTTCTTGCTTACCTTCAGCTACGTTATCTTGTACTGTGGCTTCTTCATCAAGCTTTTGACGATACTGATCAAAATAAGCAAACTCTAAGTTAACACCTTGCTTAACACTGCCGCTATCAGGTGTTAAGTCACCAAATAAAATTTTAAGCAGTGTTGTTTTACCAATACCATTAGGGCCTACAAGGCCAATACGATCGCCACGCATAACAAGTGTAGAGAAGTCTTTAGCGATCACTTTGTCTTTAAATGCATGACTTATGTTTTTCGCTTCAAAAACAAGCTTGCCTGAACGCTCAGCAGTTTCAATGTTGAAATCTGTTTTACCAACCTGCTCTACTCGCTGCTTTCGCTCTTTACGCAACTCTTTTAATGCGCGAACGCGTCCTTCATTACGTGTTCTACGGGCTTTTATACCTTGGCGGATCCACGCTTCTTCTTCGGCTAAGCGTTTATCAAATAACGCGTTTTGCGTTTCTTCTACCTTTAAATCATGCGCTTTTTGTTCAAGGTATGTTGCATAATCACCCGGATATGAAATTAGTTTTCCGCGGTCTAAATCAAGAATACGAGTAGCTACTGCGCGAATGAACGCACGGTCGTGAGAAATAAAAACGATACCGCCTTTAAATTCTTTTAAAAATTGCTCGAGCCAAATAACACTGCTCATATCCAAGTGGTTGGTAGGCTCATCAAGTAGCAATAAATCAGGCTCACTAACTAGGGCCCTTGCTAAAGCAACCTTACGTAACCAACCGCCTGATAATGATTCAAGTTTAGCCTCTGGATCTAGCTCTAGGCGCGATAACACAAGTTGAATACGCGTATCAAAACGCCAGCCGTCAACTGTTTCTAATTGATTTGATAAGCGCTCTAACTTATTTAGTAACTTATCGTTATAGTCTGTTTGCATCTGATTACTAACTTGGTGATATTCAATCAATAAGTTAGCAATATCAGGCATACCCTGCGCTACATAATCAAATACTGATCCTGCAGCCCCCTTTGGTGGATCTTGCTCTAGACGCGAAATTCGTATACCACCTAGTTGGTTTATTTCACCATCATCCAAGATAACTTGGCCATCAAGTACTTTAAGTAATGTTGATTTTCCTGCACCGTTACGACCAACAATACATACACGCTCACCCGACTCAATAACTGCATCAGCATCATCTAGTAACGGATGCGTACCATAAGCGAGTTGCGCTTTGGCTATTCTGATTAAATCCATCGTGATTACTACTCTTATTCTTTATTATCAGCAATAAATTGCGCTAATCGCTGTGCATCAAAAGGCCAAAATAATTTTTCGCCTTGATGAGCTTCAACAACCGGAATACTGGTTTGGTAAAGCGCGATAAGCTGTTCACTATCCATGATATCTTTTGCAGCAAAGGAAACGTTTGCTGCAACTAATAATTCATCTGCCATTTCACACAAATGACAGCCATCTGTGTGATACAAGGTAAAACTAGCCATGTGTAATAAGCCAACTATTATGAATTTGCTTATTGCGTTTAAAATCTGGCGATAAAGTTTTGTCAGAAATATTCTCTGCTTTTAAGCCAAGCCCCATTAAACCAACTTCATCCATGATAAAGCCACGCTTGTTGTTAGAGAATATAAGCGTGCCATTTGGACTTAAAATCTTTTTAACCCAAGTAAGAAGCTTGATATGGTCGCGCTGAACATCAAATGCGTCTTTCATACGTTTTGAGTTTGAGAACGTCGGTGGATCTAAGAAAATTAAATCATATTGACCTTGTGCGTATTCAAGCCATTTCAAGCAGTCAGCTTGCTCAAAACGAAAACGAGTATTGCTCAAGTCATTAAGCGCGAAATTCTCTTGCGCCCATTTTAAATAGGTCTTTGACATATCAACGGTAGTAATTGCTTTGGCACCACCTATCGCAGCATGAACAGATGCACTGCCCGTATAAGCAAACAAGTTTAAGAAACGTTTACCTTGTGCGTTTTGTTGAATATAACGACGAGCCAAACGGTGATCTAAGAATAAACCTGTATCTAAATAATCAAATAGATTTACTTTAAATTTAGCACCAAACTCTTCGACTACTTGTGTGCGATTTTGTTTTGATACCTTAGTATATTGCTCTTCGCCTTTTTGCTTTTTGCGTACTTTAACTGCGATATTCTCTGGCGCAATTTCTAACTGCTCAGCGGTCAGGCTAATCACATCTTGTAAGCGCTTTTGTGCCGTAGTGTCATCGATTTCTTTAGGTGCGGCATATTCAAAAATAACCGCTGAATCATCGTACACATCAACTGCAACGTTATATTCTGGAATATCCGCATCGTAGACACGATAACAGCTTACTTCATTTTGCTTTAACCAGTTTTTCAAGTTTTGCTTGTTTTTCTTTAAGCGGTTTGCAAATGCTGTTGAACCTTCAAAATTAAGAGCTGGTTTATCTTCTTTGCTTAGCTCAACTTGTTTATCGTCAAGTTGATATAAATTTAGCACCACATCTAACGGGCCATTTTTGAACTTATAGCGTTTTAATTTAACAAGCTTTAATAACTTAAATAGGCTTTCGTCGGTGCCAAGTAAAGCAAGCTTCCAATGGTTAAAGTGCTTTTTGAAGCCAACACCTAAGCTTCGGTGTAAGTTAACCAACTCTGCCATCGAGCCTAAACGCTCACCATAAGGTAAGTTTGAAATCACCACACCAGGAAGCTTAGCAACTGAGGTAAGCTTTGTTGCATCGCTTTGTTTAAATTTAATTACATTACCAAGGTCTGCGCGTTCTGCGTTTTCTTGTGCTTTTTTAATTACACCAGCATCAATATCATGTCCAATAAGCCAAAGCTTTGGATCAGTAATTTGAGCCGTTAGTTCTGCTTTTAACTCTTTGTATTTTTGGATGCGGAAACTTGGTAGGCGCTCAAATGCAAAACCTTCTCGGAATAAGCCAGGCGCTTCATTACGAGCCATGCTTGCTGCTTCAATTAAAATGGTACCAGCACCGCAACATGGATCAAATAAAGGTTGTTGTACATTTTCAAGCCAGCCACTTCGCTTTACAAGTGCTGCAGCTAAATGCTCTTTAATCGGTGCTTTACCTTGGTCTTGACGATAACCACGTTCAGATAAACGTGGACCTGAATAGTCAATATAAAGCGCAACACCTTGGCGATTTAATCTTGCTACAACACGCACATTAGCGTTGTACTTATCAACATCTGGACGCTGTTCAAATAGATCTGAAAAATAATCAACAATCGCATCTTTTACGACAAGACCAGAGAACTGGGTATTTTTTAAATCGTTGTTAGTACCACTAAAATCAACAGCGAAAGTTTGTTTTGGGCCAAACCACTCTTGCCAGGGCTGTAGTCGTGCAAATTGATAAAGGCTTTCTTTGTCTTTAACGCCTTCTTTTTCTTCTATCAGCATCATGATACGAGTGGCGAAGCGACTCGATAAACAAATTTTTTGTGCTAACAAGCTATCTGCTTCAAAACGTACAGAGCCCACGGTTTGTTTAGAGACTTCTGCACCAAGTGCTGTAAGCTCATCAACAAGTAAATTTTCTATTCCGATAGAAGTAAGTGCGATAAATTGCAAAGTAAAAACCCTTAAATGCTAATTGCGCAGGATTATAGCATAGCTTGGCGAACAAAAACGCCAACATTTGCAGGGATATTAGCTAGATTTTTACTTAGCCCACTAGGTTGCGAATCTCTCGCCGCGATTAAATTGCCTCTAGAGTGAACATATTTTAATTCACAAAGGTCAACACGCCCTAGGCCGTTTTAAACTGTTTTTGTTGAATATAAACAGGATGGATACGATTATTTAGAACCTTGATGGCTTCAAACTGCTCTAGAGATAGATTTTCGTCTAACTGAAAGTGTGCGCTCAGATTAATACAAACAGATGCTTCTGGTGAATGATCGACAATTAAAAACTCACCTTCTTGTGACTTAGAGTATAACTTTACAACCGCTTCAACACTTGGCTGGCTACCCTGGTATTCATGAAAAAACCAACTCTTTGCAAGTACTGGCTTCAAATGAAATTTAACTGCTGTAGCGTTAAGAGCAATTTGGCAAAGCTCTGCCGGACTCCATAATGAGAATGTTTCAAGATATTGATAAACTTGCTGATAAAATGCAGCATCTTCAAGACTGAAGTTTGGCTCTTGTAAAACAGCATCAGTAAGTTGGCGTAATTTGTAAGGTGTGCACAGTTGCATATCTTGGTCAAGGTCAACCAAAAGACGATTATTTTTTGCACAAGCAAGCCATTTCCATTGCTTCGATGCTTGTAACATGTCTCCTCCCTAACTTAGAATTCTGTGCGATTAATCATAAATTATAGCTAAGCCTGACCATTAATAAAATACTTTTTTAGAACATTTTATTAATGATCAAATGCTTAGATAACTGATCCTTATAAGCCGTTAAGGATCGTTTTTACCAATTCTGGGCCTTTATAAATAAAGCCAGTATAAACTTGTACAAGGTCGGCACCCGCTGCAAATTTTTCTTTTGCAGAGTCTGCATCATCAATACCACCCACACCAATGATAGGTAACTTACCATCAGTTAAACGCTTCAGCTCACTAACCACGTGGGTTGAGCGCTGACGTACTGGTTGTCCAGATAAACCGCCCGCTTCGTTTGCATATTGTTGGCCTTGCACTGCAGCACGCTCAAGTGTGGTGTTTGTAGCAATAACACCATCGATCTGATTGTTGATCAATGACTCACTAACTTGCGCAATTTGTATTTCATCAAGATCTGGGGCGATCTTAACAAGCATAGGCACTTGTTTGTTATGCTTTGCAGCTAAATCAAGTTGTTCATTCTTTAAGCTTTGTAGCAAGTCATCAAGCGCTTCACCATATTGTAAATCACGAAGACCCGGAGTATTTGGTGAAGAAATATTTACTGTGATGTACGATGCATGCTCAAATACTTTGCGCATACAATGAATGTAGTCATCTTTACCCTGCTCGTTTGGTGTATCTTTATTTTTACCTATATTTATACCTAGAATACCGTCATATTTCGCCGCTTTTACGTTATTAACTAGGTTATCAACGCCTTTGTTGTTAAAGCCCATACGATTTATGATCGCATTTGATTCTGGTAAACGGAAAATACGCGGCTTATCGTTACCAGCTTGAGGGCGAGGAGTAACAGTACCCACTTCAACGAAGCCAAAACCCATTTGTGAAAATGCATCAATACACTCTGCATTTTTATCTAAGCCTGCCGCTAAACCTACTGGATTTTTAAATTCTAAACCCAAAAAGTTAACTGGTTTATTAGGGACAGATTGAGACCACGCTGCACTCAATGGAGTATGAGCAAATCGGCGTAAATTATTAAGTGCAAATTCATGAGCCCACTCCGCATCACGGGTAAACATAAAACGGCGAGCTAGATCATAAAACATGGTTTGTTCCTTAGGTAAAAATAAACAAGGTAGCCGCTTATAAACGGACCATTGCAAATTAAGGGCAAAAAAATACCCCAGCGAGCTGGGGTATGTATTTTAACGACTTTTCACTTATTTGGAAGTGTCACAGTTGTGGCTTAACAACATTAGTTCACGAAGTGCTACTGAGAACTTCGCAAAATCATGGCTTTGTGATGTTTTGAATTCAGATAGCATCTGTTTCCAACGTTGTAGAAGTAGATCTTGGTTATCCATCCACTCATCAATTTGTGCATCTATGTCTTTGCTGTCTGCTGCAAAGCTATTAAGTACCACAGCCGATAATGTACGTTGTTGCCAATCAAGCTCTTCACGGTAAGAAGCACGAGCAAGTGCTTGCCAGTGATTTGCAACCGGTTGGTTAGTAATTTGGTCAAGGAACCAATGTAAGCCCATACGCGCACCCAACTTGAAGTACGTGTTAGATACCATAGCAATGCTACGCTCTGAATTATTAGCAATTTCGGCTAAGTCCATTACAGAGAATAGGCTTGATAGAGACACAACTCGTGTCGCAAGTGCTTTTGGTACATTGCTATCAATTAGCTTCTCAGCTGCTTTAACTAAACGCTCGCTTTCTTTTTCAACCATGTAGCTATTTAAGTTTTCACTTAAATCAGCAAATGTTGGTGCAAAGAACTCAATTGCTTGCTCAATCGTTTGTGCTTTATTGCGATGACGTAAGAACCAACGTGTTGCACGACGAACCGTACGACGTAACTGATAGAGCATTTCTGTTTGTACAGCTGCTGGGATCTTATTATCAAGTGCAACAATTGATGACCATGTTTCTGGCATCTGGAACACTTCTTTTGCAATTGAATAGCAAAGCGCGATTTCTGCTTCGTTAGCACCTGTTTCTTCGTGCATACGAACCATGAAGTTAAGGCCCATATCGTTAACAATATTATTGGCAAGTTTTGTTGCGATAATTTCTTTACGAAGTGGGTGGTTATCCATTGCATCGTTGAACTTCTCACGAAGTGGTACCGGGAATGAATTAACCAATAACTGACGGTAATAAGGGTTTTCAGTGATTTCATCAACCACTAAAGACTCTTTAAGTACCATTTTCGCGTAAGAAACTAGTACAGATAGTTCTGGACGAGTTAAATCTTTACCCGCTGCTGCGCGCTCTGCAAGTTCTTCATCAGTTGGAATGAACTCAATTGCACGATTTAACTTGCCATCTTTTTCAAGGGCATGGATAAAACGTACTTTTTCTTTAAGTGTTGATGTGCCTTTTGACTGTGTAATCGATAAGGTATGCGTTTGACGATAACAATCTTTAAGAACCAGCTGCGATACTTCATCGGTCATAGCATAAAGTAGCTCATCACGTTGTTTACGCGTTAAGTCACCTTCAGCAACTAAGCCATTAAGTAAGATCTTAATGTTTACTTCGTTATCTGAACACGCAACACCACCTACGTTATCGATGAAGTCAGTGTTAACACGACCACCTTTAGCTGCAAATTCGATACGACCTAATTGTGTAGCACCTAAGTTACCACCCTCGCCTAAGATCTTCGCACCAAGCTCAGAACCGTTAATACGAAGTGCATCATTTGCGCGGTCACCAACATCTGCATCAGTCTCTTTAGAGTTCTTGATGTAAGTACCGATACCACCATTCCAAAGTAAATCAAACTCCATCATTAGAGCTGCTTTGATTAATTCGTTAGGTGTCATGCTCGCTTTTTTAGTGCCAAGCATTTTCTTCATTTCAGGGCTTAAGCTAATTGATTTAGCCGCACGAGAGAATACACCACCACCTTGTGAAATAAGGTCTTTGTTGTAATCTTCCCAAGAAGAACGCGGTAAATTAAATAAACGCTCACGCTCAGGGTAAGATGTTGCAGCATCTGGGTTTGGATCAACAAAGATGTGCATGTGGTTGAACGCCACTTGTAAGCGAATGTGCTTAGAAAGCAACATACCGTTACCAAATACGTCACCCGCCATGTCGCCGATAGCTACAACAGTGAAATCAGTTGTTTGACAGTCAATATCCATTTCACGGAAGTGACGCTTAACAGACTCCCACGCACCTTTTGCAGTGATACCCATTTTCTTATGGTCATAACCTACTGAGCCACCTGATGCGAATGCATCACCTAGCCAGAAGTTATATTCATTTGCGATGCCGTTTGCGATATCAGAGAAAGTCGCAGTACCTTTATCGGCAGCAACAACTAAATACGGGTCATCTTCATCATGACGAACAACATCAACTGGCGGAACAATCTCACCACGTTCGATGTTATCTGTGATATCTAATAAACCACGGATGAAAATTTTGTAACACTCTTGGCCTTCTTTGAAGAATGCTTCACGATCAGTCGGTAGCTGTTTACATACGAAACCACCTTTCGAACCTACTGGCACGATAACCGTGTTTTTAACTTGTTGCGCTTTAACAAGACCCAGTACCTCAGTACGGAAGTCTTCACGACGGTCAGACCAACGTAGGCCACCACGTGCAACTTTACCACCACGTAAATGCACACCTTCAACGCGCGGCGAGTATACGAAGATCTCAAACGCAGGCAGTGGTAATGGCATTTCTGGGATCATAGAAGGCTGAACCTTGAACGATACATATGACTTAAATTGGCCATCCGCTTCTTTTTGGAAGAAGTTCGTTCTAAGAGTTGCATTGATCATATCAACGTATAAACGGATGATACGGTCATCATCTAGGTTTGCTACGTTTTCTAGTTCAAGATTTACTTGTGCAACTAGCTTCTCAAGCGTCTTCTCACTACCAGGGTTCTTAACTGAGAACTTTTTAGTGAATAAGTTAACGATTTGCGAAGCAATATGTGGGTAATTTGCAAATGTGCTTTCGATGTAAGTCTGCGAGAAAGTTACACCAATTTGACGCATGTATTTAGCGTATGCACGAAGAATAGACGCTTCACGACCGGTTAAACCACCCATTAATACTAAACGGTTGAAACCATCGTTTTCTAAACGGTTATTCCAAACATTAGTAAGCGCAGCACGGAAACGAGCAGATACTTTATCAAAGTCAGCAATGCCCTTATTGTCAATTAGCATGGTGAAATCCATGATCCAATTAACTTTACCGTCTGTCGTTTTAACTGAGTAAGGCGTTTCACCCACTACACGTAAGCCAAAGTTTTCTAACATTGGCATGACGTCAGATAAGTGGATTGGCTCATCTTTATGGAATAAGCTTAAACGAACAACATTGGTATTTGCTTCTTCTTGTGGACGATAGAACAACATTTCTAGTTTGTTTTCGTCATTAAGAAGCTCAAGTTTCTCGATATCAACAACCGCAGCACTTGGTAAAACCTGATCTTTATATGCACTTGCAAATGCTTGTGCATATTTACGGTTTAGTTCTTTACCGCGTGCTTCACCTGCACTCTCAAGTAGTGCAGACTGGAGTCTATCTTCCCAAGTACGGGCAGCTTCAATTAGGTTGTTTTCGATGTCTTTCACGTTATATTCAATATTATTGTCAGTCACACGCACCGTATAATGAGTACGGGCTAATGTTGACTCAGAGAAGAAAGTAGTAAATTCGACTTTGTCGTCAGAATTAAATGCGTTAGCTAAGATACGTTGCGTTTCACGACGTAGTGCCGTGTTATAGCGCTCACGCGGTACATAGACCATGCAAGAGAAGAAACGGCCATATGCGTCTTTACGCACAAAAATACGGCACATATCACGCTCTTGTACTTGTAGTACGCCCATAGCAACTTCAAGTAGTTCGGCTTCACGTGCTTGCACAAGTTCATCACGTGGATATGTTTCTAGGATATTTAATACCGCTTTATAAGCATGGGTGCCTTTAGCAAAGTCACACATTTCCATAATGCGATTAATTTTACTTTTCAGTACCGGAACATCAGCGGCGCTGTTGTTGTAGAAGCTCGAAGAGAATAAACCAAGGAAACGGTCTTCACCAATTACATTACCTTCCTCGTCAAAACGCTTGATACCCACATAGTCAATATAAGCAGGACGGTGAACACGAGACACTGAATTAGTTTTCGTTAAAATCAGTAAATTATTGCTACGCGCTTCTTGACGTGCAACTTCTGGTAATTCAGAAAGTAAACGGCTGTGCTCTTCGTCTGTGTTTTTCATCAGACCAAGGCTAGTACCTTTTTTACCTTTTAATTGATAATCACCCTGTACAGGCGACAGTTCATACTCACGATAACCCATTAGGGTAAAGTTATCTTTTGCTAACCAGTCTAAAAACTCAACCGTTTCAGCAACTTCACTTTCGTTATTATTATGATGACGCTTAGGTAAATCCTTCGTTACAGCAATTAGCTTTTCACGAATTGGCTGCCAATCTTCTACAGCGATAGATACGTCAACTAACACAGACTCAAGTTCTTTTTTGAAAGACTCAATAACTTTTGCATCTGTTTGGCGATCAATCTCGATAAAGAACACCGTTTTTGTTGACGTTGATTCTTGCTCTGCTTTTAAGCTTGAAATACCCGTGATTTTAGCATTTTTGTCACGTTGGATTTTCAGTGGAGAGTGAAGTAATAAGTGAGAAGAGATGTTTTCGCGAGTCATGGCCATACGCACAGAATCAACTAAGAAAGGCATGTCTTTCGCGATGATTTCAACAATAGTGTGCGATGACTGCCAGCCATCTTTTGCTACTTCTGGATTGAAGACACGGACAACCGCGTCATCAGAGTTATTTTTTTCTAGCGAGTTCCATAGGCTTAGTGCAGCGCCATATAAGTCACTATCGTTGCGATGTGCCAAATCCTCTTTAGACATATTGCTGTACAAGGCTTTGGCGAATTTCTCAACGAGTAACACATTATCAGCGTGAACTTTTTTCTGGATCAGCTTACAGACATTATCTAAGATAACCGAGGCTTGCCCTTCATTTCGTGTCATTGTATGTTCCTTAATCTATACTACTTATCGATTAGTAGAATATTTGTACAGCCATTTATTAGCGTGGAGTCAGGTAAATTCTAACTCTTTTGCAGCTAATAAACAGCCTTTTCGATGAAATCATTTTAAGCTTTTCAGCTATTTGGTCATCTATTCACAAAATATAGATATAAATGGCCATTACTGGCCATATTGGAGCACAATTATTCACATTATTTTTTCTGGTCAGTCCAGAGGAAGCTACCAATTGCAGGTAAAAGTAGTACTGCGCCCAGCATGTTAACCAAAAACATGAAGGTCAAAAGAATACCCATATCTACTTGGAACTTCAGATCAGAGAAAATCCATGTGCTAACACCAATGGCTAAGGTAATACCCGTGAATAACACTGCACTGCCACGCTCTGCTAATGCATTGCGATAAGCCACTTCGAGTGCCACACCTTGTTTTAGCTGCCCCATCATTGATGACAGTATATAAATCCCATAATCAACACCGATACCAACACCTAAAGCGATAACTGGTAGTGTCGATACTGTTAAACCTATTTCAAGTTGTACCATCAAGGCTTGCGCTAAAGTTGATACAATATACAGAGGTAATACAACCGCAACCGTTGCCTTAACACTTCTAAAGCTAATTAAGCATAGCAGGATTACGGCGCCGTAAACGTAAAGCATCATAGGTAGCTGTGCAGCTGATACAGATTCGTTGGTTGCGGCCATTACACCCACAGGCCCTGATGCTAACTTAAACTTCAACTCATCCGTTTCTTCTGCCTTAGCAAACTCTTTAACCTTCGCTACTACATGGTCAATAGTTTCTGCTTTGTGGTCATTTAAGAAAATAATCACTGGCATTACAGAGCAGTTACCATCGAGTAAACCTGAGCTTGTTTCAACGCGTGAAGTAGCTTGCACTAAACTTGCCGTGTTGCGCGGCAGGCTTTGCCATTTAAGGTTACCTTCGTTGAAGCCGGCATTCACAGATTGCGCAACTGAGCTTAAACTCACTGCTGATTGCACCCCTGCAACGTTTTCCATCTGCCATTGGAAACGACTAATACGCTCCATCACATCATGCTCAGTACAAGCAGCAGGATACGCTTCTACAATCACTTTTAGGATATCTGATGAAATGGTGTATTTATCAGAAATCAAAAAGGTGTCTTGGTTATAGCGGGCATCTTGGTGCAAAGATGGCGCACCTGCGTGTAAATCACCAATGCGCATTTTGTCAGCTTGCCAATAACCCACTGCAAATAATATCGCTGTAAGCACAATAATTAAACCGGCGGTTCTACGGTCCGTCGCTTTTACTAACAGTTCACGCAATTTATCTAAGAAATTCGGTTTGTCTGAGTGTGTTCCTGCTTGAATATGCACTGAGCCTTCAAAGCGCATATACGATGCCCACACTGGTAATAATACGAGGTTTGTGAAAATAATCACAGCCACACCTAAACTTGCGGTGATGGCAAGTTCACGAATAATACCAATATCAATGGTGAGTAAGGTTAAGAAGCCAATTGTGTCTGATAGCAGCGCGATACCACCTGGGATCAAAAGTGCTCTAAAGCTTGCCTGACAACACACCCGGGTTGAGCTTCCTGACGTCACTTTTTTACCGATGTCATTGATCATTTGCACACCATGACTTACGCCAATCGCAAACACTAAAAACGGCACCAAAATTGACATAGGGTCTAAGCCAAAGCCCAAGGTTGATAACAAACCTAACTGCCAAACAACGGCAATGATTGAACAGGCAATCGGTAAAATTGTCAGTTTTAAAGAGTGGCAGAACAGCCAAACCATCACAAAGGTAAAAGCAATCGCGATTGCAAAAAATAACAGTACGCCTTTAGCACCCTCTGCTACATCCCCTGCCATCTTTGCAAAACCAATAATATGGATACTGACTTTATCAGTACTTAACGGTTCACGAACTTGTGTTTCTAGTTTTTCAGCAAAGGCTAATGTATCGAGTTTTTCTTGTGTTTGCGGATCAGTCTCGAGTAACTGGGCTGTTACCATTGCACACGAGTAGTCACTAGCGATCATACGGCCGACTACTTTTGCTTTTTCGATGTTTTCTTTAACAACTGCAAGACCACGTTTATCAGCTGTGAAGTTAGCCGGAATAATTGGACCACCAGCGAAGCCATCTTCAACAACTTCAACAAAACGTGCACTCGGTGCGAAAATTGAATTAACTAATGGACGGTTAACACCTGGAATAAAATAAAGTTGGTCATGAACTGCTTTTAGTTGGGTAAAAAATTCTTCATTGAAAATATCACCGTCAGCATCACACACCGAAATTAAAATGCTATTTGCACCACCAAATTGCTTTTCGTGTTTGGTGTATACTTTCATGTATTCATGATTAAGAGGGATATTTTTATTAAACGAGGCGTCTAATTGAATTTGTGTTGCTTTGAATAATAAAAAACAGGTGATCAAAGCAAAGGAAATAATTGCGAACAAGCGATGACGAAATACCGCTCTTTCTAAAAAGTCTAATAAACCACGCATTACGGATTCAACTCCTTCACTTTAATGCCATTTTCTGAAGCCATAATTAGTTTGTCTTGAAACACAACACCGTCGAGCAATGATTTGCCATCGGCCATTTGCTCTTCTGATAATTGATCACCCTTAACATGAAAAATAACTCCACTATTAGCAAATAAAAGCCATTCGTTATTGTGGTTTATTGCGCTGTTGACGGTGGCATAATTAGTGTTTTGAATTGGTAACCACTGATCACTATTTGCTTGACGAGTAAATATATTGCCACGCAGACCTGCAACTAGGTCTTCACCACCCTGATCTGCAGTTGACGCAAACGTAAAGAAAGAGCCCATATAAATCTCTTCAAGACGTTGCCATGTTTGGCCATTATCAACACTTTCGGCCATTAGCCCCATTTCACCTGCTAAGATTAATCGGTCTTTAGTTTTCACTATACGATTAAAATGCGGCAAAATTGATGCGGTCTCAAGTTCATATCCTTCAGGATCTGTTTCTTTTAGATCATTCAAATAGTCGCGATCATCTTCAAATAACAAGCTATCTAAAAAACGTTTCTGCCATGTTTGGCCACCATCAGTGGTTTCAAAAAACATGCCGTATGCACCCACTGCATAACCATGGCTTTCAGATGTAAAAAGAATATCTAAACATGGTTTATCCATGTTTGGTAAAGATTGTTGTAACTGCCAAGTTTTAGCAGCATCCACGGTGTTGATAATAGTGGCATCGTGGCCACAAGCCCAGCCTAATTCGTCATTGTAAAAATCAACCGCGGTGAGTAATACTTGTGTTGGTACACTGGCTTGCTGCCATGTTTGTGCGTCAGTACTAGTGATAACCACACCATGTTTACCAACAGCAACCAGTTTTTCACCGACCAATTCGATGTCAGTGAGTAGAGTTTTGTTTGCATTAACGGCACTAATCGCTTGTTGCGGTGTGGGCATGTCTTGAGAAAAACATGAAGCACTATAAGCAAGACAGGCATAAAGCAAATACTTCATAAAGATAAATCGCCTTCGAAAAGATAAAAAGAGAAGTCAAAAAAGCCACTGGGAAAACCAATTGCGTGTCTTGATGACTTACGCGAATTGCAAAAGGCACCTGAAGTCAGGTGCCTTAGATTGTTTAACGACCTTCGCGGCGTAAAGCGCTTGAAGTGAACTCGTTATCATTGAATGATTGTGAGAAATCATACATTTTTTCTTGGTTATCTAAACCAATTGCTAGGTAACGACGTGAGTTAAGGTCATGATAAACTTCTAACGTACTCCAATGAGTCGGTACTTCATAGTAGTTAAGACCATGTGCCATTGCTACACGATACATTTGGTCACGGTTATCATAAATATCCGTTACATGTACTTGCCAGCTATCTTCATCAATATAGAAAACACGTTTCTTATAAATATGACGCGTACCTTCTTTCAGGTTTGCTTCTACAACCCAAACACGGTGCTTTTCGTAACGAACATATTCAGGGTTAATGTGACCAGCTTGCAAGATATCATCATAGCTTAACTTATCGCTGTGAAGTTTATAGCTGTTATATGGAATATAAAGCTCTTGCTTACCTTTTAATGTCCAGTTGTAACGGTTAGGAGAACCGTTGAACATATCAAAGTCATCAGTGGTACGTAAGCTATCAGCCGCTGTTCCTGGTGCATCATATGCAACATTAGGTGCACGACGAACTCGACGCTGACCTGAGTTGTACGTCCATGCTTGGCGTGGCGTTAAGATTTGGTCCATAGTTTCATGAACTAATAACGCAGTACCTGCTAGACGAGCTGGCTCAGTTACTTTTTGCTTAAACTTAAACAAGATATTAGATTCTTGCAGTTTTTCTGGCGTTGCATCTGGTGATGAATATTCAACTAAAAGTTGCTCTTCAAAACCAACATAATTATATGAGCCTGACGCTGTTGGTGCTGCTTGACCACCAGAGCGTTCAATTGATAAACCACGGAAACGTAAAAGGTGATTCCAAATTGCTTCTAAACCATCTTTAGGAATTGGGAAAGGTACACCCACAGCTGTGTTTTTAATACCGTTACCACCTTCAACTAACTCGGCTGTCGTAGCGTATTTTTTAGTCGCATCATAAACAAACTGCGGATAAGACGCACTACGACGCGTTGGATAAATGTTCATCTTAAACGTGTCTGGATAAGTGTTGAATAATTCAACCTGACCAGGGCTCAAGTACTCTTTATATTTATCAACGTTTGATTTATCGATGGTGAACAACACTTTATCATCAGCGAATGGGTCTGGGTGGTGCATGCCTGGTTTATAGTCTGCAGGAGGGGTTGTGATACCACCCGTCCAAGCTGGAATAGAACCATCTTTGTTAGCTGCTTTTTCTGCGCCAATTGGCGTTAAGTCATTACCTAAACGTGCTGCTTCATCAGCAGTAATTTTTGCAAGTACACTAGAGCTTGCGAAAACGCTACAAAAAGCTGCAGCAATGAGGGTAGGTTTTCTAATAATCATAATTTACCCTTAGATTGAATATTTAATATTAAATGAAACATAATCGCGGTCAGAGAATGTATTCGTCGCGCCACCACCCCAGAAAGAGTTATAGCTAAAGTCGAATGACCACGCATTTTGATAGTTGAAGTTCATCGTTACACCGAGTGATTTACGGTCTTCAACAAATAAGAACATCGGATCAGGTGTAATACCATTCACATCATGTGAGAACACAAAACGTGGCGAGAAGTTAACACCGTTGAAAATGTTATAGTAATCACCTTTAGCGATTAAACGATAACCCCATGCCGATGCTGTTGGGAACGGATTCGTTTCAGGACCATTCGATAAACCCATATGAAGGGTTGAATAATCATCGCTCAGTGGCCCCTGCATAATGCCGCTTCGACCCGTACCTGCAACGTTTAAACGCAGTTCATCGTACTCAGGCATATTATTAATGCGCACACCACCGATTTCACCAACAACCGCCCAGCTGTCTGCACCTAATGATGGGCCAAATAGATGTGTTGCTGTAAATTGTAATTGTGCTGTGTTGCGTAATATAAAGCCTTGCGCCACTTCACCAGGACCTACAACACTTGTAGCATCACCCAGACTCATTTGCGAAATACCCGCAAAGTCAGGTCGAATTCCAGCCACGGCTAGTTGTTCTGGCATACCCGCATAAAGAAGCTCTACGTCATCAATTTGTAGTGGCTCATCTTGACGGAATGCAAATTCACCAGCGAAAGCAGTCTCGCCTAATGATGTATTAAAGCTGATACCATAAAGCTTAATATCTTCAGGGTATTCTAATTGGCCTTTGGTGAATGCTTGTAAGCTAGTTACATTATCTTCAGTGATTTCTGTAGATAACAACATACCAATATCAGCCGCGATAGCACCAGCTGTAAAATTAGACACTTGACCAGAAATTACTGGGCGTCGGCTATGGTAATTGATGTGGTATAAAGCCACTTCAGTATCGTTTAATTCAGGTAAAAACATACCTAAACGTAAACCATATTGACCACCATCATCTGGCTCATTTTTACCCGCACTGCCCTTACCTTTAAGAGCTACTTTAGTCGGATAAGCTAAATACATTTGCGCCATCATAGCTTGACCTTGCGCAGATGTTGGATCAACACCTTGCGAACGCACAATATCGTCTAAGCTGTTTAAGCTTTCTGTTAAGAATGCTAAATCGATATCTGGGTTTGATGTAAAACCTAGTTGAATATTTTGCTGATAACCATTTTCTGACGCGAAATCGTTAGTCGAGAAGTACGTACCAGCAGCTGGAAGACGTGTTTCATGCCATTCATATTGGTAAAAGCCTTCCAGTGTTAAGTTATCTGTAATGCCAAGTGATGCCCAAAGCATACCCACAGGGATAAAGGCTTCTTTTAACTCAGCGCCTGGCGCTTTTAAACGATCGATATCAACTGGGTTAACGTTAATACCATGAGAAATCAAGGTACTTTCACCCCAGTTTACAACTTGCTGACCTAAGCGAATAGACAGAGGGTTACGACCTTCATTTAAATCGAAGTTTGCCCAAACGTACGCATCTAATAAACGTAAATCAGCACATACTTGTTCTTTAGTGTCATCATCGTCACATGGGTCTACTTTGTTACCTGATGTAGGATTGCTATATGCAAAATCGCCATCCATCAATGCAAAGTCGTAAAAATACATAAAGCGTGTAAAGAAACCATAGTTATCTTTACTAATTGATAACTCGTGGTTGCCCTTTAATAATTTTGAGAATGAATCACCACTATCAAAATTTAAATTCCCTGCATCACCATTATTAGAGTAGGCACCAGGTTGGTTCCAAACATCCGCAGAAGAATAAATAGGATTTAACGCAGAATGATAACCTGTCCAATCAAATGAAGGATTATTACTTTTACCTATATGTTTAAAATCTCGGTCTTCAACACGAATGCTTTGACCATAAGAAAAGTTAGAGTCAAAACGTACGTCAAAGTCCCCTAACTCGAAGTTTGCTGCATGCAAAGATGTACTTGAGATTCCGAGTGTAGCCGCCGCGAGTCCCAAAGCTATTTTGTTTTTAACAAAAAGCGATCGTTTTATCATTGTGTTCATCCCCCTGTAACGGGTTGTTCTGTGATCAAATTGTTGTTTTTAGTATCTTTCTAACGATAGAAGCGAAACAATAAAAATACAATATAGAACGCGTTCAATCGGTTAATATTTATTTAAAAATGTGACGTTTACGTATTGGTAAGACGTCATACCAGATATTTTATACACGTAAATTAACAATAGAACAAATCGAATTAACAAAAATATAATAAAATTACTGTTTTGAAGAGCAAGAAAATAACTACAAATGAGGCTTTTTTACTGGGTACTGAGCAATAAAAAAGCAGCTATAGCTGCTTTTTAACTCACTTTCTCTAATTTTATAAACTGATTTTCATCGGTTAATGTTAGCCGAAAGCGCCCTCTTATTCCTAAAGAAGAAATGTGCGGGCGTAAATAACGAGCATCGAATCGTACGACTTTACCGCCGTCTTCTGTTACCTGAACAGACTTATATTTACCATGATAGTAATCAAGACATTCAGCATAACTAAGGTACAAAGCAAAATAGTATTCTCTCATTAGCTTTCAAGTGCTTTCTCAACCTTTTCAAATAAATCATCGCTTAACCCTTCTAAATTTGCTAAACGCATTAACTGCGCTTTTATAGCTGCTGAACGATTTTCGTCGTAACGTCGCCATGACATAAATGGGGTTAGCATTCGCGATGCATTTTGAGGGTTAATATCATTTAATTTAACTAATAAGTCACCCAAAAGTTCATAACCTTTACCATCTGCACGATGGAATTGGGTAATATTAAAATGACTAAAGCTGCCAACTAATGCCCGTACACGATTTGGGTTTCCAAAATCGAAGCTTGGATGATTATAAAGAGCTTTAATGTCTTCAATACTGCTCGCTGTCTCTTTCATCGCTTGCAGTGCAAACCATTTATCCATCACAAGTACATCATGACGCCATTTTGCATCAAATTCATCAAGTAATGTGTCACATAATGGGTGGTTAGCTTTCACAACAGCACTTAATGCTGCCAATACATTCGTCATATTACTACTGTGAGCAGACTCATTAATTAAGCTATTTACTGAGTTGTGATTTGTTTTAGCTAAATAGTACAAGCAAACTTGTTTAAGAGCACGTATGGCTACAGCAGTTGCAGAGGTTGATCCATCATCCAACAGAGCGTTATAACAATTAACAAAAGAGTCAGCTAAACTGCTTGCAATTTGCGCTTCAAAGGTATTATGCACTGCGATGATGTCATCCACAGGAATGATTGAGTATTCCGAGGCTAAAGTATCGTAACTGGGTAGTTTTAACAGTTCTGCAATTAGTGCAAGATCACCATCTCGCTCATCAATAAGTGTTTTAAGCGCATTAATTATTTCATCTGATAAGTTAGCATCACCAGATGCAACAGCTTGTTTCATCTCATTAGTAAATAAGCGTTGTTGAGCATCCCAGCGCGAAAAGTCACTACGGGCAAAACGCATAATATGTAACAGATCAGCAGCAGAAGTGTTTTGATTAACAATGCATGGCGCAGAGAAGTCCTCTAACAGCACTGCGACTGGACGCTGTTTAATCCCTTCAAAAACAAACTGCTGTGTTTTTTCAGTGACATTTAATACCGAATCTTGTGGCTGGTTATTAATCACAAGAGGTAGTGACTGCCCTACACTGTCTAAAAGCTCAATAGCAAACGGAATATGCAATAAGGCATTGTCAGGTTGATTATCAGGAGCAAACTGTTCAATGCTGAGTGTGAAGGTCTGCTTTTGTTCATCGTAAACTTGTTCTACATTAAGTTTTGGCGTACCAGCTTGACTATACCAACGCTTAAATTGCGTTAAATCGATACCTGATGCATCACTCATAGCAGCAACAAAATCATCACAGGTAACAGCTTGTCCGTCATGACGCTCAAAATACAATGACATACCTTGTTGGAACTTTTCTTCTCCCAGTAAGGTATGCATCATACGAATAACTTCAGCCCCTTTGTCATACACAGTAACCGTGTAAAAATTGTTCATTTCGATGACTTTTTCAGGGCGAATTGGGTGTGCCATAGGCCCCGCATCTTCAGTAAATTGGTGCGTTCGCATCACTTTAACCGCATCAATTCGATTGAGTGCTCGCGACCCCATATCACTACTAAACTCTTGATCGCGGAAAACAGTCAATCCCTCTTTTAAAGACAATTGGAACCAATCACGGCATGTAACTCGGTTTCCTGTCCAGTTGTGGAAGTACTCATGTCCGACTATGGATTCAATTGTATGGTAATCTTTATCTGTTGCTGTTTCTTGATTCGCCAGAACACATTTAGAGTTAAAGATATTTAAACCTTTATTTTCCATCGCGCCCATGTTGAAGAAATCAACAGCGACAATCATGTAAATATCTAAATCGTATTCAAGGTTAAAGCGCTCTTCATCCCATCGCATTGATTTTTTGAGAGATGTCATAGCATGAGGTGTTTTTGATAAATTTCCTTTATCAACAAATAACGCTAATTCAACATTGCGACCTGACTTGGTTGTATAATGATCACGTAGCACATCAAAGTCACCAGCGACTAATGCAAATAAATAGCTAGGCTTTTTAAATGGGTCTTGCCATTTTACAAAGTGCCGACCGTCATCTAAGTTACCAGCCTCAATTTGGTTACCATTTGAGAGCAAGTGAGTATATTTTTTGTCAGCAATAATAGTCACATCAAAACTGGCAAGTACGTCTGGACGGTCGAGGTAATAAGTAATTTTTCGAAAACCTTCGGCTTCACATTGCGTACAGTAAGCACCACCCGACAAATACAAACCTTCTAGTGAAGTATTCGTTTGCGGATCAATATGGTTTTCTATTTTCAGAATAAAGTTTTCTGGTAGGTTATGAATGATTAGTTTTTCATCTTCGAGTGTATAATCATCATAGGCTTTATCATCAACCACCACTGAGATAAGCGTTAAATCAACACCATCAAGAGCAAGGTCCGAATTACTTTCATCAGTACGATTGATTGTCATTGTAGACTGTACTGACGTTTGTAAAGGCGCTAATTCGAAGCGTAAATCGATATGTTGAATTGAAAATTGAGGGGCTTGATAATCTTTTAAATATTGAGCTTGAGGTTTACTCGTAGCAGACATAACTGGCTCCAAAATGGCCCTGCAACTATACAGGGCCTAAGTTTATTATTCAGCGCTAGCTTCTTGTTTAACGTGTTTTGGGGTAATACGTAAAATCTTAATACCTAAATAGGCGTAAACAACCGCTAAGAATGGATTAATTAAATTAAAGAATGCATACATAGCGTAATCAAATGGATTTATTAATAAAACACTCTGCATGTAAGCACCACAGGTATTCCAAGGTATAAGTGGGCTTGTAATAGTACCGCCATCCTCTAATGTGCGAGATAAGTTAACTGGCTTCAAACCGCGCTTTTCGTACTCGTCTTTAAACATTCGACCAGGAACAACAATCGCAATATATTGGTCAGCTGCTACCGCATTTGTACCAATACAGGTTGCGATAGTGGCAGTAATAAGCGAGCCTGTGCTTTTTGCTATTTTTAAAATGCTCTTTACGAACATATCAAGTAAACCGGTTTTTTCCATAATAGCGCCGAACATCAAGGCTGTCATAATCAGCCAAGTTGTTGTTAGCATGCCTGCCATACCGCCACCACTTAATAGTGAGTCCATTTTTTCATCGCCAGTATCGATACTGAAACCGTCGAAGAAGGTTGTCCAAACTAGTTTAAAATAGCCAATCGCGTGGCCTTGTGATGCATCAATTTGGCTATTTATTAAATCTGATTGAAATAACATCGCCCAAATCGCACCTAATACTGCCCCGATAGAAATTGCAGGAAATGCTGGCATTTTACGGATCGCTAAGAAAAGTAATACAGCTAACGGCACTAGCATCTCAAAGCCAATATTGAAGTTTTGCTCTAATAAATTAACGATTTCATCAATACGGCCTGCTTCTGTCGAACCACCTGCATTAAATCCCATAAAAATAAAAATAATTAACGCAATAATAAAGCTTGGCACTGTTGTCCAGAGCATATGATGAATATGTTCAAATAAATCAGCTCCCGCAACAGCCGGTGCCAAATTAGTGGTTTCTGATAATGGACTTAACTTATCACCAAAGTAAGCACCAGAAATAACCGCCCCCGCAGTAACAACTTGTTCAAGGCCAAGGCCTGTTGCGACACCAAGCAGTGCAACACCAATGGTCGCAGCTGTAGTCCATGAGCTACCGATACTCATCGCAACAATGCCACAAATTAAACAACTAGCTGCGTAAAACCAGCTTGGATTAATGATCTGTAAACCATAGTAAATTAAGGTTGGTACAGTGCCTGAAAGTAGCCAAGTACCAATTAAAGCACCGACCATCAAAAGAATGATGATTGCACCAAGAGACAAAGTGATCCCTTCTATCATGGCTTGTTCTAGTTTCTTCCAGGTATAACCATTTTTTAAGCCAATTAATGCGGCAGTAAAGGTGGCAAATAATAATGCGATTTGATTTGGACCCGATGATGAGTTATCACCGAATAAGTAAACTGCTGCACCTAGCAGGCAAACCAGCACTGAAATTGGGATCAGGGCGTCCAAAAAGCTGGCCTGTTTAACAGGTTTATCTTCAACTGAATTCAAAAGATAGTCTCCTACACGTCTTATATGGCGTGTTTAATTATTATTGTTCATAAGCCTCAAACCCTTATAGTTTAAGGCTATCAGATTTTTCATTATAACAAGATGACCTGTTTTAGGTAGCAAAAAAGGCGCCTAAGCGCCTTTTTATTGAACAATTTTGCTAAAAAATTGCTAATTATTTTTTCGCGATACGACCATATTTAATATAGTCCTGAGTGATCAGAGCCGCTTCTTCTAAGAATGGGTCTAAATCATCAAGCACATCAGGTAAGTCGTCTAGTTTCTCAACCGGCTTTTCACCCAGACGAACCAAACGTTCATTTGCACGCTCTAACGCACGCTCTTCGCCTTCGTCTTTCTCTTTTAAGCGGTCAGCTTCAACTAGTGAGATAGTCTTACGGTCTTTCTCTTCTTGATAGCGCTTAATGTCATCAAACACATAGCCAAACTCAGGTTCACTTGCAATACGTGCATCATGAAGCTTATTAACGTAAGAGATAGCTGGTTTTAGGTTATCAACTGAGTTGTATTTAGCACGGATGATGCTGTCCCAAGGTAGTGCATTATCTTGCTGGCTTTCGCCCCACTCTGCAGGATCGATAGCTGAAGGGAAAGATACGTCTGGTATCACGCCTTTGTGCTGTGTACTGCCGCCATTGATACGGTAGAATTTTGCAATCGTATATTGCACGCTACCTAATGGATGATCATATAAATCGTAAGCACGGCCAAGCGGTTTATGCTGCTGTACAGTGCCTTTACCAAATGTTTGCTCACCAATCACAATTGCACGACCATAATCTTGCATTGCCGCAGCAAAAATTTCTGAGGCAGAGGCACTATAACGGTCAACTAATACCGTTAATGGGCCATCATAAAAAGTCACACCATCACGGTCTTTTTGCTCTTCAATACGATTATTTAGTGTATGGATTTGAACGACCGGGCCTTGATCTATAAATAAACCAGAAAGTTGTGTCGCTTCATATAAAGAACCACCACCATTTTGACGTAAGTCGATGATAATACCATCAACTTTAGCTTCTTTTAATTTAGCAAGCTCAACTTTTACATCTTGTGATAGGTTATTGTAAAAGCCTGGTATTTCAATCACACCGATTTTACTGGTTAAATCTGAATACTTTGCTTCAAACACATTTGATTTGGCAGCACGGTCTTCTAAGCGAATTTTATCACGGGTTATTTCAACCACTTTAGGTGTACCGTGAGCATCTGCACCTTTTAAGTATTGCAGACGAACTTTGGTGCCTTTTGGACCTTTTATAAGCTCAACAACATCATCTAAGCGCCAACCGATAACATCAACAAAGTCTTCACCTTCTTGGGCAACACCAATAATACGGTCATCAGCTTTAATTTGCTCTGACTTATCTGCTGGACCACCCGGTACTAGGCTACGAATTACTGTGTAATCTTCATCATAACTAAGGACTGCGCCGATACCTTCTAACTCAAGGTCCATATCCATCTTGAATTGTTCAGCACGTCGTGGAGATAAATAAGAAGTATGCGCTTCGATGCTTCGTGCAAACGAGTTCATTACAATTTGAAACGCATCTTCACTATTTGTTTGTACTAAGCGTTTTTGCGCATTGTGGTAACGCTTGGTTAAAACATCTTTAATGCCTTGCCAATCTTTACCTGTCATTTTTAAGCGTAACGCATCATATTTAACTCGTTGACGCCATAACTCATCTAACTCAGCCTGAGTTGTTGCCCAACTCGCGTCCTCGCGGTCGAACATGTATTCATCTTCTTTATCAAAAGTCATTTCTTTATCAAGTAATGACAATGAATAATCATAACGCTCAAAACGTCGTTTTAAGCTTAAGTTAAAAATATCAAAAGCAAACCCAAGCTTCCCTGTCGAAAGTGCATTATCAAACTGGTCTTTATATTGCGAGAATGATGCAATATCTGAAGCTAAAAAAACACTTTTGTTGAAATCAAGGGATTCGATGTAACGATCAAAAACTTGTTCAGATAATTCGTCGTTAAAACGAATAGGTTTGTAGTGTGCACGAGTAAATAAGTTTGTCACCCGTTTACTAGCCGTACTATGCTGGCTTTCTTGCTTAAGAATAGGCAAATCTTCAACAGTAAGATTGTCTGTAGATGCCAATAATGAACCTGAAAACAGGGCAGCGACTAACGGAATGAGCGTAAACTTATTACTCATACACAACTCCTTAATTTTTTACAGCTATTAAATGATATACAGGCTGTCTGCTTTGGTCTTAACTTGCATCCCTGTTACTAACTCAACATGAACCTCATCTTTGTTCACTTCAGTAATAACCGCATTAACAAGTGCTTGGCCAAGTTTAACTTTAACTTTGCTATTTACCTTGACCTCAGAGGCAGGTAAAGGTTCAACTTTTCCAGAACGTTTTGCAGGTGCAGCTTTTGCAGGCTTATTGCTAACTTTAGCGCCTTTTTCAGCTGATTTTGCATGATGACCCGTATTCTTTTTGTAAGATTTTGTGTCACCGTCTTTGCGTGGACGTTGTTGCTTTTTGCGTTTAGCCATTTTTGCACGGCTTTCTTCTAACGCTTTTTGTGCATGTTCAACGTGTTCTTGTTCCACTTTTTCGTCTTGATTACCATCAAGATCGATACGAAACTCAGATTTAGTTACTGCTTCTAAATAACGCCAATTAGAGGTGTATTTTCTTAGCGCTTGACGAACCTGAGTTTTACTTACTTTCTCAGAACCTTCAATGCGCTCAGCGATATCTTTAAAAATACCTACTTTTAGCGGTTGAATGCCGTCTTTTTGTTTAAAACATTGTGGAAATTCTTGGTATAAGAAATCCAGTACTTCATTAATATCTTTTAGCTTGTTTGTGGTTTCCATGTTAGAACCTTTTATTACATCTTTTCATCAAGTGATGAATCGACATAGTGTGTTACCCAGTCGGTCAACTCTTCGAAGTCCGCTTCAATAAGCGCTAAATCACCGCGAAGGTGTTCCCAAATACCATTAATAATTTCATCAATTGATTCACAGTCAAGGTCATCAGGTAGACGATCCCAAGCCATGTGAATCAAGTCGTTGAGCCTTTCAGCAACAACTTCTTCTTCCCCTTCCCAATCACCTACATCGTGAATCGCAAAAAGGTAATCTTGCACATTTAGCAGATCTTTCATTTTAGATTTGCCTCAAAGCATTTTACCAATGCTTCTAAACCAGCTTGATCATCAGTATCAAAACGGCCAATGCTCGGGCTATCAATATCAAGTACAGCAAACACTTTACCATCTTTAAAAACAGGTACAACAATTTCAGAATTTGATGCTGCATCACATGCAATATGACCTGCAAATGCGTGAACATCTTCAACTAATTGTGTTTGTTGTGTTTGTGCAGCAGTCCCACATACTCCTTTACCTACTGGAATACGGATGCATGCTGGATTGCCTTGAAACGGCCCTAACACTAATTCTTCGGGAGAATCCATTAGATAAAAGCCCGCCCAGTTTATATCCTCTAAAGAGGTAAACAACAACGCACTTAAATTTGCCATATTTGCAATGACATTTGATTCACCTGCAATTAGTGATTCAGCTTGTTTAACTAATGACTGGTAAAAATCCTGCTTTTGCATACCAAACTACTTCTTATTAAACATACAGTAGCTAAAGGTACTCTTTGTAAGCAATAAATGAAACCTTTTAAGGGCAAAAAAAAACAATTTGCCCTTAAAATAAGCTAGCTTGATTAAATATTCTGCTATTGATGTGGAGATTGGGTTGCTAACCCCTGTCTTAAACCAAATAAAAACAGCCCTGCTGCTAAGGCAGACATTACTGCATTGATTACAAATGCCATCCCTGTAGTTGCACTTAACAAGTAACTAAAAATTGCCCCACCTAATAATCCCAGTGTCAAAACGCCCGAATAGTTTACTTTTGCATATTTATACATAAGTAAATAACCCGGCACTACAAACGCCGCCATTGTAAGACCCACAATGTGCGCATTAGCGATTGCACTGACAAGTAGATTAAAAAAAATACTCAGCCCATTACCATCTAAGGTAAAAGCATAATAAAGGCCGAGGATACAACCTACGATAACGGGCGATAATAATGAAAGTCCTACACTCTTTGCTAAACGATGTTTCATAAATTCCCTAATTTCACAAAGATAATACGAGATACGTAAAGCATGGACTAAGTGGTTGAAATGCGAAATATCGACAATAGTCGTAATTTGTAAAACTGAGGAAAGGCTGTAGAAACAAAAAAGCCGCTGAATAAATTCAGCGGCTTCAATGATGGTGGAGAGATAGGGATTTGAACCCTAGAGGGGCTACAAACCCCTGCCGGTTTTCAAGACCGGTGCATTCGACCACTCTGCCATCTCTCCGAATGCGAAAAACCTACTCGCTAACGCCAGTAGTAAAAATAATGGTGGAGAGATAGGGATTTGAACCCTAGAGGGGCTACAAACCCCTGCCGGTTTTCAAGACCGGTGCATTCGACCACTCTGCCATCTCTCCGACGGCGTGCATAATAGATAAGGCAGCTGTGTTTGTGAAGCTTTTTTTTCAAAAATCTGTTTAAGTGATTAAAAAACAACTAAATCGCTCAGCATTAACACAATTAAAGTCAAAATATAATCGATTTGAACTTTTTGATTATTTTGCATGTCTATTGATCTACAAAGGTTTGCCCAAACATATAACTCTTGATAGGCTTAGTTTCAGTTTAATATTGGAACTAACGAACGAATTAAGTTCATTCAAAGGAGCTCTAACAATGGCGTTTAATCAATCGTACAATACCACTAGACCGGTAATGTCGACTATTGAAACAAATAAAGTATTAAAAAATACTTACTTTTTACTGGCTATGACACTTGCTTTTAGCGCAGTAACTGCAGGTATTTCAATGGCGATGAATCTACCTTATTTTATGGGGTTAGTATTTAGCTTGATTGCATTTGGTGTTCTTTTTGTAGTTAACAAAAAGGCTGACAGTGCATCAGGTGTTGCATGGGTGTTTGTATTTACTGGTTTGATGGGCGCGGGCCTTGGCCCTATGCTTAACTACTATGCAGCAATGCCGAACGGTCCAATGCTAATAATGCAAGCGCTTGGTTCTACTGCGTTGATCTTCTTTGGTTTGTCTGCGTATGCACTAACCACTAAAAAAGACTTCTCATTTATGGGCGGCTTTTTAACTGTTGGTTTAATAGTGGTTATCATTGCAAGCCTAGTAAACCTCTTTATTGGTAGCTCTATCACCTTTATGGTTATTAATGCAGCTGTTGTATTGATTATGTCTGGTTTAATCTTATTCGATACAAGCCGTATCATAAATGGCGGCGAGACAAACTATATTCGTGCCACAGTATCTTTATACCTGAACGTCTATAACTTATTTACATCTCTTCTACACCTACTTGGTGCAAGTGATGACTAATTAAATAGTTCTGTTAAAATAGCCCCTTTCTAGGGGCTTTTTTATTGGATGCGTTTTGGCAAAATTTGTACTTTCTCTTCACACCGCACCGACTGACCACGATACTACACAACGTCTGATTAAATTTTCACAGGCATGCATTGAGTCAGGTCACACTATTTCAGCTGTATTTTTATACCAAGCAGGTGTTTTTCATGCCAGCCAACATTTAGAGCTTGCCAGTGACGAACTACCAATAAGTCGTTTGTGGCAAAGTTTACATGAACAAGCTATTCCGCTTTTATTATGCGTTACAGCTGCAGAAAAACGAGGATTAAATATTAACCAAACGGGTGTTTTCACAGTGGCGGGGTTAGCTGAGTTTGCAATGCTTGCCAGTGATGCTGATAAATGGGTGCAATTTAAATGAAAAACGTATTAGTTATTAGCCAACACAGCCCGTTTGATGACCAGCATATTCGTGACTCACTCGACACGACGCTAATTTTCGCTGCTATTGAACAAAACATTAGCTGGTTGCTCAGTGGTGAGGCGGTTTTAGCTCTAAAAAAGAATCAACAGCCAGAACAACTTGGTATCAAAAACTATTTTAAAACCATTAAGACGCTTGAGTTATATGATGTAGAAAATATTTATGTGTGTGAAAAATCATTAATAGACTTTAATTTAACAAAAGATAAATTAATTATTGATGTGAAGGTAGCCAGTTTTGAGCAGCAACGTCATTTAATAAGACAACAAGATCAGGTGGTAACATTATGAGCACACTTCATATATTTGCTAAACCACTTTCTCATTATTGCACCAATACGCTAGCAAATTTAATAGCCGCAGAGGATACTATTCTATTAGTTAGCGATGCTTGCTACAGCAGCACGCAATTTAAGCAATTTTCATCCGCTTTATATTTACTCAATGAAGATGCCACAGCACGAAATATCTCTATAAGCTTGGGCGACATCGCAATCGACTACACGCAATTTGTAGAAATGACTCTAAACACAAAGAACACGATTACTTGGTAAACCATGCTTGAATTTAATAACAAACAAATAGAAACTGACAAACAAGGTTATTTACTTGACTCAAATGATTGGTGTGAAGAGCTTGCACCAATCATTGCTGAGCAAGAGAATATTACGTTAAGTGAACAGCACTGGGAAGTTGTGCACTTTGTGCGTGATTTTTACTTAGAATATAACACCAGCCCAGCAATCCGGATGCTGGTCAAAGCCATGGCCCAAAAACTAGGTGAAGAAAAAGGTAATAGTATGTACTTATATAAACTATTTCCCAAAGGCCCAGCTAAACAAGCAACTAAAATTGCAGGTTTGCCTAAACCGGCTAGGTGTATTTAATGGTAAACAAAGCCAATAGCAAACCACGTCGTAGTAGCGGTCGAACGTATTCAAGGCCCACGCAAAAACGCCAAGTTAAAAAAGCAATTAATCCAGAGCAGCGCAAAGTAGTGCTGTTTAACAAACCATTTGATGTGCTTTGCCAATTTACTGATGATCAAAACCGCAAAACGCTTGCCGACTTTATTAGTATTAAAGACGTGTATGCAGCAGGACGCTTAGACAGAGATAGCGAAGGGCTTTTGCTACTTACAAACTGCGGCAAGTTACAACATACACTCACTGAACCCAATAAAAAAACAGCTAAAACGTATTGGGTTCAAGTAGAAGGCGATGTCAGTGATGAGGCTATTTTTGCCCTAAACAAAGGCGTAGAACTTAAAGATGGCATGACCAAGCCTGCCAAGGTTAAACGCATTAACGAACCATCAATTTGGCCGCGTACCCCGCCCGTTCGCGAGCGCAAAAACATACCTACCAGCTGGTTGGAAATCTCTATAACTGAGGGACGCAATCGCCAAGTTCGTCGCATGACTGCTCATGTTGGCTTTCCAACTCTACGATTAATTCGTTACAGCATTGGTAACTATACTCTCGATGGTTTGGATATTGGTCAGTTTAAAGTAGTGAACAATCCAGATGCATAAACCTAATGTCACAGTCGCGGCTATCGTTACATGCGAAGATAAGTTTTTACTTGTTAAAGAACGCGATAAACACACAGGTGAGATCTGTTATAACCAGCCTGCCGGTCATTTGGAGGCAAATGAAACCTTAGCTGAAGCTGCTTGTCGTGAGCTTATTGAAGAGACAGGTATTAGCCTTAATGCCAGCCATCTGGTTGGTATTTACAATTTACATGCGGCTAATGGCGTCCATTATATGCGTTTTAGCTTTGCTTTTACTTGCCCAGAGCTATATTTACCATCACCCCAAGATAATGACATTCTCAGTGCCGATTGGTTTAGCATTGAGCAAATAAGAAACTTACCACTTAGAAGCCCGCTGGTTTTAAAATGCATTGAAGATCATTTAGCTGGCCAAGCCTACCCCCTAAGTTTGATTTACCAATAACCGCTGTGATTTTGGCTGGTTTGGGCGTCTAAAAGTATGCTATATCCAACCCACTATTACTTGCAATCAATGCCTTGCCTAAATCGCTTTTAATTCCAACTGAAACTCGCATCTTGAGGTGGTTTGGGTATATAATACCGCCCTTTCCATAGCAGTTAAAAATGACAGCGAATATTATGAGCGAAAATAGTCACATTAAAGTCATCGTGGGTATGTCCGGCGGTGTTGATTCTTCTGTATCAGCGTATTTATTAAAGCAGCAAGGCTATCAAGTTGAAGGCCTGTTCATGAAAAACTGGGAAGAAGACGATAATGATGAATATTGCGCTGCAGCTGAAGACCTAAAAGACGCACAAGCTGTGTGCGACAAGCTAGGCATTGAGCTTCACACTGTAAATTTTGCAGCCGAATACTGGGACAACGTATTTGAGTACTTTTTAGCTGAGTACAAAGCAGGCCGTACGCCAAACCCAGACATCATGTGTAATAAAGAAATCAAATTCAAAGCATTTTTAGAATTTGCAGCGCAAGCACTGGGTGCAGATTATATCGCGACTGGTCACTATGTACGCCGCGAAAAACGTGGTGATAAATTTGTCATGTGTCGTGGTCTTGATGACAACAAAGATCAAAGCTATTTCTTGTACACATTAAGCCATGAGCATATTGCACAAACACTTTTCCCTGTTGGCGACATTGCAAAACCAGAAGTACGCCGTATTGCTGAAGAGCAAGATTTAATTACGCATGATAAAAAAGACAGCACTGGTATTTGCTTTATCGGTGAGCGTAAATTTAAAGACTTTTTACAAAAATTCTTACCAGCTCAGCCAGGTAAAATCGAAGATACCGATGGCAATGAAGTGGGTGAGCACGAAGGTTTGATGTACCACACGCTGGGTCAACGTAAAGGCCTATTAATTGGTGGCATGAAAGAAGGCTCAGGTGAACCTTGGTACGTTGTAGATAAAGACGTTGAGCGCAACGTACTAGTAGTTGGCCAAGGCAAAGACCACCCTCGCCTATACAGTAATGGCTTAAATGCAAATCAACTTCACTGGGTTGACCGCGAAGGCCCTAAAGGAACTACGCGCTGTACGGTTAAAACCCGTTATCGCCAAGAAGATATCAGTTGTACATTACTCGTTGGTGAAGATGGTATGGCACGCGTGTTATTTGATGAGCCACAAAAAGCCGTGACTCCTGGTCAATCAGCCGTTTTCTATGCTGACGAAGTCTGCTTAGGCGGTGGGATTATTGATTCGGTGATCAAATAATGACAGAACACCAAGTCATGGCGTTAGCTGCCATGTGTCAAGTTGCTAAACAAGTACAAAAAGTTGCGCAATATGGCCAAGGTAGCGACCACGAATTAGAAAAGTTATTAAACTGTATAATTGAAACATCACCAAATAGCCCTGAAGATGTGTATCAGGGTAAACATAATTTACGTGAAGGCTATCGCATTTTGATTGCACAGCTTTCTGCCGGCGCAGACAAAGACGTCGAAATCGTGAAATATGTGGGTGGTTTAATGCAATTAGAACGTGCATTAAGTTCAAAACAAAACAGCTTAAATGAATTAGGTCGTCGCATTGATGATGTTAAACGTCGCCTCGACCATTTTGCTATCACAGATGATACTGTTGTAGCAGCGCTTGCTGATATTTACTCATCGGTGCTAAGCCCCCTTGGGCATCGTATTCAAGTTTACGGCAAGCCAGAGTTATTAAAACAGCAGCTCACGCAAAACAAAATTCGTGCCCTATTATTGGCCGGAATTCGTAGTGCCGTGTTATGGCGACAAATGGGCGGTAAGCGCCGTCATTTTTTCTTTGCAAAAAGAAAAATCCTCGCTATTGCTAAACAATCAATTTAATTATCGTTCAAACTAGACAATTTAGGAGTCATTATGGAGCTTTCAGCGTTAACCGCTATCTCTCCGGTAGATGGTCGCTATGGCAGCAAGACCACGGAACTACGCAGCATTTTCAGCGAATTTGGTTTAATCAAATACCGTGTAACTGTTGAAGTTCGTTGGTTACAAGCTTTGTCTGCAGCAAGCGCAATCACAGAAGTACCGGCATTTAGCGACGAGGCTAATGCTTTACTTAATGCCATTGTTGATAACTTTAGCGAAGCGGATGCTGCACGCGTTAAAGAGATCGAGCGCACAACTAACCATGACGTAAAAGCAGTTGAATACCTACTTAAAGAGAAAGTAGCTGACAACGCAGAGCTAAACGCAGTTAACGAATTCATTCACTTTGCCTGTACTTCAGAAGACATCAATAACCTGTCTCACGGTTTAATGCTTACAGAAGCGCGTGATAAAGTATTACTTCCATACTGTGACCAACTTCTAAATGCATTGAAAGAAAAAGCAGTTGAATACAAGTCAGTTGCGATGATGACGCGTACCCACGGTCAACCTGCTACGCCATCTACAATGGGTAAAGAGTTTGCAAACGTATACATGCGCTTAAAGCGTCAACGTGACCAAATTGCCAAGGTAGAAATGTTAGGTAAAATCAACGGTGCTGTAGGTAACTACAACGCTCACCTTAGTGCTTACCCAGATTACGATTGGCACAGCCACGCTGAGCAATTTGTAACAAGCCTAGGTTTAACATTTAACCCATTCACAACACAAATCGAGCCGCATGATTACATTGCAGAGTTATTCGATGCAGTTGCACGTTTCAACACTGTATTACTTGATTTTGACCGTGACGTTTGGGGCTACATTGCACTAAACCACTTTAAACAAAAAACAATCGCAGGTGAGATTGGTTCATCTACTATGCCTCACAAAGTAAACCCGATTGATTTTGAAAACTCTGAAGGTAACTTAGGTATTGCTAACGCTATCTTTACTCACCTTGCGCAAAAACTACCTGTTTCTCGCTGGCAACGTGACTTAACTGACTCAACAGTGTTACGTAACCTAGGTGTTGGTATGGGCTACACTTTGATCGCTTACCAAGCGACATTAAAAGGTGTAAGCAAACTTGAAGTAAACGAAGCGCGTTTACTAGAAGAGCTAGACCAAAACTGGGAATTACTAGCAGAGCCAATTCAAACGGTAATGCGTAAATATGGTATCGAAAAGCCATACGAAAAACTTAAAGACCTTACGCGTGGTAAGCGCGTAAACCAAGAAATCATGGCTGATTTCATCGATGGTCTTGAGTTACCTGAAGAAGCAAAAGTAGAAATGAAAAAATTAACACCGGCTAATTACATTGGTCGTGCTGTTGAGTTCATCGACAACTTAGCTTAAATTCAAATTAAGACTTAAAAAAGCGAAAGGCCTTCCTTTCGCTTTTTTTATATCAATTCGCTTAGGTCATGTTATGTATCAATTAACCATCAATTCATTAACCCAAGAGCAATTTTTAGCTGAGTATTGGCAAAAAAAACCACTACTTATTAAGCAAGGCTTTAAAGATTTTGCTGATCCTATTGAGCCCGAAGAACTTGCTGGGCTTGCCATGGAAGAAAGCATTGAATCACGTATTGTGACCAATCACTCAGATGATTGGCAAGCATACCATGGTCCATTTGAAGACTTTAGCTTGCTAACTGAGAAGCACGCTACGTTACTCGTACAAGCGGTTGACCATTGGCATAACGATGCAGCGCAACTACTGGAACCATTTCGCTTTATTCCAAACTGGCGTATCGATGACTTGATGATCAGCTACTCTACGCCGGGTGGTGGCGTGGGTCCGCATTTAGATCAATACGATGTGTTTATTATTCAGGGCGAAGGTAAACGCCATTGGCGCGTTGGTTTACCTGATGCGAACTTAAAACAATTTGCGCAAAATAAAAGCTTATTACAAGTTGAGCAATTTCCTGCCGTGATCGATTGTGTGTTAGAACCGGGTGATATTCTTTATATTCCACCAGGCTGCCCGCACGAGGGTTACGCTGTTGAAAATGCACTTAATTATTCTGTAGGTTTTAGAGCACCAAACCAACGCGACTTGTTATCCCAATTTGCAGATCACCTGATTGATACTGAGCTTGGTAATCAACGATATGGTGATCCAGAGCTAAAATTACGTGCCTCAAAAGGTGAACTAAGCCAAACTGAAGCCGAAAAAGTGAAGCAATTAATGATTGCTGCAATCAATGATGACTCAGTATTTAAGACATGGCTTGGCAATAGTATGAGCCAGCCAAAACATGAAATGGACCTAGCACCACTAGAAGAACCATACACGCTTGATGATGTAAAAGCACTGTTAGATGATGATATGCTCATTTTTGAACGCTTAGGCGGCACACGTGCAATTTATCAAATCATCGATGATAAAGTACTTTTTAGTGTTAATGGGGTCAATTATATGCATGATCTAGAAGATCTTTCTCTAATAAAAAGATTAACAGACCAAACATCACTGACCGCTAGCGATATAAATAGTTCAAAAAATAACCACATTTTCCTAAAAACTTTTACTACACTATTAAATGAGGGTATTTGGTTTTGTTAGGAGCGTGTTTATATGGGCTACATGATAGATGAAGTTGAATGGAGTATCGACAAGGAACTATTGCAACAAATCCGAGAGAGGGTATTTGTTTGCGAATTACATATTCCAAAACACGTCGAATTTGACCATTTAGATAAAACGGCTCATCACGTACTTGTTACTGATGAAAGTAATAAATGTCCAGTTGCGACTGGGCGCTTGTGTAATGATGGCTTAATTGGTCGGATTGCTGTATTACCTGAACACCGTAACCGATCAGTTTACAAATCATTATTGAATTACTTAGTAGGTTTAGCTGAAAAACAAGGCTGTGATTGCGTTAGTATCAATTGCATATTAAATGAAGTTGATCGATTTAAACGAAATGGGTTTTCGGCTGATGGCTTAGTATTTATGGAGGCAGGAATTCCAAGACAACGAATGCTCTGCCCTATCAAGCAATTTGATACGCGGCCATTCACTTTGGTGCACTAGATGGTTTAAAAAGCTGAATATAATTATTCAGCTTTTTTATTTAAAGTTAAGCTGGCTCATTTTGCCACATATCATCTTTTTCGAATAACTCATATAAACCATGAGCGCGGTTAATGAGTAAATTAGCAAAATCTACTTTGGTCTTATCTACAGCGCCTGACTGCATTAGTTGATCAGCCTTTAGTTGCCATTGCATTGAGAAATATCTAAGTACTTCACGGGCATTGGTTGCTGCACTCGCTTCTGCGTGATCGGTTGGTAAACGCCCTGTGATAACCCAATAGCTTTTACCACTTTGTGCTTTAAACTTCCAAATAGCCACTAATGGCGCAATGAAACGGCTTTCTTTCTCAACAACTGTTTGCGGGATAACGCCTTTTTCAGCTAAATGCTTTTGTGCATTCTGGAAACATTCTCTTTGCCACATAACACTTTGTTTTTGCGCTTCGGCTTGTTCTTCTGGTGTTAATGGTCTTGCTTGTTTTTGTTCCATGGTGGTTACTCTTTTACAACATTTCTGACACTTTAAGGTTTAAAATGGCGCTGTGCAAGTGTTTACGGGCAATCAAATGGCATTTTAATTTACTTGCCTACTATTCAGTCAACTCAGAAAGAAGAGTTAGGCTCTGTTAAAAATTGCAGCTCTTCAGGTGTTGATTCACGACCTAAAATTGCGTTGCGGTGTGGATAGCGACCAAACCTATCAATAATAACTTTGTGCTTTAGTTCAAATTCATAATTACTCATGCCTTTAAACAATTGCTCAGCCTGCTGATGAATAACTTTGGATTCACTATGCATAAACGGCATATAAATAAACGCAGCTTGAGAGCTAGGTAACTTTTTATCAAAGCCAAGTTCAATTGCTCTTTGCGCTAAGGTTAATGCTTGTGGATCTTGGCTAAAAGCCTGTGCAGTATTTCGATAAATATTGCGTGAAAACTGATCTAACACGATAATTTCAGCTAAAGAGCCTAGGGCATCCACTCGCCAGTAAGCATGCTCGCCAGCGATAACTTGCAATAGACATTCTGAAAACTTAACCGTAATTAATGCATCAGTGTCATCAGATTGCTTATACCAAGCATCTGAGCCTAATTCATTAAACCAAAAATCGATAATCCTTTGCTTATCCATAAACATTCCTTAATTACCGAGTACTTTTGCTGGGTCTACTCGGGTTGCTTGCCACGCAGGGTATAATGTTGCCAAAATAGCGAGGACAAAGGTAACAATCACCGTTATAACGATATCTTGCCAAACGAGTTTACTAGGTAAAAACTCAATGAAATAAACACCTTGTAATGGATTATCACCTAACAAATGACTGATCCACGAGAATAATTCACTGATATTTAATGCAAGCATAACACCTATAATCGTTCCAAGTATTACGCCAATAAGTGCTTGCGTAAATCCTTGCATAACAAAGGTCGCTAAAATCGTACTGTCTTGTGCTCCCATGGTTTTCAAAATCGCAATATTTGCCTGTTTTTCGCGTACTTCCATAACAAGTGATGAAACAATATTAAAACTAGCTACGGCAATCATTAGAAACACCACGATATACACAATAGTTCGAACCATTTGAATATCTTGATATAAGCTGCCTTGCGTTCTGAACCAACTAGAGACATAGACATAATCTGGGATAACTTGCCCCACCCGCATAGCGGTTTGATGAGCAGCAAACACATCAGCTACTTGTAACCGTAAACCGGTTACTTGGTTTTCATCGAAACTCAGTACACTTTGCGCTTTGTCGAGGCGAATAAAAGCCGCAGTTTCATCTATCGGGCCGCCCATTTTAATAATACCCGCAAGATTCAAACTCACCCGCTTTGGAGCAAGTAAAGTGTTACTTTGCTGGTTTATCTGTGGGATTAATAAGGTAACTGGATCGCCAATTTTAAGACCTAACCGATTGACTATTTGTTGTCCTAAAAGTACATCTTCTTGTTGTAACTGACTAACTAAGCGCCCTTCTGTAAATTGATTTAACGCCGATACTTGGTTTTCAAACTCTGGGCTAACGCCACGCACTTCAACCGCTTTTAACTCACTTTTAAACTGCGCCATCCCGTTGACACTAATAAAAGGTGCTGCACCTGTTACACCGGCTTGAGAGCGCAATAAAGCAACTTTTGACTGCCAATTATTGATTGGTTTATTAGGAGCAACGTATTCAACCTGCGGTACAACCGATAAAAGCCGATGCACTAGTTGTTGCTCAAAGCCATTAATCACTGATAGAGCAACAATTAATACGGCGACTCCCAAAAGTATGCCGATTGTCGATGCTTTAGCAATAAAGCTTACAAAGCCATTTTGCCCCTCTTTTTGGCCACTGTGAGCGCGAAATCGTTTTGAAATAAAGGCACTAAGCAACATGCTGAGACTCTTTAATTGCAAGCTTACCATCATCTAAATAGGCAATTTTGCCTAGTTTATCTGCAAGCTCTAAATCATGGGTTACCACAACAAAACTAGTTTTTAAGCTGGTATTTAACTCTTTAATCAAGTCATAAATCTTAATTGCGTTTTGTTTATCTAAGTTACCCGTTGGTTCATCGGCTAGCACCAATGCAGGCTCTGTTACCAATGCACGTGCTATCGCAACCCGCTGCCTCTCACCACCTGACAACGCCGATGGTTTATGTTTGCAACGATGAGATAACCCTACTTTATCAAGCATGTTGAGGGCTTTTTCGTTTGCCGCTTTTGCGCTTAAACCTTTAATTAAAAGTGGCATAGCAACATTTTCAATGGCAGTAAATTCCATTAATAAATGATGGAATTGGTAAATGAAGCCCAAATTTTCGTTGCGGAAACTCGCTTGTTGTTTTCGGTTTAATTTAGCAACCTGTTGACCTTTGATTTCAACGGTTCCATCTGTCGCATTATCTAAGGTGCCTAATATATGTAATAAAGTACTTTTACCAGAACCAGAACTACCTACAACGGCTAACATTTCGCCCTGATTGAGCGTTAAATCAACCCCTTTTAAGACTGCAACCTGATTATCGCCATCTTGATACACTTTATTAAGCTGCTGACAATTAATCACTAAATCACTCATAACGTAATACCTCTGCTGGATTCACTTTTGCAGCTTTTCGGGCAGGATACAAAGTAGCTAAAAAGCTCATAGCAATACTCCCTGCGGCAATTAGGCTCAAACTCATAACATCAAATTTAACGGGTAAACTCACACCCGCTAATAAATTAATGCCTAACATATTCAATAACTCATTTATATTGCTACTTAATAGCACGCCAAGTAACGCACCAATGCTGGTGCCAATAACACCATTGTATAAACCCTGGATCATAAATACATGCTGAACTTGCAAAGGAGTTAAACCCAGAGTTTGTAAGATAGCCACTTCACTTTGTTTTTCACTTACCATCATGGTTAATGCAGAAACTATATTAAACACCGCAACAAGCACAATTAAACCAAGTAACATAGACATAATGCGCTTTTCCATCGCCACAGCGGCAAATAACGTCCCTTGACTAGCTCGCCAATCAGTTACTGTGTAATCATTTAAAATTGCTGTTTGAGATTGCAATACTTGCTCTACGGAAAAAGGTTCGTACAAAGAGATACTCAAGTTGGGTGCTGCTGATTTTGCCAGCTTTAAAACTCGGCCTAACGAATAACCACTGGTAAATGCCAATGACATATCAATTTCAGATTGTGTTTCATACAGTGCCGCAACGGTAAACAAACGTTGGCTAGGTACTCGACCAAGGGGTGTATAAGAACTGGCATTTGGCATGATCACCCGTACTTTATCCCCAAGCGAAATACCCAATTTACGGCTTAAATAGCGGCTAATCGCAATGTGATAGTTACTGTCCATTACTTGTGACCAATTGCCAGCAACAATTTTATCTTTTACGTTATACAGGGAGCTTCCTTCGTCATAGAGCCCTTGCAATAACACGCCGTGTAAATCTTGGTTGGTTTGCAAAATGGCTTCGCCATGGCGATAAAGGTTAACTTGTTTAATATCTTTAGAGTTTGCTAGTTGCTGCTGTAACTGCAACATGGTTTCTTTCGAATTATCTTCAGCTGATACTTCGATATGGGGAATTAAACCGAGCATGTTAGTTTTAAGGTTATTCTCAAAACCATTCATAACCGAACTAACTGTAAACAAGGCCATTAAGCCAATAGCAATGCCCGCAATAGAAAAAAAAGAGATGAATGAGATAAAGGCATTACCCTTTGAAGAGCGACTATATCTCAGCCCTATAAAAAGGCTAACAGGTTGAAACATAATAAGTTATGAATATTCCAAGGGCTAAATATGCGCTCATGTTAGCATAGATTTAGCCAGCATGGGATGCGCGAAATTGTAAAAAATAATTATAAATCTGATACTTGAACAGTAGCGACCAAATGGTCAAGTAATGCTTTTACATTGGTTGCTATAAATTGCCTAGGTGGGTACACCCCCCATACACCTTCAGGTGCAGGTGCAACATTCGAAAGTACAGCGGTCAACTTGCCATTGGCTAGGTGCTCATTGACATAATAATCCGGTAATTGCACGATGCCTAACCCTTTAATAGCTGCATCCACCAATGCCCAACCACTATTACATGCTAAACGCCCAGCCACTTTTATATGCTTATCTTGGCCCTGCTCTTTTACCCGCCAGTAGCTGTTATTACCGATGAGGCAATGGTGCTGACTTAATTCACTGACACTGTGCGGTTGACCATAATTATTTATGTATTCAGGACTACAACATATAACCAGCCTGCGCTGACTAATGCGCCTAGCTTTTAAAGATGAATCCTTTAGATGACCAAGCCGAATAGCTAAGTCATACCCTTCTTCTAATAGATTGACTTGCTCATTACTTAAATGACTGATTACTTCAATATCTGGGTGCTTTTGCATAAATGTATGCACCGCAGGCATTATGTAGCTTTCACCATACATGACAGGGGCTGTCAGCTTGATGCTGCCTTTAGGTGTCAGTTGCTGCTCGGCAAGCAGTGCCGTGGCATCATCCATAGCATGCTGTAACTGTTTTGTTCGATGCGCAAACACTTGCCCCTCTTGCGTTAGCACTACTTTACGGGTCGTTCGGGTTAGCAATTGTGTGTTTAATCGTTCTTCTAATTGACTCACATAACGGCTTACATGCGCCACTGACATACCCAGCAGTTTACTTGCTTTTGTAAAACTACCGGTTTCGGCTACCGCTAAAAATTCATCAATTCCGTGCCAACGATTCATTATTACCATACTGTAAAAGTGTTTTAATAAAACTAAGATTATCATTCATTGAGAAATAAATAAAATAGACTAAGTTTATTACTTACTTCCAACAACTATAAGGGAACGTTATGACTGATTTTATTAAATCAAAAGCGGCTATCGCTTGGGGTCCAAATCAACCACTCTCAATTGAAGAAGTGGATGTAATGATGCCTAAAAAAGGCGAAGTACTGGTAAAGATTGTTGCAACAGGTGTTTGTCATACCGATGCATTCACTTTGTCTGGTGAAGACCCTGAAGGTATTTTCCCAGCAATCCTAGGCCATGAAGGCGGCGGTATTGTTGAAGCTGTTGGTGAAGGCGTAACGCACGTTGAAGTAGGCGATCATGTTATTCCTCTTTACACTGCTGAATGTGGCGAGTGTAAGATGTGTAAGTCTGGCAAAACAAACTTATGCTCTGCGGTACGTGAAACGCAAGGTAAAGGTTTAATGCCAGATGGCACAACGCGCTTCTATAAAGATGGTCAACCAATTTATCACTACATGGGTTGCTCTACTTTCTCTGAATACACTGTATTACCTGAGATTTCACTTGCTAAAGTGAGCAAAGAAGCACCTCTTGAAGAAATTTGTTTACTTGGTTGTGGTGTAACAACCGGCATGGGTGCTGTGACTAAAACAGCAAAAGTTCAAAAAGGCGATACTGTCGCTATTTTTGGTCTAGGTGGTATTGGTTTATCTGCCATCATTGGTGCAACTATGGCTGGCGCAAGCCGTATTATTGGTGTTGATATCAATACCAGCAAGTTCGAACTAGCAACTAAATTAGGCGCAACTGATTTAATTAATCCAAATGACTACGACAAACCAATCCAAGAAGTCATTGTTGAAATGACTGACGGCGGTGTTGATTTCTCATTTGAATGTATCGGCAACGTTAATGTTATGCGCTCTGCCCTTGAGTGTTGTCACAAAGGTTGGGGCGAATCAGTAATTATCGGTGTTGCAGGCGCAGGTCAAGAGATCTCTACCCGTCCATTCCAACTAGTAACAGGCCGTGTATGGCGTGGTAGCGCATTTGGTGGCGTTAAAGGTCGCTCTGAGCTACCAGAGATTGTTGAGCGCTATATGAATGGTGAGTTTGCGTTAAATGATTTCATCACACACACCATGAAACTGGAAGATATCAATGAAGCTTTCGACTTAATGCACGAAGGTAAGAGTATTCGCTCAGTTATTCATTATTAATCTTTTAATTTTGCGCTAGGTTACTACCTAGCGCTTTTGTTTCAAGGATGTGGTTATGCTAGAAAACATAAGCTCAACAAAAGTCAGCGGTGGCTGGCATAAACAATATACCCACCAAGCTAATAGTACACATTGTGCCATGCGCTTTGCGATATTTTTACCGCCTGGTGCCAGCGAAACGAATAAAGTACCTGTAATGTATTGGTTATCAGGTTTAACCTGCACTGATGAAAACTTTATGCAAAAAGCGGGAGCTTTTAAAAAAGCGGCTGAACTAGGTATTGCTATCGTCGCCCCAGATACTAGCCCGCGCGGTGATAATGTTCCTGACGACGAAAACTACGATTTTGGTCAAGGTGCAGGTTTTTATGTTAATGCAACCCAAGCACCTTATAATGTGCATTACAACATGTACGATTATGTTGTTGCTGAGTTACCAGCACTGATTGAGGCGCACTTCCCTGTTACTAACAAAAAAGCCATTGCCGGACACTCTATGGGTGGTCATGGCGCGCTAATGATTGCACTTAAAAACCCTAAGCAGTACGTTAGCGCCAGTGCTTTTAGCCCGATTGTGAACCCGATGAATTGCCCTTGGGGTGAAAAGGCGTTTAGCAATTACCTTGGCAGTGATAAAGCAAATTGGCTCGAATACGATAGCTGTGAATTAATGAAAAAAGCAATTGCTGACGATTATTTACCGATGCGTATTGATCAAGGTGAAGCCGATAACTTCTTAACTGAGCAGCTCAAAACCGAGAACTTATTTGCTGTCGTGAACGAAAAAGATTACCCAGCTGAAATTAACATGCACGCTGGTTATGATCATAGTTACTTCTTTATCAGCAGCTTTATTGATGAACACCTAATGTTTCATCAAAAGTATTTGTAATGTGTAATGACTAGTGTGAGGGCTTTATTTCCTCACACTCTTTGATACTTTGACTGATTTGCCTGCAAACCAGTTGCGGTTCTTTGTCTTTCGGTTTTAATAAGCCAATCACAGCACTGTCAATTTCAAAACCTAGCTTTGCGAATGAGAAACCCTCGGGATCTTTTATTGTAGTCTTAGCATGATTTGCATTTGTATTTCCAAGCTTAGTTGATGGTGAGCTTTTTGCAGAACCATCAATAAAGGCTCCCGCCAAGGTACACCCCGTTAATTGATAAATTAGTGAGTAGATAACAAGTTTTGAGAAGTTAATCTTCATTGTTAAAGCTATCCATCATTGTAGGTCTTTTTTCGGTTTAGCTTTAACCACAACACATTCTTTTATGACATGGTTTATTTGACAACAATTAAGCATGGGTCTTCCAATATACTTAAGCTTATTTTATGAGCATAATAGCAAACGCTTAATTTTACTGTAAGAAAATGTATTGATACCAACTCGCTTAATTAAGTGATCTACTTTGAGGTAATTGTTCTTGGGTTGGTATTAATCACAAATATCGCGAATAAACTCTTTTAAAAAACCGACCAGCTGTAATAAAAATATTAGTAAGAAAGGTAAAGCCCCTAAAATTGCAATGCTACGATTTAAGGGCTCATCTTGTAACAGTAATAATGAAAAGCTGCATATAAATAAAGCAAAACACCATGCGTAGAGGGTCACACGATTATTTTTAGCTCCAACAAGCTCTCTTATCACTAAAATTGCAGAGTCAGCTGAGGTTGCCACAAATACCAATAGTAATAACAAACTCGACCAAATAAACACGGTCCCTTGCCAACCTAATTGATGAAAAAATACAAATAAACCTTGGCTGTAATCTTGTCTAATTGCAGCTAAAATGCCTGCTTGATTTAGTCTATCCCATTCAATCGCTGCGCCTGAAAAAGTCGCAAACCAGATAATTGTGACTAAAGTTGGAATGCACACAACCGCCATAATAAATTGCCAAACCTTACGCCCCTGACTAATTTTGGCTAGGAACACGCCGACGAATGGTCCCCATGCTAACCACCAAAAGTAGTAGTTATATGTCCAATGATTGGCCCAATCTGGTGTTTTTAATTGGCTATCAAATTGCCAAGTGCCGGTCGCAAGTAACTGTAAATAGTAGCCGGTTCCATCTAATGCAATTTTAATAATAGGCGCAACCGGCACCACTATTAGCAACCAAACGAGCAAACTAAATGCCAAAAGCACATTAAATATGCTCAGTGATTGCACACCGCGACGTAAACCAAACTTAACCGACAGAGAATAAATAACTGCTAACAAACAAACGATTAAAGACCCAACTAATAATGTTGAAGTAACACCCAACTCGATCTCAACACCTTTACTGATCAGTAAAGTTGAATTTGCTATGGTCCCCACTACACCAAAAAATATCGAGAGCACCGCAGTTAATTTTACAATAAACGAGACTGTATATTTTGCAGACCTATCAAACCGGTTGCCAAGTGCCGTTAAAACAGGAGCACATATATCTCCTGACTTACCACTGTACTGTGTTAACCCGCCAAGAACTAATGCAAAGACTGCATAAAGAGCCCAAGCATGAGCTCCCCAATTGACCAAGGTTAAAGCCAAGCTACTTGCTAGTCTGTCTGGGTATAAGCTTTGTTTAAGTGGTGGGTCAAGGGAGTGTAATGCAGGCTCTGCTACACCCCAAAAAACCAACCCTGAGCCCATTCCAGCAGCAAACAGCATAGCAAACCAACCAAAGTTTGAGTACTCGACAACAGCATGTTCGCCACCAACTTTGCGGCTTCCTAATGGACTTACGGCTAATATTATGATGGCAAACAATAAAAAATTGATCATCAAGAAAAAGCTACTACCTATCCACTTTAAAACCATTTGTACAAACGGTTGTACTTGCTCAGTGATAATGTCCGGCAATATAACAGCAATGAGAGCACCAAACATACACAGTGCAAGCGCGGTCTTTTCAAGAGGTGAGGTGGAATGTTTCAAAGTGAAGCCTATTTATTCAGCGTGATTAGCATACTGTTAGCATGGCTGAAATTCAAACAGCCAAAAGACTGAAAAAATGACATAGCAATGCGTAAAAAGCGCAAATTATACCAAGCCTTACTTTTTAAAACCCGGCTACATGTCCCTAGTTTCCTCATTTTATTAAATTTGTTGATCGGGTATTGAAATTGCAGCTCAGTCAAAATTAACATCGCAAGGAGCTAAGTATGAACTTTAATTTTGATTGGTATGAAATTCTCGATAATTTAATTCACTTAGGGATTGCCTATTTACTTGCCTTGCCCATGGCATTTGACCGTGAAAAAACCAGTAATGGCGCTGGTCTTCGAACTTTTCCGTTAGTAGCCGTTGCATCTTGTGGTTATGCATTAGTAGGCATGTCTGTATTAACAAGCTCAGAGGCAGAATCAAAAGTACTAGAAGGAATTATCACAGGTATTGGCTTTATCGGTGGCGGTGCCATTTTGAAGAACAAAAATTCAACTTATGGAACAGCCACAGCAGCCAGTATTTGGAATATGGGACTTATTGGCATAGCTGTGGCATTCAGTCGCTACGAAATTGCCTTTTTAATGGCATTAATTAATTTCGTAACGCTAAGGTATGTTAAACGCTTAAAGTAAACAGCTAACTAGCATCGTATTTAGAGTTAACAATGGCATACCCGGTTTGTTTAACTTTAATTTCAGCTGGGTTTGCAGATTTAACTAATAAACCGCAGCGTCTGCTTTGCTCATCAATGACATAGTTAACAAACTCTCTGGCTTCAAGATCAATGACTTGATCAGCACAACGGATCTGTAATTTAGATACATCACTTGCGCCCTCTATCTTGATAGAACCGCGAGACAAAGATAAATAAGACAGCTTATCTTTTGAAACATTAATTTGTGAATTGATTTGCGGTGTGCGGGCTAACAAGTCATCAATTTGCTTAATTGTAGCAAGCTTGTTTTCTTCTGAGAATTCTTTACCTTCGATATTATCAAGTGCATAAATAGCATTGTAAGCGAGGTTAAAATCGCCCTTAAAGCTATACCACTGAAGAGCACTTTTAGCGACTAAATACTGAATATCTGTTGGTAATTTTGCTCGCAATAAATAGGCTATCGACAATTGCTCATCAAAGCCAAACCATTGCTGTTGGTAGTAATAAAATTGACTTTTTAACCAAGCAAATAACGCCTGCTCAGAGGTGTTTTTGGTATGATCTTTATATAACTTAGCCAATGCCTGCTCAGCTTTTTTAAACTCTTTGGCTTGCAGCATTTTATTAATTTCATCGTATTCATTAATAAAACCACGGCTCGCTTTATCATTTGAGTAACCGTTAAAATATTTCCCTACTTCAAATGAAAATAGATACCCACCTTCAACTGTTTTACCCTCTTTAGTGGCTGGTGCAAACTCTAAATTAGTTAAATATTTCTCTGCGTTTTCTTCACTACCACGGGTATCGGAGGCCATGATCACTTCAATGTCTTTCGCTTTACCTTGTGTGTCAACTACATACGACATTAACGCCCACCCTTCTAATCGAGAGCCATTGTAGCTACCAGCAAAACGCGGATTTTGATTTTTGACGATATAGGCCGATGTAGCAGCTTGTACGTCAATACCTAAGTCATTAACGTCTCGTGCTAAAGTATGTGTTGGTAATCCGATTAGTGAACAAAGTACAGCAAATTTAGTAAGTTTGATCATGAGTAATTGCTCCAATTCCCTTATATAGGAACATTTATAGCACTAAAAAAGGCGCTTTAAAAGCGCCTTGCTGTCAAGAATGTGCTTAAACATGTCTTGATCTTAAAACATATCCTGGTATGGGTTTGATTTTGTTAACAAAATCTTCTTATCAAAACCAGGGATTGTCATTGAATCTTCACAAATTTCAATGTCATTTTCGTCAATTAGTCCATCACCAAAACGATATATAAGCTCATAATGACCTAAATCAGCCTGTTTTTGGTAGTCAGCTTGGGCTTGTGCAACTTGAGTATGACGGTCTTGATATTGCGCCATAACCGCATCACCATGACGCTTTGCTAGCATTTTTAATGTGATTGTTGGTGAAAGTACTGTTGCCGTTGCGTTATTACCACCAAATCCTTTAGAGTTAATAAATGCAATGTCCATTGCATCGCATTGGTAATGTTGAGTACGAATATCTAAATGCTCGCTATAAACGTCATCCGCCACTTTATCGATTGTCGTGATACCCGGCATAATATTATGACTGAACACACCTAACGCCATAGCTAACTGATCTCCACTAGCTGGCGCTATAGTATGACCCACATACGCCTTAGGTGCTGCAACCTTCCAATTATCAATCGCAAATGTCTGTGCTACTTTATGATAAATTAATGATTCTGTTACGCGATTTTGTGGCGTGCTCGAGCCATGTGCCAAAATAAAGCTTCTTTTTTGTACCGCTTCTTGACCAACAATACTGCTCGCCAATGCAACAGATTTAGCCATTGTAATATAGTTACCAGGACCCGGCGCTGTAATTGACTTTTTAATACCATCTGCATTGACAAACACATCAGCAACGCTGCCTAACACATCAGCACCTAACTCTAATGCCAGTGCATCATCCATTAAGATAGCAACCTGTGCACCTTCACCAATAGTAAAGCCACAGTTTTCACCGAATGGACGACTTGTGCGGCGATGATCAACCACATCAGTATTATCAAGACGCTTTAAACCTTCTTCATTTGCAAGTGCGCTCATATTACCAAAACCTTCAACGATCTCTGGCGTAATAGCACACTCAACAGACGCTACGATAGCAACTCGTGTACGACCCGCTTGAATATCGTTTACTGCGGCACGCAGGTTATATAAAAACGTGGCGCACGCGCCTGATGTGGTAAAAGTTGTACCCACATTACCTGTTACATAGGCATTGATAAAGTCAGTCGACATGGTGTTTAAGCCAAGTGCAAGCTGTTTAGTGCTTACGCGATCGCCCTGTTGACGCGCACGTATCAATCCACCAAACCCCTCATCATCAACTTGACCTGCCACAGAGGCTGAGTATGTACCAATTTGATCAGGCTCAACACTGTTCATTACCTGCTGCCACGGCAGACCTGTTGATCGAATAGCATCGGTTGCGGCAAAGATAGTTGCTTGTAAGCCTCTTGGTTGATATCGGCTGTTATACATAGCTGAAGGTTCAAAACCTGTCGGTAATTGACCTGCCGCTTTAATTGGGTTGTCACGCGTACTGTCATGTTTGATAGCAAGATCAGCACTAATAGTGACTTTCACTTTTTTATCACTAAGGTCTTCGACCTGCCAACTTGCTGGCACTGGAGATGGTAAATCACGGCGGCGCGTTTCAAAAACAATCTGTTGTTCATCAGACGCTGTTAACGTCATTTTTTGCTGCCATGGCGTTGCATCTACATCGAAGTGATTTTTTTCAATTTTACGAATAAGTGTGCCAGCTAAAATTTGCTCGCCAAATTGTGTTTCAATATCTGCTTCATTGACGGTATTACCATTTGCATCTTTTAAAACAGCGTCTGTCAATGTAACTAAATTCATTAAAGTCGCTAAGCCTAAAAATGTCTCCTGACGGGCTTTTGCGTCCAAGCTGTCTAACACGATACGACGATAACCTTGATGAAAAGACGTGCGGCCAGCGGCATTAATACCGCCCATACCAACAATAACGGGTAATGCTGTCATAATTTACCTTGAGAAAACGTGTTACGATAATTCGCTTAAGTTTAAATGGATTACCAACGCTTCTTTATGCTTAAATAGCCAAATATTATGCATGAAATGCCAAAAACAACTGGTCGGAGCAATTAAAGTGACAAAACTTCAACAAACTAAAGCCACCGAAATCAGTATCTTGGTTTATCCCCATTTATTAATTACCAGCCTCACGCTACCAATTGAGATGTTGAGAGCTGGCGAAGCGTTTGCCAAAAGCCATCATCAGTCTCAACAGTTTTGCCCTCTAAATATCAACTTAGTAGCCAGTAACTTGGCGCCTATACCCAACAGAACGGGGCTGGCAATCATACCTGACTGTGAAACAGTCACCGCCCCTTCAAGTGATTTAATAATTGTACCTGGCATCTGGCGTAATCCGCGTCCTGTCGTCAATAAACAAAAAAAATTAGTGCAATGGTTAAAGGATTCATGGCAGCAAGGAAGTCATATTATTGGTGTAGGCACAGGTAATTGTTTAGTTGCAGAAGCAGGATTACTGGATGGTCACCCTGCTACCACTCACTGGCATTACGCAGAGCAATTTAAACGTGACTACCCTAAAGTCCAGCTCAAGCCTGACTTTTTCATCACGCAATCTGAGCGCATGTACACGGTTGCAAGTTTAAATGCGCTTGCCGATGTTATTGTGCATATTATTAGTCAATATTACGGCCGAGAAGCTGCACAACATGTTGAGCGTAATTTTTCCCATGAAATCCGTAAGCCATATGAAGATCAACGTTATCTTGAGGGAGCTGTCGATAAGCATCCTGATGAACTCATTGCTCAAATACAATTTTGGTTGAAAAACAACCCAACATCAGAGTTGTCTTTGCAAGAGATTGCAGCACAATTCAACCTAAGCTATCGCACCTTTACTCGACGCTTTCGTCAAGCCACCAGCCAAACCCCCATTGAATACTGGCAACAACTTCGCGTGCAAACAGCAAAAGAATTACTCGCCTCTTCAAACTTATCGATTCAAGAAGTCGCACTTGAAGTCGGGTATAACGACCAAGGTCATTTAACACGGGTATTTAAGAAAGTACTATCACAAACTCCTAGTGAATACAGAACAGTTGTGCGACGTAAGTTATTCGGATAACGAGTAAGATAAACTCAGAAATTTTTGAAAATATCATTTAAGTCAAGCATTAATTTGCCGAAATTAAATTTGTAACTAAGCTTTCAGATAGCAGTAATTTTTTCTCTGAGTCGGAAATAATGTATCAACCTGATTATAATGAATTAGTACAAAGTTGGAATAAAACCCTTGAGGTTTTAGCGATGTTTGCAAAAGTGCCCGTTGCTTTAATTATGAAAGTTGAAGACAACGTTATCAGTGTTTTTTCAAAAAATGATCATCTCGAAAATCCCTATAACATCGGTGATTGTGAAAGCTTAGATGGCTCTGGCCTATATTGCGAGCATGTCATAAAAACGCAAAAGCTATTATCAATATCTAACGCACTGATTGATGAAAATTGGAAAGATAACCCTGATATAAAGTTAAATATGATTTCTTACTTGGGGTTACCTATATCAGCCGGCGATGCGACCCCTTTTGGTACGATATGTATTTTAGATAATAAACCGCATAGTTACAGTGAACCTGTTATTAAATTACTTGAAACCATCAAGCATAGTTTTGAAGCCCAACTAAAATTACTTCATCAGCAAAAACAAGCATTTGAACAACTACAGTTCGAGGAGTTGGCTACTCTAATAAGAGGGATTGCCCATGAACTCAACACCCCACTCGGTAATTGCATAACCGCAGTTGATGTGGCTAATTTATCAATTACTAACACGCACCAAAGTCTTGAAAATAAAAGTTTAGGCCAAAAAGCTCTATATAAGGCTCTTGAAACAATGGCTAATACTAATGAGTTATTAACACGGAACCTCACCACCTGTGCCCATAAAATACGTATTTTACAAGACTTGCTATACACAAAAGCTCAATCATCAAAGTCTCCCTTTAGCCTCAAACAGTTAGCTGATACATTAACTAACCATTTAACACAACCACTTAAAGATACGAATGCCAAGCTTGAGGTTAGTTACTCGCCTTCCAAGTCAGAATGTGAAATTGAAATAGATTTACTAAAACAAGTGCTGTTCATTTTGCTACAAAACTCTATGGAGCACGCATTTTTAGGCGTTGAAAAACCACGAATCAAAATTGATATGCAAGATTACAATGGTATATTGAAAATTCATTACACTGACAATGGCATCGGAATCGAAGATGATCAGATCAACGCTATTTTTACACCTTTCTATAAAGGAAAAAACAACCATACAGGAATGGGGTTAGGTCTTAGTATTGCTAAAAAAATTGTAACGCAGCAACTACAAGGTAATATCTCAGTAATAGATAGCAACGAGGGAGTACACTTTTTATTAAGCCTGCCAAAATAGTGAGTAGTAAATTGCAGAAAATGACTATTTTCAAATGGTGCCTTTTAGCCCATATTTCTTTTTGCAGTTTAACTTTATTTGCAGAACCAAATTATCAAGAAGTAAAACAGTTAATTGACCTACATTTTATCCATAAAACTGATTATGCTAATAAAGCAGCTTATCTCGAATATGGTAACTTAAACCTAAAATCACTCATAAAATCACTTAATGAGCCACACTCTTACCTAAAAGTTAAAGGTTTAAATACAACTTTCTTTAGTGCAAAAAAACGCTGTGTTAATAACAGTAAAATTAAGCTGAATTTTCAAAAAGGTAAATTTTCTTATCTAAAGGTTTCCAGTATTGGTATAACAACCACGGAAGAAAAATCTCAATATGTTAGTAATTCAATCAATAAGATAAGATCTCAAGACAACGAGAACTCTCGATACTGGATTATTGATTTAAGAAAAAATAGCGGCGGCAATATGTGGCCTATGTTACAAGCACTTTCCCCTTTTTTCGACGCTACACAGACATTAGGTGAATTCCATTTGTCATCTGGAAGCATTACTAGATTTGGTTTTAAAGATGGAATAGCCCATGAAAGCTCGCTACAAAAAATCAATTTCCAACCAGATACCTATCATTTAAAACATCAGCCTATTGGGATTTATGTTTTGATTGATTCTAGTGTCGCAAGTTCTGCAGAAGCATTGGCAATTGGCCTATCATCGCTTGAAAATGTAACACTCGTTGGCGAGAAAACGTGTGGCTTAGCTACCGTCAATACTCCGTTTGAGCTCAGTGACGGAAGTATTCTTGTTTTAACAACAGGCGAGATGGCCAATATTCATGGTCAAACGTTTAAAAATGGCATCACACCGAGTATGAGTAGTCTAGAATTTATTAGGCTAATCAAAGATTTTGGAGAATAAAATTTTGCTAGCTTGTGGGCAGCCTCTGTCTTCATAACCCACTATTGCATAACTATTTTTAATCAGCATACTCAGCATTGCAGGAAAACGGTTCATCGACTTAACTTTAATAGCTCGGTAATTGTGCTCTTGAACCCATGTTTCTTGTGCGTTTAATAATGCCTGTGCAATGCCCTGCCCTCTGCACTTTGGCGCTACTGCGCCAAGCCAGCTATAGAAAGTATTTGAATCTAATGCATAACCGAGTTTGTAGGCCACAGGCTCATTATCGATAAAGGCTACTAAAATTAAATACTCAACATCTGCTATCCTTGCTTGTAATTTACCGAGCGTATTTCTACCATCAAACTCAGGGATTTGACTATCCACGAGCAGTAAATCTTGTAGATTAGCAGGCTTTATTGTGTAGCAAGGTTCCATGGATTATTCCACTCTAATTTCTTGTTTCACTTTTCTTTTCGATAATACAACTTTGAATAGCGTTTTACACGCGCATGTACACCGCGACCTAAACTTTTAAATTTAGCTTCGAGTACATCAACGCCATACAAAATACCTACTACTAGCACAGATAGTTTTATTGCAGCTAGTAAGTTGTTGGTGGCAATCACAACACCAATAGAGGCTAGCACCCAGATAGTTGCTGCGGACGTTACTCCTACAACCGCGCCATCTTTTGCAAGCATTACTCCGGCACCTAAAAAGCCAATACCGGTGATAATTTGCCCCACTACACGTGAATGGTCTATCACATCGCCATGTAACATAAATGCAGTAGCCAGAAATAAATAGGTACCCAACACAATGAGTGCTGAGGTACGTATGCCAACAGGTTTGCCGCGTAATTGACGCTCCATACCAATAATTGCGCCGCAAAAAGCGGCGCTACCAATTGCTGACCAAGAATAAGGGGCAATATCAAATAAACTACTCAGTGTCACTGTACTTCCAAATCAAACTAACAATCAAAATTATAAATAAAAGGCCATCGCAGTGCTGAGTCGTGATGAACCAAAACTCGCCATTTTGCTAAAATCGGCTTTGGCTATTGGCACGTGCTGACAGTCAATCGCCAATTGCTTTTCGTTTTCACAGAATGGATCATGAACATACAAGCAGTGCTCATCAATATGGGTTACACACACCCAATGCGGTGATTTTTTTCCATCGAATCGATAGGTGCTGATCAATAACACCACAGCTTTACCCTCAGCAAGCCAAGTCTCAATAGCTGCCAAGGTTAACTCTTGATAGCGTACTGGCAACTTGGCAGCTATTGCTTCGGCCACAAATTGATTATGTACCGTATGCAAAATGGCTTTTTTCTTTTCGCTTCTTACCCCGTCAATAAACAAAGTATCGCGGGTATTTAAAACAACATCAGCTTTAAAACCTCGCTTCATTGCCGAAAGTGCTAACCCTAGAGGATGGCAACCGCCATGCCCTGATGTCATGAAAATAGTCGTCGCTTCACGCCATATATCCAACTCTTTCAGTTGGCTCATTGCGCTATCATTCAAGGATGACATTGCCATTAATAGTGCCGCAGGACCACAGGTAAACTCGGTTGTTTGCTGATACCAAGGCGTGTGTTTATCGGCATTAAATTCGATATTACGACGAATGTTTTTTTGCATTCGATGTGCATCACTGTGGTCATCATAATAATCACTGTAATGACCAAACACCTGATAACCCAGTTTTTCATATAAGCGAATTGCTGAATGGTTGTTTACCGCAACTTCTAAACGCATGTATAAACGGCCACGTTTAGCCGTTTCGTTTTCAAGCGCAAGCAGTATCTTTGAGGCAATGCCTTTGCCTTGCTGAGATTGCAAAACAGCCAGTGAATATAACCGAGCGAGGCGCGTCCCTTTGTGACACCACACTAAACCATAGCCAACCAGTTGGTTATCTACCTCTGCCACCATCAGTAAACCATGCGTTGCGCTGATCCAGCGTTTTAAGCTACGGCTACTTAACCTATCTTGACTAAAGCTTTGTTCTTCAATCGCTACAAGGGCCGCCAAATCCGTTGCCTGAGCAAAACGGATTTGGCAAACAGATGCGTTCATTAACCGCGGCCTCGTGCTTCTAGGCGTTGTTTAAACTCATCCATAATGATCATATAAAGCTCATCACCTAAATAAGCATCTTCGACTTTATGGTCGATACTCGGGTTGTCATTCACTTCTAACACGTATGCTTTACCTTGATGCTCTTTAACATCAACGCCATACAAACCTTTACCCACCGTTTTGCAGGCTTTTAATGCTGCATCAAGAACCACTTTAGGTAGTTCAAATGTTGGCAAGGTTTCAAAGCCACCAGAGAAGAAACGTTTTGCATCATGGTTGTAAATTTGCCAGTGATTACGCGCCATTAGATAACGACATGCATAAATTGCACGGCCATTTAACACCCCGACACGCCAATCATATTCGGTGTACATATACTCTTGCGCTAGCACAAGTGCACTGAACTCAAACAGCTCAGTTAACTTAGCTACTAACTCATCACGATTAGCAACTTTAAATACACCTTTAGAGAAAGAGCCTTCTGGCATTTTTAATACCAGTGGGTAGCTAAAGTTTGCTTCTAAACTTTCGATTGTCTCTTCGTTTGTATCAGCCACAACATGAGTTTTTAAACTCGGCACTTTTTGATAATTAAAGGCATCGTGCAAATACACTTTATTACAACAACGCAATATTGACTCTGCATCATCAATGACCACTAAGCCTAAGCTTTGCGCTTTACTCGCTAAGCGATAAGTTGGATGGTCGATAGCCGTTGTTTGACGAATAAATAACGCATCAAATTGTGCAATGTTGGTAATTTCATCAAATGTCAGTGCTTGAGCATAAATACCATGTTTAGCGGCTGCTTTAATAAATTTAGTAATGGCATCTTTATCACTTGGCGGCACTTTTTCTTGGTGATCAACCAATATAGCCATATCCCAACGGTAACGACGTTTTTTATCGTGAATTCGCCATACAGACTCAGTAAAGCTACTGAGTTGTTTTACAAACTCTGTAAAGCCAGCGTCATCTAATGATGCAATTGTGCCTTGCTTTACAACACCTTGCTCATCACACACCAAAATAGGCGCAGGATATTGCGAGAATAATACTTTAGTTGCTTTGCTTTGCTGTTCTTGATCTGTGTGACCAAAAAATACAGTGCCACCAGCAAGCGCTTTATGACGCGTGCTGTGCTCATCGCTACGTAGCGCATTAATTGTTTTTACACTTGGTAATACCTGATGCTTTCTTGCTTCAGCAAGCAAAGAACAATAATAACCTTTACTTAAATACTGCCCAGTATCACACAAGTTTAAAATGCGCGTTTTTGGCTCATTATGTTTTGGGTAATCACGTAAGTAGGTGTCAAAGGTAATGACATTTTCGAAATTTTGAGCAATACGTTGCTCATTGTTATCAACCACAATCAAGGTTTTAAACACGACTTTTCCTAAATTAAGTCTTATGAAAAAAATGAAAACACCCAACCAATTAAGTGAACGCATGAGGCTAAACTTCACTTAACTAGATGGGTGCTTAAAATACCAATACCCGAGAATTGGTAATTGCGCGTATTGGTATAAGCCTTAAGCTTGATGTGATTTATAGAGGGTTTTTAGCTTTGTGACCAACGAGTTATTTTTTACCTTAAGATGAAATTTATTGATTAATAAATTTTCTTGGTCAGCTTATTTCTGCAATGCTGTAAAACTGCTTATTACCTGCAATTGTCAGTGTTACTTCATCATCGACTTGCTTACCAATCAGTTGTTTACCTAACGGCGCTTCTCGGGTTACAACATAAATGGGCTGCTGTTTTACGGTGACCATTAAGCCACCTGCACTTGGGCCTATAAAAAACCACTTTGAGTTATCGTGCTCATCGATAAGACACACTAATGCACCTTCGCGAACCTTATTAAATTCGCTTTCTTTAAACACTGTATTAAATGCTTGAATGTCACGATAGCACTCATTGACTCGCTCAGCTTGCCCTTGCGCTAAATAAGCGGCTTCTAAACCCAAGGTATCGTATTGAGTTTCAGCTACACTTTCTTCGTGAGTTGCAGCATCATGGGCCGCTTTTGCCGCTTCTTTGGCGTTATGCAGTTGTGCCTCTAGCGCAAAGCGTAAATGTTCAATTACGTGTGTTTTATTCATATCAAAGCAGTTAAAACAGAAAAGCCGCTATTCTATGGAAAAATAGCGGCTGATGAAAGTAAGTTATAAAACTGACTTACGGCATCTCCATATAGGCTTTGGTTTTATCATCCAGTGTTTGGGTGTAATTTTCTGAACTTAACCCCAATAGCTGCGGCAAGGTCGCGGCGATACAAATCGATGAGAATGTCCCCACCACTATGCCCACAAATAACGCGATAGCAAAACCCGTTAATGCAGCCCCTGCAAGCAGCCAAATACAGGCAATGGTCGCAAGTGTTGTGCCTGAGGTGATCAATGTACGCGTTAACGTAGAACCAATTGCATCATTAATCACAACATGGGTATTAATCCGTTGATTATCTGGCTTAATACGTAAAAGCTCTCTGACTCTGTCGCCAACAATAATTGAGTCATTTAATGAATAACCAATAATAGCCAGTAAACTCGCCAGCACGGTTAAATTAAACTCAAGCCCTAGCAAGGAAAACAAACCAAGCACTAAGATTAAATCATGTAACAGTGCAACCACTGAACCTACTGCGAGTCGCCATTCAAAGCGCACGGCAAGATAAACCATAATGGCAATCAGCGCTGCAAATAAAGCTAAACAGCCCTGTTCAAAAAGCTCATCACCCACTTGTGAGCCTAAAAATGAGCTAGATAATACGCTATAGTCTACGCCTTGCTCATTCAGCTCTGATTGCCAAGTACTGGCTTTGCTAGCCTCTGGCGCTTCTCTTAAAACATAGTGATATTCACCCGCTTTAGTGATGGTTAATTTGCTCGCAACCTCAGAGCTTAACTTTGCTTTTAAATCAGTAATTGTGGTGACTGACGTTGTATTAATTTCAGTAATGTAGCCACCTGTAAAATCAAGGCCAAAGTTAAGCCCCTTAACAGATAAAACACCCAAGCTCGCGATGACTAAAATACAACTTAGCAGTAATCCTAAAACGCGCGCTTTACTCGGTGCAGTTAATGTTGACCAACTCATGCTTTTGCCCCCGTTAAATTGGTTAGTTTAATGTAGAGTGTTTGGCTAAGCGCTTTTGAAATGTAAACGCCAGTAAATACGCTAGTTAATAGGCCGAGCGCTAACGTGATGGCAAAGCCTTTCACAGGCCCATAACCTATGGCATATAAAATAATCGCCGTGATCATGGTTGTTACATTGGCATCAAAAATGGTCGTAAATGCTTGGTTATAACCTTGCTCAATCGCTTGATATGTAGGCCTGCCTTTGCGTTTTTCTTCTTTTATTCGTTCAAAGATAATCACATTCGTATCAACAGCCATACCTATCGTCAGAACAAGACCTGCAATGCCCGGTAAGGTCAGTACAACACCCGGCAATAACGACATTAAACCAACTAAAGCAGTTAAATTTAGTAGCAAAGCAATATTGGCAATCAGCCCTAAGCGACGATACCAAAGCGCCATAAATGCAAGGGTAATACCGATACCCAGCATTAACGCAGCTAAGCCATGCTCAATGTTTTCACTGCCTAAGCTTGGGCCTATGGTTTGCTCTTGTACAATGGTCACTGGTGCTGTGAGCGACCCTGCCCGTAATAGAAGCGCTAAATCGTAAGCAGCTTGTGGGCTTTTCATATTGGTAATGCTAAAACGAGAGCTTAAGTGCTGGCCAATGTTTGCCACATTGATCACTTCGCTTTTTTTCACAACTTCGCCATTTTCACCCCGCGAGTATTCAGAATACACCGTGGCCATTGGTTTTCCTATGTTGTGCTTCGAAAAAGCAGACATCGCATCACCACCTTGCGAGTCTAAACTGAGCTGAACTAAAGGCTTGCCCCACTCATCTTTACCAACACTGGCATTATTGATGTGATCACCTGAAAAAATCGCTATAGGATTTAAATTAACAACGCCACCGCCTTGCACATTAAACGCTTTACCACCTACTTCGACGACCTGGTAAAAATCAAGGGTCGCTGTTGCACCAATAATACGCTTAGCTTCAGATGGGTCTTGCACACCGGGTAACTCGATGCGAATGCGTTGCTTACCTTGTCGTTGCGTTACCGCTTCTGTGATGCCAAGCTCTTCAATACGACCACGCAGGGTTGTTAAGCTTTGCGCCATAACTTGTTTATTGAATTCGCTTTGGCTTTGCTCATTAAAATGCAGTAATACCGTGGTTAGGTTATTAGTGGTTGATTTAGTTTGCATCAGGCCTTTGAATTGACCTTGTAACGTTGAGACGAGCCCTGCGAGTTGCTCCTCGGAGCTTGGTAAAATTTGTAGCTCAACCCCTCCTTTTACTTCACTTGCCCGAATACCACGAATTTTATCTTTACGAAGCGCCAATTTAGTTTGTTGATATACACTGCTTAAGTGCTCTTGCATTGCCTTATCTAAGTCAACATCAAGCACAAATAACACCCCACCATTTAGGTCGAGTCCCAATTTAATTGGTGAAAGACCCAGCTGCTGAAGCCACTGTGGGCTTGTCGCATGCTCAACAATTTTAGCGTCTAACTGTGGGTATTGTGTTTTGATAAAACTCAGCGCATTGGCACTTTGGGTTGGCTCGCTTAATAAAATAGCCAGTTGTGCTTGGCTATCATTTGCTTCAGTCACTTCAAAACCATGTTGGTTTAGTGACGTTGTCACACTTTGCAGCGTCACAGTTTGATCAGGCAAGCTAATGTGCAACCAAGACTTATTAGGATAAAGATTAGGTAATGCGCTTACCGCTAGTAAAATACACGCCGCTATCATAGCGACATAACTCATTTTTAGACGACGCCATAGCGCCGGCTTTGATTTATGTGACATACATGACTTCCTTCCGGCATTGTCAGCCGGTAAAAATTAATTCCAAAAATATAAAAGTAACGAAGGAAGTCGTTTAGTTATGGTAGGTCGTATTGGCTTTGTACAAAAGATTAGCGTCTTTCCAGCCACTAATACGGGATTTACGTTGGGTTGCTAAGGCAAACCATGGGATCTCACGCACAGCCCCTGGCGGCGCTAAAAAGTGCTCTTTCCCCCAATCTTCAGCAAAGAATTCAATTAATAGCTCGTAATCAGGGTCAACCTGACTATGATAAAGAAACAATGATGAATTACTGGCAGTTAAACGCGGCACTAGGGTATCAAACCCCGATGGTTCTACCGGCTTAGGATGTTCGACTGTATGAGTTTGGGAAATAACTGGGGTTTTAGTCAGCTCGACTTGGAACAATTTAGTCGCAGCAAAGTGTGAGTGATTGTCAGGCATAGCCATGCTCTGTGCACTAAAGAACACAGTAAATAGCAAGATAATGACTGAGAAAAACCGTAACAAGAACTGACCAATAAATTAAGCGGATAACAGGGCTATAATGAGGGTAAAAAAATAAAACACAAGGTATTACTTAAATAAAAGTAACTAAAATAAAGCGAGCCTAACTAGACCCGCTTAGTTAGTTTAACTTTATTAAATGGGTTAAACCTCTAATGATGACATGTCGATAACAAAGCGTGAGGCCATATCACCTTGCTTTAATTTATCGAATGCGTCATTAATTTGCTCCATTTTGATCATTTCAACTTCTGGCAGAATATTATGTAGTGCACAGAAGTCGAGGATTTCTTGAGTTTGCGCAATACCGCCAATCAATGAGCCTGCAACACGGCGACGCCCCATTAATAACGGCACAGAGTTAGACTCAGCAAGCTCACCTACTTGACCAACCAATACTTGCGTACCATCAATATCTAAAAGCGGGATATACGGCGTAAAGTCGTGTTTTACCGGAATGGTATTAATGATCACATCAAATTGATTAGCATGCGCTTGCATGGCAGCTTCATCGCTTGATACTAATAGATCTTTTGCGCCATAAGATAAAACCTGCTGTTTTTTCTTATCACTACGGCTAATTGCCGTAACATGTGCGCCCATTGCAGCTGCGATTTTAATCGCCATGTGGCCTAAACCACCTAAACCAATCACACCAACACGGCTGCCTGGGCCGACATTCCAGGTACGTAATGGCGAATACGTTGTGATACCCGCACATAAAATTGGTGCACATTTAGCAAGGTCTAAGCCTTCAGGCACGCTCAATACAAATTCTTCACGCACCACAATGTGTTTTGAATAGCCACCTTGAGTGAGTTCACCGCTAATGCGATCTTGTCCTGAGTAAGTCCCTACCATACCTTCACGACAAAACTGCTCTTCACCGTGATGACATTGGTCACAGCTTAAACAGCTATCAACCATACAACCTACAGCAACATTATCGCCCACTTTGTATTTAGTAACGCCGCTGCCTACTTCAAGAACACGACCAACAATTTCATGGCCTGGCACGACTGGGTACTGAGTCCAGCCCCAATCGTTTTCTGCTGTGTGCAAGTCTGAATGGCACACGCCACAATAAAGAATTTCAATTGATACATCTTCATCACGAAGTGCACGGCGTTCAAAATGATACGGCTCTAATGGTTTTTCAGAATCATGTGCTGCATAACCGACGGTTTTCATGCTTACTCCTTAATTTTCTTCGTGTTTAACTCATGCAATTAACAAATTTGCTAATGCGCTGGTTTATACTGCACTCAGTATAGAGGTAAATTTGCAAAATACACTTGCCTAAAACACGAAAGCTTTTGCCTATTTTTATCAAATTGATTTTTAAGAGACCCCCATGCGTGGAATGAGCCGCAAAGAACAGGTGACGAGATCGCCTGATGCAATGAACCTATCACAAAGCATCAAAACACTCTGGCCCTATTTAATGACCTTTAAAGGCCGAGTTATTTTAGCCGTAATGGCGCTTATTGCAGCAAAGGGCGCCACATTGCTGATGCCTTGGGCACTTAAAGAAATAATTGACGCGGTTGATGCGAGTATCAACCCGGTATTGAGTGTTCCCATTGCCCTGCTCATCGCCTATGGTTTGCTGCGCTTTGCCAGTGTGTTTTTTGGTGAAGTTCGCGATGCATTATTTGGCCGAGTTACAGAGCACGCAATGCGCCATATTGGCTTAAAAGTATTTAAACACCTGCATAGTTTAGAGCTTGCCTTTCATCTTGACAGGCAAACAGGTGGAATTAGTCGCGATATAGAGCGTGGTACAAGTGGCCTTAGTTTTTTAATGCGCTTTTTGATGTTTAATATCGTACCAACCTTATTTGAAATAATCACAGTAGCGATTATTTTTGCGACCTTATTTTCGCCGTGGTTTGCACTAGTCACCGTTATAGCGGTCGCTATTTACATTGCTTTCACTGTGATAGTAACTCAGTGGCGTAACCGATTTATTCGTGAAGCAAATACTGCCGATAACAACTCTAATACCCGTGCTATCGACAGCTTGCTAAATTACGAAACCGTTAAGTACTTCAACAATGAACAATATGAAGCAAATACCTACGACGGCTTTTTAGCTAAATGGGAGCAAGCAAGGCTAAAAAATCGTTTATCATTACTGGCGCTTAATTCAGGGCAGGCACTTATTATAGCCGCAGCTATTACAGCGCTAATGTGGCTAGGTGCCAGTTCAGTGGTCAATAAAGAGCTGACAATAGGTGAGCTTGTGATGATCAATGCCTACATGATCCAGCTATTTTTACCGCTTAACTTTTTAGGCTTTGTTTATCGTGAGGTACGCCGTGCGCTGACTGACCTTGAAAACATGCTCGGGCTGTTAAATCGCAAAGCCGCCATTAGCGATGACAAAGATGCAAAACCATTAAAAGCAACCAAAGCAGCTATTCGATTTGAAAATGTGTCGTTTAGTTACGACAAACAACGACCAATTTTAAATAACTTAAGCTTTGAGGTTACTTCTGGCAGCAAAGTGGCGATTGTGGGTGCCAGTGGCGCAGGTAAAAGCACTCTAAGCCGCCTACTCTACCGCTTTTATGATGTGGATGCAGGCAAAATTTATATCGATGAGCAAGCAATCAACACAGTGACACTTGAAAGTTTGCGCCAAGCGATTGCCATCGTACCGCAAGATACCGTGCTATTTAACTCCAGTATTCGCGAAAACATCGCCTACGGAAACCCAACGGCAAGCGAAGATGAAATTGATAAAGCCATAAGCCTTGCCCATTTAGATGGATTTATTGCAAGCCTAGACAAAGGCGATAAAACCCTTGTTGGTGAGCGCGGTTTAAAAGTGTCGGGCGGTGAAAAGCAGCGCATTGCAATAGCCAGAGCCATTTTAAAAGGTTCACCGATTTTATTATTTGATGAGGCAACATCGGCGCTAGATTCGCATTCAGAGCAAGCCATTCTTAGTGCGATGCGTGAAGTCGCACAAAGGCACACCAGCTTAGTTATTGCACATCGTTTATCAACAATTACTGACGCAGACAAAATTATTGTGATGAAACAAGGACAGGTTGTTGAACAAGGTCAGCACCAACAGCTACTTGCTGCGAATGGTGAATACGCTCGAATGTGGCAGTTGCAGCAAAGCGATGAATAAACACTGTTAACTAGTGGGTTAAATGATTAGAATAACCGCTTTATTTTTATCTATGACAAAAAGGCAACACGCAGATGGGCAGAGCTTATCAAAACAAAAAAGACTCAATGGCAAAAACTGCGGGTGCAAAAACCAAAGTTTATTCAAAGTACGGAAAAGAAATTTATATCTGCGCTAAGAATGGTGGTGTTGATCCCGATGGCAACTTAGCGCTTCGTCGCTTAATTGAGCGTGCAAAGAAAGACCAAGTACCTACGCATGTAATTGAGCGTGCAATCGATAAAGCCAAAGGCGGTGGCGGTGAAGATTACGTAGCAACTCGCTATGAAGGTTACGGCCCGGGTAACTGTATGATTATTGTTGACTGTTTAACCGACAATAACAAACGTACCTTTGCTGACGTACGTGTTTGTTTTACAAAAGCGAATGCAAAAATTGGTGCGCAAAACTCAGTATCACACTTATTCGATCACCTTGCTATTTTTGTCTTTGATGGTGATGATGACGAAGCTGTTTTAGAAGCACTAATGATGGCTGATGTAGATGTAACTGATGTAGAAGTTGAAGACGGTAAAATTACCGTATTTGCTCCACACACTGAATACAACAACACCCGTACAGCACTTGAAGAAATGGGAATTACTGATTTCCACGAAGATCTAATTGCTTTTGTGCCGCAAGTAGAAGCACCCATTGAAGATGAAGACGTTGAAGTCATGGAACGCTTTTTAGCCATGCTAGAAGACTGTGACGACGTACAAAACGTTTACCACAACGCACAGTTTTAATAAAAAAGGCCAACCAAGTTGGCCTTTTACCTTTTTAGCCCAAAGGAATCAACATTGAATACCCTCGAAGAGTTACAAGCCGGTTCTCTACAAGGTTGTACACGGCTTCAGCTTGTTGCAGAACTAACCGAATTCCCAAAAGAAATTTATACCCTAGCCGATACGTTAGAAATTCTCGATTTATCTAATAATCAGCTAAGTGATTTACCTGACGATTTTTACAAATTAAAAAATCTCAAACGGCTGTTTTTATCATTTAATCAGTTTAAACATATTCCAGACGTGCTAAGAGAATGCCCAAACTTAATCATGGTGGCATTTAAAGGTAATCAAATTACTGAATTTAAAGCGCACTGTTTGCCAACGCGGATTGAATGGCTGATTTTAACTGATAATCAAATTCCCTCTTTACCTGATACATTTGGTGAGTACAGCAAGCTTAAAAAGCTCGCACTGGCAGGTAATCAGTTAACACATTTGCCAGTCTCAATGGCTAATTGTAAAGAGCTTGAGCTAATACGTTTAAGTGCCAATAAACTTACAAAAATTGAAGATTGGCTTTTAGCTTTACCGAAACTTGCTTGGCTTGCCTTCTCTGGTAACGATTTAAATCGCTCAACTAGCTTGCACTGTGAGCTGTTTAGCCAAATCGCACTGGATGAAATCGATGTTAAAAAGCAGGTTGGCCAAGGCGCATCTGGGGTTATTCATTTAGCCAATTGGCATCAACGGCCTGTTGCCCTTAAGTTATTTAAAGGCGAGATCACCAGTGATGGCTATCCACTTGATGAGCTAAATTGCTGTTTAAAAGCCAGTGAGCATCCAAATCTCATAAAAGCATTAGGCTATGTTGATGAAGAGTCACAACTTGGTTTAGTGATGGAGCTTATCAGTAAAGAGTTTAGTAATCTTGGTTTGCCACCTTCCCTTGCAACTTGTACCCGTGACACATTCGAAGACAACTGCCAGTACGCGCCAGAAATGGTGCTAAAAATTGTTAAGCAAATGGCCAGTACCCTCGCTCATTTGCATCAAAAGCAAGTAAGCCATGGTGACATTTATGCCCATAACAGCATGATCAATTCACAGGGCGATTTATTATTCGGTGACTTTGGTGCAGCAACAGACTTATCAATGCTGACGCCTGATCAACAGCAGCTATTAGAAGGCATTGAAGTGCGCGCCCTTGGTTATTTCATTGATGATCTACTGACTGTAGTGACTGAACAAAACGACATTACTAAGATGCTTGCTGACATAGCTCAAGAGTGCTTGGTACTCAACTCAGAAAAACGCCCTCGCCTTTCTGAGCTAGTTTCGCGATTATGATTTAGGGTCATTATAAAAATAAAGCCTCAGTGAGGCTTTATTTTTGCTTTTTAAACGGGAACACCTGCTGCTTTAACATACCTTCGGGCATGTAATCGCCAACCACACCATATTTGTCGGGCCACTCTGCTTGGCCTTTGACAGCAGTGCCAAATAGATAATCTAAAAAAGAAAAATGCGCAGCATAGTTACGGTCAATGGCCGCTTTATCAGATGAATGATGCCAATGATGAAACTGAGGCGTAACCAGCAAATACTTTAACCAACCAAATTTCACCCGAACATTGGCGTGGTTAAACACGGCCTGAAAGCCAACAATAATGACATAGAGGCTAATAACATCCGATGGAAAGCCAAGCACAAAAATAGGCGTGAGCACTAAACTGCGCGTCACGAGTATTTCTAAAATATGCTGACGAGAGCCTGCAAGCCAATCCATTTCTTTTGCACTGTGATGCACGGCATGAAAACGCCAAAGCAGTGGCACTTCATGATAAGCCCTATGCACAAAATATTGCATTAAATCGGCTACTAAAATGATTAAAAATAGCTGCAGTAAAAATGGCAGTTGAATAATAAAGCCTTGCACTGTATCAGACACAGCCCAGCCAAATGCGTGATGCACGAACTGATTGGTTGCCAACAACACAAAACCAATAATTAAGTGATTAACAAAGAAATGATTTAAGTCACCCTGCCACTCAGAGCGGAGGATTTTTTGTTCTCTACGGTGCGGCAGTAGCTTTTCAATTAGAATAAAAATCAGTGTGGAGCCAAGTAAGTCAAGAATGAACCAATCAAGCCCCAAGTACGGCGTATTATCTTTAAAGTCGCCCACTTCAACATTCGGCCCACCAAATGCAATTGCCACAACTATAAACACCCAAGCCGTTGCACCGAGCCGTTTATTAGTATTACGAACAAAGTTCAACAACCCTAAACTGCCTGAAATAATCAATGCCACAAACATCAACTGGCGTAAAAACTCTACACTGTAGTTTTGCCTGAGCTCTGGGGTCGTTAAATACTCAGGAAAATGAAAAGCTAGTACCCCTAAACAGGATAAAACCGCTAAGAAGCAAGCAATATAGCCGCTTATATTGCCTTCACCCACTTGAAACTGCTCAGCCCTAAATAGCCGATGATAAAGACGTGTCATGATATAAAAATCCATTTATCAATTTTTTTGCAGCATAACACAGAAGAATTTAGGAACAAATATACGCTAAGCCATCACGAACATGTGTAAACAACAAATTGATATTAAGCTCAGAAAACCCAAAACGATGCTGTGTTCAGGTAGGTAATGAATAATCAACGCAGGCATTGCAATAATGTGTGAAGCCTTTGGCCTATAGCACAAACTAAGTTTTTCAAAACTCATGAAAGCATTTTTTATGCTTTATAATTAAGTCTAATACTCGTTGAAATAATAATCCTTTTAAGTTACTAGAAGTACATTTGTAAAATAAAAGCCAAGAAACATTTACCTAAATATTATATTGTTATCTCATTTATTTCTAAGGATAGCCTGAATATGAGTAAAATGTTCGTTACTGGAACTTTCGGACCTGCATTATGTTTTAATAGTGATACTTTTCACTTCCGAATTCTTTCGGAAGAGTTACAGAGTTAGATTTTGAAGCTGTAATGTCGAGTCAAAAAAGGCTACAAGGAATATTTAGCCCTGAATCTGAGTAGCCTAAAGAAAATATGACTCTACAAGAGAGTATCAGAAGCTTAAGGATTCATAAGCAAGAATTTGAATTAAGGGATGCGTTTGCTTATTCAGTCTTTAATAAAAGAAAAGTGTTTAGGATATATCTATATTGATCAAAGTAAATCTATAAACTATGACTGTGAAGTCTTTTTTTGGATCCGCGATGATAGTACTGAGCTAAAAATTTACTTTATCTAACAGTTTTAATTGGCTCGAAACCAGATTGCCTTTTTCAAGAATCATATTTCTTGTCAGGTAAATTCGCCCTATTGTAAACGTCGCTACTTTAAAGGAGTAATAATGAAGGTTGTGCTGTATTTTTTGCTTTATTTGATATCGTTTTATGCTTCGGCAGATATAAACTTTATCAAAGTGAATGGTTATAGCGTTGAGTACGAGATAAAAGGAAATGGGAAAAATATTATTTTTCTAGAAGCAGGAGGATCAGCAGGTTTATCCGATTGGGATCCTATCTTTAAGAAGTTATCAAAAAAAGCCAAAGTTATTCGCTACTCAAGAATTGGAAATGGTGGCTCAGAAAAAATCAGAAAAAACTACACTTCAGAAGAATATGCTCAAGAAGCGTCTTTACTTCTCGCAGCTTTAAAAATAGAGCGACCTATCGTTTATGTAGCTCATTCATACGGAGCTTACATAGCTAGAAGATTTTCTGCAACTTACCCTGAAAAAGTCGCTGCGCTTATGTTAATCGAGCCAGCTTCAGAACATGATGTTGATATAATGCGCAGAATTGATCTGGAATTAGCTGAAAAGCAAATAGCTCAAGTAAAGTTAGATGATTTAGCAAATGGAATGTCTAATCAGTACCTAGATTTTTGGTCAAAACGGCCTTTACCAGATTACCCCGAAATTCCCGATATTCCAGTAACCGTTATAGCGTCCACAAAAAAGTTTAATGATCCCAAGCTGTTATTTTTTACAGATCAAGCGCGGGATATGTGGGGCAAATTGCATTCAGATTGGGCAAATACATTCCCACAAGGGAAAGCTGTATTAACAAATAAAAGTTATCACTATCCACAAAATGATGAGCCAGACATGGTCGTAACAGAAATACTAAAATTACTGTCACGTATCGAGCAGTAAAAACCAAAAAAGCCACGGTAAACGTGGCTTTGTTGGATAAAGCTTAAACTTTTACTGTTCTATTATAAGAACTGACCTAGCGCTTTAACTTGGTCTAACATGCGGTTTGAGAAACCCCACTCGTTATCGTACCAAGCCATTACTTTAACAAGCTTACCATCTACTTTAGTTTGCGTAGAATCGAAGATTGAAGACGCTGGGTTGTGATTAAAGTCGATAGAAACAAGCGGTAGTTCGTTGTATTCAAGAATACCTTGCATTGCACCTTCTGATGCTGCTTTAACTACTTCGTTGATTTCTGCTGCAGTCGTTTCACGCTTAGCAACGAACGTTAAGTCTACTAAAGAAACGTTGATTGTTGGCACACGTACTGCCATGCCGTCAAGTTTACCCGCAAGTTCAGGAAGCACTAAGCCAACCGCTTTAGCTGCACCTGTTTTAGTTGGGATCATTGACTGAGTTGCGCTACGTGCACGGTATAAGTCTGGGTGATAAACGTCAGATAAGTTTTGATCGTTTGTGTAAGCATGAATGGTTGTCATGCTACCTTGCTCAATACCTACTGTGTCGTTGATTGCTTTTGCAATCGGTGCTAAACAGTTTGTTGTACACGATGCGTTTGAAATGATGTTGCTGTCAGCGTTTAAAACTTCGCTGTTAACACCATGAACAACCGTTGCATCCATATCAGTACCAGGCGCAGAAACGATTACTTTTTTAGCACCGGCTTCAATGTGTTTTGCAGCTGCTTCACGTGAAGTGAATAAACCCGTACATTCTAATACGATATCGACGTTTAATTCCTTCCAAGGAAGGTTTGCAGGATCACGCTCTTGCGTAAGGGTAATTTCATCATTACCAATTAGCATGGTGTTTTCAGCAAGTGTTACTTTTTGAGAAAATTGACCGTGTACTGAGTCAAATTGAGTTAAATGCGCGTTAACATTTGCTGGTGCTAAATCGTTGATAGCAACAATTTTGATTTCGTTGTTTTGAGCTGACTCATAAAGAGCACGTAATACGTTACGACCGATACGTCCATAGCCATTAATTGCAACATTAATCATTCTAATATCTCCCGTTAATTATTTTACTTCACTTGCTTGGCGAGCAAGCGCTTCAATGGCTTGCCAGTCTTTGTTTTCAATAAGTTGTTTATCTAACATCCAAGTACCACCTACGCAGATTACGTTTTTAAGTGCTAGGTAGTTAGGCGCTGTTTCAAGGCTAATGCCGCCAGTTGGGCAGAAAGTCACTTGCGGTAAAGGGCCACCAATTGATTTAAGCATTGCTGTACCACCTGCCGCTTCTGCAGGGAAAAACTTTAAGAACTTAAAGCCTTGGCTTGCTAATTTCATTACTTCACTTGGTGTTGCTGCACCGGGTAAAAATGGAATATCAGACTCTTTAGCCAGTGCTAATAATTCGTCGTTTACACCTGGGCTAACCATAAAATCAGCACCAGCTTCTACAGATGCATTAAATGTCGCTTTATCAATAACAGTGCCTGTGCCTACGTATGCTTCAGGTACAGCTTCTTTCATAAACTTTACTGCTTCTGCCGCAATCGGCGTTCGCAAAGTAATTTCTAATGCTTTTAAGCCACCGTTATAAAGCGCACGTGCAAGGGGTGCTGCATCTTCAAGTTTTTCGATAACAACAACCGGTACCACAGGTGCCGATGATAAAATTTTCTCAATGCTCATTGTATGTTCCTCATAGCCCAGTAACGGCGTATTATTATTCTAAACCGAAGGCGCTAGCGCCAAGGTCTGCACTACTTACTATATTTCTGAAACCTGCGAATAATTCTCGGCCTGTACCATATGTTTGGCTTGGTTGGCTAAGTTGTAATTCACGTTTTGCTAATTCTTCATCGCTTACGTGTACTTTTAATACACCCGCTGGTGCATCAAGTGTCACTAAATCACCTTCGTGAATTTTTGCGATTACACCACCTTCAACAGCTTCAGGTGCTAAGTGGATTGCTGCAGGAACTTTACCTGATGCGCCCGACATACGACCGTCTGTCACAATAGCTACTTTGTAGCCTTGATCTTGGAGTGTTGCCATTACTGGCGTTAATTTATGAAGCTCAGGCATGCCTTTCGCTTTCGGACCTTGCTCTTTAATTACAGCAATAAAGTCGGTGTTTAATTCACCACGGCTATACGCTTCTTGTAACTCGCCTTGTGAGCTAAATACTTTAGCTGGCGCAGAAACAACCTGATGTGACTCAGCCACTGCAGATACTTTAATAACGGCTTTACCAAGGTTACCTGTAAGAAGCTGTAAACCACCCTGCTTGCTAAACGGATTATCAATCGGACGCAATACTTCTTCATCGTGTGACTTTTCAGGACACGCTACCCATTTAACTTTGCTTGGGCCTGTGCTGTTAGTCATGATCACTGATGAATCTTTATCTAACATTGGCTCTGTGGTGTAAGCTTCAAGGCCATCACCAACAATCGTTTTCACGTCGTTGTGTAGGTAACCTTTGCTTAGTAGTTGCTTCATTAGGAAGCCCATACCACCAGCAGCTTGGAAGTGGTTCACATCTGCTGAACCATTCGGGTAGATGCGCGTAAGAAGTGGCACAACTTCAGATAAGTCAGCCATGTCTTTCCACGTAAGGATCACACCCGCTGCTTTAGCGATTGCTACTAGGTGGATTGCGTGGTTTGTTGAACCGCCTGTTGATAACAAGCCGACTAAACCATTAATAATTGTTTTTTCACTCACTACGTCTGCAAGGCAGTTAGCATCTTTTGTTTCGATTAACTGCTTTAACATGGTTTCTACAGCATGACCTGTTAAACCATCACGTAGTTCTGTGTATGGGTTAATGAAAGAGCTACCAGGTAAATGTAGGCCCATGATTTCCATTAACATTTGATTCGAGTTTGCAGTACCGTAGAAAGTACAAGTACCGGCACTGTGATACGACGCGCTTTCTGCTTCTAACAGCTCTTCGCGACTTACTAGGCCTTGTGCAAACTTTTGACGTACGCGGGCTTTTTCTTTATTCGGGATACCCGATTGCATTGGACCTGCTGGTAAGAAATACGTTGGTAAATGACCAAATGATAAGGCACCAATTAAAAGTCCTGGGACAATCTTGTCACATACACCTAAACAGAAAACACCGTCAAACACGTCGTGCGATAAAGAAACCGCAGTCGACATTGCAATCACATCACGTGAAAATAATGACAGCTCCATACCATCACGGCCTTGTGTTACACCGTCACACATTGCAGGTACACCACCAGCAACTTGTGCTGTTGCATCGTACTTGGTTGCAAGGCTTTTAATGATTTCTGGATAATCTTTGTAAGGTACATGCGCTGAAAGCATGTCGTTATAAGCGTTGATGATAGCTAGGTTTGGTTGCTCGTCAGCTTTTAAACGAGCTTTGTCATCGCTGCTACAAGCAGCCATAACGTGTGCAATATTACCACAGCCTAAACCTGCACGAACTCTTGTTTGTTTTTTTGCGTGCGCGATTCGCTCTAAATAAGCTTGGCGGGTCTCTTTACTACGTTCAATAACGCGGTCGGTGACTTCTTGGATACGAGGATGCAACATAAAATTCGACTCATCTCTATAGTTAGAGGATAAAGGCTCAGTAACAATTACAGACTCCACGAATATAACTGTACTGAGCATCTTTGATTTACCCGTTCAAAGGTACGCTATCAGGCTGTCTCTCACAACCAACCTGACACCGGTGTCACTGTATTAACTCATGACTGTGACACCGGTGTCAACCCTATCTGTTAAATTTAGTTTAATTTTTTTAAATGACCAAATAATGAACAATTTAATTTTAGTAGAATATGAGGATATTTCATGTTTATATCTACTTATAACGACTTAGATAAAGCTTACACATTGCCAAACTTATTACTTATAAACAGTAACTTAAATTAAAATCCGTTCTTTTCTAGCTTCAAAATAAAAAAGCCCGAGAACGCGTCACTCATTCTCGGGCTACTGTGAAAAAATATGATGAAATTTATTTAATTGCTGCTGTTGATTCGCGAGTAATTAGCTTTGCTTCAAGTGTCACTTGATAAGGTGACTCTTGTGGTTCACTAATATGTGTAATTAATTGCTTGACTGCTTGTTGTGTCATTTCTTCAACTGGCTGTGCGATGGTGGTTAAGCCTGGCCAAATATGACGGGCAATAGGTGCGTTATCAAAACCTGCAATAGAAATATCGTCTGGCACTTTCAATTGCATTTGCGTAGCTAACTTTAATACCGCTGCTGCCATGTAGTCATTTGAAGCAAAGACTGCCGTTGGCCTAGGATTTAAATCTAAAATAGTACGGGCACTATCAACACCAGAGTGATAACTAAAGTTACCTTCTTCGACTAAACGCTCATCAAATTCAATGCCGTTTGAGGCAAGTGCACGGCGGTAGCCTTTAAAACGTTGTTCTGTAGCACTATGATCTGGGTGACCTTTAATAAACGCAATTTCTTTGTGACCAAGCTTAATTAGATGCTCAGTTATTTCAAAAGCGCCCTGCTCGTCATTACTTCGTACAGAAATAGAATCATCTTCAAGGGTGGCTGAGGCTACACGAGCATACGGAATCTTTTTCGACTTTAAAAAACTCACTAATTGAGGAAAGTCCGAAAAAGGTGGAGTTAAAACGATACCATCTAAACGAGAGGTTTGAATTAACTGCTCAATGTTACTAATTAACTCTTCGCCACGTAACTCACAAGGATGAATCAATAAGTTGTAATTAAGTTCATGACACGCCGCTAAAGCACCTGTTTGCACGCGGGTAATGTAACTTTTACTTGGGTTGTCGTATAAGCAACCAATTATGAAACTGCGATTTTGTGCTAAACCACGGGCAATAGGATTAGGCGTGTAATCTAACTCTTTAAATACTTTTAGTACCTTTTCGCGCGTTGCATCACTCACGTTTGGCTCATTATTCAGCACGCGAGAGACTGTTTTCTTAGAAACACCAGCATGGCTGGCAACACTGTTGATGGTAACTTTTTTCATCCGCTCTTAATCCAACTGCAAATTACGCGTTACTGTTTACATGTAAACACGCAGCAGCACCAATGAATGGAATGTTGTCTTGTGTTACTAGTGTAACAGGGATCTGTGAAGTATATTGCGACATAATACCTTTGTCTGCAAAACGCTCAATAAATCGACTCGATAATAGACGTTGTTGCATGCGTGGTAAAATACCACCACCAATAAATACACCACCTAATGCACCAAATGTAAGTGCTAAATCGCCGGCTACACTGCCAATCCAATCACAAAACTGATTTAATGTCGCATCACACACTTCGCATTGGCCTGTAGTGGCTAATTCACTAATTTGCGCTGCATCTAAATTTTTAGCTTCAACACCTTTTACCGCAGCCATAGCACGATACAAATGCGCAATACCTGGGCCTGAAAACACTGTCTCTACTGACACATGATTTAATTGTTTTTTAAGCTCAGTGATTAAAAGGCGGTCTAATTCTGTTACTGCGGCAAGGGTAATATGACCCGCTTCGCAGCTAAGTACTGCGCTGCCTTGAGAGGTACGCACTAAGCACGCTGCACCAAAACCAGTGCCTGGGCCCATTACTGCAATATTTGCATTTTCATCTGCTTGACCTGCCTTAACGGCCATATTTTGCGAATCGTCTAAATATGGTGCTGCATAAGCAAATGCGGCAAAGTCGTTGATAACTTCAAGTTGCTCAAATGAAAACTCAGCTTTTAAATCTGCAACGTTAAAGTGCCAACCAAGGTTTGTTAAGTGAACTTGGCCTGCTTTTATAGGGCCCGCTACCGCTAAACATGCACGCTTAGGCTTTGGAAACGATATTTGACTGAAATACTGATTAATTGCACTTTCTAAAGAACCAAAATCAGCACTTGGGAATGTTAAATTATGCTTTATAACAAACTGATTTGTTTGCGTATTAAAGTCTGTGATTAAAGCGAAACGAGCGTTAGTGCCGCCGATATCGGCAACAAGAATAGGAGCGAATTCTGTAGTTGTCTGTGTGTTCATGTTGTTTTCTCTATTTGTCTAAGCTATTGCCGCTTATTTTTCTAGTTTTCAATGGCAAAGCCACTGTGTCTGCTAAACTTTGGGTCGTTGCCTCAAAGAAGCTATCTTTTGTATTAAAAAAATGCTGCCCAAATGAATGGGCAGCCAAATACGTTTTGACAACAAAATGATAAAACAGTGACATTATGACACCGGTGTCAGATTCGAATCAATAAAAATTTTCATTATTTGTGAATGCATACGTATTTTATTAAAAAACTCACGCCTTAAGTGCTAAAAATCAACAAAATGCACAGAAATAACACCTATTAGCTCTGAGTTTTGCTTGTAATTAACCACTCGTCACAAATAGCTTGAAAAAAATATTAAATAGCCGAAAATGGCAATTACTACTTATGTTATTTGGTAACAATATGAAAGGTAAGGCGACATCTTTTGACATTGCACATTATGCGGGTGTGTCACAGTCAACCGTGTCTCGCGCATTAAGAAACAGCCCTTTGGTCAACGAAGAAACGCGTAGACGTGTTCATGAGGTAGCAAAACAGCTCAACTATAAAGTTGATAAAAATGCCAGTAACCTAAGAACACAACAAAGTAGCACCCTCGCCCTTTTGTTATTTGAAGATCCAACCTCAGATGAATCACAAATAAACCCTTTCTTTTTGGCGATGCTTGGTAGTATTACCAGAGCGTGTGCGAAAGAAGGCTATGACTTGCTTGTTTCGTTTCAATCAAGCAGCTCAGATTGGCAAGCTGATTATGAAGATAGTCACCGTGCCGATGGCTTAATCTTATTGGGTTATGGGGATTACCTCGATTATCAACCCAAATTTAAAACCTTAATTGACCAACACACTAAGTTTGTCTGCTGGGGCGCAAGCGTCGATAACCGCCCTGACTTAACAGTGAGCTGTGATAATTATGGTGGTGGTAAGTTAGCGGCAGAGCATTTATTAGCTACAGGTAGAACAGATTGTGCTTTTATTGGTGATGCCTCTGAGCATAGCCCTGAGTTTTTTGCCCGTTACCAAGGCTTTAAAGATGCATTTTTAGCTAAAGGTGTGACCCTTAACGAACGTAAAATGGCTAATGCCATTTCTACAGAAGAGTCAGGCTATCATGCTACTCGATCATTGATTGCCAATAATATTCGTTTTAACTCTTTATTTGCAGCCAGTGACCTTATTGCTATTGGTGCTATTCGCGCCCTGAAAGAAGCAAAAATAAAAGTTCCTGACGATGTTCACGTTGTCGGTTTTGATAACATTGCTGTTGCCAGCTTTGTTAATCCGCCTCTTACCACTGTTCAGCAAGACACCACTCTTGCGGGGCAAATGTTAGTTGATAATCTACTTAAGCTTATTCGTGGTGAACAAGTAGAAAATACGCTTTTACCGCCTCGTTTAATTATTCGCGGTTCGAGTGTTTAACCCTTAGCGATAACGCCACAGTTATCGCTATCTGCTCTGCAAACTAGGCTTTTATTTATTAAAATCGCTTTTTTTTCGATTTACCCAAGACTATTACTTCGAAAAAGCAGATAATTACACCTATTATGATGAAAATGCTTATCTAGCTGTATAAAGCTTCAGATAGCAATGCGCACAAAGGTGGAATTTTTTAATGGAAATTAAAGTTAATTTTCTCGACAACCTCAGACTTGAAGCCAAGTTTGATGATTTCTCTGTCATTGCAGACCAACCTATTCGCTATAAGGGTGATGGCACTGCACCAAGTCCATTCGATTATTTCTTAGCGTCTTCTGCATTGTGTGCGGCTTACTTTATTAAAGTGTATTGTAATTCACGCGATATCCCGACTGATGGTATTCGTGTTGCGCAAAACAATATCGTTGACCCAGAAGACCGCTATAACCAAATTTTCCAAATTCAGGTTGAATTACCTGAAAGCTTATCTGAAAAAGACCGCACGGGTATTTTACGTTCTGTTGAACGTTGTACGGTAAAACGTGTTATTCAAACTGGGCCAGAGTTTAAAATCGATACTGTGGAAAGTATCGAAGCTGACGTACAAGCAATGCTGATGGCAAAACTAGGTGATGGCAGCAACACGTTTATTTTAGGTAAAGATTTACCGCTTGAAGAAACCATCGCAAATATGACGGCCATCCTTGAAGAATTAGGGATGAAAATCGAGATCTCTTCTTGGCGTAATATTGTGCCTAATGTATGGTCTCTACATATTCGTGATGCAGCCTCGCCTATGTGTTTTACTAATGGTAAAGGTGCAACTAAAGAAAGCGCGTTATGCTCAGCTTTGGGTGAATTTATTGAGCGCTTAAACTGTAACTTCTTCTATAACGATCAGTTCTTAGGGGAAGACATTGCTAATAGCGAGTTTGTTCATTATCCAAATGAAAAGTGGTTTGCTCTGACTGACGATGACTCTCTACCAGAGGGCATTTTAGATGACTATACCCGTGAAATTTATAATCCAGATGGTGAGCTATGTGGCTCACACCTAATTGATACCAACTCTGGCAATAAAGAACGTGGTATCTGTTCTATTCCTTATGTACGCCACTCTGACGGTGAAACTGTTTACTTCCCATCAAACCTAATCGAAAACTTATTCTTAAGTAATGGTATGAGCGCAGGTAACAACTTTGCCGAAGCAAAAGTACAATGTTTATCTGAAATTTTTGAACGTGCTGTTAAGCGCCAGATCATTGAGCAAGAAATTGTTTTACCAGACGTACCTCAAGAGGTTTTAAACAAATACCCAGGGATTGTTGCAGGTATTAATGGCCTTGAAGAACAAGGCTTTCCAGTTGTAGTAAAAGATGCCTCACTAGGCGGTCAGTTCCCTGTCATGTGCGTAACACTCATGAACCCTAAAACTGGCGGTGTATTTGCTTCTTTTGGTGCACACCCAAGCTTTGAAGTTGCGTTAGAGCGCAGCTTAACTGAGCTATTACAAGGCAGAAGCTTCGAAGGTTTAAACGATGTGCCTAAGCCAACATTTAATAGCATGGCTGTGTCTGAGCCAGAAAACTTTGTAGAACACTTCATTGACTCAACTGGCGTGATTTCATGGCGTTTCTTCAGTGCTAAACACGATTATGAGTTTGTTGAGTGGGATTTCTCTGGCAGCAATGAAGAAGAAACAGCGAGCTTATTCGGTATTTTAGAAAGCTTAGGTAAAGAAGCTTACATTGCTGAGTTCTCAGATCTTGGTACTGCATGTCGTATTTTGGTGCCTGATTACTCAGAAGTGTATCCAGTAGAAGACTTAATCTGGGACAATACCAATAAAGCACTTAATTTCCGCGAAGATATCTTAAATCTGCACCGTTTATCAGAAGATCAACTTGCTGATTTAGTTGAGCGCTTAGAACAAAGTGAACTTGATAACTACATTGATATCATCACCTTAATCGGCATTGAGTTTGATGAAAACACAGTGTGGGGTCAGTTAACGATTCTTGAGCTTAAACTACTTATTTACTTAGCACTTGGTGATTTAGAAGCAGCAATGGAGCTTGTTGAAGCTTTCTTACAATATAACGACAATACTATTGTAGAACGTGGTCTATTCTACCAAGCAATGCACGCAACATTAGAAGTTGCTCTTAGTGATGACCTTGAAATTGAAGATTACATCCACAGCTTTACCCGTATGTTTGGCCAAGAAACAATGGATGCCGTGGTTGGCTCAATCAACGGCGATGTGATGTTTTATGGTCTAACAGAGACCAGCATGAAGCTTGAGGGATTAGATAGACACCTTCGTTTAATCGAAAGCTATAAAAAACTACATACTGCTCGCGCTAAAAAAGCCGGGTTATAAAATCCATTCCCCCCTCAAATTCACACTTTGAGGGGGGAAGAATACTATCTACATTTAATTTTTTTTGAGTACATCATTTTCTTTAGATACATTAAATCTCTCGCAGCCCCCCGAAATTCTTTTAATAATGACATACTATATTTAATTTCAAATGTAGACTCGGGGATAAAGGCATAGTTTATGCTGGATAGATTTTTACTTTCTATTGCCCTTCTCAATTCTTCATTATTTACTTTTTCGTCACCAAATAACGACCTGATGATAACATTTTCTTTTGGTACAGAATCACGTACTTTTTGTAGGTTAAATCTTTTTTTATGACTTTTTATTTTTTCATTCAGTTTTATTGAGCTAGTATTTTTATCTTGGAATGAAATTTTCAATACTCTTCGGTAATTATTATTTTTATTCGGGCTAGCTCTGTGAAATGCAGTTCTATTAAATAAAAAAGAATGTCCTCTTTTACCTGTTATACTGTAAAATTTTGAGCTCTTAAACAATCTAGGAAGATAACCTAACTTTTTTGTGCAAACTTCAAATGCACCATCATTGGCACCTACATCAGTTAGATATACAAAAAGGCTTATATGCTGAATACCTCCCTTTTCAAAATCATGAATACAGTCTATGTCTCTATGCCAACCGTCTAAAAAGTTGTCCCCTGCTATATGTGATTTTTGAGACTTACCATCAATTTCATATGAATGACAATGATAAAGAATTGGATTGGGCATTAGCTTATAAATTAATGATATTAAGCTTGGGTTAAAAACATCGTAAAGAACCCCTAAATTAAGCATATCTAAAGCATCTACATAGCGTCTAGATTGATTCTGCTGTAAGAATAATTGATCAAATTTAGTATTCAAATACTCTATGGTTTCATCTGAATAGATTGGTTCAATTGCGACAAAAGAATCTTTAGTAAGCTTTTCAGCTAATGTTGATTTAACTGTAAACTTACTAAGCATATCTATACATTCCAAAAATCAAACAGACAAGAAATATAGAACCATAAATAGTAATAAATTCACTCAACGAATATATGCCTATTAATGATGTTATTAATGTTAATACTAAGGCTATTACACCAAAGCTCTCTTTGATACGTTTTTTCATGATTCCCTTCACTTATCGAATTGTTCCTTTTTTGCACTTAAAAAGATTGAAACTGACAATTTTACTTGAAGCTTTTTATAAAACTGCTCAGCATAAGTTATAGGTACAAAATACCTTAAATTATTATAAAAACAAAATTTATTCCATATTCTTAATACAAAGAGCTATAAACTTTAACAAATAACGAACAATGCACGCTGTTATAGCAAAAACACGAGGTTATAAAATGCAAGACGATAGCAATTGCTTATGGCTTAATTCTGATACAGGAAAAACTATTTGCTAAGATTTGGTTCAAATCGATAGTGACCTGTAATTTTATAGTTAAATAACATATCTTCCATTTTCGGCCCCCAGCCAATGTTATGAACAATGAGAGGTCTTAATTTATCTTCAGATAGCTCATCTGTAACAATGCCGATATGAGGCCTATTATTAGGTAAAACCCAAGTCACAATATCACCAGCTTGGTAATCAGCAGCTGTTTTGCTAATAACTTTTCTTGTGCCAAATTTTTCAAAAAACACTTGCAGGTTAGGTACCCTTCGGTGGTCAATGTTGGTATCTGGTTTGGTCAAGCCCCAAATTCGCTTTGAAGGATATAAGGTAAAGTTGTCGCGCATATCTTCATGTACAAGCGCCTGTAAATCAATTCCTAAAGCTCTATAGCTGCGAATTATCACATCGGTACACACACCTATATTTTTGGTACATCGCCATTGGGGTAGTCAATTTTTCGATAACTGCCGTTATAAACTACAACGTGTTCTGTACGCTCTTTCGCAGCTTTGACTAATTTTGCTTGAAAGCTTTGTGCTTGCGTATTAAACGCAATCAATGAAAATAAAATTAAGGCTGTTTTTATCATTTACAAACTCCATTTGGAAAAATAATACAGTACTTCACAGGCTACAAAATGCTACACGATTTCAACATTGCAGTTTCCAGTTTTTCCCTCAAGTAAAAAATTCTAACGCACTGTTTTAAAATATATAAATGAATAACTCAAGCTAAATACATACAACGATGTTATTTCAGGTTGTTACCTTGATATTGTTTTTATAGCTAGTCATTGATAAATTAATAATTAATTAAAACATGACAAGTTTATAAATGGACTTTATACGTTTTTTATCACCTTATGTGCTTTATTTATTGCTTCATTCAGCCATTCAGTTTCAGCTAAATTGCTGATAGGTGTATCAAGTGAAAATGGCGAATCTTTAAAGTACTACCGTAAACAATTTCATGGTGAATTAAAGTCAGCATATAGCTGTGTTATTAATCATCTCGAATCCGACTTTGACGTTATTACAGTACCGCAAGCTCGTTTAATTAAAATGTTAAAAAATAATGAAGTAGATATCGCTATGCCATTATTACTGCTTCCTCAAAGAGATCTATTTGCGACTCGTTCAAAAACAATTTATCAAGTTGGTTACCAGCTCATAATCCAGGCAAATGAAACAGATTTAAGTATTAAAAATTTACGCAAGCAGGCATTATTACAAGGCATAGCATATAAGCGCGGTACTGGTGCGCGCACCTTAATACTTAAATATTTAGACATTGATGAAAATGAAATACTAAGCCATGAGCAACAAGTTAATACATGGCAACAAGCTGTTGAGTTTGTTGCTAAAAACAGAGCTGGTATTACAGCCCTACCGACTGTAATTGCAAAAGATATCGAGCCTCACCACTTTGATGGCGTTACACGCATAAAAATGCCAGACCACCAATTAGGCCTCTACAGCAAGCCAACCACAAGTTTTTATGTTCTATAGTTCCATCAGGAAAAGAGCTGCAACCATCACTGCTGAAGGGTTTTAATTTTGCATTAGCAACACTTAAGAAAGGGTAAGTAAGTAGCATTAGAAAAACAAAGCGAAGCATGTGTTTCATTGTTTTAGAGCTCACAGTTAATTTTCAATATTATAAACAGAGCCTTCACAACGCATTGATTTATAGCACTGATATGTATTTGACGTAGTATAACATTGAGAAAAAACTATACCATTACCACCCATTTTATGTGCTTTAACTTTTAAAGAATCTTGTAAAGTATCTTTTATATTGGAAGGATTGTAATAATAAGCATCTTCAGGGATAAGAGAGTCATTTTTTTCGTGACAAAAGTTGGATTCTACATTACCTAAATAGGTTGATCTAAAATTGAAAATTTCTCGATCGTTATAAACCTGGACTTGTTCACCTCTTCCTCTATTTTCGGCGTCAGCAATAATATAATTCCCGAAGTTAGAATTAATAGAGCAAGAACATTGTAAAATTAGTAATAATATAAGTGAAATTCTTTTTAGCATATTAATTAAATTCCCTTTACTTTTTAATTTAAACAAAGCTACTCAACCTGAGCAAAACCTCTATTTTTAAAAAAAATAGTGCAATTTTTGCTTTTACTTAAATAGGTGTTTGTCTCAGAAATTATATTTACGTAATGCTAAAATATCACACTATTTGAAAATTAATGTAAAAAAGTGCAAAACAAAAAAAAACCGCCAAGTGTTAATCGGCGGTTTCATCATCTGAAGCTGAATTATTTCAATGCGTCTTCAACTACTGGGTAATGGTCCCACACATGTTTATCGCTCACTGAACGGAGTAACTTAATGTATTCAGCGTGAGTCCAAGCAAGTGGTGTCGCTGAGTTTGTCCCCTCACCTAACTGATAGCCTGCTTTATTATTACCAACGCCATCCCAAACTTGCTCAGGTAACATCATGCCTTCATTAGCAAATGCTTCCATGCCTTTTACATAGGTGTCTTTAATCGCTTGTTGCTTCATCGCATCAAGGCTATTGGTTGCGTTTGCCGCAGCGATTTCATAGTGACCACGCTCACCGGTGAAAAACGGCCAAACACGACCACGTTGACCTGGAGTGTTATTGCCACCTTCAGCATAGTTGTTACCTGTCACTTCATCTTCACCGTAACCATCGTTACCATAACGACGGTAGCCTGGGAATGAACCCGAACCATCAGCAAAGTTAAAGGTGTAGCGCACTTGCAGGTTATCAACTAAGGTTTCGTCATCATACTCTGGTAAAGTTTTTACAATGCTTGGAGCAAGTGCATCACGCACACCATAGCGAACAAGCTCTAAGAAACCGCCATCAAGGATTTGCTTTTTATCAAAGCCTTTACGACCGTTATTAGCATTAAGTGTGGTTGATGAGTTTGGATCTTTGTCTTGACCGATTCGGATGAAATATTCACCATCACTGTTTTCAGACTTAAGGTTACCTTGAGTCGTAAACATCGTGCTTTCAATTTCACTGTTGTAGGTTTTAGCCGTTGCTAGATAACGCTCTGCATTTTTAGTGTCACCTGCTTTTTTAGCAATATCAGCAGCCGTTACTAGGCCTGCAACTACCGCAGCTGTTGTTGAAGGAGAAAAACCATTTTGCTCTTCCCAGCGCTCCTGTTGCGTTGCTGGCGGTGTGATTTGCGTGTCATTCCAAAGAATTTTCGCAAGGCCACCATCAACCAAGAAATCAGCCGCTGGCTTTAACATTTTGCCATACCAATCTGTTAGCTCTTGATCGCTTAGTACGCCAGCTTGATGTAGTTTCCACGCTAACATAATCGGCATTGCTGTTTGATCAAGCTGAACAGCTACCCACTCAAGCTCACCATCAACGTGCGTTTTTTGTAAGAACCAACCCGTGTCACCGCCATTGCCTGGCGTGCTGTCCGTCACTTGTACTTTTTCTAGATATTCAAACGCCGTTTTAGCTGTACGTGTATCACCCATAGCCATAAATGCCATAGCAACTTGATAGAAATCACGAACCCAAACGGCTTTATAACCAGTAGAACCTGTTTTAGCCGAAACCGTTTCACCCCAAGGGTTAGAAAGTGACGCAATTAAAGCACCTGCATGAGTTTTATCTTCTTGCGCTTTTAATACCATGGCGCTGGTATATAGCAATTTACCATTATCAGCAGTGCTGTTAGTTAATGTGCTCAAAGGTTCAAGGCTTGCTAAGTAATCTTGCCAACCAATTGCCGCGCCTTCGCCGTTATAAGCAGCAAGCACTTTTTCATAACCTTGGTTTAAACTTGTTTGGCCTTCTTTTAAGCTTGCAGCTTCAGAATTACCAAAGCTTAAAGCTAAATCAAAGGTGGTGTTTTTAGATACTTCGCCAAGCTCTGCAAGTAAGCTTACATTACCCGACTTATCACCGGTATTTTGGTAAGTCGTTGATAATGATTGCGATGCTTTTAACTCTTTTAAGCCATCACTCACACCTGTAAAGCCAACACTTGCCTTTTTAAATGGTTGACCGGCTTGTAAAGATAAAAAGTTATCATCTTGCCAAGCAACTAGACCTTTGTCGGTCACTTTTGCGAAATCGTCTAAACCGTTGTTATCAATGTAAGGATTTACATTAACGTAGGCTTTCACACCTTCAAGGTCAGTATTAAATACGCTACGAACAAACAATGTTTGCCCGTTAGGATCTGTAAAGATATGTTTTTCTAAAGTGAACCGACCTTGTTTATCTTTACTTACTACTTTGTAAGCAAGCGATAATGGGCGACCTGCGTCGTCTTTGTATAAATAATCAATGCTAACATCCAGATCATCGTTCTCTGTAACGGTAAAGTCTTTACCAACTACAACAAACTGCATGTCTTTGATTTGTGCTTGGTGAATTAAACCAAACATAGTTTCGGTGATCATGCCTTTCGCGATTGAAAACCAAACTTTTGATACTTTCCCTGTAGCAGCTGCATCACTATAGTGGCCGTCTTGGTATTGCTCGTAAGATGTACCAATACCTGTTTTACCTGAGTATGCCCAAAAAGGTTCAACACCCGGAGCTCCTGGCGCAGACACCTGCTCAACTGATGTATTAACTGATTGCTCTGAACTACAAGCTGTTAAACCTAACGCTAAAAAACTTGCGGTAATAAGATTAAATTTTTTCATGGTGTGTCCTTATTATTATTGCTTAACGCGCAGTACAGCGACCGCTGCTAGTACAAATGACACTGCACCTAGCACTAACGCATAAATCGGTTGATTATCAAAAAAGTGACGTAAAATTAGGCCTAATACGCTTGCCGCTAAAAGCTGCGGAATAACAATAAAGAAGTTAAAGATACCCATGTACACACCCATTTTCTTACTTGGTACTGAGGTACTTAACATTGCGTATGGTAAAGATAGAATTGAAGCCCAAGCAAAACCAACCCCAATCATTGGCCAGATTAGTAAACTTGGATCTTTGATAATAATAAAGCTTACCAAGCCCAATGCACCTAACACTAGGTTGATAGCATGGGCCATTTTTAGCCCTACTTTTTTAACGATAATTGGAATACACAGTGCTGCAATGGCAGCAAAACCATTGTAAGCGGCAAATAGCACACCAACCCAGTCAGCACCGTTATTATAAGCAAGTGAGCTTGTATCACTGCTGCCGTAGTGGAAGCTAGTTACTGCCGAGGTGGTATAAATCCACATTGCAAACAATGAGAACCAGCTAAAAAATTGTACCCAAGCCAATTGTTTCATCGTTTCTGGCATAGTGAATACATCATTCACAACCTGATAAAAGCCACCACTGGTTGCGTTTTTAGCTTTTAAAGCACCGGCAATAAATTGAATAACACCAAAGCTAATCAAACCACCTGCAAGCAAATACAGCTCTTTCTCAAGAGAAAGACCGGTAACGATACCAAGTACAACAAGGCCAAGCACCGTAAAGATTGCAGCGCCTTTGTTAAAGTTGACATCACTTTGAACATCGCCCGAGTCATCGCTTTGCTCTTGTTCATGAAAGCTTTCAAGCTCTTCTGGTGAATATTCTTTAGTTGTAAAGACGGTCCAAAACACAGCAATAATTAAAACAACGGCACCAAAATAAAACGAGAATTTTACAGAATCCGGGATTTGCCCAGCAGGTGCAGTATTGGCAATATCGAACCAGTTAGTCATCATCCAAGGTAATGCAGACGCGACAACCGCACCGATACCAATGAAGAAGCTTTGCATTGCATAACCAGTTGCACGTTGCTTTTTCGGCAGATTATCACTGACAAGTGCACGGAAAGGTTCCATAGTCACGTTAATTGACGCATCCATGATCCATAACATACCCGCCGCAATCCACAGGCTTGGTGAGTTAGGCATAATGAATAACGATAACGTCGTTAAAATAGCCCCATAGAAAAAGAACGGACGACGGCGACCTAACTTATTCCATGTTTTATCGCTCCAGTAACCAATGATAGGTTGTACGATAAGACCTGTAAGCGGCGCTGCAACCCAAAGGATTGGAATGTCATCAACATTGGCACCTAAAGTTTGAAATATACGACTCACATTACCGTTTTGTAATGCAAAGCCAAATTGGATGCCAAGGAATCCAAAACACATATTCCATATTTGCCAGAAGCTTAGCGTTGGTTTGTTATTATTCATAGTCAGCCTTTAAGGTAAATACTGCACTGCTTAAGCCGTTCAGTTGTAATTGAATTGGCGCCTTCGTTGCTGCCTCAGAAATCACAATGTCGGCATGATTTTCTAGATTGTCAGTTAACGTTAAACCACTGTGGTTAAGTTTAGGTAATAACGCTTGGTTAAGAGTAAGCTCAACATTCTGTGGATTTTCTGAAAAGTTACTTACTACAAGCACCAGCTGTTGACCTAGCTTACGCGTAAAGGCAATTACTTGCTCTGAGCCAGTCAATTCAACCGCTTGCATGTCACCGCCAACAATTGCAGGAAGTGTGTTTAACGACATTAACTTGGTGTAGTAAGCGCGAAGATCAGCTTGCTGCTTTGAAAGCGCACCGCCATCGAATTTACCATTATTCATCCACGCTTGATGTGCAGGTACACCCATGTAGTCGAAGATACTTGTACGCGTTGGGTCGCCAAAACCACCGTCCTCAGAGCCATCTTCACCGACAGCTTGACCAAAATAAAGTAAGGTTGGCGAACGCGACATTAATGTAGAAACCACCATAGCTGGCTTACCTTTTTCACTGCTACCAGCGAAATCCGGGCTAGCAATGCGTTGCTCATCATGGTTTTCTAAAAAGTGCAGCATGTGCTCTTCAATATCAGCCACTTGGCTTTGGATTTCAAAAATAGTTTCTGCTGATTGCTTGCCTTGCATCACAGCTTTAACTGTGTCGTAAAAACCGACTTTGTCGTACAGATAATCCATCTTACCCTGCTGAATATAAGGGCGATAAAGTGTTGGGTTATAAACCTCTGCCAGAATAAAGGCATCACTTTTTTGCATTTTTATTGATGAGTTTAAAAAGCTCCAAAACTCAACAGGCACCATTTCTGCCATGTCATAACGGAAACCATCAACACCTTTATCTAACCAATATAGTGCGATATCTCGGAATTTATACCAGCTATTTGGTAGGTCTTTATCCTGCCAAAAAGCATAGTGCGCACGGTAATCTTTTTCAGCGTAATCAGCTGGTAGTGTTGGGAAATCGTAGCTGCCGTCTGGTTTCACACCGTAATTGATTTTAACTGTTTCGTACCAATCATTGATGTCGGGTTTAGCAGCGCGTGCCCCATTGCCCGTCCATTTTGCTGGAGTTTCGGCAAACTGATTATCAGAAAGAGGATGCGGGTTACCACCTAACACTTGGTAGCTATCGCTGGTAGGAACTTGAAATGACTGCCCTGTTACATAATAAAAATTATTATCGCGAGCATAGGTTTTCGTCGTGTCATCATCAGCGCCGAAATCTTTAACACCTTCAGGCTTGGCAACCGACTCGTAGTTACGCGCTACATGATTTGGCACAATATCAATAACAACTTTCATACCGTGCTCATGAGTACGATTGATAAGCTCAACAAACTCTTCTAAGCGGCGCTCAGGGTTAATTGCTAAATCAGGATTAACATCGTAATAATCTTTCACCGCATAAGGCGAGCCTGCACGGCCTTTTACAACATCAGGGTCATCTTGAGACAAACCGTATTCAGTATAATCAGTTACTAATGCATGACGCGGCACACCGGTATACCAAACATGTGTCGTGCCTAGCTCTTTAATACCTTGTAATGCTGCATCATTAAAATCAGCGAACTTGCCTACCCCATTTTCTTCTAATGTGCCCCACGGTTTATTCATGGTGTTTGTATTACCAAATAATCGAGTGAATACTTGATAAACCACAGGCTTAGAGATAGCTGCTTGGCTAGATTCTGATTGTTGCTTTTGCGTGTTCTGCTGTACTGGCGCATCGTTACCACAGGCAGTTAAACCTAAAACCGAAGCCACTACTAGCGCAGTTATTTTGTATGTTGTCATCATTACTTCATTTTTCTGTAAATATCAGTTCATACTAATGTTAAGGGCTGCATACGGACAGTAAATGCATACGTATTCAGCCTATTAGTTGCAATTATTCAAGCTCGATTAAGCGTGCTTGCATAGCTTTTAAGCGGATTGGCGCTGCAAGATCAACAGGTTTTTCGGTGATTAAATCGCGTCCTTTATTGTTGCCTTTCAGCACTTCTTGCATGTAGCTTAAGTCCCAATCAATGGCTTGTTGGTTTTTGTTAAGAATAACTAATACAGTTTGCCCATTGTGTTCTCTCACATAGCTATACACGCCTTGCTTCGGTGAAAAATGCATTAAACGGCCTTCGCTTAGGGCTGGTTTTTCTTGGCGCAGTTGAAGCAGCTTTTTAATACTAGTTAACATCTCTTGCTGATCAGCTGAAAGTCCTTCGCCTGTAAAAGCATTCGCTTTTTGACCATGAAACCCACCCGGGAAGTCAATGCGAATATCACCGTGGTCATTACTTGGCGTGTTATCAAGTAACAGCTCTGTGCCGTAATAAATTTGTGGAATACCGCGAGTCGTTAACAGTAGCGTCATGGCTAATTTTGTTTTTGCTAGGTCTTGACCAAGCTCAGTGTAAACACGGCTCATGTCATGATTGTCAGCAAACACTAAAATGTTATCTGTATCAGCATATAAAAAGTCATTCGCTAGCGATTGATACACTTTTACCCAACCTGTATTCCAGCTTTCTTCTTCGTTGAGTGCTTGGATCAGCGCTTCTTGTAATGAAAAGTCCATCACACTCGGTAAGTCAGAGGTATAACCATCTTGATTTACTTTGCCGCGCTGCCAATAAGAAGCAATTGCCGGGTTGGTTGTCCACTCTTCACCTACAATATTAAAGTTCGGATACTCGGTCATAATGGCTTTAGTCCAATCGGCTAAAAATGCTTTATCTGAGTATGAATAGGTATCAACACGAATGCCGCTTAAGTTGGCGTATTCAATCCACCAAATGGCATTTTGAATCAAATAAGTAGACAGTAACGGCTGACGCTGATTTAAATCAGGCATAGACTCAACAAACCAACCATCATTAAATTGACGTTTATCGTATTGGCTCGCATGTGGGTCTTGAATTGTTTGTCTGGCGTGACTAGTGGCATTTTTACCGTTTTCAAACTTGCCATCAAAGTTAACCCAGTCAGCTGTTGGCATATCAGCCATCCACTGATGTGATGAACCAAAGTGGTTAAGTACCATGTCCATCACTAAACCGATACCATGATCTTTCGCTTCTGCCGACAAGGTTTTATAAAGCGCATTACTGCCCATACGCGGATCAACTTTGTAAAAGTCAGTAATGGCATAACCATGATAAGAGTAACTTGGCATGTCATTTTCAAGCACCGGTGTTAACCAAAGTTGCGTCACACCTAAGTCCTCAAGATAATCTAGGCTATTAATAACACCTTGAATATCACCGCCATGTCGGCCACCTTTAAAGCTTGGGTTTGCAGCCTCCTTCATACCAGCAACGGTGTCATTGCTTGGATCACCATTTACAAAGCGATCAGGGTTGATTAAATAAAGCGTATCTTTATTTGTAAAGCCATGACGATTGGCACTTTGTTTATCACGGGCATTTAACGGGTAAGTAAATTCTGTGCCATCTTCAGCTTTAAAGGTTAGTGTTCCTGCCTTTGCATTATCGCTAATGGTTAAATCTAAAAACGCGTAGTTAGGGTTATTCGTTGTTGTCACCCCTTTAAACTCAACACCTTTATAAGGCATCATTTGCCACGTTTTGCTAGCAATATTGTTATCGTAAAGCATGACTTGTAACGAGTCATTTTGCATTCCTACCCACCAGTTTTCTGGTGACGCAGTAATTGCAAAGCTGGCTGTCGAGTTGAAAAGCGTAAATGCGGTCGTTAACGCTAAAAATGTTCGTGTTGTTTTCATAGTTAATTTTGTACTTTTTCTAAGAATTGACTGTGGCTTGGCAGTTGCTCTACAGTGCTATTAATCAGGGTTTTTAAATTACTAAATAGCTCATTTAACTGCTCATCCGATAACGCATTAGTTAATGGATGGTGATCCTCTGCTATAAGCCCTTGCCCTATCATCACTTGTTGCCATGCAACTTCGGCAAATAGCTCATCGTCTTCTCTTACGAGCTTGCCACTGGTTTTAAATAGCTCAATTTTCTTTTTAAGACTACTTGGAATATCCATGCCTTTACAAAAACGCCAAAACGCACTGTCATCACGCTCAGTAATCTTGTAATGAAGAATAATAAAGTCACGAATTCGCTCAAATTCTGTTTTACTTTGTTGATTAAATTCATCCACAAGGCTTTGTTTAATACCTTGATGCGGAAAAAACTTAATTAAACGAATGGCTGCACTTTGAATTAAATGAATACTGGTCGATTCTAATGGCTCTAAAAATCCGCTCGATAAGCCAACCGATACCACATTTTTATGCCACTGCTTTAAACGGCGGCCTGTTTTAAATTTAATAACGCGGGGCTCTGTCAGTACTTTAGCAGGTAAGTTATCCAAGAGCTGTTGTTTTGCCGCTTCGTCTGATAAGAAACGAGAAGAATAGACAAGACCGTTGCCTACACGATGCTGTAATGGAATTTGCCACTGCCAACCCGAGTCTCTTGCAATTGAACGTGTATATGGAATTGCATCGTTAGCTGATTCACTTTGCACTGCAACAGCACTATCACATGGTAACCAATGTGACCAATCTTCAAAGCCAGTATTAAGAGTTTGTTCTATCAATAAAGCACTTAAACCGGTGCAATCAATAAATAAGTCGCCGTCTATTTGCTCGCCATTTTTAAGCAATAAAGAGGTAATATGCCCGCTTTGGTGACATTGATTAACCGATTCAATTTTGCCTTCAATCCGTTTTACGCCCCGTGATTGTGCTAATTCTTTTAAGAACTCGCCGTATCGTGTGGCATCAAAATGATAGGCATAATGTAAGCCCGCTAACTGAGTATTTGGAATTTGTTTAAGGTGGGCAAATTTATGTGCTTTTGCAGCTTGGTAGTTAAGTGAAAAATCCCAAAAATCAGGTGCATTATTAGCTTGATTTGCTTTTAACCAAAAGTGGTAAAACTCACAAAACGGGAAGTCTTTACCTATCTCACCAAAGGCGTGCATATAGCTGTGACCTTGGCTGCGCCAATTTTCAAACTCAATACCCAGTTTAATCGTTGCGCCAGTGGCCTTAATAAATTCTTTTTCGGTTATACCTAGCGCACCATTTAGATGCAAAATAGGTGGAATACTGGCTTCACCGACACCGACAGTGCCAATTTCTGCTGACTCTATCAGGGTTATATCAAGCACTTTACCCAGCACTTTATTGAGTAATGCTGCAGTTATCCACCCTGCGGTACCACCGCCAGCAATCACTACTTTGGTTATTTTTTTTGATTCCATAGTACACCTAACGCCAATTTCAATTCATTGAGTGTAGCTCACTGATATAAAAAAGCCCTTGTAAAACAAATCACAAGGGCAATTTTATATCTCTGTTTAGCTCATTACAGCTTGTAGCTGAAGCCTAACAGGAATGTACGACCGTAGTCTTGATAATCACGTACTTGAAGTGAGTTATCACCTTGTAGTGATGTGAACGGCTCTTCTGTGATGTTCTGAACTTGGAAAGTTACAGATAAACCGTCAAGACTCTCTACACCGCCTTCACTAAAGTCATAACCAATTTGTGCATCCCAAATTGTTTCGCCTTTAATATCAACTTGTGTAGTAGCAAAACCTAAACCGTATACGTCACCTTTAAAGTCACTACGTTTACGCATGCTTGTACGTGCTTGGAATCCGTTACGCTCAAAGTAAACTGTTAAGCTATCGATTTGGTCAGATAAACCAGGTAGCTCATATTCGTTACCATTTTGGTCAGTTAAGTCTTGCTCAACACCTGTATGGCTTGCGATTAAACCAAAACCGTCTAGTGATTCACTGAACATAGTGAACGGTAGTGTTAATGAAAGCTCATAACCCCATAGGTCACCAGAACCACCATTTACTTTACCAGAACCAGTACCGGTTGAAGTTGCAGGGATTTCACCGGTAGACGGGTCAGCTACACCACTCATGTCGATTTCATAAGTACCATCGAAAATCCACTGAGTGATATCTTTATAGAATACAGCAGCTGCAAAGTAACCTTCTTCATGGAAGTAGTTTTCGTAGCTTACATCAAAACCTGTAGCTTCTTTTGGTTCAAGTTCAGGGTTACCACCTGATACACTCCAGTAGTTACCATTTTCATCAGGTTGTTGATTGTAAGAAGCATTAACTGATGAGTTCATTTCATCTAAGCGAGCACGAGAAATCGTTTTCGCCGCGCCAAAACGTACAGTTTGCTCTTCATCAATTGCAAACGATAAATTGATGCTTGGTAAGAAGTGGCTGTAATCGTGGCTTACATCAGTTGGTGATACAACAACTAAACCATTCACTGTGTTAGCGGCAAAGCCTTGTGAAGACTGTTCAGTTTTCACATAACGAACACCAACGTTACCTGTTACAGGGATTGAACCAATTTCAGCATTAATGTCAGCTTGAGCAAAAAACGCTGTTACTTCTTCTTGTACAGTCCAAGATTGTGTCTTGTGTTTTGAATCAGTTAAGCTTTCTTGAAGAAGGTTATAATAACCGTCGTTTACTAAACCGTTGGTATCGTATGCAACCATGTTGCCCATACCAATGAAGTCAAGGCTCGCTGTACCTAAACGGTATTGCTCAGGGATTGATAACATACCTGGATTTGATAAAGAGAAATCTTTTAATGTCATGAAGTAACCTTCAGACACTTTGCTCTTTTCACGGTCACGGTAAGACATACCAAATGACACACGGCTGATGTAAGCGTTATCAAGTACTTTGCTTGCAGCAAGTTTTAATGTGCTTAATTCATCATTGATTTCTGGCGCGTTGATAAAGCCATCTTGCGCTGTATTTTGGTATTCAGTACCTGTTAAACCATACTTATCGTTAAGTGCAGCACTTGCACCCCAAGATAATGGGCCACCAAGTTGGATTAAGTCGTAGTCGCTGTAATCAAGGTTGTGGCTGAATTGCGCGCCAGTGTTACCACCGTCAAACTCGTAACCAATCGTATCAGCAACACCATTTGCGTCACCACGACCTGTTCCTGAGTAGCTTTCGATACTCCAGATTTGACGTTCAACTTCAGAGCGGCTTACGTCAAATTCTACTGACCAGTCATCACTGATGTCGTATTTTGCATTAAAACCAAACTGAGTTAGCTCAGCGTTACGCTCTTCGTAGTCGTTACGAACAACAACACGTTGACCTTCAGTTACTGCACTTGTGATAAAACCAGAGTCAGCATCAATTACAGCTGAGCTTGGGTCGATTGAACCTTGGCCCCAAGCAAATGGCACTTCAATACCACGTAAGATTTTTTCATCCGAAAAATCAACGTATAAGGCATCGAATGTCATGTTAAGACGATCTGTCGGCGCAGCTTCAATAACAAGCATCGCTGTGTCACGCTCAAGAGTCGATGAACGTACGAATGGTTTAGCACCACCTAAAATTGAATACGTGTTACCATCTCCACCGGTAAACTCAGGGTAGCCCCATGAATTCCAACGTTTTTCTTGGTTAGGTGAGCTCATTGTATTGTAAGCAAATGCAACACCAATTGTGTCATCTGCAAACTGATCAATGTATGAAACAGTACCGCGGAAACCTTTATCGTCACCGTCTGGGTTTAATTTATCAAAACCAGTTTGCTCATATTGGCCATTGAACATGATAACTTGCTCACCTTTGCTTAAAGGTTTAACAGTTTGCATGTCGATTACGCCAGCAATACCTTCTGCATCAAGACTAGCGCTTGGTGTTTTATATACCGTTACGCCACTCATAATTTCTGATGGGTAAAGGTCAAATTCTACGCCACGGTTGTCACCGATTGATACTTGCTCACGGCCATTAAAAGTAGTAGCACTTTCGTTTTCACTGAAACCACGAACACTTACGCGGCTAGCTCGACCATCTAGACGTTGAGCAGTTAAACCAGGAAGGCGTGCAATTGATTCTGCAATTGATGAATCTGGTAGCTTACCGATATCTTCTGCTGAGATTGACTCAACAACTTCAGGAGTGAAGCGTTTAGTATTAATAGATTCTACAACACTGCCACGAAAACCTTTTACTTCGATAACTTCAACGTTATCGTTTTTTGCTTTTTGGTCTTCTTCTGCAGCATACGCTACAAAGCTATTTAAACCTGCGGCTGTTAAAGCCAGAGTTAATATACTTGGTTTGAACATAGACATGATGCTTTTCCCATTACCCAAATTGTAATGCCAACGCGATGCAGATATTTATTATCTAATAGCTGAAGTCGTTGACTGATTTTGTTGTCGGAATGAATATTAACGCCGAGATTATTTCCTTAACAAATTTATGCATACGTATTCAGCGTAGTTCAACCACTTAAAAATTAACAATACATTTACACAATTAAGACTTAACCCATTGTAATTGTTAACTTTAGTATGATACCAGCACAATTTAATAAGAATGAAACATTTTCGCCATAATTTTGAACCTTAACTCTCCAGTAGAAACACAAAAGCCTCCTCAACAGGGTGTTAGCAAAAGAAGCAATGTTAATAAACAGAAAAAGTTCGACAAACTGGAAATTGGTCTTACCAAATTTTATTTGCACTACTTTGGCCAGAAGCAACTGTTTTATGCACCAAGCTGGGTTTTTTTGTTTTTACAAATAACAAGCAAAGCCAATTGGTAAATTTTTTCATAGATGAAATAGCCAATTGAACTGGTGCAACGACGGATATTTTTTCAGTAATTAAAATATGAATTTAGCGTGCATACGTATGCAGAGTTTTTACACTATCCCAGCCTTCACGTATGCTTTTGACATTCCGGCAACATCTAGTTAGTTGCCCAACAGTTTACAAACACTGAGTGTCACGATGGAGAAAAACATGGCTCAAAAGCAGTGGTATAAAGGTGCGGTTATCTATCAAGTTTATCCGCGCAGTTTCCAAGACACCAATGGCGATGGCATTGGTGATATCAAAGGTATCATTGATCGCATCGATTATATTAAGAGCTTGGGTGTTGATGCTATTTGGATTTCACCTTTCTTTAAATCACCAATGAAAGATTTTGGTTATGACATAAGTGATTATCGTGATATCGACCCTATTTTTGGTAACCTTGCTGATTTTGATGATTTAATTGCACAAGCTCACCAACGTGATATTAAAATTATTATTGATCAGGTATTGAGCCATACCTCAGATCAACATCAGTGGTTCCTCGATAGTCGTGAAGATAAAACCAACGATAAAGCTGACTGGTACGTTTGGGCAGATGCGAAGCCGGATGGCACACAACCAAATAACTGGTTATCTATATTTGGTGGTCCAGCATGGCAATGGGAACCGCGTCGTGGTCAATATTACTTGCATAACTTCTTTGCAGAACAGCCTGATTTAAACTTCCATAATCCTGAAGTTCGCAAAGCCGTATTAGATAATGTGGAGTTTTGGCTTAAAAAAGGTGTTGATGGTTTCCGCTTAGATGCGATCAATTTCTGTTATCACGATGCACAATTACGTGACAATCCTGCTAAGCCGCCTGAAAAGCGTCAGGGTCGTGGCTTTAGCGAAGATAACCCGTATGCGTTCCAGTATCACTACTACAATAATACGCAACCAGAAAACTTAAGCTTTATGCAGGACATTCGTGCCCTATTAAATAAATACCCTGGCACGGTTGCTTTAGGTGAAATCTCATCAGAAGACTCATTAGCTACTATGGCTGAGTACACCTCAGGTGGTGATAAACTCCACATGGGTTATAGCTTTGAATTACTTACTAATGATTACAGTGCAGAATATATTCGTAATACCGTGAGTACATTAGAAGAGCGTATGACTGAAGGCTGGCCATGTTGGGCATTTAGTAACCACGATGTTGAACGTGTTGCTAGTCGCTGGAGTAAAGATAACACGATCAATCCGCAGCAATGTAAAATGCTGACCGCCCTGCTTGCTTCACTACGCGGCAGCGTATGTATGTATCAAGGTGAAGAGCTTGGTTTAGGTGAAGCTGAAGTCGCCTTCGAAGACTTACAAGACCCATACGGCATTACTTTCTGGCCAAACTTTAAAGGCCGTGATGGATGCCGTACTCCAATGCCATGGGACGCAAGCGATACTGAACAGGCTGGCTTCTCAACAGCTAAGCCATGGCTACCTATAGGCAATGCTCACAAAGCCGTTGCTGTTAATGCACAAGATCAAGACAAAAATTCGATTTTGAATGCCTACCGTGAATTTATGGCATGGCGTAAAGATAAAAATGTTCTGTTAGAAGGCGACATTGAGTTTTTAAACACTCAAGAGCCTGTACTTGCTTTTTATAGAACCTTTGAAGGCGTCAAAATGCTGTGTGCATTCAACCTAGGCGCACAAAGTAGCGAGTTAACAATCTCTGATACAGTGTCTTCACTGCATACGGAGCTATCGCATCACACAGCTGAGTTAAACAATAATACAGTTACTCTGCCCGGGTTCGGTTGCTTTTATGCAACCCTGAATTAATTATCAGTTGTTAAACACCAAGCCCTGCAATGCAGGGCTTTTTTATTACTAATAACACGATTAGTGATTCATGGTTTTACTATTAATGTAGTCAGTAAGTGCAAATAACACTCCCGACACCACAAACGTCACATGAATTAACACCTTCCAAAGTAACTCATCCGTTGAATGGTTGTTTGAGCTGATAAATACCTTTAAAAGCTCTACAGCAGAGATAGCGACAATGGCGCTTATTAATTTCATCTTAAGCCCTGAAAAACCAACCTTTCCCATCCATACAGGTCTGTCTTCGTGATTGTCTATATTCAACTTTGAAACAAAGTTTTCGTAACCACTAAAAATAATGATAAGCAAAAGCCCAGCTAAAAGCGCGGTATCAACCAAAGTTAATATTCCCACCAATAACTCTTGATTAGTTGCCGAAAACGTATTTAAGGCCATGCTGTAAAGATATTTGAAAAACTTTAACAACAATAAGACTACAGCGACTAATAAACCTATAAAAAATGGCGCTAACAGCCATCGAGAACGAAAAATAAATTTTTCGACGACTCTCTCTAATGTAGAAGGCACTTTTTTGTTTTTAGTTTGATTAATCTGTTCTGACATTTCTAAAATCACTCTCATAAATATTAGTTTGATAATACGCGGTTTTTATTAGTAATTTCTATATTTGCAGCGCACTACTGTGACTATTTTTTGTTTATCTTTACGATAAAAATATTTCGTTATCTTTTTTACAGATTTCGTTTATAAATTCACTTAAGCAAAGCGGTATGCCCTTTGCGCACCTTTACTGAGCACTTTAAGCCAGTAATTATTAATTATGTTGATTAGGAATAATTAAATGAACAAAGCATTGCTAGCACTAATTTTGGCACCTGTATTAAGCGTGTCAGCGTCTAACGCAATCGCTAACGAAGCACCTGAAGCATCAGCTGAAATGATCAAAGAATACACTGAGATGTGTTTAAACTGGGCTAAAGATGATGACATCAGCAACGAAGAATTAAAGCCATACGTACTAAAATGTGTGAACGATGAGCTTGAAGCTGAAGGCTTTAAGAAAGTAAAAGACGTACAAATTTAATTTGTCGTTAAACCAGATATAAAAAAACCGGAATGACACAAAGACGTGCGCTCCGGTTTTTTATTGTCTTGAAAAGCTAAGGAATTATTCCTTAGCTTTTGTCGATGTTTTCTTTTTTGCAGGCGCTTTCTTTTTACTTTCTTCAACCCACTTGCCATTTTGGTAGTGAGCAGTCCAACCTGTCGCTTTACCATCGACTTCACTCATCACATATTGTTCTTTATTTTTACGGCTATAACGAACAATTGCAGGGTTGCCATCTGGGTCTTGCGTAGGCGCATCAGCTAAATAATAAAACTTCTCAGAAATACGATCTCTAAAACGTTTTAACTCTTCAACTTTAGGTGCACGAGTTTCACGAGACTTAGGAAAAGTATTCGCCGCCAAGAAAATACCTGAAGCACCATCACGAAGTACAAAGTAAGCTTCTGATTTTTCACATTCTAGTTCTGGTAAATGAACCGGATCTTCTTTCGGTGGCGCAGCTTCACCATTTTTGAGTAATTTACGCGTATTCTTACACTCTTCATTACTACAGCCAAAATACTTGCCAAAACGGCCTGATTTTAACTGCATATCTGAGCCACATTTATCACATTCGATAATTGGGCCATCGTAGCCTTTAATTTTAAAGGTACCTTGTTCAACGATATAACCCTTACAGGCTGGGTTATTACCACAGACATGCAGTTTACGTGTTTCGTCTATCAAGTATGAATCCATTGCCGTTTCACAGATTGGGCAACGCTTCATTTGCATTAGTGATTCTGTTTCAACATCTTCAACATCTGCGGCAATCGCTTCATCACCAGGCACCAAATTCATGGTTGTTGTACAACGCTCTTTAGGTGGCAGGTTGTAACCCGTACAGCCTAAGAATACACCAGTTGACGCAGTACGAATCCCCATTTTACGGCCACAGGTTGGACAATCGATGTCTGTTTCAACCATTTGATTTTGGCGCATACCACCTTGCTCTTCATCACCTGAAGCAATTTCAAGCTGAGTTGAAAAGTCTGCGTAAAATTTGTCTAGTACTTGTGTCCAAACGCGCTCACCTTCTGCGATATCATCCAGACGACCTTCCATTTTAGCGGTAAAATCAAAGTTCATCAGATCTTCAAAATTTTCCACTAAGCGGTCAGTAACTATCTCACCCATTTTTTCAGCGAAGAAACGGCGGTTTTCAACGCGCACATAACCACGGTCCTGAATCGTTGAGATAATTGATGCATAAGTTGAAGGGCGACCAATACCACGCTTTTCAAGCTCTTTAACTAAGCTTGCTTCACTAAAGCGCGCAGGTGGCTTGGTAAAGTGTTGCTTAGGATCTAACTCAACAAGCGTTAGTACATCACCCTCTTTTACAGCTGGTAATGATTGATCTTCTTCATTCTTTTTACGAACAGCTGGCTGAACTTTTGTCCAACCATCAAAGCGAAGTACACGGCCTTTTGCTTTTAGCTGATAATCACCCGCACCTACGGTTAAAGTTGTTAGGTCATATTCAGCAGGTACCATTTGACAAGCAACAAACTGACGCCAAATTAATTCGTAGAGCTTTTTCGCATCGGCTTCAACACCATCTAAATGGCCTGATAATACCGAGACACTTGATGGACGTATCGCCTCGTGCGCCTCTTGTGCATTGCCTTTAGAGCTGTAACTGATCGGTGCTTTTGGTAAATACTTTTCACCAAATTGCTCGGTTACGTAATCACGACACATTTCAACCGCATCTTTTGATAAGTTGGTTGAGTCGGTACGCATATAAGTAATGTGACCCGCTTCATATAAGCGTTGAGCCAGCATCATAGTCTTTTTAACACCATAGCCTAAACGTGTACTAGCAGCCTGTTGCATGGTTGAGGTAATGAATGGTGCACTAGGCTTACTCTTGCTTGGCTTTTCTTCAACGCTAACAACCTTGTACTGAGCTTTCTCTAGGTCAGTAACCGCAGCCATTGCCTGCGCCTCATTAACAGGCTTAAATGCTTTGTCAGCGTGTTTCGTAACTTCTAAACGTAATGCAGCTTCACTATTTTTAACATCAGCGTGTACATCCCAAAACTCTTCAGGGATAAATGCTTTGATTTCACGCTCACGCTCAACGAGTAAACGCACCGCAACAGATTGCACACGACCGGCTGATAAACCACGAGCAACTTTAGCCCAAAGTAATGGTGACACCATAAAGCCCACTACACGGTCAAGAAAACGACGCGCTTGTTGTGCGTAAACCATATCAGTGTTTAGTTCACCCGGTGTTTCGAATGCTTGTTGAATTGCATTTTTAGTAATTTCGTTAAAAACAACTCGCTTATACTTTTCAGGCTCGCCACCAATAATCTGTTCGAGGTGCCATGCAATTGCTTCCCCTTCTCTATCCAAATCGGTTGCGAGATAGATTTTATCGGCGTTTTCAGCAAGCTTTTTTAATTCTTGAACAACTTTTTCTTTGCCTGGCAGTATTTCGTAATGTGGTTCCCAACCTTTTTCAGGGTCTATCCCCATGCGGGCAACAAGATTCTTATAATCTCGTTGCTTTTTATAGGCAGCTTTTTCTTCTGGTGACATTTTGCGAACTTCAGCAGGCGTTTTGGTCGCCGCTGTTTTCGTTTTGCCTGAACCTGAAGTTGGAAGATCACGCACATGCCCAACACTGGACTTGACGATAAAATCCTTTCCTAAGTATTTGTTAATTGTTTTTGCCTTTGCCGGAGACTCTACAATTACTAGTGATTTGCCCATAGTTGCCTATTTCTGACCGAAAGTTTTAAAGTTTTTTGCCCTTATAAATGTATATCCATCACATTAAACAAATAAGTATGATTTTTTAACATTGGAGCACGAATATTTATAGGTATATCTACAAACACCAATTGTTACAAGCTTTTAATCGAAACTTTTCTTCATTGACTGAATAATTAAACAATTTTTGTTGCTAATTTAGTCAATGTGGTGTTTTGCGGTAATTTCAAGGGGAATATATAGAACAGCAACAAAAATGCCAACCTTCTGGTTGGCATTTTTTAAATTTAATTGTGCTTAAATTTATTTATCATCAAGTATAGCAATTGATTTACTTACTGTTTTTGTAGTACCAAATTGATTCTCGAAATTAAATGTAATGGTCAGCACACCATCTGCGTCTTGGTTACCGTCAACCTCTCGAGCTATACGTACACTTGAAGACATTGTTGAGTCTCTATTTGTGCTTCCGATAATATCTTGATGTTGCAGTATAGAAAAATCACCATTGTCTGCAGTAATTGTTACCTCTGTACCTGCAGGTAATGGATTACCAAATTCATCACTGTAGAAAATTTGGATATTGATACCCGTTAAACCTATATCAATATCTTCTGGGCCTGAATCAGGATCATCCTCATCGTAATTCGGGTTAGGGCGTGTAACACTCGACAAATCAATCGATTCAACATCACACCAGCTTGCATTATCTGATTCTTCAAAGCCACCTGCAAATGTCGAACTACAATCAGCTGGCACAACTACTTCGTAAGGAGCAGTCACTACTTCATTTGATTTTAATACGGCGAATCGTACATAGGGTTCATCACCAGACATAACTACTTCAATCTGCTTACGAACTTCAATTAAATCACGCGTACATTGCCCAGCATTAAAGGCAGCTTCACTACATAACAATCCGTTATATTTACCATCAGGGCCGTCATATACACCATCATTATCAAGATCTCGCCATGTTTCATTATGACCGCCTCGTGAATTTTTCTCCGAGCATGGGTCTGAATCAGCATCGTAAGAATCTCTGGTTGCATCGCTACAGTTAGCTTTGTCAAAGGTATTATTTTCATTGTGGTCATTAAATGCTTCAGGTAAATCATATAACGTATAATATTCACCAACATCAAATAACCCGTTTCGACGAGTAACGCCATCTGATGACTCCTCATCCTCGTAGCTCTCTTGACCTTTCGCTACCGCAAGTATGCTTGTTCGTCCACCTCGAATTACACCATTTGGATCATTTTTAGCGCGAACTAAGGTGCCAATACATGGGGCTGCAATACCAAAATAAGGGTCGCAGTTTACTTCACCAGTTTTAGGGTTTATTCCTTCAGTAGTTGCAGTATTACCATCAATTTCACCAATTCTATTACCCCATTTGTAGTCATAGAAAGGTCGTTCACCCTGAGAGCGCCATGTAACAACACATGATGCATCAGTAGTACGACATACTGCTTCATTACTTTGTGAACCTATAACACCTGACTCAGTTAAAACGGTTGATTCAACACCATCACTATTGAATTGATTAAATTGGTCACCAAAATAAACTGTCAGGTTATTAGTGACACCATTATAATTTAATGCATTTGGATTTAAGACTTCTGGGCTTAAGTCAAAACTGTTTTGATCTGTAACACCAGAGTATAAAGCAAGTTGAGATGACACTGCGTTAATTTGCTCAGTTAAAGGTACTAAGTGAAGTGTCCCTGCTGGGCAAATTTCATTGCTTGGTTCAGCTTCGCATAGTTCAACTTCATCTGTCCAACAAGATAAATCATCACCTTCAGGCAAGGCAGCAACATCTTCTTTAGAAACAAAACATGCTTTAACGACAAGTGGCCCTGGAACGATGCCTGAAGTCACTGTTGTTTGTACAACACCATTGTTGTCTGTATTAGCAGTTTTTTGCGTTAATTTTGCTAAACCTACTGAGTCCGTCAATTTAAAATCAATACGTTGCTGTGCAGAAACAATACCATCCGCATCAAGTAATCTGAAACGAACGACTGATTGTGTTGGTAAACCACCTTCACCAGGTGGAAGCGCAATCACTGGCTCCGAAACATCAAGAAATTGTATTGATTGAACAGCCGATACTTCAACAGGTATAACAGTAGACGCCGTAAAATTTTTGCCGCCCGTTTCAACTGTAATATTAACCACATCATTGATTGAACAGCCGTTAGCACGGTATGTTGAGCTTGCAATACCTGCTGACGATTGTACTGATGCATCAATTGTCGAGTCATTATTTGAAACACACGTAGAGTTAAATTCTACTTCTGTAGGCGTGGTAAATAAATTACCTTGCTCGTCGCGAAGGGTAACTTCAATAATAGTACTACCACCCGCTTTCAAAGGAATTGTATTGCCTTCACTATCTGTGTTTAGTCCATTATCAACTTCTAACACTAGATCAGCGATACCAACAGCAAAGTTAAGATCTGCACTTTCACCTAACGATGACACCGAAATAGTACCAGCACCGCCTGTATTTCCTGGCTGTAATTTTAAAAGTGCAACACCAAAGTTATCAGTCAGAGCTCGACCTGAAGAAGGTAATACAGAACCAAGATCAGTTGTTACATCAACCAATGAGTTAGCAACACCATCACCGCCTTGGTCATTTATTACTTCTACAAATAAATCACCTAACTCGGTTGATGAAATTGAATTAGTAATAGTACAGCCAGAAGCTTGCGAAGTTGGATCAAGCTTCACATTATTTCGATTTTGATCCCACGAAGGGTTGCAGCCTGTTAGCATTAGAACAGACACTGAGTATTGGGCAGCATCAGAAGAAGCATCATCACCATTTGATATAAAACCTACCGTTTTCGTAATGGTGTTATCATTTTCATCTGTATATGTTGCGATAACTTGACCAGCGCCTTTTGAATCGCCACTACTTAAAGTGACATTTGCTTGGCCATTTTCATCTGTTAGCGCAGTACCTAGTACGGGTGTAATTTTACCTGTGAAGTTTGTAGTAAACGAAATCAATTGGCCAGCAATTGGAGTGCTTTCATCAAGTAAAGTAGCTGTAACCGTTCCTTTGTTGTTTTTACTAACCGGGTTGTCTGAAGAGAAAGGTAAACCAGAACTGTCAACAATCGAAAGCCCTAATGAAACTGTGCCACTGCTATCACCCGTTTGTGAACCATCGGATGTGAAACCAAAAGTATCACTAAAAGTCTCTTCACCAACTATGTAGGATGCAGTAATGATACCAGCTCCTGCCGTATCACCTGCAGTGACAGTAATTGATGCAACACCATTTGAATCGGTCAAGCTCGTACCAGAAGCAGGTGTTATCAAGCCAATACTACCATCAAGACTAAAAGTTATCACTTCACCAGATACAGCAACCCCCTGATTGGTCAGAGTTGCTGAAATAGTTAATGGTGATTCGACCGTTACAGAACTCGACTCTTCATTTGTGCCCGCTGTATAACCTTTCACAGATACAGAGTAACTTGGGGTATCAGTCGTACCACCATCCCCTCCATCAAGTGAACCGCTATCGTTCTCTAACGACCCACCGCCGCCACAGGCAACTAACAATGAGCTGAAAACTATAATACTTAGCCATCGCAATAAAGGCATTGACCTCTCCCTAGTTAGCTATTTTAAATTTATTTATATATTTACCTAATATTAACCTAAAAATTGAACGAATATCATAATTTTTTTATCAGATTTACAGCGAATTAATTTAAAATATTTGTCGAATTTTCCTGTATAAAAATCTTCAGGCTGGTAGGCTATGGCGAAATTTATAAAAATATAGACTAGGTATATGTCAAAAGTACGATCTTTAAGCCTTACGTCTCGTATCATGGTAGGTATGGTACTGGGTGTGCTTGTTGGTTTTATCTTTCAAGCGATTTTAGCGGGTGAAGACGATTTCCTAATTCCACTAGGATTATTCTCTTTACCAATTAAAGCATTTTTTGTGGATGGTATCTTCCATGTAGGTGGGCAAATATTCATCGCAAGTTTAAAGATGCTGGTTGTTCCATTGGTTTTTGTATCGCTGGTGTGTGGTACATGTAGCTTAAGTGACCCTAAAAAACTAGGTCGATTAGGTGGAAAATCAATCTTACTCTATCTAGTAACAACAGCAATAGCGATCACCGTTGCTATAACACTAGCGCTATTAGTTAATCCTGGTGAAGGTATTAACCTACCATCAGATGCGACCTACAGTGCTAAAGAAGCACCTACCCTTGCACAAGTCATTATTGGAATGTTCCCTACCAACCCAATTGATGCAATGGCAAATGGCAATATGCTGCAAGTTATTGTGTTTGCTTTGTTATTTGGTGTGGCGATGGCTTTAAGCGGTAAAGCAGGTAAACGTGTTGCAACCGTGTTCGAAGACTTAAACACCGTTATTTTAAAACTTGTTACCCTACTGATGAATATCGCCCCTTACGGTGTATTCTTTTTAATGGCTAAGTTATTCACAACTATAGACTTTAAACTCATCACAAGCCTTGCCTTATACTTTGGCGTGGTGGTCTTCGCGCTCTTAATTCATGGCTTTGTAAACTATAGTATCTTATTAAAAGTATTAACTGGTTTAAATCCAGTGACGTTTTTAAAGAAAATGAAAAACGCCTGTTTGTTTGCGTTTAGTACTTCAAGTTCAAGTGCAACAATGCCTATTACCCTTGAAACTGCTAGCAAAAAACTTGGTGCTCACAACTCAGTTGCTTCATTTACGGTACCTTTAGGCGCAACTATTAACATGGACGGCACAGCAATTATGCAAGGTGTTGCTACCGTGTTCATTGCACAGGTCTTTTCAGTTGATTTAACAATTTCTGATTATTTAATGGTTATCTTGACCGCGACACTAGCATCTGTCGGTACTGCCGGTGTGCCAGGTGTTGGCCTTATCATGTTAGCGATGGTGTTAAACCAAGTAGGCTTACCTGTAGAGGGTATTGCTATCATCATTGGTGTTGACCGTTTACTTGATATGACTCGAACCGCTGTAAACGTAACAGGTGATTGTATGGTGACCTGTGTAGTTGCAAAATCTGAAGGTGAATTTGATGAGGACGTATTTAACGATCCAAATGCCGCTAAAGATTTAGAAGACTATCATAAGTCGATTAAGTAATAATTTACTTATGAACGACTCATAAAAAACCCGCTTAAATAGCGGGTTTTTTATTGCCTACATACTTTTTAAAACTGAAGTTTAAGGGTTTAAGCCTTTAAAGCGCGACATTAAACTCACACCTGCTTTACTCAAACCAGTGCTTAAGCCCACCGCTAATTTATCGCTCAAATTCTTCTTAATACGGTATTTCACTTTAAAGATTTGACGCTCTTTTGCTTGGCTCAATAAAATATCATCGCTTGTGTCAATTTTATCAACTAAGCCTTTATCAAAGGCTTGTGTAGCAAACCAGTGCTCACCTGTTGCGACCATATCTATATCAAGTGAAGGGCGTTGTTCACTAACAAATGTTTTGAATAAGCCATGCGTTTCTTCTATTTCCTGTTTGAATTTTTCGCGACCTTTGTCTGTATTTTCACCAAATAAGGTTAATGTTCGCTTGTATTCGCCTGCAGTAATTTGCTCAAAGTCCACATCATTCTTTTTCAAAATTTTATTAAAATTAGGAATCTGCGCAATAACCCCAATTGAGCCAACAATTGCAAATGGTGCAGCTACAATTTCATCAGCAACACATGCCATCATATAGCCACCACTCGCCGCTACTTTATCAATGGCTACAGTCAAATGCACACCTGCATTACGTAAGCGTTGTAGTTGAGACGCTGCAAGTCCGTAACCATGCACTACACCTCCGCCACTTTCTAGACGAACAAGAACACGATCTTTTTCTTTATCTGCAATAGTTAAAATAGCTGTGATCTCTTCACGTAAGCTTTCTACTTCGTGCGCATCTACACTGCCATTAAAGTCAATTACATATAGACGTGACTTAGGGTCTTCACTGTGTTGTTTTTTTGCGTCTGCTTTTTGTTGTTTCTGGTGAGCTTTTAACTCTTTCTTTGAAAGTGTGTTTTCGATAAAGCTTTGTTTTAAATCATCAAGCTGTTCACTTAAATCATCAATGGTTATCTCGCCCTTCTTCGCTTTAGGTTTTACTGCAGCTCCCATGATAATGGCAACAATGACAGCAATAGCGATGACAAATGTGAGGGTTTTTGCGAAAAATAACCCATACTCATATAAAAATTCCAATCAAACTCTCCACTTATTAATTATTCGCCACAATTTACCATGCTTTAAAGCAAAAAAAAGCCACATGATGTGGCTTTTTACTTAATTGGTTATTACTTAATTAATAGGTTTCAGTTATTCAGTGACAACATCTGAGTTTGTAACCTGAAGATACTGACCACGGCTTGCTAAGAAAGTCGCAATTTGCAGTTGCATCTCAGCTGTAGCAGCTGCACTTTCTTGTGCTGTAGCACCTGAGTCAGCAGTAGCTACAGGCGTTAACACTGAGCTGTGATGACCTTTAGTGAATTTAACCACATAGCTCATCGCATCAGCAGTTGGACCTTGTGTCTCAGCAACCGTTGATAAGCCCATTAAGTTGGCAAGAGGTAAACTACCAGCAATTGGATTACTCGCCACCATTGGTGGGATAACCATATCAGCATTGTTATTTTCACCATCACCCACTACAACGCTCATGTATACTGGCGTGCCAAGCGCTGCAACAGATGCTGCGTAGTTAGAAGGGTCGCCGCTATCAAGTGCTGTTTGCGCAGCAAAGGCAAACTGAGTGATCACACTTTGAATGTTAGCTAATTTTGCTGTTTCGCCCGCCATTGTTAACGAACTTACGTACTCTTTATAAGCACATGTAACGAAAGCCGTTTGGTTAGACGCAAGTGAACCACAGTTCGATAGCGCTTCATTTTGTGCATAAGCACCAAACTCTGCAGATTCAGCTGTGCCTGCTGCAAGTAAAACAGAGCCTTGCACAAAAGGACCAAATGTATTTGATTCAATTAAGAAACTAGCGATACCACCGCCACCACTGGCAAGTGCAACACTCTTCACGTTGAACATTGGATCAACTTGCTCAGCTAGCGGTGCATTAGTCACAGCAACAAATGCTGGAGCAACTACAGAGCCTAATGAATGGCCTAAGAATGAAACATCTTGGGCATTTAAATCAGCAGCACCAGTAAAGTTAAGACCTAAACGTAACCCCAGTAAATCAGCAACTGATTGACGTAAGCTATCACGCGCAACTAATAATGACTGTAAGTTCATGTAGCTTAAAACTGAACCTGTAGAAGCATTAAAGTCATCAGTACCATCGCCGTCTACATCTACACCACGCTCACCATGCATTGGGTGGTCGATTGCAGCCGTTGCAAAGCCTTGCATTGTTAATTGTGCTGTAATTGCTAGCATATCTTCTTTTTTAGAAGTAATACCGTGCTGAAGAATCACTACTGGCCAACCACCTTCAGGCATTACCAGAGGATCCAATCCTAACTGACCACGTATTGCGTTGATCACAGGTAAAATTGGTTTAGTAACTTGTACTGGAACGTTAGCAATGCTTTGTGTTTTTGGAATTGTGTTGTATTTGGTTAAGTGTTTAGTTTGATCTAAACCTAAATCACGCAGTTTTCCACCACTTAACGCCATACATAAACCATCAGTTTCGCTGATTGGGTCTGTTGGGAATGAGTCACCTGCAGTAGATGCATAGCCAAGTACAGCAACACCACTGTCGCATAGCCCTTGCCAATAAGTTGCTGATAAATCATCAACCGTTTTGCCTGTAGGCGTTGCTAAATACATAGGTAACATCACGCTACCCTTTTGATATTGCACACCACCAAATACTGGTGAAACACCTGTAATACCTTGTGATGCGAATACTTGCTCAACTGTAATTACAGGTTGCTCAGGAATTTGAACCATCGGTGTTGGTAAGGCAGGTTGCGAAAGGCTAGCTGCTAAAAGCTGCTTAACAGTACCTAGTACTTGACCTGCTGATTGCATTGTCATCGCAGCAGAGTAAATAATTTCATCTTTTGTGATTGCGCCACCTGAGGTGACTGCATTTTCGTAGCTATTTATCACCGCTTGCAGAGATTTTTGTGAATCAGTAATTAGCGGTGTTTCTTCACTAACAAGTGCATAAGTTGAAGATGGTTCGATTGAACGCCCTTCTGAGTCCATTAAAGACGTTGTTAAAACGTTTATGTAGGTGCTACCCGCTTTAAAAGGTTTAAGTGGGATCACAGCTACCGCATCACCAGAACCTTGTGTGATGAAGTCAACACCAAAGGTAAGCTCAGAAACCAACTTACAGGCAATGCCTGCAGGTACTTGCGAACAGGTTTCATCTGTTTGACTTGCGCCCATCACTACTTCAAAAATACGAACTGCACCAGGTGAACCGGCAGAAGCCATATCAAGTGAGATACCCGCAGGGAATGCTAAATCGATTTTAAACGGAGTTTGTGTTGACCAGCCATCAAGGGCACCTAGTGCAAGCTGAGGATCAGCATAGGCTGCGCGTTCAACACTAACATTGTTGTCGTCTAATTCACCCGGCATATTTAAAGTGCCATCAAGTGTACCACTCATCAGTAAGTCATTAGGTACCGAGATAACGCTATTTGCAGGGTCAAATTTAACGGTCGCGGTTGGGATGACAGGTGGGGTGTCATTTTTAACATCTTCTAATGTTTCTCCTCCACCACAGCCGGTAATGACTGACGCAATGGCTAGTGAGAGTAGCATTTTTTTCATAATTTCGCTCCGCGCAAATCTTATTGTTATTGTGTGTTCAAAGTTAAACGTAGTTGTTCTACTACCTTTATTCTAAGTTAAATTAATGTAATTAGATTATTAATAAGACATTAGACCAGTTAAAGTTAACGTAAAGTTTCAATTTTCGCCACCTTAATTTGCAATAAATTCGATAACTTGGCTTTTTGCTATGTTAAAATAGCAAAAAATCTAATTGATGGTACTTTTATGCACACTTATAAAGCCGCAGAGAATGCGCTAAAAGACAAAGTAATTCTAATAACAGGTGCGGGTGATGGCATTGGTCGCGTAGCCGCATTAACTTATGCCAAGCATGGTGCCACTGTTATATTACTTGGTAAAACAACTAATAAACTCGAATGTGTCTATGATGAAATCGTGAACGCAGGCTACCCACAGCCGGCTATCGTGCCGATGGATTTAAAAGGTGCAACAAAACAAAACTACCGCGATTTAGCCGCAACTATAGAAATGCAGTTTGGCAAGTTAGATGGTTTATTAAACAATGCAGGTATTTTGGGTTCATTAGGGCCGCTTGAACATTTCTGTGTTTCTACCTTTGAAAACATTATGAAAGTGAATGTGACTGCGCAAGCCATGATCACTAAATTTATGTTTCCATTATTGCGAAAGTCACCAAGTGCATCTGTTATTTTTACATCCTCTGGTGTTGGTCGCAAAGGGCGTGAGCATTGGGGTGCATATGCAATCTCAAAATTTGCTGTTGAAGGCATGATGCAAACTTGGGCCTGTGAAGTGGGCAAAACCAATATTCGCGTGAACTGTATCAACCCTGGTGCAACTCGCACATCTATGCGTGCTTCTGCATACCCTGGTGAAGATAGAGATAAATTAGCAACGCCAGAAGATTTAATGCCAACTTATTTATACTTGATGAGCGACGACTCTAAAGAGGTGAACGGCCAATCTTTAGATGCTCAACAGAAGTAAAGCTAATAGCTAGACACAAAAAAAGCAGCTCTCGCTGCTTTTTTTAATCTTTAAGCCCACTAAATAAAGCGTTTGATAATAAAATCTACTTTCACACGCTTTGCCTGACCCAAAAGTTTCTTAACAGGCGCAGGATAATCATCCATTGTCTCTAAGTCTTGCGGGCCATTTAAACGACGACAATGCTGCAAAATAGCGTGTTTTTCGTTTTCTATTTGCTCAAGAATATTTTGCTTCGGATCGTCAATTAAAATCCCGTTTTCGATATCTAAACCCCATGCTCGTGGATTCAAATTATGCCCACTAAGCAAATGTAAACGCTTATCTGAACAAATTCCTTTTAAATGGAAAGAGTTGCTTTCATGCTTCCAAAGATAAACATTTAAATTGCCATTTGCGATGTGACGCTTCTGAGACTTTAAAAATTTAAGTAGGATTGTTTCATATAAATAAGGGAGTGCACCAATCTTACTAAACGGCTCACTAGGAGGCAGATAAAAATCGTTCGCAGTTTTATCACCTACCACAATTGTTACTTGCTTACCTTGTTTTAGTAATCGACGTAAAGAGCGCATTAATGGTGCTGGGAAATTAAAGTAAGGCGTATAAAGTACTAATTCTTCTTCTGTGGTATCAAATAATGACTTAATCAAACGATTTAGTTTATTACTACGACGGCCTAAGCCTAAGAAAAGACGAACCCCTAATTCACCCGCACTCGCCTCTGCTGCACTTTCATAACTTGCTGATTTAAGATCACGCATTAACTGCTTTTGCGCATTTTTAATATCGTTGAAGTTAACTAGAGGTCGCTTATCAATACGAGGAACACCCTCAGAACTTAATAAGTGTGATTCAATAAACTCTACCACTGAGTTACACAAACCAGCTTGATGCACTAAAAAGTAGCGATCTAAACGATAACGGTCGTCTTGCTGCAAATAGACATTGTTAAGACTTGCACCGCTGTACAATAAAGTATCGTCAATCACAAAGCCTTTTAAATGTAACACGCCAAAAAGCTCTTTCGCTTTAACAGGAACACCATAAACCTTTACATTAGACTGGTACTTTTCCTGAAAGTCACAATACATACTGGCATTGCCATCAGATTTTGCAGCGCCAATTAAACCTCGCTGAGCGCGATGAAAATCAACCAGTACTTTTACCTCTAAATCTGGATTAGCTAATGAGGCTTCGTGTAATGCCGTTAAAATTTCTCGACCTGCTTCATCATCTTGAAGATACAAAGCAGTTATATAAATTCTTTTTGTCGCTGAACGAATTAAACGCAATAGTTCAATGCGATACTCTTTTGCATTGGTTAAGACCTGTAAGTCTTCCGTAGTCAGCCCGAATGCGGGCTTTTCCTGCCAAAATACCATAATTGCCTGTTCATTTATTTAGCTCATAACTAAAGCTAATATCAAAATTAGCTAAAACATACCAAAAAAATATTGCTTGGTCATGAATAAACGTACTTTGAAGGCATAACAATTGAGAAATAGTTCATTTAACAAGCAAAAAGAGCAGCTTAAATCATAATGAGTAAGGATTATTTGACAGCTTTGCGATTTACCAAAAAAAATAATCGAGCCTTTTGTTTACATCCGCCTTGTTTTTCTTAGAATCGGTCGCATAGACATCGTATTGAAACGTTTTTAGGAAAAACCATGAGTGACGCTAAACACTGTAAACTATTAATTTTGGGTTCTGGACCTGCGGGCTATACGGCGGCAGTTTATGCTGCACGTGCGAACCTTAACCCTGTTCTAATCACAGGAATTCAACAAGGTGGTCAATTAACAACAACGACCGAAGTTGAAAACTGGCCTGGTGATGCGCATGGCTTAACTGGCCCTGCATTAATGGAACGTATGAAAGAGCACGCTGAACGTTTCGAAACCGAAATTATCTTCGATCACATTAACAAAGTTGATGTAACTAAGCGCCCTTTCACTTTAACAGGTGATTCAGGCACATATACTTGTGATGCATTAATCATTGCAACAGGTGCGTCTGCTAAGTACTTAGGTTTAGAATCTGAAACAAACTTCCAAGGTCGTGGTGTCTCTGCTTGTGCAACTTGTGATGGTTTCTTCTATCGTGGTCAAAAAGTTGCCGTTGTAGGTGGTGGTAATACGGCAGTTGAAGAAGCTCTTTACTTATCTAACATCGCCGACGAAGTACACGTGATCCACCGTCGCGATAGCTTCCGTAGCGAGAAGATTCTAGCTGATCGTTTAAATGAAAAAGCGGCAAACGGTAATGTTGTTTTACATTACAATCGTACTTTAGATGAAGTTCTTGGTGATGAAATGGGTGTAACTGGCATCCGCATTAAAGCAACTGACTCAGAAGAGACTGAAAACCTTGACCTTGCAGGTGTGTTCATCGCAATTGGCCATAAGCCAAATACTGACATGTTCGAAGGTCAACTAGAAATGAAAGATGGCTACTTAGTAGTTGAATCAGGCTTAAACGGTAATGCGACACAAACAAGCGTACCAGGTGTATTCGCTGCAGGTGATGTGTGTGATCACATTTATCGTCAAGCAATCACATCAGCAGGTACAGGTTGTATGGCTGCCCTAGATGCTGAGCGCTTTTTAGATAATCTATAATCTATTGCTAAATACTAGCTTTGTAAGGGGTTGTCGAAAAACAGCCCCTTTTTTATGGCTAAAATTTTGCTAGAATCATAATAAATAACAACGATAATGCTGATATGATCAAGCAACTTTATCAGCTCTCACCCGAGAGTGTAGATTTCCCAAATCCTGAATATGCCCTCGATGAGCCTGATGGTTTATTAGCTATTGGTGGTGATTTATCAGTTAACCGCATTAAACATGCTTATAAAAATGGTATTTTCCCATGGTTTAGTGATTACGAACCAATTATGTGGTGGTCACCTAGCATGCGCGGTATTATTGAGTTAAATGAATTTCATGTCAGTCGTAGTTTAAAAAAGCACTTAAAACGTGCTCCGGTTCGAGTCACTGTTAATCACGCTTTTTCGCACGTTATCAATGCTTGCCGTGAGCAACGACTCGACGCTGAAGGTACCTGGATCACTGAGCAAATGATGCATGCTTATATCGAAGCACATCATCAAAATATTGCTCACAGTGTAGAAATATGGCAAGAAAACGAACTAGTTGCTGGTTTGTATGGCATCATGCAAAACGGTATATTTTGTGGTGAATCCATGTTTCATCAAGTCAGTAATGGCTCAAAGCTGGCGATGTGGGCATTAGTTAATTGGCTTAAGAAGCACCAAGCCCATTTTATTGATTGCCAACTAGAAAACCCTTATTTAATCACTTTAGGTGCAAAAGTTATCCCACGTAGAGAATTTTTAACTAGACTTAAATTAGCGCACAGTTATGTGCCTAAAAAAGATATGTGGCATCCACAAGAGTTGATTAATATTTATGACTGAGCACTTACCCGCTAGGCTTGGTTTAAGCCAGCAATTTGATTGCAGTTATTTACCCGACCGTCAGGAGCAACTACTTGTTATACTTGACCCAAGTTGTTACTGCCCTGATAAATTTGAACAGTTATTAGCATTGGGTTTTAGACGCAGTGGCGACCAAATCTATCGTCCACATTGCCCTATTTGTAATGCATGTAATTCAGTGCGCGTTTTGGCCCAACAATTTACCCCTTCAAAATCACAAAAGCGCAAATTAAATAAAGCAAATAAGGTTTTCACATTCAGTTATAGTGAATACGAACGCGCAGAATATTACCCGTTATATTGCAAATACATCACGCAAAGGCATCAAGATGGTTCAATGTTTCCGCCTGATCAAAGTCAGTACGAAAGCTTTTTGTTTTGCCAGTGGCTACCCGTTACGTTCATAGAGTTAAGAGATGGCGATAAATTAGTTGCTGTTGCGGTAACCGATTGCATGACCAATGCTCTATCAGCGATTTATACCTTTTTTGATCCCGATTATGAGCAATACAGTATTGGTAGCATCATGATCATGGAGCAAATTAAATTTGCAAAACAACAAGCAAAACAATTTGTCTATTTAGGTTACCAAATCGACGAATGCACTAAAATGAAATATAAAACCCAATTTTTGCCTGCACAAAAGCACATTGGCGACGAGTGGTTGGCGATTTAATTTACAAAATTGAGCCCTGTAGCTTTACTTATTGCTGTATTTTCGGCAAAATCTGCAGCGTTTAACTATTAAAGAGGTGTTACGCTAAACATGGCGAAAGAAGACGTAATCGAAATGCAAGGTACGGTCCTTGATACTTTACCAAATACAATGTTCCGAGTTGAGCTAGAAAATGGTCACGTTGTTGTGGCTCATATCTCTGGTAAAATGCGCAAAAACTACATCCGCATCTTAACTGGCGACAAAGTAACCGTAGAAATGACTCCTTACGATTTATCGAAAGGTCGCATCGTATTCCGTGCTCGCTAAGTTAGTGCGTTAACGAGAGATTTAGCTTTTTGCTGCTTTGAATGAGCAGGTGTGTTTATTACAAAGAGCTAAAAGCGTTTGTTAAATGGTGTTAAAACTAATTTAGTTTTAATTCCATTTAATAAACAAAAAGCCCAGCAATTGCTGGGCTTTTTGTTTTTAGCTAAAAACAACTTAAGCTGTTTCTAGGCTAGTTTCAAAGTCAAAGTGGATTTTCTTATCTTTCACAGATACTTTAACCGAACCACCATCGGCTAGCTCACCAAACAAGATTGCATTTGCCAGCGGCTTTTTAAGCTCATCTTGGATAACACGCGCCATTGGGCGTGCACCCATCGCTTTATCATAGCCTTTATCTGCCAACCACTCTCTTGCTTTGGATGTAAGTTCAAGGTTAACCGACTTCTTATCAAGTTGCGCTTGTAACTCAACAATGAACTTATCAACCACTTGCAAGATAATCTCTTTCTCAAGGTGATTAAACCAAATGATATTATCTAAGCGGTTTCTAAACTCAGGTGAAAACACTTTGTTGATTTCACTCATCGCATCATGAGAATGGTCTTGTTCGGTAAAGCCAATCGACTTACGTACAGTCTCTTGAACACCCGCATTCGTCGTCATCACCAATACAACATTTCTGAAATCGGCTTTACGGCCGTTGTTATCAGTAAGTGTACCGTGATCCATTACTTGCAGTAGAATGTTGTAAATATCTGAATGTGCTTTTTCAATTTCGTCCAATAGTACAACTGCATGCGGGTTTTTAATTACCGCTTCAGTTAACAAACCACCTTGCTCAAAACCAACATAGCCAGGAGGTGCACCAATTAGACGACTGACCGCATGACGTTCAACGTATTCAGACATATCAAAGCGAATAAACTCAACACCCATACACTTAGCAAGCTGCTTAGTGACTTCTGTTTTACCAACCCCTGTTGGGCCTGCAAATAAGAACGAACCCACTGGTTTGTCTTCGTTAGCAAGGCCAGAGCGCGATAAACGAATTGCTGAAGTCAACGCATCGATTGATTGGTCTTGACCAAACACTAGCATTTTCAGGTTACGGTCAAGGTTTTTAAGCGTCTCTTTATCGCTAGATGAAACGCTTTGCTGAGGAATACGCGCCATCTTAGATACAATTAGCTCGATATCAGCCACGCCAATTGTTTTCTTACGCTTAGAAACAGGCTGTAAACGCTGATTAGCACCTGCTTCATCAATAACATCAATAGCCTTGTCTGGTAAATGACGTTCATTAATGTATTTAGCACTAAGTTCTGCTGCCGCTTTCAATGCCTTTTGTGTATAACGAATACCATGATGCTCTTCGTAACGCTCTTTTAAACCGTTAAGAATTTTCGTGGTATCAGCCACACTTGGCTCAAGAACATCAATTTTTTGGAAACGACGTACTAACGCACGGTCTTTTTCAAAGATATTTTTGAACTCGTTATAAGTCGTTGAGCCCATGCAGCGCAGCTTACCACTCGAAAGTAGCGGTTTAATTAGGTTCGATGCATCCATTACGCCACCCGATGCTGCACCGGCACCAATGATGGTATGAATTTCATCAATGAATAAAATTGAGCCAGGCTTTGCTTGTAGCTCTTTCAATAGTGATTTGAAACGTTTTTCAAAATCACCCCGGTATTTAGTACCGGCAAGCAACGCCCCCATATCAAGTGAATAAACCACCGCGTCAGCGATAACTTCCGGCACTTCTTTATTGACAATGCGATAAGCAAGGCCTTCTGCAATCGCTGTTTTACCAACCCCTGCTTCACCAACCAGTAGTGGGTTATTTTTCTTACGACGGCATAATACCTGAACCGTTCTTTCAACTTCGTTATCGCGGCCTACTAATGGGTCAATGTTACCGTCGATAGCTTGTTGGTTAAGGTTCGTTGTAAAGTTTTCGAGTTTTGTTGGTTCTTCACCCTGCACTTCTTGCACTTCTTCATGGATATCATCATGGTCTTCACCACCAAGATCGTCATCAGTTTTAGAAATACCATGCGAAATGAAATTCACAATATCCAAACGGTTAATGTCGGCTTTTTTCAGTAAATAAACCGCTTGGCTTTCTTGCTCAGAAAAAATAGCAACCAGCACGTTCACGCCAGTAACTTCATTTTTGCCTGATGATTGCACATGAAATACAGCGCGCTGTAATACTCGCTGAAAACCTAATGTTGGCTGTGTTTCTCTGTCTTCTTCAAGATCAGGAATCACAGGCGTGGTTTCATCAATGAATTCTGATAATTCAACTTTTAATGCGCCCATATCAACACCACAGGCGTTTAGCGCTTCTCCAGCAGAAGGGTTATCGAGCAGCGCAAGTAAAAGATGCTCGACGGTCATAAATTCATGCCGACGCGTTCTCGCTTCGCGAAACGCCGCATTCAGAGTTAGTTCTAAGTCTTTGTTTAGCATTGGCAACCCCTTACTGAGATAATATTTTATATACCGTTGTGACGGGTTAATCGGTTCACCCTACCTTGGTATTTATTCCTGCTCACAACTACAAAGCAGTGGATGCTCGTTATCTCGTGCGTAACGATTAACTTGCTCAGCTTTGGTATGGGCTACATCGGCACTGTAAACACCGCATATTGCTTTACCGTTATGATGAACTTGAAGCATCACATCTGTTGCTCTATCGCTATCCATATTAAAAAACGTCATAAGTACTTCTATCACAAAGTCCATAGGCGTGTAATCATCATTGTTTAAAATGACTTTATATTTTCGCGGCGGCTGCAATTTTTGCTTTTCACTATCGCGAACTGTATCAATAACACCAGAATCTTTCATACCACTCATAATAAATATAGTCTTGTCTTTAGAACTCAAGCAAACTTGAATAAAAAAATAAATAAATTGTTAAAAAATAGCCCAAAACACTTGACTGATTGGCCAAATAAACTACAGTCAAAGATAGATTGATTAATCATTAGTCAGTCTAGCAAATTACACGGTTTAGAATAACTAAATTAGTCAACTTATAGAAGGATGTAGAAGTATGGCTTGTGGAAAAGTCAAATGGTTCAACAATGCCAAAGGTTTTGGTTTTATCGTAGAAGACGGCAGCGAGACTGATATATTCGCTCATTACTCAACGATTGTAATGGACGGTTATAAAACACTTAAAGCTGGTCAAGATGTAACATTCGAATTGCAACAAGGTCCTAAAGGGTTACACGCAACGAATATTGCGCCTAACGATGAGATCTCTTAGGTGAACCTATTCGAGTACCAAGCGAGCGACCTTGTTAAGATCCTCGCTTACTTCCCTATCTCCCACTGATTTTTATTTTCAACTTGAAATTCCATTTCTTTACCCCAATAGTTTAATTGTTATTAGCCCTTTAGAGCCAAGCTTGTTACACTCTTGTTGCTTAAATTTAGCTTTTTCGTCATTTTGACGTAAGGCTTTTGGCTAATTTCAAAGCTAGCTTATTTGAGCTATAAGAATTTTATGCCTTTTTGCATAATTAAAAGATCTATTTTGCAAATTGGTATTACAGTCTGTCAGCTGTGGTTATTTTGATACTCTGTATTAAGTTGCAACAGCTAACAGACTGCTTGCTGTCGTTATATCGAAATACTTATATTTAAGACTTGATATACCATAGCAGTATAATTGCATTGTTGAATATGGCTAATTAAGGGTTACTGTTAGCGCAGTTACAATCAAACATTACGCCAACTATCTAGGAATGATGATGACATCAAAAATTATCTATACTAAAACAGATGAAGCGCCAGCTCTTGCTACGTATTCATTGTTACCAATCATCCAAGCGTACACAAACGCTGCAGGTGTTGAAGTTGAAACTCGCGATATTTCATTAGCGGGCCGTGTAATTGCCAACTTCCCTGAGTATTTAACTGAAGAACAACGAATTGATGATGCACTTGCTGAATTAGGTGATATGGCTAAAACACCTGAAGCTAACATTATCAAACTACCAAACATCAGTGCGTCTATTCCTCAGTTACGTGCTGTAATCAAAGAGTTGCAAGCGAAAGGCTACGCTTTACCTGATTATCCATCAGAGCCAAAAACTGATGAAGAAAAGAAAATCAAAGCAACTTACGACAAAATCAAAGGTTCCGCTGTAAACCCGGTTCTTCGTGAAGGTAACTCTGACCGTCGAGCACCTGGTTCAGTTAAAGAATACGCTCGCAACAATCCACACTCAATGGGTGCGTGGAGCAAAGATTCTCAATCTTACGTTGCAAGCATGGAAGAAGGTGACTTCTTCGGTTCTGAGCAATCAGTAACAGTAGCTGAAGCAACTGACGTGCGTATCGAACATGTTGCTGAAAACGGCGATATTACGGTTCTTAAAGCAAGCACGCCACTATTAGCTGGCGAAGTTATTGATGCTTCTTGTATGAGTGCCGCTAAACTTCAAGCTTTCCTTGCTAAAGAAATTCAAGCTGCGAAAGACAAAGGCGTGTTGTTCTCGTTACATATGAAAGCAACCATGATGAAAGTGTCTGATCCAATCATCTTCGGTCACGCTGTAAAAGTATTCTTCAAAGACGTATTTACAAAACACGCTGATCTTTTCAAAGAACTAGATGTTGACGTAAACAACGGCTTTGGCGATGTATTCTCAAAAATCGAAAGCCTAGACGCAGCTAAAAAAGCTGAAATCGAAGCTGATATCCAAGCTGTATACGACAACAACCCTGCTATTGCTATGGTTGATTCTGACCGTGGTATCACAAACCTTCACGTTCCAAGCGATGTAATCATCGATGCATCAATGCCTGCTGCAATTCGTTCTAGCGGTCAAATGTGGAACAGCGAAGGCAAATTACAAGACACAAGCTTTGTAATTCCAGATCGTTGTTACTCAGGTGTTTACCAAGCAACTATCGATTTCTGTAAAGAAAACGGTGCATTCGATCCAACAACAATGGGTAGCGTACCTAACGTTGGTCTTATGGCGCAAAAAGCTGAAGAGTACGGTTCACACGACAAAACGTTTGAAGTTACAGCAGCTGGTAAAATCCGTGTTGTAGACACAGCTGGCACAACATTACTTGAGCATGCTGTTGAGCAAGGCGATATCTGGCGTATGTGTCAGGTAAAAGACGCACCAATTCAAGATTGGGTTAAACTTGCTGTTAACCGCGCTCGCGCAACTAACACACCGGCAGTTTTCTGGTTAGACGAAAACCGTGCACACGATGCTGAATTAATCAAAAAAGTAAACGCGTATCTGCCACAACATGATACTGATGGTCTTGAGATCCACATTTTAGCACCGATTGAAGCGACTAAGTTCTCATTAGAGCGCATCAAAGAAGGTAAAGACACAATTTCAGTAACTGGTAACGTTTTACGTGACTACCTAACTGACTTATTCCCGATTCTTGAGCTTGGTACAAGTGCTAAAATGCTTTCAATCGTACCACTTATGAATGGTGGTGGTTTATTCGAAACAGGTGCAGGTGGTTCAGCGCCTAAGCACGTTCAACAATTCGAAAAAGAAAACCACTTACGTTGGGATTCTTTAGGTGAGTTCTTAGCGCTTGCAGCTTCTTTAGAGCATCTAGCGGTTAATACAGGTAACAAGAAAGCCCAAGTACTTGCTGATACACTAGACAAAGCTACAGGTACTTTCTTAGCTGAAAACAAATCACCTTCACGTAAAGTGAAAGAGATTGATAACCGTGGTTCGCACTTCTTCCTTTCATTATTCTGGGCACAAGAACTTGCTGCACAAAATGATGACGCGGAATTAAAAGCGCAATTCACGCAAATCGCTACTGATTTAGAAGCTCAAAAAGAGCAAATCATCACTGAGTTGAACGATGCACAAGGTTCAGCAATGGATGTGGGTGGTTATTTCCAACCAAATGATGAGCTTGCATTCAAAGCAATGCGCCCAAGCACAACATTTAACGATATTTTAGCAAAATTAGTGTAATTCGTTAGAACTCGCTAATCTTCTAAAAAATAAGAGAGTTATCTCGATTGCTGAGGCTCTATGAGCCTTAGCAAAAGAGCAACTCTCTTTTTTATACCAATTCGCTTAATTAAACCGTCTACTTTGATGCAATAAACTGGCTGATAACAAGACACAAACTTCGTTATCTACTTGTTCTCGAAAATTGCCTCAACATTGCGCTAATTACTACATCCATACAGTCATAAATAAGTAATTTTTAAAGCTGTTAAAAAGCTTTAATCTCTTAAATGATTAAGCATGACTGCCAACTGATATTATTCCTTCCACCTAGTCAGCTGTTCATAAACCACAACATAGAACAATAGCTACGATTCAGTTTTAACTTATAACTAAGCGTTTGCTGTTTTCGCCTTTTTGTTTTTAGCCATACGTTTAGCGCGTTTAATGGCAGATTTTTTTGATGCTTTCTTTTGCGCTATCTTGAGCACTATGGCCTCTTTTAGTTGCTTTTTAGCTGCTTTAAGACGTTTTTGAGCATTCTTAGCAATACTTTCAGCTTCGTTTGCTTTATCAACGGCTGCTTGGGCTTGTTCAGCGGCCTCTTTTGCAATCGCAGCGGTTCTTTGTACTTCTTTTTTACTTTTAGCAAGGCTCTTCTCTAACTTTGCTAGGCGCTCGTCATACATTGGATCTGTAATTTCCATTTCACTCTCCTAATCTTAACGTTGAGACATTTTTGTTGGTTCACCAACAATTAATGGGTCAACTTGATCAACAATTTCATGGTCTTTGCCTGGATAATCTAAACAACTTAAAAAGTGACGCATGCAGTTAATACGACCACGTTTTTTGTCATCAGAACGAATTTGAGTCCACGGTGCGTCTTTAGTATGGGTATGAAACATCATGGCGTCTTTTGCTGCACTGTAGTCATGCCATTTGGCTAATGATGCCATATCAACCGGGCTCAGTTTCCATTGCTTTAGAGGATCGTTTTGGCGTGATTTAAAGCGTCTAAATTGCTCTTCTCTACTCACAGAAAACCAATATTTAAATAATTTAATACCACTGTTAACTAACATGCGTTCAAGCTGAGGTGTTTGCCGCATAAATTCGAGGTATTCTTGGTCTTCACAAAACCCCATGACCTTCTCTACGCCAGCGCGATTATACCAAGAACGGTCAAACAAAATTATTTCTCCCTTTGCAGGTAGGTGATTTATATAACGTTGAAAATACCATTGATCACGTTCACGGGTAGTGGGTTTTTCAAGTGCTACAACATGCGCCCCACGCGGATTTAAGTGCTCCATAAAGCGCTTTATTGTTCCACCCTTTCCTGCTGCGTCACGGCCTTCAAATAAAATAACAATTTGTTGGTTAGTCTCTTTCACCCAACCTTGCATTTTTAATAGCTCAATTTGAAGTTCATGTTTATGGCGCTCATACTCAACAACATCCATTTTACGCTTGTATGGATATAGGCCATCAGCATTCCATTTTAAATTTGGGTTCTTTACATTTAAGTCAAATACAACATCCTGTTTAGTTTTTCCCTTACTTACTTTTGTAGGCTTAATTAATACTGATTCGACGTTTACTGTCTGCATGGCAACTCCTTTTTAGTAAATATTTACGTACCTTCATTAAGAACTGTATATTTTTACTTTATGCCAGTTGCAGCATTATTTATTGATCTACATCTATTATTTATCGATATAGAAATCTCTTAAAAATATTTAATTTAGTTATTTTTTACTAACAACACCAAGGAGTATATGTAATAATTTTTAGTTAATTTTAAATTAGCAAACAAAATTACCAACTTTAAATAGACAAGAACATAAGTTACTAATAAATAATAATTAAATTTCACATATTAAGATCTTTTATTGTAAGAAGACTAACTAAATTAGTTAAAGCTATATTTTTTGACTCATTATTTTTATTTTACCTAACTTAAAACCAACAAAATAAGATTAGTAAAGAAAATAAAAATAGAGAAGATAGTATTAGAACAATACTTGTTGATGAAAGGGTTAATTAAATATAAAAGCAAGCTAAAATAAATGAGGGAGCATAAAAAGCTCCCTCATATAGCACAGTTTACATACGCACAGGGCGTGTTATTGATGCAGTTATTTAACAATCCATGGGGTTGCGCTGATCAACCGAGCACTTGTTTGCAGTTTTGTTTGATTGTCTTGCCAATCATCAGTCACCATTATTGCACAACGGCTTTGCTTGCAATTATCTGCCTCTGATATTGCCACATTTTCATCCGCAAATTTAAGCACAACTCCCTGTTGCTCTGGCAACAAAAACCACATTAATTTACTGACGAAGAATCCTGATAAATCAGATAGCAATTCATCAAACTCTTCATTTAACTCATAAAGGTTTGCTTTTGTCAGTGCAAACTCACTCAGGTTGGTTGCTTCAATTTGTAGCTTTAATTGGCAATCATGCTGAGGATTCTCAGGTTGTACGACAATTACCGCCTTATCTGTATCGAGTTGTTTATCAAACGGTAGCAACAACTGGGCTTGATCTGTATAGGTAAGATCAAATTCTTGTTGTTCTGTTATTATTTTCCCTGACTTAATTTTGCATACATCATTTGTAGCAATGTCAGATAAATAAAAGTTTACTTGCGCGTACTGAAAGTCACCTTTGTTAACCACTTTAAGGCGGTCATAAAAGCCATCGTATGCAACAACAAACTCGCCTGCGGTTGCTGTTCCTACAGAAGCACCTAAGGTAGCGGCTAACACTACCGCCTTGAAACATGACATAACTTTATTCATCAAAATATGCTCTGTTTTGATTTATCATTGTGTTTAACTCTTCAATGTAAGCTTCTCGTCGCTCAGAATAAGATAACAAACCCTGCGTTAAAACTGTGGCTTCAATAGGCTTTTGTTGACGGCGTAAATCTGCTCGGATTGAACGTAAATCTTTGTATGCCGCATGAGTATTAATGTTTTTAAAGTAAGAGCTTACAGCAGCTCTTACAGACTTAAAAGCCGTTACTTCATGAGCAGCTTCATCAGCACGACGGCGTGGTACCATACCGCAACCTTTTTTGTAGCACCACTGACCAAAAAAGTTAAGGCCAATTCGCGCAAATCGCGATGTTCCCCAAGCCGATTCATTCGCAGCCTGCATCAAAGCAAGTTCTTTTGGAATAATATCAACACGGCGTAATGCCTGAGATAGTGACAGTACATCAATCGTCGTCGGCAGTTTATAACTGGTAAGGATTTTCTTTATATCTGATTTTTGTTTAACTGTTAAAGGCTCATTATATTCCAGCATCATACGAGCTATTTCTAATGTTGCTCTTTGCTGCAAAATTTTCTTATTTTCAGCCTCAACATGCGGGCGTATAAAATCAAAAAATGCATGTTTCTTCTCTTTTACATCACTGAACGCAGCAAAATCAGGGAGTTTAACATTATGTAATGGCTTCTCTTTTTTTATAGTTTTCTGGCTGCCCTTGCTAGCTGCAAGGTCTTGTGAAGATACGTCAACATCACTTTCATTATCTATAAAAGGTGACAACAGTGCCCAAGTAAAAAAGGCAGCTAGTAAAATTTGAAAAACGTATTTAAGCATGTATTCTCTCAAGTAAACTACTACTCATGTGCGGTAACATCACACACATACAAAGGCGGAGTATATCAAACAAGCCAATCTTTGGCGAATTCGGTGCTATTTTTTTCACCTCAATCGTATTTAAAAAGTCTCATAATACATTCAATATACTCGCAATTTTCAAGCGGTTGCGTATACTTTCATTAACTCAGTCGCGAAACCATAGGCTTTTTTATTATGTGCCAACCTTGGCAAGCACGAATTATAGATCAACAAAAATATCGTCCCAATGACAACCGCTCACCATGGCAAGTTGACCGCTCTCGAATAATCCATGCCGCTGCTTTCAGACGTTTACAAGCAAAGACTCAAATTATGGGTATTGGCTTAAACGACTTTTACCGTACTCGCCTAACCCACTCTCTTGAAGTTGCACAAATCGGCAGTGGTTTGCTGCGCCATTTAAAAAAACAGCACCCTGAATTTGAACACTTCCCGAGTGGCAGCTTACTCGAAACCTTATGTCTTGCTCATGACATTGGCCATCCACCTTTTGGTCATGGTGGTGAAATAGCTTTAAACTACATGATGCGCGAGCATGGTGGATTTGAAGGCAATGCGCAAACTTTACGCATTGTTTCTAAACTTGAACCCTACAGCAACGGTTATGGTATGAACCTAACGCGCCGGACTTTGTTGGGATTTATCAAGTACCCTGCGTTTATTGATGATGTATGGCATACCATCCCACCATTATCTGATACGCGAAGTTTCATAAAAGCCGATCACTGGCGACCGGCTAAAGGGCTTTACAAAGATGATAACGATGTTTTTAATTGGATTATTGCGCCGCTATCACAAAACGACAAAGCATTATTGACTAGCCACTACAAGGTGGATGAGTTTAGGTCTAAAACTCATTATAAGTCTATTGACTCTGCAATAATGGAATTGGCAGATGATATTGCCTATGCAGTTCATGACCTAGAAGATGCGATTGCCACTGAAGTATTAACGTTTGCTGATTGGCAAAACCATGCTCTTATTCAGTTACAAGAACTCAATTCACCTTGGTTAACAACTCATTTAAGTGCAATTACCGCAAGGCTTTTCTCACATCATGAATATGAACGCAAAGACGCCATTGGTGAGTTAGTAAATACATTTATTATCCATGCCTCTTTAGAGGTACAAAATAACGAATTCGAATCAGAGATTTTACAATATACCGTTAGCCTGCCTGATGAGTTTTCAAAAATACTCAATGTGCTCAAACAATTTGTATTCAAGCGTTTAATTCGTGAACCTAAAATGCAACAGGTTGAATTTAAAGGGCAAAACCTGCTTATAGAATTATTTAGCGCTTTTGCTAGCGACCCGATGCGTTTATTACCAGAAACAACTCAAGAGATGTGGTTAAACGCACACAACAATAATGGTAATGCAATGCGGGTGATCTGTGATTACTTATCAGGTATGAGTGACGAGTATGCATATAAAACCTATCAACGATTATTTTTACCCTCAGCCTAACTATTTTTTGAACAGCTAAATATTATGTTCTAAAATTAAGTAGGTTATTTTAGCAAATAACCTACTAATTCTTTATGGATTTTAGCCAATCTGCTTACCTTATGGGCAGCTTGAGACACGAATACTTTGATGAACTTTGTACATCCTGTCAGAGCTTTGTAGGTATTTCTGCTCAATTTGAGCCTATAGTAACGTGGGCTGGTTTTATTAAACATGGATTGAAATAATGCTCAAAAAACACCTGCTTCTTGGTTTATTAGTTGCTAGCCCATTTACAGGCTATGCAGCAGAATCACTTCCTGATCCACTACTTGAAGAACGCGGCATAATCATAAAAGATGCCACTCATTTTGATTGGATCCGACTTAACTCTGGTGAATGGCTCAAAGGTGAGCTCGTTTCAATGTACGATAAGGAGCTCGAATTCGATAGCGACGTACTCGATACCCTGATGATCGACCGCGAAGATGTCTACATGATTATTTCTGAACGTCATCACACAGTTCGTTTTAATGATGGTGAAGAACTCAGCGGCACACTAAATATATCGGGTGGTTATGTAAAAGTAGGTGATGCTCCTGCTAAGTATCGTTATCGTGATTTAGTCTCTATCGCTCCGTCAATTGATAGTGAGCTTAGTGCTTGGACAGTAAAAATATCATTGGGCGCCGACCTATCTCGAGGTAATACTGATCAAACTGAATATTCAGCCAGAGCCGATATCAAACGCAGAACAGCGTCGAGTCGCTTTTTAGCTGAATTTTTAGGGTATCGCACCACCAGCGATGAGCAAGTCACTAAAAATAACATACGAGCAAATGGAACCTTCGACTGGTTTTATACGCAAAAAATGTATTTTCGCCCTATTTTCTTTGAATACTATCGTGACCCATTTCAAAACATTGCCAATAAATACACTGTAGGTGCGGGTGTAGGTTATTACGTAATGGATACCGACAAAATTGAGTGGGACTTTTCAACAGGTCCTGCTTATCAAAAAACAGAGTTTGATACCGTTGCAAATGGTGAAGATAAATCAAATTCTTCAATGTCTTATTTTGTTGGCACTAATTACGAACTGGAAGTAACCAAAAATATCGATTTTAGTTTTAACTATCGATATTTGACAGCCAGTGAAGACACTGGTGGCGATTCACAGTATGCAATGGCAAGCTTTGAAATAGACGTTACTGATGACATTGATTTTGATATTTCATTAGTCTGGGATTATCTATCCGACCCGATAGCCGATGAAAATGGTGTAGTCCCCGAAAAAGAAGATTACAAAATGATTTTCGCACTGGGTATAGATTTATAGCAATTGCTATAAAAACGCCGAGCTTAAGCTCGGCGTTTTTATTATAGTTGAGTAAATATTATCTTATAGCGATTTAACACCCATGTTGTATAAGGTAAAGCCATAAATATCAGCGTATTGATCAATAATTTTACTGGTTGGTGTTCCTGCACCATGACCTGCATTTGTTTCAATACGAATTAGATACGGATTTTGTTTCGCACCTTTTTCTTGTAGCTCAGCCGCAAACTTAAATGAATGCGCAGGCACAACACGGTCGTCATGATCCCCTGTTGTCACTAACGTTGCAGGGTAGCTAACACCTTCTTTAACATTGTGAACTGGCGAGTAGCCTTTTAAGTACTCGAACATTTCTTTACTTTGCTCACTGGTGCCGTAGTCATACGCCCAACCAGCACCGGCAGTAAAGGTGTGATAACGCAACATATCTAATACACCTACAGCAGGTAGTGCTACTTTAAATAGCTCAGGGCGCTGCGTCATAACCGCACCAACTAATAAGCCACCATTAGAGCCACCACGTACCGCTAGGTAATCAGGTGAGCTGAATTGTTTTTCATTAAGGTATTCTGCAGCAGCAATAAAATCGTCAAAAACATTTTGCTTTTTAAGCTGTGTACCATTTACATGCCACTCTTTCCCGTATTCACCACCACCACGAATATTAGCAACAGCATACACGCCACCATGCTCAAGCCAGGCGGCAACAGTTGGGCTATAGCTTGGTGTTAAACTTACATTAAAGCCACCATAGCCATATAAAATTGTTGGATTTTTACCGTTAAGCTCAGTGCCTTTTTTATATGAAATTATCATCGGAACTTTAGTGCCATCTTTAGATGTGTAGAACACTTGTTCAGATGTGTATTGTTCGCTATTAAATTGAGCGCCCGACTTGCGATATACATCAGACTGGCCAGAATCAACATTAAATGAATAGATGTTGCCTGGTGTGGTGTAATTGGTAAATGAATAATAAAGCGTTTCAGCGTCGTGCTTACCGCTAAAGCCATATGCGGTGCCCACACCCGGTAAACGAATGTCACGCACTAGTTTACCTGACTTATCGTACTGTTTTACTTGCGAAATCGCATCAACCATATACTTAGCAAAGAAATAGTCACCGCCTTTTGAAATACTAAGTACATTGTCAGTTTCAGGAATTAAATCTTGCCAATTTTCTGGGCTTGGATCAGCGGCATCAACTGTCACTACACGCATATTTGGCGCATTTAAGTTAGTCACTAAATACAGTTTCGAGCCATCATTATCAATAATTGATGTATCTGAGTCAGTGTTATCTAAAATCTTCACTAACTTGCTGTCAGGCTTAGTTAAATCTTTGATAAACAGTTTATTACCTGATGTTGAAGTACTTGCAGCAATTATTAGGTATCGATTATCACGCGTTACCTCAGCGCCAATATAACGATGTTTCTGTGCTTCTGTACCGCCATAGACTAATTGGTCATCAGCTTGTGCTGTGCCTAACTTGTGATAATAGACCTTATGTTGATCTGTTTTTGCCGACAGCTCACTCCCTTTTGGCTTATCGTAGCTTGAATAATAAAAGCCATCGTTACCAAACCACGAAATACCGCTAAACTTAACATCGACTAATGCCTCTTCAATAGGCTGTTTAGTCGCTGTATCAATAACGATAATTTTACGCCAGTCACTACCACCTTCAGAAATTTGATAAGCAGCTAAACTTCCATCTTCAGTAAAAGTTAAGCCCGACATTGAGGTTGTGCCATCGGCGCTGAAAGTATTTGGATCTAAAAACACTTCAGCTTCAGAGTCACCTTTTTTACGGTAAACCACATACTGATTTTGCAAGCCATCGTTTTTATAAAAGTAAGTGTACTCACCCTCTTTAAATGGCGCTGTGACTTTTTCATAGTTCATCAGCTTTTCAAGAGTGGTTTTAAGCTCATCGCGATAAGGAATATTTTTAAGATAAGAAAAGGTAACGTCATTTTCGGCTTTTACCCATTGCGCCGTTTCTTCGCTCATGTCGTCTTCTAGCCAACGATACGGATCGGCTACCTTCTGGCCGAAGTACTCATCAACAACATTGTCTTTTTTCGTTTCTGGATAATTCACAGCAGCTTTAACCTCTGCAGTTTTTATAGTTTGTTCTGTTTGTGTTGGGGTAGATTCACTACACCCCGTCAGTGCAACCACAATTGCACAAGCAAGCGCTTTTTTAATCATAATAATTTTACTTTTTAGTTATTGTTAACAAAATGAAAGTAAAGTTAATACAAAAGAATGTCTAGTTATTTGCGGTCAAACACAGGAAGCGCTGTAAACCAATGTAAAAACAAAAAACCACGCAATAGCGTGGCCTTTAATTTTTCGCAATAGTAAACACTGTTTGCGTAATTATACTTTTGTTAACCAGCCATGAGTATCTGCTGATTTGCCCCATTGAATATCATTCAATGCTTGGCGTAATTTAGCGACTTTTTCACCTGGTTCACCCGACCCCACTTTAAACTCTTGGTCGTTATGAATAAGCGTGCCAACCGACGTCAGTACCGCAGCGGTACCTGATAATGCAGCTTCAGTGCCCGGCTTAGCAGCTCTTTCAAGTAGCTCAGACACAGTAAAGTTACGCTCAGATACGGTCATACCTAAATCTTTCGCAATCGTTAAAATACTATTACGCGTCACACCGTGTAGGAATGTGCTATCAAGTGCTTTTGTGATGATTTCATCACCATCAATTAGAATAAAGTTCGCAGCACCGGTTTCTTGAACATCGCCACCTGGGCAGAATAAAATTTGGTCAGCTTGATGATCAGAGCGAGCTTGTAAGATTGGACCTAATGCACTTGCATAGTTACCACCACTTTTAACCATACCCATGTGAGGTGCACAGCGCATGCCGTCTTCTTCAAGTAATACACGCAGTGCAGTAGCACCACCTGCAAAGTAATCACCCACTGGCGAAAGTAATACATAAAGCAAGGAACTCATTGACGGCGCAGCGGCTTTACCAATTGCGGCTTCTGTACCAATGTGAGTTGGGCGAATATACATAGACCCCGGCGGTGCTGGTGTTTCGTCTGCATACTCTTTAACAATGTCTTTGATCATTTGCTCAAGCATGCTTTCGTCAAAGTCAGGTAAGTTTAGTAACTTAGAGCTTTGCTTCATACGAGCAATGTTAGCATCCATACGAAAGATATAGACCGAGCCATCTTCGTGACGAAACGCTTTTAATCCTTCAAAACAGGTGCTTGAGTAATGTAATACGTGTGCACCCGCATGTAATTCGATTTTATCAGATGGGACCAGCGCGCTTTCACTCCATGAGTTATCAGCAAAACGTGCTTGGATCATTTGTGGCATAAATACAGTACCAAATGCGGCCATTGTTGTTCTCTCTTGTTTGGACTACTTTTGCCCCATTGTATGCTAATCCATCCCTGTTTAACCATAGCAAACTAGTGCCTTTTCTCGATAAAAACGATAAAAAAACGTTCGCCTGGTATAAAAAATGCGCAACCCATGTGCGCATTGTTTAATGATAATTATTTATACGCTTACTAAGCGAAATTACCTGTAGTTCATTTTTGCTGTGAGGCGATTAAAAAAGCCCGGGAAAAAACGCTTTATAGTCGGTGCTAAACCACTTATTCCTTCACCAATAACAACTTCATCTTTCTCGGCTTCAATGGCTTTAATCATTTTTGCAGCCGCTTTTGCCACATCCATGCCGTTTTCGATTGATTCCTCTGGCTTATTTTGCGGTTTACCTTGGCCATCTAACGAATTATGCGCAATTGCAGTTTTAATTGAACCTGGGCAAATGGTTAAACATTTTATATTTTTGTCGGCTAACTCTGCTCTTAAGCAATCCATAAAACCCACTACCGCGTATTTAGAACCCGAATAACCTGTTCTGAACTTTGAACCGACTTTACCCGCTACACTGCTAATTGAAACGACCATGCCCATACCCTGTTCAACCATTTGCGGTACTACCGCTTTGGTTAAAGCTATTAAACCAAAATAGTTCACTTCCATCAGTTGGCGATAAACCGTAAATTCATTCTCTAAAAATAAACTACGCTGCGACACCCCACCGTTATTGATAAGCACATCAATGCGGCCAATTCGCTCAATCACTGCGGGCATATCTTCAAGTAAGGCTTCGGGTTTTGCCAAATCTAGGGCAACCACATGATGATTGCCACCGAGCCTTGTATTTAGAGCGTTGAGTTTTTCTTCATTACGAGCAGACAATATCAGTACTGCGTCCTTTGCAGCTAATTGCTCACAAAGTGCTTCACCAATTCCAGAAGATGCCCCAGTTACCCAAACTGTTTTACCATTTAATTGCATATGTGTTCCTTTTTATTGTTGTTATGCTTTGTTAGGGCCTGCATGTTGTTCGATATGTTCAGCAATATCTTTATAAAAACCAAGCATAATCAATAACTCAGCTAATACAAATAAAGGCCCTATTACTAAACCAATTAAATCATCAACAAAGGCTGGCTTTTTACCTTCAAAATAATGGCCAATAAACTGAAATACCCAACCTACAACAAAACTACCAATACTTACCGCTAGCCATAATTCCACGTCAAGTGACACCACGGGCTCAGCGGCAATGCTCAACAAACTTAAGCATACAGCCATAATTAACCCCATTGATAAACTTAGCATCAAGTAATAAAGACAGCTAAGTACAATCACCACTGTTGCCAAGGAGATAACAGCAGGCTCTGAAATAAGCGTGACGCGTTGCAATAAACAAATAATCGCAAATACAATTAATGGGATGCCAATAAAATGGGTGTAAATATTACGTTTAGAGCGGTGATAGAGAGCGTAATTTGTCAGTTGTTGTTTTAAAGTTTTCATTATTTTTCCTGCCAAAACTGTGTTCAAAACTCAGATTAGCAGAAAATTCACCGTCAAGAATGTCAACTAACCGACATTTCAAAATGGCTATATTAAACTCACACATTAAACCAGCGCATCAATAACTTTGCCTTTTTCAGCTTCTGGTTGCATATCCATGCGTTCGCGTCCTTTTTGATATTCTTCATCAAGCATCGCTTGCAGCTCATTCATTTTTTCTTGCAGCGCTTTGGTGTCGGCACCTTGTTGCTGCATTTGTTCGGCAAGTTTTTCTATTTGCGCTTTTATTTCGTCAATTTTCTCTTTATCAACCCCGAGTCGCTGATAAACCAAGGCTTCTTGCGCCTGTGCTAAAAAAGAACTGGGCTCAGACTGCTTTTGTAAAAGTTGCTGTGCTGAAGATGCAGGCGTATGCATGGCCTTCACATCATCGATGCGGGTTGTTTGCGACAGCTTAGCAGCAGCCGAAGCGTGATAAGGGTTATATTGATTATGAAATGTTATTGCCACAAGTTATCTTCCGTTTAAGCTTCATTACAACTTTGTAGCAATTTTAGTTCCAAACTAGCATTGAGATTGTAATTTTTCGATGTCAATTACTTCAATTGATTGATATTTAAGATTAATAATTGAATCAGCTTGTAGGGATTGTAATATTTGATTAATGGTTTGCCGTGTTAAATAGGTCATATCGGCAAGTTGTTGCTGGGTAAGCGGCAAACACCTTTGGAGTGACGACTGATAAAGCATACATAACCGCTTACTCACCTTTTGCTTTGCTGTAAGGAGTGCGTGATCTTCTAAGGAGTCAAACAGGCTTCGCACTTTATCGGTAAGCAACAGCCCAAAATCATGCCAATAAGCGGGATGCTCTTGTAATAACTGAGTTAATGCCCGCTCAGGCACGTGTAGTAGCCGTACCGCAGTTTGTGCATACACATCGTGGGTGCGATGACCGCCATCAAACAAAGCAACCTCACCGAACCACATCGCACTGGTTACAAAACTAAGCACCGCTTCTTTGCCTTGGCTATTAACCCCAGAAACTCTAAGCACGCCATTAATAACACAATACAGACCGGTATTTTCATCACCACGCAAAAACAATGCATCACCTGCCTTTAAGGTGATTAATTTAGCATGTTTAACTAGCTTGTCTTTAAATAATTGTGTGCGATTTTTAAACCATTTGTCTTGGTTAATTACCGAAAGATCTTGTTCATTCAAGTGGTTATACTTTACATTGATTAAATAATTAGTAACTAATAATAAAAGGATACGGGATGTTAAACAAACTACTTTCGACCAGCCTACTTCTCAGTGCGATTTCGACCCCTGCATTTGCTAGTGATATTAATACTGAACTTAAGTCTGCCAATAAAAGCGTCAGCGAAAAGGTCATTAAATGGCGCCGTCATTTACACCAATATCCAGAGCTTAGTAACCGTGAGTTTGAAACAGCCAAATACGTGGCTAAGCATTTACGTTCATTAGGCCTTGAGGTTCAAACAGGTGTAGCTCATACCGGTGTTGTTGCCAAACTTAAAGGGGGCAAAAAAGGCCCGCTTATTGCCCTGCGTGCTGATATGGATGCACTCCCTGTGAAAGAGCAAGTAGACTTACCTTTCGCGTCAACGCAAACAACAGAGTACAAAGGCAATACCGTTGGCGTAATGCATGCCTGTGGTCATGATAACCATGTGGCTATTTTAATGGCAGCCGCTGAGTCTTTAGTAAAAATTAAAGAAGAGCTCGCGGGTGATATTCTGTTTGTCTTCCAACCTGCTGAAGAAGGTGCACCAGATGGCGAAGAAGGTGGTGCTGAGCTTATGCTTAAAGAAGGCTTATTTAAAGAAAAGCCAGAAGCCGTGTTTGGTTTACACGTAACCAGCTCACTTAATACCGGACAAATTGGTTTTCGTGAAGGGCCGCTAATGGCCAGCGCCGACAAGTTTACAATCACAGTAAAAGGCCGCCAAACTCACGGCTCACGTCCTTGGAATGGGGTTGACCCAATTGTAGCTTCATCACAAATTATTATGGCAACACAAACCATCGCTTCTCGCCAAGTTGATGTGACCAAAGCGCCTTCTGTGGTTTCATTTGGTGCCATTAATGGCGGTGTGCGTAACAACATCATCCCTGATGAAGTTGAAATGGTGGGCACAATTCGTACCTTTGACCAAGAAATGCGTGCTGACATAAAAAAACGTTTAGCTAAAACCGCTGAGATGGTAGCTGAATCAGGTGGCGCAGAAGCACATGTTCACATTGACCATGGTTACCCAGTAACAGTGAACGATGTTGAATTAACCAAGAAAATGACACCAACACTTGCTGGTGTAGTTGGTAAAGAAAACCTGATCACAACACCACTTATCACAGGTGCCGAAGACTTTAGTTACTACGCCTTAGAAACACCAGGCATGTTCTTTTTCTTAGGTGTCACACCAAAAGGTCAAGATGCAGTTACAGCACCTAGTAACCACTCACCACACTTTTTTGCAGACGAAAAAGCTTTACAGCTTGGTGTAAACGCAATGACGCAATTAGTGGTTGATTACCTAAAATAATAATAATTTTCTTACCGGCGGGTGACATCACTACCCGCCCTATTTTCTTAGCTGTTCAGCATCAATAAAGTTCATTTTGCTAGGGTTAGATTACTATAAACAGGTAAGGAAGCCCCATGACATCTGAATACTTTCATTTTTTAAGCATTATCGGTGTAGCGTTTTTTGCTATTTCTGGCACCTTGCTGGGCCATGAAAAAAGTGTCGGTGGTTTTGGTGTGGTGGTTGTTGCCACAGTCACAGCCCTTGGGGGTGGAACACTTCGAGACATATTGCTTAACAAACCAGTATTTTGGATAGCTCAGCCCGATTATTTGTACGCAACTTATATAGCCATATTCGCCTCTATTTTATCTATTCGTCACTTACCCGATTTAAGTAACACCACCATGCTATTAATGGATGCTGTAGGGATGGCGATTTTCAACATTATCGGTATCGAAAAGGCACTGATTGGCGGCGCAGATATGGTTGTAGCCATCACCATGGGTATGACCACAGGTATTTTTGGTGGCCTGATGCGTGATGTGATCTGCCGAGAAGTGCCTTTAGTAATGGGCGAAGAACTTTATTCAACCGCTTGCTTATCTGGCGGATTAACTTACGCGGCTTTATTCACCCTTGAGGTGAGTTATATTTGGTGCATTCTTGGCGCATTTGCTGTGACGGTATGTTTAAGATTAGGCGCCATACACTTTGGCTGGCAACCTAATCTGTTTCGTAAAAGCAGCTTTAAACGCTCTTAGCAAGTCATATAAATACAGCCATCGAGTGGCATGTCCTCTGGATACTGGGTTTGTATAAAACCCAGTTTTTCATAGGCTGTTTTAGCAAGGGTATTGTGGGTATACACAAACAAAGACAAGCTATCGCACTGCAACTGCTGTTTGCCCTGCTCTCCTAGTAAGTTTATCAGCACTTTTGCAAGACCTTTACCACGCTCGCTTGGCGCGATAACTAGCCGCCCTAAATGGCAACGCCCTTCGCGTAAATAGTATTGCCCAAACCCTAACATGCGGCCTTCGTCATTAACCAGCGCGTAAGAATTCAGCTTATCTAGGTTTAAATCGTTTTTAAAGCTTTGCGTATCAAATGGATAACTAAAAAATGGCCCAGACCAAATACGCAGTTCTGCCTCTGTGTTAAACCAACCCATTAACTCGTTGAGTTGCTCACTCGTTACTTTAACTAGCTTCATGTTTTAATCTATCGTATAAACCTGATGCACGAGTAACAGATTTATTCATCGCCATAAGCAATACATTTTTATCGGCCACCAGCTCAAATGTGGTTTTCGCACGGGTGATCCCCGTATAGACCAATTGCCTGTTAATGCCCTGATTAGCCTGTTTTATTGGTGGTAAAATCATTGCAGTGTAAGCAAATTCAGAGCCCTGCGACTTATGAATTGTCATGGCATACACTTTATCGTGAGCAGGTAAACGTGCAGGCGAAAAGGCGCGAATATTTTCTTGTTCATCAACAAACATGGCTTTTAACTGACCTTGCTCATCATGCATTAAAATACCTATGTCGCCATTAAACAGTTTTAGCTGATAGTCGTTTTGACTGATCATAATTGGCATACCCACATAATGCCTTTGATATGGCGAAATTAAACCTTGTTGAGCCAGTGCTTTTTCAATACGCTGATTAAGGCTATTTACACCGTAATCTCCCTCTCTGACGGCAGCTAGTAACTGATAATGCGCAAATGCTTTATGCACACTGGCAACACTTGCCCCTTGCTGTATAAGTTGCAAATAATCGTGGTATTGCAACGCCGCTTGTTGCACAAACTGCTCTATCGGTTTACTAATTACGCTGTAATTAAGTTTAAGGTCTTTAAAGCCACCTTGATTAATCGTTTGCTCTACATAGCCCAGTAAGCCTGTGTTATTGGTATTTACAGCTTGTGCTAATTGACCAATGCCGCTGCTGCCATCAAAACGATAACTTTGCTGTAAAAACGCAATACAATCGTTAAGTACAAAATGACTGCTCGCCGCAGGTATCTCGCTCTGATTATTAAAACAAACGCGATTAAGCTGCGCTGCTCTTTCACTGCTGTAATCTGGCATTTTGCCAAGCTCTAACCCTTGGCAGAGGTCGCTAAGAATACTGCCCGTATCAACCGAGGCTAATTGGTCTTTATCACCCAGTAAAATAAGCCTTGCATGGCTCGGTAATGCCTCGATGAGTTTTGCCATAAGTGACAAATCAACCATCGATGCTTCATCAATGATCAGTACATCTAAATGCAGTGGGTTACGCTTATTATGGCGAAACTTATTGGTATGCGGAATAACGCCCAGTAAACGGTGAATCGTTTGCGCACTCTCAGGAATAAGTGGCGCGATATTATTAGGGATCATACTGAGCTTTTGCTTTGCCCCTAAAATCGACTCGGTTAAACGAGCTGCCGCTTTGCCTGTCGGTGCAACCAGCTTAATTGTTAGCGGCGCACTGACATACAAAGATTGTAAAATAGCTAGTAGCTTAGTTACCGTGGTGGTTTTACCGGTACCCGGGCCGCCTGTGATCACACTAAAGCCTTTTGTTGCAGCAATTGCACAGGCTACTTTTTGCCAGTTTAATGTTTTAATAGGATCGCTTGGGTTGGGTGTATGCTCACTGCTAGGAAAATACACCTCAAGTAATGCTGTTAATGCGGCTTCATCAAGGGTGAGTTCTTTCGTTGCTAAATGATGTAAACGCGAAGCCAGTGTGGTTTCGTACTCTGCCAATCGAGCAAAATAAAGTTTATTCGCAAACAATAGCAGTGGTTTGTCGTTCCCTACACACTCAGCATTAATTAGTTTATTAACGGCATCAGAAAGGCCAAATTCTGTCGCAAACGGGGTTAAAACCTCAGGGGCTGCAATGCTGGCATCAGCTAAGCTTTGCTGTTTAATTTCAAACGGATTTTGCCAGTTTATATTCACGAGCTCCAAGCAGCTGTGCTGACTTTGCTGCGCTGCCGCAAGCAATAAAATCAGGTAAAAAACCTCACTGTGCGCTGCTTTGTTATTCTCTATCAGTGTTTGTGAACCGGTTACAGTCTCTGTGCCAGTCAATAGCTCTGCGAGTTTCACATCAACTAAGCGAATACGTTTTGCCTCAAGTAAATAACTCAGTAACGGCTGTGTTTTAAGTTCTGTGGCAGGCAGCGCTGAATCACTTTGGGCATGTTGTGCTGGCTGCTTATTCATTGGCTCGTTTGGCTCATGGTCATCAAAGCCGAATGTCAGTTGACTCATAGCATGGCTCCTTGTGCGAATAAACTATCCAGCTCAGTTATTTGCTGTTTTGTTAGCTGATTGAAATACACCCCTTGCCCTTCGCTCATACCACGTAAGAAGGTATAGTAAACACCCCCTAAATGCGTGTCGCTATCGTAATCATGAATACGTTGTTTTAATAAGCGGTGCAATGCCACGGTATATATCAAATACTGCAAATGATACTGGTGACTGGTCATGGCCTGTTCTAGTTGCTCATGGTGGTAATCAGCCGCACTATTGCCTAAAAAGTTCGATTTATAATCAAGAATATAATACTTACCCTGCCAGCAAAATATTAAATCGATAAAGCCTTTTAGTAAGCCTTGCACCTCACTAAAATCAAGCTGCCCGGGTAAGTTAAAGTGTTTTACTAACACTTGGTTAAGCTTATCGCTTGAGAGCGATAACAGCGGTAAGTTAAATTCCATTTCGACTAAACAGGTATCGGGCTCAAGTACTGATAAACTAAGCCCTTTATCGTTTAATGGGCAATTCAGTGCAGCAAGGATCCACTGCTCGGTCATTTCCTGCCAACTATCGTCAATATGGTATTTTTCGAATAACGTTTTGATCACTTTATCTAGTGCGTGGCCGTCTTGCTCAGTGGCTGGACGCTTTAACGCATAAGGGTCAGTAAAGTCTAATTGCTCAAATATTTCATGCAAACAACTACCCGGCTTTGCCCCTTTAGGGAAGCTGTAAGGTGTTAAAGCATTGGCATTTTGGGCTAAAAACTCATCTTTTTCGTGGTCTTCATCACTGCGGCCAAGTTCAATATGTTCAGTATGCTTTTTCAGCGTTAAGCTACTAAAGCTGGTTGAGCGCCAATCACGCTGAATGTCTGCTTTAACAGTATTAACTTGATAGGCTTGCTCACTGTCTGCACCAGCAAATGTTAACTTTTCAAGCTCATCTGCTTGGCTAAACACCTCATAGTGCATGTGCGCAGAGCCTTCACAAAATTGTTGTAACAACGCGCGCCATTCATCGCCCGATTTAATCTCTAACCCTGCAAATAATACGTGGCCAATGCTGGTACTTTGAATTCCAGGGCGAGCACTACGACCTTGGGCAATGTTATACATACCCACAGAGCAAAAATGCACGGCACGAGTCAATGCCACATAGAGCAAGCGTAAATCTTCAGCCAAGCGCTCTTGCTCTGCTTTTTGCATTGCGTCGTCACTTTTAGCAAGGTCATAAATCAGCTTACCGTCTTTATGGTAAAGGGCTTCTTTGCTTTCGCGATAACCACAGGCAAACGGCATGAATACAATCGGGTACTCTAAGCCTTTTGAGGCGTGCATGGTGACAATTTTCACCAAATTTGCATCGCTTTCTAGGCGTACTTGCACCGCTTCACCATCTTGTTGACTAACTTTTTGTGCAAACCAACGCAGCAATCTGTGGGTGCCCTCAAGCTCGATTTGCTTTTGCTGTAAGATTTCCCCTAAATGGCGGAAATCGGTGAGCCAGCGCTCAACGTTGTAACCTAAGCCTTGCCAACGCGCTGCGAGCTGGTTATGGCTTAATAAACGCTCAAGCATCGCCATAGCGCCTTGTTTATGCCAAATATGAGCGAGCTGAGCAAAAAAGTTTAAATGTTCTTGCCACGCACTTTCATTTTCGTGAAGCTGATAAATGCGGTTGTAGCTTAAGCAAAACAATGGCCCGGCAAGTACACCGCGCAGTAATGATTCATCATACTGACCATGCAATGCCGTTAAAAAGTTCAGTAAATGATGACTAAGCTCTTGGTTAAAAACACTATCACGCGATAAATACACACTGGCAATGGCGGCTTCTGCCAGTGCAGTTTTCATCAGCTGTGCTTCGTTTCGGTCACGCACTAACACACAGATATCAGCGGCGGTAAGAGGTTTTCCTGCAATGGTTGCAGCGCCTGCATCAGCTTGCTTGAGTAGCTCGGTGATTTTTTTCGTATATTGCAAAGCCAACGCTTGTTGAGCCATCCCTTTGCTGGTTGGCTTGTTGTTGGCTTCGGCGTATTCATCAACAAAAACCGAAAATTCAAATGCACTTGGCATTTCACCGTTTATTAAAAACGCTTTGTCTTGCCGTTTTCCCTTCGCATTAACCTTTTGAAATGGGATTGCGTCGTTATAAATAAAGCTATTGTCATTTTTAGAAAATAAGCGGTTTACGCTATCAACAACCCCTTCACTTGAGCGATAGTTGGTATCTAGGGTGTATTGCTTGTCTTTTGCTACGGCTTGTTTTGCGCCAATGTAAGTAAAAATATCTGCACCACGGAAACCATAAATTGCCTGTTTTGGGTCACCTATCATGGCAAGGGTGGTGTTTTTAATGCCATAAATACGGCTAAAAATACCATATTGAACTGGGTCGGTATCTTGGAATTCGTCAATCATGGCAACTGGAAATAAAGCCGCAATTTTTTCACTTAATGCTTGGCCTTGCTCACTTAAAAGCGCCTGATGCAAGTTACTCAGTAAGTCATCTGGAGTAATAACACCTTGTTCTTGCTTGCGTTTAACTAGTGCATTTGCGACCCATTTAGCTGCGTATTGCACTATCGCAATATTCAATCCGTTATTGATAAGGCTACTAAGTTGCGCCATTTCATCAAACCGAGCCAGCATTTCGTGACTGAGTAAGCTACCGTTTTTCTTATAATTTGCAGGGTCGCTTAAATTCTCTGTGCTCCACACTTCAAACGAGTATTTATTGGTACCAAATACAAAAAACAACTCGTCATTGTTTAAGTATTCTTCAAGCGCTGCAAGGCTGTTTTTTCGCCCTGGGGTTTTTGAGCCACTTAAATCAGACGCTTTTACAGCATTAATAAACTCACTCTCACGGCACGCCTTTTTAAATGCCGGGACTTTTGCCACAAAGTTATCGCGTGCTTGCCATATTTCATCAAGGTCATACTCGGGGGTGATTGTTGCCCCTTGTTTATTGAGTAAACTCACTACCTGTGAATACAGTGACGCAGGCACTGGGAAAATATAGGTAATTGCTTGCGTGCGCTCTTTTGATTGTGGGTAAACAAAAGCACGCCAAAAGTCATTAAGGGTTTCTTGAATAAGCTCACGCTCATCTAAAATAAACTCTAAGTTAAACGCCACCCCTGACTCAAAAGCATGTTGTTTCAGCATTCGCTGACAAAAGCCATGAATGGTGAATATAGCGGCTTCATCCATCGACTTTGCCGCAGCGTCTAGCAAATCAAATGCGGCGTGTTTGTCAGTTACCTCGTCAATTACTTGCTCAATCAGCTCATCATCGGGCTCTTTGCCAAGCAGAGCATCTCTGGCATTGATTATACGCGCTCGCACACGGTCTTTAATTTCTTGGGTGGCGGCCTCAGTGAAGGTCACCACTAGGATTTGCTCAACACTAAGCGGCGTATTTAATGCTTCATCTTCCCCGGTCGCTTTTTGTAAGCCCAACAAATACCGTAAATACAAACCTGTGATTGTATAGGTTTTACCTGTACCGGCACTGGCTTCAATAAGGCTTTGCCCACACAGCGCCATACTCATTGGATTAAGCGTTTGCATGATCGGCCTCCTGTGCTAATTCAACGAGTGGCGATAACAGCAGCTCGCTCCATTTTATAAACTCTTCTTCACAGTCTTTAAGGCTCTTTATGGTTAAACGAATATACGGATTTTCACCCTCACCCATGCCTATGTATTGCGGTGCGAATTTATTGTTTGCTTTGACCATATCTTTATCTGTTTTTATATACTCGTAACCACTGACCGGAAAGAACGCCACTGGGCGAGTTAAAAGCGTTTCATAAAGCGAGAACCAATCGTTTAAATACTTGCGGGCATCGTTTTCTGACAAGGGTGAAAAACTAATTTGCTTGTCTAAGCCAAGAATAAGGGTTTCAACTGGCTGACCCATTATTTGCGCCGCTAAATGATGCACAAAGCCACGAATAACATCTTTTGCTTTAATACTGGCGGTGCGATAAAACACCTGTTTTTGACCATAAATATGATTTAACCAACCTTCCAGTGTGGTATTGGCAATTTTAATATTTACTTCAACGGGTAATGCTTCATCACCTTGAATATGTGCTTTCACTTGCCCTGCAAGCGCATCAACTCGGTGCTGCATACTTTCAAATACAAGATCGCCAACATGGGCTTGGGGTAACTCACCGCGCTGCATTATTTGCGCTTGGTTCAGAGGAATTTCTTGAATGCTGGCTTCGAGAATTTCGTCTAGGTAAAAGTAGCGACGTAATGCGTCTAAACTAAATGGCTCTTCATCTTTTGCAATATCGTTAAATTGCGGTAAGCGTAAACCCAAACTTTGCTGATAAAAGCTCTCGTGCGGCTGGCAAATACTGCGAATAAACTGAGTTAACTCAACACTGCTTTCTGGCTGGACACTAAGCGCTTGCTGAGGTTCAGGATTAACAGCTTGAGTTGGCATCCACACAGGGTTATAGCTGTGTAATTGTGTGGCTAACGGTTTGTTTGCTTTTTGCTCGTCATCAGTTTGGCTTTTATTACCTTCTTTGTTAGTGGTCAGATAATAAGCTGGGTTAAATGGCTGTAAGTGCTGATAATTAATCAGCGCCTCTGGTAGCTTTAAGTGAGTGTCTTGATCAGCAAACTCAAAGCTACGGGCTATGTATTCCAAAAGCTCGCTCACTAAGGTTGAGGGCATTCTTGGTTGGTTATCAAAGCAAGAACGGCCAATATAACTGATGTATAAATTCTCACGGGCACTTAAAATCGCTTCTAAAAACAGGTAACGGTCGTCGAGCTTACGAGAGCGGTCGCCTTTTTGGCGTTTTGAGAAAGGCACTAAGTCAAAACCAATTGGCTGAACGGTACGCGGGTAATCTGCATCATTTAAACCTAGCATGCACACCACTTTAAATGGCACCGCACGCATTGGCATCAACGTACAAAAGTTAACTTGCCCCACTAAAAAGCGCTGCCCTACGCCTTTTTCTTGAATACCTTGTTTTACAAGGTAACTAACAATGCGCTGCGAAACAGCTTGTTGGTAATCGCCATTGTCATAATGCTTAATCAGTGTATCGAGCACTTTTTGCAGCACTAATAAATCCCAGCTTTGTTCGCCTTCATCGCTGTACACATCGTTTAATAATTCTTTTAGAATTTCTGCTTTTTCGTTAAGTGGTGCATCAGCTTGCAGCTTGGCTTTATAACGGGCCAGTACATCAATAAATTCAATGAGTTTATTTAAGGTATTTAATGCCATGCCCTCAACTTCATCGGCACTGTAAATCCCCGAAAACGGCAATTGTTCATCACGTTGCGCAACGCCAAGTAACAAGCGGTTTAGGCCATGTTGCCAAGTGTTTAAATCTATTGCGGGTAAGCCAAAACTGTCTTTGTGGGCGGCATCTAAGCCCCATTTAACGCCAACGCGTTCAAGCCAAAAACCAATTTGCTCATATTCATGGGCTTCGAGGTTAAACTTCTCGGCAATTTGTGTGACTTGCAGTAAATCAAGAATGTCAGACACACCAAAGCGTGAGTATGGTAAGTCAGCTAAACTAGCAAACGAACTAAGCACGGGCTTTTCTTGCTCTATGGCTAAATCGGCTAACGCATAAGGGATAAAGCGTCGTCCTTCTGCACCACCAAACACTGCCTCAATATACGGGCTGTATGTGCCAACATCCGGCATCATTACAATAATATCTTTTGGTGTTAGCGCTTTATTTTCATTGAATAAATTGAGTAAGTAATCATGTAGTCGTTCGACTTCGCGTAGTGGCGTGTGACAATCACTCAGCACAATACTGGTGTCATCTGCCTGAATTGGCAGTTTGCCTTCGTCATTAATAAACCATTCTTTATCAGGCGTAAGTGATTCGCCCTTAAAGGCTAATTGGTAAATTTCGGACTGTATTTGCGATAGCAAGCTTTGATCAAAATCGTTATCGAACCCGTCAAGCCACTGCGCATCCAGTTGTAGTAACTGCTCAAAATAGTCTCGGCCTAATTTACCCCACGACGAGAGTAATGGGTTACCAATAAAAAAGTACTCGTGATCAGGGTTTTTCGCGCTGTCTTCAAGCGCTTGTAACTGCGGGCGTTTGGCATATTTAGCAGCAATCTTGGCTGCTGTTTTTTCATCGAGTGTGTCGCCCCAGTAATGTTCACTTGGGTTAAAGAAAAACAAAAACACCTGCGTTTTTTTCGCAATGGCCTGAAATACTTCAAGCTGGCTACTCGCAATTGCAGAAATACCAAATAAGCTAATACGCTCAGGTAATTGGCTTGCGTCCATTTTTTCAAGGGCTGCAAGGAGTTTGTCTTGCATATTGGCGCGGTGATATTGGCTTTGCCCAAGTTCTTTACTGTGCGCCACCAGCTTACGCCAGAGATCTGGCTGCCATGGCGCAATGCCTACATCAACATCATCAAGTTCATCGATGCCCTGCTCCCAAGTGGCAATCCAATTAGGGCGATACATTAAGTATTGGTCATAAACGTCGGCAATTTTCTCGCACAAGGCAAAGGTTTTTTGCCCCTCACTGTCACCATCTAAATAGGTTTTCAGTGGTAAATACAGCGGCTCATCAATGCAGTTTGGTAAAATCGCAAACAGCTTCCAAGCAAGGTTAGCTTTGTTATACGGTGATTCACTGGGTACATCAGGCAATAATTGTTGGTAAAGCTGCCAAATAAAACTCGAAGGCAGCGGAAAATCAACCTGAGCGGCAATCCCTAAGTGTTCACTTAAACCTATTTTTAGCCACTGCGACATACCCGGTGACTGCACAAGCACAATTTCTTTTTTAAAGGGGCTCGTTAATGGATTAACTTTAAGAAGAGCGTGAAACCGCGCTTGCAGTGCTTCCATGCGATTTGATTGAATTATATTCAGCACTTTACACTGTCCTTGCTTGAAACTAACTAATTGACACAGTGTAAGATATTTTAATTAGATGGGATAGAGAGAAATACCCGCAAACAAGGCTTATTCCATGATTGCGGGTATGAGCTGCGGGCATGTGTTAAATATATGCGCAGCTGGCAATATTTACTGGTATGGGCTTATCGTCGATAACGCGAACTCTGTGTGCATTATCTCATCACCCTTGATACCTTTAAGCGCAATACGAATGGTAGGGTCTGCTTTTTGCCAATCGATTGTTAAATCGCCGTAGTTAACCTCATGAGTGTAATCACCAACACGGTGTTTATTAGGGCTAACATCTTTCCACTTTTCTGTAAGCCCCGAGCTGGTCATTTCATATAAAGGATAATCTAGGTTTTGTTGATACTTAGACAGCTCACCCCAGTGAGTATCACCACTGACAATAATCACACCGTTTACTTTATGCTTTTTAATAAGCGCAAATAAACGCTCACGATCAGCCGGATAATTAGCCCATGACTCCCAACCAGTAAAATCAGCTAATAGCTGCAAGCTTGAGGCAATGATTTTTATCTTTTCATCTGACTTAAGCTCTTGTTCAAGCCATTGCCATTGGCTTTCGCCAAGCATAGAGGCGTTTTTATCAGTTGTTGGGCTATAAGGCCCTTGTTTTGCAGGTTTTCGTTCAAGTTGATAGGTCATCGCCGATACGTGATTCAACGGTGTGCGATTAAAACGCAGATCAGGCATGATCACCTTTACTGTTTGCTCACCTTCACCGTACGTGTAAGAAGTGTAAATACCATCTTCACGAGTTCTACGAGCAGAATCCGCAGGCTCTTGCCAAAAGTCGAGCATGATTTTTCGTGATTGCTGTTTTTTGGGGTATTCGCTGCCAGCGTCATTTTCGCCATAATCATGGTCATCCCACATGGCAATGATTGGCGTATTCGCACGTAATGTTTTAAAGCCCGGCTTTTGCCCTAAACGTTGATATTTATCAGCAAGTACCGACATATCTTCGGTATCACCATAAATGTTATCGCCAAGGAACATAAATAAATCGGCTTGCTCTTTGTTGATAGCATCAAAAATCGGAATAGCCTTGTCTTGATGACCACATGAGCCAAACAAAATTTTACTTGGCGCGGCAATCGCACTCACACTACTAACGAGCATTAACCCAGATAAGGCGCTTTTAAACAAACTAAAAGTTAAACTCATTTTAAAATCTCCTTAATTGGCGCGGCCATTTTCGGGTTAACTTGCTGACTGTTAACGCCTAAAATATTCAGCACAGTTGCCGCTACTTGCGCTTGTTTGAGCTCATTGCTTGGCTTAATTAAGCCTGTTGCTTTTATATCTGGGCCAATCGCTGCTAACCAAATATGCTCAGAGCCAACAATGCCGTTTGGAAAACGCTGCTTTCCTTGCTCCGAACGTGCCAAAGCACGCTTCGAACTATGATGCTGCCAATCATCAGCATGACTGCCACGGCCATGGTCGGTCGTGATGATCAATGTGGTATTGTCTTTATAGCCCGGTGTTTGTTGAATTGTTTGCCAAAGGTCACGGATAAACGCATCGCTTTGTTTAGCCGATTTTAAATAGGCATCGTATTTACCGTTATGAGCAAAGTCATCGGTTTCACCCAAGCTAATAACCAGCAAACGCGGCTGTTTATTTAATAAATATTGTTTGGCAAATCGGTAGGTAAAGCTGTCGAGACGCACATTATGCCAAGGGCTTGGGATCTCGCTTTGCATTTGGTTTAGCAGAGTCACTTCCTTTGACTTCACCGCATCAAAAGTTTCAAAGCCAGCATTAACAAACACTCCACTGCGCTCACGATTTACAATATAAGGAAACACATCCCAGCTACCAAAAAGCGCGGTTTTACCTTTAAACTCTGGCTGAGAATTTAAACTCTCTAAAATGGTTTTATTCGGGTTAGGCACTTTATCGTTGCTATCGATATTTTCGTCTACTATGCCGGTTAAAATTTCACTGTAACCTGGGTATGAGAAATACCACGGGTTGCTTACCGACATGAATGAGCCTTGAGCTCTATCGCCAATCAAAACGCCTTGCTTTGCCAATGTTTCACTAAAAAATGGCATTAACGCTTGAGTTCGCTGTGCTTGGTCATCTCGCCAAAAAAGCGCCTTTAGTTCATCTGTATTTGCAACAAAATCAGTGTTATCAATAAGGTTCTCATCTGCCCCTGAGAACACTTCTTGCCAGCGAAGCCCATCAAGAGTAACAAGCACAACATTGTCGGCAGCTTTACAGCTTATACTTAAAAGTGATGCTGCCACCACCGCCGTGGCTAAAATTATTTTTTTCATATCTCACCTGCAAAAAAGCCCATCAAAGATGGGCTGTTTAAACGTTAGCTTATTGCTTAAAACTGCGCTGTAAGTGTTAGAGCTGCGGTACGTGGTGCACCAATAAAGTAGGTTGAACCATTACCAGTACCACCCGCTAGATAAGATTTATCAAACAGGTTATTCACCACAAATGCAAGGTCGAGTGATTTAAACACACCCGAATCAAGACTCGTGTTATAACCTATGTTTAAATCAACCAAGGTATAACCATCAACTTTGTTACGTGAACGGGTTTGTTCATCAGTCCATGCACCTAAACGCTCACCTGTGTATTTAGCTGATAAACCAAAGCGGAAATCACCACTGTAATAATCTGCTGATACCACAAATAAATCTTGTGCTGAGTCAATCACTTCATCACCCGCTTTAAAGCTTGCAGATGCTTCATCAAGTAACTCACCATCGCCGTTATATGCACTTGGATCGTTCGATTGATACTCAGAGTTATTGTAGGTATACGATGTGTAAAGGTTCCATTTGTCAGTCAGCATATAACTTGCAGAAAGCTCCACACCTGTTGACTCAATACCACCTACGTTGATGTAAGAACCGTTCGTGCCAATCGTGTAGTCAATACCATCGGTATCACTGCCCGGGGCAATAAAGGTAATACGGTTATCAAATTCAATGCTGTAAGCCGTTGCCGTTAAACGTAAACGGTCATCACTGTAACGCACACCTAGGTCGATGTTTTCAGCTGTTTCAGGTTCAATTTCGGTCAGTGTTGATGAATCGCGTTCAAGTACGCCATCTTTAATTGCCGCAAAGTTTTCGCTGTAGCTGGTAAATAACTCTGTGCTTGCAGATAGCTGATACAACACCCCGCCGCTGAATAGTACGTCTGAATCACTGTCGATCTTATCTGAATATTCATCTTCAAAATGGTTATAACGCTGCAGTTCAACAAGATACTGTTTAGCACCTAAATTAAGTGTGAAATCGCCTAAACTGATTGAGTCTTGCACGTACCATTTGAATGTATCTGTTTCAAACGTGTTCTTGTACTGTGTCCAATAAGGTGTTTGGTCAAAGTGATGATAGACACGGGCATCAATAACTTTATGCCAGTCACGTGACTCATCGCGGTCTGTTTGTTCAAACCAAAAGCCGGCTTCAATATCATGATTGCCAAGCGTTACTTGGTACTCGCCGGTCATACCTAAGCGGTCTTTTTTGTAGTGAGTATGACGATACGACATAACCGGAATGGCATCATCTGGGTAACAGGCTGGGTTTAAGCCGGGGCCAGATGCCCATGGCCACTCTAAACTTGCAGTACAACCCGCAGCTGGTGCAAGTGGATTACCGTCGCTATCTGTAAAGCCATAGCTGCCTGCGTTTTCACCACCAATTGTTGTTGGGTTACCATCGCCATCAACCGGTGACGTTAAATAAGGCGGGATCCAATCGCCACGACCCGAGTTTTTATGGTAGTAGGGCGACAAGCTTAAGTTTGAAGTGGCACCTAATGCGTAATCAAACTTTACATATGCAAGGGTATTTTCACGCAGTGTACCCCAGCCCTCAGCAAACATTTGATCAAAATGCGGCACGCCAGTCCAATTCCAAGTTAAACGATCCCAATCAGGGTTTTGTTCAAACTCACTAATGCTGATGCTGTTATAGTTAATTTCGTGAACATCATCATACGAAACACGACCTGTTACGGTTAAATCGCTAAAATCTGACACAAACTTAGCTTCGATATGCTGGTTGTCTTTACCACCATTGCTGCCATCGCCAATCCAGCGGCTAGTGTCTGTTTGCGAATAGCTAATATAGGCTTGCGTGTTATCAAACACAGTGCCGGTTTCGTGCTTAACAAAGTAACGGCTAGCATTGTGATCGCCCGTTGTATAAGCAAACGTGGTGCTTTGCTCAGTACTCGGTTGTGCACTCACAAAATTAAATGTACCGCCTAGCGCTTCGAGTGATGCAGAGGCAATATCAGACGTACCTTGCCCTACTTCAACCGTTGCTAAATTTTCGCTGTCGAGATAACGGTTTGCTTTTGCGCCGCCACCATAGTTAGAACCGCCATTAGGAATACCATCAATCGTCATACCTAATTGCTGTTGATTACCATCGATACTAAAGCCACGCATAGTAATTGTGGTTGACCAATCGTCACCACCGAATGCATCACCTTCGTTGATGCTGATACCCGGTAAGTTATCAATCACGGCTAACACACTTGATACTGAACTTTGTTGCTCAAGCATGGCAGGTTCAATGACGTTATTTGCATAACTTGTTGGCTTTGCAACAACGGTAATTTCTTCAATTTCGTTATTGGTGTTTGCATTTGCCGATGTTGCTAAAAGCGTTGCGATTACAAGGCTTAGTTTTGTTTTTTTAGTTACTGTGCTCATTGTTTTTCCAAGGTTACGTATATAAAAGCGGGCACAGTATGCAGAGCGTGTATGACATTTAGGGTCAAAATTTTTGACACAACAGTTAAAAAATTAATGCATTTTCATGGCAGATTTAAGACTCAACTGTTTAATAAATAAGAAAGTATTAGAAAAAACGCCCAGTTAAATTAACTAGGCGCTTGTTGGTTGGACAATATTATTAGATTTGCTTAAATCAACTCAGCCAGCATTTCTTCGCTATATGGTGTTAACGCTTCACCATTTTTAACTTTACTGATGTAATCTGGGTTCGCAATGAATGGGCGACCAATCGCAATTAAATCAAATTGGTTGTTATCGATAGCTTGATTTGCTGTTTCAAAGCTATAGCTACCTACCCCTACCAAGGTACCTTTATAAGCACCACGCATATATTCAGACGCCGACTTATTACCTAAACTTGCAAAGCGCATGCTGTCATCAAAGATACCAACATGTAGGTACGCAAGGTTACGTGTTTCAAGTGCTGGTAATAGATAATCAAATACTGCTTTATCACCGTCGCTTTCAGTCATATTAAAATACGCACCTGGCGATAAGCGTAATGCTGTTTTATCTGCACCAATGGCTGCCACTACAGCATCAACAACTTCAAGAGCAAAACGTGACATGTTTTCTGGTGTTTGACCGTATTGGTCTTCACGTTGATTGGCAGCAAAGTGTAAGAATTGATCAATCAAGTAACCATTCGCACCATGAATTTCAACGCCGTCAAAACCCGCTTCAATTGCATTTTCAGCCGCTTTTGCGTAGTCAGCAATTAAACCTTGGATGTCTTCAATGGTTGCAGCTTTTGGGGTAACGTAAGTTAACTCGCGCATTCTTGGTACCGAACCCTCTACACCAATTGCCGAAGGAGCAAGTACATCACCACCAAAAAAGTGAGGGTGAGCAACACGACCTACGTGCCAAAGCTGAGCAAACATTTTGCCGCCTTTCGCGTGCACAGCATCGGTCACTTTCTTCCAACCTTGAATTTGTTCACTGGTAAATAGACCCGGTGTATTTGGGTAACCTTGAGCATCTGGGCGAATAATCGTTGCTTCGCTAATAATTAAGCCCGCATCGGCACGGCGTGCATAATAATCAACCATCGCTTGGGTTGGTACGAGATTATCGTCGCTCATACAGCGTGTCAGTGGTGCCATTAATACACGGTTTTGCAGCTCAATGCTGTCATTTAGTTTAAATGGAGAAAGTAAATCGGTTGTCATGGTTTTATCCTTATCTTGAACATACATTCAAGATAAGGGCGAAACATACACACTTCAAGGTTTATTTTGAATATTCGTTCAAGATTACGTAAACTTCGTTTATACCAATTCGCTTAATTAAGTGGTCTATTTTGAGGCAAGAAAACCTCGTTGATAACAAGGCAAAAATTTCGTTATTTAGTTGTTCTAAATCAGAAATTTTTAACGCGGGTAGCGACAGGTTTAATCCCTCAAAATGACTAAGTATTATTGCGGATTGGTATTATAAACCGTGAGGAGCCTTAATGAGAACTGCTGAATTTGATACTGAATTTGTACTACGCCAAGCCATGCATGCTTTTATGCAATATGGCTATGCGAAGACCAGTATGCAAAAATTAAAAGAAGTGACTCATCTTCATCCGGGCTCTATTTACGCGGCTTATGGCAACAAAAAAGGCTTGTTTTTAGCCGCTACTGAGCAGTATCAAAAAGACAGAAACCAACAATTTACTGCCCTTTTTAATGACCAACAATCAATTTTATCGACCCTCAAACATTACTTAACTGTGATTGTTGATGAATGTATTGAAGGTGAAGTTGCCAAGGTATGTTTGCTTACAAAAAGTATTTCTGAGGTTGAAGGCAATGATCCACAAATTTGTAGTGTGCTGCGTGGTAACCTTAATGCCTACGAGAATGCCCTCGCCGAACAAATTCAAAAAGCCCTTGATAACAACGAATTTAAAAGTAGCAAGCCAGCTCAACAGTTGGCGCGCTTTTTAGTAATGGGTATATACGGTATTCGTACCTATGCACTAACAAATCAAGATCCAAAATCTCTGCAACAACTTGCTGACGATCTATTTGCTGCATTAGTAAATTAATTTAGCTATTAACTTTACTTGTCATATTTATTTATCACCTTATGATTAAGGTGTAGCTGTGTATAACTAAAAGAGTGAGCCTGTCATGAATAATGCAACTGCTAAACGTGTTGAAACTGAGTTTGATGCTGTACTCGCCTTAGGCGCAAAGAAACGACTCGCTTATATGTTTGAAACGGTTCAAGAGTTTAAACAAGTGTGGATCCTCAATGATGAACATGGCTGTGTCATGCTCTCTAACGAAGACGACGACTGTGTTCCTGTATGGCCTAGCCGCGAGTTTGCACAAAGCTGGGCAACCGGTGAATGGCAAGATTGCGAGCCCAAAGCGATTCCAGTAAAAGATTGGTTAAGTCGCTGGACACCCGGCCTTGAACAAGATGACTTACTGATTGCTGTATTCCCAACTGATGAGGATGATGGCACGATTTTATTCCCCGATGAGTTTGACTCGCAACTAAGAGTGCCGAAAAAACGATTTTAAATACAAGGGAGCCATGCGCTCCCTTTTTTATGCTATTTGTTGTAAGCGCAGTGCTGAAATATCTTTTATCGGTGGCTTACCAAAAAAGCGAGTGTACTCGCGGCTAAACTGGGATGGACTCTCGTAACCCACTTTTAAAGCAGCAGAGCCTACATCTATTCGCTCATTTAGCATTAATTGCCTTGCCGCCTGCAATCGTAAGTTTTTTACGTATTGCAATGGGCTCATTTTTACTACATCACGAAAATGCAGCCTGAATGTTGACGGGCTCATGTGTGCATCACGAGCCAAATCATCGATTGAAAATTGACTGGTAAAGTTTTCTTTTAACCAACATAAGGTTTTGGCGATTTTTTGATGGGCAGAGCCAGACATCACAATCTGTCTTAAATAAGGGCTATGCGGACTATTTAATAAACGCAATATGATTTCTTTTTTAATTAGTGGCGCAAGATTAGCTTTTAAATGTGGCTCATTGTCGAGTTGAATAAGCCTAAGCAAAGCATCAAGTAAGCCGTTATCAGTATCAACCACCGACATAGCTTGATGTTTAGGGAACTTATCTTGCCCTGCAAACTCCATTTCAGCAACAATATGGCTTATTTCATGAGCATCTAAGCGTAGATATAAGCCGTAAAATGGCTGCTCTTTACTAGCACGAGTAATATGTGAGGCAACAGGCACATCGACTGAGGTCACGAGTGATTGGCCGTCAGTGTAGTCATAACTATGCTCACCTAGTACCACTCGCTTTGCGCCTTGCAAGCTAATGCCCAGTCCTAATTCATACACGCAGGCCATCGGCAATGAAACTTCGCTTCGTCTGAACACCAATAACTCTGGAATAGCTGTTTCAAAACTACCATCTGCAACCGCTATCGCTTTCACTGCTTCTAATAATGCCTGACGCATTTAGATTACCTCTAATAAATACTCCATTAAGTGTATCACCGTAATTTGAAGTTAGGACCATTTAAGGTAACAGTTCGTTGCTTTAGGCAAAAATTACATCATTTATGGCAAGCAGAAATCGCCATCATCAACCATAATGTATTTTCAATTTTTCGATTACATACTCTATGTAATCAGCCACTTCTACAAAACTTCAATATATTCAATACCTAAAATCAAAAGAGAAATTATGAACCCAAATAACACGGATCTATTTGTGTTTGTCGCGATGGCTGCTTTGGTAACCGTTCATGACAAGCCTTTGTTAAAACGAGCATGTCAGCACGCATTGAATGATGGCGTATCAATGCAAGAGTTGTGTGATATTTTACCGCATATTAGTGTGTATTCTGGGGTGCCAAAAGCATTGTTGGCGCTAGATATTTTAAACTCGGTTGATGATATTCAAGGTTCAAATTCGCTGCTTATCAAACGTACAGAACAGCAACTAAAAACCGCACTGACATTGGGTCAGCTGCCTTTTGACAAAGAGCAGCAAAACAACGACATGTTTGAGCTTGCCTCTTTAGGTGCATTATTTGCGTTAGACGATGCCAGCAGCTTAGTTAGTGAGCAACTAAAGCGCTGTGTAATACTTGGCTATAGCCGTGAACAACTTGAATTATTAGTAATAGAACTTGCCAGAAAGGTCAGTAGCCACATAGCCATGCGCGCTAAATGTTATCTCGAAAAGTACTTTGCTATGGTAGGTTAATAAAACCTGCCAAAGCGCAATTTTCCTCATTGACTTTAATTCATGTAACAACTTTTTGTTTCCTCATATCGTTTGGCAAAGTAACTCTGAAAAACCTTCAAACAACTATACTGTAGAACATTGAATTTACTTAATTAACCATCCTTAAGTTACGAAAAATATAAATTAAACTAAGATGAAAAACCTATGATTTTGTCTATATTTAAGAAGATATAACTTAAATAGTGAATTGTATTAATGAAATCAACGATTTTGGGAAAGCTCAACTTTTTTAAAAGTAATGGGTTCACATTGGTAGAGCTTATGGTGGCTATATCAATTATAGGGATCTTATCCTTAATCGCCCTACCTAATTATCAAAGCTATGTAAATGAATCTAAAGCAGCTACCTTGTTATATAGAATCCATTCTATAGGGCTTGCATATCAGGATGTTATAGCAACTTCACCAGATGCACTGGCAAAGCCAAATGAGCTTTCAAGTTCAAGTTTTGGTCAAGCCCCAAGCTATTTACCAGGACTTGCCAGTCAGTTTTCTGAAGAGTTTGATATTGGATTTTCAGCTCAGTTAGTTAATCATTCTGGTTATTTTAATTTTACTGGTCATGAGGCTTTTCCTGTTTTATTTTTAAAAGCAAATAGTCAAAACGGTTTAAATGTACTTAATGCCTTAGATCACATAACTGAGTTAAAACACTCTTTCGTGACTCCTAATATGATGATTATTGCGTTAGCAACACCTTATGAGACACACCAAACAAATAAAGAACCTTTAGCTGCAAATTCAAACCTTCCCAAAATCAATCAACCACCTAAATTAGCTAATGCTGGGACTAGCCAGCAACCTGAAGCAAGTAATAATGGTAACCCCCAACTTCCTGATGCAAGTAACACAGGTAATACCCCACCTCCAGATAGAAGTAGTGGTGATAGCAACACGGGTAGCCAAACGAGTACAAGTACAGAAACTGGTACAAGAACAGAAACTGGTACAAATGGTGAATCAGAATCAGGCAGTCGCAGTAATGCAGGTTCTAACTTGAATTGGCCTCCGGGCTGGGTAAAACACCCTGAACAACATATAGGTCAGCAGCACGGCCATCAGGAATAAGTAACTAGGAAGATAAAAATGATTTCAACCAATAAACGATGGCAAGAAAGTATCGCGCAAGCGATGGATGAAACGCAAAATAATCAACGAAATAAAAATCGATCTTTTATTGTTTTACCGAGCTGGCTTCCTTATGCAACATATATTGCTTTTGGGTTTTTGTTAGCAAAAGCACTAGTTATCGGTCATGAAACTCACCCTGTAAATTATGACAGAGATTATCAAACGGGCAGCTCAGTTGCATTATTAATGATTGCAGAAGATGTTGAACATTACCGCACAACTTACGGAGAACTGCCAGACGATTTACCAAGCCCTATTGCATCTGTTATGGATGTAACTTATGAAAAAATTACCAACGAACATTTTCGCCTAACCATTCCACATGGTAATTCAACAATTACGTTTGATGCCAAAGACGACAAAATATATATGGAATGAGTATGGCTGATAAACATGAAGTACACAGAAGTAATGCCACTTTTAATTGGCTAAAACGATTTTGCATTGAAAAATCAACTAACAGCAATATTAATATTGAAGAAATGTATAACGGTGAATCTGCGATTTCAGCATGGAAAAGTGCAGAGGCAATTTTGCAAGTCGACAGCAAAATATTAACTGAAATGATTGCAAAGAGTTACCAGTTAGAGGTTGCAAAACCTCCTACCAATGTGCCGGAAGAATTGCTTCATTATGTTTCTCTTAAAGTAGCCAGAGAGTATGGCATTTTTCCTGTAGACTTTACTGATGGCTTATTAACAGTTGCTTCACCCCACCCATTTGATACTGATATGGAAGCAATGGTTGAATTTTTAACGACCCTGCATGTTAAGTCAGTATTGGCATCACCCGAGCTCATAGCAAAATGGACAGAAATGTTTTATCAGGAGCAAATGCTATCTGAAAATGACATTATTATAAAAACAACCCAACTTAACACACGAACCAAACGAAATGAGCTCGACTCTTCAAACTCAGCCATCGTTAAAATTGTATCTGAAATGCTGTTAGAGGCATTTATATTTAAAGCCAGTGATATCCATATAGAACCCTTTAATAATGGCGGCATAGTTCGTTACAGAGTAGATGGCATGTTAAGGGTCATATCAGAACTACCTGCACAAGTTTTTATCCCAATAATACAAAGAATAAAAGCATTAGCTGGCCTTAATTTAGCAAAAAAAATGGTCCCACAAGATGGTAGTGTGAGTTTAGAGCTTAAAGGCCAAGATGTTGACCTACGGGTATCTACATTACCTGTTAAAGGGGGAGAAAAAGTAGTCATCCGCCTGCTAATCAAATCTGTTGTAAACAAGTTAGATGATATTGGTTTACAACAGCAAGAGCTCGACACATTTAAAAACTTACTGCAAAGTAGCGAAGGTATCTTTGTGATAACAGGCCCTACCGGGTCAGGAAAAACAAGTACACTTTATGCTGCCTTAAAAGAATTAAACTCACCCGAAAAGTGCCTTGTTACAGTTGAAGACCCTGTAGAATATGAAATTGAAGGTATTGCCCAAGTTAATATTAATCCTCAACAGAATCTTACATTCTCCAGCGCCCTCAGAAGTATTTTAAGACAAGACCCTGATGTAATATTGATGGGTGAAGTTCGCGATGAAGAAACCGCAGAAATGACCTTTCGCGCTGCAATCACGGGACATTTTGTGATGACCACCTTACATACTAGTGATGCAATTACGACTATTTCAAGATTAATAGGCTTAGGTGTGTCAAGGCCTATTATTGCCGACTCTTTAAAAGGTGTTGCAGCACAGCGCTTAATTAGAAAACTATGCCCTAGTTGTAATCTAAGTGGCCCATTGGCCACAGATACCCATGGCAAACGCTTTAAAAGTATCTTTCCTGATATAAATATTATGTCGCCATCAGGTTGCGATGAGTGCGATCACGCTGGTTACAAAGGACGCATTCCTCTGTTCGAAATAATCACTATAGACTATCAACTAGCCGATGCAATCAGAGCTGGAGAAAGTACCAGTAAGTTAAGAGAGGTTGCAGCTCAAAGCGGTGCTAGGTCTTTATATAAAGTGGCCTTAGAAGCATTATCAAAAGGCCTCACTTCAGCAGAAGAAATAAACAGAGTATTAGGACAGTCTTTTTGGAAAGAGTGTGAAAGAATTAACAGCTTTGATAATTAGACTAGCTAAAATACGCCTTTAAACCATTTGAGAATAATTAAAGTAAGCTTGGTAGATAAAGAAATGGCGGTGACGGAGAGATTCGAACTCTCGATACGTTGCCGTATACACACTTTCCAGGCGTGCTCCTTCAGCCACTCGGACACGTCACCTAAGGCGCTTAGAGTTTAGCGCGGCGTTATAGTATGAAAACAACCCTACAGACGCAAGGGCTTTTTAAAATAGTGTAGTTAAGTGATTAGTAATCAAACAAAAAAGGCAAGGTAAACACCTTGCCTTTTGTATAAACATTAACGCTGAAGCGTTGCAGAGAACTCTAACATACGGTTAAGCGACTTTAATGCGCCTTCGCGTAAGTCCATATCAACAAACACTTCTTTACCTTCTGGGTCTGTCAGTGCTTCTTCAATCGCTTTTAAGCCATTCATTGCCATCCACGGGCAATGTGCACAGCTTTTACATGTTGCGCCTTCACCTGCTGTTGGTGCTTCAAAGAATTCTTTCTCTGGGCATAACTGCTGCATTTTGTAGAAAATGCCACGGTCAGTCGCGACGATGAACTTTTTGTTGTCCATGGTTTGCGCTGCTTTGATAAGTTGGCTTGTTGAACCAACTGCATCTGCTAAGGCTACAATCTCCGCAGGTGACTCTGGGTGAACCAATACAGCCGCATCTGGGTGTAAGGCTTTCATATCCTTAAGTGCTTTGGTTTTAAACTCGTCATGAACGATACAGGCGCCATTCCACATGATCATGTCAGCACCTGTGTTCTTTTGAATATAAGAACCTAAGTGTTTGTCAGGACCCCAAATGATTTTTTCGCCTTGCTCGTCTAAGTGCTCTACGATCTCTAGGGCACATGAAGAAGTAACAATCCAATCTGCACGCGCCTTAACTGCAGTTGATGTATTTGCATACACTACTACTTTGCGATCTGGATGCTGATCACAAAACGCAGAGAACTCTTCGATTGGGCAACCTACGTCTAATGAACAGGTTGCAGCAAGTGTTGGCATTACAACTGTTTTATTTGGCGTAAGGATTTTTGCTGTTTCGCCCATGAAGCGAACACCCGCAACCACAATTACATCTGCGTCGTGCTTAGCGCCAAAACGCGCCATTTCTAGCGAGTCAGCAACACAACCACCTGTTTCTTCAGCAAGCGCTTGAATTTCAGGAGCAGTGTAATAATGGGCAACAAGAACGGCGTTCTTATCTTTCAATAATTGTTTGATACGTGCCTTGTACTCGGCTTGCTCGTCTTTAGATAACGGAGCTGGCTTTGGAGGGAAGATATAATCTTCAGGCATAATTTGTTCAGCTAGACTCATTTCTCGACCACTTAGTCCACAGTGCATTCATGGCGCGAATTATACGAGAATCTTAAGCTAAAGAACAGTATTGCTGTGCGCTGTTAAGATAAATAAAGGATAACTTAGATAGAAATGGTAAGTAAGAGATGGTGGGTCATGATGGACTTGAACCATCGACCAATGGATTAAAAGTCCACTGCTCTACCAACTGAGCTAATGACCCGCTCTGAATATTTAGATGCGTAAATCCGCCGATGTGAGGTACCATTTTTAGAAATGGTGGGTCATGATGGACTTGAACCATCGACCAATGGATTAAAAGTCCACTGCTCTACCAACTGAGCTAATGACCCGCTCTGGATATTTAGATACGTAAATCCGCCGATGTAAAATACCATTTAAAATGGTGGGTCATGATGGACTTGAACCATCGACCAATGGATTAAAAGTCCACTGCTCTACCAACTGAGCTAATGACCCGCTCTGGTATTTAGTGCGTAAATCCGCCGATATAAGACCATTCGAAGAATGGTGGGTCATGATGGACTTGAACCATCGACCAATGGATTAAAAGTCCACTGCTCTACCAACTGAGCTAATGACCCGCTCTGTCGCTTAATGAAAGCTGCGTATATCCGCCGATTTGAATAATACCATAAAATGGTGGGTCATGATGGACTTGAACCATCGACCAATGGATTAAAAGTCCACTGCTCTACCAACTGAGCTAATGACCCGCTCTGGTATATTAGTGCGTAAATCCGCCGATATGACCATTCAAAGAATGGTGGGTCATGATGGACTTGAACCATCGACCAATGGATTAAAAGTCCACTGCTCTACCAACTGAGCTAATGACCCGCTCTGCTGCTTATTAAAAGCTACGTAAATCCGCCGATATAGAACCATTCAAAGAATGGTGGGTCATGATGGACTTGAACCATCGACCAATGGATTAAAAGTCCACTGCTCTACCAACTGAGCTAATGACCCGCTCTGATGCTTATAAAAGCTATACGTAAATCCGTCGATTAAAGATTACCATTCTAATAGAATGGTGGGTCATGATGGACTTGAACCATCGACCAATGGATTAAAAGTCCACTGCTCTACCAACTGAGCTAATGACCCGCTCTTTTTTCCGCAATTCGGCTGTTGTTACCAATCGCCTGCTGCGGGCGCTTATAATACTTATTTAAATGCTGAGTGCAACAGAAAATATCTCTTTTTTTAAGTTTTTATGTCTAGATGCCTAATTTTAGACCGCTTAAGTCAAAAAGCAGTCTAATCAGGTCAAATCTACATTTGCGACAGACGTTCTGTGGCTAATTTTGCAGCAGTCGTACTTGGGTACTGATTAATTAAATCATTAAAGGTTTTAAGTGCTTGCTCGCTTAAACCTTGATCAGCTAATAAGTTTCCTAACTTTAGCATCGCATCTGGGCGCTTGTTAGAATTAGGATACTCATTGACTACTTTTTTAAAGTGTTCAGTCGCACCCGCTTGATCATTTTGTATTGTTAACAACTGACCTAACCAATAATGTGCATTAGATGCATATACTGAATTAGGATAAGTCGTTAAGAATGTTTGAAACTCAGGAATCGCTTGCTCATAACGTTTATCTTTCATGATTAACGCTACAGCGCGCTCATAAGCCTCGTTTTCTGATAAGTCTGAACTAATCGCTTGCGTAGCCCCTACATCGGTATAGCTGTTTGTAGGTTGAGCTGGCGTAGCAGGTTGGCTATATGCTTGGCTTACACGGTTCTCGATTTCTTGGTACAACTCGCGTTGGCGCTGAAGTACTTTTTCAAGCTTATAGCTTTGCTCTTCCGTAATACCACGAACTTGGCTTACTTCGTCTTGTAATATATTAAGCTGCTGCTGAAGCTCAGCTTGTAATAAATTACGTGACTTCATCATGTTTTCTAACGCGACTAAACGCTTCTCAATGCTCGATTGTGAGCTTGCAGCTTCTGAAACAGGAGCGGGAGCAGCCCATAACTGGGTGCTCCCGCTTAAGATCATTGCTGCCAAAATAATTTTCGGCTTCATAATGACTCTTTATTAGTAAACTAATACTGCGCGACGGTTTTTCGCGAACGCTTCTTCAGTGCGAGACTTAACCATTGGCTTTTCTTCACCATAGCTCACTACTGACATTTGGCTAGCAGAAACACCTAAGCTTTGTAAATATTTTTCTACTGCTTGACCACGGTGCTCACCTAACGCGATGTTGTACTCAGGTGTACCGCGCTCATCTGCGTGACCTTCGATTAGTACTTTAACTGATGGGTTTTGTACTAAGAATTCAGCGTGTGCTTGTAAAAGCTCAGCATATTTGCTTTGAATTTTTGCATTATCAAAACCGAAGTAAATGATTTGCTCTTGACGTAACGCTTCGTATTTTTGACGAAGTGCTTCTTCAGCTTGCTGCTCTGGAGTAAGTGTTGCAACTTCAACTGTATCATTGTTGTTTGATTGCTCAACCATACCTTGGTTAGATTGGTTTGCAGCACCTTCATCAAGATCAGAAGAAGAGCTACATGCTGCTAATGTCATCACTGGCACAGCAATTAGCAGGCCTTTTAAAGTTTTATTAAGTTGCATTTAATTGATTCCTATATTGAGTAAACCAGTAAAATTACTGTAAATAAGGCGACCAAGCCGGTGCCTTAACTTGTCCGTCTAGTACAGGCAAACGTGCTTTAAAGCGACCATCCATAGAAACTAACGCTAATACCTGTTTATTATTATGAAGCGTGCTATAGATAATCATCGAACCGTTTGGCGCGATACTTGGCGATTCATCTAGGCGTGTTCTCGTTAACACTTGGAACGCACCAGTAGCTAGCTCTTTTTTAGCAAGATGGTATCGACCGTTTGTTCGATTCACCATCACTAATTCTTTTCCGTCAGGTGAAATAGAACCTGCTAAATTCATATCACCATCAAACGTCATTCTTTTAGCTCTGCCTGTTTTTAAATTTAACTTATAAATCTGGGCATTACCACCCCTTTCAGACGTAAACACAATATCTTCACCATTTGGGAACCAAGAAGGCTCTGTATCGATGCTGCGGTGATTTGTTAGGCGTGTTTCTTTACGCGTAGCAAGGTCTAAAAGGTATACTTCGGTTGCACCATTGCGGTCTTTCGAAAGTACTAAAAGTAGCTTTTTACCATCTGGTGAAAACTGTGGTGCACCATTGATACCTTGATGGCTTGTGATTAACTCGCGCTTACCAGTGTAAAGATCTTGGATGTAAATTTGGCTTTGACGATTCTCAAAAGTTACATACGCAAGTTTAGTCCCATCTGGTGACCACGCTGGTGACATAAGAGGTTCTTTAGAGCGAAGTAGAACTTGTTCATTATAACCGTCGTAATCTGCAACAACGAGCTGATAAGGTTTTGGCTCATCATCACGCACGATAACGTAAGCAATTTTTGTTAAAAATGCGCCTTTTTCGCCAGTTAGTGCTTCGTAAACCACATCACTAATGCGGTGTGCATAACGGCGAAAACCGGTTTCAGAAATCACACTTTCACGGGCGTCTAAAATATGATCTTGGCTTTGCATTAATTTGCCATTAGCCATCATTTTTGTTTGTCCGCCGGTGATTTGCCCACGAATAACATCAATAAGTTCATATTTTACAAGGTAGCGGCCACCTGGCTGTTGCTCTACTTGACCAACAAGCACAGCCTCAACGCCTTGGTTAACCCATGCGCCATAGTCAACATCAGCATCTTTGCCCGGTAACTGCGGCATGTTTGTTACATCGATTGGCTTAAACTTACCACTGCGCATTAAATCAGCTGCAATCACTTTATTTAATTCTTCAGGGATAGGACCAACACCTTGATATTTAAAAGGCACAACCGCAATTGGGCGAGCGCCATCGATACCATCGGTAATTACAATTTCTAAGGCAGCACTGGCAATGCCATGAAAGCCCAGTAATACAATAAAAAACGCAGTTTTTATCTGGTTAAACATATCATTCCTTTAAAATTTAGGTGCTATGGTTAAGTTTATATTTTTTAGTTGCTCAAATACGTCACGATCAGGTGATACTGGTAATGTATCTGCCATACGCACTGCGCGCATTGCAGCTTCACACACTAAGGTATCACCACCAAGCGATTTTACTTGAGTCACAAGGCCATTAAAACCAAGACGTATATTAAGGCGACACTCTTTGCCTTTCATCTTCTCATCTTTTAAGAAGTTTTGCTGAATGCGTGCCATTATTAACGCTTTGTATTTTTCAACTTCGCCTAGAACTTGTTGTTGACGTACCTTGTTACGTGCAGCTTGCTCTGCTGCTAACTGTTCTTGCAGCATTTGTTCTTGTAAAGCTTGTTGACGCTTACGTTCAGCTTCTTCAGCTTTACGTTTACGCTCAGCTTCTGCTTCAGCTGCTTTACGCTTACGCTCTTCTTCTGCTTTCTTTAACGCTTCTTCTTCAGCTTTACGTTTATCAGCGGCTGCTTTTGCTGCAGCTTCAGCCTCTTGCTTTTGCTTTTCAGCTTGTTTGGCTTTTGCACGTTCTTTCTCTTGAATTTCGCGTGCTTTTTTCGCTTGTGCTTCAGCTTCTGCTTTTTCTTTTTCCTTAGCACGACGCTGTTGCTCTAGCTTTTTAAGACGACGGTCTTCAGCTTCTCTTTGCTTACGCGCTTCATTAGCTCGACGCTCTAGCTCTTGAATACGTTTAGCTTCGGCTTGTTTTTTTGCTTCTTCTTGCTTTTTAAGCTCTGCAATTTTCTGCTCAACCTGTTGTTGATCAACGGTAACAGCAGACACTGCTTTTTCTGGTGCAGGTAACGCTGGATTAAGGTTTACTTCCATGACTTTAGGAGCTGGCATATGAAAGTTTGCACTCGCTACTAAAAAACCAACGATAGCAAGGTGCAAAATAACCGATTTTATTATTGATGCACGCATACTACTCCTCGAATGATTCAGTCATTAAACCAACAGACGGAACACCCGCGTTTTTCAAAAAGTCCATTAATAGCAATACTTCTTGATAAGAAACACGGCCAGAGCCTTTAATCATAACCGGAGTATCTGGATTTTTCTGCAGCTGTAGCTTTATAACCGCCGCCACATCAAGGGCCTCCATCGGCGCTTCAGGGTCAGTACCAATACTGACATAATATTTACCTTCGGCATCAATTGAAGCAATGATCGGTGGTGTATCTTTGGTATCAACAAGATCAGACTCTTCCATTTTCGGTAAGTCGACTTTTACACCATGGGTGATAAGTGGTGCTGTTGCCATAAATATGATTAGCAGTACTAACATTACATCAATGTAAGGTACTACGTTTATCTCCCCTACAGGGCGACGTTTCTTACGCTGATACATTCGCTTTAGCCTCTATTTGTGTAGCTGCTTGGCGGTGTAAAATATTAGCAAACTCTTCCATGAAGTTAATGTAATTACTTTCAAGCTTTTCTACTTTGTTTGCAAAACGGTTGTAAGCGATAACAGCTGGAATTGCCGCAAATAAGCCCATCGCTGTAGCGATGAGTGCTTCTGCAATACCCGGTGCAACCATTTGTAACGTAGCTTGCTTAACTTCGCCTAACGCGATAAACGCATTCATGATACCCCACACCGTACCAAATAGGCCGATATATGGGCTAATTGAACCTACTGTTGCTAAAAATGAAAGACTTGATTCTAGTTTTTCTACTTCGCGAGACAAAGCAACGCGCATAGAACGATGCGTTCCTTCCATCACAATACTTGCGCTTTGAATTGAATTTTTCTTATGGCGAGCAAATTCTTTAAAACCTGCGACGAAAAGTGCCTCAACACCAGAAGCGCCTCCAGGACGGGCTGACACTTCATTATATAGTTTACTTAAATCAACGCCTGACCAAAACTTTTGCTCAAAACGCTTTGCGCCATTAAGTGCATCAGAAATCGCTTTTTTACGTTGAAAAATAATTGCCCATGACATTACCGACATACCGACTAATGCCAACATTACTAGCTGGACAAGTACACTGGCTTCTAGAATAAGATCTAAAAAGTTAAGCCCTGATCCCACGTTAAACTCCTAAAATAGATTTCTATATAATTTGTTATATTTTTTACATGCGCACTGTTTGACCATAAATGAGGCCAAAAGTTGTGCCTAGTGTATATAGTCAGTTATAAACTGACAACGCTCTTGCTGTGAATTAGCGGCAATTAACGGTAAAAAGCAAATTGCTTAGCTATTTTTTAGTCATATTAAGTTTCACTCGTCTTTTTGTGCATATTTTTACCTTAATAAAAAGTCATTACAAAAATCCTAAAAAGCTAATAAAACCTCAAAAAATAGCGCTTTTATTCAAAAAACACGCATAAACACCCAAAAGCAGTTTTGCAAATCTACTACAGAATACTTAAACTAATCCTGAATGAAGTTCATAAAATTTTTAAAACCCACTTTATTCATGAGCTTAAATATAAAAACACCAAAAAGTGAACAAAAAGCACACAAATTAAATTTTCACTCACATTAGTTTTTTTTATCTGAAAATAAAATTTTTCTAGTTTGAAGAAAAATCCTTCATTGCGTATTATTTACCTATACCGAGCTAGCAACCTCATGAAAGAGTCTTTCATTAAGCTCAGTTTTTTGCATTATGATGTTTCGTATTGCTCCAGGTTAATTTGCACAGGATAAAACCTCGTTCAAATTGACCATAGTTTCCAAGATTACTTCCTTCAACTTGTTGTTTGCCCGCATCCTTATGCGGGCTTTTTTTTGCCTGAGCAAACGTCAACGAGAATACCTACAGCTAACTTAACAGCATGTGAATTACAGATGTTAAAATGATACTAAGCGGTAAGCGGTAAGCGGTAAGCGGTAAGCGGTAAGCGGTAAAACCTATCTTGCTAATAAATAAAACCAAGTTACCTAAATTAAAAAAGCAGCCCTTTTGAGCTGCTCGAAACTTATAAATAAAAAGCTTGTAACTAAGCTTTAGGTTTGATTATTTATCGGGTGTTAAACCAAAGTGAAGGTAGGCAATATCCGAGACAAGTCGTCCGCGTGGAGTGCGTTGAATAAAACCTTGCTGTATTAAAAAAGGCTCTATTACATCTTCTATGGTTTCTTTTTCTTCGCCTATGGCAGCAGCGAGGTTATCAAGACCAACTGGGCCACCCATAAATTTTTCGATAATAGCAAGCAAGTATTTACGGTCCATATAATCAAAGCCACTTTTATCAACATCAATCATATCGAGTGCTTGCTCAGCCACCGAAGCATTTACTTTACCGTCTGAGCGTACTTGGGTGTAATCACGCACACGGCGCAACAAACGATTTGCAATACGAGGGGTACCACGCGAGCGCTTGGCTATTTCTGCCGCGCCTTCATCACACATGGTTAAATTTAAAAAGCTGGCAGAGCGAGCAACAATTTTTGATAAGTCTTCAACAGAATAAAACTCTAAGCGCTGTACAATACCAAAACGGTCTCTTAGCGGTGAGGTAAGTGATCCTGCCCGTGTTGTTGCGCCTATTAATGTAAATGGCGGTAAGTCGAGTTTTATTGAGCGCGCTGCAGGGCCTTCACCAATCATAATATCCAGCTGATAATCTTCCATCGCCGGATATAAAATCTCTTCAACTTGTGGACTTAGCCGATGTATTTCATCAATAAAAAGTACATCACCTTCTTCAAGGTTTGTTAAAAGTGCAGCAAGGTCCCCTGCCTTTTCGAGTACAGGGCCAGACGTCGTTTTAATATTTACGTTAAGCTCGTTAGCAACAATGTTAGCAAGAGTCGTTTTACCAAGACCCGGAGGACCGAATATTAATAAGTGATCGAGTGCTTCACCACGGTGCCGTGCGGCCTCAATAAAAATTTCCATTTGTTGCTTAACATGCGGCTGGCCTGTGTAATCGTTAAGAAGCTTTGGCCGTATAGCACGGTCAACACTGTCTTCGTTACTTTGCTCAGATGCATCAATTAAGCGATCTGCTTCAATCATGGTTTACTCACAACATTGATTTTAGAGCTTCTTTAATTAGAACCTCGGTCGTCATATCTGGTTTATTAACTGCTTTAACCGCTTTTTGTGCTTGCGGTAATTTGTAACCTAACGCTTCAAGCGCTGAAACAGCATCATCGGCAGCATTATTTGCCACAAGTGTATTATTACTTGCAGGCTCAATAACCGCATTATCGCTAAATGGCGTAAATAAGTCATTACCCCAATTTTTAAATCTGTCTTTCATTTCAAGCACTAAACGCTCAGCGGTTTTTTTACCAACCCCCGGCAGTTTAACCAAAGTGGTCGCATCTTCATTATTTACACACGTTACAAATTGCTGCGCCGACATTCCCGATAAAATGGCAAGGCCAAGTTTAGGGCCAACACCATTGGCTTTTAATAGCTCTCTAAATAAAGCGCGTTCGGTTTTATTGTTAAAACCAAATAATAGCTGGGCATCTTCACGAACTACAAAGTGGGTATAAATAATCGCTTGTTCACCCACTGCCGGTAAATCATAAAAACAGGTCATTGGCATTTGTACTTCGTAGCCTACACCACTTACTTCAATAAGAATTTCTGGTGGCTGTTTTTCAACTAGTAAGCCATTTAATCGACCAATCATATTACTTCCTTAATCTTCCTCTTACGGTTTTGCTAGCGCTTCCCGCAAGTTTTATTAAATTTTGTTCTGAGTGAGCATGACAAATAGCAATAGCCAAGGCATCAGCAGCATCGGCTTGCGGAGTGCCCGGTAATTTTAATATGTTTTTAACCATATGCTGTACTTGCGACTTATCGGCTCCACCATTACCCACAACTGCTTGCTTAATTTGTCGTGCCGAATACTCATAAACTGGCAGCTCAGCCATTGAAGCACCAACAATTGCTGCACCTCGGGCTTGGCCTAGTTTAAGTGCCGAGTCTGGATTATGTGCCATGAACACTTTTTCGATAGCAAAGCTATCTGGAGAGAATTGTTCTACCAACTGGCTAATACCTTGGTAAATCATTTTTAAGCGCACCGGAAAATCGTGGTCGGCTAATTTAATGCAACCACTTCCTAAATAGGTAAACTTTGCACCTTGATGGGCAATCACACCATACCCTGTTAATCGTGAACCAGGATCAATTCCTAAAATAATCGCCAACTAACTGACCCGTCTATTATCATTATTATCTGCAGTTAATAATGCCAGAGCACTGTATAAATTACCAGTAACCAATTGCAATTCATAAAAATGCCCGCAATTGCGAGCATTTTTCACACAGCTTTCTCTTATGCCAACGAGCGCAATAAGCCTTGAGTATTTTTGCGCATTGTTCTGGCTATCATTAAATAACCCAAACATGCCACAAATAAGCCCCCTACCGCAGGGCCAATTAACCAAATATGCGGATGCAGTTTGCCTGCTAATTCAAACATCTGCCTTTGTACTATTAATAATGCAACATCACTAACAATGGCAGCGACTAAGCCTGCTGTGACCCCTAATAGTAAAAACTCATATAAGGTGGCATTTTTAATTAAGCGCCCTTTAGCACCTAAGGTTCGCAAAATAACAATCTCTTGCATACGCTCGCCTAAACTTGCTTGTACCTGTGAAATAAGCACTAGAGCACCACAGGCAACAACAATTGCCAACACAAACCCTATCGCTAACGATACTTGCTCTATGGTTGAGCGGATTTGCTTTATAAAGCTTTCAACATCAATCACATTAACCGTTGGGTACTGGCGCATTAGCTCATTAAACTCGCGCTTTTTATCTGCTTTTACATTTACCGATGAAATATAAGTAGCAGGGAAACTCGCCAATACATCAGGACTTAGAATAATAAAGAAGTTCGGCTTTAATGTTGTCCAATTAACCTTGCGCACACTGGTGATTTTGGCATCAAACGATTGTGCACCAATCAAAAAGGTTAATGTGTCACCTAATTTAACATCAAGGCGTTCAAGCATAGACTCTTCAACTGAAGCTTCAGCGACAGAATCTTTTGTGAACCATGTGCCGTCAATAAGCTCATTTTGACTTGGTAAATCTTCACGCCAAGTTAGGTTTAGCTCACGACCAATACCGGAACGGGCTTCTTCATCTTTCTTTTCATTGTCTTCTTGTGAGACTTCACGAGCTACCAACTCGCCATTAACGGCGTTTACGCGGCCACGGACAACCGGGTAAAAGTCAGAGGTTGGCATATCACGCTCTGCTAAAAAGCTCGTAATTGGCTCTAGTTCTTGCTCTGTTATATTCACTAAAAATGAATTGGGCGCATCAACCGGCAATTGCGATTGCCAGTCAGAGATCATGTCATTTTTAAGTACAATTAAAAACAGCAACAGTTTGATAGCCAAAGCAAAACTAATCAATTGCACAGCATTCACATTGGCGCGTTTTTGGATAGACGCAATCGCCAAAGACCAGCTATTACCAGGGCTTAAACCGAGCTTTCGACCGCCACCAAATATAACCTTTGATAAACCAAACAACACAGCAATTAAAAACGCTGTAGAGAGAAACAAAATAGCGCTTATTTTAATATTATTACTAAATAACCACATCAGTAAAAACACGGTAAGTGCAGACATAGCAAGGTGTATTTTACTGACCAATAAACGATCGCCTAAGTTACGACGCAGTACGCGCAGCGGCGGAATATCAAATAAATCGAGTAATGGTTTAATCGAGAACATAATTGCACAAATTAAACCTGTGCTAATTGCAATAATCCACGGTTTAGCCGATGCACTAGGAAGTACTGAGCCCATGCTTTGTGCTAGATAATCTGTTGCAATGGCTTGCAATCCATAACCAATCAGCAAACCAACGAGCACTGACATTGAACAAACAAGGCTCAAATGAAGTAGATATATTTTACGGATCATAGCGCGGCTACCGCCGAGTGTTTTCATCATGGCAACAGGGTCGTATTGGCGTTCACAATAGCGCTTTGCCGATACCGCGATAGCCACAGCAGCTAATATAATGCCAAGTAAGCCTGCTAATAATAAGTAGCTTTCGGCGCGGTTTAAGCTATTAGAAATAGGCGATTGACGGTCTTTAACGCCATACCAACGCTGGTTTTCTTTCATTTGAGGTTTTAACCAGCTATAAAAATTTTCGAGATCGCTTTCGTCCCCAGCATACAACTGGCGGTAAAACACTCGACTACCCGGCTGAATAACCTGAGTTTTTGCAATATCGTCTTCGTTAATTAAAATACGTTGGCTACTAGAAAACACATTAAACGGTGCATCGGGCTCTTCAGCTACAACATGACTGGCAACAAAAGTGGCGGCTCCTAACTCTACTTTATCGCCAACTTTAATATTAAGCGCATAGAACACCGACTCACTGAGCCAAACTTCACCGCGAGCTGGAATGTCTTCAGTTACCTGAGGCTCAGCAGTTAAGCTAGATTTTATCTTTAGCTCGCCTTTTAATGGATAAGTGTTTGATACCGCTTTAACCGAACCCAACTGCATTTCGTCACCAGCAAATAGCATGGTATCGAAATAGGTTATTTTTGCGGTGCGAATGTTATCTTGGGCGGCTTTATCTAAAAACTCAGCAGGTAAAGCATGGTTACTTGCTAAGACACGATCTGCAGCAATAAAGGCACTGCTTTTTTGCTCAATACTTTGACCGATACGGTCAGTAACCATAGATAAAGTTAAAACAGTCAGTACAGCTAAAGCTATGGCTGCACTGATCACTGTTAACTCACCGCGCTTAAACTCACGTGAAAACAGTTTTAGTGCTAATTTAGCCCACATTCGCTTGCACTCCTTCGCTTTCTTTTACTGTTACTAATTGCCCTGCTTCAATATGTAATATTTGCTGGCATTTTTGCGCAAGCTGCTCATCATGGGTTACTAAAATAAGTGTCGTACCGTGTTCTTGATTAAGTTCAAATAATAACGACTCAATGAGCTTACCGTTTTTACTATCAAGGTTGGCTGAAGGTTCATCGGCAAATAAAATTTTAGGTGTACCAATAAATGCACGAGCTATCGCTACACGTTGCTGCTCACCGCCCGACAATTGCGACGGGTAATGGCCAACACGATGACTTAGCCCTACTTTTTCAAGTAGCTCAAGTGCTTGTTGTTTAGCATTTTTGCTTCCAGCAAGTTCAGCCGGTAGCATCACGTTTTCTAGAGCTGTTAAACTTTGCACGAGCATGAAAGATTGAAATACAAATCCCACTTTCTCTGCGCGAAGTGCAGCACGTGCTTCCTCATCTAATTCGTGTAATGCAGCACCATCTAAATGAATACTGCCATTGGTTGATTGGTCAAGGCCGGCTAATAAACTTAATAAAGTAGACTTACCCGAACCAGATGTGCCCACTACCGCAACCGAATCTCCTGACTTGACATTAAAGCTGATGTCACTGAGGATGGTGAGGTCGCCCTCAACCGTGGTGACCGTTTTAGAAAGTCCTTTAACTTGAATAATGTTTAATTGAGAAAGCGCTGACATATGATGCATCCAATCCTACGTTTTATATTCGTTTTACTGTTAGTAATCAAACCACTTACGGCAGCAGCTGACAACACAATTTTAATTTTAGGTGACAGTTTAAGCGCCGCTTATGGCCTTAAACAAGAGCAAGGCTGGGTTAAATTGTTACAAGATAAGTACGATGAAAAAGACCAATCTGTATACTTAGTAAACGCCAGTATTAGCGGTGAAACCACAGGCGGTGCGTTAAGACGACTCGATGCATTACTAACCGAGTTTGAACCTACGCACGTGCTTATAGAGCTTGGCGGAAATGACGGTTTACGCGGTTTTCCAATCAAGCGCTTACAAGCTAACCTACGTGATTTAATTGCAAAAAGCCAAAAAATTGGGGCGAAAACAGCCGTAATGGAAGTACAAATTCCACCAAACTATGGCCCTCGTTATACCAAACTTTTTACCGACAGCTTTGAAACCATTGCCAATGAAACAAACTCAGAATTAATGCCATTTTTTATGATCGATATTGCTGGCCGACCAGAGCTTATGCAAAACGATAACTTACACCCTAACGCCGATGCTCAACCATTAATACGCGACTTTATGTACAAAACGATCAACGATTGGCTAGATTAACCGCTAGCCTGATCACTTTATAATTAGAGCTGGACAATAAACAGCCAAACAAACCGCAGGTGTATTGATTTTTATAAAAAAAGCCGTACTATGGCTTGCAACGTCGGCATATAGCGCAGCTTGGTAGCGCACTGTCATGGGGTGTCAGGGGTCGCAGGTTCAAATCCTGCTATGCCGACCATTTTTCTAACCCCAAACTCCCGCTCTATTATTTATCCCTCTGTGCTTTAAACTCCTTAAAAATACTGTTCACATTCACTTTTGAGCCTAGCTTTGCAGCGATTAAAAACAGGCCCGCTAGTTTTCTGTGAACGAACAGAGCATCTACGGGTGGTGCGTGCCAATGCTCTGAAGCGGTGCTCATTTTTAGGCCGAGCTCTTTGATTCGTTTTGGTAAGTCGCTATTTGCAAAGTCATACTCACCTTGGTGACGCAGTGGCTCGCAGGCGAGGAGAAATATGTCAACGACATTATCTATATATTCTTGAGCAAGCCCTTGTTGAAAATAGCCAATTTGCTGTGCTGCTGTTGCAACACCTGCTCTATCGTTACTATTCGCGGCAGATAATAACTGTAAGTAACCAGCACTAATATGCTGAGGTAGTTCGCGGGTAGCGCCAAAATCTAAAAGTACTAAGCGTTGATTGTCGATTTGATATTGATAATTAGCAAAGTTTGGATCTGTTTGAACTAATTTAAAGCTAAATAGCTCCTGTAAAAATAAACTTAGTAACTGCTGAGCAGCTTTATTACGTATCGTTTGCTCTGCACTTGCCAGTGCTTCTAGCTCTTGTCCTTCAACAAAACTCATGACTAATACTTGAGAAGAGCTCAGCGAATCTACAATATTGGGAATCAGGTAGTTTTCATCACCCTTTAAACACTCGCTGTAGCGTTTTAAATACTTGGCTTCTAATTTGTAGTCTGCTTCGTTTATAAGTTGTTGTTTGGCTTCGTCTATTAGAGGCTGTATTTCTACCTCTTTGGGTAATAAGCCACTGAGCTTCAAAAGGTAAGCTAAGTTATCAACATCACTGGCGATGCCTTTTGCAATACCTGGGTATTGCACTTTAACTGCTAACTTCTCGCCCGATTCACGGTAGGCAATATGCACTTGCCCTATTGATGCCGCAGCAAATGGCCTAAGTTCAAAGTGTGATAATTGTTCTAGCCATGCATCTCCCCAGTGCTCTCGCATCACTTTGACTAATTGCTTTTGCGGCATAGGTGTCGCTTCTGCACGCAGCCTTGCTAAAATTGCAGATAACTCAGGAGTGAGTAATTCACCGCTATCCATAGATAACAGCTGGCCCAATTTCATTGCAGCCCCACGTAGGTTTGCAAGCTGTTCGGCAAAGCGCTGAATATTTTTAGGCTGTAACAATAACTCTTGTCGTGATGTTTGCTTGCCAGCCGCCCATGCTTTTGTGCCTTCAAACAACATATTACCTGCGACTTTACCAGCTAAAGAGCCAAGCCGAACAGCGCGTGAAAACCGTGATGTTGGAACAGACTTTTGTTTATTACTCATAATGTTTCACACTATTAACTTAATGCTTTGAATACGTTGATTGCTCGGTTTTAGATCCACTTTAGCTTTTACAATCTTTTGCCCATTTGCATAAAATTAAAAAAGCCGCATGGTTTCCCGATGCGGCTATTTATTTAGATTAACAACTTAATAAATCGTTTTATTGAGTGTTACTGCTTACCAGACATCAACTGTTCCATCAGTTGGCTAAAGTCAAAGCTCGCTGCTTTTTGCAGTGGTGGATATTCAGTCAATGACTTAATGTGTTCACCAAGTAGATGTTGCACAGGCTCATTTAGCCATTGCTTAGCTTGCACAATGTCTGAACGGTCTGTTAAGCCATCAAAGCTTTCAAACGGGTCCATACGTAAGTTATAGATGATCGGGAACTTTTGCTTCTCATACTGAGCGTAATAGTTTTCGCTCGTTTCGAAATGAAGTTTCCACTGCTTATAACGCACAGCCTTGATGCTTGATTCGTAATAATAAAGGAAACTATCACGCGCACTTTCGTCTGTTTTACCTAACCAATAATCTAAGTTGTTTACACCATCAATCGGTTGCTTATGCTCTTTAAGGGCTTTTTTCGCGATATTTGGTTCACCCGCTGCTGCTGCAAGGGTTGTGTAAATATCCATGTGCGATTGAATACCCGTTAGTATCGTATTTGCAGGGACTTTACCTGGCCAACGAACAATCATAGGAACGCGTACGCCGCCTTCGTAAGTTGTCATCTTTTCACCACGGAAAGGTGTTGTACCGCCGTGTAATCGAGCGCTGTGCTCAGGGCCATTATCTGTTGAGTAAATAACGATAGTGTTATCAAGTACACCCATATCATCTAGCGCAGCCATTAACTCACCCACTTGCTGGTCATGTTCAATTAGGCCACTGCCGTATAAATCATGCTCTGTGGTGTACTCTTCAGCTAAATAACGACTTTCGTCACTTAAACGCGTATACATGTGCATACGACTTGGGTTAAACCAAACAAAGAAAGGTTTATCAGCTTTTTTTGCACGCTTGATAAAATCTAGGCTCGCAGCCATAAACTCTTTATCTACGTTTTTCATACGTTCGCGAGAAAGCTGGCCGGTATCTTCAATTTTTTGTTTACCTACTTTACCAAAACGTGGATCAACCGTTTTATCATCTACATTAGTTGCGTAAGTATGTAAAACACCTCGCGTACCATACTTTTTGAAAAATTCAGGGTCTTTTGGATAATCACGTTGCTCGAATTCTTCTTGCGTATTTAAGTGATATAAGTTTCCAAAAAATTCATCAAAACCATGAACGGTTGGTAAGTGCTCGTTGCGATCACCTAAGTGGTTTTTACCAAATTGACCTGTAGCGTAACCTTGCTCTTTAAGAACCTCAGCAAGGGTATAAGAGCCCGCTTTTAAACCAAGCTCTGCGCCTGGTCTGCCAACAGTTGTCATGCCACTACGGATTGGGTACTGGCCGGTAATAAGGGCAGCGCGACCAGCAGTACATGATGGTTGTGCATAATGATCGGTAAACATTGCACCTTCATGGGCAAGTTTATCAATATTTGGGGTTTTATAACCCATTGTACCTAGGCCATATGCACTGACGTTTTGCCAGCCTACATCATCGGGGAATATTATGAGGATATTGGGCTTATCTTTAGCAAAAGCGACAGAGCTTGCTAAATACAAAGCAGCAGATGCTACGGCGAGTAGTTTTTTCATAACAGCAGTCCTTCGTGTATTGTAATAAAATACTATGTGATTTAGTTTTAAAACTGATAGTACCTATTTTTAGTTTACTAAACATACTGCTTACCGCAATTAATTATTATCAAAAAATAAAAAAAACCGCATGGTTTCCCAATGCGGTTTCATAAAATGACTAAAAATTAAGCCTATTTAATTACTTCTAAGCCACCCATGTATGGACGTAATACTTTTGGCACGATAACTGAGCCGTCTGCTTGTTGGTAGTTTTCTAAGATTGCTACAAGGGTACGACCAACCGCTAAACCTGAACCGTTTAGCGTGTGAAGTAGCTCTGGTTTTTTCTCGCCTTGACGACGGAAACGCGCTTGCATACGACGTGCTTGGAAATCAACCATGTTTGAACATGATGAGATTTCACGATAGGTGTTTTGTGCAGGTAACCAAACTTCTAAATCGTAAGTTTTTGCTGCACCAAAGCCCATATCACCTGTACATAAAATCACTTTACGGTATGGCAGCTCTAATGCTTGTAAGATTTGCTCAGCGTGACCTGTTAGCTCTTCTAGCGCTTGCATTGAATCTTCAGGTTTTACTAGTTGTACTAATTCAACTTTGTCGAACTGGTGCTGACGAATAAGACCACGGGTATCACGGCCATAGCTACCCGCTTCACTTCGGAAACATGGTGTATGTGCTGTTAAACGAATTGGTAAGTCGCTTTCGTCGTAAATTTCGTCACGAGCACTGTTAGTAAGCGGCACTTCCGCTGTAGGAATTAAGCTGAAACCTGGTTGTTGCTGACCGTCGTCATCCACTAAACCTAAAGTGTGGAATAAGTCACCAGCAAACTTAGGTAATTGGCTTGTGCCGTACAAGCTTGCGCTATTTACTAGGTAAGGCACATACATTTCTGTATAGCCATTTTGCTCTGTGTGCGTATCAAGCATAAACTGCGTAAGAGCACGGTGCATACGTGCAACTTGACCGCGCATAACGGTAAAACGTGCACCACTGATTTTAACGCCCATTTCAAAGTCTAGGCCGTTAACATCTTGACCAACATCAACGTGATCTTTTACTTCAAAGTCGTAAGACTTAGGCGTACCCCACGTTGAAATCTCAACGTTTTGATCTTCGTCTTCACCAACAGGTACTGATTCATCAGGTAAGTTTGGAATAGCAAGTGCAATTTGCTTAAGCTCTTCTAACACTGCATCTTGCTCTGCTTTAACGCTGTCTAGTTGGTCGCCAAGATTACTAACTGAATCAAGCAGCTGTTGTGCTTTTTCGTGCTCGCCTTTCGCTTTTGCTTGGCCGATAGCTTTGGAACTTGCATTACGCTCGCTTTGAAGTTCTTGCGTTTTTACTTGTAATGTTTTGCGTTTTTCTTCAAGAGCAGTCACTGCTGCAATATCAAGCTCGAAACCACGCGTTGCTAAACGTGCAGCCGCTTGTTCAATATCTTGACGTAAATATTTAGAATCTAACATGTTCGATTTTTAACCTTTTTGCATTACCAGCTGAAGGCCCAGCCAAGCCATAAATATACACACCACCACGTTTAAGGTGATATTGAGGGCCATTTTAAAAAAGTGACCTTGTTGCAATAGCAACAACGAATCCATTGAGAATGTTGAAAAGGTGGTCAATGCACCTAAAAAGCCAATACCAATTAAGGTTTTAGCTGGGCTAACAGCGATTATTTCTTTTTCAATCAAGCCGTACAAAATGCCCATTAACAATGAACCAAGAATATTAACTGTCAACGTGCCAAAAGGGAATCCCCTACCCAGCAGTTTTAGCATGGTTTCGCTAAGAAAATAGCGTAAACATGCTCCCGATGCACCACCTAGCGCAATCATCATGTAAAGTTTCAAACTATTCATAACGTTTAATATCACTTTGCTCGTTGCGCTGAGTTAAATAGTCCAGCTTTTGTTTGATTTTTTGTTCAAGTCCACGTTCGGTTGGGAAGTAATACTGGCGATCATTAATTGCTTCAGGGAAGTACTTTTCGCCAGCCGCGAATGCACCTTCTTCATTGTGAGCATAACGATATTCAGCGCCATAACCTAAATCTTTCATTAAACTTGTTGGTGCATTGCGTAAATGCTCAGGCACAGGATAACTCGGCTCATTTTTAGCGTCTTGCAGCGCTTGATTAAACGCCATATACACAGCGTTACTTTTCGGAGCACTGGCTAAATAAATGGTGGCTTGTGCAATAGCGCGCTCACCTTCACTTGGGCCAACACGTTGAAAAATATCCCACGCATTGAGTGCGACTTCCATTGCTCGCGGGTCGGCATTGCCAATATCTTCTGTAGCAATCGCTAATAAGCGCCTAGCTACATAAAGTGGGTCACCGCCACCTGCCAAAATACGGCAGTACCAATATAGAGCGCCATCAGGTGAACTTCCTCGTACTGACTTATGGAAGGCTGAAATCAAGTCGTAAAACTCATCGCCACCTTTGTCGTATTTGGCTAAGTGAGTTGGCAGTACTTGGCTTAAAACATGTTGATCAACTAGGTATTTGCCCTGTTGCTCCGTGGTTAAATCAACCGCTTGTTCTAACAAGTTAAGTACTTTACGTGCATCGCCATCACTTGCTTGGCAAAGCGCCAGTTTGGCGTTATCGGCAATTTCAATGTGTTTTTGGCTAAGCTCTACGTCTTCACGCAAGGCGCGCTCAATCACGGTAAATAAATCGGTTTGCTCAAGCGCTTTTAAAACATACACACGGGCACGAGACAATATCGCGTTATTGAGTGCAAATGATGGGTTTTCGGTGGTTGCGCCAACAAAAATAAAGGTGCCATCTTCGATATGTGGTAAGAATGCATCTTGCTGAGATTTATTAAATCGGTGCACTTCGTCTACAAATAATAAAGTGCGTTGTCCTCGCCCAGCAAGGTTTGCTTTCGCTTCGCTTACTGCCTCACGAATATCCTTCACGCCTGCTGTAACAGCCGACATTTGTATAAGGCTTGCATCGGCATGGTTAGCAATAATTTGCGCTAAGGTAGTTTTACCAACGCCAGGCGGCCCCCACAAAATAAGGCTGTGGCATCGTCCTGCAAGAATCGCTTGGTAAAGAGGTTTGTCGGGGCTCAATAGGTGCTGCTGACCTATGTAGTCATTCAGTGTTTCTGGTCGCATGCGCGCCGCGAGTGGGCGCACATCAGGGCCAAAATTAAATCCGAGGTTACTCAAGCCTTAATCACCTTGGCTTTGGTCGTCAACTTCCACGCCCTCAGGAATGGTGAATTCAAATGTTTGAGCTGCAAGCGCTTCGTTTACTTTGGCATCTTTAAAGGTAAATAAAGATTGCTGACCTGAGGTGTCTAATACAGTTAGTGATGCAAGACCTTGCTCTTTAGCATTAAAGCTAATATCTAACTTTTCAACTTGGCTCTCAACGCCTTTGTTTGGCGTGACACTAAAGCCTGCCTCTGTTGCCACAACTTGGTATTTTGCCCACTGCTCAGGATCTTTTGAGGTCAACAATACAAACGGTGTTGAATCAATTAGGCTGTGGGTATTCATAATGGTTACTTGTTCAGCAAAGCTGTCGAAGTAATAAGTTTTGTCGCCATTTGATACAAACAAGGTGTCATCTGGGCTTTGTTGTTGCCAGCGGATCATCATAGGCTGCTGAAGGGCAATGTTCCCCTCACCTTGCATGATAGCTTCACCTTGAGAATCGGTCACTTGTTGCGAAAACTGTGCTTTAAAACTTTTAATCGCAGCCAGTTGTTGTTGCAACGCTTCGCTGTCGTCTGCAAAACTTTGACCGCTTAATAAACAGCCCATAATTAGGGCTAGGTATTTAATTTTTTTCATTAATTTGCTCCACCATTTGGCACTAAGACTTCGCGGGCACCGTTATGACCCGGTGCGCTAACAATGCCTGATGTTTCCATTTGTTCAACTAAGCGTGCTGCGCGGTTATAACCTACGCGAAGCTTACGCTGCACACTCGATACCGAGACTTTGCCGGTTTCAATTACAAATGATACTGCTTCATCGTAAAGCGGATCTGACTCTTCATCACCGTCTTCACTGGTTTCTCCAGGTAGTAAAATTTCTTCTGTGGCATCACCACTTAAAATTTCATCTATATAATTTGGTTTACCACGTTTTTTCCAATCATCTACAACCGCGTGAACTTCGTGGTCGTCGACAAACGCGCCATGTACACGCACTGGCACACTGGTACCCGGCGGTAAGTAAAGCATGTCACCCATACCCAGTAAGTTTTCGGCACCTTGCTGATCTAAAATGGTACGCGAGTCAATTTTACTTGAAACTTGGAACGCCATACGGGTTGGAATATTCGCTTTAATTAAACCTGTAATAACGTCAACCGATGGGCGCTGTGTTGCTAGCACTAAATGAATACCTGCAGCACGAGCTTTTTGTGCAATACGAGCAATCAGCTCTTCCACTTTTTTACCCACGATCATCATCATGTCGGCAAATTCGTCTATCACCACCACAATACTTGGCAATTTACCAAGCTCTTCAGGGCCATCGGCCATGCCATCTGTGTCTTTAAAAAGTGGGTCTAAAATAGGGTGACCCGCTTCTTTCGCATCAAGCACTTTTTGGTTGTAACCTTTTAAGTTACGCACCCCAAGCGCCGACATTAGCTTATAACGACGTTCCATTTCGCCTACACACCAACGTAAAGCGTTGGCTGCTTCTTTCATGTCGGTAACAACTTCACATAATAAATGTGGGATGCCTTCGTACACCGAAAGTTCAAGCATTTTCGGGTCAATCATGATCATACGAACATCATCAGGGCCCGATTTGTACAGTAAGCTTAATATCATTACATTAACGCCCACTGACTTACCTGAACCTGTGGTACCTGCAACGAGTAAATGCGGCATTTTGCCAAGGTCAGCACATACTGGCTCACCAGCAATGTCTTTGCCTAACACCATAGTCAGTGGTGATGGGTTTGATTCGAATTTAGGTGCGTTAATAACTTCACTTAAACGCACGATTTCACGATGTTTGTTAGGTAGCTCTAAACCAACATAGGTTTTACCCGGAATAACCTCTACAACACGAACACTCACAGCAGACAGTGAACGCGCTAAATCTTTAGCAAGGCCGGTGATTTTGGCTACTTTGATACCCGGCGCTAAATCAAGCTCAAAGCGAGTTACAACCGGACCTGGGTACACACCCACAACCGCAGCTTGAATATTAAAATCAAGTAGTTTGGTTTCAACTAAACGTGAGATACCATCGAGCTCTTCTTGTGATAATGGATTTTTCGCTTTATCTGGGCGATCGAGTAAATCTAGCGATGGTAATGGGTTAGCAGGCGGTTGCTCATCTAGTAAGGCTTCAAACTTTTCTTTTGCCGTTGGCGGTGGCTGGTACGCAGGTTTTGCCTTTGGCATTGGTCGCGCGGGCGATACAACCGTTGTTACAGGTTTTTCTGGCTCAACGACCGGGCTTTGATCAAGCGCATTAAGTGCCGATACAGTATCGAATGATTCGTCATCAAGCGCACTAAAGCCAATTTCTTGGTCAAGAATATCGTCAAGCTCATCAAAACCTTCAAATTCATCATCACTACTGCTTGGCTGTTTTTTCTGTGTTTGTGATGGCTTTGTTGCTGGCTCGTCTATGTCATCGAAACCTATAGCTGGGTTGCTATCTTGCTGTTCAAAGTTAGCGTCTGGCTCGGCTGACGTTGGTTTAACCGCTTCTCTTTCGCGATTTAACCATGCAGAAAACTGCGCGCGTAAGAAGTAGAATATTTTCATCACCCACTTACCAACAAAGTCTACAAACTGAACCCAAGAAACTCCTGTTAGTAGCGTTAGACCTGCAAAAAAGAAACACAACAATAAAATAGAGGTGCCAGTGAAATTAAAAGTAGGCATCATGGCTGTGGCAATCACATCACCTACTACCCCGCCCGATGAAAAATTATATATGTCATCAAAATTGATGCTACTAATTGCCGTGGCTGAGGTAATGAATAACGCAAAGCCAATGACTCTTAGAGCAAGCGTGGTGTAGTCAAGCTGTAAAATACGATGAGGTTGTTTAAACAGTAAATAGCCAAACAGCTGAATGGCTACCGGCACAAGATAAGCTAGCCAGCCAAAACTAAGCAAAAGGATATCCGCAATCCATGCACCTGCGGTGCCGGTAATATTCTTAACATTAACAAATTCACCGGTTTGCGACCAAGAAGGATCGGCTGGATCAAAACTGATTAATGCACATAAAATAAATACTGCTGCAAAGGTACTAATAATTAGCCCCGTTTCTAACAGTCTTTGAACACCATTTAGGCGCATAGCTCCCTATTCCTTATTATTCTTTACTCATCGATTAGCAGTGAAATACCTTAGCAGGAAATGCCGTTTGATGCACTTTATCTTAACCTTGATGGACTGATAATGAACAAGTTTTTGTTACTCAATGTGTATTTTAACAGTTTAGGCAATATATGGGCGAATAATGACCCCTTGCTCACCTTTTACTTCTTCCATTACCACATAGGTTCGGCTTTCACTGACATTAGGAAGTTTTAGTAGAATATCCCCTAAAACATTTCGATATTCCGACATGTCGTTTACCCGCGTTTTTAATAGAAAGTCGAAATTACCTGATACTAAATGGCATTCAATAATTTCATCGTGCTTTTTAACTGCAGCGTTAAATTCTTCAAATACATCGGGTGATGTTTTAGTGATAGTCACTTCCACATAAACCGACAATCCTTGCCCGAGTTTTGCTGGATCTACCACGGCTTTATAACCGAGTATGTACCCTTCCCTTTCGAGCTTTTTTACCCGCTCTAAACAGGGTGTTGCACTTAGGCCTACACGCCTTGCCAGCTCTACGTTAGAGATCCGACCATCGAGCTGTAATTCCATTAAAATTTTACGGTCAATTCGGTCGAGTAATTGGTGCATAAGACAAACCAGAGTTTTAAACTGTTAAAATTAATTTTTTAGATTATATCACTAGAATCCAACTTAAAAAAGGTGAGACACACTGGCATGTCATGAATATAATAGTCAAAAATTTTATCCCGTTCTATTAAGGCGAAAAACTATGATTATTGGTGTACCTAAAGAAATTAAAAACCATGAATACCGTGTAGGTATGGTTCCTGCGAGTGTTCGTGAACTAGTAAACCATGGCCACCAAGTGTTTGTTGAAACTGATGCAGGTATGGGCATTGGCTTCACTAACGAAGATTATGTTGCAGCTGGTGCTGAAATTTTACCAACCGCTGCTGACGTTTTTGCTAAAGCTGAAATGATCGTTAAAGTAAAAGAGCCTCAAGCTGTTGAGCGTGCAATGTTACGCGAAGACCAAATTCTATTTACTTACCTTCACTTAGCACCGGATCTTCCACAAACTGAAGACCTAGTTAAAAGCGGCGCAATCTGTATCGCTTACGAAACTGTAACTGACGCTCGTGGCGGTTTACCTCTTCTTGCTCCTATGAGTGAAGTTGCTGGTCGTATGTCTATCCAAGCTGGTGCACAAGCGCTTGAAAAATCAAACCACGGCCGTGGTATGTTACTGGGTGGTGTACCTGGTGTTGAGCCAGCAAAAGTTGTTGTTATCGGTGGCGGCATGGTTGGTCGTAGCGCAGCGCAAATGGCAGTTGGCCTGGGTGCTGACGTTGTTGTTCTTGACCGTAACATCGACGTATTACGTGCATTAGACGCACAGTTCGGTAACAAAGTTAAAGCTATTTACTCTACTGCTGATGCGTTAGAAAAACACGTATTAGAAGCTGATCTTGTGATCGGTGGCGTACTAATCCCAGGTGCAGCAGCGCCTAAACTAGTGACAGCTGAGCACATCAAAGCAATGAAGCCTGGTTCTGCTATCGTTGACGTTGCGATCGACCAAGGTGGTTGTATCGCTACTTCTAAAGCAACAACTCACGCAGATCCTACTTACATCGTTGATGACGTTGTTCACTACTGTGTTGCTAACATGCCAGGTGCTGTACCACGTACTTCTACGTTTGCACTTAACAACGCAACATTACCGTATATCATCAACCTTGCTAACAAAGGCTATAAGAAAGCGCTTCTTGATGATGCACATTTCTTAAAAGGCTTAAACGTGATCAAAGGCCAAGTTACTTATAAAGAAGTAGCTGAAGCTTTCAACATGGAATATGTTGACCCACGTACAGCGGTTGAAAATGCTTAATTAGCATTGTGAAACAAAAAAAGCAGCGAATCGCTGCTTTTTTTATGCCTGTTTGCAAATAAATCAGTTTATCTGCAAACAATGATATTACTGATTAACGACGCTTAGTTTGTTTAGCGCGTTGATTGTGCTTTTTAACCGCCTTACGGATTTGGTTAATTTTAGCACGCTTGTCTTTACGTTTTTCAGGAATAGCCGACAACTTAGTTTGTGTTTCGCGACCTAACTGTACAGTTTTACGTAAATAGTTAACGGTATCTAAATCAAGCTCAGCCCAACCACCTTGTGGTAAACGCTTATCAAGCTCTAACTTACCGTAACGAATACGAATAAGACGAGAAACTTCTACATCTTGCGATTGCCATAAACGACGAACTTCGCGGTTACGACCTTCTGTTAAAGTGACATTGAACCAACGGTTGATACCTTCACCACCCATAGGTTTGATGTTTAAGAATTTTGCAGGACCATCTTCAAGCTCAACGCCTTTTGTTAAAGTGCGTAGCGTTTCGTTAGTCACTTCACCAAACACACGAGCTGAGTACTCACGCTCTACTTCGTAGCTTGGGTGCATTAAACGGTTAGCAAGTTCACCATCGTTAGTAAACAACATTAAACCTGCAGTGTTGATATCTAATCGACCCACTGCAATCCAACGTTCGCCATCAACACGTGGTAAACGATCAAATACCGTACGACGGCCTTCTGGGTCTTTACGTGTACATAACTCACCTTCGGGTTTGTTATACATAAGCACACGACAAATACGCTCAGCTTTGTCTTCAATTTTCACAACGTGACCATCAACACGGATTACATCGCTTGCCTCTACACGATCACCTAAACGGGCAACTTTACCGTTAACACTTACGCGGTTGGCATCAATGTATTTTTCCATTTCACGACGTGAACCCACACCAGCACGGGCTAATACTTTTTGTAACTTTTCAGTTTCTAAATTACTCATTCAGATAGTTCTCTCACAGAAGGATCGCTCAATAACTGGTTGATTTTACTTTCCTGAAGCTCAGGTAGTGGTGGTAATTCATCTAAACCAGCTAATGAAAAATAGTCTAAGAAAGCAGCAGTGGTGGCGTACAAGGCAGGACGCCCCGGCACTTCTTTGTGGCCAACAACTCTTATCCACTCTCTTTCTAATAATGTTTTAATTATCCCTGAGCCAACTGTAACCCCCCGTACTTGTTCAATCTCACCACGGGTTATGGGTTGTCTATAGGCAATCAAGGATAAAGTTTCTAATAGTGCTCTTGAGTATTTCGGTGCTCGCTCTTGCCATAAATTTGCAAGCCAAGGTGCTAAACTTGCACATGCTTGAAACCGATAACCGCTGCCAACGGCAACAAGCTTAATGCCTCGAGTTTGATAATGCGTTTGAATTTGGTCAATTGCATTATTTATGCGTGGCATAGATACGCTTAAATCAGCTAATACTGTCTCTTTTAAATGACGCTTAGACACGGGCTTTCCGGCAACAAAAATCGCGGCTTCTATGATTTCGACTAATTGTTCATCACTGATACGTTTTGCGGCCATTGCAACTAAAGGTCATTTTTACTCACTAACGCTCTATTATGACAGAAGTCGACCAAGGTTGGAAAAATTATTATAAAAAAGCCAGCGTAAAACACTGGCTTTAGGGGTATTTAATAGCTGCTTTATAAAATTAGCTCTTGTTAAGCATCTCTAACGCGTCGTCTTCGGCAACTTCACTGCCATATTTATTAATGTAACTAATAAACTCATTGCGGCTTACACGTTTATCTTTGTTGCTATCCATATAGCCAAAGTGATTTGCAATGTCGTCGTCATCCGCTTCTTCAATAGAAATATAGCCATTTTTATCGTTATCTAACGATTTAAAGTCATTTTCGATTGGGTCAAATTTAGCGATTTCAGCTTTAAATGCTGATTCAGATACCTCACTATCAGTTGCCACCTTGCCTGTATTTAACTGCATGTAAGCATTAAATTCAGTACGGCTGATTTGATCATCCATATTGGTATCGATATTTGAAAAGTGCTCCCAAATAGCATCGTCGTCAGCTTCTACTTTAGAGATATAACCGTCGTTGTCATTATCTAGGCTGCCAAAATCGCTGTCGATTTTTTCTAAAGAGTTACTCGCAGAACAGGCTGATAGGCTTAATGCTGCTAAAATTGTTGATGCTAAAGTTAACTTATTCATAAGACATTTCCTTGTAGTCGATTAGATTCACTTCGACTGTTACAAGTTGAATGCCAAAATGCCTTATTGTCTAAAATCAAGCACTTACAACCTAGTTAAGTTAAGGTTAAGCCTATGATTTAGCAAGCTTTTCATTAATTACTGTAATTTTTTCATAAAAAAAAGCGCTCTAAAGAGCGCTTTTTCAATCTAACTATAATGTTGCTATTAGATAGCTGCGTTTTGGTAACGCTTAACGAAATCTGTTACTGCTTCGCCATTACATTTTAAAGTATTTAAGTTACCAATTTTTTCACGCACAGGTGTTAAACCTTTTTTAAGTGCAGTGATACAAAGTTGAGTCTCTTTTTGCTCATTTTTAGCAAACACTTCAACAGCTGCCTTTGTTGCAGCTTCTTGTGATTGTGCTTTTTTAGCAATTTCACGGATGTCAGTACCGTTACATAAAATGCTCTTTGAAAAACGTGACATTGAAATGCCATGCTTTGCTGCTTCTTTACGTGCAGCGGTAAACCCTTCGTTCGCACTTAAGCTACATAACTTTGATTCAATACGGTTATCAGCTGAAAAGTAGTGCGGGTTGCTTGCTAATGAGCCAAATGAGATACATGCAAGAGAAAGCATCACTAATTGTTTTTTCATGGTTTACCTTTAAATAGTACATAATATGAACGGGTGATTTGTGCGCATTATATAACCAAAAATAAGTAGATCAACTGAATTATTTATTTAATTTAATTATTAATACTGAGTTAACAATGTTTTTAAAATAAGCAGCAATTGATCAACATTTATTCAATTTGATTTTCGTAATTTGCTCATGAATAAGCCCTATTTTGATGGTAGAATTGCCCTAAACGAATAAACAAAAATTCAGATAGGTAATCCATGAAGGTAATCTCATTTAACATTAACGGCCTGCGCGCCCGTTTACACCAGTTGCAAGCGGTGATTGATAAACATCAACCAGATATCATTGGCTTACAAGAAATCAAAGTGCATGATGAAGCCTTCCCGCTTGAGGATGTACAAAAAATGGGTTATCACGTTTATTTCCATGGTCAAAAAGCGCATTACGGCGTGGCAATGCTATGTAAGCAAGAACCTAAATCGGTTGTAAAAGGTTTTGCAACCGATACAGATGAATCACAACGTCGTATGATCAGCGTAACAGTGACTCAAGAAAATGGTCGCGATCTTACTGTGATGAATGGCTACTTCCCGCAAGGCGATAATATTGCCCATGAAACCAAGTTCCCATATAAGCGTCAATTCTATAAAGATCTAATGACTCACTTAGAAGATAATCACACACCAGAGCAAGATGTTATTGTGATGGGCGATATTAATATTTCACCAACCGATCTCGACATTGGTATTGGAGAGCCTAACCGTAAACGCTGGTTAAAAACAGGTAAATGTTCTTTTCAACCAGAAGAGCGTGAATGGCTAAGCACGTTATTAAACTGGGGCTTTAAAGATACCTTCCGTGAACTATACCCAGAAAAAACCGAACAATATTCGTGGTTTGATTACCGCTCAAAAGGTTTTGATGACAATCGCGGTTTACGTATTGATGTGATCTTAGCAACCCCAGCGCTTGCTGAGCGTTGTATTGAGTCAGGTATCGATTACGAATTACGTGGTATCGAAAAACCATCTGATCATGCGCCAATTTGGTCAACATTTAACGCATGATAGAGACGATGCAATGGCAGCTCCCTTTGTGGAGCTGTGTGGCTTTAGTACTTTGGCTAAGCTTTGATAAGCAAAGCGCATCCCAATTATTGGCAACACCAATAAGACAAGTGGGTGTGCTCGCGTGTGCTTTAGTACTTGCAATATTATGGCGCATTAAAGCGGGAATATTGCCGGGCCTCGAATTGCATATATTAGGGGTCACCGCAGTGACCCTGATTTTAGGTTGGCGACTGGCTATTTTTGCAAGCAGCCTTGCAAGTCTACTGCTGGTGTTAGTCGCTCAGTTACCACTGCCCTTATTGCCTGTGCATTTACTATTTACGGCATTTATACCTATCACGCTGAGTTACTTGTGTTTTGTACTTTGCTATAGCTATTTACCAAGACACTTTTTTATTTATATCTTTTTATGCGCATTTTTAACCGCGGCTGTTATCGCTTGTATCAAAATACTTACCAGTGGTGTGTTTTATTACTTATTGGGTGATTACAGTTTTATTGAGATTTCAGAAAACTATCTCATTCTATGTGCCATAATTTGGTTTCCAGAAGCAATGCTCAATGGCATGGCTATTACCTTGTTGATCACCTATCGCCCGCACTGGGTTAAAACCTTTTATGATAAGGACTATTTAGACTCATGAGTCTTCACTATCACTGCCCGCTTTGCAAACTTGAACTTACGCTAACCGATAAAACTTACCGCTGTGACAACAACCATAGTTTTGATATCGCTAAAGAGGGTTATGTCAATTTATTACCCGTGCAAAATAAAAAGTCGAAACAACCAGGTGATAACCTTGAAATGGTGCAAGCACGCCGAGCTTTTTTAAGTGCGGGGCACTACCTTTTTTTACAGCAAGCTTTAGCTGAGTTAGTAGCATCACTTAAACCAAATACAGTAATTGATTTAGGATGTGGCGAAGGCTTTTATACCCAAGCAATAGCAGCGCAATCGAGTGCCGAAGTATATGGTGTTGATATTTCGAAGCCGGCGGTAAAATACGCGGCTAAGCGTTATGAAAATGCAAATTTTAGTGTTGCCTCGATTAGCCAAGCCCCTTTTGCTGACGCATCTGCCGATGTGCTTGTCAGTGTGTTTGCCCCCTTATTTGCACAAGAACTTGCTCGACTTGCCAAATCGCAAGGCAGTCTAATTGTCGCAAGTCCAGGACCTTGGCATCTTAAAGAATTAAAAGCGTTTATTTATGCGGATGTAAAACCACATACAGAGATAGAGCCACCAGCAGGATTTAGTAAAGAGTCAATAAACTTGCTAGAGCAACAGGTGCTATTGCCTGTTGATGAGATTAAACATTTAATTATGATGACGCCGTTTGCTTGGAAGTTTCGCCCAGAGCATTGGCAGCAGATAGAGCAACAAGGCCCACAAAAAGTAACGTTATCGTTTTATGTGAGCCAGTTTATTCGTGATTAAAAGTGTTCTTTTGTGAACGCTTTATCCATCTTTTCGAACATATCTTTTAAAAGTTGAGCTAAATCTGTGTAGCATGGTTTTTCAGTTGTGAGTTGTGACTGATAGCCATGCGCCTTCATTTTACTATGCAGCTCGGTATACCAACTTAACATAGCTGGTTCTAAACGGGTTTGAGCGCGACGACCTAACCACAGCAAGCCTTGAAAAGGTAACGACAGAAAAAATAAAGCGATAGTAATAGCTTGAGGGAAGTAATCACTACCTAAATAGTTTACTTGCATGAACACTGTGAACATAGCCAGAATAGGCATGACTGTGATCGCCAAGTCTGTGGCTTTGATCACTCTGAATTCAGCAAACATTGGAGCTAGCTCTTGTCGCATTGGCCATTTTTTCGCGTACTGACGACCTGTTTGCACTTGTGACATGACACCTTTTTGCATCATCACTCCTCGGGTTTTCATACTGTTTCACAACTGAGTGTAACACACTCCCGGATACAATCCCTGCAAAACCTGTCCTCGTTTTTATAACAATTTATGTCATTGACACTAACGTTAATAGTCTAAATGAGATAAAATGTTATCGGCTTAAGTCAACGAGACTTTAGTATAATTACAGCCCACCTTTGTTAAGTGTAGCAACAAAATACTTATTTACTATACTGGCAAAGAATTCTAATTATCAAGCCTTAATATACACTGACTGATATCGTACTTTTAGGACCTAGCTATGCCAACGCCCCTTTACCCACCACACCATGTTTTAGTACTGAACTGTGGTAGTTCAAGTTTAAAATTTGCCATTTTAGATGCCACCACTTCTGACGAAGTTATTTCAGGTTTAGCTGAGCGCCTTGGCTCAGACACACCTTCAATCAAATATAAATATAATGGTGAAAAAAAGCTGATTGAACTTGCTAAAGGTCAAGCCCACGATGCGGCGATTGCTGAATTGGTTAAGCTAGTCAATAACTTAGGTCTTGCAGATAATTTAATCGCTGTAGGTCATCGTGTGGTGCACGGTGGCGAGCATTTCACTGAATCTGTACTTATCGACGATGATGTACTTGCAGCTATTGAAAAAACAGCGGCACTTGCACCACTTCATAACCCAGCAAACTTATTGGGTATTCGCACTGCAAAGCAAGCGTTCTCAGCGCTGCCACAAATTGCCGTGTTTGATACTGCGTTTCACCAAACCATGCCTAATATTGCTTACTTATATGCTTTGCCTTACTCGCTTTATAAAGAGCATGGCGTAAGACGCTATGGTTTTCATGGTACCAGTCATTACTACGTTGCTGGTGAAGCAGCAAAATTATTAGGCAAAGTGCGCGAGCAAACTAATGTGATCAGTGCACATTTAGGTAATGGTTGCTCAGTGTGTGCGATTAAAGATGGCAAGAGCGTAGATACCAGTATGGGTCTTACGCCGCTTGAAGGCTTAGTGATGGGTACTCGCAGTGGTAGCATCGATCCGGGTTTATTCACTTTCTTAACGCAGCAACTTAATTACACTGCTCAAGAAATTGATGATTTACTCAATAAGCAAAGTGGCTTGCTAGGTATTAGTGAATTATCAAATGACTGCCGCACTATCGAAGAAGCCGCCGTTGAAGGCCACCCGCAAGCAAACCTTGCACTCGATATCTTCTGTTACCGCTTAGCTAAACAAATAGCTGCTTTTTTAGTTCCTCTACAACGTTTAGATGCACTTATTTTTACCGGCGGTATCGGTGAAAACTCAGATATTATTCGTGACAAAGTCATCACTCAATTAGGCTTTTTAGGCCTTGAGTGTGATGAAGATGCAAACTTAGCGGCACGTTTTGGTAAAGAAGGTCTAATTTCAAAAGGCCAAGCGCATGCGAAAGCGTTTGTGATCCCTACCAACGAAGAATGGGTGATTGCTAACGATGCTGCCCGTATTGCACAGGAGGCTTAAGTAAATGGCACATAGAATTATGTTGATCCCTATTTCAACGGGGGTTGGTTTAACGTCTGTTTCTGTTGGTTTAGTCCGCGCGCTTGAGCAAAAAGCGCTAAAGGTAAACTTTTTTAAGCCAATCGCACAGCCTCGTTCTGGCGATACAGGCCCAGAAAAGTCAACGCAAATTGTCACCCATGGTTCGCCAATTAATCCACCTACACCATTTGAGCTTAGCTATGCAGAGCAAATGATTGGTGATGGTAAAGGCGACGACTTACTAGAAGAAATCGTAGAGCGCTTTGAAAGCACTATTAAAGAAGACGAAATTGCGATTATCGAAGGTATGGTGCCAACACGTCGTCAGCCTTATGCTGGCCGTGTAAACCGCGAAATCGCGCAAACACTGGGTGCTGATATTGTTTTTGTATTAACACCAAGCAACGATAGCAATGACCAAATTGAAGACCGTTTAGAAATCGCCTCTGGCAACTATGGCGGTGTTAACCACCCTCGCGTGCTAGGTTGTATTTTCAACAAAGTAAATGCTCCTTTAGATGACGAAGGTCGCGCACGTGCAGACCTTGTTGAGGCCCATGAGCCTGAGCAACTTGAAAACGAATTAAACCGTTTAGCATCACTGCCGATTTTCAGAAAGCACCCATTTAAGTTATTAGGTTCAATTCCGTGGGATTTCGACCTAGTAGCGCCGCGTGTGCGCGATTTATGTGAATACTTAAAAGCCGAAGTCATTAACGAAGGCGACATGGCTCACCGTCGTTTACGTCGTGTCACTTTCTGTGCGCGAACGGTTTCAAACATTTTAAGCCACTTTACCCCGGGTGCATTACTGGTAACACCAGGCGATCGCTCTGATGTATTAGTTGCGGCTTGTTTATCGGCCATGAATGGCACCAAACTTGGGGCGATTTTATTAACCGGTGGCTTTAAGCCTGAAGAACGCATTATGAAATTGTGCGAGCAAGCCATGGATACAGGCCTGCCAATTCTTGCAACAGAGGAAGATACTTGGCGCACGTCACTCTTGCTGCATAACTTCAATATGGAAGTACCATGTGATGATGACCAACGTATCGATAAGGTGAAAGATCATAACGCCAGCCATATCGACTCTGATTGGTTAGACAGCCTTGCGAAAAGTGTTGGCCGTACTCGTAAAATGTCACCGCCTGCGTTTCGTTTCTTACTAACAGATAAAGCTCGTCAAGCGAATAAAACCGTAGTTTTACCTGAAGGTAATGAGCCGCGTACGATTAAAGCTGCCGCAATTTGTGGCCAACGTGGTATTGCTAAAACAATCCTGCTTGGTGACAAAGAAGAGATTTTACGTATTGCAGAGCAACAAGGTGTAGAGCTCAACGATAACGTTACAATTATTGAACCGAGTGATGTAATTAACGATTACGTTGCGCCGATGGTCGAAATTCGTAAAAACAAAGGCTTAACTGAAGTTATTGCCCAAGAGCAGCTACTCGACAATGTGGTACTTGGTACCATGATGCTTGAGCAAGGTAAAGTTGATGGCTTAGTTTCGGGCGCTGTTAACACCACTGCAAACACCATTCGCCCACCGTTACAGTTAATTAAAACTGCACCGGGCTCGTCGTTAGTCTCATCGGTATTCTTTATGCTGTTACCTGATCAAGTACTGGTTTATGGTGACTGTGCAATTAACCCAGACCCAACCGCAGAGCAGTTAGCCGATATTGCAATTCAATCAGCAGACTCAGCCGCCGCGTTTGGTATTGAGCCTCGTGTTGCAATGATCAGCTACAGTACGGGTACTTCGGGTTCAGGTGCTGACGTAGAAAAAGTGCGTGAAGCCACTAAGCTTGCCCAGCAAAAGCGCCCTGATTTAGTGATTGATGGCCCACTTCAGTACGACGCTGCAATTATGGAAAACGTTGCGATTAAGAAAGCTCCTGGCAGCCCTGTAGCAGGTAAAGCGACGGTGTTCGTATTCCCAGATTTAAATACCGGTAATACAACCTATAAAGCCGTGCAACGTAGTGCTGACTTAATTAGTATTGGCCCAATGCTGCAAGGTATGCGTAAGCCAGTAAATGACTTGAGCCGTGGTGCATTAGTAGACGATATTGTTTACACCATTGCCCTTACGGCGATTCAAGCTAAGCAAGTTGAAAGCTTAGAAAATTAACCCTTCAAAAATTAGGCTAATTTATAAATTCTTTATAAATTAGCCTATTACCTTCTTTATACTGAGCTATTCCCATATTTATCCACAGAATCTGTGGACAAGATTTAAAGGCTAAACTGAGCAAATCCCCAGCAATCAAAATTATTGCGCTTTATCTTAACTTTGTTTACCTATACTATAAATTCAAAGGCTTCAAAGATAGGATCACAGATGTCAAAACAAACGTTACAACTTCATAGTGAAGAACTTACCATTCATAGTTTAGATGTTGATGCAACGATTGATCCTGCCCTACTCCAACAAGCTATTTTCTTTATTGCTAAAACCGCCGATGAGCTATCAATTGTATGCCCAAGTACCTTTTCAATAGACAGTTTAGATCAAGAAACTGATTGGCTAGCACTTGAAGTGATTGGCCCTCTTGGCTTTTCTTTAACGGGTATTATGGCGAACATTTCTGGTGTGCTTGCTAAAGCGTCAATTTCGATTTTTGCTTTATCAACGTACGATACCGATTATGTCTTGGTGAAAAAGCAAAGCATGGCAAAAGCCATTACAGCACTTAGAAAAGACGGTTACCATGTGATAGGTGACGTTAAATAAGCCATGAGTATCGACGTTCAATATTTGCCTGAGCGCAGCCTAAGAAAAGCGCGTTGTATGGCAATCAAAAGCCCTTTTACAGGTCGTGTTAAAAGTATGGCTGAACACCCAGAGCCTTTTTTTAGGTATGCCACCGTTGGTCCTGGGATTTGTGTAGAACTAACGAGCCACAATATTATTGCCCCTTTCGATGGCACACTATTACAAGTTAAAAATGCAGGAAAAGAATATATTTTACAGGCCAAAAATGGTTTGAAAATATTATTAAATTTATCGTTTTCATCTATAGAAGAGCATATTAGCCACACCAACATTGCTAAGCTAAATGGCAGTAAAATTAGCCAAGGTGAGCGATTAGCCTATTTTGACCTACGCGAGCTAAGCAGCCCTATGCTAGGCACAGTTTGCGTGCTCAACAGCCATAATCTTGGCCCCCTTTATTATTCACTATCTCAGGTCATTGCTGGGGTAGATACTTTACTCACTGTAACTAAAAAGTAGAATTTATGACTATCATGTATGGTATCAGCAATTGCGATACAATTAAAAAAGCGAAAAAATATTTATCTGATAATAATCAAGAGTTTACTTTCCATGATTACCGTAAAGACGGCATCAGTGCAGAGCTAGTTAATGAATTTGCAGCGCATATTGATTGGCAAGATTTAGTTAATAAACGCGGCACAACTTATCGCCAGTTATCTGATGAACAAAAACAAAATCTCGATAAAGAATCAGCATTAGCATTATTAGTTGAGCAACCTGCGATGATCAAGCGCCCGGTACTTGTGCATAATGGCCAATACCACTTAGGTTTTAAAGCAGCTCAATACGATGAGATTTTTGCCTAATGACTCACGCTGTTATTGAACTTGCTCAAGCACTTATCCAGCGTGAATCAGTGACCCCTGAAGATGCTGGTTGCCAAGCGTTAATGAACGAGCGCCTTGAAAAACTTGGCTTTAATATTGAATCACTGTTTTTCACTGATACCTTAAATACCTGGGCTCGCAAAGGAAACACATCACCGCATTTTTGTTTTGCTGGTCACACAGATGTTGTACCAACAGGTCCTGAAAAAAATTGGCAGCACCCGCCTTTTTCGGCACTGGTAAAAGACGGCATGCTACACGGACGCGGTGCAGCCGATATGAAAGGCTCCTTAGCAGCTATGGTTGTTGCCACTGAGCGCTTTATTGCAAAACACCCAGATCATAAAGGGTCTATCTCATTTTTAATTACATCAGATGAAGAAGGCCCGTTTATCAACGGCACAACCCGTGTTATTGATACCCTTGAAGCCCGTGGTGAGAAGATTGATTTATGCTTAGTTGGCGAACCATCGTCGCGAGATAAACTGGGTGATGTAGTAAAAAATGGTCGTCGCGGCTCATTAACAGGCTTTTTAACCGTTAAAGGTGTACAAGGTCACGTTGCTTATCCACATTTAGCACAAAACCCAATTCACTTAGCTGCACCGGCGTTAACTGAACTTAGCCAAACCGAGTGGGATCAGGGTAACGAGTTTTTCCCTGCAACAAGCTTTCAAGTTTCAAATATAAATGGTGGCACCGGAGCTGGCAATGTGATCCCAGGCGAGCTCGACATTCAATTCAACTTTCGCTTTAGTACCGAAGTAACCTATCAACAGCTACAACAAAGAGTTGTTGATATTGTTGAAAAACATAACCTTGATTATGAACTAAGTTGGATTGTTAATGGACTACCGTTTTTAACCGATCACGGTCCGTTAGTTGATGCTACAGTTCACGCTATTAAGCAGGTAACCGGACGCGACACAGCGCTTGAAACCACCGGTGGTACATCTGATGGCCGTTTTATTGCGCAAACAGGTGCCAAAGTTATTGAGCTGGGCCCTCGTAATGAAACCATTCATAAAGTAAACGAATGTGTTAGCACAGATGATTTAATTCAGCTTGCAGATATTTATGAAATCATTTTAGAGCAACTGCTTACATGAACCAAACCGAGCTTAAAAAATGCGCCACAGGGTTAAGTAGCTCACATTTAGTTGGGCTACAAAACCACCGCTTGCATGGTGATATTGTCGATGACTTTTTAGCCCTTCAACAAGGCGCGAAAGAAGCAGGTATTGATTTGGCGATAGCCTCAAGCTTTCGCGATTTTCAGCGTCAAAGTGCTATTTGGAATGCTAAATTTCAGGGTCTTCGCCCAGTTTATACTCTTGAGCAAAAAACGGTAGACTTACAACGTTTAACTGATACTGAAAAGTGTCACGCGATTATGCTTTACTCTGCACTACCGGGGGCAAGCAGGCATCACTTTGGTACCGACCTCGACATCTACGATACCCGCCCTATTGACGATGATTATCAACTGCAATTAACACCTGATGAGTATTCGACCACAGGACCATTTACTAAGCTTGCGGTATGGCTTGATAATAACCTTGAAAAGTATGGTTTTTATCGCCCCTACCAAGAATATAAAGGCGGGGTTGCCCCTGAGCCTTGGCATATTAGCCATATCAGAGCTTCAGCAAAGATGATGCAGTATTTGTCAGTTGAAACATTACAGCAATGTATTGAACAAAGTGAGCTTAGCGGCAAACAAGCGATTTTAGCTGAACTTAACACGCTTTATGAGCGCTACGTATTAAATATCAATGACCCTAAATCTAAAGACTGCGCTTTTTAGCCATTAAAAACACCAAAACAGCGCCAAGAATTAAGGCGCTGGCTATTATTAAACGCGTTGTCAGTTGCTCATCTAAAAATAGCACCCCCGCTATTGTAGCAAGCACTGGGACTGTTAGTTGTACCACACCCGCTTGGCTACTTTTTAGTTTTGGTAGTGCAACATACCAAATACTGTAACCGACTCCTGATGCAAGTGCTCCTGAGGCTATAGCTAAGCAAATCCCGGTAGCTGAGACTGCTTGCCAATCTAAAGCAGCTACAAGGACTAAAATCGGCACAAGTATTAAACTTCTTAAAAAGTTAAAACTAGTTGCTTGCAGCGGTGATCTGCATGATTTTCCACGAATGCTGTAAATTCCCCACGCTACGCCACTTATTGCCATAAGCATAGCGGGTAAAAAAGAGGGCACTGTTGCAGAGGGCAACATTAAATAAATAAAGCCAGCAAAGGCTACAAACAACGCCCCCCACTGCACTTTACTAAGCGGCTCTTTGTTAAAAACACTGTGGCCTATCATAGTCAGTTGCACCGCAGAAAATAAAATAAGTGCGCCCGTGCCGGTATTTAACTCAACGTAGGCAACTGAAAAGCAGAGCGCGTAAACAAATAAACTAAGCGCACTAATATTGTTACCTTTATCGGTTAAAGGCTTAGCTCTTTGCGATTTTAATTGCCACTGCAACAGTATAAGCAGCATCAATGCCCCACTTACCAAGCGTAAGGCAGTGAAACTTAATGGGTCGATATCACCACTTTGTAATGCCATACGACACAGCAAGGAGTTAGCTGCAAACGCACACAGTGCAATTAAAGTATAGAGTACAGTACTTAACAAATGTGGTGTTCCTTTAACATTAAAAAACACTAGACCAGTAAGTTGTCTATTAACTTACGATTTTTTACATAATTTATCATAGAAGGTTAAGCCGCGTATGCTAATCTGAGTACATTGTTTAAAAGGAGTGTTCAGTGCATCGACGTTTATTTATTGGCGCTGTTTTACTGTTATCAGGCTGCAGTACCATAGGTATTACTGATCTATTCCAAGATTATGCGACGCAGCTAAGACCTGTGCGCCAAGCTGTATCTCAAAATAATATAGAAAATGCGCAGCAATTGTTGCCGAGCAATAGCCGTGGCCACAGTAACTATTTATTGAATCAGCTTGAAACTGCTCGTCTTGAATTTTTAGCGAAACAGAATTCTCAGGCCAATGAGACCTTTGAAACTGTTTATCAAAACATGGAAAAAAAGCGTCAAGCAGCCAAAATACAACTAAGCACAAGTCTTGAACAAACAAATTCATTATTAACAAATGATTCAGTGATTGGTTATGAGCCTGCTGCCTATGAAATGACCATGTTACATAGCTACAAAGCACTGAGCTACGTATTTGATAACCAGCTTGAATCAGCATTAGTTGAAGTTAGACGCGCAAATAAAGTGCAAGAAGATGCATTAAAAGACAACCAAGCTGTACTTGATGAACAAGCAGAAAATGCAGCTGAGGGTTATCCCGATATGGCCGAGTTAATTGGCAATATTAAAAATGGTTTTCAAAATGCCTTTACGTTCTATTTGTCGGGCCTGCTTTATGAGGCGGATAAACAGTTTGATGATGCCTATATCGACTATAAAAAAGCGCTCGAAATAAATAGCGATAATAGCTACCTACAACAAACTGTTTTACGACTTGCTAAAAAACAAGGCTTTGAGCAAGACTTTGAAGAATTTAGTAAACGCTTTGGTGAACTTAAGCAGCATAAGCCAAACACGGGCCAAGTAATTGTAATTGCAGAGCAAGGTTTAATACCAGCAAGACAAGAGTTTCAATTACGCTTGCCTATTTATTCGTCCCATGGAGATGCGCGTTTTTATAGTATCGCTATGCCTGTATATCGCGGCGCACCTTATGTAAATAACGACAAGAACATTACATTGGATGGCGACAACTTCATCCTTAAACCAATCGTTAGGCTCGAGGCACTAGCAGCGAAAACACTTAAAGATCAAAGTACAGGAAGAATTACCAGACAAGTAATGCGCTTGGTTGCAAAAGAAAAGATGCGTGCTGAACTGGCAAGAAGCGGCGGCGATGTGGGTAATATTTTAGCCAATATATATAACATGGCCTCTGAACAAGCAGATACAAGAAGTTGGCTTACCTTACCAAGTCAATTAAGTATTGCCCAAAATACCATGACAACTGGTGAACATGTTTTATCTGTACCAGGTCGTGGCGAAATAAACTTTTCGGTTAGTAAGCAAGGGTTAACCTTAATTTTCCTAACCTCTATTAATAGCTACTATGACACACATGTCGTTCAACTTTAGGAGCAATGATGAAATATTTAGTGCCACTATTAACCATTTTACTTGTTGCGGCCTGCTCCTCACGCCCGACCACTTCTGGCATTGGTGTTGAGCAAACTGCAAAACAATATAACCAACAATTGATCGTTAATAACCCAGAACTAGGGCAAAAACTTGCAATTACAGATGTAAAAACACGCCAAACAAACGGCTTAACAGATGTGGTTGTAACATTGGCAAGCCAATATAAAAAATCACAGTATTTACAGTACCAATTTACTTGGTATGACGCTGATGGTTTTGTTATACGCGGCAATCACTCTCCTTGGCAACCCATTACCTTATTTGGATTTGCTAAAACACAGTTACCGGGCTTAGCCCCGACAGCAAATGCTGTCACCTTCTCGCTTGCAGTGCGTGAAGTGTCAACAGAAGCACAAGAATTTGAAGATTAAGGAAACCATGATGAAATTACTTTCTGTTAAATCGGCTGCGGCCATTGCGATAACTAGCACTTTGCTGCTTTCTGGTTGTGCCAATAAAGCGGTGGTTAGCTACGGCGATGCTCAGGCTGTTGAAACAACTGATATCAATTTTGGATCAACCGATCTACAAAAAGTAGCAAGTCAAATGACAGACTCGTTACTTGCTTCACCTGTGGTTGGCACAATGACAGCAAATACTCGCCCTGTCGTGTTTGTAGAGCGTATTAAAAATAAAACCAGTGAACACATTGATACCGAATCAATCACCGATTCAATCTCAACACAATTACTACGCAGTGGTAAGTTTCGCTTTGTTGATATGACACGCGTTGAAGCGGTACGTGAGCAACTTAATTTTCAAAACGATGACCCGCTAGTTAACCCAAGTACAGCGATTGCATTTGGTCAACAAGTTGGGGCTCAGTACATGTTATACGGCAACTTATCGAGCATTGTTAAGTCAAATGCTGATAAGGCTGATGTGTATTACAAATTTACTATGCGTTTAATGGATTTAAAAAGTGGCCTAGTTGAATGGGCTGATGAAACTGAAATCCGTAAAACACGCGAGAAATCAACTTTTGGCTGGTAGTCAGGAGGATGTATGAAATACTTAGTAACAATCCTGGTAAGCTGTTTATTACTCAGCTCGCCTAGTTACGCTGATTATCAGCGTAATAAAGCAGTGCCAGTACAGCAGGTGTTATTTGGATCTGTGCAATCGGTACGAACGATTACTGATCAAGAGCTAGTTAGAGATAAAACTAATGGCTGGGAAACCTTTGGCGGTGCATTACTCGGGGGTGTTATTGGTAATCAGTTTGGCGGCGGCAGTGGTCGTACCGTCGCAACTATTTTAGGTTCAATGATTGGTGGCTCTGTTGCTCACAACCGTCAACAAAACAGTCGCGTTATACAATATCAACTCGTTGAATTAATGATAAAAGTAGAAAGCGGTGAACAATACATGGTTGTTCAAGATAAAGACAACCAGATGCTGTTTAATCAAGGCGATAAAGTTCGCCTTGTGTACCTCACCGATAACACGGTGCGTGTTGATAAAGCTTATTAAAAAAGCGAGCCTCGGCTCGCTTTTTTTAGCTTTGTCGATAATCAGCGAAGAATCGCTGCATTTTACTCATCGCTTCTGTTAAATCATCTTTGTTTGGTAAAAACACCAATCTGAAATGATCAGGATCTGGCCAATTAAAAGCACGACCATGCACAAGTAAGATTTTCTCGGCTTTGAGTAAATCTAAAATCATGCGTTCATCGTCTTTAATATTAAAGTGCGCCGTATCTACTTTCGCAAATGCGTAGAGTGCCCCTTTAGGCTTTTTACAGCTAATGCCGTCTATAGCATTCAATCCACGCCAAGCTATGTCGCGTTGCACATACAAGCGACCACCAGGGTTAATCAAATTGTCAATTGACTGCACACCACCTAAGGCTTGCTGAATAGCATATTGTGCCGGTACATTGGCACATAAACGCATTGATGCCAGCATATCCAAGCCACGGCTTAAATCGTCCATCATGCTAGTGCGGCCGCTTAACACCATCCACCCCATTCGCAAACCTGCTGCGCGGTATGTTTTAGCTAAACCATTAAAGGTGATAATTGGCACGTCATCGCATAAGGCCCCAATTGAGCTGTGAGTTGCGCCATCGTATAAAATCTTCTCGTAAATTTCATCGCTCAATAACAGCAACTTATGTTCGCGAGCAATGGTTATAAGCTCCATAAGCAAGTCATCGCTGTAAACTGCACCTGTTGGGTTATTTGGGTTAATAAGTACCAAAGCTTTTGTTTTCGATGTAATTTTACTTTTTATATCAGCAATATCAGGAAACCAATCCTGCTCTTCATCACATAAGTAATGAACTGGGTTACCGCCCGCCAACTTAACTGATGCAGTCCATAATGGATAATCAGGTGCAGGGATCAAGACCTCATCGTCATTATCGAGTAATGCTTGTGTGGTCATTTGAATTAATTCACTTACCCCATTGCCAATATAAATATTATCGACATCAAGATTGTGTAAGCCACGCTGCTGATAGTGTTGATAGACAGCCACACGGGCTGAGTAGAGGCCTTTAGAGTCACAGTAGCCTTGGGCTGAATATAAATTACGGATGATATCTTTATGCATATCTTCAGGCATATCAAAGCCAAAGGCGGCAGGATTACCGATATTTAACTTTAATACTTTTTGGCCTTCATCTTCCATTTTTCGAGCTTGTGCAAGCACAGGCCCACGGATGTCATAACAGACACCGTCTAGTTTGTGACTCTTTTTTATTTGTGACATGGTTACCTCTACTAATGAGCCTTTAGACTACCCCAGTAAAGGGCCACCATGCTAGTGGATTTTTGAAGTTACAACTGAAATAAATTCAAGTTTTTAACGGCCAGTAAACCAAGCCTGTAATTTTTCAACTGAACCTATAACTTGCTCATCTAAATAGCCAGCTTTTTGCTCAGCCGTTGCGAAATCACTTTCGTTTAAAGCATGTTCAATCGCTTGAGCAACTTCTGACAAACTTTGCGCGCCAAATTGTGCCGCATTTGACTTTAAGCTATGTGCATGGCGTGCTGCAGCTTCTGTATCGGTGCCTATGTTAGCTAACACCTCTGAACCTAGTCGCTGAAACTCACTACAACAAAAGCTCAAGGTATCTGCAAACTGATCACCTAAAAGCGATTCCATTCCTTCAAGTGCACTTTCGTCTATGGTGATTGTCGTCATTTTTATCCCTCAATCAAAAACATAAAACTAGAACCGCAACTTTAGCTGTTCTTAGTCAAAAAGCAAACCTGCTTTGTAGGTTAAGCTCATGTATACTATGGATACTTTTACCGTATTCCGAGTTTATATGGCTAGAGAATTATGCTCCCACTGTGGCTTTTCTACTAAAACTTGCTTATGTGATTCTATAAACATAATCAATAATAGACTAAAAATCATTATATTACGCCACCCAAGTGAGGAAAAAATTACTAAAAACACGGCGCATTTATTGAATTTAGGCTTAGCCAATTGCCAAATTATTGCTGGAGAATCTGAGCAAGACTTTGTTTCGCTGCAAACTTTGCCAAAATCTAGCACTGCTGTTTTATACCCAAGCCATGATGCATGGTGTCTTGATGAGCAAAGCTCAGAAGTGAATATATTTAAACAAACACTAACACATCTGATTGTTATAGATGGCACGTGGAAAAAAGCATTTAAAATGCGCCAACTTACCCCTAGTTTACAACAGTTTAAGACCGTTAGTTTTAAGCAACTACCTCAAAATCAGTATTTAATACGAAAAGCTCCCCGCGAAGATAGCTTGTCAACATTGGAGGCTGTAGCCCATAGTCTTCACTTAATTGAACAGCTTGACGTTACGCCATTGTATAAATTACTCGCAGCATTAGTTGACAAGCAAACTAAGCACATGCCAGAAGATGTAAGGGCTCGATATCTTTAATGCGTGTTTCTAAACGATTGAGTGCAGGTTTTAATCGCCAAGGCCCCGACTACCGCTTTGATGATCAAGTTGATTTCAATGACATTCGTGACACGTTTGGGTTTCGTACTATGTTAGTGGGTAGCTGGGTGAACAAACAAGAGCGTCTACTCGCGGCTAATTTAATTTATGATGCCCTAGCCGATCTTGCTCAAATATTAAGCTTACCGCCAACAGCTATTGGTCTGCGGGGTAAGCTTAATTTCGCTTTTGGTCATGGCGGCCAAAAAGGCGTACAAGCACATTATAATGCCCATAGCCAAACGTTAGCACTGGCTAAAAATGCCGGGGGTGGCGCACTTGCACACGAATGGTTTCATGCCTTTGATCATCATATCTGCCAACATTTATTTGCGAATAGAAAAAGCATGCAGTTTTGTTCTGCCTTATGGCTCGAACAGTCACCAGATTTAAGTCACCCACTTAATCAGCGCTTAAATGATTTTTATCATCAGGTTTTTTTAGATAACTCAGGTGCAAACCCAAATGAGTATGTAAAACAATCTATTGCTTTTGATCAGCAAGTAAAACAGCTATATATGAGCATGCCTGAGGAACTCGCAGCTCGCTGTTTTGAAAAGTGCATTGCCATGCACCCTGATATAAAAAATAGCTTTTTAGTAAGTGGTTTATCAACAAGTGGCTTAATCTATCCAGATGAGCAGCATGCGATGCGCTGCTTTGCAGCACTGCTAAATTACTTTAATCAACTAGGTTCGCTGTTGCATCAAAACTAAGTTCAACTTTCTGCACCTCACTAATCCAAGCTAAATAATCATCAGCACAAAGCGGCTTTGAAAAATAATACCCTTGTCCAAACTGGCAGCCATAACTTTGCAGCATAGTTAGGCTTTGCTGATCTTCAATTCCTTCTGCAACCACCTGCGCGCCTAGTGTGGCAGCAATGTCGCAAGTTGCCCGACAGATACTCTGATCATTTACTGAAAACGGTAGATTTAACACAAATTGTTTATCTATTTTCACTTCATCAAAGCCAAGTTGACTTAAATAAGCAAGTGAAGAATAGCCTGTTCCAAAATCATCAATCGCAAGTTTTAAGCCAATTAAACGATAGTCATCGAGAGTGGCTTTAATCTTTTTACTCTCCTCTAATGTAGCTGACTCAGTCAGCTCCAGCATAACCGACTCGGCACGCACATTTTGTTCATTTAAAATGGTGATTAACAGCACAGGTAAGTCTTTATTTAATAGATCTTTAGCCGAAATATTAATGGAAATAACGTGATCGGGTATCAGTGTGCAAAACTTCGCTTGCCACTGAATTCCATTTTCGACCACCCATTCAGTGAGCTGATTGATCACCCCCGCAGACTCTGCAATTGGAATAAACACATCAGGGCTCACTGCACCAAATACTGGATGATGCCAGCGTAAGAGAGCTTCACAGCCCACTACTTTGCCTGTTTTCAAACAAACCTGTGGTTGAAAGTGTAAGCTTAACTGATTTTCATCTATCGCCATTTTAAGTCCTGCGGCAATCGATAATCTTTGTTCAGAAAGCCGCGCACTCTCAGAGTCGAACATTCGCCAACGCTCACCTTGTAAACGTTTTTCAGACATTGCTTGTATGGCACATTGTAAGATTTGCTTCGCGGTATTGCCGTGCATCGGATAATAGGCAACACCAATATCAACACTATCGACTAAATTAATATCTTCATGGGTGAGCCCTTCTTCAAATACCCCATGGATCAAACATGCAAACTGCTCTATATGACTGAGTTCTAATTCTCCTATCACTAAGCAACCAAACGTACTGTCATCAACATGAGCAAGCCATGCGCTTCTACTGGCTTGAATTTCAAGCTTTAATGCATTCATGGTCTGTAGCTGAGTATTTAAGATACTTAATCTTTCATTGATACAAATATTTGCTTGCTCAAAACCAAACGTAGAACGTGCATTTGAAAGAACATGTGGTTTAAATAATAAGACGGAAAAGTGCTGTTTCTGCGATACTTTTTTCATCATTTGTGCGAGCAAAAATTGCTTATTAGGCAGTTTAGTCTCCGCATCATGCAGCATCGAATAATTAAATGCCGCTATTTGCTGACGGTCTTTAAGTAACAGCACGGAACATATCGCCAGTGATGTGATAAGCAAAATGGTGTTATGAACACCATGGTAACCAATACCAATACCAAAACCATTCCAAATGAATAAACTAAGCACCTGAGTCACAATCGTCATTAACATAAATACACGTAGATAGGTACGGCTATTTTTTCGCTGCATTACACTAAAAAATACAGCAGCTGCAAAACTTAAAAACCCAATACATGAAACTATAAATAACCATTGATGATTAAACTGAGGCAATAGTGATGACAACACGGCCGCGCTGACTAAACAGGCCATCATTACTTGCCACGCTTTTTTAAAGCGGGGTCTATAGGTATGGATTGCCAGAAAGTGATATAAGAAATAGCTCGCAAAATATAATGCAAACTCATTAACAGGCCATTTTGCTTCCCAATCTATGCCGTTAACGAAATAGCTTATTAGCCCGTTATCAATCAAAAATCCGATACTAACCAGTACGAAGTAAGCATTCAGCAGCAGGTATTTTGGTTGCTGCGATACCACAAAATAAATAGCGCATACAAACATGCATATAATCAGCACACCTAAAATAGCGCCATAGCTTAAAATGATTTGATGTAAGTTTATTTCAAAGGTTTTTGCAGCAACTACCCCAACTTCTATAGTCAGCGCCCTATCGTGCTCAAAGTTAACCAGTGCCCAGCGATGACCTTGACTATGCTCTATTAACCAATGTGGTCGCACATTCGATAAGCTTTCAAGTGAGGCGAGCCGCTGATTATTGGTAGCCTGAGAATTTTCATCTAACAGATAAAACTTTACCCAGGTTAAATTTGGCTCACCTAGATAAACAACGTAATTTTTATTGTCGGGTAGTTGCAATAAATCGATTATTAACCAGTGGGATGTTTGCGGGGCAAGGCGGATTGAACTGCTTTCGAGAGCATTTAGCTGTTCTGCATTTTGAAGTGATTGTTCCAGCGATTGACTTAATTTGGCAAGAGGCTCGGCAGAGTCAAGCAGCCAAATCGATGAACTCTCATTGGCAGCAAAGGTACTAAAGCTGTGTAAAAATACACAACACATTGTTATGAGCAGCGTTCTAACAACCCGATGGATGTGCTTGCCAATAAAATGCATTTTAGCTCCGTGCTTTAAACACCAGCTAAAAGTATGGGGGTAATACGCTTAAATTGCCAATTATGCAGACTTTAATTAGGTAAAAAGTTTAGGCGTATGGGCGTGTGGCACTAAAAGCCACACAATACTTTACTTATTATCATCACTTATTCGACTTGCAACTGCTGAGTTTTGATCCTTATATTTTGCATCTTTACGTGTGTTGTAAGGATTCTCAGCAGGACTTGTCATGGTTTCAAAACTCATAGCGCCAATCTTCATCATTGGGCGTAGCGCTAATGGCAATTTACCTGAGTTATAAAACTCCAAAACAATATTTCCTGACCAACCGGGATCAATACGGTGTGCTGTTACATGTACCATCAAGCCAAGTCGTGCTAACGATGAACGACCATCTAACCAACCTACAATATCAGCAGGTAAAGTTACTTTTTCATAGGTAATTGCCAAAGCTAATTCACCTGGATGAAGGAAAAAAGCTTCTTCTTCAGCAAGCACAATTTCATCACTCATAATGGATTCCATCGCCTTGTTTAGCTGATCTTTTGGACCACTTAAGTCAACATAAGCTGCGGTATGATCTTGGAAAACTCGAAATTTATTGCCCAAACGCAAGTCCACCGTCACACCTGAAATCATTTCTTTACTCGGTGTAGGCTCAATAACTATACGGCCTTCGTCAATATACTGCTGAATATGGGTATCTGATAATCTCATTTATTATTCTACCTAAAACAACTTAAACATATGATTTTAAGCTGAAAAAACACGCTAAGCTTAAACTTAAAAACACAAAGAGTTTATTGTGTAGCAGTTAAGCAAAATGGAATGGACATAGTGTGACATATATTACACAAATCAGCAGCGTGTTGCGCTAATAAATCTCGATTAAATAAGTCTTCTCAGGTAACAACATCAGCTGTTTCTGATTTATCTGAAGTCATGAGTTTTGTTCTAATTGCCGAATTACAGGGAAAGTGAGGATGAGTTGTTATGGATTACGTTATTTTATCCGTAATAACATTGCCAGCATGTGTTGTTGCTATTTTAATCGCCAAACACTACGCTAAAAAACAAGAAATTTGGCACGGCTTTCTCGTCTTCATTGGCTCATTGTTACTAACAAGCTGGTCGGTGGTTGGCCTAGTCGCAAACGAAACTTTCTTTTTCCCGCTACCTTCATTACTCACCATGGTCTTTTATCTTTATTGTTATGGTGAAACCGACATTGTGTTTATGCCCAATTTATTAATTAACCCCGGCATTGCTATTTTCTGCTATTTTTCAGCTTACTTTTTCAGTCGCAATAAACTTTTTTAAGCGCTGTGTATCCTTTTTATATTTACTAAAATAAAAAGCCGCTCATTGAGCGGCTTTGGTTCTCATTAGGGTTCATATGAGATTAAAAGCTATAACGTGCACCGATTGTGTAACGAGGTCCGTATTGACGAGCAAATAAGAACTGCTCTTCATAACGGCCATAACCACGTTCAGTTTCGTTGTTAAGGTTTATACCTTCAAAGAAAACTGTCATGTTTTCATTAATGTCGTAGTTAACGCTTAAGTCCCATTGACCAAACGTATCGCCAAATTGTGGCGGCGCATCAGATGAGCCTTGCGCTTGACCAACACCAATCAAGTACGAATCACGCCAAGCGTAAGTAACTTTAACTGACAAGCCGTCTTTATCGTAGAATGCTTGGAAGTTAGCAGAATCACTCAAACCTGATAAAGGCGCTTGCTGTGTTAAACTATTAACATCAAATTCAACATCACCATCTACAAATGTAGCGTTAACACCTAAACCGAAACCACTTTCACCAAACAAGTGCTGTACAGCAACTTCAAAGCCATCTACCGATTTACTATCAGTATTTTGTGGCTGAGAAATATTCCATACCATTAGTGGGTCTGCACTAGTTGGTTCAATAGCACCATCCGCATTACCATAACCAAGTGCCAGCATTTCATTAAATATTGTCTTACTAGTTACTTCATCATTTCGTGCTTCCAAAGAAGCAATGGCTTCTTGGTAACGAGGACCATTTAGAATGTCATGTAGACCTTCTATCGTTGTTTCAGTAATTTGCGTTTGAATAAAGTTATCAACGTCTTTTTTGAAGTAGCCAACTGATGCGTAGCTGCCTTCGCCATAGTAATACTCAAGCGATAAGTCTAAATTCGTTGACTCAAACGGCAACAAGTTAGTATTACCTTGACCACCTGTACGCGAACCTGGTTTTGGACTACCAGTTAAGCTTCGACCACCAGCAAGGTTACCAAGCGGTGCACGAGCCATGGTTTTACCCCAAGAAACGCGTCCAACAAGTTCATCTGTGATCTCAACTTTTACGTCGATATTCGGTAACCAGATATCATAATTACCTTCTTCTTGGTAAAAGTTATCTGTACCGCCTGTTTCGTACTGCATGATCCACTCTGACTCACTTACCCAGTTAACCTGTTTTTCTATTTTCTGACGAACAGTACTGGTGACATCGGTCTCTTCATAGCGTAAGCCTGCGTTAATTTGAACAAAGTAGTCAGATAACTCAAACTCCCAAAGTGTATTGATGTAGAAGCTTTGCGTTTTTTCTTCGACATAGCTTTCACTGTCGATACCATCAAAAAATGGGTCAATTGAGTATTGATTATCGCCCAATAAATCTTCGTTTAAAAAAGCAAGCTGACGAGCTAACGCCTCTTCAAAGCTATAGGTGTAATAGTAATTTGGTTCAAGGGCACTACCACCACCAGCGAACTGATCTAGCATGTCACCAGTATCATTATAAGTGAACATACCGTCTGGGAAGATCTCTGTGAATGATGGGTTAAAGCCAGGACCACCACGTAAGCCACTCCATGCAGTAAAACCACCCATAGTTTGTTTGGTATTGGCAGCACCAAATTTCACTTTAACAAGTGGAATTTCAAAGCTGTCATTTAACCACGTAGCATGAAGCTGCGCTTGCTCTACATTAGACTCACCCGGCGAATAAATAAACTGGCTGAAGTTCGAATCAATTTCACTTGGATCAAGTACCGTAGTGCCATTATTCCAATTAACATATGCATGCGGGATTTCACCAGTACGATAGTCATACACCTTGCTACGGAGTTGGTCAGAACCAAGAATGATCTGGCCATTCGAACCTAAACCGTCATCTGCACCATTGTCTGTTTCATTTTTCGAATCGTGATAATCGAACTCAACTTCCCACGCATCGTTGATTTGCCACTCTAAATTTAAACCAATTGAGCGTGCTTTTACTTCTGTAGTGCCACGGCTTGCAGTAAATGAACCATCGTTACCACTAATATCGGCATAAAGTGCAGTACCATTTTCATCTAGCTCATAGCTATTAATGTTTGTACTAAAGTCGTTCCAGATACCCCAGCCTGTTGTTTCAACACCTGTAATTGCACGGCTTGCCGTGTAATCAACCGTTGCAGTGAAGTTTTCAACTGGTGCATATTGTAAAGTCACTTGGCCGTTAGTACGCTCACGTTCAACATCAGCAATGCTGTAGTTCATATCTTTTGGAAAGAAATGGTTACCAACACGGTTGCCTTCACTATCTACTGGGCGTGGGTCAATGTAGTCACCTTCATCTAATGTTGGTAAATCTACATTCGCTTGCCAGCCTTGAATGTTTGCGCTTTGTTGTTGGAAATCACGCTCTTGATGTGAGAATGAAACGGCAAAGCCAACTGAATTATCAACATATGTATTACTGTACATCGCTGAGAATTCAGGAGTTACATCATCCCCTTTTTCATTTGACGAGTCGTGAATAGCCTTAATAGACGAACTAAATTTTTCACCAGGGCTATTTAAAGGGCGAGTCGTAATAATGTTTACTGTTGCCCCAAGACCACCACTTGGTACATCTGCTTGACCTGATTTTGCAACTTCAAGTGCACTTACCCCGTCAGCGGCGATATTTTCAAGGGCGTAAGAACGTGTATAACCAGTACCCGGCATTTGACGGCCGTTAAGCATTACGAGGTTAAACTCAGGGCCAAAACCACGCACTGTGATTTCGCTGCCTTCGCCGTTTGAACGACTAACAGATACACCGGTAATACGTTGTAGTGACTCGGCTAAGTTAGTATCTGGGAATTTACCCATTTCTTCTGCCGAAATCGCATCAACTACACCTGTAGCATCGCGTTTCATATCCATGGCGCGGATCAAACTGCCACGAATACCTTTTACTTCAATAATTTCTATTTCTTTGTCAGCTTGCTCATCTTGCGCGTAAGCCATCGGCATAGTGCCAAACCCTGCGGTTAAGATCATCGCCACTGAAGCTGCAAGAGGCGTTTTAATAAATTTTGTGCTTTTCATGATTTACCTGCTTTTGCAATTTGTTGCCATGGTATGTAGGTGCCAGTTTGGCACCCACCATTGTTGCCAGTGTTAATTAAGGATTCGCAATGACTGCATTATCGATACGGTAAACCGCACCTTCACCCATGCCCCATGAAGGGAACACCATAACAACGTCGATTGCACTAATATCAAGGCCTGCACTTAGTAAATCGGCAAGTGTATATGTGTATGTTTGCCATTCACCAACCACTGGCTCGACACCTTCTTGGCTTGCACTTAGTGGAAGCTCCACAGCTTGCCCTGCGTCGTTTGATTCGATTTTAAATAACCACTGCGCATCTTGGTTACTTGCGTTTGAAACGATTTTCATTTCAAAACGAACTACACCTTGAGATAACATGTGTGATGCATCAAAACTCACGCCATCTGCTGCTAAGAAACCCATTACAGTTGGTTGAGCACCAATTTGAAACTCAGCAACTGAGCCGTGTGCTTCGTCGTCTGTTTCTACAGTTGGTGTACTACCAGCACAACAATCCCAAATGCTCCATTGGTCTGCTACGCTATCTGCAAATAAAGTGAGATCTGATTGCGGCTGCGGTGCATAAATACGTGCATTATCTATGCGGTACACAGCACCCTCACCTTGACCCCAAGCAGGGAAAATCATGATGACATCAATAGCACTCACATCTAAACCAGCTTGTAGTAGTGTGCTTACAGGGAATGTGTAGGTTTGCCACTCACCCGCAACCGGATCAACACCTTCAGTACTCGTATTAAGGTTAACTTCAACCGCTGTTGCCCCTTCATTTGACTCTACCTTTAACATCCATGGTGCATCAGGAGTTGATGGTAGCGATGTTATTTTCATCTCAAATTGCAACATACCGTCATCAACAAGCGAAGTCGCATCAAATTGAGTACCACTACCACCTGATGAGGTGCGGTTAATAAAGCCCATTACTGTTGGCGTTGCACCAATAGAAAACTCAGCAGTTACACCATGCTCTTCGTCATCAACTACTTCAATAGGTGTTGAGCCCGCACAGCAATCCCACAGAGGCCAGTCTAGGTTAGTCTCATCAGTGAACAGTGTTAGTGAAGGTAATGTTGTTGAACCACCGTTAGTGATTTCAACATTATCAACACGGTAAACTGCGCCTTCACCTTGACCCCATGCAGGGAAAATCATTACAACATCAATCAAAGATACATTTAAGCCTGCGTCAGCTAATGTTTGTAATGGGAAGGTATATGTTTGCCACTCACCAGCTACAGGACTAACACCTTCAGTGCTAGCACTTAGGTTTAGCTCAACGGCTGTTGCGCCTTCATCACTTTCAATTTTGAAAAGCCAAGGTGCATCAGGAGTAGAAGGTAATGAAGTCACTTGCATATCAAAACGCACATAACCGTCTTCTAGCATAGCGCTTGCGTCATAAGGAGTGGCTTGGCCGTTTTCATCGGTAATAAATGCATCACGGCTAATGAAACCATTTACCGTTGGTGATGCCCCCACAACAAATTCAACAACATCACCGCGCTCAGCATCTTCAACAAGTGCAGGAGTTGAACCACCACAACAATCCCATGCAGGCCAGTTAGGGTTAAAGCTGCTATCAAAAATAGTAAGCGGCGTTACTGTACCATCACTAGGTGGTGTAGGTGAAGGAGCTTTACCTTGTACTAATGCATCTTCTAAATTATCGTAACCAGGACGAACTGTTTCACAGCCTTTGCCTGTATCAGGGTCTTGTGCACATTCGTAAACACGAACATAGTCAACTTCAAAAGTTTGACCATTTTCAAATGCACTTGCGTCAATGCCCGTTGCATTAACGTTTTCTGGCCAGTCACCGCCTACAGCAAAGTTTAAGATTAAATAAAACTCTTGATCATAAGGAGATGCATCCCAGAAAGTTGTTAACTCACCGGTTGTTTGATCAAAGTACTCTGTGTACCAACCTTTGTGTTTAAGTGCCAGAGCTTCGCCTTTAGCATTGTAAAGTAACTCTGATTTGCGCTGTGTTGCATATAGATAGTCGTCTACATACCAACGAATTTCACCTTCTTGCCATTCAATTGCATAGGTATGAAAATCATCCGCTGGGTTAGTGCCTTGATCAAATGTATAAGCCTTACCGCTTTGATCATTATTCGGCCACTCTTTACCATAGTGAAGCGTACCGTAGATATTTGACTCAACACCGTCATCTGTTGGGACTTTCAAGTTAACCGACTCAACGATATCAATTTCACCAGAGCGTGGCCAACCACCATACACTTCATCTGTTGGCATCATCCAAAATGCAGGCCATGAGCCTTGACCACTTGGAAGTTTGGCACGGACTTCGAAGCGTCCATATTTAAAATCAGCTTTGTAACGTGTGTTAATGCGCGCAGAGGTATAAGGTTTTGCAGCACCCTCTTCTGCAGGTAATGCAACGATGTTTAGAATACCATCAGCTACGAATGCATTTTCTTCACTGTCGGTATAACATTGCTTTTCATTGTTACCACCGCCAGCGCAATCTATTTCAAAATTCCATTTGCCCTCATCAATGGAATCGCCATCAAAGTTGTCTTCCCATACCATAACCCAATCTGAAACGGGCTCACTTGGGTCAATGGTATCGATTTTTGTGTCTGTGGCAGAGCCACCGCAGCCTGCTAACGTCGCCACAGATAGTGCCATAGCGAGTTGCGTTAAGTGTGTTTTTATTTTGTTCATTGCATTGAACCCTAACATTCTGTGTTTGTTAGTTTACAGCTGATATTAATAGCAAATATTAGTTTCAGCCAATTTGTAAGCGCTTACAATTGAGGTCAAATAAAAAAGAACAAAAATGTAAGCGCTTACATAGAGTATGACAAGGTTACTAAAACGTCAATAAATTATTAACAAATAAACCGAGTTTATTCCTAAATTTATCAATCATGCTTCAGTAATGCGTAAATACAGGAGGATGCCAAATAAAATGAGATTATTTAATTACAAACTAATACAAAATACACACTAATTAATGACTAAATTTCAATAATTAGTCTTCTGTAATAACAATATCTACTTTGCTGGTCTGGGCTTGTTGATAATATAAACTACTAGCAAGGACCCTAGCTGCCGTTTTATAAGTACAACTTATTTCAGCCGCACTATCCTGCGCTATCAGATCACCTTGCTCTGAGCTCTCACGAATTTCAATTGCCAATGGGATATTAGCCAGCACAGGCACACCATGGCGATGAGCCAATGTTACAGCGCCATCTTTGCCAAAAACATGGTTTGGTTGCCCACAATGACCACATAAGAAGTAACTCATGTTTTCAATTAAGCCAAGCACGGGGACGTTCACTTTATTGAACATAGCAATGCCCTTTTGCGCATCGGCTAAGGCTAAATCTTGAGGAGTAGTAATGATAACCGCACCACTTGCAGGTACTTTTTGGCTCATGGTCAATTGAATATCACCCGTGCCTGGTGGCATATCAACGATTAGATAATCAAGCTCTCCCCAAGCAGTTTCGTTCATTAATTGATTAAGTGCTCCTGATGCCATAGGACCACGCCAAACAGTTGCATCATCACTTGGTACTAAAAAGCCGATCGACTGCGCCTTGAGGTTATGTGCCTCAAAAGGAAGTAAGTTTTTATTATCCTCTGTTTTAGGCTCAGCTCCTTGTAGACCCAATAGCAGAGGAATAGACGGACCATAAATATCGGCATCTAAAATACCAACCTGTGCACCCTCTTGCTGTAAAGCCGAAGCAAGATTCACTGCCGTCGTTGATTTTCCTACTCCACCTTTGCCTGACGCAACGAGTACAATATGTTTTATTTGCTTAAAACTGTATACGTTCGGTAACTTGACCTGAGCTGTAATTGACACAGGCACAGATAGTTTATCACTGACAAACTTTTCAATTTCGTTGATTTCGCCACAGCCAGCAAAAGGTAGGCTTAATTTGACTTGCCAGCTTTTATCGCTGTTTTGATTTAGCTCTTCGAGCCAGTCTTGCTCAATGCCAATAGCAAATGCGCTACTACGATAGGCGGCTAAGGCAGCAATGATAGGCGCTTTTTCAGCCGATTTACTTGAGAATAGTTTTGACAGTCCAAACATAGCAATAAATTAGCGTTTCTTTGATGAAAAGTGCTGCGGAATTATGTAACATTCAAGGCATTAAAACCAGACAATTAGATAATATCATTGCTTTAGCTTGTATATAAACAACTGGCAATGGATTAAATAATGATATTCGTGCATGTTTGCATCGAACTAATCTCAATTCGGAATGATTATGGCACAGCGAAAGATCCTGATTACTAGCGCATTACCTTATGCCAATGGCCCGACTCACTTAGGTCATTTACTAGAATACATCCAAACTGATATTTGGGCGCGTTTCCAAAAACAACAAGGTCATGAAACCTACTACGTTTGCGCGGATGATGCTCACGGCACACCAATTATGCTTAATGCGCAAAAGCAAGGGATCACGCCAGAAGAGATGGTTAAAAATGTCAGTGTTGAACGTCAACGTGACTTTGCTGATTTCAATATTGAGTTTGATAACTATCACAGCACGCACAGTGAAGAAAACCGTCACTTTAGCGAGCTAATCTACAACCGTTTAAATGAAGCAGGTCACATTAAAAAGCATACTATTTCTCAACTTTTCGACCCAGAGAAAGGTATCTTCTTACCTGATCGCTTTGTAACAGGTACTTGCCCAACGTGTAAGTCTGAAGATCAAAACGGCGACAGCTGTGATTCTTGTGGTGCTACATACAGCCCAACTGAACTTATCAACCCACGCTCTGTAATGTCGGGCGCTGAGCCAATCTTAAAAGATTCGGAGCATTACTTCTTCGACCTTCCTGCTTTTGAAGACATGCTTAAAGAGTGGTTACACTCAGGTACGATTCAACAAGAAATGGCGAACAAGCTTGATGAATGGTTTGCTGATGGCTTACAGCAGTGGGATATCAGCCGTGATGCACCTTACTTCGGTTTTGAAATCCCTGGCGCACCGGGTAAATATTTCTATGTATGGTTAGATGCGCCAATTGGCTACATGGCGAGCTTTAAAAACCTGTGCGACAAAAAAGGGATTGATTTTGATGCATTCTGGCGCGAAGACTCAGATGCAGAGCTTTACCACTTCATTGGTAAAGACATCATCTATTTCCACAGCCTATTCTGGCCGGCAATGTTAGATGGTGCAAAATTCAGAAAACCTACTAACGTTTTTGCACACGGTTTTGTGACTGTAAATGGCGCGAAGATGTCTAAATCAAAAGGCACCTTTGTTAAGGCGCGTACTTACCTTGATAACCTAGATCCTGAGTATCTTCGTTATTACTACGCGGCAAAATTAAACAACGGTATCACTGACCTTGATTTAAACCTTGAAGACTTTGCACTGCGTGTAAACTCAGACTTAGTAGGTAAAGTGGTTAATATCGCCAGTCGTTGTGCAAGTTTCATCACTAAGAAATTTGATGGCAAGCTTAGCGACACCGTAATGGACGAAGCGCTATTAGGTGAGTTCCAAGCAGCTTCTGCAAGCATCGCAAATCACTATGAAAACCGTGATTACAGCCGTGCAATTCGTGAAATCATGGCCCTTGCTGATAAAGCAAACCAATTCATTGATGCTAAAGCGCCGTGGGTGTTAATTAAAGACGAAACAAAACAACAAGAAGCACACGATGTTTGCTCACTTGGTTTGAATATGTTCCGCGTACTTATCACTTACTTAAAACCTGTTCTGCCAGGTATGGCAGCAAACGTTGAAGCCTTCTTAAACGACGGTTTAACATGGCAAGGCGCGCAAACAGCGCTTGTTGGTCACGCAATTAATAAGTTCAAACCGTTAATGCAACGTGTTGAAATGGATAAAGTAAACAAAATGATTGAAGAATCAAAAGAAAGCCTAGTTGCTGAAAAAGACAAGATTGATCCAAACAGCCCACTAGCTAAAGAGCCAATCAGCCCTGAAATCGAATTTGACGACTTTGCTAAAGTTGATTTACGTGTAGCGAAAATTGCGAAAGCAGAACATGTTGAAGGCGCAGATAAGTTATTAAAACTAACTTTAGATTTAGGTGGCGAAACGCGCCAAGTATTTGCAGGTATTAAATCTGCGTATGCTCCTGAAGACATCGAAGGCAAGCTAACGGTTATGGTAGCGAACCTTAAGCCTCTTAAGATGCGTTTTGGTATGTCTGAAGGCATGGTATTAGCAGCAGGCCCTGGCGGTAAAGAAATTTATATTCTTAACCCAGATGAAGGCTCAGAGCCTGGTATGCGTGTAATGTAATTACACAATTACTAGCTTATAAATGAACCGTTGTGTTTAAGACACAACGGTTTTTTTGTTTAGCTAAGGTGCTAAGTATAAATCATGCAAAACCCGCTCTTTTCGAGGTAAGTAATAATCATCATAATCGAGTGATACAAGCACTCTTTTAGCTTTACCTAATAACTCACTGCGAGGCACTAAGCCAATTACTCGCGAGTCTGCACTATTATCGCGGTTATCGCCCATCGCTAAATACATGTCCTTGGGGATAACGACAGGGGCAAAATGCTGCATCACCGAAGGCGTTTTTGATATTTGAATAGCGTGCTGAACACCGGCAAGGTTTTCAATGAGTATCTGCTGCTCTTGCTTATCATCAGTTAATGCGTAATCAAGTGCTTTACCGTTAATGATCAATCTATTATCTACTAATGTCACTGTATCGCCCGGCACGCCAATAACACGCTTTATTAAGCGATTATTTGCAGCTTTAGAGTCAAATACAATGATATCACCGGCTTTTGGCTCATCTGTGCGCATTAGCGAAATATGACTAAATGGCACACGCAGATCATAAGCCATTTTATCCGTTAAAATTCGATCCCCTTCAACGATGGTCGGGTTCATTGAACCTGTTGGCACTTCATACCAATCAGCCACCGCACTTCTAAAAACACTCATCAAGCAGATAAATAAAATCAAAGAGCGGTTATTTTTCCATACTTTCAAAAGCCAGTTCATATTCGTTCCTTATTTGTTGTTTGTTTTCATAAGAGCCACTGCGGTTCGAATTAGTTCTTAACTAAATGTAACGAAATACGTCAATGATAAAAATATCATACATGATGTCAAAATTATTTGACATCACAAGTAATGAGTAGTTTACTTAACATCAAGTCAAATATTTTTTACATTGGATAATAACGATGAGCTACAAAGAAATGACAATTTGGGGCACCTTGGTGGTAACCATTGGCCTTTTAAGCTATTACCTTTTAGGGATTAATTCACTTCAAGCTGCAGGTGAGCTTAACCAAGATACCATGGTGTCTTATTTGTATAAGGTTGTTGTAGTAGCGGTGATCTTAGAGATCATTATGCAATCTCTGCTTGCGGGTATTAAACACAAAGAAGCAGACTTGGGGGATGATGAGCGCGATAAGCTTATTGAGCTAAAAAGCACCAAACTTGGTCATTGGTTTTGCTCTGCAATTATCTTAATGTGTGTATTTTTAACAACGCAAATTGAGCGTGTGTCTGGACGTATGCTGTTACCTGAGGTCTCTGATCTATATAATATTATGCACTTTCTTATTATTGGTTTTTTAGTGAGTGAAATTATTACTATTGCTAGCAAAGCGTATTTATATCGAAGAGACAGCTAAATGACAAAACAGCTCAGTAATACCATTCGAGAACTTCGATTTCATCACAATGAAATGACGCAACAAGCATTAGCAGAGGCTGTTGGTGTTTCAAGGCAAACCATTGTAGCAATTGAAAAAGGTAAATATTCCCCCTCTCTTGAGGTGGCTTTTAAGATTGCACAGTTGTTTGATAAAAAACTGGACGACGTGTTTTCGTATCAATAATACTAACAAAAAAGGTTAGCCAAATAGCTAACCTTTTTTCAATTCGAATCATTCAATTTTATAACTGCTGATTTTTGAACTGCGCTTTGGCTTGTTCAACTTCATCATCACTGATGCCAACTGATTCAGCCGCTTCTTTAATAAGGTGTGGCTGAGTCATCACTAATGCCATCAGTTGCTGGAGCTTCTCTGGTGGAATACCTAACTGTTGAACCAAACCCATTGCCATCATTGGGTTTTCCATAAACGCTTGGAACAGCTCACGCACTTTTTCGTCACTGACATTGTGCTCTTTGAGCATTGCAATAATTGGGTTCATACTAACCTTTACTTTTAACTACTAATAAAACCAATAATATGGGCAAATTGCTGTTATTCAACTAACAGAACCACTTTTCCCGAATTTTCGTTGTTATCTAAAATGCGGTGCGCCTCATTTGCCTCTTGCCAATTTAAGGTTTTATAGATATTGCAATCGAACAACCCTTTAGCCAAATCATCATAAAAGCGCAATATAAACTGCTCTTTTAAATCGCGCTTAAATTCAATTGAACGGTTACGTAACGTTGATGCATGAAATGAAATTCGCTTACTAAGTAGCCTTGCAAAGTCAACCTCAGCAAAGCGTGCATCTAAAAATGCTAACATCACAATTTGGCAATCCATGGCTGCAACAGCAGCATTTTTATTTAAATAGCTTCCTGATACAGGATCAACAATGGTATTGGCCTGTAAATTATTGGCTTTAAAATATTCTACAAAGTCGGTGGTTTTATAATTGATAGTATGGTCTGCGCCAAGCTGCTTGGCATGCTCGCACTTTTCATCGCTACCCGCGGTAATCACTACTTGAGCGCCTGCGCGCTTTGCCATTTGAATTGCCGCACCACCTACACCACTGGCTCCCGCATGGATCAGTGCCGTTTGCCCCGCTTTGAGCTGACCAAATTGAAATAAGGCAGAAAAAGCCGTTAAGTATACTTCACTGATAGCAGCGCCCTGTGCCATTGTCATTTCATCTGGTAACGGCATGACTTGCGCTGCATCAACGGCAACATACTCGCTGTAAGCACCGCCCGCACACAAGGCAAAAACGCGTTTATTAAGCCAGTCACCGGATACTGCACTACCTTGCTCAACAATGGTACCGGCGCATTCTAAACCTAATATTTCACTGTCACCTTTGGGTGCTGGATATTTGCCCTGTCGCTGTAAACAATCTGCGCGATTAACGCCGATCGCCGCTACAGCAATAAGAACTTCGTTATCTTTTAGAGTTGGTTTATCTGTTTGCGCAAAATGTAACTGTGAGTCTTCATGCTTAATATAACGCATATCACCTTCTATTTAATTCGTTGCCAGACCTCAGCTTCGACTAATTTGCCATTTTCATACAAGGTGTGGTGCCACAAGTCACCTTCTATTTTGTAATCAAATGCCATAGTCTTGCCAAGTAATGAAGGTACATTACCATAGGAAAAAGTTTCGATAAATTGCTGGTCTTGCAAAACATATTTGCCGCCACCAGCATAATGAAAGTTGCCTTGCTTTTGAGTGATATAACTAAAATGACTGGGCGTAATCAGTTTAACTGAGGTTATTTCTGGCGCTTTTGCCGTCACATAGCCGTCATTGGTCGCATATTTACCTTCAACAAATTGCCAACTACCCAGTAACGGATTGGCGCTTACCATGGACGAAATAAATAAACTCGATAAAAACAGTGTGTTTTTCATAGTGCGTTCCTTAGCTTTTTAAACAGCATACGCTAACACTATGTTCCTATTAAACAGTTGTAGAGTGAGATTTTTTCATTTGAGCTCTCATCGAAGAAAAACGCCAAGACTGTTTATAAGGATATACATCAAGCAATTGCCCATCGTTTATAGCCGCTTGGAGTTGCTGCCACATAGTAGCTGTAAATATATCTTGATGGGCTGCATTAAAGTGCTCAAACGCCCGCTTATTGGCGCTAAAAAAGATTTTAAACTGGCTCGGAAATATGTCGTTTTCGGCAATATCGAAGTAGCTCTCGCTACTGAGTTCATCCAATGAATCCTCGGTTTTTGGCAGCTCTCTAAATTGACACTCTGTCAAAGGGCAAATTTCATCGTAGTCATAGAACACCACTCTTCCCCAACGGGTTACACCAAAGTTTTTCATCAGCATATCACCGGGAAAGATATTAGCCCCCGCGAGCTCTTTTATTGCCTTACCGTAATCAACCATAACTTGCTGCAGTTTTCGCTCATCACAGTCGTTGATGTACAAATTAAGCGGTGTCATTTTGCGCTCTACATACACATGGCGCAAAATAAGTGCATTTCCCGAAATCACTAGGCTATCAGCAATTTGCTGCTGCATTGTTTCTATAAGCTCTTCACTAAATCGGCTTAAATCAAATGCTAAATAACGAAATTCATGGGTATCAACTAGCCGGCCTACTCGGTCGGCTTGTTTAACAAAGTCGTATTTAGCCATCACCTGCTGTTTGGTAGCCGTTTTTGGTGCGCTAAATTTATCTTTAATGACCTTGTACACATAATCTGAGCCTGGGGTGGTAAATACCAGCATCACCATGCCCGGCGTCCCCGGCGCAAGTGTGTATTTATCATCAACGGGGCTATTACGCGTAGTATCAACTTTGTAACGATAAAACTCGGTTTTCGCGTGTTTGATAAAGCCTATGGCATTAAACAACTCAAAGCGTTGCTTATGAGGCATTAAAACACTGAGGTAATCAACGTATCGGGCGGGTTGGTCAGTATCGACCATAAAATATGTACGCGCAAAGCCAAACAACAAGCTTAGTTGATCAGCTCCCATCATCACAGCATCAATGTGCAGACCTTTTTCACTGTTTAATAGCGCAATCGCAAATGGCATGTTATCGCCATTTTTCGCAATACAGCGACCTATGATGTAACAGGCTTTATTTCTAAAAAACAATGAATTAGCGTATTCAATATAGCCATCGTTAAGAGCAAGCAGCTCATAAACTTGTGGGCATTGCTGTTTTGCTCCAGCAATCAAGGTGCGCTGTAACATGGCAACATCATCAGCAAAGTTAGCGTATTGTGAGCGAAACACATGACGTTTGATCAAGCTGCTGATGGCAGTTTCAAAGCCATTTTGCAGGGAAATACGGCTAACCAATGAATCAAAGGGCCTTGGCCCCAATTGATAGCGCGCTTTTAGTACAAACAAGTGCACATTGCGGATTTTTCGAGAGTCCCAGATTGCACCGAAGGTTGAATTAAAAAACGTATGAGCAATGGGCTGATTTTCGTGGCTTTGCACCATCTCTGCGTATATTTGTTTGGCTAATAGCCAAAGCGCTGGGTCGTCCACTTCACTATAAGCAATAATTTTTACCGCTTGGCTTACCTTTTTGACTTGCCCCTCGTAAACCTGCAATCGCGATTTCATAGCCCCTTGAACTTGATGCCACTGGCGCTGTTCAAAGCGACTTTGCGCACCGAGGGTAATATTTAAAAACTCTGCAAACATAGCCTCAAAGCCAGCATACACCGCACGGGCAAGCTTAGTCGCTACGACCTGATTTAACTGTTCGCTGTGTGATTTAACAGCCAAATTTGAACTCTGCTGTGGCATTATTTTTATCGCTTATGCTGATTATTTTAGTTGCCTTGTTTACACACAATAGCAAGCGCGCTTTAATTTAGGTAATTAATAAAGATAATAAATAAGATTGATCAAATGAATATTAGGCACGTCGACCTCAACCTATTGGTGTATTTAAATGTCCTCATTGATGAACAAAGTGTGTCTAAAGCCGCCAATAAACTGGCTTTGACTCAACCTGCAATGAGTAACGCCCTTAAGCGTTTACGTGATTTGTTTGATGATCCATTATTAGTGAGAGCCGCTGGCACAATGACGCCAACCGCAAAAGCGCTCAGCCTTAAACCCGAAATAGAATCACTGTTAAAAATGGCCGAAGAAATTACTCAGCCAAGTGAGGTCTTCGACCCGAGCACCGCAAATATTACGTTTCGCATCATGGCAAACGACTACTTAGAATCAACGCTTATTGCGCCGTTTATTACCCAGCAGCTAGCAAAAAATCCGGGGCTTAATTTTGATATTTTGAGCCCAAGCGATGTTAACCTTCAGGATATGGAAAAAGGCACCATCGACCTTGCTATTAACCGCTTTAACGGCCTGCCCCGCTCATTCCATCAAGCCAGTGTGTGGCGCGACAATTACTGCTGCTTAACACACCCAGACAACCCTTATTTACAACAGCAAAACCTCCAAGGCTACCTTGCACAAGAGCACATTTGGGTGAATCGGGCTGGTTGGGGCGTAGAAGCGGCCGTGACGAATAAATCAGGCAGCCAAAAACTCGGCTGGGTCGATGAGGCCTTATGGCAACTAGAACAAACCCGCAATATTCGTGTATTCACCCGCCATTACATGGTGGCAAGCTTGCTGTGCCAATCACCAAAACTTATCGCCACACTCCCTCGCCGCCAAGCCATGTTATTAGCAAAACACACTGATTTGGTGATAAGTCCAGTGCCATTTCAAATAGTTCCTATTGAAGTGAAAATGTTATGGAGCCCTTTGTTACATCACGCAAACCCGCACCAGTGGCTGCGCAGAGAGCTACTTGCCTTTGCCGGTACGGTGGCTGATCGCTAAAAACAACATAATATTGATAAAATCAATATCAGTTATTGAAAACAACAATTTCATAAATAATGAGTGAAGGGCTAGAGTGAAGTTAAGCACATAAACAAAGAGAAAATGATTATGGAAACTTCAGCGCAATTCACTCAACAGGACGGCCTTTACATCAATGGTCAATTACACTCATTCATCGAGCAGCAGCTTTGTAAAAAAAGCGATTTAGCTTGCGAAGAAATTTACCAAACACTGGCAACAATGGTTGATGAGTTTGGCTGCCAATGCCGTAAAACCAAACATCAAGATGATGATGTTTTACAAGCAGACACACTGTTAAAAGCATATAGCACAGTACGTACTCACCCGCATTGTCATGTAGATGCGCAAACTACAACCGCAGTACTCGATGAATACTGTTGCCAAGTACCGGCAATTTTAGTGGTAGCGTTAATGGACACATTAACAGGCATAACAAGTAACGAACCAGGTGCAGAGCACATTTACCAACGTGCAGCACAGTTAACAGGTAAACCATGTGTCTACGCAGTTAAAAGCGCCAATGCCGCTTAATATGGTTCATTATTTGAGTTACTTATTCGCGCGATGATGCTTTTTGCAAAATCACTGCAACTAAGCATCGTCGCATCGGCTACTAGGTTAGCCAAATCAAACGTCATTTCACTTGCGCTAAGCGTCTGCTCTAGAGCTTTTTCTATTTTATTCGCCGCTTCGTGCCAGCCCATAAAACGTAGCATCATGACCGCACTTAAAATACTGCTTGTTGGATTTGCACTGTCTTCCCCGGCAATGCGATTAAATGTGCCATGAGTCGGTTCAAAAAAGGCCACTTCATTATTTAAGTTTGCCGCAGGCATAATACCCACGCCACCGACTTGTGCGGTTAGCATATCAGCTAAGTAATCGCCGTTTTGATTGGTTGTTACCACCACATCAAATTGCTCTGGGGTGAGCAGCGCTTGTTGTAGCATGTTATCGGCAATCACTTCTTTGATGATTAAATCATCTTGCTCGTCACGTTTGATCACTAACCAACGACCATTTTCATGCGCTATAGCGTTAAACTCTTGCTCAGCTAGGGCAAATGCCCAACGTTTAAATGCGCCATCGGTAAATTTAAGTACATTGCCTTTGTGCACCACCGTCAGTGATTCACTGCGCTCTTTAAGGGCAAAGTTGAGCGCGTAACGCATCAAGCGTTCTGCCGCCTCTTTCGAGCTATTTTTAATGCCAATGCCGCATTGATTATCAAAACGAAGTCGGGTAACACCCATTTCTTGACACAAAAAATCAAGCATACGCTCGTTATCAATACTGCCAGCCTGCCACTCAATGCCCGAGTAAACGTCTTCAGAGCTGTCGCGTATTACAGTGATATTGGTTTTTTCTGGTTCTTTTAAAGGTGATGGTAAGTGTGGATAACTACGAATGGGCCGCATGTTAACGAATAAATCCATCTCATGACGAAGAGCCACATTTAAAGAACGAAAACCACCACCAAGAGGAGTAGTTAACGGCCCTTTGATAGCAATTTTATATTGCCTGACAGCATGTAAGGTTTCTTGCGGGAACCAATCACCATCGTAAAGCGCAGCAGCTTTTTCGCCATTGAACACTTCCATCCAATGTATTTGTTTATCACCTTGATAAGCATGACTCACCGCAGCGTCGACAATATTACGCATTACAGGAGAAATATCTTGGCCAACACCATCGCCTTCAATATAAGCAATAACCGGATTGTCAGGAATATGCCATCGCCCTTTACTATCGATAGTAATTTGTGCGCCCTTTGCTGGCACCGAAATGTGTTGATACTGCATCAAACTTTCCAAGCAATATGTTTTAACATTATTAGTATCAAGAAATAGCTAATTTGTCTGTGCTCATAGCGAAATAACGAGCATTCAACTAATTGATGTATCAATTATTAGTGAATGACATTGGCTATTTCATCTTCCATAGCGCAGAACAACGAGGCGATAAGTTGTGTATCAATCGTGACGGTGTCGTTTTTCAGCGCAGTATCTACGGCAACGGCCTTAACATAAAGCTTTTCACATTCGAACATATTGGCTGCGCCTTTTAACATATGCACATTTCTACTTAAACCATCGATATCCATGTTTTTGTACTGTTCACGCATTTCTACATACTGGCTTTCAAGGCCTTTAATATAGTCATCTTTGAGGGCCTGAAATTCTTTTTCGGGCAACTTGATGTCTGCCAATTCATCACAATCTAAATAGCTGGCAATTTTGTGGCTAAAGCCATTTCTGTCGATTGGTTTGGCTATTAAATCATTAAAGCCTTGTTTCATATAACGGGTGACTTCATGTTTCATAGTATTGGCTGTTAGGGCAATGATAGGTGCAGTAACACCTGTTGCCTGCATCATTTTTAATGCTTCTTGACCGTCCATAATCGGCATTTGAATATCCAGTAGAATAAGGTCAAAGCTGTCTTCTAGGGTCGCTTGCACAGCGTCTTTGCCATTTTCGACAGTGGTCACTGTTAAGCCCATTCGCTCTAATATTCTTGCAATTAAACGTCGGTTGTCTGGGTGGTCTTCGGCAAGTAATACTCTGCCCTTTAAGTTCTCTGGTGCATCAAGCTTACTAAACGGTGAGGTTTCAACGAGCCTAACTTCACTCATATCATTAAGCCAGCGAGTATTATCGGTAGTGTAAACTGACATAGAAAAAATAAACTCACTGCCAGAACCGACATTGCTTTTAACAAAGATATCCCCATCAAGCTTCTTAGCAAGACTTTTTGAAATATTTAAACCAAGCCCGGTACCGCCATACTGGCGAGAAATACTTGAATCAGCCTGATAAAAAGCACTGAATAAAGCTTGCTGCTCTTTATCTGTCATGCCGATACCTGTGTCTTTTACACTGATCGAAAGCACGTCATTTTCACAACTAACCGTAAGTGTTATTCGGCCGACTTGTGTGAATTTAAGTGCATTGGTAGTTAAATTTAACAGGATTTGTCGTAAACGACTTGGATCAGTAATAATATAATCTGGAAGTGGAAACTGATAATCCACACTGAATTTTAAGCCTTTATCGCGTATTTGCTTACCGATCAACGACTCAATATTGGCAATGGTGGCAAACAAATCTGTTTCGACTAAATCAATCTCTAGCTTGTTTGCCTCAATTTTTGACATATCGAGTATATCGTTTATTAACCCAAGAACATGGCGACTATTTTGTAAAATAACGCCAATACCATGATTACGCTCATGAGGCTTGATATCACCAAGCATAATGCCGTCTGCATAGCCAATTATTGAGGTCATTGGGGTACGAATTTCGTGGCTGATATTTGCCAAAAAGCGACTTTTGGCTTCATTGGCATCTCGTAATTCATCAGCCAACTCTTCAAGCTCTAAGGTTCTTAATTGTACTTTTTCTTCTAAGTTTTTGTTTAGCTCTACGTTGTCATCATGTAATAACCTAAACTTGTCAGCAACAGCAAATGCTAGCAACATAGCGTCCATTGCCGTGCCTATCAAACCCAATAAATACAAATTAATTGAGGTGGCTGGCAACAAGCCTAAATTAGTTAAATTCCCGACCATGTTCGGTAGCATCATGGCAATATAGGCAAGCACAAAATAACGTGCCGGCTTAAAGCCAATCAGCATACAACGAATACCAATGTACAAGCCTAAACACAAAGCAACACCGGTAACTAATGTCGCCCAATAAAAACCAAAGCTTGGCCATAAAACACAAAAAGGGATGCCTAAAGTCGCAATAACCCCTACCGTTAAGGATAATTGAGCGAGCTTAGGGAACGTTTCTTTTAATTTGAGTAAATTATTGTAAAACAGAATATTGGTTAATGGTGTTAAGGCAAAACCTAGCCAATGAAGGTGCGGGTTATAGTAGCCAAACAATTGGTCTGATATATGAAAAAAATGACTCCATGCAAACACCCAAGATGCCGTAAATAACGCATAGTAAAGGTGAGTAACATCACGTGAGACTAAATAAATTAATAAGTTATAAAGTCCTAACGCAATCCCCACTCCAAAACAGAGCATCATGATCATATTTTCAAGAGTAATGGTTTCAAAATAATCTTGATAAGGTGTTAGCACCAGTTTTGCTGGGGTATAAAAGTAATCACTTTCAAAATAAGTGATTAGCGTATAGTGTTTATCTTTTTCAAGAGATAAGCGGTTACCATAGTGAAAGGCAAATTGATTTGGTTTTACACCGCCTGTAACAAACTGCTGAACCGGTGAGTTTGGATCAGTCATGTCGTAGATTCGACTTTCTATTTTTGATACAAGAGTGTTGTAGGGATAAAGTACTAAATCTTCAAATTCACTTTGATTTTCTATTTCAACGATTAGCCAATAACTGCCTCCGACTGAGCTAATACGAGATTGTGGCTTTTTATTTGCGCGCCATTTAGAGATCTCAGCCACTGACGACGGAAACATATTATCATTTGCGCTTAAAACTTGCCCAACATCATGCAGGTTTTGCTCCGCTGAGACATTCGTGTATACAAATGTCTCTTGTGCAAAGACCGAAGAACATAACAATAGAAAAAGCAGACCACAAATACACAGCTTTAACCGCATTCACTAGACTCCTTCACTACAACAAGCCTGCTGGTAATTAAAATTGAAAAGAAACGTCAAAACCATATCGTCTCCCTTCTCCTTTAAAGTCTTCAAGCATGCCTAGGAACGAGCTTAAATCGAACTTTAACTGACTGTATTCAGTATCAAATAAATTTTTGCCCCACAAAGTAAATGACCAATTATCAACATCGTATTTTAGATGCGCATTAACAATACTAAAACCTTCTTGGCGGGCATAGGGATTCATGTTCTGGTCAAAATAAAACTCAGACTGATAATCGTAAATAATGTTGGCCGATAACGGATACGACGCTAAGCTAGTGTCGTATTTTAACCCTGCTGAGACATTCCATTTAGAGGTAAAAGGCAGTTGATTATCGGTAATGCTATTACCAAGTGGGTCAACATAGTCCTCAAATTCTGCATGGGGGATATAACCCACAGCAAGTAACATGGCTAATTGCTTAGTTGCTTGATAGTTAATTTCAGTTTCAAGGCCATAGATTATTGAATCAGCAACATTTTCAAGTAATTGCACAGGCGGCATTTGTGGTGTTTCTGACGCTTGGTTCATAAACACTTGTTGGTCGTTGTAATCATAATAAAACGCCGCCCAGTTCATTCTTAATTGTTGCTTAGGCCAGTACGACTTTAAGCCAATTTCATGGGCATTCAAGCGCTCTTTACCGTAATTCGCTAAAATTGCTTGTTCTTCAGATGATAAGAATCCGCCATTGTAGCCGCCACTTTTACTGCCATTTGCAAATCGATAATAAACATTGCTTGCATCAGAATAACGGTAATTAACCGCAATTTGCCCTGTAAAACCGTTATCTGATTGCTCATCAGTAACGCGATAAAATGGCACCAGCACACCACTTAAATCGTTCACATCAACCACGGTATTTAATGTGGCGATTGAGTCATACTCTAGTGATTCATAGTCATATCTAAGACCTGCTGTAATCATCCACCTATCTGCGACAGGCACTTCAATTTGGCTAAATACAGCCAAATTTTGCATCTTGATTTCGTTATCGTAAATAAAGGTCGCGGTTAAGTTTGTCGGTAAAATACCCCGGAAATCACGCAAAATATCATTTAGATTATCTTGCTCAATCGTCTCATCGGCGAAATAAACACCACTCGTTAGCGTGTAATCTGCAAATTCATTTAACAATCTAAATTCTTGGCTAAACATTTGGGTATCTAACCCAAGTACCCCTTCGCATAAGCGAGCTGGTGAACCATCGCAATTAAAGGCATGACTTCTTTGTAGATCATTAAAGCTCGACAATGAAGTAAATGTAGTTTGCTCGTTTACATGCCAATTTACTTCAGCGATAAAGCCATAGCCATCAGATTTATGAGGTGAGTCATTATTTACGCTTACCTCAAAAAAGTCGTCACTACCATCATTAAAGCCAAAATTATCAAAACAGCGTGTTGACCCCGCGTCTGCTGGTGAACAAAGTTCACCGGTTAAAGGGTTCGCTACAACACCAATACTCCCTACAGGCTGGACAATACCGTCCCAATCTTCAATATGCGCTTGCAGGTAAAGCTCAACCTCATCCCATTCAGACGAAAAAGATACACGGGCATTTTTTTGCTCCATGCCTGCCGTTGGTGAGTCTGCAAAGGTATTTTTTGTTGAGTATTGGTAGTCTTGATAGTTAACAGCAACACGTAATGCACTAGAGTCAGTTAATTGCTGATTCCACACGCCATCGAGGCTCGTGCCATTGTTATTGGCTACTCCTAAGCTCAATGATCCATAGCTATCAAGCTCAGGTCGATTTGAGCGAATAAGGATAGCACCACCCGTTGAATTACGACCAAATAAAGTCCCTTGTGGGCCGCGTAAAATTTCGAGTTGCTCAATATCATACAAATTCACAATTTGGTTATTGGCGGAGCCAACAGCCACACCATCAAGATACATGGCAACAGGTGACGTATTTGCGGTGTTGTAGTCAAGAAGACCCACCCCACGAATACTTACTGCGGGAGGTGTCCCCTCTGCGGCGTTTTGCGTTATTTTTACATTAGGTGAGAATAAACCAATCTCAGTTGAATCTTTAATATGTTGATTCTTGAGTAATTGTCCTTTCACTTGGCTCACCGCCACGCTAACGTCTTCAATTGCTTGAGGACGCTTTTGTGCGTATACACTAATGACTTCCATGTCTTTTCTAGTCTCTGCAGCCTGCGCAACAGCGCTTGCAATGACACAGAGTACCAAGCTTGAACAAGATAGTGTCTTCAGCTTTGGATCAATAAGAAAAGGACGCTTCATTCGCATTTTGACCTTAAAAGAGGGAAACCTGTTAAATTCTTGTAATTTCCAGCTTAGTATAGACCAAAACAAAGATTAAAGTCGCATACAAATAACAAAGACTAGTTATTTGTAATCAACACCATAATTGCCATCAGCATGATCATTCTTTTTCAAACGCATGTTCACCGCTAATCGTTTTGGGTAGACCGCAAATAGAACGTGCCGTTTGCATACCAGCCATTACAGCAGCTTCAACACAGCCCGCATTAACTCCGGTTTTTATCCAATCGCCAGTGATCCGTAAATTGATAAACTGACTACCATCAGTTGCAAGGCGGTATTTACTCGAATCAACCACAGATAACACATAGCGCTCACTGGGGTCTATATTAACGCGCCAGTACTGCTGTTCTGATACTGGTAAAATACTGTGAGGATCACTATAAAAAACCTGCCAATCAAATTTGTTATCAACATACGCATCAGGCCAAAGTGCCTGCATATCTGAACTAAACAAATTATGCATGTTGCGTTTGACTTCTGCCTTCATTTGCTCTGGAAACTGATGCGCAGTTGCAGGAGGGTAACTATCACAACTAAATGCACTACAAAAATAAGCAATATTTTGTGGGCCACTGTCGCTTGGCCAATCTTCTTTATCGACTAAATTACCCATCGCAGCCCAGGTATCAAACGGCTCAACAAAACCACTTAAAATAGGCCCCTCATTGCTTGGCACTGTGTCTTTAAAACCCAGTTGCTGGTTAGTTTTATTCAACCAGACTTGGCAAGCTTGCGTAGCCACACTTTGAACTTTTGTTGCTTGCTGAGAGAGCGCATAATCAACAGCGAGTAATTCAGGGGCTACATGCTCAAGTGAAGCAACCGACACACCTAAAATAAGCGTATCAAAGTCGATACCATGACGAAGAGTGATAGATGGCAGTGCTGTATTAAAATGCTCTTGATAAACTTCTGGCCAGTTACTCCAAAAAGACTCAAGGTTTATTTGATACTCTTGCAGAAGGTGTGCTTGTTCAGAATTAATTTGTGAGTAAATTGGCTCACTTGGCCAACAAGGTAATTGTTTAACATCAATTAACGGCTCATAGTCTTCATTTTTTAGGCTCACTTGCTGACAAAGCTCTATTTCACTTACCAGCGGCTCACCTTGGTCAGTTTGCCCAGCAGATAAGTTAGTTAACTGATGGAAGAACTTAAACTTAACGCCACGCTGTTTTAATAATTCATAAATTGGCGCGAAAATAACATCGCCCATACCCGCTTGCATTTTCCACATTACACCGCCTTTATAGCAAAGGCCAATACGTAACATAGCAAGCGCAGCCACACCGGCTTCAACATTCGGCTTATTAAAATCACCATTTGGATAAGCAAACACTAAATCATAAAAACCGCGTACCGGTGCTGAATTCACACTGTAAGTTTTATTAGCTCCATTTTTTTCAAGCCACTGACGAAAATCGTAGCAATTAATGACACCAAAGCCATCTCGGTAGACTTTATCTTTTATCAGCCCTGTGAGCATAGCAATGGCTAAGTCAGCGCAGATATAAAGTCGTCTTAATTCTGCGTTTTCATCCAGTAAGTCAATTATCTGCTCTTTGAACCAACGCTTTATCTTGCGAACGATATACCAAATAACGAGGCGATCAGCTTGTTTACTTGTGTGGGTTGTTTGCTGCGAAGTAAACTGCAATAAGTGCGTCAGTAATGAGCGAGGGCTTGATACTACTTCTGCCGCTCCCGCCTCAATATCATCGATAAATTGCCTTGCCCCACTAAGCTGCGTATCAATATCCGTTTTGATCTCTTGGTACATATACTTAAGTAAAGACTGATCTCGTGATTTTTTGGTCACCAATTTTGTTTTAGTTTGGTGCTGCTGACACACTAGCTCAATGCCTTCTGTCCATTTTTTGAGCCATGCTAATGTCATGGTGATAAAATCCCACACCGAAATATCAAGGCTGCCATCAGCAGGATTTCCAGCAACTGTTGGAAACTCAATAGGCCAAGTTTGACATTCGTTATCAATGAATTCTTGCAAAGCAATAAAACTATGCGGTTTGAATGCCTGCTGCCAGGTTGCCAGCGAACAACTAGCAGGTCGGTTGAGTGAGTTATATACTCCTTCAAGGGTACGAAAACTATTTACATAAGCACCAAACCACACATGTAAACCATGCTCTTCAATACGCTGACTAAAATGGCTATTACGACCACTTGCGCCCTTGCCTCCTAAGCGCCAGCCCTGTTGATACACAGTTATTTCACGATGTTGCTGCCAGTCTGACTGCTCTGTCAGATAAACTGCTGCGGTCATTGCTGCTACACCGCCACCGACAATAGTAATTTTTTCTTTTTGCATGGTTATCCTTTACTCTGGTAAAACTTGAGTTGCGCCAAGTTGGTCAAAATCCATATTGACGTAAAACGGTAAGTGAACAGATTGTTTGCCAAGTGCTATGCCGAACATGTCATTAAGCGGAAAACTCGCCAGAGATTTAACATTAAGCTTAAAATCATTATGTAAAAGTGTTAACTGATGGACTTTTTTGATTACAGACGGTGAATGAACCACGCTCTGATAAACTGCTTTATCACCCTCTCCATCGGGAAATTGCTTAAACAAAATTTGATCCATCTGGGGATGAATGAACCGCTCTAACAATTGTTTTAGCAGTGCTAAGTCAATACCTTTAACTTGAGAGTCAAATAAATCAGCAACGCGTTTTGAAAATCGTGAAACGTTGTCGAGCAAATTTTCAGAGATACTCGCGTCCGTTTGCTCAATAGTTAGCAACTCATGCATTGCTAATTTAGAATCAGGTTTAAACACATCAAAGCATTCAAGGGATATAGCAAACCGACCAGCGTCATCTAACGCAGATGGCATTTGATATTCACATAAATATTTATTGTAACCCCACGCCTCTCTGCCATTAATTAAAGCATAAATGTTATTTACGCTGATAAACGCCGGATACCAATAGAGGTGATTAATATCTCCCTTGACCATTTTTGCTACGGGAAGCCAAATAATGATATCCGTTTCTTGCATCCACCCATGCTCTGAAAAGGGAGGTGTCAAAGAGGAGATTTTTTCTATGTCAGTAAAGGTGAGCAAGCAACTGCTACCTAATACATTAAAAGAGACTGAATCTGTAGCCAGTAAATTCAATGTGGTATCAACATAAGCCTGCATCTTTTGCTCACATGCTGAAACAAAAAAACCATACATTTGCGCATTCGTCATGCGACAGGGAGGTTTAGCAACAGGGTTCGATAAAAAGTGGCTGTAATTTGAATGGTCCGTCATAGCTATTACTTATAATATTGTTTAGTAATAACTATAGACTAGTCTTTATGCATTAGTCACGAGTTGTTCGCAATCATGGCTGAGCAAAAGTTGTTTTGTAAAATACTGAAAAGCGCGTTGATTAAAGTTATCTGATAAAGGGTTCATAAACCCATGCTCATATTGTGTAATATCACATTGAACACCTGCTTTGGCTTTTAAAGCAGACACCACCGGAGCAAGCTCAAAATGCGTTTCTTTTTTAGGAAAAATAAACCTAAATGGAATAGACGCTTCAAGCTCAAGGTGATTTCTCACTTGTGATGGGTAAAAAGCAATAACCCGTTTTATCGCTGTATTTTTCAACTCTGCTTGAGCACGCCAAACAGCTGTTGCTCCAGCACTAAACGCGATAATTGTTGTAGGCTCACGCAAGGATGACATTTTCAGATGCACTTTTTCGAGATAACCGTCATGGCCACAATGAGTCAGAAAGTGTTGATATTGAAACTGTTCATTAATAGGAAGTTGAATTTGACCCGAATATGGATCACATAGGCACGTTTTGCCACGAAGCTGCTGAGCAAGCTGGGTTAAATGCGCAGTTTTCCCGAAAATATCCGTTACTAACAGGTAATTCATGGTCATACCTATTTATTGTTGTTTTTGTGCCAATTCACACTACACTTGTTTCGAAAAAATATCCAGAAATTAATTGCTGTGTTTAAAAAATAAACCTTGCACTATGAAAAATCTTAACGTAATCTAGTCCTCTGGTTTTAAAAAAACCTCGCGGTTAACCCCTTACCTTGATCCAGTAATTCCCGCATATTCGTATAATCACTTGCAACCCGAGTTGCTAAATGACATTTAGATGAATTTATAAATCATCACTAAACTGTCACAAACTTAGTCAACACTGTATGCAAGACAACAAATGTCGGTCTGTATTTTTTAATGCCTTTTAAAGCTCTACAGACACAGACAAAAAGAAAGAGTGAGTTTTATTATGTCATATAAATACAATGGATCTTTGATCCAAATCGCACATCCAGTGCAATCAATTTCGGTTAACAAACAGCGTGTAATCTTTAGTGACACGCAGGGCTTGAAAAATGCCATTTTCCAAAAGGCGAGTGATGCCCGTCAATTTGTTAAGTGGTTAAAAGCCAATTAAAACCAACCGATTAACGCCAGCTACAATGCTGGCGTTATAGTCTACATACCTACTATCACAAACCTAAATCCCTGCTAAACTTAGATTTAACAATACTTAATTATAGGTAGTAACAATGCGTCGTTTCTGGTTGCTTTTGTTATTTTTTTGCAGTGCTGTTTCACAGGCAACTGAACAACCAAAAGTCATTGAGTGGATCATGGTTGATTTTGCTCCCTACTACATCATGAATGACAAGTATGAAGGTACAGGGCGAGATGAGAGCGTAATCAAACTGCTTGAACAAGCGATGCCTGATTACACTTTTAAGCGCTCCCTCTTTCCTGCAAGTCGCGCAGTGCATGAGCTATCAAATCCATATAATAATTACTGTATGCTATCTTTGTACCAAAGTGAGCATCGCCGTCAGCATATTGTTTTTTCTAAACATACATCAACAGTTGGGTTATCCCCTTCTATAGCAATTAGAAAAGAGTTAGTGAACACTCTAGAACTGAACACAGCAAAGCCTGTTTCATTAAAAACATTACTTGCAGATAAGCACCTTGCTCTTGGAGTGTCTATGAGTCGCTCATTTGGCAAAGACATAGATAATGTTATAAACACCAGCCATGATGCCAATATTATCTCAAGACCCGGTCGCGACACTTTAGCAAGTTTGACATACATGCTTAATAAGAAACGAATTGATATACTGCTTGGCTACCCCAGCGAGCACTACTATTTAGCTCGTTCAATGGGATTTGAAGATGAGCTCACACAATTGACACTGTCAGAGGCGCCCGATTTAAGCCTTGGTTATATTGGCTGTACGAATAACGAACAAGGTAGTGAGCATATAAAACAGTTAGATATTACGCTTGAAAAAATAGCCCATACTCAGGCTTTTCACGATGTGATGATAAGGTGGCTACCCGATAATTTGCAGCCTATTTTGGAAAAGAGATTAATTAAAAGAAATGAAAGTGCCGCCCATTAAGCGGCACTGATTTAAACTGTTGTTACTTACGAATACCTTCAATAAATAAACCAATATCAACATGTGTTGATGCTGGGCCAAGGTTGTAGTCGATACCATAGTCAGCTAGTTTTAGGCTAGTTTCGCCTTCAAAACCAACGCGGTAACCACCCCAAGGATCTTTACCTTCACCAATTTTATCAATTTCAAAAGTAATGGTTTTAGTAACACCATTTAAGGTAAATTCACCTGTAACATCCGCTTCATCACCGTCTTCATCAAATTTAATTGATGTACTTTTAAATGTTGCAGTTGGGTATTTATCAACATTTAAGAAGTCTTTACCACGTAAGTGCTTATCACGCTCGGCATGATTTGAGTCGATGCTTTTAGTATCAATCGTTACATTGATTTTAGAAGCATTAGGAGCTTTATCGTCATAGCTAAAATCACCTGAGAAGGTGTTAAAGCGACCATGTAACCAGCTGTAACCTAAGTGCTTAATTTTAAAAGTAACAAATGCGTGCGCACCATCTGTATCAATAACGTAGTCAGCTGCATTTGCGTTAGCTGTTGAGAAAAGTGCAGCACTTAGTGCTGTGCCTAATAGTAATTTTTTCATATTAATCATCCTTCAATGGTTTGATCATTCTAATTAAGGTTTTATCTTTATCGATAAAATGATGTTTTAGTGCCCCTAAAGCATGTAAAACAACCACAGCTATTAGCCCATACGCGGCATAAAAGTGAATTTTACCTGCAATATCTTCTTGGTTCGCGACCGACTCGGGTAATGCCGGTACAGCAAATAAATTAAATACTTCAATTGCACGGCCATCAGCCGTAGAGATTAAATAGCCCGATGTCACAATAACGATTAGAGCTAAATAAATCAGTTTATGTACTGAGTGAGCAACATGATTCATTGCCTTTGAGCTACCAGCAACAGGCTCAGGTTGAGTACCTAACAAGCGCCAACCAAAACGAAACAACAATAATGCCGCTAAGGTAATACCCACGCTTTTATGTAAATCCAAAGAGCCTTTGTACCATGCATCATAATAGGTTAACTCAACCATATACACGCCTAAGCCAAACAAACCAAACACCCCTAGAGCCATTAACCAGTGCACTAAGATGGCGACCCAGCCATAACTTGACTTTGAATTCTTTAACATACTCATTTCCTATGAGAATTACGAAACTAAGTACAGCTTAGCTTAGGATTTATATAATGAAAATAGCGTAAAACGAACAGCTTCTGTGCGTATATGCACATCTTAGGGGAAAGGGTAAAGTTGTAAGGGGAAAGAGAAAAAGGTGCTAGGTGCTAGGTGCTAGGTGCTAGGTGCTAGGTGCTAGCAGTAGTATGAATCTTCGTTAATAAAAGCGTCTAATTCTTAACGTGATAAATTTTTAGTTTTCTCACAACCGATTAGTCGCTCACCCCAATAAACTCAGCCGATTTCAAAAGAAGTCACACCAAAAATACGATTTAATGGCAAACTCGGAGAGTCGCCGGTATACATTCTGGCGGTTTCAAATGACACCTGCATGTTGTACTTCTGTGCTAAAGCAACAGCAGCTTGATTGATTTCTGGCGTGTCAAGGAAAATAGCTTCAGATGCACTTACTTTAGATTTTAAAGCAAGGAACAAAGATTCAGCTAATTGTGGTGAGTCGGCAAATAGAGGGCCAATTTTAAAGCCATTCTGGCATTTGCGAATTACCCCGTATCCTGCCAATTCCCCATTGCTCATTACGCCCAAAGCGTCGCATTGGGGTTGGCTTAACCAGGCTTTAGTAAAGTTTGCCCTATTTACTGGGAAAAAAGCCTGTTCGTATGCGTCAATAATTTCGAATGGCACAGTGGCAAGATCAACAATATCTGAATTTTGCCGTGAATTACCACCACCGACTCCTGCAAAACGAATATTGCGATAGGCCAGGTTAAAACCAGACTTTTTATAGTTTTCTTGCTGTTCCACTACACCATCAAGGCCGATATTCAACCCTTCAAGGCGCTTTAACGCGGCATTCCAAATTTGTATTCCGTAACCTTTGCCACGGTAACCGGGTTTAACAATGTAAAAGCCGATAAAGCCAAATGCATCGTGATAATTAATGGCAGAAATTGTAGCAATAGGCTCATCGCCAAGAAAACCAACCAGAAATCCTTCAGGATCAGCAGCAAAATAACACTCTGCATCATTAAGGCCTGGATTCCAGCCTTCTGCTGCAGCCCAATCAATCATGAGCTCGACTTCCTTCTTGGTCATGGTTTTGATTGTAAAGTGTTTACTTTGCATCTGCTTTCCTTAAAATTTCCGTTTGCTAATCAGTGAATTAAATAATACTAAAATCGCACTATCTAAGTAGATTGATTCAAATCTGAATCGCAAATTATGCGCATTCACAATTAATAATAGGCTCTAGCTTATTATGGTTATAAATATACAAACCAAAAGTATCAAACATATCTCTACCAAATTCCGAGGAAATATCCACGTAATTTTCTAGACCTTGATAGCTGTATAAAATAGCAACCTTGCCTTCGAAACCAAGAGGAACAGGCTTTCCTTTACCGACAACATTTGCGTTATCGCCATTGATACCATCCCACCCATATTTTTCTGGGTCAAAAATTAATTGCACAGAACCACAATTTAAACATTCAAGGTATATCGGAGGTAGAATGTTCACATTTTCTCGTTTGCGAAAGAAACCCTTAACTTCAACTTCTTTGTGGCCTAAAACAGAATAAGCATCGTGCCCGCATTTACAATGAACAGCTTTGCTCACAAATAGCTCATCAAGTTGAAGTTGTGGTAGCTCTAAACTCTTTAATACGAAATTCGAAAAACAATTTGGTGAGTGAGCTTTCAATTCTTCTAGTGTATTCATTTTCTCCCCTAGGAGCTAATGCCCTTAAAATACTCAAATCAAGCATTTTAGGTACTTTTTATCTTGTTTATTGAAATCTATTTTTTATTAGTTCACTACTTAGTCATTTTAATGATTTCTTGCACTACTCGGTGTTTAGTATTTTCAATAAACACCTGGGTAGATAGTTAGCAATTATATTTTACTTGCTGTTATTTCAATCCTGTACACTTCAACACCCTCAGTTCCAACCTCAATCGTTGCAGGTTCGTTAAGGTTTACCATTAACTTAGGTTCCTGAAATTTATTGTAAGAGCCATTTTCAAATTTATAGAGTGCTGATGTTAGTGTCACAATTTGCTCGTTCAACGTAGGGGTTACATCAAATTTAAGAATATCATCTGCAGTGACTGTTTCAGTTTTGTCTTCTTCAGTTTTAACAACGTGCGTTTTTACAAGTTGATTATTCAAATAAAGGTTAAGGTCTAATTGCAAACTTTCTGCAGCTGAGGCACCAAATGCAGCGAGAGATAACAGTACCATTCCTAACTTTTTCATTATATTTTCCTTAATAGTAGGCTTACCCCAAAATGGGAAAAACCAACTTATCAGCTACTTAGTCTTGGCGCAATTGTTTAACACTTTGTAAGTTATGTGTTTTATTAGAATACAAAGCAGACTTTAGTGATTATCTTGATTGTTGATGACCTACTTGCCATGAAGAAGGCACAGATTTTGAAACTTAAATCTAACCACTTAAAGCTTTAAACAGAAAAATTTTAGCTTCCAGCTATTCGCTCTCTTCCACTAAACCAACATATATCTGGCTATTGGCATCTACCTGAAAGCAGCTGATCAGGTTTTCTTTCACCAGTTCTAACATGGCGATAAAGCTAACTACAACACCGCTTCTGCCCTCTTCAATAGTAAAAAGAGTACTAAAAGGCAACTGTGATTGGGCTTCTGAGAGCTTATCTAAGATTAAGCTCATACGTTCACGGGTCGATAAAGCCTCTGCGGTAATATGATGGTGTTCAAATGTTTTAGCTCGGGCCATAACGTCGCTTAGTGCAACTAACAAGTCTTTCATGTCAACGTCAGGTAACAGTAACTCACGCTCACCAAATTCTGGCATCATTGCTTCGGCTACAAAGATATCGCGGCCTTCGCGAGGAATTTCGTCAAGGTTTTCGGCAGCGTTTTTAAATTGTTCGTATTCCTGTAAACGTCTGACAAGCTCAGCTCGTGGGTCTTCTTCCTCTTCAAGCTCTTCATGTTTTGGTAGTAATAATCGTGATTTAATTTGTGCTAATAAAGCTGCCATGACAAGGTATTCACCAGCCAGTTCAAGCTGAAACTCACTCATCATTTCAACATAACTAACGTATTGCTCAGTAATGCTAAAAATAGAGAGCTCTAGCACATCTAGTTTGTGTTTTTTGATTAAATACAGAAGTAAATCAAGAGGGCCTTCAAAGGTCTCTAAAATGATCTCCAACGCATCGGGAGGAATATATAAGTCTTCAGGTTTGTCGACCACCGCTTTGCCATGCAAAAAAGCCAGTGGCAGCTTTTGCTGTACTGGCTCTTGTAAGTTATCTTGGGCATCAAGCTCTTGGCTAGTCAATGAAATCTCTACAGTTCAAATGGTTTAGTATCACCACAACCCACACGTAAAATTTCGATATCATCATCCGACAAATCAATCACTGTGGTTGCCTGTTCAGGAAGATAACCACCATGAATAATTAAATCAACTTGCTTTTCAATGCGATCGCGAATTTCATCAGGATCAGCTTCTGTAAATTGCTCACCCGGTAAAATTAAAGAACACGACATTAAAGGCTCACCTAACTCAGCCAATAAAGCACAAGTGATCGGATGTTCTATAACACGAATACCAATGGTTTTTTTCTTCTCGTTCAATAAACGCTTTGGTACTTCTTTAGTGCCTTTGAAGATAAAAGTATAAGGCCCTGGAGTGTTATTTTTAATTAATCTGAATAACTGATTATCGACGCGAGCATAGGTTGATAGCTCCGATAAGTCGCGACATACCAAAGTAAAGTTATGATGTTTTTCAACACCACGGATACGCTCAATGCGCTCTTTTGCTTGCTTATTACCAATACTACAACCAATTGCGTAGCCTGAATCGGTTGGATAAACAATCACACCACCTTGTTTAATTATATCAACCGCTTGGCTGATCAAACGTGGTTGCGGATTATCTGGATGAATATGAAAAAACTGACTCATTATACGCTCCTATTGCCCTTCCCATGCTTGCCAAACCCCTTGGCAATCTTTTGGTAAGTATAAATTTTTACCCAGCTCTAACCAACTTGTCGGAAAATGAAAATCTGAGCCTTGCGATGCAAGTAACCCGTATTCACGACTCAATTCACCTAAAAACTGGCGCTCACTCGGCGCTTGCTGTGGTTGTGCCACTTCCATAGCATCGCCACCCGCGTCTTTAAATTCAATAATTAACTTACGCAGCCACTTATTCGACATTTGATAACGCCCAGGATGTGCAAGTACAGCAACTCCACCAGCTTGATGAATAGCAGCAATTGCTGTTTGCATATCGCACCAACTACTTGGCACATAGCCTGTTTTTCCTCGCCCTAAGTATTTTTTAAATACGCCTGGGAAGTTTTTAGCTACACCACGTTCAATCAGTGCACGGGCAAAATGCGCGCGTGTGATTTGTGCGTTTTCAGCAAATGTTTTTGCTTGGTCGTAAATGCCTTCAAAACCATTTTTAGCAAGGCGGCGACCAATCTCGGTTGCTCGCTCTTCACGTTTGGCTTGTTGCGCTTGTAATAATGACAACAGTGAGTCATTTTCATCATCAACATTTAAGCCAACAATATGAATTTCGAAGCTTTCCCATTTTGTTGATACTTCAACACCAGCAATTAATTTAAGCGGTAAATTATCATCAGCTATGACTTGGCGAGCTGGTTTTATGGCACTTAACGTGTCGTGATCGGTAATTGCAAACACATCTATGTTTTTCTCAACCGCGCGGTGTAACAATTGCTCGACTGATAGCTGACCATCAGAGTATGTGGTGTGGCTATGTAAATCGTATTTTATCAAAGGGAAAGACTGCTTTACGTAAGTTCTTGAATCAATGATGTGAGTATAACAAAAATTTACTGCGAGGGCGTGATTATCTTTTTATGTTAGACATATAGCTGTGTGTACTAGTCACATAAATGGGCAATTTCGATAGGTAAATACACAACACGTATTAATATGTAAATTAATGCTTGACAGTATCGGCTCAGGTACGCTTTACTGTATGCACTTTCAGACACGTTAAATAAGAAACAACAATGAACAAAACAATTCAAATCACAATTTGGTGGTGGCACTCGTAACAAGCGGGTGACGAATTGTCGTGTCTAACGATTTCTAAACCCGCTCATGTAGCGGGTTTTTTTATATCTAAATTTTAAGGTTTTATAATGAATTACATAGCAACTCTTACACATCATTGGTGGTGGCGCCTGGCTTAGCGGGACGGTAAGGGTCTATCTAATTTATAGGCATCTTTATACGAACCCCGCCAAGCATCGCTTCGCGGGGTTTTGTTTTTTAAAGAGTTTTTGGGAATGAGGGAGAATGAGGTTTGATTTTTAGTCATATAACAACGACACCGGGTGAAGTAACCAGTATCACTCAAGTGCGCGACTACATAAGTAGCCCACTTGCGTTATACAGTTTACTCGATAAGCCTAATTCACTGCTGTTAGAGTCTGCTGAAATTGATTCTAAAGACAGTGTAAAAAGTCTAATTTTGGTTGACTCAGCGCTACGTATTGTTTGCCAAGGCAAACAGGTCACACTCACAGCACAGTCTAATAACGGCAAACAATTACTGCCTTATTTACAAAGCCATGTGCAAAATTGTTCTGCAGAGCTTGTAGAAGACACATTAACCTTAACCTACAACGAGATTGCCAGCGATATTGATGAAGCCAGTAAACTAGTTGCAGATAACGCATTTAGTGCACTACGCAGCTGCATAAATAGTATTAAAAGCACCACAGACAATCCGTTTTCTGTGTTTTTAGGTGGTGTGTTTGCCTACGATATGGTTGCTAATTTCGAAACTCTTTCTGATGTGCCTGACGGTGAAAATAGTTGCCCTGATTATGTTTTCTACCTAGCCGAAACGTTAGTTGTCATTGACCACCAAGCAAAAACAACTGAGCTAATTGGCAATGTGTTTAACGGCCCACAAGTCCATGCTAACTGCTTTGAAGTTGGTCAACAGTTAGAGCGTTTAAATACTGTTTGCGACAATGCACAAAGCTACCAAGGGCAAAAGCAAGCAGGCTCAAACCCAATCTCTGTGGATGTAAGTGACGAGCAATACTGCGAACATGTCATCAAGTTGAAAAAGAACATCGTTGATGGCGATATTTTCCAAGTTGTTCCGTCACGTACTTTTTCTCTCGCCTGCCCTGACTCACTTCATGCTTACAGCCAATTAAAACTACAAAACCCAAGCCCATATATGTTTTATATGCGCGATGAAGAATTTGTGTTATTTGGCGCATCGCCCGAGTCAGCCCTCAAATATTGTCCAGAGAGTAAACAAGTTGAGGTATACCCTATTGCTGGCACTCGCCCTCGTGGCAAGTTTGCTAACGGGCAAATTAATCCAGACCTAGACAGCCGCATTGAGCTTGAACTTCGCAACGACCAAAAAGAGCGTGCTGAGCACCTTATGCTAGTTGATTTAGCGCGAAATGATGTTGCCCGTATTAGCGTACCAGGCACACGTCACGCGAAAGAATTATTAAAAGTAGACCGCTACTCACAAGTGATGCACTTAGTTTCACGCGTTGTTGGCACTTTAAAGCCTGAACTCGATGCGCTGCATGCCTACCAAGCCTGTATGAACATGGGCACCTTGGTGGGCGCGCCTAAAGTTCGCGCCGCTGAATTAGTTCGTCAAACCGAACAAAAACGCCGCGGCAGCTATGGAGGTGCAGTGGGTTATTTAACTGGCGATGGCGCTATGGATAGCTGTATTGTTATTCGCTCTGCCTTTGTTAAAAACGGCACAGCCTATGTGCAAGCAGGTGCAGGTGTGGTGTTTGATTCAGACCCACAATCAGAAGCCAATGAAACCCGCGCTAAAGCACAAGCTGTGATCACTGCGATTCAATCGACTTACGAGGCACAATAATGACGACAACATCAGCCTATAAAATCTACTTTTTAGATAACTTTGATTCATTTAGTTATAACTTAGTCGATGAACTTTCTATGTTAGGGTGCCAGTTAGTGGTATACCGTAATAACATCAGTGCACAAAGCATCTTTGAGAAAATGTGCCAAGAGACAGTACCGGTGTTATTAGTGCTTTCACCCGGCCCTGGCGCGCCATCTGATGCGGGTTGTTTAATGGAACTCATTGAACTATGTAAAGGCCGCTTCCCTATGCTGGGTATCTGTTTAGGACAGCAAGCTCTAACACAAAGCTACGGCGGGGTTATTGGTCATGCAGGCGAAACTGTGCATGGCAAGTCATCAATTATTACGTTGACTGAGCACCCAGTATTCGCAGGTATGGGCGATAAAATGCCAGTTGCTCGTTATCATTCATTAATGGCAACTAAAGTCCCTGATGATGTTGAAGTAATTGCTTGTTATGAAAATATTCCAATGGCAATTTACCATCAACAAGATAATGCCCTTGGCTATCAGTTTCATCCTGAGTCAATTTTAACGCCAAATGGCGCATTGCTATTACAGCAAAGCATTGAATTTTTAACCGCACGCGTGCAGTAGAGGAATAACATGGAAGCAACAACTCAAACCCAGTTAAACCAATTATTAGCAAAGCAAGATTTATCGTTTTCGCAAGCAACTGCATTGTTTGATGCCATCATGAATGGCCAGCTTAATGATATTGAATTAACTGCTGCACTTATCGCCCTAAAACTAAAAGGCGAAACAAGTGATGAAATCGCCGGTGCGGCAGCATCAATGCGCGCCAATGCAGTGCCATTTAAAACCAGCAAAACCTTGCTTGCAGATAGCTGTGGTACCGGTGGCGATGGCTCAAACACCATTAATATTAGTACCACTGCTGCTATTGTAGCCGCCGCTGCGGGCATCAACATGGTCAAGCATGGTAATCGCAGTGTATCGAGTAATTCTGGCTCAGCGGATTTACTAAAAGCCTTGGGTATCAATATCGATATGAGCCCTGAGCAAGCGGCCTATTGTTTAGAAAATACGGGGTTTGCATTTTTATTTGCACCGCATTATCACAGTGGTGTACGCCATGCGATGGGCGTGCGAACAGCCCTTAAAAGCCGCACAATTTTTAATATTTTAGGGCCGCTGGCAAACCCTGCGGCCCCTGAGGTGCAATTGCTTGGTGTTTATGACCCTTCGCTGTGTTTACCAATGGCCGAAACTTTAAAAACCCTTGGCACAAAACGCGCCATGGTGGTTCATGGTGCAGGCACTGACGAAATTGCCTTGCACGGGACAACCAAAGTGGTTGAGCTAAATAACGGTGAACTGAGCGAATACACGCTAACAGCGAGCGATTTTGGTCTTGCAAACTATTCACTTGAACAACTTGCAGGCCAAGGGCCAGAATATAACGCAAAAGCAAGCTTAGCGATTTTACAAGGTCAAGGTGAAATGGCGCATAACGCAGCCATTATAGCCAACGTTGCCGCCCTTCTTTATTTAACCGATAAAGCAAGTGATTTAAAAGCAGCCGCAGATCAAGTAAGCGAATTATTAGCATCAGGTAAAGCGATAGACACATTGAACGCAATTATTGAGGTAAGTCATGGCTAACGTGTTAGACAAAATTGTTGCCGACAAACGCATTGAATTAGAACAAAGAAAAGCACAGCGCCCGCTTGAGTCATTCATTGGCGATGTTGTGCCAACCAAGCGAGACTTTGAAGCGGCGTTAGCAGCAACAGGCACACAATTTATTTTAGAGTGTAAAAAGGCCTCACCGTCAAAAGGGCTTATTCGCGAACCATTCAATTTAGACGAAATTACATCGGTTTATAAAAAATACGCAACTTGTATGAGCGTATTAACTGACGAAAAATATTTCCAAGGTAGCTATCAGTACCTCGAATACGTGCGCAGCCAAGTGGAGCAGCCGCTTATTTGTAAAGACTTCTTTATTGATGAGTACCAAGTTTACTTAGCACGTTTATCTGGTGGTGATGCCATTTTATTAATGCTCTCAGTCCTTGATGACGAGCAATATTTAGCGCTTCACAAAGTGGCTGACTCTTTAAACATGTCGGTACTAACAGAAGTCAGTAATGAGCAAGAAGTAAGTCGTGCACTTGCACTTAATGCCAGCCTAATTGGTATTAATAACCGCGACCTTCGTGATTTAAGTACTGATCTTGCAACAACAGAGCGCTTACGTCAGCTTATCCCAAATGACAAAGTGGTTATTTCAGAGTCGGGCATTTATACCCATAAAGATGTAAAACGCCTTGCGCCACTGTGCGATGGCTTTTTAATTGGCAGCTCACTAATGGCTGAGCGCGACTTAGAAGCCGCATGTCGTAAAGTCATTTTAGGTGAAAACAAAGTGTGCGGTTTAACTCGTTCACAAGATGCGATGGCAGCCTATGCTAGTGGTGCTGTGTATGGTGGCTTAATTTTTTATCCTAAGTCACCGCGCTATGTCGATATCGACTGCGCCAAGCAAGTTACGCAAAGTGCCCCACTCGCGTATGTAGGTGTGTTTGTCAATGCGCCTCTTGAACAAGTGATCGATTATGCTCAAAGCTTGAAACTAGCTGCAGTGCAATTACATGGTGACGAGAATAGCGAGTATATTCAAAGTCTCAGAAAGCAATTACCGCTTGGCTGTGAAATTTGGAAAGCCCAAGCCGTTAAAGGCGAATTACCTAAACCGCTTGAAGGGGTTGACCGCCATTTATACGATACTTACAGCAAAAACCAAAAAGGCGGCACAGGCGAAGCATTTGATTGGTCTGTATTAGAGACAGCAACAGTACCTTTTATGTTAGCCGGTGGTTTGAATCCAGAGAATATTCATGCAGCGCTTTATCGCGGTGCTAATGGCCTTGACCTAAATTCTGGCGTTGAAACGTCAGCGGGCAAAAAGTGCCAAACAAAATTACAAAATGCGTTTTCGCATATCAGAAATTATTGAGGTTAGAATGCAAAATCCAGCTTATTTCGGTGAATTCGGTGGTATGTTTGTACCACAGCTGCTTGTGCCAGCACTCAAGCAACTAGAAGCAGAGTTTAATAAATCACAAAACGATCCAGCTTTTCAGGCTGAGTTTGAAAAACTATTAAATGAATACGCAGGTCGTCCTACGCCATTAACTCTGACACGTAACTTAGTTAAAAATCCTAAGGTAAAACTGTATTTAAAGCGTGAAGATTTACTCCATGGTGGTGCGCACAAAACCAACCAAGTACTTGGTCAGGCATTGCTCACCAAGCGTATGGGTAAAAAAGAAGTCATTGCAGAAACAGGTGCCGGCCAACACGGTGTTGCAACGGCCCTTGCGTGTGCCCTACTTGGCTTAAAATGCCGTGTTTACATGGGTGCAAAAGACGTTGAACGTCAGCAACCAAACGTATTTCGTATGAAACTAATGGGTGCAGAGGTTATTCCTGTCACAGCGGGCTCTGGTACTTTAAAAGACGCAGTAAACGAAGCATTGCGTGACTGGTCAGCAAATTATAAAGATGCTCACTATTTACTAGGCACTGCAGCAGGCCCTCACCCATTCCCAACCATGGTGCGTGAGTTCCAAAAAATGATTGGTGAAGAAGCAAAACAACAAGTGCTTAAAGCTGAAGGGCGCTTACCGGATGCGGTGCTGGCTTGTGTAGGTGGTGGTTCTAACGCCATTGGTATGTTCACAGACTTTATTGATGAGCCAAGCGTAAAACTAATTGGTGTAGAACCCGCTGGTAAAGGCTTAGATACCCATCAACACGGTGCTACGCTATGTAAAGGCACAAAAGGCATTTTACACGGTACCTATACTTATATTATGCAAAATGACGATGGCCAAATTGAAGAGTCTTATTCTGTATCAGCAGGTCTTGATTACCCAGCTGTAGGCCCACAACATGCTCATTTACATGAAACTGGCCGTGCAGAGTACGTTGGTATTAGCGATACTGAAGCGCTTGAAGCGTTCCAACTACTGGCTAAAAACGAAGGGATTATTCCAGCGCTTGAATCAAGCCATGCCCTTGCATACGCCCTTAAATATGCCGAACAACAAACCGAAGACACTATTTTAGTAGTAAACCTAAGTGGCCGAGGCGATAAAGATTTGGCTCACGTACACAGTGTTTTATCAGAAGGAGGCGCGCTATGAGCCAGACTAACCGTTACGGACAAATGTTCGCCACATTAAATGAAACGAATCAAGGTGCCTTTGTACCGTTTGTTACTATTGGTGATCCTAATAAAGCACTCAGTGTTGAAATCATTAAAAGCTTAATTGATGGCGGTGCTGATGCCCTTGAGCTTGGTATTCCGTTTTCAGATCCGATTGCAGATGGCCCGGTGATCCAAGCTGCCAACATTCGTGCGCTTGATGAAAACATTAATACCCAAGATTGCTTTGATATCATCAAACAAGTGCGCCAGTACAATGCCGATATTCCAATTGGCCTGTTATTGTATTCAAACCTTGTGTTTAAGCGTGGCCTTGAAAAGTTCTATCAAGATGCTAAAGAAGCAGGCGTTGATTCAATTTTAGTGGCTGACGTACCGCTGCATGAGTCAAAGCTATTTCGCCAAACAGCAATGAAAAATGGTATTGATCCAATTTTTATTGCGACACCTAATGCAGATGATGACACTCTTCGAGAATGTGCTTCATATGGTCGTGGTTATACATACCTTCTTTCACGCGCAGGTGTAACAGGCACAGAAACCAAGGCACAAATGCCAGCAGATTCATTAGTCAAAAAACTAAAAGATTACCATGCTGCACCGGCATTACTTGGTTTTGGTGTATCAACACCAGAAGATGTTAAATCAGCACTCGATTCAGGGGCTGCTGGTGCGATTTCAGGCTCTGCGGTTGTTAAAATCATCGAGGCGAACCTTGATGACCAAGCAGCAATGCTAACTGGTTTAAAAGAGTTTGTAGCCAGTATGAAAGCCGCTACAAAGTAAGTTGTTTTATTACTTAAAAAGGGCCTTAAAGGCCCTTTTATGTATCTACTCATTAATTATTAATGGTGGCGGTGCACACCCTCTTTAATCTCTTCGATAAACTTACGATTAAAAGCCTCTAAGTCGGCTGGGCTTCGGCTTGTGACTATGCCATCATCAACACACACCTCTTGATCAACCCAATTAGCTCCTGCATTGATTAAATCCGTTTTAATACTTGGGTATGACGTTACTTTGCGGTCACGTAGTTTGTTAATTTCGGCTAGTAACCATGGGCCGTGGCAAATCGCAGCGATAGGCTTGTTTTTGCCTGCACTGAAAAAGCCATCAACAAAGGCTTTAGCTTCACTGTTTTGGCGTAAAGTATCTGGATTAAATAAACCGCCCGGTAATAATAGAGCATCATATTCACTTGAATCTGTCTCACTGACGATGCGGTCAACGCTTACACGTTTTCCCCATTGATTTTCATCCCAACCAGTAATGTCATCTCTTTCAAGCGAAACAACTTCGACTTCAGCTCCTGCTTCAAGCAACGCACTGCGCGGTGATAGCAGCTCACTCTGCTCAAAACCATTTGTTGCTAATATCGCTACTTTCTTACCGTTTAGTTGGGTATTTAGATTTGACATGCTATCTCCTTATTTGTGAAAACTCACACTAATACAGCAGACACCATGCCAAACATAACCAACTGAAAATATTGAATTTATTAAAAATTCAAAGCGACACACCCTGTAAAAGCTACAAGACCTTTGCAAATCCTGCTTATAGGGCGTCTTTTAGGGCTTTTGCAGGTTTAAAAACAGGTTTGTTGGCGCCTTCAATTTCAATTTCTTCACCAGTTTGCGGGTTGCGCCCTTTTCGGGCAGGGTAATAACTCAAGGCAAACGTACCAAAGCCATTAATTTGCACTTGGTCACCCTCAGAAAGAGACTTTTCGATAGCATTTAACATGCTAGTCAGAGCAGCTTGTGTGTCTTTTTTTGTTAATTCGCTGTGGGCAGCCATTTGAGATACTAGTGCGGCTTTATTCATAAAAATGCTCCAAAATACGCCGCTTAATCATCTGAGGTTAAGCGGAAAAAGATAAGGTAAAACAACCTAAACGCAGGTTTAGGCCAGATTGGCTCGGGAGGCTAAGCTTTCAGGGCTACTAAGTCAACCTTGTATCTTGCGCAATAACTTGATACAACCCAGTATCATTTTAAATTAGAGCATTTATAAACCTATGCATGCGATTATTGAATACATCCCGCTGATTTTGTTTTTTGCGGTTTTCAAGTTAGTTGATATTTATTGGGCAACAGCCTTGCTGATGCTAACCACCTTAATTCAAGTTGCTTATTATTATTTTAAAGATGGCAAAGTACCAACCCGTCACTGGGTGTTTTTTGCTATAGCGGTGGTATTAGGTACGCTGACCTTAGTATTCCACGACGAGCAGTTTGTAAAATGGAAAGCCACCATTGTTTATGCCATTTTCAGTGTCACTTTGTTAGTAAGCCGCTATGTGCTTGGCAAAAATCTTGTGAAAAAAGCACTTAGCTCAGTTTTAGAAAATGCCTCTGAGAGTAAACAAGAAATTGATGTACCAGAAGCACTATGGAATAAACTTAACCTGTTTTGGGTTGCAGTGACCGCAGGTATCTCTGCGCTAAATATCTACATTGCCTATAACTTCTCGCTCGATTTTTGGGTTAACTTTAAAGTGTTTGGTTTAATGGGTATTACCTTTGTTTGCGTGTTAGCAACGATCATTGCCCTTTTCAAATACTTACCTGAAGATGACGAAAAGAAAGATCCTAAGCAATCTTAATGTCATAAATCTGTCGTCTTAGCTTGTTAGCGTAAATAAAAAACACGCTGAGACGACATTGAACGCTAACCAATACCGCTGGTTTGAATTTACCCTCATATTTGTTTGTTTACCGCTATTAGGCTTTTTTCTGCGTGCCTATCTCGCGAACTGGCTTATTCCTGCACTTATTATTTTAATGACTGTTTGCGGCATGTTGCTGTTATCAGACCCCCATTTTAAGCGTTTTCGTTTAACTAGCCTTGGGCAATTTAGTGCGGTAAAACGTCGCTTATTTAGTTTTTTCTTTTTAGGAGCGCTATTCTCAGGGATGTTTTACGGCATCATGAATCAAGAAAACTGGTTTTCACTGCCAAGAAATTCATTTAACGATTGGCTAATGTTGCTATTGCTCTACCCCATTTTATCGGTGATGCCGCAAGAGCTTATTTTTAGAACCTACTTTTTTCACCGCTATAAACGGATTATGCCAAGTAAAACCGTGCGTATCATCGTCAGTGCATCGGTGTTTGCGTTGGCTCACATTGTCTATGCGAATGTACTCGCCGTACTTCTAGCATTTTTAGGTGGACTGCTGTTCTCTTACACCTATGCGCAAAGCCGTTCTACCTTCGTGTGTGTTATAGAGCACAGCTTATGGGGGTTATGGATGTTTACGCTTGGCTTGGGTGATGTGCTTGATGCCGGAGCATTCTAGGGCTATAAAAAAGCCGCGCAAGTGCGCGGCTAAGTATTGAGCTGGTTTTTAAAATCCGAAAATACTAAATGCAAAAAACTTTGTTGCGACCGTATTTACAAAGATAAGTAATAAAATTGCCGGAATAAACGTTGATAGCGAAAAGTTCACATACTTCTCTGTAAAACTACCGATATAGCCTTCAGAGCCTTGGCTTAACTCTTCAGAAAGGTTCGCTTTTTTCCAACGATACATTACGAATAAACACACCATTAAACCATTAAGAGGTAAAATCGTGTCGTAAAACACATCATAAACAATATCGAATAAGCTCTTATCTGCCCCGCCGTAACTAACAAAATTTGTTAATGATTCAACCATACCAAACGACATTGTACACAGCACAGTTAAAACACCGGTTGATAGAGTTAAAATAGCTAACGCTTTTTTACGGCTAATGCCTTTGCGATCACTTAATGAAGCTGTCGGTACCTCAACAATCGATACAAGCGATGTAATTGCAGCAAAAAAGACTAATAAGAAGAATACAAACGCTACAACTGATGCACCCACGTAACCAATATCAGCTTGAAGCGCTAATAAAATTTTCGGTAAGTATACAAAAATCATCGACACTGATGAGTCAGATAACGTACTTGGATCTGTATTCGGGTTAAAACTAAAAATAGCCGGTAACACCATAAGACCCGCAATAAAGGCAACAAGAGAGTCTGTTACAGCAACCATTTTAGCACTGCCAACAATATCGTCTTTCTTAGAGATATAAGATGCATAGGTCATTAAAATACCCATACCCAGTGACAATGAGAAAAACGCTTGAGCTAATGCACCATTTAAAACGCTCGCATCCATTTTACTGAAATCAGGAACGATGTAGTACTTCACACCTGCCATGGCATTATCCAGTGTTAAAACGTAAACAACCAGCGCAGTGAGTAGTACAAATAAAGCTGGCATCATAAACTTAGCCGCTTTCTCGATACCTTCTTTTACACCACCAACCAGAATCAAGTTAACAATGATTGCAACCACGGCCATATAGCCAAACACTGTGTAGCTATTGATAAAAGTGCCAAAATTATCAGGCTGTGCTAAGGCATCTAGATTACCGAATGCAGTTTGCGATAAATAACCGAAAATCCATACGGTGATCACCATGTAAAAAACGGCAATCATAAACGGCGTTAATACCGCTAAAAAGCCAGCAAAGTTCCATTTTGGATCATTACCCGCTAAGATTTTGTATGAACCAAGCGGATCTTTCTGTGCTTTTCGGCCCATCGCCATTTCGGCCATCATCACAGGCAAACAGATAAAAATCACAAACAGTGCATAAACTAAAAGAAAAGCACCACCACCGTTTTTTGTAGCTGAAACAGGAAAACCTACTAAGTTTCCGATACCTACAGCAGAACCGGCTGCCGCTAAAATAAAACCGAGGCGGGAGCTAAAGTGCTCGCGTTTTTCGCTCATTTAAAAACCTTATTATTATTTTCTCAACCCAGCGACTCTACCAGTGTTACACCGCGTATTTCAAGCTTTATAAGTGAAAGCTATAAGCAAAGCTGTAAAGATTATTTAGCGACTGAACACATATGTATGACACAATAATCTCTCGTCTATTGCTAACAATATGCTACTATTTTCTAAAAATAACATTGAGAACTCACTATGCTGTATATGATTTATTCAACTGATGTTGAAAATAGTTTAGAAGCCCGCAAATCTGCACGCCCAGCTCACTTAGCTCGCCTTCAAGAGTTAGACGATCAAAATCGTTTATTCACAGCAGGCCCTCTTCCTGCAATTGATAGCGAAGACCCAGCTGAGGCTGGTTTTACAGGCTCATTGGTGGTCGCGCAATTTGATTCATTAGAAGCAGCACGCGAATGGGCAGCAAACGACCCTTATATTGCTGCAGGTGTTTATGACAACTCAGTAGTAAAACCATTTAAAAAGGTGTTTGGTTAAAGCCTGAACTCAACTGAATCAATAATTCAGTGTTTGTTCACGGCTTATTAACTAAGATCTGGCTATCAAATTACAGAATTTAACGTAATTACTTGAATTTTAGTTAATTGGTTAATTAAACTAAATGGGTCTGGTTTAGGAGTTCCCCGTCATGCGCATATTATTAGCCTTCAGTTTTAGTCTTTTATTTGCATTATCAAGCTTTCATGCTGATGCCAATAAAAACCAAGCACCTGAGGTGACTAAAAAACAAGCTGTGATGATTGCCAAAAAATCTGAAGATGGTCGAACCCTAAAAATCACAGAGCAAGACAAAGTATTTACCGTAAGAATTTTAAAAACGAACGGCCATGTGGTTGACGTCCATGTGAACAAAAAGACTGGCGAAGTGAAAAAGGATTAAGAATGCGAATTTTAGTTATTGAAGATGATTTACACTTAGCAGATAACCTTCGTAATGCTCTAGAAAAAGAGCGTTATAGCGTTGACCTTTGTCACGATGGTGAAGCTGGTTTATTCCACATTACTGAGTACCCGCTTGATATGGCGGTGGTAGACTTAGGCCTTCCAAAAGTAGACGGCATCGAATTAATTACCAAAGCTCGCGCTCAAGGCATTACCATCCCTATTTTGATTTTAACGGCGCGTGACCGTTGGCAAGATAAAGTAGAAGGCCTCGATGCAGGTGCTGATGATTACCTTACAAAACCGTTTCATGTTGAAGAGCTAATTGCCCGCTGTAATGCCCTTATCCGTAGAAGTGCAGGTAAAGCAAATCCAGAAATGACAGCTGGTCCTATCAAAATTCATACTCGCTCACAGCAAGTGTGGGTTAACGATAAAGAACTTAGCTTAACTGCATACGAATACAAAGTGTTAGAATACCTCATGGTTAACCCTCAAAAGGTAATTTCTAAATCTGAGCTAACAGAGCACATTTACGATCAAGACTTCGACCTTGATTCAAACGTAATCGAAGTATTCGTATTGCGTTTACGTAAAAAGCTTGACCCTGATGGCACCCTTAACCCAGTTGAAACATTACGCGGCCGTGGTTATAGGCTTAAAAGTCAGTGGTAGCATCGCAAATACCGCTTAAAGTAAGGCAAGGATTTATCCTTGTCTTTGTTTTATTAGTAGCCTTACCAATTCTGTTTTTCTCAATTGGTAAGGCTTATTACGCCTCTTTGGTCGAAGCGACCGAAAAAACCCTTGAAGCTCACTTATATTCATTAATCTCTGAAGTCGATTTCACTGAACGCGGCATTGTTATGCCAAGTACCATCTTAACTCCAGAGCTAAATAGATTAAACTCAGATACCTATGCGATGATTTATCGCGGCGACTTACCTGTTTGGTATTCTGAATCAGCCACCAACATCAACTTTATTCCTGATAACTTTGAAGCTCCAGCAGGCTCTGCTGATTTTCGCCGTGTTGAATACAACAATACCGTGTACTGGCAGTTAACACTTACCGTTATCTTAGAAAACATTGATCAATCAGAGCATGCACGTTTTATCTTATTAAAACGTAATGATGCTCTACTTAGGCTGATGGATGGCTTTAAACAAACACTGGTTAATTGGATGTATGTGATGGGTGTGGCCATTGCTGCACTGATGGCAATTGGTTTTGTGTGGAGCGCAAGACCACTGCAGCGTCTCGATAAAGAAATTAAAGCCATTGAATCGGGCGATAACCAGCAAATAAAAGGTCTTTACCCGGTTGAGTTGCAAACTATTAAAGCCGATTTAAACTTATTGCTTGAATCGCAGCAGCGCCAAAAAGAGCGTTACCGCGCATCATTAAGCGATCTTGCTCATGCATTAAAAACGCCATTGGCAGTGCTTAAGTCAAGCCCATTGGCCAATGATGCTGATGCACAAGAGCAATTGGATCGTATTAATGTGATGATCGAACATCAATTAAAACGTGCCGCTACGGGTGCCTCTGATACATGGAAAAAGCAAACCCATATTAAGCCGGTTATCGAGTCAATTTTAAGTGCAATGAGTAAAGTGTATCGCGATAAAGATATTATTTTCACTTCTGAGGTCAGTGAAAAAGATTATTTTTTAGGTGATAAAACAGATTTAATGGAACTGCTTGGTAATTTAATCGATAATGCTTGTAAAGCTTGCCGTTCGCAGGTCGATATAAAGGTTAAGCAAAATAAGCAATTAACTCTCAGCATTTGTGATGATGGACCAGGTGTCCCAGAGCAAAAACGTGAATCGCTACTAACCCGCGGCACCCGACTCGATACATATGAGAGTGGGCATGGTGTTGGTATGGCCATCGTATCAGATTTAGTAAACTCATATAATGGCACATTGACTATCCGAGATGCAGAAAAACTGGGTGGTGCTGAGTTTATATTAGAGTTTAATTATCATGATAAAAAATAAACAATTCACTATAACACTCACTTTGTGCGCTGCTCTTGTAACACTGGCATCACAGGCTTCACAAGCACCACATGATTGCCAGTTAACAAGCAACAATACCGAAGAAACTAAGCGTTATATTCAATGTCTTGACCAAGTGATTAGCGATTTGCAACGCGATCAAAAAATGTGGGTAAATAAACTCACTATGGATATTGAAAAAATCAAAGAAGACACGGGAAATAGTCAATTACTGCCTATCTTTAAAAGAAGCTTAGTGAATCAAGAGCGCTATCTAGAAGACAGCTGTCGTTGGCGATACTTAAATGAAATGCCAAACGCAACCAAAGCAGCCATTACCTATAAGCTTTGTGAAATAAATATCCTTGGTAATCACTTAAATATTCTAAAACAACCTCTTAAATAAAAGGCGCGTTAGCGCCTTATTATTTAAATTTTGCTTAATCAAGCAAATTGCTATTGATCTATTGTTAACTCTTCACCGTTACCAAGTAAAGTTGCAAGCCACCGCCCTTCTTGGCTGGTTTCTAGAGCAATTTTTACTATCATGGTCAGTGGAACTGACAGCAACATACCTACTGTTCCCATCAACCAGCCCCAAAAAATTAACGATAAAAAAACCACCAGCGTTGATAAACCTAAGCCTTTGCCCATGAACTTTGGCTCGACGATATTACCCATCACTGTATTAATCACTAAATAGCCACCTGCAATGATCCCTGCAACTAGCGGCCCTTGCGTTATCAAAGCAAGTAATACAGGAGGTACCGCTGCAATGATAGAGCCAATATTAGGAATGTAGTTAAGCATAAAAGCAACAACACCCCACAATACAAAATAATCAACGTCCAGTGCCCAAAGCATAAACCCAGCTAAAAGACCTGTCGCCAAGCTAACCATGGTTTTTATTGCGAGGTAAGAGTTTATTGACCCTAGAAAGCGATCAATTTGTTGCATTTTCATTTCTGGGTCATCGAGTGCTAAATGAATTTTTTTATTCAGCATCGGCCCTTCAAACAGCATAAACACCACGGTTAATATAATTAGGAACAGGTTGGCCATTACTCCCCCTAATCCCGTTAGCATATTTGTTGCAACATCGATCATTTTGCCCGGATCGAATAAAGAAATAATCTGCTCTTTATCAATCAAAATATTATAACTTGCAGCAACATTAACCACCCAAACAAACTCTTCTTTTAGTTGTGTTTTATACTCGGGTAGTTTTTCAGAGAAATCGGTCATCGATTGCCCAACTAAACCGGCAAGGCTAATCCCAACGCCAACAATAATGAGCATTACTAACACCACTGCAACGCCCTTGGGAATTTTATACCCGGCAAAAAAACGTATAAGGGGATTACATATAATGGCAATAAAGGCAGCCAAAACAAAAGGAATAACAATCACACTTGCAGCTTTTATACCTGCTAAAACAATCACTAAAGCCGCAAATATAACTAAACTCTTATTAACACCAGTCAGGCTCGACAAAATAAAATCCTTGTAAACTTTTTCCCATCAGTGTATGTCAAATAAGTAGTAAAAGAAAATCGAAAAACATCTGGCACAATAAATGCTCATAATTCATACAATTTGTGATATTATTGGCCAGTCGTATTGTAAAAGGAGCTAAGGATGGCGCATTTAACAGAACAAGAACTCTCATTTTTTAACCAACTCTTTGAAAATGCAGATGATGGCAGTGATGAAGTCACAAACACCAAAATGTCTGTAAAACTAAACTTACCCGATAAACTCAACGGATTATTAAAGAACGCTAAATTGACCTTACTTGCTGAAGTGGGTGTTTATCAATTATGGTTCCCGCTGGAGTTTGTTAATGATGAAAATGGCCAGGTTATTCCTCTACTCAGTGCTCCTGAGGTTATAGATACGAAAGGCATTGAGCGGAGTTGGCGAGCACCTCATCTAAACCTGCAAACTGACCACTACATTATTCTGTCACTATCAAGTACGGGAGTTTTGTTAAAACCAAAACAAAATAAGCCAGACTTTTCAAAAGAGCTGTTATTAGCATTTGAGCTGCCAAAAAAAGAGCGTATTGTTCTGTCAGCTAAACCTGTTCGCGTTACCAGCAATGGTATTGCAGCAAAGATTATTACGGTACACGAGGGCGAAATTGCTCTTCGTCAATACCTTTTCGAGACTCATAAAAAGCAACATGCCCAGCTATACGAACATGCCAATATAAGCACTGACCTTATCTAGTTGCAGGTAATGCTAAGCTTCGATAAGCTTGGCATTTTGCACCTCAACACAACAAGGTATTTTTATGAGTTACCCAATCGGAACGCCTGGTAAGCCATGGACCGACGCCGACAAAAAAGCGTGGCTTGAATTACAATCAGTAAAACGCAGTTACCGTGAAGATGTTGTCTCACAACTTGATGCTCTGTCTACACTCTTTGAAATTGAGCAGTATGGTGCACTGAGCTATGACAGCGATAAGTATCCTCTTTACATTTTAAAAAGCAAACAATGGCAAGCAGACAAACCAACTGTTTTAGTCACAGGTGGTGTACATGGTTACGAAACAAGCGGTGTGCATGGTGCATTAGCGTTTGCTAAAGACAAGGCCAAAGACTATTTTGCAGAATTTAATATCTTAGTGGCACCGTGTATCAGCCCTTGGGGTTATGAAACAATTAACCGCTGGAACCCAAATGCCACGGATCCAAATCGCTCATTCTATGCAGATAGTCCAGCTGAAGAGTCTGCCGCAATCATGCAATATTTAGCCGACAACGCTATTGCACCCTATGTGCATATTGACCTTCATGAAACAACTGATACTGACAATAGTGAATTTCGCCCTGCTCTGGCAGCACGTGATGCAACGACTCACGATAACTGGAACATTCCAGATGGCTTTTATCTTGTTGCTGATAGCGAACGTCCGCATGATGCATTTCAAACAGCGATTATAAAATCTGTTGAGAAAGTAACCCACATCGCACCAAGTGATGAGAATAACCAGTTGATTGGTGTACCGCAAACTCAATTTGGTGTTATTAATTACCAAGCCAAAAAGCTGGGGTTATGTATGGGCTTAACCGATGCAGAATATGTCACAACAACAGAGGTTTACCCTGACAGCCCACAAGCAAATGATAAAATCTGTATTGATGCACAAGTAGCCTCAATTACTGGTGCTTTGAACTACATTGTTAACAAATAGTTAGCTATACTTTAAATTCAGAGCGACTTATTTATTCGCTCTGAATACAATTACACAAATAAAAACCCCAGCCAAATCCAATTAAAGAAAAAAATATGTTTTTTCTTTTTTACATACTAAATAACTAGACACATACATACAATTGTATAAAATTCGCGCTCTTTTTAATTCAAAAGGGAAGCAAATTGGAATTTAAGAATCACTATGGCAGTGTCAGTATCATCACTGATGGTCCAATTATTATTGGACAATTTTCTGGTAATATTAACGCACGTTTAGTCAATGACTTTGCAGTCGATTTAAAAAAGCATATTACTGCTTTAGCTGGAAAGCCGTGGGCATATATTAGTCATTCTACCCAATTACTTGCTACCACCCCTGATGCAGAACGTGGTTTTACCCAATTATTTCGTGCCCTGCAAGGCACAAACTGTGTAGCAACCGCTTATATGTTTAGCTCATCCATTGTGCTTAACCAAATGAAACGCATCATTGCGCAAGCGCAATCTCCGATTCAAATAATGGACTGTTTATTTGATGATTTAGACAGCGCTAAAGCTTATGTGCAAAAGCAGCTCGAATTTGCAAAGATGGCTTGTTAACTACAAGCCATTTTCACTTTTAGGTCAGGGTCAATCTCGGTAAAACTTAGTTTCTTTGGTAATTGCGATATCAGCATCTTCTAATGCTTGAATGTGAAAACTGATAGGCGTTACCTTTGATTTCAATTCATAGCCATCAGCAACCACAGTAACAGGCACACGCTTCATCTGACCCGCCTCAACTGTAATATTTTCGGGCACCTGTAAGCTTGCTTCTTCAATACCACTGATACCGATTGAATAGCTCAAACTATGCTGTGTTTTGTTGATAATTGATAAGGTATATGGGTTTTCTACTAAGCCTTCAAAATTAACACGATACAGGGCATTACGATCACGAATGACAGAGGCTTCAATAGGTGTACGCATTGCCATCCATACAACCATACCAACAACAAACAACGCCGTTAAACCACCATAGCCAAGCAGTTTTAGTCTAAATGGGTTGGTCGTTTTGCCTTCCATTTGTTTTTCAGAGGCGTACTTGATCAGGCCTTTTTGATAATTGAATTTTTCCATAGTGCTATCACACGCATCGATACATAAGCCGCAGTTTATGCATTCATACTGTAAGCCATTACGAATATCGATACCGGCCGGGCATACTTCCACACATAGGTTACAGTCTACGCAGTCACCTAAACCTAACTCTTTAGGATCGGCTTTACGTTTACGCGCACCACGAGACTCCCCTCGCGCTTGATCGTAGGTAACCACTAACGTGTCTTTATCAAACATCACTGATTGAAAACGTGAATAAGGGCATGCGACAGTACACATTTTTTCGCGTAGAAAGCCCGCATTACCATAGGTACAAAAAGCGAACAGGAATACCCAAAAGCTGACGATCCCAGACATTTCTAGGGTAAATAAACTCATGTAAAGAGACTTAGCAGGGATGAAATAAGCCATAAATGACATAGATGTAAGCAAAGAGAGCAGCAGCCAAACTGTATGCTTAGTGATTTTCTTTTGCCATTTACTTACTGACCAATCAGCTTTATCAAGTTTAATGCGCTGGTTTCGGTTACCTTCGACTTTATGCTCGACCCAAGTAAACATCAGCATCCAAATTGTTTGTGGGCAAGTGTAACCACACCAGACACGTCCTAACCAATTAGTGACGAAGAACAAAGCAAACGCGCCAGTCATAAATAGCATGGCTAAGATCATAAAATCTTGTGGTAACAGCGTTAATCCAAACAGGGTAAATTTTTGGCTCGCTACATCGAGTAATACAGCTTGGCGACCATCATATGGGATCCATGGTATGGCGATAAACGTCAGCATCAGAACCCAGCCTAAGTAACGACGGATACGTTGAAAATGCCCTTTTTGCTCTCGAATATAAATTGGCCCTTCTTGGTTGTAGGGCTTGATGATTAAGTCTTGTTCTTTAATATCAAATTTCATTTTGCTACTTACTTTTGTGTCGGTAATAGCCTGACAGAGCAACTATCAGGCCAACACAAATTAAAATGTAAACCACTGATATTAAATGATTAATTTAATTTTACCGCACCAAAAATCGCGATATATCACGAAAGCGCGCGTTATTTCGCGAAACTGCGTTGTATACCTAACTTTTTCATTTTTGATCTAAGGGTACTCTCAGGAAGACCCAGCAAAGTTGCAGCGCCATTTTCACCTGATATTTGCCCGTTGCATCTCTTAAGTACCTCACAAATATGCTGCTTTTGTACAGCATCAAGGGAAACAACTTGCTCATTCGTTTGCTCGTTATTCAACGGCGCAGAGAGCTGTAATACAGTTTGCTTAGACAAAATAGCTTCACGCTCTAGGATATTTTGTAGTTCACGAATATTGCCTGGCCAATCATAATTAGCCAGTTTAGTGAGTGTAGTTTTGCTAAGCCCCTTTAACTGTTTACCTAAGCGCTTGTTAAGCTGTGTAATTATGTTTGCAGCAAGGAGCGGGATATCTTCTTTTCGCTCACGAAGCGCAGGCACACGAATAGGAAAGACATTTAAGCGATAGTACAAGTCCATTCTAAAGCTACCCTGCTCGACCATTTGCCACAAATTACGATTTGTTGCAGCCAGTACTCGAATATCGACTTTTAAGGTTTGACTGCCACCCACGCGCTCAAACTCTTGTTCTTGCAGCACGCGAAGTAATTTACTTTGTGCTTCTAATGGCAATTCTGCCACTTCATCTAAAAATAATGTGCCTTTATCGGCCAGTTCAAAACGCCCTTTTCTGCGTTCATTAGCACCGGTAAACGCCCCTTTCTCATGACCGAATAATTCAGATTCAATTAAGTTGGCTGAAAACGCCGCGCAGTTTACTTTTATGAAAGGTTGCTCAGCACGATTACTCAAACGGTGAAGGTTTCGTGCCACCAGCTCTTTACCTGTGCCGTTTTCACCTAAAATCAAAACCGTACTATTGGTTTGGCTTACCAGGGTAATTTGCTCGAGCATACTTTGAAACGAATGACTTTGGCCGACCAAACCTGAGTCTTGCCAATCTTCGTTTAACTCTGAAATAAGATAAGCATTCTCAGCTTGTAGCTGTTCAGATAAGTGCTGGACTTGCGCTAAGGCATCACGCAATGCGACTTCTGTTTGCTGCTGTTTTGATACATCGCGAAAAATCGCGACTGCTCCAATTAAGGCCCCATTTTTATAAACGGGTGTAGAAGTATACTCAACAGCAAAATAGCTACCATCTTTACGCCAGAATACTTCATCGTTTACGTGGCGATGTTTACCATCGAACATAGTGCAATATATCTGACATTCATCTGCGGGATATGGTGAGCCGTCTTTACGAGTATGGTGATGATATTGATGTATTTTTTTACCAAGCAGTTCTTCAGCTTTCCAGCCAGTCATGCGCTCAGCAGCAGGGTTTACAAAGACCGCATTGCCCGATAAGTCAAAGCCATAAATCCCTTCGCCAACTGCATTGAGCAATAGCGTGGGGTCGTTTAAAAATTCCTTGATCATAGCAGTCACTCAACTCGCGAAATATCACGAGTAATTATGACAAGGTTAAACTTGCTTAACAAGCAATTACAAAAAAAGCGGCTTAATGCCGCTTTAGATATTTTAATACTCTTATAAGGTAGGCACTAAGATAATTTCGCCCTGAGATACTTTCATATCTAATGGCAATTTGCTCAGTAATGCTAACTTAGGATCGTTCATATTTAACTTATAGACAGGGTTAACGGCTAAAAATCCGTTGATCACTTGCATTGCCTGATCATCTAATAAGTTTAAGCTTCCCTTAAAACCTGCTGTATCGATTGTAGTATCAACCAGTTTTACATTACGTAAAAAGACCGCTTTTTTCTCGCTGTCATAAAATGGGCTACCTTCAATTTGCAGCTTCAAGCGTACTGGATATTTAAGCGCAAAGGCTTTAATAATAGCGCTTGAATCGGCTCCTAACACTACCACATCACGCTTATCTGGGCCTACATTTACACTTAGGTCATTTACCGCAAAATCAACAGGTAAGCCCATTAATTTAATTTGCTCACTCAATTTTGGTAATTGATCAGCAAGGGCTGCTTCAATTTCTGAATTGGTAAACGAGTACACAGACATACCTTGATTTGTACTTTTACATGCACCTAAAAATAAGCAGGTAAGTAATAATAAAATTCTCATTGTTTCCCTCAAAAAACACGGAAAAAAACCGCTATAAAAAGCGGTTTTATTCGTTAAATTGCAAATATTGCTTTAAGCCTTGCTAGTGTGTCAGCAGAAACTGAACCCTCACTGACTGCAAGTAATTGCTTTAAGTAATAATAAACATCGGCTTTTTCACCACGGTGTTTATCATCTAACATCGCAACTTGTTCTGTCATACGTAACTGACTATCAGCAGACTCAACACCTGCAAGAATCTCGATACGTGTTAAGAGCTGCTCAGCAGTTAAGCTAGTCGTTAATGAAGCTTGGAATTGCGACGGAAGCTCACTGCTGTTCTCAAGAGCTGCAAACAAAGCCGTTAACTTAGACTGCTCTGCTTGCTTACTAATAACCTTCGTTTTTTCGCTAATTGCTGACTCTAACTGAGCCACTCGAGCAGACAACGCTTTTGAGTACTCAAGTCCTGCCAATTTCACCGTTAAATCTTTAAGCTGTGCAAGATGCACTACACTCTCAAGGGCAGTTTCAAGTTCAGTTAACTGCTCAGCTACAACTTCATCATTTTGCTGTTGTACTTGTTTTTGCTGTTCAAACTCAGCACTACGCTTGGCAAATGTGTCGTCGTTAACACGTCTGAATTGTTGCCATAAGGTGTTTTCAGCTTTCATTCCCGCAAAGCCAATTGTTTGCCAAGTTTGTTGCAATGCTTTGAGCTCTTGACACGCAGCAGCCAAATCATCACTTTGAGATAATAGTGTTGCTTGTTCTACAAGTGCGGCTTTTTGCTCAGCATTTGCTTTATGAAACGCAACTAATTGGCCTTGTACTTGTGATTGCGCAGCTTTGAATTGCGCTTGTAGTTCACGGTATGTTTTAGGGTCGACGTTACCTGCAGAACGCCACGCTTTAACAACACGGTTAAACTTACTTTCAAACTGTTTCCAATCAAATTCACCAGATTCAGTATCAAGTTCATTGAGTTGCTGCATTTGCGCAATAATATCAACACGCTGTGCTTTAGCTTGCTCACGTTGCTGCTCTTGCTCTGCAAAATACTCGCGACATGGGGCAAACAATAGTTCAATCTGTTGATCGAATAACTCACCTTGCTGTTTCTCTGCATCCGTATCTAAACGACCTAATTCATTCCAACGACGACGTAACTGTTTAACTTGTTCAGCACGTTGTTTAGGGTCTGTACACTCGATTGCAGCAAGTTCATTGACTTCAGCAAGTAATGCATCACGCTTTGGCGCTGATGCATATTTTTGCCAATCTTTTGCTTCTGCTAATTGGGCTTCTAAATCGGCTTTTAGGCTATTTAATGGCTGTTTATAGTAATCTGTAAGTGTGTCGTATAACTCTTCAAAGCCTTTAAACACACCAAACGCCACATTGAAACGGCCTTGTTCAATCAAACGCTTCACATCACGGGCTTTGCGTTTTGCTGTTTGTTGATTCTTTTCAAACTTATTTGTCAGCGGTGCCATTGCTTGCTGCCAGCTGTTTACTGCTTCAGCTAAATTTGCTTTAAAGCGACCTTGTAAACGACTCGGAATACTTGCTAGTTTTTTGCGAGCCACTTTTTGCTGTTGTTCAAACTGCTGTTTTAAGCCATCAAACTCATTTTCGTCTTCAGTCGTGGTAATCGCTTTTAAGGCATCAAACGCAGCTTTAAACTCTGCAATAGCGGTAACAAGTTGTGGTAATTGCTCAACTTGCTTAAATAGATTTGACAAGTGCTGTTTAACATCACGGACATTTTGATTATCAACTAAGTTTGCAGCCAAAGTATCTTTTGCTTCTGCAACTTTAGCCTCAAGCCAATCTTGCTGAATTTGCTCTGGCGTTTCTAAACCTAATTGCAATGCGTTTTCAATTTCTTCGCCAATAGCTTCAAGGGTTGCAAGGGCTAGTACCTGACGCTGTTGCTCAGCTAATGCTTGCTGCATTGCTTCATGCTCTTTGCTTAGTGTTGCAATGTGAGCTTCAAGCTTTTGGGTAATCGTAGAGTATTTTTTATCAAGGACGCTTACTTGCTCATCACTGAGCCATTTTAACTCGATTGCTTGCCACTGTTGTAATAGCTCAGCATGTTGCAGCGATACTAGCTGAAAATCATTTTTATCACGAAGCGCATTCAATTTCGCCAATATAACGCGAGTATCAGCTTCGACTTTTGCAGGCATTTCTACTGCTAAACGCTCATTCTCAAGATGAGCCGCAAGTTGTGTATGCGCTTCACCTTTTGCATGTTTTAGTAGTGGCTTGGCAAGTTGGTGGTTAATGACAAGCTCAACAAGTTGCAATTGTAGCTCTTCGCGGCCTTCTTTAAAGGCTTTATCAATTAGGCTTGGGTTTGCTAAACGTTTTAATAATTTAACACGAACTTGAATTTCTTTTTCTGCAAATGCTAGCTTTTCAAGGGTTTTCACTGGCGCATAACGCTCAATAAACTCGTTTTTAATACTCGCGTCAAGTTTGCTATCAGTATTCAAAACCGCTTGATTAATGTGCTGCTCTGCAATTTCTTTAAGTGCTTGGTCTTGCTTGTATACTTGCCACCATAAAACAAGATCGTTCACTTTATTCAAGGCTTTTTTACGGATCTCAGCGGAGCTATCTTCAAGGGCAATACTATTTAAGATGCTAAGATCACGTTCTGTATCAAGGCGTTCAACTGCTGCTAAACGAACCTGACTTTTAGGGTGTTTCCATTTTGGAGTAAACAGGTGTTTAAAGATCATTTTCACTAAACCTAGCTATTTCATTTTCTGATGCGAATTCTTTTTGCAATTGAGCTTTACTCTTTTGCACCATTTCACCATTTGCGCCAATGGTAAACTGCTCATTGGTTTGCGAAACTTTAGCTTGGTAAAGCATCACGAGTTGAACTGTTTGTTGTTTTTGCTCTTCTGATAATGGAGTGCCATCAGGCCATTTACCTGTAGACGCACCATACTGAAGACGTTCAAATACTTCCGGGGTGATATTTTTAACAATATGATCAATATTCATGCTACTTTTTCTTTTTTAAAACAACTAAATAGATACGGCACACTATATACCATACAAAACCTACTGCCATTGCTGTCGAATAGGCATACCACTCAATAGACTCTGTTTCTGGATGCATAAAGTAATAACAGAAAAAGCCACCTAAAAATAATATCAGTGCGAGGAAAGACTGATTCATAAACTTTTGCTGTCTACGAATACGCGTTTCTTTTTGCATTTGCTGCAACTGCTCATTGCTTAGATCGGTGACTTGGCATTCACAATGCGGGCATTGTTTATGTTTGTCAGATATTGATTTTGCACATTGCGGGCAACTAATAATCGCCATATCTTTCTCCATACTACGCATAAAAAAGGCGCCTTTAGGCGCCCTTTATTGTACTTGTTTTATGAGTCGATGTCTTATTTGAATTTCATTCATTTGTGAAGATTCGAAAACCTGTACAACTAAATTCACGACAAATACTCAAAAAGCTGATTTATTGTTTCTGTTTCGCCTTTTCAGCTAGACGCTTTTCCCAAAAAGTCGCATTTTTAATGCCTAATTTAACTGGGTCAAAGGTGATTTCACCACCCGCTTTCTTTTGGTCTTCATAATCTCGTAAACAATTAAGAGCAGGTTTGGCAACAAAGAAAATAGCTAAAATACCCACGATGTTGATCCACGCCATTAAGCCAACACCAATATCACCGATATTCCAGATATAGCCTGAGCTATTTACCATACCGTAAGCCACCATAAACATAATGACGAACTTCACAACAACCAGTGGAATATTACCTTTAAAATAACGGTTTAAATAAGCAACGTTAGTTTCAGCAATATAGTAATAAGCAAGAATGGTTGTAAATGCAAAGAAGAATAAAGCAATACCAACAAACGCTTCACCAAAACCGCCAAATACACTAAACAGTGCCATCTGAGTAAAGGCTGCTGAGCCTACTTCAGTTGCAGCATCAACATTTTGTACAATAAATTGACCCGCAGGTAACTCACCCACAATATTGTATTGTTTAGTGATTAGAATCATTAGCGCTGTTGCTGTACAAACGAAAATAGTATCAACATAAACAGAGAATGCTTGCACTAAGCCTTGTTGAGCTGGGTGGTCTACTTCAGCTGCAGATGCTGCATGCGGACCCGTACCTTGGCCTGCTTCGTTTGAATAGATACCACGTTTAACACCCCAACCAATCGCAGCACCAAAACCTGCTTGCGCAGTGAATGCATCAGATAAGATCATTGAGAAAATGCCTGGCACTTTATCTAAGTTTAAGAACACCACGATTAAAGCTAACACGATGTAACCTAGCGCCATAAATGGCACCACAATTTGTGTGAAGTTTGCGATACGTTTTATGCCACCGAAGATGATAAACGCAAGTACAATTAAAATGATTGCAAGAGCAACTAGCTTAAAGCTACCTACTTCACCAAAACTGGTGCTAACCAATGTGCCTTCACCGAAGACTTGTGTGAATGCATTACCCACTGCGTTTGCTTGTACGCCAGGTAAGAAAACACCACAAGCAATAATAGCGGATAGAGCAAATAACACTGCAAGCCACTTTTGTTGTAAACATCTGTCGAAGTAATAAGCAGGGCCACCTCGATACTGACCATCTTCTTCTGACTTATAAATTTGACCTAGCGTTGATTCTGCATATGCAGTACTTGCGCCTAAAAATGCGACAATCCACATCCAAAAAATCGCACCTGGACCACCAAAGCCGATCGCAGCAGCAACCCCGGCAATATTACCAACACCAACACGGCCCGATAATGAAACAGCCAGAGCTTGGAATGATGAAATTCCTGTATCTGAGTTATTAGAACTTAGCAATAACTTACACATTTCTTTGAAATGTCGAACTTGCGCGAAACGGGTTAAAACGGAATAAAACAGGCCTGCACCTAGACATAAGTAAATGAGTGCACTACTCCAAATTACGTCATTGACGGCGCTTACAAAAGCTTCCATGGATATCCTCTATAATTATATTTTTTATTGATAGTTACGATGCTCTGCGTTAGCGAATGAGAATGCGCGACATAATGATCTGAGAATTAATCAAAAATAATCTTCTCTCAGCTAGATGTACTGAATATTAACTTAAACAACCTAACTTTGTTAACAGTTAATTTTCAATATGACAAATGTGCTTTGTATTAGTCAACCAAAAAAAACGGGCATCAATCTGATTGATACCCGCAAAATTTGCTTAATGTTGTTATCTTAATTTATCAACAACGTTAACAATAGCCGCTAACGTATCTTGACCAAACTGATATGAACGACGGTCAGACCAGCCGTAATCAGGGTCTGGTAAATCATCGTTATCTTTAAATGGCATTTCTACCGTATACGCTAATGCATTAAACTCATGCGCTACAGCTGAAGAACCTACCGTTAGGTTAGCCTGACCTGGCTCATCTTTTGGATAACCGTGTTCGTCTTGGAACTCAGGCGTTACAGTTAAAAGCGCAGCTTTAAAGCTATCTTCTAACTCTTTTAAACGATCATCGTAACCCGGAATACCTTCGCTACCCGCAACAAAGTTATAAGGAATCGCTTCGTCGCCATGAATATCTAAGTGCATATCAAGGCCCGTTTCACGCATTTTGTTAAGCACTAAAAATACTTCAGGGCTATTTTCCATGCTTGGTGTTTGCCATTCACGGTTCAAGTTAACGCCTTTAGCGTTAGTACGTAAGTGACCGCGCACACTGCCATCAGGGTTCATGTTTGGCACAATATAGAATACTGCTTTAGATAATAGTGCCGCTGCATGTGGGTCTTCGTCATCAAGTAATTTATGAAGTAAACCTTCAACATACCACTCAGCCATTGTTTCACCTGGGTGCTGACGTGCGGTGATCCAGATTTTTTTCTTTTCACTGCTAGGAATACCGACACGTAATACACTCATGTCACGACCATCAAGTGTTTCACCTAAAGTTTCTAGTTCACACGCATGCTGGCTTTGTGCCCATGCTAATAAATCAAGGTGACGGTCATAGCTATATGGTGCGAAATAAGCAAAATACATGCTGCTGCACTCAGGCTCAACTTCAAATGATAATGTACCGTTTGCATATTCAGATGGAACACGGAACCAAGTTTGACGATCGTATGATGCAACCGCATGATAACCATCCCAGCCATCAGGATACGCTGAGTTTTCTAGGTTATTAATGTGTAATTTATGGTTTTGAAACGCGGTTGTTTCAAGACGAAAGTGAAACCACTGGAAAAAATCAGACTGATTGTCTTTATTAATTTCTAATTGAATATTCAGTGGATCAACGGCTTCAATAACCTTGATATTACCACTATCAAAATTGCTGGTGATTTTCATTCTATAAACCTATTGGTTAAAAATAATTCTTAGCTATTCGTTTGTAAGTTAAGAATTAAGTCAACGCCCTATCGTTAGAACGTTTCGTTAGTAATATGGTGTAGACCCTTAACAGCCTACCACATGCTGAAAATTTGCAAAAACTTTCACGACTAAAAAAGCCAGCATAATGCTGGCTTCTAGATTCTTTATAGCTTAGGTATTAGCGAGGTAAACTTGGGAAAGTTACTTCAGCCATATCACGCATACAACGTACTACCTGACAGCTATAACCAAACTCATTATCGTACCAAACATAAAGAACAACACGGTTGTCATCTACGATAGTCGCTTGTGAGTCAACAACACCAGCGTAACGGCTACCCACTAAGTCAGTAGATACGATTTCTGTAGACGCTGTGTAATCGATTTGGTCACGAAGGTCTGAGTAAAGTGCTGTTTCACGTAAGAACGCATTTAGCTCTTCGACTGTAGTGCCTTTTTCAAGGTTTAAGTTCAAGATTGCCATTGATACGTTTGGTGTAGGAACACGGATAGCGTTACCTGTAAGTTTACCTTCAAGCTCAGGTAAAGCTTTAGAAACCGCTTTTGCAGCACCCGTAGACGTGATAACCATGTTAAGTGCAGCAGCACGACCACGGCGCTCAGCTTTGTGGTAGTTATCAATTAAGTTTTGGTCATTGGTATACGAGTGAACAGTTTCAACGTGACCATTCTTGATACCGAACTTATCGTTAAGCGCTTTTAACGTTGGGGTAATAGCATTGGTTGTACAGCTTGCTGCACAGACAATTTTATCTTCAGGTTTGATATCTTGGTTGTTTACACCGTAAACGATGTTCTTGATGTTGCCTTTAGCTGGTGCAGTTAATAATACTTTTGCTGCGCCTTTTGCTTCTAAGTGCTGACCAAGGCCTGCTTCGTCTTTCCAGATACCTGTGTTATCAACAACAAGTGCATTCTCGATGCCGTAAGCTGTGTAATCAACTTCGCTTGGTGAGTTAGCGTAGATAACTTGAATGTAGCTACCGTTAGCTTTAATTGCATTACGCTCTTTATCAATTGTGATTGAGCCATTGAATGGACCGTGGATAGAGTCACGACGAAGTAAGCTTGCACGCTTTTCTAGGTCGCCGTCTTTACCGCCACGCACAACGATTGCACGTAAACGTAGGTCTGCATAAGGACCTGACTTTTCGATTAATAGACGCGCTAATAAACGACCAATACGACCAAAACCGTACAACACAACATCACGTGGTTCTTTACGCTCTGAGTTTGCGATTTCTGCAAGTTCGTCAGTTAAGTACTCTTCAACTGAACGACCTTTTGCAGCATCGTTAAACAAATAACCATACGCTAGTTTACCAATATCGATACGTGCAGAATTTAAATCCATTTTGCTAATTGCTTCTAAGAAAGGGAAGCTTTCACGTAAACGTAGTTTTGTACCTTCAAACTGAGCAACTGTTTTGTGCGCTTTGATGATATCGATTGTACTGGCATTAACGAGAGGACGGCCATATACAGCGATTTCGATACCACGATTACGGTAAAGTCTACCAATGATTGGTTGCATACTTTCTGCGTAATCTTGACGTTCTTGCCAGCTGCTTGTGTATTCTAACTCGTGAGATGAGGTCATTTTTTTTACCTAATTAAACAATTTTGAACGGATAGCCTTTGAAAATGTGTTGTGATTTGAGAGCAACACATCTTAGGCACGGCTATTCTAATTTAAACTCAAATGATTCTCCACTGTTACAGAACAATTCATTGCGCTAGAATAAAGTCGTAATTATTAAGTCGAGGTTAAGGAATGTTATTAAGAGCAAGCGTGTTGCTTGGTTTATTGGCGTTAACGGGATGTGAAGATCCGCTTACACTGGCAAAGGTATGCGAAGAGACTCCTGGCTTTTGCAGTGATTTAAATAAAGACAGTCACTGTAAAGAGCAACGTGCCGAGGTCATCATTCAGCGATATGTTGAATATAAGTCACCAACAGACGAAAACAAATACCAGTTATTAAAAGATTTCGAGAAATACGATCAGTGTGTATCGCTCGCTGCCAAAATTGAGCATATAAAACTAAAAGAAAAAACCACTTCTCGTGTTGAAGGTCATTTAACCAGTATTAAAGAGATGACACGTATCTTCCAAGATACAAAAAACACAAATCATCCAGGTTTGTTGTATTACCATTGGTCACGTAATAACGACCAATCAGCGTTAACGAAACTTCTCACCCTTGAAGAAAAACAAGATAAGCGCGTAACTGAAGATGCAGAAATGCAGTTTTTCTTAGCAAGCTACTACGTTAAGTTTGATGATGAAAAAACCATTGACTTGCTTTACAAAACGCTAGAACTGAATAAAGCAGGTGAAACACCCAACCCTGAGATCTACCCTACACTTGTAAGCTTATTCTACAAACATGAAAAGTATAAGCATGCCTACACCTTTGCACGTGTAGCACAATTATCTGGGTATGAAGATGTCGATATTTTACCTATCGAGCATCAACTCGCTGCCGCAGGTAAAAGCCTGGACAGCTTAGATGATTTAGCGCAAAAAACCTACGATAGCATCCAAGCGGGTAGCTTCGTATCACCACGCGGGTTTTAATAAATTCGCTAGTGCAGTGCTTAGACAAATAAAAAAGGCAGCTAACGCTGCCTTTTCTTATTTTGCTTTGCTTGTGCCAACTTCTACACGAGTTTTTAGCTTTTGACCTGGTCTAAAAGTCACTACTCGGCGTGCCGAAATAGGGATGTCTTCACCTGTTTTCGGATTGCGACCTGGACGTTCTTTCTTATCTCGAAGATCAAAGTTACCAAATCCAGAGAGCTTTACTTGCTCGCCTTTTTCTAGCGCTGAGCGGATTTCTTCAAAAAACGCTTCAACTAAATCTTTGGCATCTTTTTTATTGATCCCGAGTTTTTCAAATAGGTGTTCAGCTATGTCGGCTTTAGTAAGCGCCATATCTAGTCCCTCAACGATGCGTTAAATTGTTCGGCCAATGCGGCCACCACATTATCAACTACTTGATTGATATCTTTCTCTTCGAGCGTTCTATCAACCGCTTGCAGTGTTAGAGCAATCGCCAAACTCTTATAATTTGGCTCAATACCTTTGCCCTTATACACATCGAATAAGTTTAGGTCAACCAATTGATTTCCGCCAACTTTTTCTATTACATTTAAAATATCACCAGATTTTACGTGATCTTTCACTAAAATCGCGATATCACGGCGGTTTGACGGGAATTTCGAGACCGTTACCGCTTCTGGTAATTTTCTTTTTTCAAGGGCTGACATTTCGATTTCAAATACAAAGGCTGTGTTATTGATATCTAGTAACTTTTGCACTTGTGGGTGCACAGCACCAAAAAACCCTACTTTTTTACCATCAACATAAATAACTGCTGATTGACCTGGGTGTAAGCCATCAGACTGCTCTGCTTTTATCTCAAAGCGTGCAATATCGTTGCTAATTGCTAAAAGTGCTTCAACATCGCCTTTTAAGTCATAAAAATCAACGCTACGCTTTTCTTGAACCCAATGTTCGCCGTGTGCAAGTCCAGAGATTACACCACCAATGACAGCAATTTGGTTTACGCCGTTTTCAGCATTCTCGTCACGTAAGAATTTTAAGCCATGCTCAAATAAACGTACACGTGGTTGTTGACGGTTTTGGTTGTACACTAACGATGCTAATAGACCCGGCATTAAGCTCACACGCATTGCTGACATTTCAACTGAAATTGGGTGAGGTAATACAAGCGCATCACTTTGTGGATGTAAAATTGCTTGTGCTTTTGGATCAACGAAGCTGTAGGTAATTGCTTCTTGGTAACCACGTGTTACAAGCGTATTGCGGAATTTAGTTACCGCAACATGTGACTCGTCATGGTTAGTCATTTTTAATTTAGCTGTTGGTGCAACGTTTGGAATGCTGTTATAGCCGTAAACACGTGCAACTTCTTCAATTAAGTCTTCTTCGATACGAATATCAAAACGATAGCTAGGTACGTCAGCGCTCCATACACCATCAACAATTTTCACATCTAGACCCAAGCGCGTTAGGATGTCAGTGACTTTTGCATCATCAATATGATGACCAATTACACGGTCTAAACGTTCACGACGTAAACGTACTTCTGTCACTTTTGGTAATTTATCAGTTGCTACTGCTTCAACAACAGGGCCTGCTTCACCGCCAACAATCTCTAGAAGTAATGCTGTAGCACGTTCCATCGCATCTTTTTGTAGCGCAAAATCTACACCACGCTCGTAGCGGTGTGATGCATCCGTGTGCAAGCCGTAGCTACGTGCTTGACCAGCAATCGCTACCGGGTTAAAGAAGGCACTTTCTAATAAAATATCTGACGTTGACTCAGTCACACCTGACTTTTCACCACCAAAAATACCCGCAATAGCAAGTGCTTTATTGTGATCAGCAATAACAAGTGTAGATTCGTTTAGTTTCGCCGTATTGCCATCAAGAAGAACGATTTCTTCGCCAGCATTAGCGCTGCGAACTTTAATACCACCTTCAATCGCATTTAAATCAAATGCGTGCATTGGGTGACCAAGCTCTAATAACACGTAGTTTGTAACATCAACTACTGGGTCAATTGAACGAATTCCACTGCGACGAAGTTTTTCTACCATCCAAAGCGGTGTTTCTGCATCAAGGTTAATACCTTTGATTACACGACCTAGATAACGAGGACAGGCATCATCATTAACAAGTTCAATGGATACTTTATCTTCAATCGTCGCCGCAACAGGGGCAATCTCAAGATTGTTAACATCAATACTGTTCAGTACACCTACCTCGCGCGCTAGACCTTTAATACCTAAACAGTCACCACGGTTTGGTGTTAGGTCAACATCAATAATGTTGTCGTCTAGGCTTAAGTACTCGCGTAAGTCAGTGCCGATTGGTGCATCACTTGGTAGTTCCATGATGCCATCACCTTCTTCGCTGATACCTAACTCAACGAATGCGCACAGCATACCGTGAGATGGTTGCCCACGAAGCTTGGCTTTTTTGATTTTGAAGTCACCCGGTAATACAGCGCCAACTGTCGCAACAGCTACTTTTAAACCTTGACGACAATTAGGTGCACCACAAACGATATCAAGTAGCTCATCACCACCTACGTTTACTTTAGTTACACGTAATTTATCAGCATCAGGGTGTTGACCACACTCAACCACTTCACCAACTACAACGCCTGTAAACTCTGCTGCTGCAGGCTCAACACCGTCAACTTCAAGACCAGCCATTGATAACTGTTCCGAAAGAGCCTGTGTGTCGATTGCTGGGTTAACCCACTCTCTTAACCACTTTTCACTAAATTTCATTTTATATCTTCACTCTTAACGGAACTGGTTTAGGAATTTTAAATCGTTTTCGAAAAATGCACGTAAGTCGTTTACGCCGTAACGCAACATAGTCAAGCGCTCAACACCCATACCAAATGCGAAGCCTGTGTATTTTTCTGGATCAATACCCACTGATTTAAGAACGTTAGGGTGAACCATGCCACAGCCTAATACCTCTAACCACTTGCCGTTTTTACCCATAACATCAACCTCAGCTGATGGCTCAGTAAACGGGAAATATGAAGGACGGAAACGGATTTCCATATCTTCTTCAAAGAAGTTACGTAAGAAATCGTGCAAAATACCTTTTAACTCAGTGAAGCTTACATCTGTATCAACCATTAAGCCTTCCACTTGGTGGAACATTGGCGTGTGAGTTTGGTCATAATCGTTACGATAAACACGACCTGGAGAAATGATGCGCAATGGTGGCTGCTCAGTTTCCATAGTACGGATTTGTACACCACTGGTTTGTGTACGAAGCACAAGCTTAGGGTTGAAATAGAAAGTATCGTGATCAGCACGCGCAGGATGGTGCTCAGGAATATTTAGCGCATCGAAGTTATGAAAATCATCCTCAACTTCTGGGCCTGATTTAACCGCAAAACCTAACTCACCAAAAAAGCTTTCAATACGTTCAATTGTACGAGTTACTGGGTGTAAGCCACCTGTTGGCATAACACGACCCGGTAAAGTTACGTCGATCGTTTCTGCAGCTAGTTTCTCTTCAAGAGCCTTACTTGCTAGTAACTCACGCTTTTCGTTAATGGCTGTTTGTACTTCTTGTTTTGCTTGGTTAATCACTTGACCCGCTTCTTTACGCTCTTCAGGGGCAATCTTGCCTAGCGTTTTAAGTAAGTTGGTGATTTCACCTTTTTTACCAAGGTAATTAACCCTGATATCTTCTAACTGCGCGATTTCATTCGCACTGGCAACTGCCTCAAGTGCTTGCGCTAAAATATTTTCTAAGTTCATTGAGTACCTGGTCTTTCACAGAAGGATTTTGTAATAGCTAATGATAACTGAAAGCAAGGACTAGATTCTAGCCCTACTAAAGCTTTAACGTTGATTTTATAAAGGGAATTGTTAATTTTCTTTGTGCGGCCATCGAGGCATGGTCGAGTTTGTCTAAAACATCGAGTAAAGCGCGCATATCACGGCTTAATCGCGTTAATAAAAAGCGCGCGCATTCATCGGTCAGTTCAAGGCCACGCATGTGAGCGCGGCGTACAAGTGCCTCTGCTTTATCATCATCACTCATTGAGCGAATTTGTAATGTGGTACCCCATTTTAGTCGAGATACTAAGTCTGGTAAGTTTATATGCAACATATCAGGCAATAGATCGGCTGTTACAACAAGATATTTACCAGGCTCGTTAAAGCGATTAAAAAAGTTAAATAGCCCCTTCTCCCATGCATCATTCCCTGCCACTAAGTGCACGTCATCGATACATAAAACGTCAAGGTTTTCGAGGCCTTCGAGTACCACAGGGCCAAAATCAATCACCTCACGCATCGATAGTAACATCGTTGATAAACCATGCTCTTGAGCGTGAATACAAGTCGCGTATAAGAGATGGGATTTACCAGAATCACCTAGGCCGCATAGGTAGGTATATTGAAACTTATTATTGAGCTTTGTGAACGCATCTTTAAGATGACTCACTTCAAGTGAGTTCTCACCACCAAAGTAAGATGTAAATGTTTCATCATCGGGTAATGTAACCGGTAATGCCATTTGCATAGGTTCTTGCACGTGTTTTAAAGCCCTTGCCACTGATATTCTAACTCATCACCTGTTACCACCTGATAAAAATCACGAGGATCTTGATAAGCTTTAAAGGCACTGTCTAACTCGAGAGCTTTTCTGAAATCATTCATACTGCCAGTATGATTTACAGTAAACTGTACAGTATCAGGTTTTCGGATAGTGATTTCAGCTCGAGTTACAACACTTAAACTTTCTAAACGGCGTTTTGCAAGTTCAATATCTACAAAGTTATCAATACCTTTTAGGTAAAATGTTGCAGTTGCAAGCTGGCCAATCATGGTAGGGTCAATAGCATACTCTTGTGCCAAACCGCCCGCTAAATTATCGACCATATCTGCAACAATTTGTTGCTTATCACCAACTAATCGATTTGTTTCAAATAATTCTGCATTTGTAAAACGCCAATCAAGCACCCAAGTTTCAGAATCTTGCTGCTGATACATTCGAGCTGTGATACTACGCTCTGCACTGTAACGACTTGATGCTTGCTCTACTGGTTCAGAAAAATTTCCCCATACTTCGGGTATGCCAACAATAGAACGATCTTGCAAATCAAGTAATGGCACAACCACAGGCAAGCCACGTCTGTCTGCCTTATCATAGATTAATTGCTCAAGTTGTGGGTAACTTTCTTGCGTAACGAGCTCACGTCGCCAATTATCTTCTATAGCTAACCAGATAGCTACTAGCGGGCGTCGTGTTCCCCATAAAGGCAGATTTAAATCCTTTATTAGTGCATTAATTTTATTAGCTTCAAACTTAACAACCAAGTTCAAAGTACCATCTGGCTTTTCATCATATTCAAACTTAAGCATATAGTCTGAAATATCGCGGGTACGCTCTTTGGCAACAGGATTTTGATCTGCTGATGTATCACCCGTCACTTTAACCAATACATTAAGAAGTGCTTCACGACTAGCAGATAATCGAGCATCTCGCGATTTATCAGCAACTTTCAGAGTATCTTGGTATAGATTAGTCACCTCAACTGCAAAAGTTGAAACACTAGAAAAAAATAATAATAAACAAATAAGTAATCTAGACACAGGCCATTAATTCTTGCTTTTAAACTGGTTTGATCCTAAATCAAAGCCATAAACAAAGCAAAGTTAATTTAATGAACGGGAGATGAGTAAGTGATGAGTTAGTTAACTGATGCAAGCCGCGAAAACTCGCTGTAGAAAATCGCGAAAAATGCGAAAACTCAGCATTTCACTATTTTGAACACTCTTTCAGTATTACAAAGGAAAAGCAGCTTATAAAAGCTGCTTTATATAATGTCTAACTTATTATGTTAAGTAGGCGCTAAACTATCATCGTCTAGGTAAACCCTTTCATCATAGCGCTCAGCTGTCACTTTTACCCTATCTGTTGATGAAGGTTTAATATCTGTTATTAATACATTGTTACACCAGCGGCTAGCGATGCCAAACATAAATAAAGGAGGCTCTATTGAACCATCAAAGACAGGTTCAAAGTCTAACGCTTCATTTATAATAACTTCATTGCTCGCTGAGCCTATTGATGCTGTATAAGGTCCTGATAATGTACCGTCCGGTTTTCTAAGAGCCAATACATGTGACTGACCACTTTGCCATTTGAGTTCTACATTTACATATACTGAGTTACCAATGATGTATTCAACAACTCCTGATTGTTCATAGCCTGGAATGTCGTCAGCTAATGCACAGTAGTCCAGGTAACTCGAGTTGAGCGCATCCATTTCGGTCGTAAAATTATAAACAGTTCGACGGTATCGGCGAGTGCGTCGCTCACGCATACCATATTGATATGCTTTGTCTCGGTTTGTAATTCCAAATGCACGGATCTTATCTGGGTTGATACCTAAGTCACCTGGTAACAAGCAAAGCACTGTTTCAGACTTCCAAGTGACGGGGCTGAAGTATTCGACTTCAATACCATCATGCTCATCATCATCGATTAGTTTTATATCTCTTTCTAATAGTCCGATATAGTTATCAGGCTGATACATATGTTTGTGTATAGTACGTGGTTGGTCACGAACAGGTAAAATCTTACCGTAATCTAATACAGGTTTTGCAAAGCCTGGCGCTAAAACTCTTTTTAGAACCGCAAATAATGTACTGCCTGTATCGAACACGGCATTAAATTCATCACCACGGTTATGCCAAATAGTATGAAGTGCCTCTAATTCATCTAAACCTATTTTATCTTGGCTATGTCCGGCGCTTTGAATCACGTGCGCGAAGAAAGGAGCAATATCAGTCGTTGGCCTTGGCTCACTCCACACACCATTTTCATAGACAGGCAAAATTCGTGTTGGTATCACATTAAATTTATTCTCAGCTGAACCTGCTAATGCATTAGTACCACGAATTTTAACTGCGATTGTAGTAGCTCCAGGATAACTCGTAGCGCTAGCTAACTCGGCTTTTAATCCTGTCCAGAAAACATCATCAAAAATACGAGTATCATCAGTAGCTGCCGTGAAACGCTTAACTCTAACTTCTGGCCTCATCTTAGAAGGTAAATTGATCGGGATAGTTTCGCCAAGCTCATCATTTGTACTGTTAGAAAATATGTGGATCATCGATGTCCAGACACTGGTATTTTCATTCCTATATTCGATCCAAACTTCAACGACTTTATTTAAAATATTACCATCGTCATCTAACTCGCCTAAGCCCTGAGGCAGTTTAAAGTCCAGCCAAATTTTATTTGTTTTCTCACCAGCGGGACACGCGAAAAATGGGCCGCTAAACTCACCTTCACCACCTAAATACTCAACGCTCACAATAGCAGTTGAGTTAGTTTCTTCTACAAAAGAAGTCCATTCTGGTATATCAACAGGAAAACCGTTTGTGACTTTATTAACAACACTGCCAGACGAGTCTTTTGAGAGTAATTGAAAATAACCATCATTTTGCTCTTCAAATGTGTCCGATATTGTAAGAACCGTGTCAACATCAAACGGAGGTGTAACCTTAAACCTTATTGGCCTATTTAATTCAGCATCAAATTCTTCATAATGAACAATAATCTTATCGTCTTTAAACGAGTAAATATATCTGCCGTTTTCACCACCTGTATTTGTTGTCTTCCCTTTTAACTCGATACCGGCACTGCCAGAAGTTGAACCAACTTCACTTGATGTAAAAACATTTCTATGTGCTTCATGACCGCTAACATCTTCTCCTGGACCAAAAACTTGATAGTCGATATCGCCTACATAACGGCTAACTGGAGTATTCGCTATTAAAATATTCTCATCTAATATTTCGTAACTGCCTTTACCTACGCACAACATTAAATAAAGCCATTGTTCATTATTAATGTATTCTTTGCGGGGCATAGTTAAGTAATCCGGAAACACCTTATGATGGCCAGCGTTTTCAGGAATAACCCCCATAAGCTTTGGTTTGTTTCCTTGAGTATTAACATCATAAATAGAGCTGCCATCAGGCGTAGTACTGTTGTAATTATCAGGAATTTGGTTAGTCGCGTAAATTGCTACACCCACAGCTACAACAGCTATTATTGCATAAGCGATAGCTGCAGCACCTTTAGCTTCAACAATTAGCTTTACATCATCACCTCTATTTAAAGTGGTTGTTTTAAATTCACTAGGATGAACTTCTCTACTATTTATAAAAGCACTAAAGAGTGGTGTATCTGACTCAACATAATCAGGCACGTTTGAAACAAGCCATTGATGTAATGTTTCACCTTCATTACCTTTACAAAGCTCAAATAGAGTAAGGTCTAACTTGTTAGGATATACATTTATATCAACCTGCGTATTCATAAACTTCAACCTCACTAAAAAGCCTTTTAAAAACACTCACTCTAACAAACGATGCACCATGTTTTTTACATGTATGTAGCACATGAATTTCGCTATCTACGTCAACACACACACCCATATGCACGAGGTTTGTACCTGTAAAACCGCATATCACCGCACCTGGTTTTACAGCACATACCTCGAACTTTTCAACTAAGAGTGAATATGCACCTGTAAACTCTGCTTTATGTTCAGAGCGAACATGACCAAAAGAAGTAAAAAGCGGTAGGTTATATATATGATGAAGAACTAGGCGAGTTAAACCCCAGCAATCTAATCCCTTCATGGTTCTGCCACCTTCAACATATGGGACAGTTATGTAATCATTAAGATGGTTCATAGTTAACTGAAGTACTTTAAGCCTGGCGCAAAATCTGGTGTGTATCGGTCAGTTGGCCAAGCTGCATTTACTAAGTCGTTAAACGATGCTACAACGTTAACTCTTAAAGCATTGGCTTTTACACTCACTGCGGTCATTTTGAGTGCTTGTTCGCCAGGCTCATCTAAATAGCTAGCTGTGTAAACACGATAAGTTATCTTTATCTTGTCACCTGCTTCAAATGCAGTCTCAACTACCTGTAAAGACTGGCCAGTAATATTGTCTAATTGAAACTGCAAATCTTGGCGGCCTTTTACTGAGCGCTCAGGTAAAGAAACCCCTAATGCGCACGCTTCAAAAGCAACCATTTCACCGCCTTCTATTCCAGCGGTAACATCATCATAGCCAGAACAAACACGGATCACCCCAAACGAAGGGGCTTGCAATTCTAATGTATGAATTGGCAAATCATTCGTTGGGGCGCTAGCGTAAAGGGTTTGGAGTACTTTAGACATTTAAGTAACCAAATTCCCGTTATCAACATTAATTGAGCCAGAACCAGCGCCTTTGACAATTGCTGAGTCTTTATCGGTACAATTTTTAATATTTACAACTGACGAGTCATACTCAGCATTGTAAGCACCTCTAACACTCCGAACTGTATGGCAATTAATGGCTGTTGTTGTGCAATCTGGCTGGGAGGCAGCAAAACCAATAATGTCATCATAGGATGTGCAGCTTATACAAACCATTTGCGTTCCTATGCCGCCCTCTTTAACATCAGTGCTGCCGACGGTTGCAAAACCCTCCCCCGCTGTGCGAGATGTAAGATTTCTATACCTAACACCATTTTGACGGGTAATACCGTTATAAACAGTAACATGAGCGCCATACGAAGTGGCTATACCCCGATCACCGTTATACTCCCACAAACCACCAATATAAGTGCCTTCACAACGCTCATGACAAGAGTCACCATCATCGTAGTTGTCATGTGAATAACTATCAAAAGATACGATTGTTGAGGCAGGTAAAACACTCTCTCCCGGAATAAGAGGCTCAGAGAACAAGTTGTTGTGCGTGTTCGTTCCGTCATTAGCAGAACCTGCTGCTTCACAACGGTATTCTAAACCCGTTGTGCTATCTCTTCGTATCCCATCTGAGGGTGAGCCTATAACTACACAATCTGTGGCTTCATACTTCGCTAAATCTGAAAAATCGGCCATACCATATTTAACGGTAATACCTTGAATGGAGAGCTTACAATACTTATTTGTAGCTGATACAACCCCTCTACCAGAAGGTATGTAATAGCTATGAGTAGATGGCGGTGCGCCATCTGTAGTAGTTATATATAGGCTGTCATTATCAAAGTCATAAAACCACATTGGTGAATCTGAAGATTCCATATGTTCTAATGAATTAGCTTTCCATAACCGGTGGCTTGGCAGTCTGTACTTTCTACCCCGATGTAATGGGTGGCGTTCGCTATCATCAATTAAACCTTCAGGTGTATCATCTTCATAAATGAATATCGATGGAGCGGTGCCTATATGTTGAGTTCTCCAGATTTTGTTTGAGCCATCCGCTAAAACAAAATCAGTTTCTATTTCTTCACCCATCTTAATAACAACATTAGATAATGGCTTTGTAATAACCTCTAATGAATTGAAATTTGAGCAATTTACTGCAGCCTCTTTACCATATGTACCATCAAGATAATAAACTCGGCCATTCTTACCAAGCAATTTAGATGCTTGAGAAAATGACTTCAACGGAGCGCCTAAGCTACCATCATTAGTATCATCACCATCCGGTGATAGATATACAATAGACAACTCATCATCACGAAGAGTTGGTTCAACCATATTGAAAACCTGTGATGTACTAGTTACAGGGTATCTTGATAGGATTAAATCTTTAAACTTAGCTGAACCGCTTCCATTGACTGGCCAAAGCACAAATCGAAACTGCACTTTTTTACAGCCGTTAGGAATAACCAACTGGGTATCTACTGACTGCCATTTTGACAAGCTATTTAAACTATTTTTAAATATTTGTCGGGTGTCCGGTATTTCCGCGTTGTTAACATCTAAATAAAGTACCCCTATTTCAGCTCCATTTTGTATATCAGAGCTAAATAGGCCATGAAGGTAAGGTTTTGAGTTAGGGCTTAAGATTCCTACCGAATCAACATAATAACGGCGAACAAGATCATCAGAGCTAAGCGCTAAAACTAAAGAGCCTTGCGGATCTTTACTGTCTTGCTCTACGATGCCAGCCCTGTCTGCACTAATGCTGCCCATTTTATTACCCTGCCAATATGGATCAGGCCAATAATTTGCTATTTGAGGCATAGGAACACAGAACGATGAAGCAACACCTGGTCTTATCCAAGGTTCACCATAAGATATTATAGCGTCAGCTACACCTTCATAATAAATTTGAATGTACTCACAATCTTCATGGATTTGCACGCCCTGATTAGATCGAGATAAAGGCTCTGATTCATCATTAATGAACTTATCAAATGAAAAAGTTACACGCTCTGGGTAGTTAGAGCCAATCTGCGCTTTTTGGCTATTCAGCTGCATAATTAATACACGTGACGTTGCTTCTCTATCCTTGTAATAACAAGTTACGCCACATGAAAACTCATCGCCTAATATTGATGAACGCTTAATTGTTTTTGAAACAGCTGTACCCGTATTTATTCTCAAACATGCACGTTCTCGCTCGATAGCTTTTTCATAATTAGGGCTGTTATCTAACTCATTGAAAAACACGTCAGGCGCAAGATTTGGTTGAGAGAAATGACCACTGTTTTGCCTATTTAGTAAATCTAATTCAAGCGTATGATTTTCAATCTTAGATTTTTCACTAACAGTAAAAGCTTTTGAAAAACCTGACAAAAAATTACTGTAATTTTTAGAGCTTGTTTTTAGTGTTGTATTTTTAAATTTAGCTGTTTGATAGCCTTCAAAATTACCATCATGTCTAAGGTTTAACCGAATGTTAAAACGGTAAGAACCATCTGGTAGCGTAATAAATCCTTTCCTATTCTGCCACTGTTGAGACTCTGTGTTGCTCAAGCGCATGTCACTAAGAATATTAGAGTCAACATCCATTATTTGAAATTGTATCTCTGCGATACCATCAAGCGAGCCATAAACATCTGATGAATACTCAATGATATCGCCACCCTTCAAACCATCACAAGCAAATGTGATGATTTCAAAAGTGGACAGCGATGGATATTCAAGCTTTAACACTGGTTCAGTACCAGAAAGCTCGGTTACACCATGATCATTTCTTGTAAAAACATCATAATCATTTGATGGCCATAAATTAGGTGACATTTTGCTGACTCTGAATTCAGCATTTTTTCCAGCACTTACTAGCGGCTCACAAAAAGCTATCCGTTGACCGTCTGGTATTGATACCCACAGTGCGCAATATTTTGCATCAGGGTGTATTTCTTCAGCTTCAATTTTTAATGACTTTGGTTCAGACCAATCTAAATTATTTAAATACACTTCTTTTCGTTTTACTTCATACGCTGAATTGTATGAGTTAGCACTGTACTGCAATAATAATATTCGGCCTACTGTGATGGCTGTGCCAGAAGTAATCAATAAATCTTCTATTGATAGTGATGCTGATATAAAACCATTTGATTTTAATTTCTCTATATTTATTAGTTCCGAGTACATTGAAATTGAGCTGCCCTTTCCAACAGCATTCATTTCTAAGCACTTCTTGCTATTCACTTCAACAACTGAGTAACTCTGGGTTGATGGCCAATACATCTCTGGTTCGTTCAACAAAGGATCTTTGATAAGGTTTTCAAAGTTATTTTCAACAACACTACCAATAGCAAGATCGGATGAATTAGAAAGTAACTGTATTTTTTTTGTTGAAGGGTAAGTTTTCTGGTAAACAGCAACACCACCTTCATTTTTATAAAGGTCAAGAAAGCTTTCACCATTTGAACTAACAACTGAGAAGAACTGACCAGATGACGTTGCCGATAAGCCCGCTGATTTACTACTGTATTTCACAGCATCAATATCAGCGGCAGCATTTAAAACTAACTGCACTTGAGCATTAACTGTGTCTTTTGTTTTTTTCTCTATACTTGGCTTTTGAACACCGTTAATTTCTACAGTTGTGTTTTCATCGCCTTGAAGAATTTCATTTAGTTGTGAAACCGATTTCTCAAAGTTATCGGTTAATTCCAAAAAATCAGCCATTTTACTATTCCAAATAATTATTTATCGAACTTGATAGTGAGCCAACAAAGCTAGCTACTGTGTGAGGTTTCACTAAGCTTATAGCCGCCTCTTCCTCACTCGCTGCTTTATATTCTTTCATTTCAATCTGCGCCTGGTATTGCCATACCAAAGCGCTTATTGGTTTCATGTTCTCTAGTGGATCTTTCATGAACCGCACCTGGTGCTTAACAACGCCTCGAGGCGTTAAAATATCCATCAAAAACCAGTCAATTAAATTCACTCCATGATCAACAAAACCTTCAAACACTGTCGCTTCGTCTTTTCTTAAGCGCCAAGTTGCTTCCATATGAGTTGGTACACTTAAATGCTTACGGCGCTGGCGTGCTCGGCCAGTGCTCATTTCTGTGCGAAGAATGTTTGGTTGTCGTTTATAAGCTGCATCTTTTAAACGTGGTAAAGGCAGCGAACTTGGGTAATTGATCATCTTAGGTTCCCGTGCGCTGCATATTTGGATAAGTGCGTTCTAGTACTTCAGACATAGGGCCACCGCCTCGAATGTCAGCAACAAACAAGTTAATTTGTTCGTCGCCATTTTCTGAGCGTGTTTTCTCATATGTGCCAGCACGGCTTGCATCTTCAACAAGTCTTATTTCTACATTTACGTTAGTTACGCCTGCAGCTGTGCCGGCAGTTCCTGCCGCTTTCATTTGGCTAGGGTTAAACACACGGCCACCATTACCGCCTGCTAAATAATGTTTACCATTTAGCTCTACAAGCTCAGGCGTATTGCGCTCACCAATCTCAATCAACTTGTTACTATTGGTGTAACCGCCATATTGGAAACCAGGTGGTTTTTGATCTTTTATAGATTTAACTTGAGCCAAACCAAGGCCAGTAATTACACCTGCAGCAATTGGTCCAGCAATTGGCCCCAATTCAAGTGCCGCAGCTGCAGCTGTATAAGTACTCATTAAAGCTTTAGCAATATTCAGTGTTTGCTGAACTTTAAAAGCCTTTTTACTGTGCGTTGCATATTGGCCAGCTAGGTTCTCACCAATTTCTAAACCAATGGCAACACGGTCATTACCACTGGCACGATCAAAATCAACAAACTGCTGGACTACTTGGCCATAGTTACCTGCATATCTAAGTTGAACAGCGCGTTTACGGTCTTCATGCGCAGCCTCTTCAGCTTCAATACGGCTATGAAACCCTTGCAATTCAGCAATTTCAGTTTCATATCTATCGCGACGAATTTGGTCTTCACGTTGGCGGGCTTCATTCTGGCGCTGTATTTCACGCGCTTGTTTGTCTGATTCAAGCTTTTCTAATGCAGTATCACGTTGTTGGCGTAGCTGTAGCTCAATTTCAGCATAACGTGCAGAGTCTTTGCCTTGCTCATCGAGGGCATTTCTAGCTATTTCTGTACGACGAGTATAAGACTGACGAATACGATCTTCTTCAGTCAATAGGTCTTCTGTTAACTGCGTAAAGTCTTTTTCAATATCCGCTTGTTTGTTTTTTTCATCAATTAAGCTGGCAAGGTTACGCAGTTCTTGTTGTTGCTGGGGTAATAACTTGGCGTATTTACCACTGGCTATTTCATAATTAAGTTTTTCAAGCTCAGTGTTTTTGCCAAGCAAGGCTAAGCGCTGCTGGTAAGAGGCATTCGCTTTTTGAAAATCCGATAGGTCATTTGGGCTTTGGCCTTGTTCAGGCTTCTTAGTCGAACTTTTCCCTACAACAGCCTGTAAAGCAACTATCTCATTTTTAAGATCTGTTACACGTTTTTCTGCTGCTTCAACATCTTCAAACTTACCCTTTAAAAACGGGTTATTAAAACGTTGCCTTGCTTCATCTGCGAGCTGAATTGCACCCTTTAAACGCCCTTGAGCTAGCAACAATAACCCTTGTGCTTGTTTACCGGTTAAGTTTGCATATGGGCTTAAATCTTTACTTGCGTCTTTAAGTTTATTTACAGAATCAGTTGCATCGTCCGCATTTGACGCAAATTCATAAATCCCCCAAGCAGCCAACATGATTAAACCTGCGGGGCCACCTAAAAGACCCATAGTGCCGCCCAGTGCACGCATTGCTATATTCGAACTACGCACAGCAGCTGTATGTGCAATCGTTGCAGCAGTTAACCGTGCTTTTGCAGGGCCTAACACATTTGCCGCGCCAGTCATTGCAACCAAAGTTTGCACTTTACGCATATTTGCTTGAGCTGAAGCTAGCTCTGCAGCTGTATTTTTTACTGTTTCTTGAGCGAGACGAGCTTTAGCTATTGTTGCTCTGGCCATGCCAGCTGCGCTTACTGTTAAGCTGGTCGCTAATCTTCCACCAATAACAATAGCTAGCGCAGTTGCAGCTGTTGTTAGATTATCAATTAAGTCTTGATTTGTAGTCAGCTCATTTAATACCGTAGTTGCAGCATCAATTGCCGGCACAAGTGCAAAACTCACTGGTTGTTCTATACGGTTTATTAATTGCTCATAGGCTGTTTGAGTTCGATTAAGCGCCGCGGGTACGGTAGATGCAATACTTTGTGCAGCACCCTCATACTCACCTAGTGCTTTGATAAAGGTATCTTTAAAAAAGGTGTTGGTTACTTTACCGCTAAGAACCATTTGCCTAAAGCCACCAGACACAAGGCCAGCAGCTTTATCTAATTCAGTTATCAAACCAGGTAACGGATCAACCACTTGATTAAATTCTTCTGCACGTACTATTGAAGAATCCATCGCTTGAGCAAAGCCATACATGGTTTGTTCTAGCTGTGTATTAGATGCACCGATTTTAGCGGCAACATTTGATGTACCTTCAAGAACCTTACGTCCTTCTTCGGCAGATAGCTTATTCGCTTTCTGTAAAGTAAGAATTCTGGCGTAACTATCAGCCATTGTTGAATACACTTGGTTGTGCTTATTACTTGTTGCTATCAAGTAATTCTGCACTTGGGCGTATTCTTGGCTTGACGTGGTTAGCCCTTGCAAACGGGCATTAAGTAGTTGGATCTGGCCAATGTTTTGCACTTGCTGCTGTGCAAAATTAAGAGCCATAAAGCCACCAACAGCGGTGGCAAGGCTGGTATAACTGCGGGCAACACTATTATTACTAGACTCAAGCGCACGATTTTGCGCAACTTGCTGCTGCGCTTGTCGTTGTAACGAGCGTATATCGTTTGTATTCGTACGCGTACCCTGGCTAATTGCTTTGCCATCGTACAGTACTTTTAAACTTAAGTTATATCTGCTCATGCTGCTCTCGTGCTGCGTTCATTGCTTCAACTTCTAACACCTGAATTTTTTTAAAAATGTCAGGGGTAATGTTTAACCCAGCTAGCCGCCAAGCGACTTCAGCATTGCCATAATCAAGGCCGCGTCCTTCTCCTTGCCATTGTGTTTCAACCATTAAAAACGCATTTACTGCTTCAGCATTGCAGCTATACAAATCGAAGTGTTTCTCTTTGTTTTGCGCTTTTACTTGGTCAATCACTTCCTTGGGTGCTTTTTGCTGGGTTAAAACTTCAAGTAAATGTTTGGTGTCGGGGTGTTCGTCGGCTACCCAATAGCGGGCAGCCTCTAGTAGTTTTTTCTGCCAGCCACAGCTACAGCCACAAAATAGGCATCAAGCACAGCAGTTCGCCACCAACTCACCTTTAAACATTTAGCTAAATTGTCATCGTTAAATTGCAGTGGCTTATTGTTTTCATCAACAAAGTCATCGCCCCAGTCAACGAGCACGCGCTTAATCATTTCGTGGTCACCACTTTCGGCAAGTGCTTCGTTTGCGTCATCATCAAGTAGCTTAAATTCAGCGGTAAACTCGTGGCTGTTGCCATCAAAGGTAAACTTAACGGGCTGCTTAACTTGCACGTTCTGCATTGTCACAATTGAAAAAGCCATTGTTTTCTCCTGGTGTAAAAGTGTTTGAAACGAATTAATCAAGTAACAGGCTAAACTCGTCATTGCCTGTTTGCGGTAAAATAGTTAAGGCCATTTCAAGCTCTGCTTTTTTAGTGCGCTCAACATACTTAGGCTGTTTCACTTGCACTTTAGGGCAGCTAATCGTTACGCGGTGACCACCTGCAGGGCCGTGCTTAATTTGCAGATTGCCGGTTGTCGAATCTTTTGCTCGAGTAAAAAAGTCAATATCAGCCACATTAGGCGCAGCAATATTGACCGAGCCAGACATTGCGCGGTCTAAAAACTCAATCTTTGCCGTAGTAAGCGTTGGATCAAACTCCACTTCGTTGCCTGCATCGATGCTAAGTTTCGACGGCACAACTTCAAAGCCATGTAATTCAAAGTCAGTGGTGCGTCCTGCGCCTAGCGGAATAGGCTTAGGCCATGCACTAAAGTCGGCGGTTGGTAATGCGTTATCTTCAGGCGCAACATAAAGGCCTTTAAAATCGAACGATAAATAAGGAATGCCTTTTTCAAGCTCAATGCTCACATTGCCTTGTGCACCTAACAAAGTGTGCTTATTACGACCAAGCTGAAAGTGCATAGCCACTGATTCAGGCGCATCAGAAATTGGTGTGTACTCAACACTGGTATCAGCCACAATAACTTCAGCCATACCACAAGCGCGCATCAATGGCCCCCACGCTGGGGCAACGCCTAATGTGCCACTGCCTACCAGTTCAACTTTAAAACTGATACCCGCATATTCATTCGTAAACATGCTTTCTTCAGCACCTAAGTAAGGCATATTTAAACCGCGCTCAACTTCCTCACCTTCAAGAGGGCGTAGCTCAATATCTTTAGTTAGCATGGCAAGCATTGCACCAGGCAACGTGCCATACGTTTGTTCAATTGCCGCTAACAGGCTGGTTTGTGACCATTTCATTTGCTTGCACCTTTGTCTTCAACTTTGTTCGCTTGCTTTTTAGTTGTGCTCTCAGGCTGTGTTCTGGCCACAAGCTTCAACTTACCTTTGGCGTCTTTTATATAGCTGCCGCCTTGGCTTGGCTTTTCGTTCATGCTGCTCTCCTAACTACTTACATTCACTGTTAAACGCATACGCGCCTGATGACACAACACACCACAAAACATCACTGGCGAGTGGTCATCTAAAATCAGCCCTGTGTCGTCGCCTTCGTCCAGGTCATCAACCAAATCATTAAGTAATGGATCACCTGCAAATGCGTCATCTAAAGATTCAATGGCATTTTCAAAGTGCTCTTGACTATCTTCGTCATCTACAAAGCTCTTTAAAAAAATCACATCAAAGGTATAAGCAACCGTTGTTCTAGGGGCATACGGGTTTTGGCGTTTACGGCGTTTTAATCGGATATACCCGCCACTAATAGCATCACCTTGGGCATACATGGCTTTTAGGTCTTGAGTGTTTTTGCTAAAGCGCTCTTTTTTATAAAAGGTGCCTACATTCGCACTATTGAGCACATTCAAAATCGCCGTTCTTACCTGGTTAAGCATTTGCGCCACCCAACTTATTAATCATCAACTTCATTGCTTCGTTAAACCGTGCCTGTATATATGGCTCACTAGCCTCAAGGCCTTCTTTAAACATCAATTTGCCAGTCGTACCACGCGCATTAATTTTCAATGCTATCAATGTCGCTACTCGTTCTGCTTCATCACCTTCAAGGCTGAGCACCGCCTCAACCCAATTCACTAAGGGTTCAATTGGTGGCATATGTGGTTTAGTGCCAAGCTCTACGGCTTCAGCGTAAAGCTTGCTAGTACCTACATAACCAATACTCACAGCTGGGTTTATTAAAACTTCACTATTAATACTGGCGGCTAAGTGGCCACCATCGCCGCTACCCAAAGGGGTTCTACTAACTACTTGATACTGTGCGTAAGCCACCGACTCATTCATTGCGCTCGAGAGCTGCTCTTGCACCATTGCTGGTGAGTGCTGCCAAAGCTCAGTCAATGCATCAAAGCCCTTTGCTGTAATTCGCACAGTCATTAGCGCAACCGCTGGCGCTTAGGCAGTTGCACAGCCTTACCATGCGCACTACTTTTATTGTCATTAACGACAACCCCCGCATACTGGCTGCGGTAACCGTTGGCGATGCGTCTGAAACTGTCGGCTTTAGTGCCGTGGTCAACGCTATCGCTTGAAATCGAACTGTTATCATCGTTGGCGTAATACGTGGCCAACTTATCAATGCAGCTTGCCGCTGCGAGTTTTAAACAGGCATCCACATGCTCTGCAGAAATCTCAACGTTACCCGTATCTTTTTGGTACTTCGCCAGCATATCGGCATAGGCACTGGCAATTTCATCAGCGCTTAAAATGCCTGCTTGGTCTTGTACATAAGCTGGGAGTCTGTCTGCGTACATAGTTAAAACACCTTATAAAGCGCATCCGTGCGCAACCGTGTCATCCAATCACCAGAGGAACCAAGGAATTAAAGAACCAGCGCTTTAGTCGCACCACGGAAGTCAGTACACTGACCACCATAAATGTGGCGCATCTTCATTGTGGTTTGGTCGTTCGTGAACACAGTGCCCACGTTTTGCATGTCTTGCGTGAAAATCTCAGGGTTTTCCATGCCGTCTAAAAAGCCCATTTCAAAGTTGGCAAGCTCACTAGGGTCGGTCATTAAGCCCCAATCATTTGGATCAGTCGAACCAGGCACACGCAGAATTTCAAGGTTTAATTGCTGCGCAAAACCCTTGTCGTTATTTTGCATGCGTTGGAACAAGTCAAAGGCTGCATCCACATTACCCAGCGAGCACAACAAGAACGCTGGCTCAATTTCTAGCATCTCGCCTGTATCAAGCTCTTGCTGATTCATAATGGCGCGCCAATGCACCATTAACTCTTCCTGGCTTAGTGCAGCACTAAACAAGTTGTTATGATCAGCATGAAACAGTGCTTTGCCATCAGGCGCATTGCGGTTGTTTAGGTAGAAATCCCACGCAAACTTGCTAAGTGTGCGCGCAGCGGCACGAGCCAGCTTATTAGGAATTTGCGTAATGATGTTGCGGTCATCATTTTTAATCATTTCCATAGTAATGGTTGCTAAGCCACCTTTTTTGCTAACGCGATACTTCGCATTGCTATCGGTAGGTTTCGCAAGTTCTGGGTAAGCACCACTTTCAAGTACTTCTTGTAGGTCGCCATAGCCACCCCATTCAGTCACATTCTGATCTTTAAAATCAGTCGCAGTAGCAACACGGAATACTTTGCGCCATAGCTGGTACTTTTCTAAGCTGCCATACACTTCAACTACTCGGCGGTTTACAACATCGGCCAGCACATTCGGTAAGCTATCGCTATCAAGTGCTTCGACCATTCGCGTACGGCTACAGTCGTTTAAACGACCTGTACAGTGCTTATCACCCGTTAAATCAATGTAAGCTTCTTTTAAGCTCACTACGTCTTTATTAGCCGGATCAAATAGTGCGGTAAGCAGCTCAACACCGCTTGGGTTATCTGAGTATTGCGCGCCTTCTGGCATGTTCACTTTGCCTGACTCAGTAAACTTACTTAAATAGCTAATCTCATTATCAATCAGCTTTTGCACCTCATCAGTGCTTACGTCTTCGCTGCTTTGCACGCTTTCTACCAAGCGCGTTTTGGCGGCGTCTGGCAAAGTCGACTTATTAATTAAAGCCACAGCACTTTGCTTTGCTTCAACCAAACGCTGGCTGTCTGCAATCACTTTGTTTACGTCTGCAAGTGTTAAACCTGTACCTTGGCCTGCATCAGGGGCACCGTGTTTAGCCAGTGCTTCAGTTAATTGCACAATGGCTGTTTCATCATCTTCAGCTGTCACAGATGCTGCAAGCTGAGGGTTCGATTTTTTAAGCGCTTCGAGTAGGCGCATTAGTTGTTCATTCATGACATTGCCTTGATTATGAGCTTCTTTAAATGACACGATCCGACCACCTGCACCAGGTACCATGATCAAATCGACGGAATTAACTTTGAGGAACTTCTTCGCTGTGCGGCTGCCCTTTTTACCAGAGGCCGTACCGTCCACATCAATACTTAAACCAAACAGGTCTTGCATATTGTTATCAACGGCTTCGCGCAATTTAGTGGCATAACCCGAGCTTTCAAGCACAGTTAAATCAGCCTGTAATGCACCTTTTTTACCTGCGCCAACACCTTCAACAAATTGTGCATTGCTGAACTGGCCAATCAGGTTATTAAAGTGTTGGGCAGTGCCTTTAAGATGGTCGTCATCAGACTTAACCATGCATTTAGCACCGTTAAACAAAGGGGCTGCTTCACGCAGAACGTGGGCAGGATAGTCAACACCATTTAAGCTTTTACCCACCTCAATCAAGGTCACTAAAAACTTACTAGGTTTAACATTACTGGCTTCAATAAACTTAGTTTCGTCATACCAGGCTTCGGTTAACTTAACCACGTCAGAGGGCTTGTACTCTTTGACGACTTCAATGGCGTTTTCAAACGTCACCTGATTTAACTCACTCACCGCATAAGGGTATGCCCAGTAACGGCCATCTTTACGAACCACCACTTTGTCAGCATAAAAAGCCGTAATATCAACCCAGCTATCACGCGAGTTAGTTGCCAGCAACTTACGCAGCTCTGCAGTCACAAGCGTCATCACATCGTGATAATCAGATGATTTAGCCTCAACAAATGCGCGATTGCCTAAAAAGCCGGTTCCTGTTGGTAAAAGGGTCAACATAATTTAGCCCCTTACTTAGCCGCAGCTTTAGCTGGCGCTTTTTTTGTTGCTGCAGCGTCTTTTTCAGCTTGCTCTAAAAGTGCTTTAGCTTCTTCTTTGGCCTTGGCAATAATAGCTTCTGCTTCATCAGATGCAGCTTTCGCTTTCGCAGTTGCTTCTTGCTCAGCATCTGCTTTGGCCTTAGCAATAATGTCATCAGCTTCAGCGGCCGCTGCTTTTGCCTTTGCTGTCGCTTCTTGTTCTGCTTTAGCTAATAACGCTTGAGCTGCATCATCAGAGGCGAGTGCAAGCTCACTGGTATTCTCACCATCACTAGCAAGTACCGCTTTTGCAAGGTCTGCTGTCGCAAGCACGCCTTCAACACGTTTGCCTGCTTTAGTTAATGCTTTAACAACGCCTGTTTCGCGCTCAACTTTAAAGTCGAACACTTCATCTGGCTTAACTTGGCGGGTTTGTTTTTTGGTAAGCGTGTTGCCACGTTCATCGGTTTTAGGTTTATTGTCGTCGCCTAAGTCAACGACTTCTTCGTATAGCTCAAGCGCTTTAGATGCAATTTCTAAAACAGCGTGGCCTTTCGAAAGTAAAGCAAAAAGACTCATTATGTTGCCCTCAATGGTTGTGAATATGGCTAATGAGTCTTTAAGGTAAGGGGTTTTGTTGTTGGGCTAAATTAAAGGGTTTTAGGAAAATTAAGTGAGTTCATTTCCCCAGTCCATGGGTTTAACGCCGCTTTTCTCGATTAAATCAGTAAGGTCGTTTTCAATATCGGGTATCAAAATAGGCTGATATTCATCAAACAATGCATCGTCTTCATCTCTAAACGGGTCATCTAACTTTTCAATAATTTTTACATGGTATTGTTGAGGTTCACTTTCAAAGCGGGGTTCTTTCCACAAATACAGTAAATCGCTATGTTCATTTATAAGTGTTAGTAATGCCGCTGCCGAATCTTTATTTTTTAATACTTGTTGCCAAACGCTTTCTAATTGGTCCATTTTTAACGAGTCCTTATGATGGCTTAATTTTAAAATAGTAAAAGTCCCTTTAAAATAATACCCAGCTTGCCATCATAATCAAACCCGTTTTCTTATTTGTTAAGCGCATCCCAATCGATAGGTGGTACCGTTCGTTTTACATAGGCACGGTAGCAGTAAACAGCAATGAACGGCCACCACAAAATAAAAATAGTCCCAACCTTAAAAAAGGCCGGTACATTCTTTTTACTTTTAACATTGGTAGAGGCCGCTTCTAACCACGATGCCAAAGCAAAACCAAACCCTATAAATAAATACGCATATAAAATTAATAGTGTCATTTCTGTTTCCTCACTTTAATAAACGTTGACTGTGTTTCAGTCGTTAACATATTTGAAGCTCGCGTGTTATCCATCCATATAAAATTGAATTTCCATATGTTAAAACGCGTATAGCCAGCTTGCTCTTTCATCGCAAAGAATTTAGGTGGTTTAACCTTATAAAATGCAAACATAATCATGCTTTATCCTCTAACTTTTCCCAGTAAGCATTCCACTCGGTTGGTAAACCAATTACTGAACCATCAGCATTTAATACAAGCGGCTTACCAAACCAATTAGCTCTAACGGAGATGGTTTCAGAAAATCGTGCGCGACAAATAACATCTTCTATATGCGGCGCATCTGGCGCTTTAATAATAACCTTCTCGCTTATGGCCAATGCCAACAACCTTCGTAAAAAAATCATTACCTTTGCCTAAGTTTTTACTGTCAGATTCGGATCAACTTCCCAGTGCTTCATCACGGGCACCGTAAAGCAGCTACAATTGACTGTTTCTTTTGCTGGCGCTTTGGGGTCGTGGGGGTGCATCATCTTAATGCCCCCAATGGTAAAAGGTTCATTTGCAGCAGCGCGTGTTTTGTTTGCGGCCAAGTGACTAACGCGGTGTTCTTTACGCCGACCTAAGCGCCACTCTTTTTCCATGCCTGGTACTGCATCACCAATTTCGTTCATGCGCATATGGCTTGCTGTGTTATACAAACGGCTAAGCTCAGTGTTTACAATCGCTTTAGCGCGCCACATCTTTTTCTCGCCTAAACTTTCTGCTATGGCTTTTTTAGCGGTTTCGCTATCTTGCGCTCCCATCATTACAAGCCCAAGTTGCGATCGAATATAATCAGCCTTACCGCTTAACACATCTTTAATTCGGTCAACCATAAAATTATCAATGGCCACAAGCTGGCGATGTTGTAAAAGTTGTGTCATAGCATTTACCGTTACACCACCGGCTTTTAGTGGCGCATCAATTAAATTAATACCTGCCACCCAAGTAGTTTGTGAAAAGGCTTTAATTTGTGCGGCGCTTCGCTCACCCAGTTCAAACATCACCTGGTTAATTTGCCCCTGCAATTTGCCATAGTGCCATTGCTGCCAATCTGTCGGCTGTCCTTGTAAAATGGTTTGCGTGTTTTCTTCAGCAAGCTCAAGCAAACGCAACAGCGAATCCCAGAGCCCCTGCTTATTTTTAAGTAGCGCTTTGAGCTGTGCTGTACGGGCTTTATTAAAGGCCTTGGTGCGTTCACTCGGTGTCATCGTCTGCACCATCAAACTCGTTAAAGGTGTCGGCTTTTACCTGGTCTTTCGCTTTTTGGGCAATAGCAGCTTGCGCGTTTATAAGCTCTTGCTCAGGGTCAATCTCAACACCTAATCGGTCCGCAATTGATGCAATCACACTTAACCCTGTTTCTTCGGTCATAATGCCCTGTGTAATCCCAAGGTTTACCGCTACCACAACTTGCTGCAGTGCCGCAGCATAACGGCTTATATCTTTAGCGGTCATTTCAGGCATCACCACCTTTGACTTAAACACATCAGTTTCAACCATGCGGTCAGGTTCAATGCCCATGGTTGCTGTGTAGTACTGGCGAATAACAAAGGTCGCTATTTCGTGCAGCATATAAATAATGTAGCGCTGGCGCATAGCAAGTATTTTAAATGTCGGCTCGGCCATGGCTTCGCCGTTCGCACGGTTAACGTCACCCCCATCAGCAAACCAACTTGGTGGCATAGTCGCACCACCCAACATGTGGTTTCTAAATAATTTGGCTAAAGCTTCAGTGTCGCCAGAGCCTAGGCTGGGGCTTTCTGCTTTCCACTCTTCTGAGTCATTATGCACATTCGCTGAGCCTGGTCTTGGCGGGTTACTTTCAATTTCTGCAGCTCGGGCATTTACTTTATTTTGGTCAGCGCCTTTTAAAGTAACATCCCACACAAACGCCCGGGAGTTTTCGGCACGATCGCCTTCACCAAAAATAAAGTCGTCGTATAAATCTAAAAAATCACACTGCGCAGTTAAATCAGAGTTGCCCCGTCCGTGGGCACAAAAGCTGTTAATTGAAAAATAAAAAATATCGCCATCATTAAAACCTTCACGTAATCGTTGTGTTTGTTTGGTAAACACCGATTCAGGGCCATTGATTATCACTCTATAAATGTATTGTCGGCCATTTGTCATACGCTTGGTTTTTACACCAACCGGTTGCTCTGGATTGCGCGGGTCGTAAATAACTTCCTCAACATGGGCAGGGTCTAGGTAGCTTAATTGCACCTCGCCACTAAGCGGATTTACAAAGGCAGGGTAAAACTGCTCGCCAAATATCGACAGCTCACGCACTTTCTTTTCAAGCTTAATAGCCATGTTATTAATTGGGTGCGTCCAAAATGCATCGATAACAGCTTGATAGTCTTCATCATCATTCGTTACTTTTACGCCTTCCGCCAATAAATACGCGAGCGGTAATTCAATAATGCGGTTAGCAATCATGTTACTTTGCCAAAGGTAAGGCGCTATTTTGTTCATACGTGCGCGGGTTGGCCCACTTAAGTTACGATTAGAATCACCAGACAGCTTTGAATATAAGTGGTCATCAGCATCAATTGAGCCAGCCATAGCACCTGCTGCTTCTTTAAATGTGGCAGCTGATTCATTTGCAGCTGTGTTGCTTGCAATTGTTTCAGTAACAATTGCAGCAATTTTTGCTGCAAATTCTGCCTCTTGTTTTGCCTTGCGCTTTTTTGAACCAAACATAGCTTTTTAACCCTTTTGTAAATCTTTTACATTTGCCTAGGCGGCGCTAAATAAAATTTTCCGTGCAATGGCACTCAAAACACATTGCAAACGCTTAAAATCGCTCTGAGAGCGTCACCCCTAATTTTTCAAATAGCCAATTGTACGCCTAAATAAACCGCCTGCACGTGTTCGGCCTTGCAAGCGAGATGGTCGGGTATTCATTGAGTTTTCAGCTTTAGGCACATTGACACCTGCAGCTGGCTCGCCCTCTTCCAAAGTGGCGGCATTTACCAGTACACCCGCAACGGCAGTATCGCCGTGTCGCCATTTACCATCACTGCCTTTGTCGCGGCCATCATCCATTTTTGGCTGGCCTTTATCTAAAATAACGCGCCGATGATCAGCCACTACATCTTCACTCTCAGGCACGGTAATTAATTTGCTCTCGAGTGCAGCTTTATATTTAGGGAAAAATTGGTTGTACCAAGGCCGCGATAACATCACGCAATCAATTCGGCTTTCGCCATAACGCTGCATGGCTTTTTCTGCCAACGATTGGCCATTACCTCGGCTATCAAATTTGCCGTGAAAAAACAGCGGCACATTATCGAGCAGGTAAAAGGTAATTTGCTCTTGGCAATCAAACGGAATGTTTCTTAACTCAATTAAAAATGGCGTGTGGTATTTAGTAGGGCTTTCTTGCTGCATAAGCCATTGCACACTTAAGTCACCGCTTCGGCCAAAGTCTTGCCCGAACACAGTTCGTTTACCTGGCATGGCATCAATTAACGGTTTAACTGTGTCTTTCAGCCAATCATCAATTATGCGAGTACGCTCAGGGTTCGTAACAAAATCATCAGGCTTTTCTAAGCGAACGACTTTGCTATCTGGGTGCTGGCAACGTTCAACCAGCATACGGTTAATGTAAACACCACCGCCTGCACTTGGGATCACATCAAGTTCTTCTGCCGCACCATCACCATAGAAGTCGTATATTTCTTGCGCCCAGGCATCTTCTTTTTCTTGAGTCCACTCTAGGCCCTTCATAGCACAAATACGCTTATACAAGCCTTGGCTTAGCGCTTCTCTAAATGTTGTGCGGTAAACCTTGTATGGTTTTTTCCCTGCGCGACATTCTTTAATAAGTAAGTTAAATGGGTTTTCTTCACCATCATGTGTGCTGATAATGCGCACCTTACCGCCCCAAATTAACAGGGCAAAAGCGGCTTTAATAAGTTCATCTAAATTATCGTGGAATGCAGCTTCATCAAGTATCACGCGGCCTTGTTTACCCCGTAAGTTTGATGGCCGAGAACTCAGCGCAATAATTCGAAAGCCACTGGCAAAGCGAATTACATAAGTAAGAATATCCTTACCTTCATCAGTAATAATCTCTTCGCTTACGTCATCACACACTTCGTTAAAGCTTTTAGCCCAGTTCGCACAGTCACGAATAAACTCTTCGGCCATATCTTTGTTATAACCGATGTACCAGCAATCCATGCCGCCAGCTGCTTTACTTGCCGCAGCATCAAGTACACTCGCTGCAGCCTCGCCCCAACTTAAACCAATCCGGCGCGACTTTTCATAAATGATAACGGGCGACTGGTCCCAAACATATTCAGCCTGGTACGGTAATAAAATCGATGTTAACTCTTGTGTGTCCATTGCCATTACAAACGCTCCCCAGCAATGGCACGGCGTATTAAATCAATATTGCCAGAGCTTAAACCTGCCGTTTTAGCCGCACTTTCTGCTTGCTCTTGTGCCTCGGCTAACGCTTGTTTTCGGGCTTTCTCTGCAATTTGTTTTTCTAGGTCGGCGTTATAGTTTGCACTGCGTTGCAACCGGCTAATACTTAAAACCAAATCACCAAGCGTTTCAGGATCAATCGGATCTTCTTGGCTCATTAAATTAGAGGTCGTTTTAAATGCAGCGCTTTGCAGTAGGTTCATTAACACTCGGCCAGTATCACCAATACTCGATAAATCGCATTGTTTCGATAGCGCCTCAACATAAGCCTGGCTTTGTTTAATATCGTGGCTAATTTGTTCAATACGCTTTTTTTCACGCCAAACCGTATTGTCATCAATTGATTCAACATCGGTTTGCTCACCACTTATGTTCGCCAGTTCGTCGTTAATCGCATCGGCAATTTGCTGGCAAGTGTATTGCTTAGTGCCTAGCATCTCGCGCAAGTTTTCACGTATATGCTCAGGTAAGCGCTCAATCTTATTGCCGCGTGCCATGTTAGTTGCCTCCTGGTGCTGGGCGCTTAACACCGTCAACCGACTTACGGCCAGTGGCAACATCAGCGCCTTGCTCAGTAATTCGTGCAACTAAGGTTTTATCGCCCACCACATCAATAGTGAGCAAACCCACATCTTCTAAAAAGCGCATATGGGCACGCACTCTATCGCGACTAATATTGTGGCCATAGGTTGCTAATACACAGCTCAACATACTGCAGTTAGCGCTATAACCTGCCGCCTCATTTAAGGCTCGCAAAATAACTAAACGCTGATCAGCATCAAATAGGTTTTTCATTGTCCTCACCCTTAAAAAAGCGCTCATAAATAAACGCAATAACAAATTGGCCAAACGCAAAAACAAGCCAAAAACACACGTACATGAAAAAAAAGAACCCAGCGATGACCAAACAAAGTACACTCCAAAGCTCTAGTTCATGCTCATTTCGCATTACTGTTTACCGGAGATTTTTGATTCAACAATCAAATTAAGCGGATGCTCAATGCGTTTTAAAAGATCATGTAAATGGTTATTTTCACCCTGTAGCTTGGCGACTTCTTTACTTAACGCACTGACATTTTGAGGTAAGTCTTTAACCTCAACTTCGATGCGTTGAACAGCCGCTTTGACTTCAGCAAAATCTTCATTCTTCACATACGTTTGCTCTACCGTTTGCAATCGCTTGTCTTGTGCAGACACATCATCCTTGCTAGCAAATGACTTTTTAAGTGCATACACCACCACAAAAAACACCAATAAAACTACACCTTGTACCCACGGGTACCACTTAACATATTCATCCACGGGGGTTACTCCTGTTTATTTTTGCTGTATTTGCAATGCGGGCTTCGGCTTCAAGGCGAACACCGCTAATTGAGTGCCAGCCTTTTAAAAATGCATTAACTAAAGTGGGGTCGCCCACAGGGCAAATGCTCTGTGGGTCTGGGTTGGTACCATTTTGGTAAGTAGTAATGCGCGCTTCGCGACCACGCTTAACGTAGTGAGGGTAACTTTTCATGCTGCCTCACTCATTTTAAGTTCACGAATAACGCGCTCGATGCGGTTTTCAAGCTTAAATAAGCGACGATGCCAGCCAAATAAAAACGCAATTTGGCTAGGATCATTAACTACAATGCGGCTGTATTTGCTGGCGCGGCGTGCAAAGTAGTCAACCATTAAGTTAGTTTGGTTTGCGTTAATGGCTGCAGCAAAGGTGCGTGAACCTAATATGCCATCAACCTTTACTCGCAATACTTGCTGCAAAAGCATATTGGCCAGTGGCACGCCATGGTTAATAGCTGAATCTAAATGCAACATAGCTAATTCATATAAACCATACTCAGCCAGTTCTTTAGCACGACTACCGCGCCAAAAATCACGATGGTAAATGCGCATGGCTTGAGGCCATGTCAAATTAGCTATATCAACATTCGGGTAAGCAGCTTGGCTAATGCCATACCGCGTTCGCCCACCTTTGTCGGCGCTATGATCAGAGTCGCCTCCTTCTGCCTCATATATCCAGTCCATGCAAAATAAAAACGCACGGCTGTAATTCGGGGTAAGGTCGGCAAAGTTTTGTGTTTTCATAGCGCCAGTGTGGCGCTATTTGCTGAGGGGCTAAATTAAAGGGTTTTAGTAAAAAATGGAGTTACCAAAGAATGTTGCCATTTTCTGTAAAGCCCTTACTGCTTTTTATTATGTCAAAATCAAAGATACCGTAGGAAAAAACTCTTTTGACTTTTATCAAGGCTGTTTGATCGCATTTCATTAATTCGTCAGCCTTGGCCGCAGGCAGAGCAATATTGTAACTACCTAGATCCGCAATACTATGATAAACAATTCCATCGGGATTATTCGAATTATGCATCAATAGTTTTGTAAGTATTCTTGAATGAATATATTTTGTTTCCGAAGCATTTGGCATTCTTAAAATCTCATCAAAAAACAGATCAGGGTATAAAAAGCAATGAATATGGGATTTACCTTTTTTCTCTAAATCATCCAATATTTCCCTTACATAACCTATTAAGTCTTGCATGAAGCTGACATTGCCTTTTGTCACCCTTTGATATTCGCCAAGGATAATAGCTCTTGGAAGTCGATGCTTAGGTAAGAATCCACTTAGCTGTACTAAATCACCTTCCTTAGCTTTAATTTCAGCTAAAGCGGTATATGGTGTAAAACTAAGGTATAAAAAAGGAGAGCCAACCTCATTGACTCTCCCTTCTTTAACTAAATTTTTTGGAGGGTATGTTAGCTCACTAACATTAGAAAAAGGCTTTCCATTCTCAATTACTCTAGCTCTAAAATAAGGACGTGAGTACTGGCATTCAAAGCTAATAACATCATAGGTCTCAATAATTTTTTTAAGCCCCTCTTCAATGAATTTTGGATCATTGCTACGCTTAATCTGATTCGCCAAATCTTCAATCTGATCCAATGGCATTAAAAACTTTATCGTCAAATTTAATCTCTAAAATTGGTTTATATAAACAGATGAACAATGTTTATTCATTTTGTGATTGTTGTTTTAATGAAACAGGCTTTTTAAGCTCTACTGAGGCGGGCTGTTTAGTTGGTAACTTTTCTATAACTTTATCACTAAGCTTTTTAATCTGCTGTTGTTGTATCTCTAAACGCTGTTGATTGAATTGCATATTCTGAGTAGCAATATGGGCCAAATAGCCAGAAACGCCTACAGCCACCAATGACAATAAAAAAGAAGAGCCCGCAATCCAGCGCATTAGAGTATTATGTTTATGAGTATCACTATGCCTGCGTTCAGCGTCATTATGGGCTTCAACTTTTAGAACCAAATCAAGTCCTTTAGCCGTTAATGTATAAACGTTATGAAGTAATGCTATAGTGGTTTTCTCCCCATCTGCATCAATTTTTGATACTGAATCATCTTTTCTCCATGCAAGAATAAAGTCAACTCTTTCCAATCTTTTCAACTGTATTTTGCAATAATCAAAGACATCTCCACCTTCAACATCTGTGGTATCAATACCCGCATCCTCTAAGAGTACCTTGCAGTTTTTCTTATAATCTGGGTAATGTTCAAGATAGTAATAATGCTCAGGAAAAACCAACTCATCATTTTTTCTCAGCGCTATGAGTAATTTCTCTACAGGGTAATGATTAAGATTTGTTAAATCTGCTTTCATATAAGCTTTACTTAAAGAAAATTAAAGAAGCTAATCATCTTTAATATTATCCAACTTTCTTCGCTCTGTTATCTCATTCTCAATTCTTTCTGATTGAAGTTCTAATAGAGCTGATGGTAGTTTAAATGACAATATACAAGCAATACTTGCAAAGAAGACATAAATATATTCGAGAACAATAACTAATGTTGGGAATTTGTCTTTAAGTAGTACAGTTATAAAAATCAAAAATAAGGTTACTAAGTAAGCATTAAATAACCACTTTTTTCTAACAAGTCTGTTATAAGTTAGAACACTCCCAAGCTCTGCAGCTACCTGAAGGTAAAGACTTAGGATCTCCTACTAATGTTATTACCGCAACTAAAAAACCAGCAAGGATAGAGAATACTGTAACTATTATGTTTACAGCATCCTGATTACCATGAATGAAAGGTTGACCTAGATAAGACAAAAGAATCCCCCATAGAGTCAAACAAACTCCCAGCATAATTTTGTTTTTATCTAGCTCTTTATTCACTTGCTTAAATTTCCTTCCTCTTTAAGTGCATGGTAGTAAGCTCGCAAATTTTCCCAAGCACCAATTTTTGATACCGACTTTCCATGCTTTCGAATTCTTGCTGGTGAAGTGATATTAATTTCACTTGCTCTAATTTCATTTTTTTTATTGGTATAGATTACAAACTCATCTTCATCTGCTTCAGGGTCACAATCTCTTATGAGTGATTCGGCAGTTTTAAGAAGACGTAATTTACCACTTTCTCCAAATTTAGCATCTTTTTTGTGTTTACTTGCAGTCAAGCCATCAAATGAAAGTGATAAGCCGACATTTAAGTTTTCAACCTCTCCAATATCACTTAATCTTATATCATTACTAAACATTGCTTTTAATTCATCGGCTATCCCTGCGCAAACACCTGTAATTTTTTTAGCTTCCTTATCTGCACGATGTAAACTTGCTTCATAGAGCGAAACATTTAGTTTTATTTCTTTTACACCTTCCTTTTTAATCATTGCTATTTTATCTGCATTTGCAACTTTCATTAAGGACAAGTTTTTTTCTATTTCAGAGTGGCCTAGCCTCCCTATGATCTTTTGAAGGTAATACCTTAAATTCGTTTCTCTCAAACCAGATGCGCAGAAAAGAACATGATTTCCTTTAATGTAAGCAAAAATATCACCATCTAAATAATCTTTACCTTTTGGCGGCACTTCAGTGTAAACATCTGATTCAGCTAGTGCCTTATCGACATCTATAGTTGATGTCGATTCACCTGGGCGATAACCTGCAATGTGTAAATAAACACCTTTATCAAATTTATCACTTGCACATCTTATTTCACCATTAGACTTTATAAAGGTACGCTTCCCTACTGTCGGAAACATCTTATGTGCTTCAACTATTAATACTTCTAATGACTTCTTTACACCACCAGCCCACTGAGCTCGGCGATAATAAAGCTTTTTTGTTCTGTAATCAGAGCTTTTTAAATCCATCGACTGACCTGCTTTAAAATTATTCTTTTAAATATTAAGTTGAGCTAATTATTGAAGTTGGCTAACTAAGTTATGTTGCCGTATCCTTACTCATTATTTTTATGTAATTAAAGTATATTCTAATATTACTTTTATAAATCTTTTCCCATCCAAACAACTCGACCAACAATATGGAGTTGTTCCAAACTATCTTGAGGGACAAATTGGGGCTCGTATGCCGGATTATCTGATAGTATTTTAATTCCACCAGTAAACTGCCTTTGCAAGCGTTTAACCAACAAATGACTATCTAAATCTATTACGTATATACCATCTACAAAGTTATCTAAGGGAGATGTATCAACCACTAATGGCTCACCACTGAGGATAGTTGGGTGCATACTATCCCCCTTAGCTGTAATAACCACTAAATTATTTTTATTTAAATTTCGTTTAGATAGCCAATGGCAATCAAACACCATACTCTTTTCAGTATAGGCTTCATTTACAACTATTGAACCGTGACCAGCTGAAGCTTCCACATCAATTACTGGTACATAAAATAAATTCGAAGGTAGAAAATCTGACTCATCAGGCTTAACTAAATGTTTCACTTTTGAACCCTCAGACACCTTTTCTTCACTTTCAAACTTTTTTGAACTCTCGCCAGTTACTACAAAGTGAATATCGAAACCAATCTTCCCTAGTTCTGCTAGCTTATCAGATGGTATCGGAGAGCCCGATTCCCAACGGTAGTATGTGACCTTACTTACACCTATAGACTCAAAGACATCCTTTTGCTTTAGGTTAAGCCTTTCTCTTTCTTGCAACAAAAAAGGTTTCATATATTTATCTTTATTATTGACAGGGTTCACATGTGAACCCTATACTTGACCCGAATCTTAACTAAACCGTTTTATGTACTGTTCGCCAAAACCACATAAAAGGGTTACTTCAAAAGGTAATGTACTATGAAAGCACAAGAAATTAAACAAGCTATTAAAGCTAAAGGTTATACCCTTTCAATGCTTGCTGAAGCGCTAGACGTCAATCTTGCTACTGTTTCTGGCGTAGTTTGTGGGCATACACAATCTCTTCGCGTTGCAAAAGCCATTTCTAAACTCCTTGATAAATCTGTTGAAGAAGTTTTTCCACATGTTGAGTCATATTCTCGCCCTAGGTTTTTAAAAGGTAAACAGAGACAACAAGGTGTTGAAGAGCTTAAACAATTACTCGCCTCATAAGGCTTAAGTAACCAGTTAAGAACTAAGTCAACCAAAGGACCAGAACCATGATTAAAATGCGCTCGTCGCTGCTCACACAACAACAGCAAGGTCAGCAACTGATTGCTACGCTGCTTATACAGTGTGCGCACAGTAATGCGCCGCTCCATATAGCGCTTGCGACTCAAGTCAATAATCAAACGCTTAAGTGTTACAGCACTACAAGACGTAAAAGTAATGTTGGGCATGGGCTTATCGTCAATACAGAGCCAAACCAACACGTTTTGTACAGTGTAATTTTGCATGTTTTCCCCTCGGGTCACGGTGTTTTATTCAGCCTAGTGTTAAGGGGTATTAAATGTGAAGTTCTAAAAATTGTTTATTTTTGGAACGTGTTTTTTTCCTTCTCAAGCTTGCAAATTGGAGCATGTTATGACTAAGCCAAAACGCCGTCAGTGGGGCCGTATTGTTGCGCGAAGCCTGCCTGAAGCCCTCCAGCTATGCAAAGAGCATGCACAAGCGACACGTCAAATGAGCGTACCACGTATTGCAGACCGCACAGGAATTAGTACTGATATGCTTTATAAGCATTTAGGCAGTGGCGATATGCCCACCAGCTTACTTATTCCTTATATGGCAGCTACTGGGCGCGAATACCCGTTAATGTATATGGCACACAGTCTAGATAAACTCATTGTGGATATGCCCAAAGGCAAAAAGCCTAGTAGCAGTAACCTTACACATTTAAATCAATTCGCTAATCAAGTGATCGGTATGGTTATGCAGCTAGAAGAAGGTGCAGGCAATGCTCAATATGTCGCAGAACAAATCGTGCTGCTTATGCAACAACTCGCCTATCAAAAACTTGAAGCTGAAAAGCTAGATGAACCGCAAACAAGTTTTGACCTCAGCGCCGATCCAGAGCGTCTCTAATTAAGGAAAAACCATGACTATCAAAGACCAAGATCTATCTAAAAAATGCTTTATTGTGCAAAAAACACCCTTTGCAAGTAGAAAAGCAAATTTACAAAACACTATTTTACTAACTCAGCCTATCACTACAGAGCAGCTGGATATGCAGATTTCAACGTTCACTTTGCAGTGCAACTGCTGTAAACGCAAAGAGCACGGCACCATAGCGAAAAACTCCTTTATAGCTGCTGCAAATCACATGGGTTGGCGACAAGTTAAAACCAGCCATATCGACATAGATAGCGCCTGTCCAAGCTGTGTAAGAGAGCTAAAAGAGTTTTATCAAACTCAGCAGGTGCCAGCATGAGCGAACAATACCTATCAACCACCATGCAACGTGGTTTAAACGCTATTAAGGCGTTAAGTGGTCATGAAGCAGATGGTATGCGCCCTGGCGAACTAGCCAAGCGTATGGGTATCAGCCAACCACAAGCAACGTCAGTTATTAAAAATCTGATCCATGCAGGTTTTGCTGAGCACTGCCCATGGGACCAAAACAAAGTACGTTTGGGGCCAGCCCTTATCACCATCGCCAACAGCGCACAACTAGCGATTAATCAGCGTGCTATGCAACTCGAACAAGATCGTAAAATTTATGGAGCAATCTTATGACAAATCAACTAACCCCCCAACAGCAACAAGCTACAGTGGAAGCGACTAAGGTACTTGCCTCGAAGCAAGATTCTCTTCTACAACTTGGTCAAATCCAAGCTTTCAACTTTATAGGAAAACTCGTAACTGTTACGGAATTGAAGGTTGTCCAACAAATTAAAGAATCTAAGAGTTACAAGGGACTAACTTACTCGAATGAAAAAGGTGAACTGGTAACAGTTACGACTTGGGACGAATGCTGTAAACATTTTTTGCACACCGATTCGCAAAATATAGATAACCGACTTCGCAATCTTCAACAGTTCGGAGAAGAATTTTTCGAAGCAGCTCAGCAAATGAAGTTAGGTTACCGCGATTTAAGAGCATTACGTCAATTACCTGAAGAAGCCCAAACACTTGTTATGGAGTCTGAAGCAGTAGAGACAGGTGATAAAGAGGCGGTAAAAGAGCTAATCGATGACCTTAAAGCACAGCACAAAAAAGAGTTAGATGCCGAGAAGCTAAAAACCAAAGAGGTAGACTCACAGCGCCAAGTGGCTATTCGTATGCGCGACGAGTACCAAATGAAAGCCATGGACTATCAAACAGAACTTGAAAGCACCAAGTTCAAAGCCGATGCCTGGAAAGACCAAACAAAACACCTGCTATTTGAAGCCACTAAGTATGAAAGCAATGCTGTTGAATCACTTAGCCGTTTAATGGCCTTACGTGATCACTTTTTAGATAACGACGATTTGTCTCCACAAGTTGTTGAGCACCTTGCTGCTGGTTTACTGCATAGCTTTAAAACCCTAGCAGAAGACTTTGCGCAAGCTTGGCTTGAAACATCAAGCATTCTTGAGGGCTACCTACCAAAAATGCGCCCAAGCCTTGATGTATTGCAAGAGCTAAACGACAGCGCCATGAGTAACGAGGAGTAAGCATCATGGCTGACGATATTTTACTTGGTTTTAAACAGCGAATCGAAAACGCAAAGCACGGCGAAAAAGGCAAGATTTTAGCTGAAGCTAAAGAGCGCCTAGGGCTAAGTAAAGATGCCTTCTACCGTGAGTTAGCAAAACTCGGTTACAGCAGTGGCCGTAAAGCGCGAGCTGACAAAGGCCAAAGCAGCCAAGACCCTGAAAGCCTCGATAAACTAAAAGCCATGCTGGCTGTAGGCAGTCGTAAAAATGGCAAACAAATCGTTGAAACGCCAAATGCTATGAGCATTTTAGCGGCCAATGGCTGTGAGTTTAAAAGCCCAAGCACAGTGCGTAAGTTATTACGTGAGCAAAACGCCACAGCAAAAATGCTTAACCAAAGCACAGCACATGTGCAGTTACGTAGCCTTTATCCAAACCACGTACACCAAGTAGATCCAAGCTTATGCTTAATTTACTACCCGCCTGGTGGCAAAAAAGGCCGTGTTCAGCGCTTTATGAGCGATGACGAGTTTTATAAAAACAAGCCAGAGAACCTTGAAAAGATAAAGAACCTACGCGTTTGGCGCTATGTTCTTACCGATCATTACTCTGGTGCAGTTCGTGTTCGTTATTACGAAAGCGCGGGTGAAACCATGGCAAACCTATATGACTTTTTGCTGTGGTGCTGGGGCTTACACAATGATGAAAAGTGCCCAATGCGTGGTTTACCCGACATTTTAGTAATGGATAAAGGCTCAGCAAACACCGCTGGGGCTGTTATTCGCGCACTTGATGCACTGAGTGTTGATGTGATTGATCATGAAGTGGGCCGCGCTCGCGCTAAAGGCCAAGTAGAAAACGCGAACAACTTAGTTGAGAAGCTATTTGAATCACGTTTGATGTTTGAGCCTGTAAACAGCGTAGCAGAACTAAACGAACGTGTTATTGCATGGCAAAACGCATACAACGCCGATCAAATACCTAACTATTCAGCAAAACACAGCCGCCATGGTAAAGGCCGCTATGAGTTTTGGATGAAACGTATGGCACACGGCAAAGTACGTGACCTACCAAGCGAAGACATTTGTCGTTGGTTGCTTACTCATAAAGAAGAAACCCGCACGGTTAAACCAGACCTATCGATCACCTTTGTACACCCTACGGTTAAACGCAGCCAAAAATATGCGCTTGATGGTTTGGTTGGTATTTACAAAGGCCTAAAAGTACTTGTGCTGCCTATGGCGCTCTCTGAGCGTGGCGAAATTTTAGTGTACTGCAAGTATCAAGGCGAGCAGCAAATACACACTGTTGCACCAATAGAAGTTGATGATGCGGGCTTTGATATTACTGGGGCTGTGATTGGCGAACAGATGAAAGCGCCTAAAGACACCGCCATTGATACTGCTCGTAAACAAGCTGAGCGTGATGCTTACCCTGGCATGAGCGATGAGCAAATAGCAAAAGCCAAACGCAGCAAAAAAGCGGTGCCTTTTGGTGGTGCACTCGATGCGCATAGCCATTTAAACGAACTGCAAACACCGGACTTTATGCGTGTTCGTGGTGAGCAAGTTGATACAGGCCTGCAGCAACCAACTAACCGATTAAGCGGTGTTGCTTTACGCAAAGCCATTGTGGCCAAGCGCGGCACACCAATTACCCCCGAAGAAAAAACATACCTTGCTGATCGCAGTATCGAGGCAAGCCAATTACCTAGCTTACTTGACGAGCTAGCAACCTTAGACAAACCAAACCACTTAAACGTGGTTAATTTTACCCGTTAGGAGAACCACCATGGGATGCAGTAAAAAACATCAACTACGCAAAGCAGAGCGCGCACCGTTTAACGTTGTATCTGGCCGTACACGCACAGTGTACATGGTGCATGTAAAGCTAATTGATGCAAAGCGCTGGACTGAACTTGCCGACGAAAAAGGCCAGTACATTTTCAATGACGAAAAAGAACGCGACGAGTTTTTTGAGCGCGTACTCGCCACTTATCCAAACCAATACAGGAAGGTGGCATGAACGAACCCAACGAGCACAAAAAGAAGATCAGCCAAAAGACCTGGAAGATAAAACTAGGCCGCATGATGGCGAACCGCAATATCACTTACAAGCAGTTAGTGCAGTGGTTAGACCTACATGCAGATGTAAAAACCAGCGAAGCAACGCTGAACAAAATTGTGACTAAGTCTGAATTTCCTAAACGCGAAAAAACCCGCGAAGCAGTTAAACGCGGCCTTGAGCGCTATGCAATTGAGAATGGCTTAGTAACCGAAAGTAACGTTTACCAAATCTATTTGGATGATCCACACAGCAATGCAGTAACCACTGGCAGTCAGTGGAAGCATAGCAATAAAACCAGACGCCTGATCATTGGTCATGAAGATTCAATTAACGGGCACATTGTATTTGAAACACCGGAGGCAAAAATGCTTACACCACGAGCAAGACAACATTTTAAGGTTCTTAGTGACCCATGGGATAACGAGATTTACAGCATTGATCACGTTTACTTAGGCACACAGCAACGTTATGTAATTGAGTCAATTATCAACTGTGCAAAAGTTGGTACCTTAATGGCGATTGTCGGTGAGTGCGGCAGTGGTAAAACAGTGATGATGAACTTTACCATTGAAGAGATACGCGCAAAGCATCCGAACATTCGTGTTATTCGTCCAGCCCGTATCGATAAAAAGCAAATAGCGTCAAACACCATAAGTGAGGCTATTTGTCGTGAGCTGAACATTTCTAAGTTGCCACGTAGTAGCGAAGACCGTGATGCAATTATTCGTGAAGAACTAACGCGCAGCTGCAACGCTGGTAACCGTCACATTTTACTTATTGATGAAGGCCACCGCTTAGATGAAGAAACCATTAAGCAATTAAAAGTGCTGTGGGAGCTAAGCGAAGGTTTCACTAAGTTAATTGGCATTTGCATCATCGGCCAAACCGAACTCGACAAAGTACTTAACTCAATGAACGTGCGCGAATTTGCATACCGTGTAAATAAGCTACAAGTGCCGCCGCTTGGTACCGAGTTAAAAGAGTACATCGATCACAAACTCAAAGCCGCCAATCTGGTACCAGAAAAAGTGATAGAGCCTGCCGCTATCGAAAAGATGCAACAAGCACTACGTGGTATTCGCAAGTTTGGCCGCACAACAGGCCGACCGGATGAAATGGTTGATATGAGTTATCCACTCAACGTTAACACGCTAATGAAAAACCTAATGAACGAAGCCGCTGATGTAGGTGAAGAGCGTATTACGGCTGAGTTAGCTGAAGAATACGTGAGGGTTTAGTGATGGCCTATTTATCAATTACTGAGCTTAACAAAGCACTACTAAGCCAGTTAGAAACAGAGAAAGAACGTGCAAAGTACTTGCTTCAGTTTGAAGTGACTACCCGCGTAACTATCGAGAACCTAACACCAAAAGCCCAAGCTGTTATTGGTGATATTGGTTTGCCATTCACAGGCGATGACGCGCAACAAGTTATAAAAGATGCGCGTGCCTGGCTTCAAGAAAAAGCAGCTTGAGGAAGTAACCATGAATAGTGCAACAGCCCAAATAAGCACTCAACGTTTTACCCATTCTACCGCGCCAACAATTTATACCATTGCACAACTTACTGAGCTGGTTAATGGCGAGATTTTATCGGGCCGTAAGCATGATGCGCTTAATACCTTAGCGCAATTGCAAGATGCGACCCTCAAACTTGAAAACCAAATCCATAATATGAAGGATGAAAGCCATGGCTAAACAACCAAACCGCCGCGTAAAGTCAGACGATATGCTGTCTGTGAGCAGCTCAGAAGAACTCGAGCAAACGATTTTTCGGATTGGCCAATTGCAAACCGAACTAGAAATTGCCACAGCTCACACGAACCAAACTATTGAAGATGCCAAAGCGTCTTTAAAAGATAAAACAACGGCGATCAACAACGAAATTAAAGTACTGAGTAAATCAGCACAAATTTTCTTTACCGCAAACCAGCAAGACATAGTACCTGCAGGTAAAAAGTCGCGTGTATTTGATGTAGGCGAAATTGGCACTCGCACACCACCGTTATCAGTAACAGTAAAGAACGGCCAAGATGTGATTGACACCCTTAAAAAGCTACAAGAACAACTTAAGCTATCAGATCTACTCAGCGTTAAAACATCCGTTAATAAGCCTGGTCTTATCAAGCACCGTGAAAAAATTAAAGATATTCCAGGCATCACATTTAACCAAAAAGAACAGTTCTTTATTAAACCTATTCATGTGCCTATTGAGCACCTAACTGAAACGGAGCAACCAGCATGAGTACTGAAACATTTAGAGTGCGTGTGAATGGTTACCCTATGGTCACATCGTCATCATACAAAAAGGCTTTGAATAGCTTTAACAAAGCCAAAATCAATAATGCAGGATCAAAGGTTGAGTTTATTAAAGAGGAAACCTTAGCAGTGCATCAACCCATTAACCAATCAGCTTAACGATTAGCCGCCTTCGGGCGGCCTTGGAGGACCAATGAATACTATAAATAAAGGCGACAAGGTTTCATTCGTTACGAGTAGACAAACTGGTCGTAGTTATCACATATCCAAAAAAGAAGGCAAAGTCCTGCAGATAGATGAAGTTAAAGGCACTTGCTCTATCGAATATAGAAAACGCTTATATGTTAGGAATCTAGATGCAGTTGCACTAGTAAGGTCTGCATCATGAAAAAGTTAATTCAATTAATCCAAATTGCTAAGCGTGATCTGAATATGGAAGACGATGTATATCGCGCCAACTTAAAAGCTTGGGCTGGCTGCGACAGCACCACGCAAATGGATAAAAAGCAGTTAGACAAAGTAATCAAAGGCATGGAAAAGCTCGGCTTTAAAAAGCAAAAACCTGTTCGCCGTAAAGTTGACCAGGCATTACTTGATAAAGAGCCATTACTTAAAAAGCTTGGTCAAGTTTGGACGGTAATGAAAGCACATAAGTTGATCGAGAACGGGAGTTACATTGCTCTTGAAAAGTGGGCTGCTAAGCAATCAAAAGGCTTAAATGATGGCAAAGAAATTGAGCGACTAGATTGGATGGTACCAATAGCTAACCAGTTAATTGAGCGCCTTAAACGCTACCACTTACGCTTAATGAAACAAGCAATGATGGTTAAGATCCCTGCTGTTTTACGCTACTACAAAGAGCTAAAAACAGATGAGCTTGATGAACCTAGCGAAATGTTTGCCATTCAGACCAAGTTACAAGCTAGCCGTTTAAATATGCCTACACACATGCAACGTGTTCGCTATTTAGACTTGCTACAAGCTTATGAAGACTGCAACGAGTTTATTCGCCGTTTTGGTAAGTCTTCAGATGACATAAAGGGGGTAAGTAATGCAAAAGCTCGCTAAATGCCCACATTGTCGTGGTCTATTAGATATATCTGCAGTAGCTATTAATAAAGCATCTGACGAGCTGCTTTGCATTTATACAGCATTACCAGGTCAAGCAAGTGCTGCGCTTGCTAATTATGTTCAATTGTTCACGCCTGAAAAGTCAGACCTATCGAGCGCTAGACAATTAAAAATTAGCAAAGATGTTATTGAGCTAACCAAAGAGTTTGATTTAGCAGTATTCACCCAGTCATTAAACATTACCGTTACGAGTATTCGAGATCATTGGCAACGCAATGGCTATCGACGTATGGGTGATGATCATGCCTACCTTAAAAAGGTGCTTGAGACTGAGCAGCAAAAGTTTATTCAAAGCCACCCTAAGCAAACCGTTGTATCTGCTAACAAGTCAATCGAAGTAAGAACCGAACGACCAGAAACGTTAGAAGAGTCAACCCGCAAGTGGCAAGAGAACATAGCAAAATACCGGAGGTAACATGAGTGGCAAAGCGCAAACAGCTGAAACTCTATTAGTACTCCTTGACTCGATAGAACGTAAGCTTTTAGAGAATAAAGTCGATGAAGAACAAGCTACAAAATTGGCAACGTTAATAGTCGATGACTTTCGCCACCAATGTGGTGGTATGAGTGTTTATATCCCTAAAGGTGTTGGGCTTGATGCCATACTTAAGCACAACCAAATTTACCAAGACTTTCGCGGTAATAACCACACAGAGCTTGCTAAGAAATATGGATATTCTGAGCAACGGATCTACCAAATTGTTCGGGCCATACATGCAGCTGAATCAAAACGCATACAACCTGAACTATTCTAACCAACCAATTAGCCCCGAAAGGGGCTTTTTTATGGCAAAAATTAACCTAAATTTTCCCTGTTGTTTTTTTATTCAAGTGATAATTTACTTTAAATATCTTAAACTAAGTGCAGCTGTACAATATGTACAACTACATTAACTACAATAAATGGAACTATATATGTTTTTGTCAAAATCAAATTGGAAACCAACTTTAGCCATTGCATGTGCAGCTGTTCTTAGTGGATGCGCCTCCCCAGATTACAACTATATCCCAGTGTCGACTCAAATTAGTGAGCCTGCAATTGACAGTGTAAATATTGCGTATGTCGGCGATGTCATGCTTAGGCAGGGGAAATACTCAGAACATGATGCTATATATTTACCTTATAAAGTAGAAGTTAGTTGGGCGTATGACCTACATGCTGGCTATTACATTAAGAAGGGAGAAGATAAAGACACTGAAACCTACATGCCGAGTAATGACAATGAAGGTGGTATGGTAGATAAAGCGGCTATCGCAGATCCTTGGAGAGCAGTAATGGCTTATAAAGGCACACAAGAACTTTGTGTGATAACTGCATTTAACGCTGCTTCATGTACAGATAATGCAAACTTTGAGAGACGTAAAAAGCCTATCTTGACGCATGACTCTTTTCAGCAGACATTAATTTATAGCGGTAAGGTTGGTAGTAAAGTGAACATCGGCTATCGTGAGTTTTCAAATAGCCACGCAAGACCTGCATTTAATAACGATGTGGAATACGATCTAGACTCTTCAAAAGTGATTGGCTACAAAGGTGCCAGAATTGAGATCATCGAAGCAACAAACGAACATATAAAGTATAAGGTAATACAAAACTTCAATAAGGCTGCAATTTAGATTTTATTCGGTGGGCATTAGCAATATTGCCCGCCCCTCCAAACTTTCAATATTTGAAAGACTGTTTAAAATGTTATCCCACTAAATCCCAAGTCATCCCAGCCTATCCCGTATTTTTCGCGATTTTTATTATTTAGTTTTCTTAACTTGGATCAGTTAACGAGTAGCGAGAGTAACGTTTAAAGCCTGACGTAGGTTGAACAGGGCACCTGATGTGGATAGCTTAAACGCAAAAAAGCCCGATTCTTTCGAATCGGGCTTTCTTTAATTTGGAGCCTGGCGATGTCCTACTTTCACATGGCAAATGCCACACTATCATCGGCGCTGTTTCGTTTCACTACTGAGTTCGGCATGGGGTCAGGTGGGTCCAAAACGCTATTGTCACCAAGCAA